>Ga0190275_10000024_pt1 | contig 223011 bp, 223 predicted proteins | sample Popmic550T_FD_133745 | JGI IMG/M metagenome (GOLD analysis project Ga0190275, IMG submission 133745) | Populus adjacent soil microbial communities from riparian zone of Yellowstone River, Montana, USA - 550 T | ecosystem: Environmental > Terrestrial > Soil > Riparian zone > Trees stand...
GCGATCCGCTCGCGCGCCATGTCGAGCCAGCGGTGGAGGTGCGGATCGTCGGGGATCAGTTCCTTCACCTTCGCGTCGGTCTTGTAGATGTCCTCGGGGTCCCCCGACAGCGCGCACCAGCGGAACGGCCCGATCCCGCGGCAAAATAACGGGCGCACATAAGCGGGCACGAAGCCGGGAAAATCGAAGGCATGGGTCACGCCCTCGTCCCGGGCGACCTGGCGGATATTGTTGCCGTAATCAAAGGTCGGCACGCCCATCGCGCGAAAGGCGAGCATCGCCTCGACATGGACCGCCATCGAGGCGCGCGCCGCCGCCTCGACCGCCTTGGGGTCGCGCTCGCGCTTCTCGATCCATCGCTCGACCGTCCAGCCGATCGGCAGATAGCCGTTGATCGGATCGTGCGCCGAGGTCTGGTCGGTCACCGCGTCGGGCCTGATTCCGCGCTTCACCATCTCGGGCAGGATCTCGGCGGCATTGCCGAGCAGCCCGACCGAGATCGGCGCCGGCGACTCGCGCAGAATGTCGAGCGCCTCGTCGATGCTCGTCGCGCGGCGGTCGAGATAGCGGGTCTCGAGCCTTTTCTCGATCCTGCTCTCCTGGCATTCGATGGCAATGCAATGTGCGCCGGCCATGACCGCCGCGAGCGGCTGCGCGCCGCCCATGCCGCCCAGCCCGGCGGTCAGGATCCAGCGCCCGCGCAAATCCCCGTCATAATGCTGACGGCCCATTTCAGCGAAGGTCTCGTAGGTGCCCTGGACGATGCCTTGCGTTCCGATATAGATCCACGATCCGGCCGTCATCTGGCCGTACATCATCAGTCCCTTCTTATCCAATTCGTTGAAATGGTCCCAATTCGCCCATTTCGGAACCAGGTTCGAATTGGCGATGAGGACGCGCGGGGCGTCTTCATGGGTGCGGAACACGCCGACGGGCTTTCCCGACTGAACCAGCAGCGTCTCGTCCTCGGCGAGGCGCTGCAGCGTCTCTACGATCGTGTCGTAGCTCTCCCAATCGCGCGCCGCGCGCCCGATGCCGCCATAGACGACCAGCTCCTCCGGCGCCTCGGCGACGTCCGGATCGAGATTGTTCATCAGCATCCGCATGGCCGCCTCGGTGCTCCAGCTCCTGCAGCTGAGCTGCGTCCCCGTCGGCGCGGCGATATGGCGGCTATTGTCGCGTCTCGAATGCATTCAGGCGTCCTCGCCGGCCACGATCCTGCGCTCGGGCCCGCTCATTCCGATCCAGTAGCAAAGCTCGGCCGGGCGCCCGATCCGCCAGACGCAAAGGTCGGCGGACTTGCCGGCGCTAATCGTGCCGACCTCGTCCTGCAAGCCCAGCGCCTTCGCGCCGGCCCGCGTCATCCCGGCCAGCGCTTCCTCGGGCGTCAGGCCGAAGAGGGTGCAGGCCATGGACATCATCAATGTCGGCGACAGGACCGGCGAGGTCCCCGGATTGCAATCGGTCGCCAGCGCCATCGGCACGCCGTAGCGGCGCAGCAGCTCCACCGGCGGCTTCTTCGTCTCCCTGAGCGCGTAGAAGGCACCCGGAAGCAGCACCGCCACCATGCCTGCCCGCGCCATCGCGGCGACGCCCTCCTCGTCGGCATGTTCGAGGTGGTCGGCCGAGAGCGCCTCATAATCCGCCGCGAGCGTTGCCCCGCCCAAATTGCTCAGCTGCTCGGCGTGCAGCTTGACCCTTAGCCCGTGGGCGGCCGCGGCTTCGAACAGCATCGCCACCTCGTCGGCGGTAAAGCCGATATTCTCGCAAAAAGCGTCCACGGCGGTCGCCAGCCCCCGCTTGGCCGCCGCCGGAAGGATGGAGTCGATCGCCAGCCGCACATAATCCTCGCGCCTGTCCTTGAATTCGGGAGGCAGAGCGTGAAGCGCTAGCAAGGTCCGCTCGACCCGCACCGGCTCGCTCTCGCCGAGCGCCCCGGCCGCCTCGAGCATCTTCAGCTCGGTGTCGATGTCGAGGCCGTAGCCCGATTTGATCTCGACGGTGGTCACGCCGCCCTTCATGAGCCCGTGCAGACGCGGCCGCGCCGCCTCGACAAGCTCGTCGCACGAGGCCGCCCTCGTCGCCTTCACGGTCGCGGCGATGCCGCCGCCGGCGCGCGCGATCTCCTCATAGGTCGCGCCTTCGAGCCTCTGCTCATATTCCTCCGCCCGGTTGCCGCCGAAGACGAGGTGGGTGTGGCAGTCGACCAGGCCCGGGGTGATCCAGGCGCCATTGAGCGGCTCGACCTTTCTCGCCTGGTAGCCGGCAAGCTCGGTGCGCCGCCCGACGCGAACGATCCGCCCGTCCTGAATGCCGATCGCGCCATTCTCGATCGTCCCGAACGGCGCCTCGACGCCCGGGTCCATGGTGGCGATGTTGCAGTCGACGAGCAGCCTGTCCCACATGGCTCGCCTTCTACGGGCTCCCGCGTGTATGGGCAAAGGATGAGCTGGAAATCGATCGCCGACCTGCTGACCGATGATCCTGATGCGCCGGTCGCCCTGATCGGCGCGCCGATGGAGGCGGGCTCGGTGACTTCGGGCCGGTGCGACCTGGCGCCGGAGACGGTGCGCCGGGCGCTGAAGCGCCTGGGCGTATGGGATCTGGTCGCGGAGCTCGAGATCGATCTCGCCGTCCACGACGCCGGCGACATCGCGGTCAAGGGGATGACCCCCGCCGACGGCTTCGATCCGATCCGCCATGCGGTCGAGACGGCGGCGCGCGGCCATGATCTCATCATCCTCCTGGGCGGCAACAACGCGGTGACGCGCCCCGCCGCGCACGCTCTCGGCCATCCGCTCGACGAGGTCGGATTGATCACTCTCGATGCTCATCACGACATGCGCGAAACCGGTGAGGGGCCGATGAACGGCAATCCCGTCCGCTGCCTCATCGAGGACGGCATGCCCGGCCGCAACATCTGCCAGATCGGCCTCGCTCCCTTCGCCAATACCCGCAAAATGTACGACGACGCCCTGGCGGCCGGCATCGGAATCTGGGACATCGAGGAGGTTCTGGGCGAAGGGATCGAAACCGCGATCGACGCGGCGCTGGAGCATCTCAGCCATGTCGAGGCGATCATGGTCGATTTCGACATCGACGTGATCGATCGCGCGCAATGTCCCGGCGCTCCAGGGGCGCGGCCCGGCGGGCTCCCGGTCCAGGATTTCTTCCGCGCCGCGCGGCGGCTCGGCGAGGAGGCCAGGGTCCGCCTCGTCGACCTCACCGAATTCGATCCCAGCCTCGACGTCTCCGACATCAGTGCATTGACCGCAGGTCGCTGGGTCTGCGAGATCCTCGCCGGCTACAGGGCCCGAACCTAGTACTGGAGGCGGCCGTGACGGGCTGGCATTTGTTGTCCGGCTAGGAGATAGGAGGGAGCGATGAGAATTCATCGTGACCGACGAAGCGACGCCGCCGGGCGGCAAAGGGAAGCCCGCCGCTCCGCGGTCGGCTGGAGAAGCCGGCTGGCAGCGTCGCGCGGCTCGACCGGGCTGCCCGGCCCGGCCTTCACCGCCCTCCTTGCCAGCCGGCTTCTCCGGCCGATCACGGCCACCTCCAGTACTAGGTTCGGGCCCTAAGTTGCGCGCATGAGCGAACCCGATCCCCAGCTCGCCCGATCCTTCAAGGAGGCGATGCGCCGCGTCGCCTCGACGGTGAACGTGATCTCGATCTGCGTCGACGGCAAGCCGATGGGAATCACCGCGACCGCGGTTTCGGTCGTGTCGATGGACCCGCCAAGCCTGCTGGTCTGCGTCAACCAGGCCGCCTCGGTGCATCCCAAGATCGAGAATGTCGTCCATTTCAACGTCAACGTGCTGCACCGCGATCAGGCGGAAGTGGCCAATATCTTCGCCGACCGCAGCCTGGAGGCGCAGCGCTTCATCACCGGCTGGGACAATGACTGCGTGACGCCGCCCAGGCTCCGCAACGCCCAGGCGTCTATCCTGTGCCGGCGCATCGACCATCACCGCTTCGGCACCCATTCGATCTTCATCGGCGTGGTCGAGGAGGTGGTCGCGAGGGCGGACGTCGATCCTCTCGTCTATTTGGACGGCAAGTTCGGCGGCGCCTGTTAGATAGCGAACAGGTTCGCGGGGTCGCGCATCGCCTTGATCTCGAGCGCGTTGCCCGAAGGGTCGCGGAAGAACATCGTCGCCTGCTCGCCGGCCTGTCCCTTGAAGCGCACGGTCGGCGGAATCGCGAACGCGATCCCCGCGCCTTCCAGCCGCGCCGCCAGCCTCTCCCAGTCCGCCATCGCCAGCACCGCGCCGAAATGCGGCACCGGCACGTCGTGGCCGTCGACGGCGTTGCTGTCCCGGCCGGCGGCCATGCCCGTGACGAGATGGGCGACGATCTGGTGGCCGAAGAAGTCGAAATCGATCCATTCGCCGGAGCTGCGCCCCTCCGGGCAGCCCAGGAGGCCGCCATAGAAGGCCCGCGCGGCCTCAAGGTCGTGGACCGGGAAGGCGAGATGGAAGGGCGGCCGCGTGCTCATCGTCCCGCTTTAGCGTCAAAACGGAGCGAGCGTGAGCGCCGCATGCGGCGGGACGTTACCCAAGCGCGGTGCTTCGGCTTGTCCTCGCCGCCGTTCCGTGATTCCTTGCAGGGATGGGGAAGGGGCGCCTGAAGGCTGGTTTCGGTCCGTTGCTGTTGGCGGCGCTGACGGCGGGCTGCGTCGCGCCCGCGGCGGAGGCGCCAGGTGTGGCGCCGCGGGCCGCCCCGCCGGCCGCCCCGGCCTATTCCACGCACGGACTCGAAAGCGTGATCGGCCGCGGAAGCCGCGCCCTCACCGCCTTGTTCGGCGCGCCCGATCTCGACATACGCGAAGGCGCCGCCCGCAAGCTGCAGTTCCTGGGGCCCGCCTGCGTGCTCGACGTCTATCTCTATGCGTCCCGCGCCGGCGGCGATCCGATCGCCACCCATGTCGACGCCCGTCTGCCCGACGGCCGCGACATGGACCGTTCCTCCTGCGTCGCCGCGCTCAGCCGGAGGCCGGAGGCGCGCTGAGCCGATCGAGCGCCCAGCGCGCCGCCTCGGCGACGACCGGATCCTCGTCATTCTCGAGCGCCTGGAGCACCGGGACCAGCTCCGCTTTGCCGCTGTTCCCGGCCGCGATCGCGGCGTTCCTAACCATCCGGCCCCGCCCGATCCGCTTGATCGGCGATTTGGCGAAGAGGGCGCGGAAGGCCGTGTCGTCGAGCGCGAGCAGATCGGCCAGCGCCGGCGCCGCCAGCTCGGCGCGGGGCAGGAAGGCCTGGTTCGCGCGGGCCGCGTCTGCGAACCGGTTCCACGGGCAGACCGCGAGGCAATCGTCGCAGCCGTAGATCCGGTTGCCGATCGCCGCCCTGAATTCCTCCGGGATCGGCCCCTTATGCTCGATGGTGAGATAGGAGATGCAGCGCCGCGCATCGAGCTGGAACGGCGCCGGGAAGGCGTTGGTCGGGCATATTGCGAGGCAGGCGGTGCAGCTGCCGCAGCGCTCCGCGTGCGGCCGATCGGGCGCCATCTCCAATGTCGTGTAGATCGCGCCCAGGAACAGCCAACTGCCGTCGGTCCGGCTGACCAGATTGGTGTGCTTGCCCTGCCAGCCGAGCCCTGCCGCTTCGGCCAGCGGCTTCTCCATCACCGGCGCGGTATCGACGAACACCTTGACCTCGCCCCCCGCTTCGTCGGCAAGCCAGCGCGCCACCCGCTTCAGCGCTTTCTTGACGACCTCGTGATAGTCGGCGCCCTGCGCGTAGACCGAGATCCGGCCGAGGTCCGGCCGCCCCGCCAGAGCCAGCGGGTCGCCCGCCGGGGCGTAGCTCATGCCCAGCGCGATCACGCTTTTGACCTCCGGCCACAGCCCGGCCGGCGAACCCCGCCGCGCTGCCGTCTCCTCCATCCAGATCATGTCGCCATGGGCGCCGGACGCCAGCCACGCCCTTAGTCGCTCGGCCGTCCTGGGCGCGGCGTCCGCCCGCGCCACGCCGATCGCGCAAAAGCCGGCCCCGCGCGCTATTTGATCCAGATCATTGCGAAGCTTTTCCTTGCCTTCAAACACCTTCTTCGCTTTATCCACTTACTTACGCGAGGGGGTAACACACCAAAGTGAGCGTGCGCTTAGCTATCGAGGCCACCGGCCTGTTCAAATCGTTCGACGGCAAACCCGCGGTCCGCGGCATCGACGTCGCAGTTCCCGAGGGGAGCATATACGGCATATTGGGGCCCAATGGCGCTGGGAAAACCACCACGCTCAGAATGCTTCTCGGAATCATCGAGCCAGACCAGGGCAAGCGCAGCCTGCTCGGCCATGAGCGCCCGCTCGAAGCGGCGAAGATCGTCGGCTATCTGCCCGAGGAGCGCGGCCTCTATCCGGCGATGACGACGCGCGAGGCGATCGCCTTCATGGGCGCGCTGCGCGGCCTCCCCCTCGAGATCGGCCGCAAGCGCGCCGCCATCCTGCTCGAGCAGAACGGGCTGGGCGACTATGTCGACAAGCCGATCAAGAGCCTTTCCAAGGGCATGGCCCAGACCATCCAGCTGTTCGGAACCATCGTCCACAAGCCGAAGCTGGTCGTCCTCGACGAGCCGTTTTCGGGCCTCGACGCGATCAACCAGGGCCGGCTCGAACATCTGATCCGCGACGAGGCGGCGGCCGGCGCCACCGTCATCTTCTCGACCCACGTCATCCACCATGCCGAGCGGCTGTGCGAGCGGATCGCGATCATCGCCGACGGCCAGATCCGCTTCGAGGGTCTGGTCGCGGACGCCCGCGACCGGCTTCGGCCGCAGGTCCGGCTCAAGACGCGCAACGCCGGGGGCGCCTGGCGCGCGGCACTGCCCAGGGACGCCGCGGAGACCGGCGGCCATTGGCAGTTCGAGCTGCCGCCGGGCGGCATCGAGCCCCTTCTCAAGGCGCTGATCGACGGCGGTGCCGGGATCGAGGAATTGTCGATCGAGCGGCCGGGCCTGCACGACGCGTTCGTCGCCATCGCCGGCGAAAGCGCCGCGCGGGAGATCGAGGCCGATATGCAGGCCGATTTGGGAGAGGCGGCATGATGAGCCTGTGGGAAGCCGCCTGGGTGATCGCCCGGCGCGACTTCGTGGCCTCCGTCTTCTCGCGCAGCTTCATCCTGTTCCTGCTCGCGCCCTTGCTCGTCTTCGTGTTCGCGATGTTCTTCGGCAACGTGGCGGAGAGCGCGGAACGCAGCGCCAACCAGCCGGTGGTCGCTCTGGTCAGCGACAGCGAAACCGCGGCGGCGCTCGCGGCGGCGCGCGGGCGGCTGGTGGCGGGAACCTCGGAGCTCGCTTTCCCGATCTTCAGGACGGTCGCGCCGGCCGAGAACGTCCCGGTCCAAGCGCGCCGCCTGCTCGCCGACCAGGAAGCGGGCTATTCGGCCGTGCTCAGCGGCACGCTGGAGCGCCCGATCCTGACCGGCCCCGCCCGGGTCGACGAATCGTCGGGGCGCCGGGTGGGGCTGATCGTGGAGGAGGCGCGGCGGACGGCGGCGCTCGAGGCGGCGCGGGCCGAGGTCCGCGGCGAGCCCATCGTCCGCGACGTGACCGAGCAGGCGGCGGGCAACCTCCAGATGATCCGGCGCACCATCGCCCGCGTCGGCCAGGGCCTCATCTTCATCGTCACCCTGATGCTGGCGACCCTGCTCCTGTCGACCCTGGTCGAGGAGAAGTCGAACAAGGTGATCGAGGTTCTGGCCGCGGCGGTGCCGCTAGACGCGGTCTTCCTTGGCAAGCTGATCGCTATGCTCGGAATCTCGCTGGTCGGGCTCGCTTTGTGGGCCGGAATGCTCGCTCTGGGCTACACCTTCTTCCAGATCCTGCAGGATTGGGTCGCGTTGCCCCAGGTCGGGCCGGCGGTCGGCTGGCCGCTCTGGATCGTGCTGCTGCTGCTCTATTACACCGCCAATTTCATGCTCCTGGGCGCGCTCTTCCTCGGCATTGGCGGCCAGGCGAGCAACATTCGCGAGATTCAGACCATCTCGATGCCGGTCACCCTCCTGCAGCTGATGGTGCTCCTGCTGGCGATGACGGCGGTGGGCGGCGGCGGCGGCGCGGCCGCCTGGACCGCCTATATCCTGCCGTTCAGCTCGCCGCTTTCCATGGTCGCCTACGCCGCCCAGTACGAGACCTTATGGCCGCACCTCGTCGCGCTCGCCTGGCAGGCGCTCTGGATTGTGCTGATCATCCGCGTCTCGGCGCGGCTGTTCCGGACGACGGTGCTGAAATCGACGCAAAGCGGCTCCTTCTTCGCATTCCTGCGGCCTGGCAAGAAGGGGGCGGAAGCCCGTTAGATCATGCCGGCGCCGGGCCTTTCTGCTGCCACAGCTCGATCTTGATGCCGTCGCAGTCGAGGATCCAGGCGAAATTGCCGTACTCCTCGTCCTGGCGCCCGAGGATCTCGATCCCCTTGGCCTTGAGTTCGGCGGTGAAGGCGTCGAGGTCGTCGACGCGCAGATTGATCATGAACTGCGCGGCCGAGGGAGCCATATAGTCGGTCGCCTCCTTGAACGGGCTCAGCAGGCTGTAGGCCTCGCCTCCCGCCTCGGCGCTCCACGGGAATATCGCGCCCCATTCGCCGCCGATGCCCAGCGTCTCCCGGTACCAGGCCTGGGTCCGCGCCGGATCGGGGACCTTGTAGAAAATCCCGCCAAGCCCGGTCACTCTAGCCATCGCGATTCTCCCCCTGCTGCGTGCCGAGCCGCGCCGAATAAGCTGCGGTCTCGCCGATTCCCTTCAGCACCACCGACTGCGCCTCATAATCCTGAATCGCCCGCGTCTGGAAGTAGGTCGCTTCCGACACGGCGACGCCGTTTAGTGGCGCCGCGCCCTGCAGCCGGCTGGCGACGTTCATCGTATCGCCCCAATAATCGTAGGCGAGCCGCGTGCTCCCGATGACGCCGCCTACCGCCGGGCCGGTATGGACGCCGATCCGCGCCTTGAGCGGGAGCCCGCTTTCCGCCGCCATCGTCTCCAGCTCGGCGATGAGGTCGCGGGCGAACAGGATCGCCGCCTTGCTGTCGCCGCCGGCCGACGCCATCCCGCCGGTCACCGCCAGATAGGCGTCGCCGATCGTCTTGACCTTTTCGATGCCGTGGCGCCCGGCGCAGCGGTCGGCGGCCGAGAAGAAGCCGTTCAGGAGCTTGACCAGGTGGCCCGGCGACAGCCGCTTGGAGAGCGCAGAGAAGTCGGCGAGATCGACGAATATCGCGGTGAGGTCGGAGAAGCTGTCGGCGACCGCTTCGCCCGCGCGGAGCCGCGCCGCCACTTCCTGCGGCAGCACGTTGTAGAGCAATTCCTCGGTCTTCGCCCGCTCCGCTTCGAGCGCGGCGTTGGCGGCGAACACCTTGCGCGCCCGCCGGTCGACGTCCCAGTTGAAATAGAGCGCGAACACGAAGAACGTCGAGAAGTTGGTCAGGGTGTAGACCCGCGAGATATCCGTCACGCCGGACCGCGTCAGCAGCCAGGCCGCAAACAGCGTCAAGACCGCCACGGCCCAAACCAGGAATAGGCGGAAGGTGCCGGCGAAGCCGACGCTGGCGAAGACGACCAGGATCGCCATCTGCACCATCGCCATGACGTGCGGCGGAAAGCCGGTGAAGGCGGCGAGGCCGGCGAGCACCAGCGCCAGCCATTTCATCGCGCCCGCCATCGCGATGAAGACGGGGAGGTCGATCCACGGCCGCTCCAGGTAGAATTGGGTCCGGGTCAGCAGGAAGAAGCCGATCATGAACACGATGAGCGCGCCCGCGGCCTGCGTGTAGGCGATCACGCCCGCGGGCGGGAAATGCATCGGATTGAGGACGATGTAGGAGAGGAGAGTCGCGATCGCGATCGCGATCAGGGCCCGGATCGCCTGCCCGCGCTCCGCCCGCTCGGCGCGCAGGAAGGCGCGCTCCGTTTCGGGATCGTCGAAACGCTGCAGCAGCAGGCTCATCGCCCGAAGGCTATGAGGGTTGGGTGCTCAAGTCCATGACGGCTCGGGCCGCCTCGGCGAGCGCATTCATCGCCAGCTTGTGCGGGAAGGGGCCGTGGCTGATCCGGGCGACGCCGGCTTCGCTCACCTCGGCGGCCGACGGCGAGCCGGGCCAGGCCATGAAATTGACCGGCAAAGGCGAGCCCTCGCAGAGCCGCGCGAGCAGCCGCAGATCGGCGAGGCCGGGCGCGAAGAAGCCGCTCGCCCCCGCTTCCGCATAGGCCGCCGCCCGCGCAAGCGCCGCATCGACGGCCGCGTCGTCATGGGCGTCCGGCTTCGCCTTCAGGAAGATGTCGGTCCGGGCGTTGATGAAGAAATCGGCGCCCAATGCGGCCCGCGCCGCGCGGATCCGCTCGGCCTGGCCGTCGATCGGATGCAGCCCCTCGCCGCCGACCACCTGGTCTTCGAAATTGCAGCCGATCGCGCCCGTCGCGGCCAGCCTCGCCATGTTCGCCGCGACCGCTTCGGGCTCCACCGCATAGGCGCCCTCGAAATCGATGGTCACCGGCAGATCGACGGCCGCAACCACCCGCTCGGCATTGGCCAGCGCGAGCGCGAGCGGCAGGCCTTCCGCATCCTGATAGCCGTGCGCCGCCGCCACCGAAGCGCTTCCGGTCGCGATAGCCTTCGCGCCTGCCTCGGCCACCACCTTCGCGCTGCCGGCGTCCCAGGCATTGTAGAGGATGAGCGGCGCGCCGGACATGTGGAGCGCGGCGAACCGGGCGAATTTGTCGGATCGGGTCATGCGCCGGTCCTAGTGCCGCGAGCCGGCCCTGTCCTCCCGATTCCTGCGGTCAAGACCGCAGGCCATTACCGGGCCGGCGGCCTCGGGACACTGCGCGAGGAAACGATCCGGTTCGCGGTGTCGGTCACCACTTCGAGAAGGCGACCCCGGCCATCCGACACCTGCCGCACCGTCTGCCCGGCGCTGTTCACCGTGCGCGACACCTCGGTGAGGCCCGACGCGGCGAGATCGAGCACCTGCCCGTTGCGCAGCAGCGAGCCCGCGATGCTGCCGACCGTTCCCACCGTGTTGTTGGCGACGCCGCCGACCGTGTTGACGGTATTGTCCACGGTCGACAGCAATTGGGTGACGAGCTGCGGATTGTTGTCGAGCGTCTGAAGCGTGCGCTCGATGATCGCGCGGACATTGTCGAGCCGGACGATGAGGGTCGCCTGCGCCCTGACGCCGGTAAGCTCGATCCGGACATTGTCGATCCTGGCGTCGGCGCCGGCGGTGAGGTGGAGAAGGTTGGCGAGCCGGGCTTCGAGCGCGAGATGGACTTGAAGGTTGTTGACCTCGATCGTCAGCTGCTCGACCGAGAGGTTCGGCACGTCCAGAATCACGTCGGGCGGTTCGCCCTGCATCGCCTGCAGCGCCAGCGGCGACGACTGGGGCGGTCCCGGCTCACGCTGGTTGCGCTGCGCGGCGGCGGGCGAAGCGGTCAGCATCAAGGCGGCGGCGGCCGCGAGGGCGGTGAGCTTGGCGCGCATGAATGTCTCCCTGTTACGGGAGCCAAACGTCATTGCGGGCTCGCGGTTTCCTGGGGCGGCGGATTTTGCCTCGGATCGGCGATGCGGGCCTCGGCGTGGACGTTGACCGTCACGTTCCGCAGCCGCTGCCGGCCCCGCGCTTCGGGCTTTTCCACCCGGACGTCGCTGCCCGGCCCGCCCCGGACCTCGAGCGAGGTCTCGCCCCGCTGGCGGATTTGAACGTCCCGGGCCGTCACGCGTGCGTTCAGCTCTATGTCGGGCGCCGCGGCCGCGGCCTGAACGAGCAAAAGGAAGAGCATCGGGCCTCCTCTAGTGGACGAACCGCGCGACCACGTCCCGGTAGGAACGGCTGACCTTCACCTGGGCTCCACTGTCCAGCACCAAAAAGCATTCGCCGTTGGTGTGCGGCTTCACCTGGCGGACCTGATCGAGGTTGACGATGGTCGAGCGGTGGACGCGCTGGAAGCGGCGCGGGTCGAGCCTTTTCTCCAGATCCTTCATCGTCTCGCGCAGGATGAGCGTGTTGTCGCCGGTATAGATGCACATATAGTCGCCGGCGGCGTCGATCTTCTCGATCGAATCGACGTCGACGCGGAAGATCTGGCCGCGGTCCTTGATGTTGATGAGCTTTTCGTAGCGGTTGGCGGCATGGCCGTCGTCGCCGCCCGTCTCGACACTCTCCATCGCCTCGGGCGCGACCTCGGCGAGCACCTCCTTCAGCCGGTCCACCTCTTCGACGCCCCGCTTCTCGGCGAGCCGGACCCGGACCCGTTCCAGCGTGTCGGCGAGCCGCGCCTCGTCGACCGGCTTCATCAGATAATCCACCGCCTGCGCCTCGAACGCCCTGATCGCATGGTCCGAATAAGCGGTCACGAACACGAACAAAGGCGGCTCGACCTCCATCAGCCCCTGAATCACCGAAAAGCCGTCGAAGCCCGGCATCTGGATGTCGAGGAAAACCAGATCGGGCTTGTGGGTCTTGATCGAGCGGATCGCCTCGCGCCCGTTCGAGCAGGTGTCGACGATTTCGACGTCCTCGTAGGGATCGAGGCGCAGCTGCAGCCCCTGGATGGCGAGAGGCTCGTCGTCGACCAGGATGGTGCGGATGGTCATTTCGGCTCCTCGGTTTCGATTTGATAGGGAATGTCGATGAACACCCGGAAGCCCCCCGTCATGTCCGATTGTGTCTCGAAGCGGTGATTGTCGCCATAGGCCTGCGCCAGACGGTCCCGAATGTTCGCCAGACCGACGCCGGTGGAGAGCGACCGGCTGGTGCCGGAGGTGCCGGGCCCGGTATCAGAGACGGTGATCAGCACCCGATCGACCTGAAGCCGCGCCTCGAGCGAGATGTCGGCGCCTTCCTCCTGCGGAGTCACCGCATATTTGATCGCATTCTCGATCAGAGGCTGCAGCAGCAGCGACGGCAAATGCGCGCGCATCACGTTGGCGTCGACGTGGAAATGGGGCCTCAGGCGTTCCTCGAAGCGCATCTTCTCGATCTCGAGATAGAGTTTCAACGTTTCGATCTCCTGCGCCAGCGTCACCATGCCGATCGATTCGTTGACCAGGGTATAACGCAGGAAAGAGGAGAGGCGCGAAAGCATCGCATTTGCGCGATCGGTCTGCTTCAGGAGTACCAGGGTCGAGATCGAGTTCAGCGTGTTGAACAGGAAGTGCGGATTGAGCTGGTAGCGCAGCATGGCGAGCTGGGCGTTTGACGCCGTGCTTTCCAGCCGGAGCAGCCTGTCCGATTGCTCCTCAAGGAGGATGAAGAAGTTGATGCTGTAATAGAGCGCCGACCAGGCGACGAGGAGCGACACGGTGAGGAGGATCGCTCCCAGGAAGCGCACCCCTTCGGGCCGGATTCCGGGCTGGACGAAGGTCGCGACGCTCCACGTCTCGATCGCCGAGAAGCCGGCGGCGGCGACGACGACGATGACGATGGTGCCGACCCATGTGTAGACCGGCTTCATCTGGATAAGCCGCCGATAGACCGCGGCCATGAGGAGGGTGATCGAATAGCCCGCCGCAGTCAGAAGGGCGGTGTGGATGACGTAGCTCCACCCCATGGCGTTGGCGACGCCCGAGAGGGTGCGGAGCAGGAAATAGCCCGCCCACCCCGCGGACTGGAGGATCCAGAAGGCACGGTTCTTGTCCTCGAAGAAGGGCTGCTGACGAAGGCCGAAACGGCCGCGCGCGAGCTGAGGCGCCGGCGCCGCCGCCGTCTCGGCGATCTGGATTGCGTTATTGGTTGTTGCCATTCGCTTCTCTCGCCGCGCTCCCTCTAGCCGGAAGCACGACCATCGACCAGTCGCCCTGGTCCGCCACGTGAGCGGCGACCGCCCGGCGGACGTCCTCCGGCGTCAGGGCGCGATAGTCGGCAAGATAGGTCCGGACGTTGTCGATGTCACGGGGGCTGCGGTGCCAATTCTCCAGCGCGTCGATCCAATAGCCATTGGTCGCCAGCCGCCGCTCGATGCCGCTGACGACGGGATTGAGGCCCCGCGCGAACTCGTCCGCCGCGGCCGGCCGGGCGGCGAGATCGGCGACGATCTCGCGCGCGATCCTGAAGAAGGTTGCCGCGCTCGCGGGCCGAATTTCGGCGGAAGCGGTGAAGATGCCCCAGTCGGGAAAGCTGTCCGAGGCGAGATGGGAGGCGTCGGGTGCGTAGGTCGCCCCTTCCTCCTCGCGCAGCCGGTCGAACAGGCGCGTCTCGAACATGTTGGCGGCCAGCGCCAGCGCGCGCCGTTCGCGGATGCGCTCGGCTCCGCCCAGAGTGGACCAGCCGATCATCGCATAGGCCTGGCTTGGGTCACCCTGATGGGTGAAGGCGCGGGGCTCGGGCGAAGGCGCGGGCGGCCTCAGCGCCGTCCAGGCGGCGGGAACGGCGGGTGCGGGCCGGGCCGGCAGCGCCGCCACCGTCCGCCGCACCGCCTGGACGGCCGCTTCAAGGTCCATGTCGCCGACGATGATCGCGTGGACCGGTCCGGCCGCCAGCAGGGGCGTGAAGAATTGGCGGAATTGTTCGACCGTCACCGCCTGCATCTCGGCCTTCTCGATCGGCCGCCACCTTTGGTCGTTCGGCCGGATCACGCCGCCGAACTCGCGTTGCGCACGCGCGGACGCCGAGGAGGAATGGAGGTCGAAGGTCTCGACGGCGGCGCCGCGGAAGCGCGCGAACAGCCCGGGGTCCCAGCGCGGATGGGTGAGCTTGACGGTCAGCAGCCGTAATTGATCCTGAAGATCGGCGGCGTTGGTCTGGCCGGCGAGCACGAACGCATCCTCCTCGACGCCGAAGGAAAGGCCCATCCGCCGCCCGGTCAGGAGGCGCTCCATCGCGTCGAGGTCGAGCCCGGCGAGCCCGGACGGCGCGACCAGGCCGGCAAGCCAGCCCAGCGAGGGCCGGTCCGGCGCCATCGCGGCGAGGCCGCCGCCGAAGCGCAGGCGCACCTGGACCGATCCCCGCTCGAACTGGGTGCGCTTGAAGGTCAGGGTCGAGCCGTTGGCGAAGGTCACGATTTCCGTGTCCAAGTCATCGATCCGCCGGCGCGAGACCTCGCGGCCGGGCCGGCCGGGGCGCGGCAAATCGTCGAAGCTCACGCTTCGCCCGGCCGCGCGGATCGCCGGCGCCGCTGCCCGCGCCGCCGCCAGGCCCTCGGCGAGCGCAGTCTCGCCGCCGTCGACCGGCGCCGGCGACATCAGCATCATCCTGGGCCCCGATCCGCTGAACAGAGCGTGCATCGCGGCCCCGACCGCCTCGGGCGTCATCAGAGGCGCGTTCGCCTCGAAATTGTCCAGCACGGTGCGGGCGTTCGCCACCACCGCGCCATTGTCGATCGCACCGACCAGCTGTTCGGCGAAGACTTGCGAGAGCGCGGTCGGCTCGCTCTGCACCGCGGCGGTGACCGCGCTGCGCAGATTCCGGAGCTCGCGCTCGATCTCGGCCCGGCTCGGCGGGGCGCGCAGGGCATCGCCGACTATCGCATAGGCTTGCGCGAGCGCCGCCCGCCAGTCGCCGTCGCGCGCGACCAGCGACAATTGGGTCGAATGGGCGATATTGCGCGAGCGCGCCGACCCGACCGAGGCCCCGATGAAGGCGGAGGTTCCGCGCGCATGCGCTTCCAGGCGGCGGTTGATGATCTGCGCGGCGAGCATCTCCTCGAGGAACAGCCGCTCGCGCGCCACGCTGTGCGGAATCGCCGAATAAGGCCGCATCCAGACCAGATTGGCCGCCGTCGGCGCCCCCGGATAAGCGAGGTTGGCGACCGGCGGGCTCACCTCGGCGATCGCCCCGTAATCGGGCTCGGCCGGCGCCGGCCCTTCCGCCCGCCAGCCGCCGAAGCGGGCGCGGATCAATTCCTCCATCATGTCGGGATCGGCGTCGCCGACCAGGACGATGGTGGCGCGCTCGGGCCGGTACCAGCGCCGGTAGAAGGCCCTGAGACTCTCCGCGGTGGCGCCGTTCAGCGTCTCCTCGGTGCCGATCGTGTCGCGCCGGGCGTAGAGGAGGCCCGCATAAAGGAGCCGCTGCGACATCTCCAGGACGCGCCGGCTGAGCTCGGGCCGGCGCTCCTTCTCGGCGAGCACGACCGGGCGCTCGGCGGCGATGGCGGCGGGCTCGATCCGCGCCCGCGCCATCATCTCGGCGAGCACCGCGAGGCTGGTGTCGAGCGGCTCGCGCGTCGCGTGGGGGAGGTTCAGCACATAGACGGTGTTGGTCGCGTCGGTCCGCGCGTTCGAATCGCTGCCGAAGCTCGCGCCCAGCTGCTGCCAAATCTCGCGCGCCCGCCGGTCCGGATAATTCTCGGTGCCCTTGAACAGCATATGTTCGAGGAAATGCGCCCAGCCGCGCTCGCTCTCCGCCTCGTGCAGCGCGCCGGCGTCGATGCGGATGCGAATGGAGACCTGCCCCGCCGGCAGCGCGTTGCGCCGCACCGCATAGCGAAGCCCGTTGGGCAAGGTCCCGAACCGCCACGCCGGATCGCGGGCGATGTCGGAGCCCCGGTAAAGCCAGTCCGCATCGCCCCGCTCGGTGCCCGTTTGGGCGAAGGCCGGCGCGGAAACGAGCAGAAGAAAAGCGAGGAACGCGGAACGGAGGAGGGTCATTGGGGGCTTTTGGGAGAGGCGAGTGGGAATGTCGAGCCAAGTCATGCGAACGGAGCAGCCCTATTGCGCGCCGCGCCGATCCGGAAGAAGATAGCCCCCGGGGGGAAATCCACGATGGCCACCACCGCTGCACGAGGCGCTGCCTCGCAGCCTCGGACTTTGCTGGCGCCGGATTATTACGACCGCCTGCTCGCGGGCGCGGCTTTTGTACTGCTCGGCTTCGTGGCCGCCGCCTTGTGGCGCGGCCGCGCCCAATGGGGCGAGGTTCCGGCGTTCGTCTGGGCGCATATCGCGACCATCGTCCTCGCGCTCTGCCTGACCCCGGTGATGATGCTGCGCCGCCGCGGCGACTGGCTGCACCGGCGCCTCGGCTGGCTATGGGTCGGCGCGATAGGCCTCACGGCTCTGCTGACCTTCGGGATACGCGGCCTCAACGGCGGGTCGCTGAGCTTCATCCACATTCTTTCCGCCTGGACGCTGATCCAGGTGCCGCTGATCGTCTGGGCGGCGCGCGGCCACCAGATCGCCCGCCACCGCGCCGCCGTCCGCGGCATGGTCACCGGCGCCCTGGTCATCGCCGGCGTCTTCACCTTCCCCTTCGGCCGGCTGCTCGGCGACTGGCTGTTCGGCTGAGGAGAGGCGGCGGGCCCCCACCGGCCCTAGACCCCGGTCTGGCTGTGCGACGCGGCGACCGGCTTCGATTCCGGCGATTCCCTTTGCCTCAGGAAGATGGTCAGCACGACGAGGACAGCCGTCGACAGGAACTCGCTCTGCCAGTTCTGGAAGGATTCGAACCAGAGCTGCGCATTCCACAGATACTGGCTCGTTGAGAGCGGAGTTTCACCGTGGCTGAGCGCCTCGGCCGCCGCCTGCGCGGCGCTGAACTTCCAGTGCATCAGGAAGGAGCCGGCGAACAGGAGGAGCAGGGTCAGCCCGAGCGAGTTCGCATAGACCCACCGCGCCGCCGGGCCCACCCGCAATATCGCCGGCGCGCCCCGCTTGCGGCTTTGCGCCTCGAGATCGTCGTCGCGCGGCGGCGCCCCGGGCTCGTTCGATTCCGCGGATCCCTTTTGGTAGAGGAAGCAGGTCAGCAGCACATAGGACGACATCTGCAGGAACTCGCTCTCCCAATTCTCGAAGACGCTCGAGACGAACTGGGGATCGGTCGCATATTGGCCAAGCGTCAGGGCATCCTCGCCGTGCCGCGCGAGTTCCTCATTCTCGAACCGCCAGCCGGTCAGCCACTGGCCGATGATGCTGCCCAGGAACAGCAGCATCAGCACGATCGTGAGTCCGTTATTCCTGAAGAATGCGGTCATTGGATCCTCCTGTCGCGGTGCCGAAAGCAATGGTTGCGGGGATGGTTCCGGACGTGCGGCGGGCGCGGGAGTGACGATGTGGGACGCGCCGACCGACATCCCTCCTTGACTCTCCCGGGCCATGCGCGGAACATAACATGAACATATGAGTCCGAGTCGCATGCCCCCTTCGTCCCTCATGGACCCGCGCCTCGCCGCCTTGCGGGAGGAGATCTGCGCGATCGAGCGGTCCGCCCCCGCGGGGGGCGGCCGGAGCGTCCTGCCGTTCGGGATCGAGGCGGTCGACGCCCGGCTCGCCGGCGGCGGGCTCATGCCGGCGCTGCACGAGGCGGCGGCCGCCTCGCCCGGGCCCGGCGACGATGCCGCGGCGACCCTGTTCCTCGCCGGGCTCGCCGCGCGTTTCTCGCGCCGTGAGGGAAAGCTGGGTCAGGTGCTGTGGGCGATCGCGCGGCGGGATCTGTTCGCCCCCGGGCTCGCGCAAGCGGGGCTGACGCCCGACCGGCTCCTCTACGCCGAATGCCGCGGCGATGCGGAGGTGCTGGCGGTGGTGGAGGAGGGGGTGCGCCATGGCGCCCTCGCGGCGGTGATCGGCGAGGCCGGCCGCGCCGACATGGCCGCGACCCGCCGGCTCCAGCTCGCCGCCGAGGAGAGCGGGACGCCGGCGCTGCTGCTGCGGCGCTGGAGGAAGGCCGGTGCCGATCCGCTGGCCGCCCCGTCCGCGGCCATGACCCGCTGGCGGATCGCCTGCGCGCCCTCCGCGTCTTTGCCTCACGAAGGGATCGGCCGCGCCCGCTGGCATGTGGAACTGGCCCGCCAGCGCGGCGGGCCGCCGCACGAATGGATATTGGAGACCCCCGATGCCGAGGCTCGCCTCGCTCTGCCTGCCCGATCTGGCGATCGAAAGGATCAGGCGGCGGGAATGGATCGCAAAGCGGCGTAGTAATTCCTCCCCTGCATTTGCAGGGGAGGGGGACCGCGCGAAGTGCGGTGGAGGGCTCCCTCCACCATGCTTCGCATGGTCCCCCTCCCCCGGAAATCCGGGGGAGGATAAGGGACTCAAGCCCGGCCACTGGCGCCCGGGCGCGCGCTGGGCGCGGGAGGCGTCGCCCGGCCTTGCGGTTCGCGCCACCAGTGAGGACGCGCTCGTCACCGCCCACCGGGTCGGCAACCAGAATTTGGTCGCCGCCGCGTGCGGGCAAGCCCGCGCGCTCGGCCTCCAGCCCGGCATGGCCTTGACCAAGGCGCGCATCCTCGTCTCCGGCCTCGACGTCCGCCCCGCCGATCCGGAAGGCGACGCCGCCTGGCTGGCGCGCCTCGGCCGCTTCGCCGCCCGGCGCTGGACCCCGCGCGCCGCTTTGTCCGGCCCGGACGGGCTCTGGCTGGACCTGACCGGCACCGCCCATTTGTTCGGCGGCGAGAAGAGGATGTGCGCGCGAATCCTCGCCTTTTGCGCGCGCCTGGGCTTTTCCGCCCGAATCGCCGTCGCCGGCACGGCGGGCGCGGCCCATGCTTTGGCCCGCTTCGGCGGTGGGCCGCTCCTCCTCTGCCCCTCCGGCCGCGAAGCCGACGCCATCGCGGCTATGCCGCTCGCCGCGCTTCGCCTCGACGAAGCCGCCTTGGGCGCTGCCCGCCGGCTCGGCCTGGAGCGGATCGGCGAGCTGATTGCCATGCCCCGGGCCCCGCTCCAGCGCCGGTTCGGCGCCACGCTCCTCAAGCGCCTCGATCAGGCGCTCGGCCGCGCCGGCGAGCCCTTCGATCCGATCGTCCCCGCCGAGCCGCCTTCGGTCACCCTGGGCTTCCTCGAGCCGATCGCCACCGCCGAGGCGATCGCCGAAGCCGGCGCCGAAGCGGTTCGCCGGCTCGTTCCTCTTCTGGAAGAATCGGGGCTCGGCGTCCGGCGCCTGGTTCTCGTCTGCGACCGCGTCGATAATATTGAGCAAAATGTGATAATTAGCCTCGCACGCGCCACACGCGACGGGGCTCATCTCCATCGCCTTCTCTGCGCGAAGATCGAGAAGATCGAGCCCGGCTTCGGCATCGAGCGCATCCGTCTCATCGCGTCGCGCGTCGAGCCGCTCGGTCCCCGGCCCATCGCCGGCGAACTGGCCGGCGAAAAGCCCGCGCCCGATTTCGCGCTCCTGGTCGACCGCCTCGCCGTCCGCCTGGGCGCGCGCCGCCTCTATCGCCTCGGCGCCCGCGAAAGCGACGTGCCCGAGCGCAGCCTCGCCCATTTGGGCCCGCTCGAAGCGCCCGTCGCCTGGCCGCAATGGCCCCGCCCGGTCCGCCTGCTCAGCCCTCCCGAGCCGGTCGATCGGGTCATGGCTTTGCTCCCCGACGGCGCGCCGATGCGCTTTTCCTGGCGGGGCAGACTCTATCGCGTCGCCGCCGCCGACGGCCCCGAGCGGATCCACGGCGAATGGTGGCGGCACGCCCGCGAGGCGGAAGCGGTCCGCGACTATTTCCAGGTCGAGGACGAAGCGGGCGCGCGCTTCTGGCTCTACCGCAGGGACGATCTCAGCTGGCACATGCACGGGCTGTTCGCATGACCGCCTATGTCGAGCTCCAGGTCGCCACCCATTTCAGCTTCCTGCGCGGCGTTTCGAGCGCGGAGGACCTGTTCGCGGCGGCGGCGGAGCTCGGTTACCCGGCTTTGGGCATCACCGACCGCAACAGCGTCGGCGGCCTGGTCAAAGCGCTCCGCGCCGCCGACGCGACCGGGGTCCGCTTCATCGCGGGGTGCCGGCTCGATCTGATGGACGGGGCGTCGCTCCTGGTCTGGCCGGAGGACCGCGCCGCCTGGTCGCGCCTCACCCGTTTGCTCACCATCGGCAAGAGCCGCGCCGACCGCCGGAAGGGCGAAAAGGGCCAATGCTTCCTCCACTGGGAGGATGTCGCCGCCTGGTCGGACGGGCTGGTCGCCGCCTTGGTCCCGGGCGAGGCCGACGAAGCCACGGCGGCTGCGCTGGCGCAGATGGCCGACATCTTCGGCTCCCGCGCCCATCTCGCGCTCACCCACCGCCGCCGCCCGGGCGAGGCGAAGCGCCTGCACGCACTCGACGCGCTCGCCCGCCGCCACGATGTGCGGGCGCTGGCCACCGGCGACGTTCTCTACGACAGCCCGGACAAGCGCATGCTCCAGGACGTCGTCGCCGCGATCCGCGAGCATGCCACGATCGACGAACTGGGCTTCCGCCGCGAGCGCTTCGCCGACCGTCACCTGAAAAGCCCGGCCGAGATGGAGCGCCGCTTCAAATCCTTCCCCGACGCCGTCCTCGCCAGCGCCGACATTGCCGAGCGCTGCACCTTCAGCTTGAGGGAGCTGAGTTACCAATATCCGGACGAGATCGTGATGTCGGGCCGTTCGCCGCAGGACGCGCTGGAACGGCTCACCCGGGCCGCGCTCGCCGCCAAATTCCCGGGCGGCGTGCCCCGGGCCTATGCGGACCTTCTGGAGCACGAGCTGAGGCTGGTCGGGAGCTGGCGTTACGCGCCTTATTTCCTGACCGTCAATTCGGTCGTCCAATATGCCCGCAGCCAGAACATCCTCTGCCAGGGGCGCGGGTCGGCCGCCAATTCGATGATCTGCTATGTGCTCGGCATCACCTCGATCGATCCGGTCGCACACACATTGCTGTTCGAGCGCTTTCTCTCCGAGGACCGCGACGAGCCCCCCGACATCGACGTCGATTTCGAGCATGAGCGGCGCGAGGAAGTGATCCAGTGGATCTACGAGACCTACGGCCACAGCCACGCCGCGCTGACCGCGGTGGTCAGCCGCTACCGGACCCGCGGCGCCGTCCGTGAGGTCGGCAAGGCCCTGGGCCTGCCCGAAGATTTGACCGCCACCCTGTCCGGCCAGGTCTGGGGCTGGTCCAATGAGGGCGTCGCCGAACGCCATGTCGATGAGCTCGGCCTCGACAGGAAGGACCCCCGCCTTGCGCTGACGCTCGAGCTGACCCGGCAGCTGATCGGGACGCCGCGCCATTTGAGCCAGCATCCCGGCGGCTTCGTCCTCACCCGCGAGCGGCTCGACGATCTCGTCCCGATCGAGCCCGCGACGATGGCGGACCGCCGGGTGATCGAATGGGAGAAGGACGACCTCGAGGAATTGAAGATCATGAAGCTGGACGTGCTCGGCCTCGGCATGCTCGGCTGCATGCGCCGCGCCTTCGACCTGCTTGCCGAGCATAAGGGGCAGCGCCTCACCCTTGGCTCGCCGGAGATGCAGGAGGATGATCCCAGGGTCTACGACATGATCTGCGCGGCCGACACGATCGGCACCTTCCAGATCGAAAGCCGGGCGCAGATGTCGATGCTGCCGCGCCTCAGGCCCAGGAGATTCTACGACATCGTCATCCAGGTCGCGATCGTCCGGCCGGGGCCGATCCAGGGCAATATGGTCCATCCCTATCTGCGCCGCCGCGAGGGGAAGGAGGTGCCGGAATATCCCAAGCCGGAGCTGGAAGACGTGCTGAAGAAGACGCTGGGCGTCCCGCTCTTCCAGGAGCAGGCGATGAAGGTTGCGATCGTCGGCGCCGGCTTCACCCCCGCGCAAGCCGACGCGCTCCGCCGCTCGATGGCGACATTCAAGTCGACCGGCGGGGTCAGCCATTTTGAGGACAAGATGATCGAGGGCATGGTCGCCAACGGCTATGCCCGCGACTTCGCCGAGCGGACCTTCCGGCAGATCGAGGGCTTCGGCAGCTACGGCTTCCCCGAAAGCCACGCGGCGAGCTTCGCCAGGATCGCCTACGCCTCGTCCTGGATGAAATGCTACCATCCGGACGTCTTCTGCGCGGCGATATTGAACGCCCAGCCGATGGGCTTCTACGCCCCCGCCCAGCTCGTCCGCGACGCCCGCGACCATGGGGTCGAGGTGCGCCCGGTCTGCGTGAATGCAAGCCGGTGGGATTGCACGCTGGAAGACGCCGATCCTCCCCTCGATTTCGAGGGGAGGGGGACCATGCAAAGCATGGTGGGGGGGCCTCTTCTCGCCGCAAGAACGCCCCTCCACCGTCCTACGGACGGTCCCCCTCCCCTGCAAAAGCAGGGGAGGAATTATCTCCCCCTCCGCCTCGGCCTCAGGATGGTGAAGGGGCTTTCCAATGATCATGGCGCGCTGATCGCGGCGGCGGCGATGAACGCGCCTTTCGCCAGCGTCGAGGACGTCTGGCGCCGCTCGGGCGTGCCGGCCGCGGCGCTGGAGAAGCTCGCCGACGCCGACGCCTTCGCTTGCCTCGGCCTCGACCGGCGCCAGGCTTTGTGGCGGGTGCGGGGCCTGGGCGGCGCACCGCTGCCTTTGTTCGCCGCCGCCGAGGCGCGCGGGCAAGAGCCCGAAGTGATCCTGAAGCCGCTGACCGGGGGCCGCGAGGTGGTCGAGGATTATCGCGCCGTCCAGCTTTCGCTGCGCGCCCACCCGCTCGCTTTCCTGCGCTCCGAGCTCGAGCGGCTGGGCATCCTGCCCTGCGCCGCGCTCTTCGGCCTTAAGGACGGGCAAAAAGTCCACATCGCCGGCATCGTCCTCGTCCGCCAGCGGCCCGGTGCCGGCAACGTCACCTTCATGACGCTGGAAGATGAAAGCGGCATCGCCAATGCGATCGTCTGGCAGCGGAATTTCGAGGCCCAGCGCCGCATCGTCCTTGCCGCCGCCATGGTCGGCATAAAAGGCACGCTCCAGCGCGAAGGGCAGGTGATCCACGTCATCACCGACCGGCTCGAGGACCTGACGCCGTTGCTCCACGAGGTGGGGGAAATGCACTTCCCGCACCGCCCGGGCCCCGCCGACGCGGCCAGGAACGGCGGCCGCGACCCGCGCGGGCATCAGCGCCGCCCCGCGCCCGCTCTGCCCGCGCCGCGGGACGGAGGGCTCAGGATCAAGTCGCGCGACTTTCACTGATCCGTTCCTTGGCGAAATCAGCCGCTTGTGCGGGGCAGCGCGAGCCCACTACATTGAGGCCTTCTTCCTGGAGAGTGATATGCGTCCCTGCGTCCTGACCGGCTTTGTCCTTCTCGTTTCCGCCGCGCCCGCTCTTGCCCAGGAGCTCGGCGCGCGCACCGCCTCGCCCGAAACGATGGTCGCGCGGATGAACCAGGCTTCGCCCGAGGAGGAGATGCGCCAGCAGGTCGCCGCCGCCGACGCTTTTCCGCTCGGCACGCTCGAAAACCCGATCCGGGTCGGCGGCCCGGAAGGCGAGCGCGCCTATCTCGGCCATTTGCGCTGCGCCGACGGGGCGGTGCCGCGGGTCGGGACGCGCCGCGAAGCCGGCATCGGCGCCTTCGGATCGGTCGCCGCCGCTTATGAGATCGGCTGCAGCGCGGGGGCCGGCCGCATCGTCTTCGACATGTATCATGCGGAGCATGTCGAGACCCGCGCCCCCGCGGGCTTCACCCTCAGCCGATAGGCGCTATGAAGCCTTGATGCGGGCGGCGCTGAAATGGCTGGGCACGGTGCTGCTCTTTGTCGTGATCGCCCTGTGCTTCGCCCCGACCCTGATCCCGCCGTTCCTCGACCGGATCTATTATGAGGGAGCGGTCAGCGACCATTTTGACGGCGAGCGCTTCTTCAATCCCGGGGTGGCGCCGGTGCGCGCACCCGATCCGCAGCGATTTGTCAACCGCATGCTCGGCGATGAACGGCCGCATTGGCCCGCCCGGGTCCCGGTCCGTCCCACGGTTCCGCCGCGCCGGGTCGCGGGCGAGGCGATGCTGGTCACCTGGATCGGCCACGCCACGGTCCTTATCCAGACGAGCGGCCTCAATATCCTCACCGACCCGATCTGGTCGGACCGGGCCTCGCCTTTCTCCTTTGTCGGCCCCCGCCGCGTCCGCGCGCCGGGCGTGCGCTTCGAAGACCTGCCCCGCATCGACCTCGTTCTGGTCAGCCACAATCATTACGACCATATGGACCTGCCCACGCTCCGCCGCCTGTGGGAGCGCGACCGGCCGCTGATCGTCACCAGCCTCGGCAACGACACCATATTGCGCAGAGCGGGGATCGATGCCCGCGCCGGGGATTGGGGCGAGGAAGTGGGTCTCCATGGCGATTGTCCGCCCACGGCGCGCTGCGCGGCGCGGGCCCGTGTGCTGATCGTGCGCAACCACCATTGGGGCTCGCGCTGGGGCGCCGACCGCAACCGCGCGCTCTGGTCGGCCTTCACCGTCCGCCTCCCGGGCGGCAACGTCTTCTTCGCGGGTGACACCGGCTGGGGAAGCGGCTCCTGGGCGCGCGAGGCGGCGCAAGGCGGCCCCTTCCGGCTCGCGATCCTCCCGATCGGCGCCTACCAGCCGCGCGAGGTGATGCGGAACAGCCACATCGATCCGGGGGAGGCCTTCCGCATCTTCGAAATCCTCGCTCCCACCCGCGCGCTCGGGATGCACTGGGGCACGTTCCAGCTCGCCTTCGACGGGATCGACGATCCGCCTCGCGCCATCGCCGCGCTCGCCCGCCGGCGCGGCCTCGCGCCCGACCGCTTCGTCACCCCCGAGGCCGGCCGCAGCTTCAGCGTGCCGCTGGCACGATGAGCTTCAGCGCCCCGGGCCGGATGCGATAGCGCAGCGGCGTTTCCATCAGCACCGTCTCGCCATCGACGGAGAGCGTCAGCGCCGCGCGGTCGGACGAAATCTCCGCTTCCGCCACATAAGCGGTGACGAAGTCGCGCTGCTGTTCGAGGCGGCCGAAAAGGCCCCTTATGCCCGCCCAGAACAATTGCGCCCGACTGCGCGCACGGATCGCGTAGAGGCAAAGCTCGCCCTCATCGAGCCGCTCTCTTTGCCCGAGCGCGAACAGGTTCACCTGGTAGCGGTTGTTGCCGACGAACAGCAAAGGCGTGCGGACCCGGGCATCGAGGCCCGGCGCGCTGATCCACAGCCGGTGCCGGCGAAAATGACGCAGCGAGGCGAGGCTCGCCGAGAGCATGGCGAGGCGCTTGCCGCGCCCGATCCGCTCCTGCTGCGCCTCCCGCAACCGGACCATGTCTGGATAAAGGCCGACCGAGCTGTTGTTGACGAACACCCGCCCGTTGACCTCGGCGACGTCGATCGCTCGGCTGTGGCCGGCCGCTATCACCGCGACCGCTTCCTCCAGCGCAGCCGGAATGCCGGCATCGCGCGCGAGATGGTTGAGCGTGCCCAGCGGCAGGACGCCGAAAGCCCGTCCCGTTCTCGCCAGCTGCCCGGCCGCGCAGCTCAGGGTGCCGTCGCCGCCGCCGGCCACCACTGCGTCGAGCCCGGGCGCTTCGGCCGCCGCGCGAAAAGCCTCGGCGATGTCCTCCGATTCGGTCGGGCGCACGTCGGCCTCGACGCCGTGCGATGCGAAAGCCGCCTTTATCCGGGCCGCTTCCTCCTCGTCGCCTTTGGAGGTTCCGCCCCCCTTGTTGACGATCACCCGGACCTTCAAGCAGGCCCCATCCGGAAGACGCAAAGCTTGTTGCCGTCCGGATCGCGGAAATAGGCGCCGTAAAAGGCGCCCGGGCCTTCCGGCGTGCGCAGGCCGGGCGCGCCTTCGTCGCTGCCGCCGAGCGCGAGCGCCTTGGCATGGAGCCGGTCCACGGTTTCGCGGCTGTCGGCGGCGATCGCCGCCATATTGCCGTTGCCGACCGTCGCCGGATTGCCGTCATAGGGCCTGGTGATCGCGATCCCCGGCCTGCGGTCGCCGGTGCCGTAGAGCGTGAAGCCGGTTTCCTGGAATTCCATCTTGCGGGTCGCGCCGATCTCGGCGAGCAGCGCGTCGTAATAAGCGCGCGCCCTGTCGAGGTCGTTCGTGCCCAATGTCACATAGCCGATCATGATGCTTCTCCCTCGAGCGCCGGGGGCGCGGCGGAGGGGCAATTCCCGATTCGCCGGCCCACGGTGCGCGTGTCGATAATCATATTGGCCGCTTCCGGCATCCCGGTCGAGACCATGCGCATCGCTATCACATAGCGCCCGGCGCCGTAGCGGCCGTCCATGCTGGTCGTCACCGCGCCTGGCAGGCCCCCGCCGGCGCAGCGCATCTCGCCGCGCATCCGCCCGCCTTCGATCGAAAAGCCCCGATAGGCGCATCCGCTCCGCTGCTGGATCTGCATGAAATTGGCGTCCGGCCGGGTCGCCTGCGCGGGGGTGACGCAATTGCGGATGGTGCGGCGATGGCCCTTGATCCGGGCCTGCGCCTCGCGCGGCATATTCTCCCCGCGCGCATCGACCACCAGGCTGGTCACCTCCCACAGGCCGGGCTCGACGCGGAGCTGGCGCAGCTCCGCCGCGACCTCGGCGGCGGTCATGTCGCGGCTTTCCCCGGCGCCGCACGCGGCGAGGGCGGCGAGCGCCCCCGCCAGCGCGGTCCGCCGGCCGGCGATCAGCCCGGGCAGTCGCCGGTGCGGCGCGCGTTCATCGTGCCGGTCATGCTGATGTTGCGCGGCATGCCCGGAGGCGCGCTGGCGCCGGCATCGACCTGGGCCGAAAGCCGGGTTTCCATCGTCGTCGCCGTGTAGCTGCCCTCGAGCGAGGTCCGCACCGAGCCGCCGCCGGTCGGCGCCGGACAGGTGCCGGCCATCCGGATGACTCCGCCCGCGAAAGTCTGGTCGGTGAACGTGCAGCCCTGGGCGTTGCCGCTCGGGCTCATCATCCCCCGGGTCGGGTTGGCGGCTTCCGCGGGCGTGATGCATCGGGATTCGGTGCGCGGCTGGCCCATCGCGGCCTTCATCTGCGTGGCCATCTCGGCCGGCGCGCCAGGGACCTGGACATCGGTCATGGTGGTGGTCATTTCCCACTGGCCTGGCTGAAGCGAGACGCCGCTTCCCGAACAGGCGAAAAGCAGCGCCATCGGCGCCGCCAGGAGCAAGTGTCGCTTCATGATACCTCCCTCAGGTTCGGAGCGGAGTCGCGCCCCTCTTTCCCGGGACTTGTGTCGCATTAGAAGGGCGGTGGCAACCTGGGCCGTTGCGCGCTTCGGATCGGGTGGCCATATCCTGGGCGCCATGGCGATCACCATCCGTACCAGCCTTGCCGAGCCCGAAACGGGTTTGGCCTTCGTGCCCCACCGTCCCGAGCGCCCGCAAAAGGCCGAGGGCGGCAGGCCGTTCCGGCTCGTCTCGGATTACCGGCCGGCCGGGGACCAGCCCGCCGCGATCGCCGAGCTGGTCGGCCAGTTTCGCCAGGACGAGAAGACCCAGGTCCTGCTCGGCGTTACCGGCTCGGGCAAGACCTACACCATGGCCCAGGTGATCGAGACGCTGCAGCGCCCGGCGCTGGTGCTCGCGCCCAACAAGATCCTCGCCGCCCAGCTCTACGGCGAGTTTTCGAGCTTCTTCCCGGACAATGCCGTCGAATTCTTCGTCAGCTATTACGATTATTACCAGCCCGAGGCCTATGTGCCCCGGTCCGACACCTATATCGAGAAGGAAAGCTCGGTGAACGAGGCGATCGACCGGATGCGCCATTCGGCCACCCGGTCGCTGCTCGAGCGCGACGACGTCATCATCGTCGCCTCGGTCTCGTGCATCTACGGCATCGGCTCGGTCGAGACCTATTCCGCGATGACCTTCTCGCTCAGGAAGGGCGAAACGTTCGACCAGCGCGAGATCATCCGCAAGCTCGTCGCGCTCCAGTACAAGCGCAACGACCAGGCCTTCGCGCGCGGCAATTTCCGCGTTCGCGGGGACAATCTGGAGATCTTCCCGTCGCACTATGAGGACATGGCCTGGCGGATAAATTTCTTCGGCGACGAGATCGAATCGATCGTGGAGTTCGACCCGCTGACCGGTAAGAAGATCGCCGCGCTCGATTTCGTGAAGGTCTACGCCAATTCGCACTACGTGACGCCCGGCCCGACGATGAAGCAGGCGATGGAGGCGATCCGCCACGAGCTCGCCGAGCGGCTGAAGGAGCTCGAGGCCGAGGGCAAATTGCTGGAGCTGCAGCGGCTCGAGCAGCGCACGAATTTCGATCTCGAGATGATCGCCGCGACCGGCTCGTGCGCGGGCATCGAGAATTATTCGCGCTTCCTCACCGGCCGCCTGCCCGGCGAGCCGCCGCCGACGCTCTTCGAATATCTGCCCGAAAACGCGCTGCTGTTCGTCGACGAGAGCCACCAGACCGTGCCGCAGGTCGGCGCCATGGCGCGCGGCGACCATCGGCGGAAGCTGACGCTGGCCGAATATGGCTTCCGCCTGCCCTCGTGCATCGACAACCGCCCGCTCAGGTTCAACGAATGGGACGCGATGCGCCCGCAGACGGTCGCGGTCTCGGCCACGCCCGGCCCCTGGGAGCTGGAGCAGACCGGCGGCGTCTTCGTCGAGCAGGTGATCCGCCCGACCGGCCTGATCGATCCGCCGGTCGAGATCCGCCCGGTCGAGGACCAGGTGGACGACCTCGTCAACGAAGCGCGCATGACGGCGGCGAAGGGCTATCGCACTCTCGTTACCACGCTGACCAAGCGGATGGCCGAGGACCTCACCGAATTCCTCCACGAGGCGGGACTTCGCGTCCGCTACATGCATTCGGACGTCGAGACGCTCGAGCGGATCGAGCTGATCCGCGACCTCAGGCTCGGCGTCTACGACGTGCTTGTCGGCATCAACCTGCTGCGCGAGGGCCTCGACATCCCCGAATGCGGCCTGGTCGCCATCCTCGACGCCGACAAGGAGGGCTTCCTGCGCTCCGAAACCTCATTGATCCAGACCATCGGCCGCGCGTCGCGCAACGTCGAGGGACGGGTGATCCTCTATGCCGACCGCATGACCGGCTCGATGGAGCGCGCGATCCGCGAAACGGACCGCCGCCGCGAGAAGCAGCGCGACTATAACGACGCGCACGGCATCACGCCCACCACGATCAAGCGCAACATCTCCGACATCCTGGCGGATGTCTCCAACCGCGACAGCGTCATCATCGACACCGGCGATGCCGATACGCCCCACCTCGTCGGACACAATCTGCGCGCCCATATCGACGACCTCGAAAAGCGCATGCGCAAGGCCGCCGCCGATCTGGAGTTCGAGGAAGCGGGAAGGCTGCGCGACGAGATCAGGCGGCTGGAAGCGGACGAGCTCGGCCTTCACGGCCAGCAGAAGCGCGCGCCGGTCCTGGGCCATTCCACTGAAGGCAAGCCGGGCACGCGCAAGACCCGCTACGGCAAGCAGAAGGCGATGCGGATGGGGCGGGGAAGGCGATAGCCGCCCTTATCCCATCGCCCCCAATATCGCGCCGAACAGGGTGAACTGCAGCGTGAAATAGCCGCCGTTGATCAGCCACAGGCCGAGCGGGCGGCGCTCGAAGAGGTAGTTGACGCCGAGGCTGGCAGCCACCCAGCACAGGCCCGCGGCGAAGCCGGCGGCGGTCGCGAAGCGGATGTCCAGCATGGGGCCCAGGAACATGGCGAAGACATAGGCGGCGATCAGGTTCAGCAGGAAGGCGCCGCCGAAGACGAGGGCGGGATTGCCCGATTTCAGCTTCTCCTCGCTCTGGCCGGTCAGGGCCATCCACCTTTTCCCGAACAGAACCGAATACCACAGGCCGCCGAGCACAAAGGCCGACAGCGCCGCCAGAAGGACGGCGAGATAATTGACTTCGGGCATGTTTCCCTCCCCTTCGTGACGCTCAGGCCGGCACGCGCTCGGCCGCGGCCTGCTCCAAGAGCATGTCGAAATGCGCGCGCAGCACGGCGATATTGCGGTCGAAGCAATCGACGTCGCGATAGGTGCGCGCCTGCATGATCGCGCCCTCCATCACTGTCAGGGTGAATTCCGCCAGCTGCCTCCTGTCCAGGTCGGCGGACAGGCGGTCGCCCGCTTCCTCCAGGCAGCGCGCGATCGCTGCGGTCCAGTTGGCGAAATTGGCGGAGAGCAATTCGCGGATGTGGAGATCGGGCTCGTGAAGCTCGAGCGCGAGGCTGCCGATCGGGCAGCCATAGGTGCAATCGGTGGTCACGAGTTGGGTGCGGTAGCCGTTCAGAAGAGCGAAAATCCGTTCGATCGGGTCGTCGACGCCCGACCAGGCGGGCTTCAGCAGCCACTCTTCGATGCCGTCGCGATAGGCTTCGAGCACCGCGGCGAGCACATCCTGCTTTCCCGGAAAGAAATGGTAGAGGCTGCCGCTATGGACCTGGGTGCGGCTCAGGATGTCCGAGATCGAGGTCGACTGGAAGCCCTTCTCCCAGAACAATTCCATCGCGGTCATCACGATCCGGCTGCGCGTGTCGGCGTTCATTCCTGAGTTGAATGCTCAATCAAGTGCTTTGTCAAGCTTTCGAAGTTCCTCGAGCTATGGGATGCGCGCGGCGGCCTTCCCGGCTAAGGGAGAGAATGCCAGCTGCTGGAGAACATGGATGATGAACCGCAACGCGCTGCCCCTCGCCCTTATCCTCATCGCGGGATGCGCGCGCTCGGAGGAGGCCACGTTCAGCTCGATCGGCAACGAATCCGGGACCGCGGTGGAAGCGGTGCGCGCGTCCGAGGGCGAGGAGGATGAAGTTTCGCTCGGCGAGTGGCGGGCGGGCCTCCAGGAGGAACAGGCCACGCTCGAATTCGGCCCGTCCGGGGCGCCGCCTTTGTTCAGCCTGCGCTGCGACGCCCGGCGCGGCACCCTGCTCCAGCGCCACGGCGCGGCGCCGGCCGGCGATCTGCCGGTGATGCTGGTCACGGTCGGCAGCGAGACGCGGCGCTTTGCGCTCATCAGCGCCGGCGGCGCGATCCCGATGCTGCGCGCGACCCTGCCCGCGACCGATCCCTTCCGCCCCGTGCTTTCGGGCGCAGCCGCGACTCCGATCATCATCAGGATCGGCGATTCTCCGCCGCTGGTCTTGCCTCCGAGCCCCACGATCGGGGCTTATGCGACCGCCTGCGCCAATGGCGAGAACCAGCGCCGCGTGGAAGTCGAGGCCGCAGCCAATGAAGCGGCCGCGGCCAACGCTGCGGCCCCGGCGGCGGAATGATCCGCCTTTGCGGGCCGTTGCTCGGGTGAAAGGAACCGGCACAGGGAGCGCAGGCGCAGCGCTCGCCGCAGCGGCTCTGCTGGCATCCTGCGCTCCCCGCCCGGCGCCGCCAGCCCCGACCCCGCCGCCGCGTCCCGCGCCGAGCGAAGAATCGTCCCTGCCGGTCCCGCCGCCTTCTCCGGCAAGTTGGGAGGATGCACCGCTTACCGCGGGCGACTGGCGGATGACCGGCACCGCCGGTGCGAGCGCAATCTACGAAACCAGCGCGGGCCCCGTCTTCCGGATCACCTGCGGCGAGCCCGGCCGGCTTGGGCTGGCGATCCCAGGTGGCGAAGGCGGCGCGATCGCCATCCGCACCTCCTTCGGCGAGCGGACGATCACGGCCAGCCCGCTCCCGGCGGTCGATCCCTTGTTCGATCAGATGGCGTTCAGCCGCGGCCGCTTCCTTGTCCGGGCGGCGGGCGTCCCGGACTTGGTTCTGCCGACCTGGCCCGAGCCGGCGCGGGTGATCGAGGAATGCCGGCGGCCATGAAAAAGGCGCCCCTCGGGGCGCCGCGCGAAGCATGGAATTCTAGCGCCAAAATAATTGAGTTCAAGACTTGATCAGCGATTCGCCGCGAATCATAACAGTGTCGCAATCAACAAGCGAAAGGAGGTGATCCGATGTCTCATGGTTCAGCAGAGGGGTCGGTCAAGTCCGTTCGGGAGCTGGAAGCCTAGACTTTCCAGACACTTCCGGGCTGGAAGACTTCCGGCCGCTGACCATGTCGAAGGGCCGTCGGGGAACTTTTTCCGGCGGCCTTTCGCTTGTCCGGGGCGGGTTCGAAGGCGGGAAGGAGAGGCGCCATGAGCACCAAAGACGGCAGCGGCCATCCCTTGCCGGCGAGCGAGGAAGCCCGGACCGAGGACCTGCCCGAGCATCTCGTTCGCGAGAAGGGCCAAGGCGACGATGCGGGCGAAGCGGTCCAGCGCGCCGGTCATCCGGTGGATCCCGATGGCAAAGCCTATGCTCTCGAGCGCGACCGGGCTGCGCACGAGGATCAGAGCCGGTCTTTCATCGAAAACCCGGATCGCGGCTGACGAGGGCTCCCGGACGGAACTGTTCGCCCCCTCGCGTGTCTGTTACGCTGGAGATACGAACCAGCAGGAGTTGTGACATGGCCAAGAAACCCTCTGGCGGGGCCAAGCAAGCCAAACAAGCCAAGCAAGGCAAGAACAGCCGAAGCACCGCCGACATGATCCCGGACGCGCTCCGCGAGGCCGGCCGGCGGGCGGCCGATCTTGCCCAGAATCCGGTCGCGCGCAGCCTGCTCGCCGCCGGCCTGGTGACCGCGGCGGCGGCGCTGGCCGCGAACAAGACCGTTCGCGCAAGCGCGAAGCGGGGCGCCCGTCAGGCCCAGGACGCCGCCGAGGCCGCGGCCGACGCCGCCGCGGACAGCGCCAACAAGATCGGCGCGGCCATGATCGACGCCGCCACCGAGGCGGTCCGCCGTATGATGGGCGAGGGCGGCGGCAGGAGAGCTGCGACGGCCAGGCCCGCGGCCGCCAAGCCGGCCGGCCCGCCCGCCCGCAAGGCCCCGGCGAAAAAGAAGAAGAAGGCGCCCCGCGCCAAGCCGTCGCCAGCCGCGAAGCCCGCTGCTGCTGCCAAGCCGGCCAACAAGACATCGGCGAAGCGCCCGCCCGCCCGCAAGAAGGCGCCCAGGGCGAAGGCAAAGACCTGACCGCACGCACAATGAAAGCGGGCCGCCTCCAGGGGAGGCGGCCCGCTTCTTATCTGGCCGGGTAGCTTAGCGGCAGCGGCGGCCGCCCCTCTGGACTTCGCGGCCGATGAGCGCGCCCGCGGCGGCGCCCAGGATGGTGCCGGTGGTGCGGTCGCGCCCGCCGTCGATCTCGCGGCCGATCAGGGCGCCGCCGGCGGCGCCCACGATGAGGCCGGTCGTGCCGTTCGAACGGCGGCAGCGTTGGCGACCGCGATTATCGCGCCAGGTCGGGCCGTTATAATAGCCGTTGCGGTCATAATAGCGGCGCTGCGCCTCAGCGCTGTCGCTGGGCAGCGCGAATGTGACCGGAATGGCCATGGCCGTGGCGGACACGGCGAGGATAAGGTTACGCATGACGTCCTCCCTTTCTCAGGATGGTGTAGAGGTTCAACGCCCCCGCTTGGCGCCTGTTGCATGAACCTAAAACAACAAGCCGGTCATGCGGGGTCAACAATGCTGGACGGAGGCTGCGGTGCGGCCTAGAGGCGAGCCCGTCCCGTTTTTTCCGTGAAAGCACCCCCCATTGGCGAACGTAACCGTGATCGGCGGCCAGTGGGGCGACGAGGGCAAGGGCAAGATCGTCGACTGGCTGGCCAGCCGCGCCGATCTCGTCGTCCGCTTTCAGGGCGGCCACAATGCCGGCCACACGCTGGTGGTCGGCGAGGAAACCTACAAATTGTCGCTCCTGCCCTCGGGCATCGTGCGGGGGACCTTGTCGGTGATCGGCAACGGCGTCGTGCTCGATCCCTGGGCGCTGAAGGCCGAGGTCGGGCGCCTCGCCGAGCAGGGCGTCGCGATCACGCCCGAGACGCTGCAGATCGCCGACATCTGTCCGCTCATCCTTCCCTTCCACCGCGACCTCGACGCGCTGCGGGAGGACGCCAGCGGCTCGGGCAAGATCGGCACGACCCGCCGCGGCATCGGCCCGGCCTATGAGGACAAGGTCGGCCGCCGCGCGATCCGGGTCTGCGACCTCGCCCATCTCGGCAGCCTGGGACCGCAGCTCGACCGCATCTGCGCGCACCACGACGCGCTCCGCGCCGGCTTCGGCAAGCCCGGCATAGACCGCGACCGGCTCGAGCGTGATCTGGGGCAGATCGCCGACTTCGTGCTGCAATTCGCCCGCCCGGTCTGGCTGACCCTCAACGAGGCGCGCGCTCGCGGGAAGCGCATCCTGTTCGAAGGCGCGCAGGGCGTGCTGCTCGACGTCGATCACGGCACCTATCCGTTCGTCACATCGTCGAACACCGTTGCCGGTACGGCGGCGGCCGGCACCGGCCTCGGCCCGTCGGCAGCGGGCTTCGTGCTCGGCATCGTCAAGGCCTATACGACCCGGGTCGGCTCGGGGCCGTTCCCCACCGAGCTCGACGACGAGATCGGCCAGCGGCTTGGCGAGCGTGGACATGAGTTCGGCACGGTGACCGGGCGCAAGCGCCGCTGCGGCTGGTTCGACTCCGCCCTCGTCCGCCAATCCTGCGCGGTTTCGGGCGCGACCGGCATCGCGCTCACCAAATTGGACGTGCTCGACGGCCTCGAGGAGATTCGAATCTGCACCGGCTACACGCTTCATGGGCGGTCGCTCGACCATTTCCCCGCCCATGCCGCGGATCAGGCCGCGGTCGAGCCCGTCTACGAATCGATCGCGGGCTGGCCCGAATCGACCGCCGGGGCCCGCAGCTGGCGGCAGCTGCCCGCCCGGGCGGTCAAGTACATCAGGCGGATCGAGGAACTGATCGCCTGTCCGGTCGCTTTGGTCTCGACCAGTCCGGAGCGCGACGACACGATCCTCGTACGCGATCCGTTTGCCCAGTGACGGTGGCTCGGTCTATGCAGGCTCCACGATGACAACACGCGAAGCAACCTCCCTTCTGCCGCGCGTCGGCGTGACGCCGATCATCGGCTTTGACGGCCGCTCGTTCGCCGACTGGGCGGCGCTGCTCGCCTTCGGCGCGTTCCAGTGGCCGTGGCTGGTGCGCAGCCTCCATGGCGGGCGCCTGAAGGACAAGCACGCTTTGCTCGACCGGCTCGAGCTTCCCTACGACGCTCTGCCCTATCTCGGCAGTTGGAAGGCGGACACGGGCCTTCTCACCCTCGTCACCGACCATATCTTCGAGCACCGGCCCCGGCTGGTCGTCGAGTTCGGCACCGGCGCCTCCACGCTGGTCCTCGCCAAGGCGCTGCAAATGGCCGGGGGCGGCCAGCTGCTCAGCTTCGACCAGCATGAGGATTTCGTCCACGCGACGCGGCAGTGGCTCGCCGATTACGGACTAAAGGCCGATCTGCGTGCCGTCCCGCTGAGGCCGTCGCCGGACTGGCCCGGCCTCTGGTACGATCATGGGCCGATACCGGCCGGCATCGATCTGATGCTGATCGACGGCCCGCCCTGGTCGATCCACCCGCTGACCCGCGGCGGCGCGGCCAATCTGTTCGACCATATCTCGCCCGGAGGAACGGTGCTGCTCGACGACGGAGCCCGGCCGGGCGAGCGCTTCGTCGCCCGGCGCTGGCGCAAGGCGCGCCCGGACTTCGAATTCACCCTTCTCACCGGCGGCACCAAGGGCACTCTGGTCGGCCGCAAGGCGCGCTAGACGGTCGGCCGCTGGGTGAAGCCCGGCGGCGCCTCCTCCTCCGTTTCCTCGACGTCGACGCGCTCGACGCGCGCCGCCGGCGGCCCCCGCCGCGCGCGCTCGATCATCGTCCCGACCTCGTCCTCACCTCCGCTGATGACCATGTCGACCGAGCCGTCCCGGCGGTTGCGCACCCACCCGCTAAGGCGGAGGTCCCGCGCCGCCTCGACGGCCCAGCCGCGATAGAAGACGCCCTGGACGCGGCCATGGATGCGCAGCCGCCTGGCCTTCACCGGGGCCTCACAGGCAGCCTTCGATCCACTGCACGTTCCGCCAGTAGCCGACCCGCATCATCGCCGCGCGATTGTCGGGATCGGTTTCGATGATCAGGCCGTAAGGATCGCCGTCGCGGTGATAGGTCAGATAGCGGCCGCCGTCATAAGGGTGTGGCCGAACGCGGAGCGCGCGGCCATAGATACGGCGGATTTCCGCCTCGGTCATGCCGACGCCGGCGCCGCTCCACGTACGGTAGGCCGGGTTGGTGATGTCGATTCGCACCAGCCGGTCGCCGGCCACCATCAACCGGATCCGGTCGCCGCTGCGCACCCGCCAATAATGGCAGCCGCCCGGAGTCTCCGGGGCCTCGGCCGGTTCCGCGCCGAGCCGGCGCAGCGCGGCGGCCGGCATGCCGATGCGCAGCGCGCCGATGCCGCGCGTCGTCACCGGCGCTTCCTCCGGACCGGCGGCCGCGAGCGCCGCGGCTGCAATCAGATCGAATATCATTTTTCCCTCCCTCCGCCGCATTGCCCGCGGTGCAACAATTTATGATCGGCCAACACCAGCGCCACCATCGCCTCGACCACGGCCGCGCCGCGCAGCGCGACGCAGGGATCGTGGCGGCCGACGGTGGACGCAATCCGCGCCTGACCGGCCGAGTCGACCGTCTCGATCGGGGTGGCGACCGACGAGCTGGGCTTGAACGCCGCGCGCAGGACGATCGGCTGGCCAGTGGAAATCCCGCCCGCGATGCCCCCGGCATGGTTGGAGAGGAAGAGGGGGCCCTCGGCGCCGGGCCGCATCGCGTCGGCATTCTCCTCCCCGCGAAGCCGCGCCGCCGCGAAGCCGTCGCCGATCTCGACGCCCTTCACGGCATTGATCGACATGATCGCGGCCGCGAGTTCGGCGTCGAGCCTGGCGTAGACCGGCGCCCCCCAGCCGGCCGGGACGCCCGCGGCCAGGCATTCGACGACGCCGCCCAACGAGCTTCCCCGGGCGCGCGCGGCCTCGATCAATGCAGGCCAGCGGGCCTCCTCAGCCTCGCCGCCCACCTCGGTCACGCGCCCCGCTATTTCCACCTCCGGAACGACGAGCCGCGCCACCGCGCCCGCCGCCACCCGCGCCGCCGTCTCCCGCGCCGAGGAGCGCCCGCCGCCGCGCGGGTCGCGGAGGCCGTATTTCGAGTCATAGGCATGATCGGCATGACCGGGCCGGTAGGGGGCGTCGGCCGGATAGTCGGCCGGCCGCGCATCGATATTGTCGATGACGATGCTGATCGGGGTCCCGGTCGTGCGGCCTTCATAGGTGCCCGACAGGATCCTCGCCCGGTCAGGCTCCGCCCGACCCGAGGTGAGGCTGCTCGCGCCGGGCCGGCGCCGGTCGAGCCAGTGCTGGATGTCGGCTTCGCCGAGCGCGAGGCCCGGCGGGCAGCCGTCCACCAGGGCCCCTATCGCCGGGCCGTGGCTCTCTCCCCATGTCGCGAAACGAAACAGTCGGCCGAAGCTGTTGACGCTCATCGCGCCGACTCCCTTGGCTCTCCCCTGGAGCTGATACTGGACAGATGAAGGGAAGGGCGCGGCATGCGGCCTTTCAAGCAAATCCTGCTTGCGATTGCCAGCGCGGCGGCTCTTTCGGTGCCGTCGCTTGCCGCGCCCGCGCGAGCGGACATCGACCGGAGATGGAAAGCCGACCCCTCAATCCCGCCGTCTTTCGATGCCGCGCACGATCTCGCGGATCAGCATGATGCCGGCGCCCAGCATGTCGACGTGGCCGCAATCCTGATCGCGTCCGACGGTCGTGCAGCGGCTGGTGTCGGCCGCCAGGGCGTCGCGCTGCAGGCCGCCGGCCCGGTCCGCTGCGCCTCCGGGGGTGAGAGGCTCGAGCGGGCGCAGCCTGTGGCGCTCCCCGCCGCGGCCGCAAACGACGATATCTTCGCCCTCGGGCGCCGGCGGGCAGTCGGTCCGCAGCGCGGCGCGCACTTGCGCCTGCTGCGCCGCGATGGCCTCCTCGGCGCTTCCCGTTTGCTGCACGGCCGCCGCCAAGGCGAAGAGGAGCCCGGGGGTCATTCTCGACTTTGTCACCACGCTTGCTTATCGCCGCATGAACGAAATCAGGGGAATCGCAGGAAAATGGTGAAGGCAAGCCAGGTTCTCGATCGGGTGCTGGTGCTGGAGATGGTCCGGGTCACCGAGGCGGCGGCGGTGGCGGCGTCGAGGCTGATCGGCCGCGGCGACGAGAAAGCGGCCGATCACGCCGCGGTCGAGGCCATGCGGGCGGCTCTCAATACGCTCGACATCGACGGCACCGTCGTGATCGGCGAGGGCGAGCGTGACGAAGCGCCGATGCTGTTCATCGGCGAGCGGGTGGGCGCGGCGCAGGGTTCGGGCCCCAGCATCGACATCGCACTGGATCCGCTCGAAGGCACGACGATCACCGCCAAGGCAGGCCCCAACGCGCTCGCGGTGCTCGCCATCGCCGAGCAAGGCAACCTCCTCAACGCGCCCGACGTGTATATGGACAAGCTTGCCGTAGGGCCCGGTTATCCCGACGGCGTGATCGACCTTGCCAGGAGCGCTTCGGACAATGTCCGGTCCGTCGCCGCAGCCAAGGGCGTGGCGCCGAACGAGCTCATCACCTGCGTCCTCGACCGGCCCCGCCACGAGAAAATGATCGCCGAGCTCCGTGCTTTGGGCTGCGGCATCCAGCTCATCCCCGACGGCGACGTCGCCGGCGTGATCGCTGTCACCGATCCGGACACCACGATCGACCTCTATATGGGCTCGGGCGGCGCGCCGGAGGGCGTTCTCGCGGCCGCCGCCCTGCGCTGCGTCGGCGGCCAGTTCCAGGGGCGGCTGCTGTTCCGCAACGACGTCGAGCGCGCCCGCGCCGCGCGCTGGGGCGTCGAGGATCTCAACCGCATCTATCACCTCCACGATCTCGCCAAAGGCGACGTCATCTTCGCGGCGACCGGCGTCACCGACGGCTCGCTGCTCGAAGGCGTCAAGCGCCGCAAGAATTGCATCACCACCGAAAGCGTCGTCATGCGCGCCTCGACCGGCACCGTCCGCTGGGTCAGGGGCGAGCACCGCAACGAGCCGGGCGGCGGCTTGGGCCGCGAATAGACGTTGCAAGCAAGAGTACTTTGTAATATAAAGCTCTCTCCAATGTATAGGAGAGATGAAATGACACGCCTTTCGACGATCGCCGCCATGCTTGCTCTTGCCCTCCCCGCCGTCGCCCAGGCCGGGACGGTCGCCGTCGACCTCAGCGGACTCCGGGCGGGCGGGACGCTCTACGTCCAGCTACAGACCCGCGAGCAGTTCATGGGCCCCGGCCGTGCGGCCGGGCAAATCGTCCAGGCGCCGCCGGCAGGGGCGCTCAGCCTCGATCTGGGCGAGGTGCCGGCCGGGGACTATGCGGTCACCGTCTGGCACGACGACAACGGCAATGGACGCTTCGACGTCGATCCGCGCACCGGCGCACCTGCCGACGGCTGGGCGAGCGCCAATGCGGAGACGCTGCGGGACCAGCCCACCTTCGACCAGATCCGGCTCACCGTGCCCGCTTCGGGGTCGCGTATCCCGCTCGCCCTCCGTTACGGGCGCTGATCGCGAGGAGGCGCCGGCTCGGCACCCGGCCGCCGGCCCGCGTCTCCCCGCCATATCGCTCGCATGGTGCTCTAGCCGATTCACTTTTGCGCCGCCCGCGCCTAGATGTGGTCGATGCTGATGACTTCGGCTCATGTCTGCGGCGTCAAGCGCTCGATTCTTGGCCAGCCCTGGCGCTGGCGGGGCGGGGCGGCGGACGATCGCGATCCCGGCTTCCGGCCCGACGATCTCGTCGACCAGCTTTTGCTCGCCCGCGGCGTCGCGCGCGACGCGCTGGAGAGCCACCGCCGCCCCACGCTGCGCGATTTCATGCCCGATCCGTCGGTCTTCCGGGACATGGACGAAGCGGCGGCGCGGCTCGCCGGTGCGGTCGAGAGCGGGGAGTCGGTGACAATCTTCGGCGACTATGACGTGGACGGCGCCACATCCGCCGCCTTGCTGATCCGGCTGCTGCGGCAGCTCGGGCTCGACGCGCAGGCCTATATCCCGGACCGGCTGATGGAAGGATACGGCCCGTCGGGCGAGGCGCTGGTCAGGATCGCGGCCGGCGGGGCGCGGCTGATCGTCACCGTCGATTGCGGCGCCCAGGCGTTCGAGGCGCTCGCCATGGCCAAGGCGGCCGGCGTCGATGTGATCGTCGTCGACCATCACAAATGCGCGAGCCGGCTTCCGGACGCCTTCGCGATCGTCAATCCGAACCGGCTCGACGAAAGTGTCGAAGGTGCTGCGCATGGGCACCTGGCCGCAGTGGGAATGGCGTTCCTGCTCGGCGCCGCTCTGGTGCGGATGTTGCGCGAAAGGGGCTTTTTCGCGTCCCGGGCGGAGCCGAAGCTGATCGAGCTGCTCGATCTGGTCGCCTTGGGCACAGTCGCGGACGTCGCCCAGCTCCGCGGCCTCAACCGCGCTTTCGTTGCTCAGGGCCTCAAGGTCATGGCCGGCCGCGGCAACATCGGCCTCGCCGCTTTGGCCGACGCCGCCCGCCTTCATCGCGCGCCCGAATGCCGCGACCTGGGCTTCGCGCTCGGGCCGAGGATCAACGCCGGCGGGCGAGTCGGCAAGTCCGATCTCGGAGTCCGGCTGCTCACCACCGAGGATCCCGCCGAGGCCGAGGCTATCGCGGCCGAGCTCGACCGCCTGAACGAAGAACGGCGCGGGATCGAGGCGGCGGTCTGCGAGGGGGCCGAGGTGCTCGCCGGCGCGCAGGGCAATCGCGCGGTGGCGGTGGTCGCGGCGCCGGGCTGGCATCCGGGCGTGATCGGCATCGTCGCCGGGCGATTGAAGGAGAAGCTGCACCGGCCGGCGATCGTGATCGCCCTGGACGAGGACGGCCTCGGCAAGGGCTCCGGCCGCTCCATCTCCGGCGTCGATCTCGGAGCGGCAGTGCTGGCGGCGATGGACGAGGGCCTGCTGGTCGCCGGCGGCGGCCACGCCATGGCGGCGGGTCTCACGGTCGCGGCGGGCGGGATAGAGGCGCTCTCCGATTTCCTCGACGAACGGCTCGCCGCCGACGTCGCGCGAAGCCGCGACGATCGGGCGCTGCTGCTCGACTTCCTGGTCGCTCCCGGCGGCGTGTGCGCCGCTTATTGCGATGCGCTGGAGGCGGGCGGGCCCTATGGCGCCGGCTGGCCCGGGCCGCGCGTCGCCGCCGGACCGGTCGCCATCGTCAAGGCCGACGTCGTGGGCAGCGGCCATTTGCGCATTATCGCGGCCGGCGAGGACGGCCGGCGGATCAAGGCGATCGCCTTCCGCATGGCCGAAAGCCCGCTCGGCGAGGCCTTGCTCGCGGCGCCGCCGCACCGCCGGCTGTGGCTCGCCGGGCGGATGAAGCGCGACGATTATCATGGCGACGACGCGGCCGAGCTCCACCTCGAGGATGCCGCCTGGGCGGATGCTTGACCCCCGCAAGCCCAGCCCCTAAGTCGCGGCCTCGCTTCGCGGCCCCTTCGTCTAGCGGTTAGGACGCGGCCCTTTCACGGCTGAAACACGGGTTCGATTCCCGTAGGGGTCACCAGGATCCGCCGCAGTTCCGCCCAATCCAGATTGCCGCCGGATACGATCGCCACCGGCCGCTCGATCCCGACCTTCGCCGCGGCCGCCACCGCGGCGGCGCCGGCGCCTTCGGCGATGACATGGTGTTCGGTGGCGAGGCGGCGGATCGCCTCTTCGACTTCCGGGACGCTGACCGGGATGACCTCGTCGATGAGGCGCTGCAGCAGCGGCCACATCGCGTCGAGCACGCGCGTGCTGCCGATGCCGTCGATGAAGCTCGGCTCGCGCGGCACCGTGACCGGCTCCCCGGCCTCGAGCGCGGCCTTGAGCGGCATGGACGTGTCGGTTTCGACCCCGATGATCCGGCAGCACGGCCGCTTCAGCCTGACCGCCTGCGCGATGCCGCACGCGAGCCCGCCCCCGCCGATCGGGATCAGCACCGCGTCCACGTCCGGCAGGTCCTCGAGGATCTCCGCGCCGATCGTGCCCGCGCCGGCGATGACGTCGCGCTCGCCGAACGGATGGATGAAGACGGCGCGCTCGCCGCCGGCGCCGGTCTCCCGCGACTCCATGATCCGCCACCAATCCTCGAAGCTGTGCTCGCGCACCTCGGCGCCGAGACGCTTCAGATTGTCGACCTTCACCCGGGCCGCATAGTCGGGCACGTGGATCAGGATCGGCAGGCCGTGCCGGCGGGCGGCGGCCGCGAGCGCCTGGCCGAAATTGCCGGCGCTCGCGGTCACGATCGCGGCGGGCGGCTCGCCTTCCTCCAGCCGGGCCTTGAGGGCGTTTGCCGCGCCCCGGATCTTGTAGGAGCCCCAGGGCTGCAGGCATTCGAGCTTAAGCCAAGTCCGCTCGTCGCGCGTCCGGACCAAAGGCGTGCGCACCGCGGCGTCGGCGATACGCCGCCGCGCCGCTTCGATTTCGCTGGCCATCAGGGGTTCGCTAAGGTTCATCGGCAGGCCCGCCATCCCCAGGCGCCGCGCTCGGCCTGGTCGAGGTGAAGATGGTCTCTATGGGCGGCATTATAGTCGGGCGAAAGGGTCGTGGAGAAGAGCCGGCAGCCGCCGTCGCGCACCTCGCGCAGGAAGGCCGCCTCGGCGCCGTCCCGGCTCCAGTCGCGCGCGATCGTGATCCGCCGTCCGCCGGCCAGGGTGAAGCCGGCCACGTCGATCGCATTGGCGCGCGCATGCTCGCTCCACGCGCCGGTGCCGCTGCCGTTGACGCGGCGGCAGCTATAGCTTCCGAAATGCTCGACGCTCGTGACCGGGCGTCCGAAATGACGCCGCGCCGCCGGCTGAACGACATGCCATTCCCAGAGCGCCAGCGCCGCTGCCAGGGCGCAATTGACGCCGAGATCCGATGGCCGATAGCCCATCGCCAGCGCTCCCCCCGGCGTCAAGCGGACGCCATGTTCGTAGCCGCATTGCGGGCCGGCGTCGCGCGCGGGGAGGGCGGTGTAGCGGACGCCGGCCCGATCGAGCAGGGCCAGGCAATGCCGCCCCTCGAGCCCGGCCAGCTTGCGGCCGGTGAAGGCGCCGACCGGCCGGCCGAGGTCGAGCCGGGTCCAGGGCACGTCCTCGGGATGGCGCCGGGCGTGGCCGTAGACGAGGAGCGCGCCGAGCGCGGCCGCGGCGAGGAGGATCAGGGTGACGAGGAGGCGCCGCAGCCGCCGCACGGTCAGCGCCGCCGCGCCGTCTCCAGCGGCTCTGAGGTCACTGGATAGCCGATCCCGGCGGGGATGCAGACGTGCGGCGCGCCGTCGCGCTCCTCGACCCATGGGGTGATCATGGTCACCGCATGGCGGGCCGCGTCGGCGCGCGCCTCCGCGGCCGAGCCGAAGCGCGCCAGCCGCTCGAGATTGCGCCGGGTCGGGAAGATGACATGCGCGCCGCCGCCCTCGACCTCGGCCAGTATCTCGCGCGCGCTCGCCCAGAAGGCGCGCACCGCTTCATGCTCGCTGACCACAGGTTCGGGCGCGCTGGGCGGCGCTTCGGCGAGATAGAAGAGCGTGTCGAAGCGCCTCGTCTCGCGGAAATTGGGGCACCAGCGCGCGAACGGCGTCAGCTGGGCGAGGTCGAGCGTGAAGCCGAGCCTGCCGATCAGCCCCGCAAACGGCTCTTCCAGGACGATGCCCGAGCGCAGCGCCATCGCGGCGTCGGAGCTCGGAGCCGGCACGAGCCCGGGCGCGATGCCGGTCTCCTCGATCGTTTCCCGGATCGCCGCGATGCGCGCGGCGGCGTCGGGCAGATCGGGTGCGAGGAATTCGGCGGTGCGGTGATCGTCGGCGTCGATCCGGCCGCCGGGAAAGACCAGGGCGCCCGCCGCAAAAGCCATCGCGCCGGTCCGCTCGGTCACCAGCAGCTCGGGCGGTCCGCCGGCGCGCGCGCGCATCAGGACGAGGGTCGCCGCGGGGATGGGATCGGGAAGCTCGGACATGGCGCTTTGCTAGGCGCTCGGCGGGCCCGATGCTAGACCGGCCCGATGACACCGATGTTCGTCTCCGCCGAAGACGCGGCACGGCTGCTTCCCTATCGGGACTGCGTGCCCCTGATGCGCGAGGCGATGATCGCTTTGTCGGCGGGCCGGACCCGGCAGCTTCTGCGCGGGATTCTGGATCTGCCGGAGGGCCGCGCCTTCGGGGTGATGCCGGGCGCGATGCTGGACGACGGCGCGTTCGGGGCCAAATTGGTCAGCGTCTATCCCGACAAGTTCGCGAAAGGCGAGCGCTCGCACGAGGGCGTGGTCGTCCTGTTCGACTCGCAAAGCGGCGCGGCGGCGGCGATCCTCGATGCCGGCGAGATCACCGCCATCCGCACCGCCGCCGCCTCGGCCGCCGCGACCGACGCGCTGGCCCGCGCCGACGCCCGCACTCTCGCGATCCTGGGCTATGGCGAGCAGGCGCGGCGCCATGTGGAGGCGATCAGCTGCGTCCGCGCCATCTCCCGCGTCACCGTCTGGGGCCGGGCGCCCGACAAGGCGCGGGCGTTCGCCGACCGGGTTGGCGCTCAGGCGGCCGAGACCGTGGAAGAAGCCGTCGCCGATGCCGACATCATCTGCACTTTGACCGCCGCCGCGGAGCCGATCCTGCTGAGCCGCTGGGTGACCGACGGCGCCCACATCAACGCGGTCGGATCGAGCCGCGCCGGCCCGTCCGAGATCGACAACGCCCTGGTGGCGCGCGCCCGCTTTTTCGCCGACCATCGCGAGGGCGTGCTCGCCCAGGGCGCCGAGTTCATCCGCGCGCGCGAGGCGGGGCTGATCGGCGACGATCACCTGCTCGGCGAGATCGGCGAGGTGATGGCCGGAAGCATCGAGGGCCGCATTTTGCGACGCCGATGTCACGCTCTACAAATCGCTCGGCAGCATCGTCCAGGACCTGGCGGCCGCGCGCCATATCGTGCGAAAGCTGCGGGAGCGGTGACGCTTGCGCCCGGGTTGCATCGCGCCCCACCCGTCGCTATCTGGGCCGTCCCGAAGGGCGCGGGGCTGTAGCTCAGATGGGAGAGCGCTGCAATCGCACTGCAGAGGTCAGGGGTTCGATTCCCCTCAGCTCCACCAGCCCTCTCCCGATATTCCCCATTTTTTGACTCTTGGCGCGCGCGCGCGGAAGAAGGCGCAGACCGCAAGATCAGGGGAAAATCATGACCAATCGCGCCTGGCACCTGACGTCGCGCCCCACCGGGCTGCCGACGATGGCCAATTTCGAGCTGAAGGAGGCGCCGCTTCCCGAGCTCCAGGACGGCTGGGCCCGGGTCGAAAACCAATGGCTGTCGGTCGACCCGTATATGCGCGGGCGGATGAACGACGTGAAGAGCTACGTCCCGCCCTTCGCGCTCGGCGAGCCGATGCAGGGCGGGGCGGTCGGCAAGGTGGTCGAGAGCCGTTCGCCGAACCTCAAGGAAGGTGACACCGTCTTCCACATGCTGGGCTGGCGCGAGGCCGCGGCCGGGCCGGCGGAGGCGTTCAACAAGGTGCCGCCGATCCCGGTCGAGGACCATCAGTGGCTCGGCAATCTCGGCCTCACCGGCGCCACCGCCTATTTCGGCCTGCTCCGGGTCGCTGAGGCGAAGGAGGGCGACATCGTCTTCGTCTCGGCGGCGGGTGGGGCGGTCGGCTCGGCAGTCGTGCAGATCGCCAAGGCCAAGGGCATGAGCGTTATCGGTTCTGCGGGCGGTGCAGACAAAACCGCATGGGTTCGCGAGCTGGGCGCCGACGCGGCAGTCGACTATAAGGCCGGACCGATCGTCAAGCAGCTCCTCCAGGCCGCGCCCAAAGGCATCGACGTCTATTTCGACAATGTCGGGGGCGATCATCTCGACGCGGCCTTCGCCGCCGCCCGGCAGAACGCGCGCTTCGCCATCTGCGGCATGATCGAGGATTACAATACGGGCTCCAACCACGCCTTCCGCTTCATCACCCGGATCATCGCGGCGCGAATCCTGGTGAAGGGCTTCATCTACACCGACTATCTGCCCGAAATGGCCGAATTCTACCGCGATATGGGCGGCTGGATCGCCAGCGGCCAAGTCAAGTCGCGCGAGACTGTCCGCGAAGGGCTGGCGGCGGCGCCCCAGGCCTTCATCGACCTGTTCAGCGGCGGCAATACCGGCAAGATGCTGGTCAGGCTCTAGAGCGGGCCTCGGCCCGCGGCCGATGCGGGAAGATCACCTTAGTCCGGTGGCCGGCACAGATCGACCCAGCGCTCCCCGACCAGGTCGTACAGGCGTTGCGGCGTCACCTCGACCGAGGTGTTGAGCGAGCCGGCGGCGGGATAGACCAGGTCGAACGCCTTGAGCGAGATGTCGAGGTAAACCTGCAGCGGCGTCGCCAGGCCGAACGGGCAGACGCCGCCGACCGGGTGGCCGGTCAGCGCTCGCGTCTCTTCCGCGCCCAGCATGCGCGGCCGCGCGCCGAACGCGGCCTTGGTCTTCTGATTGTCGAGGCGCGCATCGCCGCGCGCGACGAGCAGGAAGACCTCGCCCCCGGCCCTCACCGCCAGCGTCTTGGCGATCCGGCCGGGCTCGACGCCGAGCGCCTCGGCGGCTGCGGCGACGGTCGCCGTGCTGGCCGCGACCTCGATCAGCGGCAGATCGGGCGCGTGCGCCGCCAGCCAGGCGCGGACCGATTCAAGGGTCATCGCGCGCGGGCCTAGCGCAACGGACGAAGCTCGGCCACCCTTGCCTGTGCCCATCGGCGCTGCCGCCGGCGGCCGGCGCTGTCTTAAGCCATTCTTAACCCCAATACGGCATTAACCGCAGGACGGGGATCGGTTGCGTTAACCATCCCATTGAATCGCGACGCGAATCCCCGAGACGGGATTTGCTGCGCCGCTAGTGAGGCTCGCCAATGTTCACCACTTCCCGCACCGGAAGCCTTGCGATCGGAGCCGCGTTTCTCGCGGCCGGCGTCGCCGCGCCCGGGGCGGCCGTGGCCGCGACGGCGAGCTCGACGATGAATGTGACCGCGACGGTCACCGCCAATTGCACGGTTTCGACCAGCGCTTTGGCCTTTGGCAATATCGACACGATCAGCGGCGGCAATGCCGACAGCACCGGCGGCCTTTCGATACGCTGCACCAACGGCACCGGCTGGTCGGCGGCCGCGGGCGTCGGCGCGGGCAGCGGTGCCAGCTTCGCTTCGCGCCGGATGACCTCGGGCGCGAATCTGCTCACCTACAATCTCTACACGACCGCCGCCCGCACCACTGTCTGGGGCGACGGAACCGCCGGCACCGGCACGCTCGGCGGCACCGGCACGGGCAACTTCCAGGCGGTCACCGTCTACGGCCGGGTCGGCGCCGGCCAAACCTCCGTCCCGGCCGGCGCCTATGCCGACACCGTCACCGTCACCGTCACCTACTGATCCGGGAGAACTGATCCGGGAGAATGTCCTTAAACCAATCTTAACCCGGACACCGTAAAAACCGAAGGGCGGGGGAGGAGTGCGTTAGCCACCCGCTCGACCCACAGAACCGGAACCGCCTGAGCGCTTCCGCCAAGAATTGAGAAGGACCAGAAATGTTGAAGACCATCACCTCCAGGGCGCTCGCCACCGGAACAGCGGTTTTCGCGGCCACGATCTGCCTGCCGGCGCCCGCGCTCGCGGCGACCGTCAGCGCCCCGCTCACCGTCAACGCCACAGTGACGGCCAATTGCACCGTTTCGACCAGCCCGCTTGCCTTCGGCGACGTCGATTCGACCTCCGCGTCGGACGTCGACGCCGCCGGCGGGCTTTCGATCACCTGCACCAACGGCAGTGGCTGGACCGCTTCGGCGGACGTGGGCTCCGGCTCGGGCGCCAGCTTCGCCAACCGGAGGATGACCTCGGGCGCCAACCTGCTCAACTACAACATCTATACCACTGCCGCCCGCACAGTCGTGTGGGGCGACGGCACCGGCAGCACCGCGACGATCGGCGGTACCGGCAGCGGATCCGCGCAGGCGGTTACCGTCTACGGCCGCGTCGCCGGGGGCCAGACCAGCGTCCCGATCGGCAGCTACGCCGACACCGTCTCCGTGACCGTTACCTACTGAGCGAGCGGCGGGGCCATATCATGCGGCGCTTTTACTTCCTTGCCGCCTGCGCGGCCCTGACGCTTACGGCGGCGGCCGGTCTCCCTCCGGCCGCCGCCGGGACGCTCCAGGTCAACCCCGTCCTCGTCGAGATCGGCGCCGCGCGGCGGACCGGATCGGTCACCGTGCGCAACGTCGAAGACGTTCCGGTCACGATCCGCGCCTATCCGCTTGCCTGGCGGCAGGCCGACGGCGAGGACCATTATGACGAGACCCATGCGATCATTGTGTCGCCGCCGGTCTTCACCATCCCTCCCGGCGGCACCCAGATCGTGCGCGTCGGCCAGCGGGGCGCGTCCCGGGCCCCGCAGCCCTACCGGCTGATCATCGAGGAAGTGCCCGAGGCAAATCCGGGCCCCGGCATCCGCGTCGCGCTCCGGCTGAACCTTCCGCTTTACGCGTCCGTGCCCGCGGGCAGGACTGCCGACCTTCGCTGGAGCGCCTCGCGTCAGGCGGACGGTCGCTGGGCGGTCGAGGCCCGCAATTCGGGCGCCGGCTGGGTTCGCGTCGACGCCGTCTCGGCCCGGGCCGCCACCGGCGTGCGCTTCGAAGACGGCTTCGCTTTCGGCACCGTGCTGCCCGGCGGCGCGCGGCGCTGGCTTATCGGCGGCGCACCGAACGTGGCCGACCGCGCCCGGTTCCAGCAAATCACAGGTTCCGGGGCCAATGGCGCGGCCATTCCGCCTCAGATCCCTCGCTAGGCTCGGCCTTGCCTTGATGCTGGTGCTCGGCTCCGCCGCGGTGTCGGCGGAGGCAGGCGCCGTCGGCGCGGAGGCCGAATCATTCGAGCCCGCCCTTCTCGACGTGACCGTGAACGGCCAGCGCGGGACCGAGCCGGCGGAATTCCTCCGCGGGCCCTCGGGCATGCTCTATGTCAGCGGCACCTTCCTGCGCGCCTGGCGAATCCGCGTGCCGCTCGTCGCCCCGGTCCGTCACGATGGCGAGGCCTATTATCCGGCCTCGTCCATGCCGATGCTGCGGCTCGCCGTGGACCAGGCTGCGCAGAGCATCGCGATCGTCGCAGACGCGAGCGCCTTCGAAGGCCAGAGCGAGTCGCTCGGCGAGCGCGACCTTCTCGAGATGACGCCTCCCTCGACCGGAGTCTTTCTCGGCTACGATCTGTTCGTCGAGCATGTCCGGGGCAAGACCAGCGTCGCCGGCGCATTCGAGGCCGGCCTTTTCACCCGCCACGGCGCGGGCACTACGAGCTTTATCGCCTTGGCCGGAGGCGAGCGGACGCGCGTAACCCGCCTGGAAACGACATGGACCATCGACCGGCCGAATCGCCTGAGCAGCATCCGGATCGGGGACGCCATCTCGTCGGCCGGCCCGGGTGCGGCGCCGGTGCGTTTCGGGGGCGTGCAATATGCGCGCAATTTCGCGGTGCAGCCCGGCTATCTCACCATGCCGCTGCCGATCGCGAGCGGCAGCGCGGCCGTGCCGTCGGTGGTCGACGTCTACGTGAACAATACGCTGCAGGGCCAGCAGCCGGTGCAGTCGGGCCCGTTCGAGCTCAGCAACATTCCCGTCCCCTCGGGCGGCGGCACGGTCCAGCTCGTCATGCGCGATCTCCTGGGCCGCGAGATCGTGTCGGAGCAGAGCTATTATGCTTCGGCGCGATTGCTCCGCGCCGGCCTTCACGACTTCTCGTACGAAGCCGGCCTGCTGCGCGAGGCCTTCGGGCGCAAGAGCAACCAATACGGTTCTTTCTTTGCATCTACGACCCACCGCTATGGATTTTCCGACCGCGTGACCGGGGAGGCGACGGCGCAAGCGAGCGCATCGCGCCAAATGGCCGGCGTCGCCCTGACCGCGATCGCGTTCGACCTCGGCCAGATCGGCGGTTCCGCCGCCATCAGCCATTCGCGCCGGGGCACCGGCTTTCGCGCGGCGGCTTCGTTCGAGCGCCATACTCCCCGCCTGTCGGTCGGCATCCTCGCCGACTATAACAGCGCGCTCTATTCGGTGCTGGGCGTCCCCGACGGAAAGCCGCCGCCGCGGCTCACCATCCAGGCCTTCGCCGACATGCCGGTGCCGCGCGGCGGGATCGGCGTCAATTTCATTCACCGGTCCCTGCGCGGCGAACCGAGCGAAACCATCGCGGGCGTATTCGGCAACTTCCGGATCAGCCCGGGAGCGAATCTGCAGCTCTATGCGCGCCATGCGATAATCGGCGAAAACCGGACCAGCTTCGGCGCCCACCTCTCGTTCGCGCTCGGCGGTCGCCGCAGCGCCTCGGCGAGCGTCGACAGCAGCCGCGGCGGCACCGCGGGCTATGTCTCCTTCCAGAGTGATCCGCCGGCCGGGACGGGCGGGGGCTTCCGCGCCACCGCGAGGGTCGGCCAGGTGAACGCCGCCGAGGCGGCCTATGTCCACAATCTCCCGAGCGCCACGCTGACCGCCGAGGCGAGCTATGCGCGCGGCGACGCGGGCGTGCGGCTCTCGGCCTCCGGCGCAATCGGCTGGATGGGCGGGCGCGCCTTCGCCTCGCGCAGACTGGGCGAGAGCTTCGCGACGGTGAAGCTCGACGGCTTTCCAGGCGTCCGCGTCTATGCCGACAACCAGCCGGTGGGCGTCACGGACGCGAGCGGCTTCATCGTCGTTCCTGGCCTGCATCCGTTCGAGCGCAACACGATCCGGATCGAGCAGGCGGACCTGCCCCTCGACGTCACTCTGGCCGGCGAGGAGGTCGCGGTCCGGCCCTTTGCCCGCAGCGGGACCATCGTCCGCTTCGCAGTCCGCCGCGAGCGGGGCGTCCTCATGCGCGTCCGGCTCGAGGACGGCAGCGATCTCCCGGCCGGCGCGATCGTGCGGATCGAAGGCCAGGCCGAAACCCTGGTCGCCGTGTCGGGCGGGGAGGTTTACGCGCCGAACGTCACCGGCAGCTTGGCCGCGCGCGCCAGCTGGGCGGATCAGGCTTGCCAATTCACTGCGGCTGTGCCCGAAGGCGACGATCCGCAGCCGCGCCTCGACGGCCTCGTCTGCAGAAGGAGCTCCGGATATGCAGCCCGCTAGCCGCCGCGCGATCCTGGCCGCGGGCTTGCTCGCCGCGCCGCTGGCGCTCGCGCCGGCCGGCGCCTGTACGATCAGCTCGGCGGGGGTCGCCTTCGGAGCCTACGATCCGCAAATTCCGGGCAACGACGACAGCACGGGCACGGTAAGCGTCGAATGTCATCCCAGCGTGAGCTCCCCGATCGTCGCCCTGAGCGCCGGTCAATCGGGCACCTTCGCCGGCCGGTCGATGACCAGCGGATCCTACACGCTCACCTACAATCTCTACGCGGACAGCGGCCGGGCGACTATTTGGGGCGATGGCACCTCGGGCACGGTAACGGTGACCCTGACCGGCGGGTCCGTCTCCGGCGGACAGAGGCGATTCTCGCGCACCATCTACGGCCGCGTACCCGGCAGCCAAAATGTCGGCGCCGGCACCTACGGCGACACGATCACCCTCACAGTCACCTTCTAGGCGGGCTCGGTCACCGCATCGGCAGCGCGCTCGAGGAAAGCCATTCGGGCGAAGTTGCGAGCCAAGTTTCAGGCCTCTGCCTTTTCTCCCTCTGCGCGGGCGCGCTCGATCGTGGCGATGTCGATCTTCTTCATGGTCATCATCGCCTCCATCGCCCGCTTGGCGGCCGCCTTGTCGGGATCGTTCATCGCCTCGAGCAGGATGCGCGGCGTGATCTGCCAGGAAAAGCCCCAGCGATCCTTGCACCAGCCGCACGCGCTCTCGGCGCCGCCATTCCGGGTGATCGCGTTCCAGTAGCGGTCGGTCTCCTCCTGGTTCTCGGTCAGTACCATGAAGCTCACCGCCTCGTCCGGCGTGAAGTTCGGCCCGCCGTTCAACCCGACGAAGGATTGGCCCAGCAATGTGAACTCGACGGTCAGCTCGTTCCCCTGCTCGCCGCCCGGATAGTCGGAGGGCGCGTCGTGCGCCGGGCCGACATGGCTGTCCGGGAAGGTCGCGGCGTAGAATTCCGCCGCCTCGCGGGCTTTTCCGTGGTCGAACCACATGCAGGTGACGATCTTGTTGGGGGTCATTGTCTCTCTCCTCAGCGAGTCTGGGAAACGAGCGCGAAATTCGCGCCCTGCGGGTCGGTCGCCTGGACGATCCAGCTGCCGTCGGGGACTTCGTGCGGCCCCATCAGGATCTTGCCGCCATTGGCGGTGATCCGCTCCACCGCGGCGTCGAGCCCGTCGACGGCGAAATAGAAGCCCCAGGCCCCCGCCGGCATGTCGGCGGGCTTGTTCATCATGCCCCCGATCGGCTCGCCGCCTGCCGCGAAGATCCGGTATTGGCCCATCGGCCCCATGTCGAGGCTGTCCGCTGTGGTCCAGCCGTAATGGGCGGAATAGAAAGCGAAGGCGGCTTCCTCGCCATTGGCCGCGTAGAGCTCGTGCCATCCGACATGACCCGGGGTCATCCGCGCCACCGGCGCCGGCTCCTCCTCGCGCGGCAGCGGGGTCATGATCTCATAGACCGCGCCGCCCGGATCGGCGACGACCGCGAAGCGGCCGACATTGGGGATGTCGTCCGGCCCCATATACACCGCGCCGCCTTCCGCCGCGATCCGCTCCGCTTCCGCATCGGTGTCGGCCACGCCGACGACCCCCATCCAGCCGGGCACGGCGCCGCCCGCCTTCATCTCCTCGGTCAGGGCCATCAGGCCGCCGACGCCGCGCTCGCCGACCGAGAGGATCGTGTAGCGGAAGTCGAGCTCCGCCATCGTCTGATCGGCGGCGGTCCAGCCCACCACCGCCGTGTAGAAGGCGATCGCGCCATCCTGGTCGGACGTCATCAGCTCGTACCAGATGAAATTGTCGGCCATGGCTCGACTCCTCAAGCGTCCACAATGGGTGAAAAGCCGCCCCAGAACATGCGCTGGCCGTCGAACGGCATATTGTCGTGGTCGGGCTTCATCCGCTCGTCGGCCATGACCTTCGCCCATCCCTCGTCGCGGACCGCCTTGGAGGGCCATTCGATCCAGGAATAGACGACGTTCTCGCCCTCCTCGGCTTTCACCGCGCGACGGAAATCGGTCACCTTGCCGTCGGGCACGTCGTCCCCCCAGGCCTCGACGACGCGGGTCGCGCCATATTCCTTGAACACGGCCGTCGCCCTGGCGGCCATCGCTCGATAAGCCTCCTTATTGCCCGCCGGCACCGGCAGGACGAAGCCGTCGGCATAGCCCATCGTCCCATCCACGCGCTCGTCGAGAAGGGTGGCGAAGCCGCCGAAGATCATACGCTGCCCGTCGAACGGCATGTTGGCGCCCATCTCCTTCATCCGGGGGTCGGCCATCATCTTCTCGTTGGCGGCATCATAGGCCTGCCTCGAGGGATATTCGAACCAGGAGAAGACGACGACCTCGTCTTCCTTCGCCTGCACCGCGCCCTTGAAGTCGGTGACCTTGCCGTCGGGCACGTCGTCGCCCCAGGCCTCGACCATGCGGGTCGCGCCGAATTCCTTGAACAGCGGCGCGGCGTCGGCGGCGTGCCGTCTGTAGAGCTCCTTGTTCGCCGCGGGGACCGCGAGCACGAATCCTTGAACATAGGTCATCTCATCTCTCCTTGGCATCGTTGGTTCAGGCCTGGACGGCTTCCGCCCGTGGCTCGGCCATGGCGGCCTTGGCGGCCTCCATGTCCATCCACATCGGCTCCCAGATATGGCCGTCGGGATCTTCGAAGCTGCGGCTGTACATGAAGCCGTAATCCTGAGGTTCGCGCGGCTCCTTGCCGCCCGCGGCGAGGGCTTTCCCGGTGACATCGTCGACCGCTTCGCGGCTGTCGGCTGAGATGCAGATCAGAACTTCGCTGGTCTGGTGCGCGTCGGCGATGCGCTTGGACGTGAACTGGGCGAACTTGTCGTGAGTGAGCAGCATGACGTGGATGGTCTCCGAAAAGACCATGCAGGCCGCCGTTTCGTCGGTGAATTGCGGGTTATTGACCGCGCCGATCGCCTCGTAAAAGGCCCGGGCGGCGGGCAGATCGGCGACGGGCAGGTTCACGAAAATCAGCTTCGACATCTTTCTCTCCTCGAACATTCCAGCGCGACTCGGGATTTGACGATGATGCTCGCTTCTGTTATAAAACGCAACCATGAAGTTACAAAACCTAACTGATTCGCGAAACGCTCCGTCGCGGCGGCGCTATGACGACGCCTGCGGCACCGCGCACGCGCTCGACCTGATCGGGGAGCGCTGGGCGCTCCTCGTCATGCGCGAGCTTATGCTCGGTCCAAAACGGTTTAGTGACATAAGAGCCGACCTGCCCGGAATCAGCGCCAATACGCTTACCCAGCGGCTGGAGGGGCTGGAAGCGGTCGGGCTCGTCCTGCGCCGGCGCCTGCCGCCGCCCGCCTCGACCCAGGTCTACGAGCTCACCCAGTGGGGCTACGAGGCCGAGCCGATCATCCAGACCATGGGCCGCTGGGCCACCCGCTCGCCGGCGCACGACCCGACCATGCCGCTCAGCGCGACCTCGCTGATGATGTCGTTCCGCACCATGGGCGATCCGGCCCGGATGGCGGGATTCTATGCGAGGATCGGCTTTTCGATTGGAGAGGAGGCCTTTCTGCTGCGGATCTCCTCGCGCGGGGTCGAGGTCGAGCGTGCGCCGGTCGCGGGCGCGGACGTGGTGTTTGCGGGCCCGGCGACCGCCATCGCCGGCGCGGTCTACGGCGGCGTGCCCATCGCGGCGCTGGAGGAGGAAGGCGCGCTGAAGGTGAGCGGCGACCGCGCGCTCGCCGAGCGTTTCACCACCCTGTTTCCGCTGCCGCCGAAGGCCGGCGCGCAACCCTGATCCGGCAGCGGCGCGGCGGAGGCTAGCGGCGGCATCGGCGAGCACCAGAGCTTTTTCGACCAAGCGCCATTTGCGTAGGCGAAATGCGCGGATAGGATGCGCGCGCAACGAGGGACACGAGAATGCGCCTATCGATTCTGGCCGCTGCCGCCGCCGTCCTGGCATTTGGCGCGCCCGCCGCCGCCGCGCCGGCGGACGATTTCCACCGGCTGATGGACGAGCATTATGCCTGGCTGCTGCGCGAGAACCCGACCGACGCGACGGTGCTCGGCGTGCGCGACCACGACCATCGCATCCGCGACATCGGCCCCCAGGCGCGCGACCGCCGCATCCGCGAGGAGCAAGCCTTCCTCGCCCGCCTGGAGGCGATCCCGGCCGACCAGCTTTCCAGCGCCGACCGCGTCAACCGCGGCATCCTTCGCCGCCTGCTCGCCGAGGATATCGAGGCCAACGGCTTCGGCCAGCGCGACATGTTGTTCAGCACCTATAGCGGCTGGCACCAGGGCTATGCCGGAATGGCGCGCAACCTATCGTTCCGCACCCGCGCCGACTTCGACTCCTACCTCACCCGCATCTCCCAATATCCGCGGATCAACGATCAGGCGCTGGCGATCACCGCCAATGCGGTGCGCGGCGGCTTCGTTCTGCCCTGCTCGGTGCTCGAAGGCCATGAGCGGACCATTGCCGGCGTGATCGCGGCCGATCCGACCCAATCGCGCTACTACGAGCCCTTCGCCGGACAGCGCCCGGCTTCAATCTCCGAGGCCGACTGGGCGGCGCTGCAGGCGCGGGCCCGAACCATCATCACCGAGACGCTGAATCCCGCTTATCAGCGCCATCTCGATTTCTACACGCGCGAATATAAGCCGCGTTGCGCGCGCTCGGACAGCATCCGCGACCAGCCCAATGGCGCGGCCTATTACGCCTTCCAGGTGCGCCAGCAGACGACGACCGACCTTACACCGCAGCAGATCCACGATATCGGCCTCCGCGAAGTCGCGCGCATCCGCGCCGAGATGGAGCAAGTGGCGCGCGAGGCGGGCTCTCCGAGCCGCGAGGCCTTCATCCAGGATCTGCGCACCAACCCGCTTCATTATCCGACCACCGGCGAGGAGCTGATGCGCGAGGTCGCCCGGGTCACGACCGAGATCAACGGCCATCTTCCCCGCCTGTTCGCCACATTGCCGCGCCTCCCCTACACGATCCGCGAGATCCCGGCCGAGATCGCCGAAGGGACGACTACCGCCTATTACAACCAGGGCTCGCCGGTGAGCGGTCTCGCCGGCACCTATTATGTCAACGTCTCCAAGCTCAATCAGCGGCCGCTCTGGGAAGTGCCGGCGCTCAGCCTGCACGAGGCCGTGCCCGGCCACCATCTCCAGATCGCGCTCCAGCAGGAGGTGGACATCGCTCCCTTCCGGCGGAACTTCGCTTTCTTCACGGCCTTCACCGAAGGCTGGGGACTCTACGCGGAAAGCCTCGGCCGCGACATGGGCCTGTACAACACGCCGGCGCGGCGGATGGGCGAGCTTTCCTACCAGATGTGGCGCGCGACGCGGCTGGTGGTCGACACCGGAATCCACGCCTTCGGCTGGGACAAGGCGCGCGCGATCGCCTTCATGCGCGACAACACCGCGCTGACCGACGCCAACATCGAGGCCGAGGTGAACCGCTATATCAGCTGGCCGGGCCAGGCGCTGGGCTACATGATCGGCCGGCTCAAGATCCTGGAACTGCGGGCGCGGGCGGAGGCCGCTTTGGGCGACCGCTTCGACCTCCGGCGCTTCCACGACGCGGTCCTGCGCAACGGCTCGGTACCGCTCGACGTGCTGGAGAGCGAAATCGACGCCTGGATCGCGGCCGAACGGGCGCGCTAAGCGGCGCCGATGCCCCGCTGCGCCGCGCGCCAGATGCGGCCGGCGCGGGCCTTGAAGGTCCGGCGCGCGCTCGAGCGCTCGGGCGTAGGCAGGAGCGCGGTGGTTTCGGATTGGGCCCTGGCCTCCTCGTCGGCATAGAGCCTGAGGTTGCCGGGCCGGACCGGGCGGAGCCGGAGGCCCCCGCGGCCGCGCAGCACGTCTTCGGCCGCCTTGAGCGCGCGGACCAGATCGTCCTCGCTGAACGGCTTCACCAGACAGCCCAGAGCGAGATCGGGCATTGGAAAGCTCGGCGCCTTGCCGGTGGTGAACAGGCACGGGATGCCGAGCTCGTGGAGCTTGACGGCCACCGAAAAGCCGGTCGAGCCGTGCGCGAGCTGGAGATCGACGAGCGCCAGATCGGGCTTCCGCGCCTCGATCGCGGCGAGCGCGCCGGCGCTGTCCTCGGCGACCGCGGTGACGGTGTAGAGCGGATTGAGCTCGACCAGGTGCTTGAGCGTCTGGGCGAACAGAGGTTCGTCCTCGACGATCAATATGCTCAGCATAGCGGCCCCTTCCCCGCAACCGTTTCGATTCTTTACCGAAAAGGAAGAGAAGGGAATCCTTGCGGGCCTTATTTGCGACGGACGATTCCGGAGCAGCGGCGAAGCGATCAAATCCGCATCACGCCATCCATCACGGTGACGCATTTGCCGCCCAGGATGACGCGGTCGCCGTCGAGGCGGCAGGCGACGTGTCCGCCGCGCCTGCTCGCCTGGTAGGCCGTGAATTGGGGGCGGCCGAGCCGCCCGGCCCAATAAGGCGTCAGCACCGCATGGGCCGAGCCCGTGACCGGATCTTCGTCGATGCCGGCACCCGGGGCGAAGGCGCGGCTGACGATGTCGGCATGGTCGCCGCGCGCGGTGACGATGGTGAGGAGATCGCCTTCCCTGGCCAAGGCCCGGAAATCGGGCTCGACCGCGCGAACCTGCGCCTCGTTTTCGAGGAGCGCGACCGCGTAACGCTGCGGGTGCCAGAGGGTCTCCAGCGGCGCGCAGCCGAGCGCCGCGACCACCGCCGGCAGGGGCTTTGGCGCGGGAGCCCAGGCCGGGAGCGACATGGCATAGCCGGCGCCGTCGCGCGCCACTTCGAGGATGCCCGCATTGCGGGTGCGGAACCGCACCTTCTCGCCGGTGAGGAGGACGTGGCCGCTGGCGAGGGTGGCGTGGCCGCACATCACGACTTCGGTCGCCGGGGTGAACCACCGCAGCTCGTAATCCGCCTCGCCGCCGTCCGCCGGAATTGTGAAGGCGGTCTCGGCGAGATTGTTCTCCATCGCGATGGCCTGGAGGATGTCGTCGGGAAGCCAGGAGTCGAGCGGCATCACCGCGGCCGGATTGCCGGTGAACGGGCGGTCGGCGAAGGCGTCGACCTGGACGATTCTCAGGGTGGTCATGGGCGAAGCTCGGTCATTCGGGGATGGGCTCCCTGGTTTCGTCGGTCTCCTGCAGGACGTTGCCCGGATGGTCGACCTGCCCCTCGGGGTCGAGGTGGATCAGCACTTCGCAGCCGGGAAATTCGCCCGCAAGGCTGGTCTCGATTGCTTCCACCACTTCATGCGCCGCATCGACCGTCATCTCGGGATCGATCCAGATGTGGAACTGCGCGAAATCATGGGTGCCGCTGCTGCGCGTCCTCAAATCGTGGATGCCGCGCGCTTCCGGGTGGCGGGCCGCGACCGCGAGAAAGCGCTGCCTTTTCTCCTCCGGCCATTCGCGGTCCATCAACTGGTCGATCGCCTGCGAGGACGCCCGCCACGCGCCGTAGATCAGCCACAAGGCGATGCCGAGGCCGAACAGAGGGTCGGCGCCCGTGAAGCCGAGGTACTGGTCCAGGACCAAAGCGACGATCACCGCCAGGTTCAGGAGGAGGTCGCTTTGGTAATGGACGGCGTCGGTGCGGATCGCCACCGAGCCGGTGCGGCGGACGACCGAGCGCTGATAGGCGACCAGCGCCAGGGTGACCGCGATCGCGACCGCGGAAACGGCAATGCCTTCATTGGCGCGGGCGGTTTCCGCGCCCTCGATCAGCCGCTCGACCGCGCGCCAGGCGATGCCGAGGGCGGAAATGCCGATGATCCCGACCTGGACGAGCGCGGCGATCGATTCCGCCTTGCCGTGGCCGAAGCGGTGCTCGCGGTCGGCCGGCGCCGCGGCGACACGGACGCCGAACAGGGTGACCAGCGAGGCAATCACGTCGAGCCCCGAATCGGCGAGCGATCCCAGCATCGCGACCGAGCCGGTGACCCAGGCCCCATAGCCCTTGAGAACGAGCAGCAGCAGCGCTGCGCACACGCTCGCGATCGCGGCGCGCGTGGTCAGGGACGAGCGCCGATCGTGGAGGCCGTCGCTCATGGGTAGAGCAGGCTTTCGGTCCACCCGCCGCCGGGCGCGCGGGTGAACAGTCGGCGCTCGTGCAGGCGGTGGGGCCGATCTGTCCAGAATTCGATGCGCTCGGGAGCGACGCGGTAGCCCCGCCAATAAGGCGGGCGCGGAACGTCCTTGCCCTCGAACTCGCCAACCAGCCGCTCGTAGCGCGCCTCGAACAGCGCCCGGCTCTCGAGCAAGCGCGACTGGTCCGACGCCCAGGCGCCAATCCGAGCGTCGCGCGAGCGGGTGGCGAAATAGGCGTCCGCTTCCGCATCGTCCGTTGGCGCGAGCGAGCCCTCGATCCGCACCTGGCGGCGGAGCGACTTCCAGTGGAAGAGCAAGGCCGCGCGGGGGTTGGCGGCGATCTCGCCGCCCTTTCGGCTCGCTTTATTGGTGTAGAAAGCAAATCCGCGCTCGTCATGCCCCTTCAGCAGCACCATCCGCACCGACGGCCGGCCGGCCGCGTCCGCGGTGGCCAGTGCCATGGCTTCAGCGTCGTTCGGTTCGGCCGCGCGCGCTTCGGCGAACCATTGTTCGAACAGCTTATGCGGATCGGCGGCCATGACAATGTCCTACCCGCGCGGGCCGCGGCGGCACAATCCCTTGCGCACCCCTGGAACTTGGCCCATTTCTGGCCTGTTGCAGCCCGGCAACGATGGACGTTTGACGCATGGCCGATCTCTATTCCGAGCTGAACGTGGCGCGCGGCGCGAGCGAGGCGGACATCAAAAAGGCCTACCGCAAGTTGGCCAAGGAGCTCCACCCCGACAAGAACAAGGACAATCCCAAGGCGACCGAGCGCTTTTCGAAAGTGACGCGCGCCTATGACATCCTGACCGACAAGGACAAGCGCGCCCAATATGATCGGGGCGAGATCGACGAGGAGGGCAATCCCAGAATGCCCTTCGGCTTCGGCGGCGGCGGGCCCAATGCCGGCGGCGGCGGCCGCGGCGGCCGCGGCGGCTTTCGCGGGCCCAATGGCGAGACGTTCGAATATGGCGGCGAGGCCGCGGACATTTCCGATTTGTTCGAGGGGCTGTTCAGCGGCGGCCGGCGCGGCGGCGGTGGCGGGCCGTTCAGCGGCTTCGGCCGGCGCAGCGCGCCGCCGCAAAAGGGCGCCGACGTCGCATATCGGCTCGAAGTGCCGTTCGAGGACGCCGCGCGGCTGCAGGGCCAGCGCGTGACCCTGGGCAGCGGCAAGACGCTCGACATCAAGCTGCCGCCCGGCGTCGAGGACGGCACCCGGATCCGCCTGTCCGGCCAGGGCCAGCCGGGACCCGCCGGCACTGGCGACGCCATCGTCACCATCGCCATCACGCCGCACCGCTTCTTCAAGCGGGAGGGCCACAATATCCGGCTCGATCTTCCGGTGTCGATCGACGAAGCCGTGCTGGGCGCCAAGGTCCGGGTGCCAACGGTCGACGGGCCGGTCATGCTGAGCGTCCCCAGGGGGTCGAGCTCGGGCAAGGTCCTGCGGCTCAAGGGCAAGGGCTTCACGGCCAAGGGCGGCCGGCGCGGCGACCAGCTCGTCACATTGATGGTCGATGTGCCCGACGATCCCGAGCTCGCCCAATTCCTCGAGGGCTGGAGCGGCAAGGGCAAGGCGAACCCGCGCGCGAGTTTCGGCGTTTAAATAGGGTCCTGGCGTGCGCGAGATCTCCCCCGAATCGCCGGAAGCAAGGCGCAAGCGGCTCGCCAAGGCCAAAGCGCATCTCGAGGTCATCCGGGAAAGGGTCGGGCCGGGGGCCCGGCCCTTCGAAGTGCTGAAGCGGGTCGCGATCGGCGTCTATTCGGACGGCTTCATCCATGCCGGCAATCTGGCTTACCTTGCGCTCCTGTCGCTCTTCCCCTTCGTTATCGTGGCCGCGGCGGTGGCGCGGCTGTTCGGCCAGACCGAGGAGGGGCTGAACGCGGTCAACGCGCTGCTGCAGACCATGCCGCGCGACGTCGCGGCCGTTCTCAACACGCCGATCCGCGACGTGCTTGAGGCGCGATCGGGCAATCTGCTCTGGCTCGGCGCGCTCGTCGGCCTGTGGACCACGGGCAGCTTCATCGAGACCATCCGCGACATCATCCGGCGCGCCTACGGCGTAACCTACAGCCGCCCGTTCTGGGAATATCGGCTGGGATCGGTGGGGATGATCATCGCCGCGGTGGTGATGGCGATGGCCGCGTTCAGCGCCTCGATCCTGCTTTCGGGCGCGCAGCAATTCCTGGTGACCCTGATCCCCGGCGCGGACGATCTCGTCGGCCTGCTCACCCTGCTCCAGGTGGTGCCGGCGCTTGCCCTCTTCGGCTCGCTCTATTTGCTCTTCTACGTGCTGACGCCGTCGCGCTACCGCGGGAGCCATTGCCGCAAATGGCCGGGCGCCGCGTTCGTGACCGGCTGGTGGGTGGCGACAACGGCGCTGCTTCCGGTCGCGCTGTCGAGCCTGGGGGGCTACGACCGCACCTATGGCAGCCTCGCCGGGGTCATGATCGCCCTGATTTTCTTCTTCATCATCGGCCTCGGCCTCGTTATCGGCGCGGAGCTCAACGCGGCGCTCGCCGAGACCCCGAAGCCGACCGAGGAGGACGTCGTCGCCGTGGTCCAGGAGGAAGCGGCGGAAGAAGCCGTGCATATCGCGGAGGAAAAGGCCATTCATGCGGAGGAAGAGGCGGCGGCGAAAGCCGAGAGGGAGGACGGATGACCGGCTTGATGGCAGGTAAGCGCGGGCTGATCATGGGCCTCGCCAACGATCGCTCGCTCGCCTGGGGCATCGCCAAGGCGCTCGCCGACCAGGGCGCCGAGCTCGCCTTCAGCTACCAGGGCGAGGCGCTGGCCAAGCGGGTCGGGCCGCTCGCCGGCCAGCTCGGCTCCGATTTCCTGATCGACTGCGACGTCGCCGACATGGACGCGCTCGACCGCGGCTTCGCGGAACTGAAGGCGCGCTGGGAGACGATCGACTTCGTCGTTCACGCGATCGGCTTTTCGGACAAGAACGAGCTGCGCGGCCAGTTCGTCGACACCAGCCTCGACAACTTCCTGACCACCATGAACATCAGCTGCTACAGCTTCGTCGCGGTCACCCGGCGGGCGCGGGCGATGATGCCCAACGGCGGCGCGCTGCTGACCCTCTCTTATTACGGCGCCGAGAAGGTCATCCCGCATTACAATGTAATGGGCGTCGCCAAGGCCGCGCTCGAAGCCAGCGTCAAATATCTGGCGATGGACCTGGGGCGCGAGAATATCAGGGTCAACGCGATCTCGGCCGGGCCGATCAAGACGCTGGCCGCGAGCGGCATCGGCGATTTCCGCTACATCATGAAATGGAACGAATATAACGCGCCGTTGCGGCGCAACGTCACCATCGAGGATGTCGGCGGCGCCGGCCTCTATCTGCTCTCCAGCCTCGCCAGCGGCGTCACCGGCGAGATCCACCATGTCGACGCCGGCTACAACGTCGTCGGCATGAAGGCAGAGGACGCCCCCGACATCGCGACGACGTGAGCGCCCGGGTCCGGCCGGAAACCGGCGAAGACCGGGAGGGGATCGTACGCGTCCTTCGCGCCGCCTTCCCGACGCCGGCGGAGGCCGATCTCGTGCGGATGCTGCACGAGGATTTCGCTTCGGAGATCGCGCTGGTCGCGAAGGCCGGCTTCAGGATCGTCGGCCATGTCATGCTGAGCCGGATGGAGGTGACGGGCGATGGCGCGCCGATCCGGGCGCTGGGGCTGGGCCCCGTCGCGGTGCTGCCCGCGCGCCAGCGAGAAGGGATCGGCAGCCTGCTGATCCGCGATGCGCTTCGCCGGGCCGGTCTGCTCGGGGAGGAGATGGTCTTCGTCGTCGGGGACCCTGATTATTATCGCCGCTTCGGCTTCTCGGCTGAGACCGCCGCGCCCTTCGCCTCGCCTTATGCGGGGCCTTATTTCATGGCGCTTGCGTTGGCGCCCGGGCTCGCGCCGCCCAGCGAAGGGAAAGCCGATTACGCGCCCGCCTTCTCGCGCCTCCCGCACCGATAGCCGCGGCCGTCAGCGGCCGAAGATCTGGACGCGCGCGGTCTCGGCGGTGACGTTGCCGGTGCGACCGGGCTCGTAAGCGACGTCGATCGAGGCGACCGGGCCGGCCCGGCCGCGGACCGAGAGGGCGCGGCCGCAGGCGCCCGCCGCGATCCGGTCGCGGAAGGCGATCGCCTGGCTGGCGCCGCCTGCGAAGCGGACGGTGATGGTGCGGAAGCGCAGCGGCGCCAGATCGACGCAGATCATGAACTGGCGGAAGGGGTCGGCGCCGCGCGGCGTGATCGCACCGCTGCCCGCCTGGGTCCCGACCTCGCTCTCGCCGATCATCCCCCAGCCGGATTGCGCCGAAGCCGGGGCGGCCGCGGCGAATGCGGCCAGAGCGGCGGCAAGGATCGTGCGTGTCGAGGCCATCGCGCTTTTCTCCCTTGGCCGCGCGGACTTAGCGCCTGCCCGCCGCCGGAATTTAGCATGTCCCCAGGCGTTGTCGAATGCGAATCCGCGCCGCTAGCGCGCGTAAAGCTGGACCCTGGGGCGGGCGCCGGCGCCGGCGGCGGCCGGGGCGTAGGTGAAATCGACGTTGGCGATGTCGCGGTCGCGGCCGGTCAGGCTCACGACGCGGCTGCACCGGCCGGCGGCGATGCGCTGGCGCAGGCGGATGTTCTGGCTGCCGCCGCTCTTGTAGCGGACGACGACGTCCTGGAAGGCGACCGGCGCCTCATCGACGCAGATCATGATCTCCCGATATTGCGCCGAGCCGCGCGCCGCGATCGTGTCGCGGTCGGCCCCTTCGACGACGCGATGCCCGATGAGGCCCATCCCCTGCTGCGCCCGCGCCGGCGCGATGGGCGCAGCCGCGAGCAGGACCATCGCGGCCAGGACGGCCGTTCGTGCTGTCGTCATCGAAATTCTCCCCCAAGGCGCACAAGGCCGCCAAAGCCCATAGCCGCCTTGAATATCATAGCCCGCCGAAGCCGCAACCGGCCGCATCTTCCCTTCGCGCCGGAGCGGGGAGCGCCTATTTCAGCGGTACCCTTAGCGACATGCCGGGATAGATCCGATTCGCGTCCCACAATTTGTCGCGGTTCATGGCGAAGATTTCGGGCCAGCGCTGGGCATCGCCGTAACGCGCCAGGGCGATTTTGGAGAGCGACTGGCCTTTCTCGACCTCGACCACGGCAAAGCTGTCCGGCGCGGGGAGCGGAAAGGGCTTGGCATATTCGAGGTCCGCGCCGAGCGCCGCGGCGACTCCGGCCAGCGGCGGCGGACGATATTCGCCGTCCGAGAGGCCCGCGGCGTGCCAGCGCCGGCGCGCGCTGACCGAGACGTGATGGAGGTTGGACGGCCCGCCCGAACGCGGGCCCCGCCGCCAGATCGCGTTGCCGGCCGCGGCCTTGAGGCGCGCGAGGCGGCCGAGCTTGCTCGTGTCCGAATTGTCGAGCGGCTCGGTGAAATCGGGAAGCAGCCGGTAGATTCGCGAGGACGGGCTGCTGTCGAGCTGGAGGCCGGCCAGCCGGGCTCCGTCCCAGATCCAGTCGAGCGCCTGATCGGAGAGGCCGTGGAAATCGCCGCCGCCGCCGACCGAGCCGTGGACGCCGGGAAACCATTTCTGCTGATAGGGCGCGTCGGCATCGTCGGGCTTCTTGTCCGCTTTGGCGTTCATCTCGTCGAAGCCGGTCCACAAAGTGGGCTCGAAATCGAGCCGCGTCTCGTCGATCGCGACCGCATGGCGGGCGCTGCGCACGATCGCGCTGAGGCCGGTGTCGTGAAAGCCCAGGCCGCCGTTCACGAACTTGGAGATGAAATAGCGGCTCGGGACGCCGAGCGCGCCCACCGTGTCCCAGACGCCGAGATAACAGACGCGCAGCAGCTGCGCGGAATCCGCCACATAATCGGGCACGAATTGGCGACGCCACGCCTCCTCGCCCTCCTCGACGCACATGTCGGGCGCGAAATCGGCCCGGAACCGGCGCGCCTTCTCGCGGCCGGGCACGTCATTCGGGGCTCGGCTGCGGTAGAGATCGACGGCCTCATTGACGCGCCCCGCATGGCAGCGCGCGACGATGCCGCAATTGCGGATCAGGCCGACGAAGGAGCGCGCTGTGAACGCGCCGCGCGAAAAACCGAACACGAAAATGTCGTCGCCCGGCGTATGGTTGAAGATGAGATGGCGATAGGCGTCGGCAAGATTCTGCTCGACACCCGCGCCGAAGACGCCTCCCGTAATCGACTCCCCCTTCGCGGTGCCGACCCCTTCGTCATAGAAAATGACCTGGGCGATACCATCCTCGCCGAGCGGCAGCACGCTCTCGGCGGTCAGAACGACATTGGTCGGATTGGGCGCGTCTATGCGATTCCAGGTGCCGTCGAAGCAGAAGACCAGCCTTTTCTTATCGACAGCCATGCCTCACCTTATGGCCGATTACCGGCGAGCAAGGGAAGAGCCGAATTCCCGCTTGCTCGCCGGTTGAAAAGTCACGCGCGTCACGCGAAATCACCGGGGCCGCGGCCTTCACCGGGATACGCCGCGGCCTCGAACGGACGTCTGGGCTATCTCCGAGGCGCCGCATTCAGTAGAGAGCGCGGCAGACGAGGAGCCTAATATGGCTGACGACAGCACGGACACCGCCGACGCCCCCGCCGCGCCCCCATTCCCGACCCCCAGCCTCGAAGACCTCCAGCATTGGACTTGGGTGATGGGGCGCGCGCAGCAGATGATGATGGAGCATCTGGCGGAGCAGATGGGGGAGACGGCGGAGAAGGCGGCGGACGCTTCGGCGCCGGAGAAGGCGCAGGCGGCCGCTTCGTCATGGCCCGGCATGAACATGTTCGGCGATCCGGCCAAATTGATGGAGGCGCAGGCGCAGATGTGGGCCGAAGGGCTCAATCTCTGGCAACGGGCGCTTGGCGGGGCCGGCGCGGCGGGGAGCGAGGCGCCCAGCGCGCTACAGGAGCGGGCCGACAAGGACCGGCGCTTCTCCGCGCCCGAATGGCGGGACAATCCCTTGTTCGACACGATCCGGCAGACCTATTTGCTCGTCTCCGACCGGCTGCTCGGCTCGGTCGACGCGATCGAAGGCGTGGACGAGGCGACCCGCGGCAGGATGCGGTTCATGACCAAGGCGTTCGTCGACGCGATGGCGCCCAGCAATTTCGCTCTGACCAACCCGCAGGTGCTCGAGAGGGCGATGGAGACCAAAGGCGAGAGCCTGCTCCATGGGCTCGACCATATGCTCAAGGATCTGGAGCGGGGCCAGCTCACTCACGTCCAGCCGGGCGCGTTCGAGGTCGGCCGCAACCTCGCGACGACGCCGGGCAAGGTCGTCAAGCAAACGCCGCTCTACCAGCTGATCCAGTACGCGCCGGCGACCGGCAAGGTGCTGGCGGTGCCGCTGATCGTCTTCCCGCCCTGGATCAACCGCTTCTACATCCTCGATCTCAACCCGAAGAAGAGCTTCATCAAATGGGCGGTCGAGCAGGGGCTGACCGTGTTCGTCGTCTCGTGGAAATCGGCCGACGAAAGTTTGAAGGACGTCGCGCTCGGCGATTATGCCCTGGCGCAGGTCGAGGCGATCGACGCGGTCAGGGAGGCGCTCGGCGTCGAGGCCGTCCACGCCATCGGCTATTGCGTGGCCGGGACGATGATGGCGGCGACGCTCGCATTGCTCGAGGCGCGCGGGGAGGCGGCCAAGGTCGCCTCGGCCACCTTCTTCACCGCCCAGGTGGATTTCTCGGAAGCCGGCGACCTCAAGCTCTTCATCGGTGACGAGCAGATGGAGCTGATCCGGCAATTGGGCGCGGACAAGGGCTATCTCGACGGCCGCTACATGGCGGCGACCTTCAACCTGCTGCGCGGCCGCGACCTCATCTGGAACTACGTCACCAGCAATTATCTGCTCGGCGAGGATTATCCTCAGTTCGACCTCCTCCACTGGAACGGCGACACCACCAATTTGCCGGCGGACTGGCACCGCGCCTATCTCCAGCAGCTCTACCGCGAGAACCTGCTGGTGCAGCCGGGCGGGATCACGATCGGCGGGGTGCCGATCGACCTCAGGACCGTGAAGACGCCGACCTACGTCCAGGCCGGCCGCGAGGACCATATCGCGCCGCCGCAGAGCGTGTGGAAGATCACCCATCATTTCAGCGGGCCGATGCGCTTCGTGCTGGCGGGATCGGGCCATATCGCCGGCGTCGTCAACCCGCCCGAAGCGGGCAAATATCAATATTGGACCAACGAGGCGAAGGCCGGGACCCTGGAGGAGTTCATCGCGGGCGCGACCGAAACCAAGGGCAGCTGGTGGCCGGACTGGATGCAGTGGATCCGCGGCATCTCCGGCGCGGAGGTGTCCGCGACGGGCGCGCGCGTGCCCGGCAAGGGGCGGCTGAAGGCGATCGAGGACGCGCCCGGAAGCTATGTGAAGGCTCGCTAAGCCATTGAAATAGGCTATTCGCCTCCCTTATGCTGCAATGCACAAAAAAGTGCTTGAAATCCCGACTCGGCTACCCTATTTGCTGCACTGCAGCATCATAGGAGTGCCAAAGTGGCCGATCAGACCGAGACCAAAATGACCGAAATCAAGGCGGACGCCCCCAAGGCGCCTGTCGCCGAGCCCGTCAAGGCCGAAGCCGTCAAGGCCCAGCCGGCGCCGGCAACGGCCAAGGCAATTGCCGCCACGCCGATGGCGAAGACCGCGCCGCGCCGGGCCAAGAAGCCCGTCCGCCGCGCCGCCGCGAAGAAGAGCGTGAAGCGCGCCAAGCCGGCCGCCAGGCCGACGGCCGCCCGCAAAGCCAAGGCGACGCCGTCCCGCACGGCCGCCAAGGCCATGACCAAGCCGGCCCGCGCCGGCGCCAATGCCATCAAGACAGGAGCCAGAACCATGAACACGCAGACCAAGAAAGCGGCCGAGACCGCGCAGATCGCCGCCGACCAGATCAAGACCGTCATCGGCGACGTCAACGCCCGCGCCAAGACCGCGATGGAGAAGAACGCGAAGATCGCCGAGGAATTCGCCGAGATCACCCGCGGCAATGTCGAGGCGTTCGTCGCCTCCTCGAAGCTCGCCGCCAAGGGCGTCGAGACGATGAGCCAGAGCGCCGCCGAATATGGCCGCAAGAGCTTCGAGGACGCCTCGGCGGCCTTCAAGAGCTTCTCGAACGTCAAGTCGGCGACCGACCTCTTCAGGCTCCAGGGCGATTATGCCCGCAGCGCGTTCGACAGCGCCGTCGCCCAGAGCGCCCGCGTCAGCGAGACCGTGCTGAAGCTGGCCGGCGACGTCGCCGAGCCGCTGACCAGCCGCTACACCGTGGCGGCCGAGCGTGTGAAGACCCTCGCAGCGTAACTCGCGAGAGTCCGAACCAGTAGAAAGGGCGGCGCTCCCTGTCGGAGCGGCCGCCCTTTTTGCGTCGCCGCGGGACGCCTCGCCCCTTGCCCGTGAAGGGCACCTTGCCATATTTACGGCGTTGAGATGGACATGATCGAGTCACTGGTGAGAGCGGCTTCGGACGAGCGGCCCGGCGACGAGGACGGCACAGGCCTCGGCCTCGCCACCAAGACGCGCACCCGAACCAAATCGCCCTCGCCCTACAAGGTGCTGATGCTGAACGACGATTACACGCCGATGGAGTTCGTCGTCCACGTCCTGCAGAGCTTCTTCAAGATGAGCATCGAGGACGCCACCCGGGTGATGCTCCACGTCCACCAGCGCGGCGTCGGCGTGTGCGGCATCTTCCCCTACGAGGTGGCCGAGACCAAGGTCGCTCAGGTGATCGACTTCGCCCGGGCGAACCAGCATCCGCTGCAATGCACGCTGGAGAAGGCCTGAGCCTGGGCCGGGCTATTCTGCGGCGACCAAAGCGGGGCGCGGCGCCGACGGCCTCCTTCCCCAGCGCTGCGCCGGCCGCTCTATGAAGCGATGCCCCGCCCAGGCCAGCGCGATCGAGGCGCCCGCTGCCAGGGCGAGGAGCAGCGGAACCGGAGCCAAGCCGGCGCCCAGGTGGATGGCCGCCAGCATGACCGGCAGATGGACCAGGTACAGGCTATAGGAGATCCGGCCGAACCAGACCGGCAGCCGCTTCGACAGCAGCCGGCGCGCGGTGGGATCGTTGGCGCACAGGACGAGCGCCGCCACAGCTGCCGGACCGCCGAAATAAAAGGTCGACCAGTTGTCGATCGGCAGCGCGAGCAGCGTGAGCGCCGCAATCCAGGCAATGGCCCATGTGCCTCGGCTCAGCCGGCCCATGAACGTGCGCACCTGCCCGTCGTGGATCGCCACGGCGGCGCCGGCAGTAAACAGCAATGCGTAGTGGATCGTCATCAGCCAGGTGTCGATTTCGACCGGAGTCCACAGTGACAGGCCGTGCGCCGCAACCGATGCGATCACCGACCAGAACAGCGTCCGTCGCGTGTCGCGCAGCAAGGCCCAGACGATCAGCGGGAAGACGAGGGCGATCCGCAACTCGTGCGCCAAGGTCCAGACCACTGGATTGACGGAGTTGAATTCGGGAGTGTCCAGGAGGAGCAGGTGGCCGATCACATCCGTGATAGTTACCCGCTGAGCCCAGAGCGCGGCCAGCCAACGCGAAGCGTCGGGTACCACCACCCCAGCCGCTTGATGATAGAGGAATATCGAGAGGAGCGTCACCGCGAAGAACGGCGGATAGAGGCGAGCGATGCGTCGAATTACAAATGAGCGATACGCTTGCTCATTCAAATACGCTCTGACCAACACATAACCGCTGAGAACGAAGAAGATGAGCACAGCTGTCCCGTTTGCAGCGAACAGATGAATGGGAGTATATTTAATGATCGAGAACGGGTTAAGCCAGAATTCTGAGCCGAAAAGGTCAATCGGCGGTCGATGATAACCAGGGAAAACATGCAACGCGTGGGCCGCCATCACGGCAAAAGCGGCCAAGCCCCGAATGCCGTCAAGGTGAAGTTGGCGATCAACTTGCGGAGTCACGTTTTTTCAATAGCATCAGACGCGTTCGACGACAATCTCACGCACGTGGATGTCGCCGCCGGTCGCGGTGTCGAAATTAGCCAGGTTGAGGCGGAGGTCGGTGACCGGCGCGCCCCACGGGCCGACCGGTCAGCGCGCCGCCTTGGGCATCGCGGAAGCCGATCTTGTGAGAGTCATCGCCGCCGGCCGCGCCGAGAGCCGCCGCCCCCAGCGCTGCGCCGGCCGCTCGATGAAGCGGTGCCCAGCCCATGCGAGGCCTATCGAGATGACACCGGACGCGAGCAGCAGGGTTGGCAGCGGAACCATGCCGCCGAGCCCATGCACCGCGGCCAGCATGACGGGCAGGTGGATCAGGTAGAGGCTGTAGAAGATCGACCCGAAGAAGAGCTGGGGCCTGACCGTCAGGAAACGTTGTGCCACCAAGCTTTGATTGCAGAGGATCAGCATTGCGACCCCCGCGGGTCCGCCGTAGTAGATGGTCGACCAGTTGGCGATCGGCAAGGCGATGAGCATCAAGGTCACCCCCCAAGCCGCGAGATAGGCCCGCGGCCCAATGCCAGCGACGAATGATCTGACTCGCTCCTCGTGGATCGCCACCGCCGCGCCGGCGGCAAATAACCAAGCGTAGTGAATGGTCATCAACCAGCTATCTATTTCTGGGGGCGTGGTCAGCGATAGAAGCTGCGCGGCCACGGCTGCGGCTGCTGAGCCAACGAGCGTCAGGCGCGTGTCGCGTCGCAGCGCCCATACGATCATAGGAAACACCAGGATGATCCGCAGTTCGTGGGCCAGCGTCCAGACCACGACATTCACGCTGTTGAGCTCCGGCGTGTCGAGCAGAAGCAGGTGGCCCACCAGAAGGGCGGGCGAGATGTCGTGTGTCCAAAGCGCCGTGTTGAACCAATCCGACGCCAGCGAAACCTCGGATTTGTCCGAGAGCGTGTAAAGCAGCGCCGCGAGCAGAGTGGCCACTATCAGAGGGGGATAGAGGCGCGCCAGCCTGCGGGTAACGAACGCCCGATAGTTCCCGTCTGCCGAGTCGAGCGCCAGCACCAACATGTAGCCGCTGAGGACAAAGAACAGAAGGATGGCGGCGGGGCCGGATGCAAAGATGTGCAAGGGGGTGTACTTCATGATCGAGAATTGACTCGACCAAAAGTCGGCGCTGAGCGGATTGATGGGCGGGCGATGATATTCTTGGAACGCGTACATCGCGTGAGTGATGAGCACGATCATGGCGCCTAGGCCACGAATGCCGTCGAGATGTGCTAATCGCCGGGGAGGTGGGGTCACGGCCCTTACTATCATCACGCGCGCTCAACGACAATCTCCCTCAGGTGAATATCGCCGGCGTTCACTGCGTCCTTATTGAGTAAGTTGAGCCGTAGATCGGTGACCGCCTCGTTCGTGAAGAGCTGATACCAGGCATAGCTTGTGGTCAAAGCCTGGGCCGGCGCGGCCTCATTGAACACTGCGCCGTTAAGGCGATAGCAGCTCAACTCCTGCCCACTTAACGTCGCCTTCGCCTCAACCCAGACATCGACGTTGCCGGTCAGGGGGCCGCCCGCCGCGTCGTAGAAGCTGATTTTGTGGGAGTCGTCGGCCGAATGGCGCTTTAGGACGAAGGCGCCGCCCACCACGCGCGTGAGACCCCCGTGGTCACCATATTCCAGCCCCGGCGTGTCCGGCCCCATTGCCCATGCGATGGTCCGACGATCCCGAATAGCGTGTCGCACGAGTTGAAAGGCAGTGCGAGAACGGAAGCATTGCCATAGTGGCGGATTTGCTGTCGCTGGCTGGAGTTCTTCCAATAGAGAGCGCCTTCGCCAGCCATCCAAGTGGCCGTGCCCCACGGCAGGCCGGCATGTTTGTTATGCGCGAAAACGAAGTTTTGACCGTCATCAGTGATTTTGAGGAACGAGGCCACCCGGTCATTGAGCAATTCGAGTCGATTATTGACCATGCTGGTCGAATAGCCATTTGAAAACTCAAGTGCATAGCCGCTGCAAACCCCATCGTAATCTCCGGCCGCCGGATACATTTCAAGGTATGAGTGGGCCAGCGTGAAATCCTTGTCGCTCGACCTGACGAATTGGATGAAAGCGACAATGATGTCCGCGCCGTCCACCAAGGTGCCGGATCCGAATGAGCCTGTGCTTGCGACATCTATCGCTCGGTTGCAGAAGCTGATCCTGGTGCGGCCACGAAGCGTGCAGAGGTCAGAGCCCTTCGATTTGTACCCTGTGCCGAAGCCCTTGATCTCGCACTGGTCGATAATGCCGTCAAAGCACTTCACCCAATAGACGCCGATTGTGTCCGGGTCGGTCGGGCGAAGGTTCCCACCATCGTTGATCGGGCCAAAGAGTTTTACCCGGCGCATTACGGGCCGCATGATGGAGAGCTGTCCTGAACTGTCAGAGAAAGTGCCGGCCGGATCATTGAAGCGAATGCCGTTGCCGGTGCAAAAGAGGCTGAAGTCCTCCATCTGCGGGCCGCTATGGTCGCCCCCGACCCCATCTGGGGCTTGATAAAGAAAGGCGAGAGGCGCGGTGCTTACCAGCCGCGTTCTGAGGTCCGTTCCGCCGACAAGCCGCGTGTAGGGCTGAAGCTCAATCGTCGCGTCCCAATCTGTCGTGCCGTCATCCTCTGGAAGGTGGATAATCTGCGCCTCGTTGATGGCGAGCTGCAGGGCGGCGGCATTCGCGGCCGCATCGCCCCCGGGCGTGAAGCCGTAATCCTCCTCGGCGAAGACGATGTGCCGGAGCTTGCCGTGGACCGAGGTGACGGAAGCCGTGGCGGTGCGGCGATGGGCGCCGGACTTGCGGACCCAGGTGCCCGAGGCGCCGGTGTCGTCGGAAATCGGAGCGACGAAGTTAAACTGGCCGGGGTCCGCCGCGACCGCGACGGACATGTTGTCGCTCTCGAATACGAACAGCCCTTCGTAGCCGGTTTCGGCCAGGGTCGCCGTCTGCCCGTGCGCGGGCGATGAAATGGCGCCGAGCAGCGAGCGGTCGCTTACGCTCGTCCCGACCGCATCGGTCACCGTAAAATATAATTGAGAAGGCATAGATCCGCATAGTATCGCCGACTGGGATACATGGGAACAGTGTTGGCCCGCCGGGCCTCGGAACAGTAAATAATCGACTATCCGTGCCGGCTTGGCTGTTCTTGACTGTTCACTTCGCGGCCGGGAGCCAGCCGGTCTCGATCCCGGTGCGGTCGGTAAAGTTGGATTCGGCGACCAGCCGCTTTTCATCGAGGAGGCGGACATAGCCGTTCCGCCGTTCGATGATCCCGTCCTCGGCGAGGCCGCGCATCATCCGGTTGACGTGGACCGCGGTGAGGCCGGTGGCGTCGCCGATATCCTCCTGGGTGAGCGGGAGCTGGATCGCCTCCTCCCGCGCGGCGCCGAGCTGCCGGAGGCGCGCGAAAACCTCGCACAGGAGGGCGCCGACGCGGGCGCGGGCGGGCGTGCGGCCGATCGAGGCCAGGCGGTCGGCGAGCGCGACCCGGTCGGCGACGGTGAGGCTGAGGATGAGCGCGGCCAGCCGCGGGTGATCGGAGATCAGGGCGGCCAGCCGCTCCCTGCTGAACGGGCACAGGACGGCGTCGGTGACCGCGGTCACCGTCTCGGGCGAATCGGCGAAGGCGAGCAGCGGCAGGCCCAATATGTCGCCCTGGAAGTGGAAGCGCATGATCTGCCGGCTGCCATTGCCGAGGACGACGCTGGAATGGAGCCAGCCCCGGCGGACGATGTAGAGCTCGCGGGGCCGCTCATTCTCGCCGATGACTGTGGTGCCGCGCCGGAAGGCGCGGTCCTGCTCCTCGAGGCCGGCCAGAGAGTCCTGCTCGGCGTCGGACAGCCGAACATAATGACTGAGCCGCTCAGCTAGGCAACTTCCCCCCAAACCGGTCTTCCCCTGGACGCGCAGTCATACTGTCCCGAAACAATAAGACGCAAATTGCCCCCGCGCCCTGATCGAAATCAAGACTCATTGATCCGCCAAGGTTTTTCCCCGAGCGCCGCGGTCTGCTTGCGCGCATCCGCATAAGCGGTAAGACGGCCGCCCATGGACAGGATCATCATTCGCGGCGGCAATGCGCTCACCGGGAGAATCCCGATTTCGGGCGCCAAGAACGCGGCGCTGACGCTGATGCCCTGCGCGCTCCTGACCGACGAACCGCTGACCCTGCGCAACCTGCCCCGCCTCGCCGACGTCGACAGCTTCGGCCATCTCCTGAACCAGCTCGGCGTCTCGACCACGGTCGAGGGCGTCAAGAAAGGCGATGTCGGGCGGGTGATGACCTTCCGCGCCTCGACCATCGCCTCGACCGTCGCGCCCTACGACATCGTCAGGAAGATGCGCGCCTCGATCCTGGTCCTTGGTCCCTTGCTGGCCCGCGCCGGCGAGGCGACGGTGTCGCTGCCCGGCGGTTGCGCGATCGGCAACCGGCCGATCGACCTGCACCTGAAGGCGCTTCAGGCGCTGGGCGCCGAGATCGAGATCGCGGCCGGCTATGTGAAGGCGATCGCGCCCGACGGCGGACTGACCGGCGGCACGATCAGCTTCCCGACCGTCTCGGTCGGGGCGACCGAGAACGCGCTGATGGCCGCGGTGCTCGCCAAAGGCACGAGCGTGATCGAGAATGCCGCCCGCGAGCCCGAGATCACCGACCTCGCTTCCTGCCTGATCGCGATGGGCGCCGAGATCGAGGGGCTGAGATCGGACACGCTCACCGTCCACGGCAAGGACCGGCTGCACGGCGCGACCTATGCGGTGATGCCGGACCGGATCGAGGCCGGCTCCTATGCCTGCGCCGCGATGATCACCGGCGGGTCGCTGGAACTTGCCGGCGCGCGCGAGGATTCGATGCACGCGATCCTTTCCGGCCTCGCCGACGCCGGCGCGATCGTCGAGTTCCGCAATGGCGGGCTCAAGGTCAGCGCCGACGGCGGGATCCGGCCGCTGTCGCTGTCGACAGCGCCCTATCCGGCCTTCCCGACCGACATGCAGGCGCAGTTCATGGCGATGCTGGCGCTGGCCGAGGGAACCAGCCTGTTGACCGAGACGATATTCGAGAATCGCTACATGCACGTGCCCGAGCTCTCCCGTATGGGCGCCGACATCGAGGTGAGGGGGCGCTCGGCGGTCGTGCGCGGCGTTCCGGGCCTGATCGGCGCGCCGGTGATGGCGACCGACCTTCGCGCGTCGATGGGGCTGGTGCTGGCCGGGCTGGCCGCGCAAGGCGAGACCCAGGTCAACCGCGTCTACCACCTCGACCGCGGCTACGAGCGGCTCGAGGAGAAATTGCAGGCGGTGGGCGCCGACATCGAGCGAGTCAGCGACGGCTGACGCAAAAAGGGCCGGCGGCCGGCGGCGCCCATGGCCGCGCGCCGCATGTCGACGAATTGGAATGGCTCGACCGCCCGGATCTGCCGTCAGTGGCCCTGATCGCGGCGAGGAGCTCAGCCTTCCCCCGCCGCCATCTTCAGAATCTGCGCCCATTCCTCTTCCCGCACCGGCGCCACCGACAGCCGCGACTGGCGGAGCAGCTCCATCGCGGCGAGTCTGGGCTCGGCCTTGATGTCCTTGAGAGTCACCGGCTTCGGCAGCGGCTTCACCGCCTCCACGCGCACCGAAACCCAGCTCCCGTCCTCGCCGTCCGGGCGCCCTTCGCGGGCGATCTTCATGATGCCAACGACCGCGCGTTCCTCGCCGCTGTGGTAGAAGAAGGCCTCGTCGCCCGCCTTCATCGCGCGCAAATGGAGGCGGGCCGCGTTGTTGCGGACGCCGTCCCATTCGGTGGTCCGATCGCTCACTAGATCGTCCCAGGAATAGGTGCCGGGCTCCGATTTCATCAGCCAATAGGCCATGCATTATCCTTTCGGATGAAGGCGATGGCCTAGCCAAACCCATCCGGTTCCGCAACTCGTCCCGCCGCCCGCCCCGTTCGTCGCTGCAATGCAGCAATTGGCTTGATTCGCCGGTCCGCGTCCGCCACTTGCCCTTCATTGATTTTGACGAGCGGGTGTCGCTCGGCTTTCGAGCCGGCGGCCGGGGCCAGTCGGTGAGACCTGAGGACGGCGATGCGATATGTGCATCGGCCGGGATCGGTCCACCGCATAGAAGCTAGAGTTTGATGATCCGACCGGTTCGCGCCGCGGCTATTGCCGCGGCCGCCATCACCTTCGCCGCCTCGGCGGTGTGGGCTGGCCCCCTTCAGGCCGAGCAGGGCAATTTCGCTCCAGTGACGCCTTATACCGTGCACGCGGCCGCCGATCCGGGCGCCAGCGACCTCGGCCTCAACGACGAGGCGGCCGAAACCGCCCCCGCCCCGGACGCCGGGGACATGGCCGAGCATATGGTGGCGCTCGCCAATGCGGCGATGCCCTTTGCCCGCACGCTCGACGAGCAGGTCGAGGACCGCGCCGACGCCCAGACGCAGGGGATCGAGGAGGAGTGCCTCGCCAATGCGGTCTATTTCGAAGCGCGCGGCGAATCGCTGGAAGGCCAGCTCGCGGTCGCCGAGGTGGTGATGAACCGGGCCGCCTCCGGGCGCTATCCCGCCACCTTGTGCGCCGTCGTGCGCCAGCCCTGGCAATTCTCGTTCGTGCGCGGGGGCGTGATCCCCCGCGCCGACCGGGGCTCGGCGGCCTGGCGCAAGGCGGTGGCAATCGCCCGCATCGCCCAGTCGGGCGCGAGCCGCATGCTGGCTCAGGACGTGCTCTGGTACCATGCCGATTACGTCGCCCCGAGCTGGGGCCGCCGGCTCGCCCGCACCAGCCAGATCGGCACGCATATCTTCTATCGCTCGTAGGGCTTAGCGCTTCATGCTCCTGAAGGTGATCGAGCAGCGCAGGGTTTCGACCGGCGGGATGCTGTGCTCCCACTCGGTCCGTGAGGGCCCGCGCAGCAGATAGAGCGAGCGGGGCTCGGCGGTCAGCGTGAAGCGCTGCCATTTGTCGCTTTGCTTACGGCGGAAGCGCAGCGGCGCCGGCGACAGCAGCGAAATCCCGATCACATCGTCGAACACAGGGCGGTCGCGGTGCCAGCCCAAGGCCGCGCCCGGCCCGTAACGGATCAGCAAGGCGTGCTCGAGCGCATCGGGCGCCAGGCCCGCCACGGCCGCGGCGCGGGCGCGGACCGGGAGCAGCCAATCGGGAATGGGCTCGGCTGGCGCGAGACCGGAACCGTCGAACCGGTATGACCAGCCGAATGACACCGTCTCGCGCTTGCCGAGGAAACCCTGGAATTCGAACGGCCTGAAGGGGAGGAGGGCGATGCGTTCCGCCAGGGCCCGCTCCTCTCCGGCGGACAGGAAGCCGGCCCGATAGGCCAAGCCTTCGGGCGTCGGGGCGGCATCGAGGAAGCTCAGCTGCGCGGCCTTCATCGCGCAACACAACGCGCGAAACCCGCCGCCGGTCGTACTCCGGGGAACTTGTTGCACTGCAACATCGTTCTTGACGGGGGCGGAGGAGAGTTATTCATGCGCATCGCTCAAATTGCGCCGCTGGCCGAAGCGGTGCCCCCCAAGCTCTACGGCGGCACCGAACGGGTCATCTGGTGGCTGACCGAGGCCCTGGTCGACCTCGGCCATGACGTGACCCTCTATGCCAGCGGGGATTCCGTGACGTCCGCGCGGCTGGTGCCGTGCGCCAGGACCGGGCTCAGGCTCGCCGGGATCAACGACCACACCGCGAGCCTGCTCGCCATGCTTGACAGGGTGCTGAGCGACGCGGCGCGCTACGACATGCTCCATTTCCATATCGACTTCCTCCATTTCCCGACCTTCCGCCACCTCGCGGGCAAGAGCCTGACGACGCTGCACGGGCGGATGGACCTGCCCGACTTCCAGCCGGCCTTCCGGACCTTTCGAGAGATGAAGCTGGTTTCGATCTCGGACGACCAGCGCGGTCCGCTGGCGGAAGGACATTTCGCGGGCACCGTCCATCACGGCATGCCCGGGGACCTCATCCCGTTCGATCCGGCGGGCGGCGACTATCTCGCCTTCATCGGCCGGATCTCGCCCGAAAAGCGCCCCGACCGGGCAATCGAGATCGCGCAGCGGACTGGCATGAAGCTGAAGATCGCGGCCAAGGTCGACCATGCCGACCGCGCCTATTTCGCGGAGAAGATCGAGCCGCTGCTCGAAGATCCGCTGATCGAATTCATCGGCGAGATCGGCGATTCGGAGAAGGCGGCCTTCCTGGGTGGGGCGCACGCTCTCCTGTTTCCGATCGACTGGCCCGAGCCCTTCGGCCTGGTCATGATCGAGGCAATGGCGGCGGGGACGCCGGTCATCGCCTGGGATTGCGGTTCGACCCGGGAAGTGATCGAGCATGGCCGGAGCGGCTTCCTTGTCGAAAGCGTCGACGACGCGGTCGCCGCGGTGGACTCGGCGGGACGCCTGCCGCGCGCTCATGTCCGCGCCGCGTTCGAGGCGCGCTTCACCGCCGAGCGGATGGCGCGCGACTATGTCCGCCTGTACGAGCGGCTGATCGGAGAGGAAAGGACTGCCTTGTTCGGAAAGTCCATGGTCGCGGCCGCCTGATCCGATACGGAGCCTGATGAACGAGATCGCACAGCCCCTTGCGTGGAAGGCGCCCGAGCAGGCGGCCCAGCCCGAAAGCTATCATATCGAGGCGACCAGATCGCTCGTCGGCCGGACGCTGAGGACGCTGAAGAACGACGATCTGTTCGGCGTGTTCGACAAGCAGGGCGATTGCCACGGCGGCGAGGACGGGCCCGACGGCCTCTTCTATCAGGATACGCGCTTCCTCTCCGGGCTCAGCTTGCGGATCGGCGGGATGGAGCCCCTGCTGCTCGGCTCGGTCCTGCTCGACGACAATGGCGCGATGGTGGTCGATCTCGCCAATGCCGATTTCCACGATTCCGACGGCAAGGTCTGGCTGCAGCGCGATTCGATCTATGCCGGGCGAATGAAGTTCCTGTGCGGGACGACCTGCTACGAGCGGATCCGGGTGCGCAGCTTCAACCCGATCGGCCGGACGATCCCGCTCGAGATCGCGTTCGACGCCGATTTCGCCGATCTGTTCGAGATCCGCGGCGAGCGGCGCCCGAGGCGCGGCACGCTGGGCGTCGTCAAAGTCGACGGGCGCACGATCCGCTTCACCTATTCGGGCTTGGACGCGGTCGAGCGCTCGACCACCATATACTTCGATCCCGCGCCGGACCGGCTCGGCGAGCGCGGCGCGCTCTGGGACATGGATCTCGACGCGCACGAGCGGATGAGCGTGGTGATCAAGACCGTCTGCGCGCTTGGCGAGGCGGGGGCGGAGCCGCCGCACATGCTCAGCGCCTATCGGTCGCTGCGCCGGGTCAGGAGCGGCCGGCTCAAGGGGCGCGCCGGGGTCAGCAGCTCGAACGAATTGTTCGACATGGTGATCGACCGCGCCACATCAGACATCGACATGCTGCTGACCGATACCGAATACGGCCTTTATCCCTATGCGGGCGTGCCCTGGTACAGCACGATTTTCGGCCGGGACGGCATCATCACCGCGATGGAATTGCTCTGGGCCATGCCCGAAATCGCCGCCGGCGTGCTCAAGGCGCTCGCCCTGACCCAGGCCGTCGAGACGGACGAGGCGGCCGACGCCCAGCCCGGCAAGATCCTGCACGAGATGCGCGGAGGCGAGATGGCGCGCCTGGGCGAGGTCCCGTTCCGGCGCTATTACGGCTCGGTCGACGCGACGCCGCTCTTCGTCATGCTGGCGGGGCAATATCTGAAGCGGTCGGGCGATCTCGACACGATCCGCGCGATCTGGCCGAATGTGAAGGCGGCGCTGGCCTGGATCGACGGCGCCGGCGACCCGGACGGCGACGGCTTCGTCGAATATGCGCGGATGACCGAGCGCGGCCTCGCCAACCAGGGCTGGAAGGACAGCTTCGATTCGGTCTTCCACGCCGACGGCAAGACGGCCGAGGGCCCGATCGCCTTGTGCGAGGTCCAGGCCTATGTGTTCGCAGCTAAAGCGGGGGCGGCCGGGATCGCCCGGGCGCTGGGCGAGAGCGACCATGCGGAAGCGCTGGAGCGCGAGGCCGAGGCGCTGCGCCAGCGCTTCGAGGACCGCTTCTGGCTCGACGACATGGGCTGCTACGCGCTCGCGCTCGACGGAGCGAAGCAGCCGTGCCGGGTGCTCTCCTCCAACGCCGGCCACGCCCTGTTCGCGGGGATCGCCAGCCCGGAGCGGGCGGCACGCTTGGCCCGGCTGCTGACCGGCAAGGCCTTCTTTTCGGGCTGGGGCGTGCGCACGATCGCCGCGGGCGAGGCGCGCTACAACCCGATGTCCTACCACAATGGCTCGGTCTGGCCGCACGACAACGCGCTGATCGCCATGGGCCTCGCCCGCTACGGCCACCAGGCCGAAGTGCTGAAGATTTTCGAAGGGCTGACCGAGGCCGCGGTCTATGACGAATTCCGCCGACTGCCCGAATTGTTCTGCGGCTTTTCACGGCGCAGGAAGCGCGGGCCGACCGCTTACCCCGTCGCCTGCTCGCCGCAGGCCTGGGCGGCCGCTGCGCCCTTTGCCCTCGTCGCCGCCGCCACCGGGCTCGACCTCGACCATGAGCGCGGCAGCGTCCGCCTCGTCAATCCGGCGCTGCCGCCCTTCCTCGACGCGCTGGCGCTGAAGGACGTCACGGTCGCTGGCTCCCGGCTCGACCTCGCTTTGTCGCGCGCCGGTAGCGACGTCACCACCGCGGTGACGCGGCGCCAGGGCAAGGCCCGGCTGATTATCGTGAAATAGCCGACGCTTTGCTGCGGCGCGGCAATGAGCTAAACGGCCCTCATGTCCACCTACACGATCGACACGGCGACGAGTCGGGCGACGCCGACGCCGGCGCCGATGAAGCGGCTGACGGCGCCTGCGATCATGGCGCGCAAGAGCAAGGAGCCGATCGTGGCGCTCACCGCCTACACGATGCGGATGGCGCAATTGCTCGATCCGCATTGCGATTTCCTGCTCGTCGGCGATTCCCTCGGCCAGGTGATCTACGGCCTTCCATCCACCATTCCGGTCAGCCTCGAGATGATGTGCGCGCATGGCGCCGCGGTGGTGCGCGGCTCGTGGCACGCTTTGGTCTGCGTCGACATGCCGTTCGGCTCCTATGAGGAGAGCCCGGAACAGGCGTTCCGCAACGCCGCGCGGGTGCTGAAGGAGACCGGCGCGGCGGCGGTGAAGCTCGAGGGCGGCGAGGCGATGGCCGCGACCATCGCGTTCCTCGTCAAGCGCGGCATTCCGGTGATCGGCCATGTCGGGCTGACTCCGCAGGCGGTGAACGCGCTCGGCGGCTACCGAGCCCGAGGCCGGGACGACGCGGAAGCCGAAAAAGTGCTGGCGGACGCCAGGGCCGTGGCCGAGGCGGGCTGCTTCGCATTGGTCCTCGAAGGCGTGATGGAGGAGATCGCCGCGGAAGCGACCAGGCAGGTCGCCTGCCCCACCATCGGCATCGGCGCGTCCGCCGCCTGCGACGGCCAGATCCTGGTTACCGAGGACATGATGGGCCTGTTCGAGCGCACGCCGCGCTTCGTGAAGCGCTATGGCGACCTCGCCGCCGAGATCAGCGCCGCGGCGGCGGCTTATGCCGGCGAAGTCAGGAGCCGGTCCTTCCCGACCGAAGAGCAGATCTACCGGGGCAAGAAGTAGCCTTCCGTTTCGCGCGGCGCGTGGCTAAGGAGTGGCCGGGGCGCGCGCCCGCGTGCGCCGGGGGCGCCAAGCTTTGTAGGTGGAGAAGAGACTTTGGCGCTCAGCCCGAACGACGGTGAGACATTCTTAAGGGAAGTTGATGAGGAGCTCCGAAAGGAGCAGGTCAACACTTTCGTCGCGCGCTACGGCTGGTGGATCGCCGCGGCGGCGGTGCTGTTCCTCGGCGCCGTCGGCGGCTGGATCTGGTGGCAGCAGCGCGAGGCGGCCGCGGCGGGCGACCAGGGCGAGGCCCTGCTCGAGGCGCTGAGCAGCATGGAGGCCGGCAATCGCCGCGCCGCGGCGCCGAAGCTCGCCGAGCTCGCCCGGAGCGACGTCGAAGGCTACCGCGCCGCCGCCCTGTTCGCCCGCGCCAACAGCGAGACCGCGGCGGGCAACGCGCCGGCGGCTATCGCGACCCTGCGCGCGATCGCGGCGGATGAGGATCTCGACCGGAATTACCGCGACGCCGCTCTGGTCCGGCAGACGGCGCTCGAATTCGACGCCCTTCAGCCGCAGGCGGTGGTTCGGCGGCTGCGGCCGCTGGTGCGCCCGGGCAGCGCCTGGCTCGGCACCGCCGGCGAGATGCTCGGCGTCGCCTATCTGAAGATGCGCCGGCCGGAGCTCGCCGGACCCGTCTTCGCCCAGATCGCGCGCGACGAAAGCCTGCCGGGCTCGATCAGAAACCGGACCGGCCAGATGGCGAGCGCGCTCGGAATCGACGTCAGCGACGAAACGGCCGCGGCCAATGCGGGCCGGCCGGCGACGCCCGCCGCCGCCCCGGCCGCGCCAGCCGCAACAAGGGAAAAAGCCGAATGAAGCCTTTTGTCATCGCCCTGACCACGGCCGCCCTTCTCGGCGGCTGCGGCATATTGGAACGAGGGCGGCGCCCGACCACGCCGACCGTGGGCCAGCGCATCCCCGTGCTCGCGACCGCGAGCGGGATCGAGGCCGATCCGCTGCTCGCGGCGATCCCGGTCACGGTGCCGGCGCCGGTCGCGAACGGCGACTGGGCGCAGCCGGGCGGCAATGCGTCCAAATCGATGGGCCATGTGGCGCTCGGCGAGGCGCCGGCGCGGGCGTGGAGCGTTTCGATCGGCAACGGCAACAGCTTTCGCACCCGCCTGGTCGCCGAGCCCGTGATCGCCGCCGGCCGCGTCTATACGATCGACACGGCGGCGCGGGTGCGTGCGTTCGATCTGCAGACAGGGGCCCAGATCTGGGAGCATCAGGTCCGCGGCGAAAACAGCCCGAACGAGGCGCTGTTCGGCGGCGGCGTCACCTTCGACGAGGGCCGCGTCTATGCGACCAACGGCGCCGGCGACGCCGCGGCGCTCGACGCGGCGACCGGCAACCGGATCTGGATGGTGAAGCCGGGCGGGCCGCTTCGCGGCGCGCCGACCGTTGCCGCCGGCACCGTCTACGCTCTCTCGCAGGACAGCCAGCTCTACTCGCTCAACGCCGCCAATGGCGAGGCGCGCTGGACCGGCGCCGGCTCGTTCGAGCTTGCCGGCGTGTTCGGCAGCGCCGCCCCCGCCTTCGCGCAATCGACGCTCGTCGCCGGCTATTCCTCGGGCGAGTTGACCGCCTACCGCTACGAGAACGGCCAAGTCGTCTGGCAGGACGCGCTGGCGCGCACCGGCATCACCACCACCGTCGGCACGCTTTCCGACATCGACGCCGATCCGGTGATCGACCAGGGCCGCGTCTTCGCGATCGGCCAGGGCGGCCGCATGGTCGCGGTCGAGCTGATCACCGGCCAGCGCGCCTGGGAGATCAATATCGGCGGCCTCTCGACGCCCTGGGTGGCGGGCGACTGGGTGTTCGTGGTCACCGATCGGGCGCAATTGCTCTCGATCGCGCGCTCCTCGGGCCGGATCCGCTGGGTCTCGCAATTGCCGGGCTTCCGGCGCCCGCCGGAGCATCGAGAGCCAAGCCGCGGCGATATCGCGGCGGGCCGCACCGGCACGGTCCGGCCGGGGGTGGATCCGATCTACTGGCGCGGGCCGGTGCTCGCCGGGAACCGGCTGGTGCTGGCGGGATCTAACGGCAACATCGTCTTCGTCTCGCCCGTGGACGGCACCGTCCAGACCACGGTCGAGCACAGGACGCCGATCTCGCTGCCGCCGGTGGTCGCGGGCAACACGCTCCTCGTCCTCGACGATGAAGGCCGGTTGACCGCCTGGAGGTAAAGCGGCAGGGCAGCCGGCCAAGGATCCCCATGCCCAAGCTGCCCATTGTCGCCATCGTCGGCCGGCCCAATGTCGGCAAGTCCACCTTGTTCAACCGCCTGGTCGGCAGGAAGCTCGCGCTCGTCGACGACCGGCCGGGCGTGACCCGCGACCGGCGCGAAGGCGACGCCCATTTGCTCGGGCTCGATTTCCGGGTGATCGACACCGCCGGCTACGAGGACGAGGATTCCGCGAGCCTGCCCGGGCGGATGCGCGCGCAGACCAGCGCGGCGGTGCGCGAGGCCGACGTCGCCCTGTTCCTGATCGACGCCCGCGCCGGGGTGACGCCGCAGGACGAGGAAATCGCGCGCTGGCTGAGGTCCGAAGCGACGCCGGTCATCCTCGCCGCCAACAAGGCCGAGGGGCGCTCGGGCGAGGCCGGCATCCTGGAAGCCTGGGCGCTGGGGCTGGGCGAGGCGATCGCGATGAGCGCCGAGCATGGAGAGGGCGTGGTCGACCTGTTCGAGCATCTGCGGCCCCATATCGAGCGCGACGGTGAAGACGCGGAGGAAGACCCGGAGGGCGATCCCACGCTCAAGCTAGCCATCGTCGGGCGCCCCAATGCCGGCAAATCGACGCTCATCAACCGGATCCTCTCCGAAGAGCGGCTGATCACCGGGCCGGAAGCCGGAATCACCCGCGATTCGATCGCGGTCGACTGGTTGTGGACGGCGCCGGACGGCATAGTCCGCCCCGTCCGCCTCATCGACACCGCCGGCATGCGCAAGAAGGCCAAGGTCGATGACAAGCTCGAGAAGCTGTCGGTCGCCGACGCCCGGCGCGCGATCGACTTCGCCGAGGTGGTGGTGCTGCTGCTCGACGGCACCCGCGGGCTCGAGGTGCAGGATCTGAAGATCGCCGACGCCGTCCTGCAGGAAGGAAGGGCGCTGCTCATCGCGATCAGCAAATGGGACGTGGCGGAAGGGCCGAGCGCCCTGTTCAACGGCATCAAGGCGGCGCTGGAGGAAGGGCTGAGCCAGGCGCGCGGCGTGCCGCTGCTCACCGTCTCGGGCAGGACCGGCAAGGGCATCGACCAGCTGCTCGCCGCCGCTTTCGAAGTGCGCGAGATCTGGTCGAAGCGGGTGACGACCGGGCAATTGAACCGCTGGTTCGAGGGCGCGGTCGAGAAAAACCCGCCGCCGGCGCCGGGCGGCAAGCGGATCAAGCTGCGCTACATCACCCAGGTCAATACGCGGCCGCCGAGCTTCGTCCTGTTCGGGACGCGAGTCGACCAGCTCCCCGACACTTATTTGCGCTATCTGGTGAACGGAATCCGCAAGGAACTGGGCTTCGGCGCGGTGCCGGTGCGGCTCCAGGCGCGGGCCTCGCGCAATCCTTACGGAAAGTAGCGGGACGAGGGCCGCGACCTACCGTGCCCATCGGAGCGCTGCGTCAACATCCTGTTTACCCGCCGGGCCTAGAATGCGGTCGCTATGGCAGGACAGGATGTGGCGGTGGACGACCTCGTCGATTGGACGAAATTCTCGCAAATGCGGACCGAGCTCGGGGCGAGCTTCGTGCGCATCCTCGGCTATTTCCGCGAGGACGGCGAGAAGGCCGTCGCCAAGATCGAGGACGCGATGCATCGCCGCGACGCCGCCGGCCTCGTCCTTCCCGCCCACACGCTGAAGGCGGAGGCGCGCCAGTTCGGCGCCGAGCCCGTCGCCGCGCTGGCCGAAGCGATCGAGGGGGCCGGGCGGCGCGCGCTCGAATCGCGCCTCTTCCCCGACGATATCCTGCCCCAGGTCGCGCGTTTGAGGCCGCTTTACGGGCGGACGCTCGACCAGCTCGAGGAGGAAACAAATCCCCTCCTGACCCGCCGTCCCAATTCCGACCGCGGCCCCAGCAATCAGGATTTCGGCCGGCTCTAGACCCCTGATTCCAATTGCTTCCCGGGCGTCCCGCGGCATAGGTTCGCGGCCGGGAGGAGTGCGATGCCGAAAATCCTCAATCTGATCGCGGCGCTCGCGCTGGCGGCGACCCCGCTCGGCCTCGCCGCTCAGGAAATGCGCTCGGAATGGGATATGAGCGTCGCCGAGCTGACCGCGATGGTCGAGCGGCTGCGCGGCGAATTGTACCGGCCCGGCGAGCGGGTCCCCGGCTGGGACCGGGGCGGCGCCAACCCGGACGCCGACCTCCGCGCCGCCGGCGCCGAGACTCACTATTTCCGCACCCACAGGGCCAGCGGCGAAGGGGTCATCATCCTGTCCGGCCGGCCGATGGCGAGCTTCGCGCCCGCGGGGTGGCGGGTGGCCGACACCTACGGCTCGGCGGCGGCGGCGGTCGACAATCCCTTCATCCAGTTCGACGCGCTCTCGCCGCGCTACGTCATCGGTTTGAGAGCGGGCAGCGAGCGCCGCGGCGACGTGGATTGCGTCGACGCCATCGCCAACGCGACGCTCTACGAGCGGCCCGACCTGGCGGCGAGCGACGCGGACGCGCGGATCCCGCTCCTGTTCCGGCTGCTCCTCCTCGCCGCCGAGGACCAGCGCGTCTGCACCCGCTACCAGGGCGACGCCCGGGCCGGCTATCGCGGCCTCGCCTTCCTCCCCGACGGCCGCGCCTTGCCGCGCCTCAACGAATCGGACGAGCGGATCACGATCATCCCGGCCGGGCCGATCGAGCGGCTCGTCACCTATTCGGGGCAGGGCGGCGGGACATGAGGCCGGCGCCGCTGGCCGCGGCGATCGCTCTGCTCGCCGCCGCGGACGTGGCTCAGGCCCAGGCACAGCCGGACATGTGGGCCCAGTTCGCCGCGATCCTCGCCCGCGACCCCGAAATGCGGGAGGCGGTCGAGGCGTCGCGCGGGCGGTTTTCCGACACGGGCGAGGCAATCGCCGGATGGGCCCAAGCGGGCGTCGATACCGATGCCCTGCTTGCCGCCTTGCCCGGCGGCCTCGACGCCAATCTCCTCGCCGATCCGGGCCGGCCCGCCGAGAGCGACGGCGAGCTTCGCTCCGGCCGGCCGCTCGCCGAGATCGTTCCGGCCGGCTGGACCCAAATTCTGCGCTACGGCGAGGTCGATCTCCACCCGCGCCACGCCGCGGTCCTGTTCATCTCCCCGGCGTCGCTCGGCCATGTCGTGTTCGCCCGCGCCCGCCGCTGGCGGCAGGGCAATGCGTCCTGCTGGGGGCCGATAAGGGGCGTCGCGGTCTACCGCCCCGCCGGCGCCCCCGCGGACGACCCCGCCCGGCTCGCGCTCGAAACCGCGGCCGCCTTCGCCTCCGCCCGCGGCCAGGCCCTGTGCGAGCGGTTCGAGGGCGACCTGGCGCGCGGCTTCACCCGCATGTCGTTCCTCCCCGACGGCCGGCCGCTTGTCGGGATCAACCGCCGCACGGCCGGCACCCGGTCGGTGGCGAGGCCGCTCGCGCAGCTGCTCGCCCGCGACTGATCAGGCCTCGGCCGGTACCGGCGCCGCGCCCGCCTTGCGCATCGGCTCGAGCCGCCAGCGGGCGAGGCTGCGCCACAGCCATTCGAAGGGGCCGTAGCGGTAGCGGTCGAGCCAGGGCTTGGACCAGAGCAGCATCAGCGCCCACATGGCGACGACGACCAGCCACAATTCGGCCCGGCTCATCGACCCGTAATAGCCCAGGCCGTAGCCGTAGAAGAGAGTGGTCATCAGGATCGAGGTGCCCAGATAATTGGTGAAGGCGGCGCGGCCGGCGGCGGCTATCCGATCGACCAGGAAGCCGCCGTTTCGGGTCAGGATGACGATCAAGGCGGCGATCGCGACGATCATCAGCGGCCGGAACGGAGTCGTCGCCCCCATCACCACAAGGAAGATCATCGGCACCGAGAAATTGTCGCGGACCAATATCCAGGCGAGCAGCGCATAAGCGGGAACGCCGATGCCGAACCCGATCAGCGCCGATTTGCGGTAGCGCGCCATCGGCCATTCGCCGCGGAAGAAACCCGATTTCAGCGCCGCCATGCCGAACAGCATGTAGCCCAAGGTCTCCCAGCCGAAGAGAAAGACGCCGGTGAACGGCGTGAACATCTGGTCGATCAGCCGGCTCTCGACAAGGCCGGGCCAGGGCCCCTGAAACAAAGCGAGCTTCTCGGCCAGCGCCGGGCCGACGGGCGGCGCGAAGCCCTTCTGCATCTCGCCCCATTGCGAGACGATCTCCGGGTCGGGATTGGGCAGGCCCGCTTTGTAGCTGAGGAACATCGCCCCCACGCCGAGCAGGGCGAACACCAAGGTCTGGACGAGGACGAAGGCGATGCCCGAGATGACCAGGGCGCGCACCGAAAGGCCGCGGAAGAAGAACAGGACGAGGCCGATCAGCGCGTAGAGCGAGAGGATGTCGCCGAACCAGATGAAGTAGAAATGGATCAGGCCGAAGACGAGCAGCCAGAGCATCCGCGCATAATGGATCCTGGCGGGCGAGCGCCCCGAGGCCTGCGCCCGCTCGATCACCAGCAGCGTGCTCGCCCCGAACAGGAAAGAGAAGAGGCCGCGCATCTTGCCGTCGATGAAGACGAAGGAGAATATCCAGGAGGCAAGATCGGCGCCGCTCTCGAGGCCGTAGGCGGTCGGGTTCATATAGGCCTGGAAGGGCATGGCGAAGGCGACGATGTTCATCGCCAATATGCCCATGACGGCGACGCCTCGGACGATATCGAGGGTGACGATGCGCGGCGCGGGCGCCGGGTCGTCGGCGGCTCCGGCCGGCGCAGCGGCGGCGATATCAGTCATCCGGCATCCCCCTCCCGAACGGAAGAGCGGACGATAAAGGATCGGGCGGAGCGCGCAACCGCGGAAGTTGACGAAGTTGATGATACGTCAGGGAGGAGTCGCCCTCCCCCGGGATGCCGGGGCGGCCGCAGAAGGCGCCGTCCGCCGCCGCCGCGCGAGCGCAGCGAGCCGAGCTCATCGGTCGCCCGTTTACCTTCGGTCGCCTGCGGCTGGGGGACGAAAGATTCGGGGTTCTGCTCCATCTACGAGGATAGATCAGACGAAATCCTATTTTTCAAGAACGGGGCGCGGGGGGTAGTGTCGCAGTTTGAAATTGGCGGCTGGAGAATGGGGCCGGCTCGCCTCCAGGCTACCCATTCCTTACCGGGCCTTCGTCCTGCCGGGAGCAACATAGCCAAGTGGGGCGCTCTTGTCAGGTCCGCGCCTTGCGAACCGGGAGGGGGATGGGGATGGGGACAGCTACGTAACTGTCCCCGGCAATGCCTTCGCGACCGGGGGTGGAACAGGCGCGATTTCAAAGCTGCTCGCTGGCGAAGGGCGCAGCAAGTCCGCTGCCGGCACCGCCGGATCGAGCCAGCGCGCCCAGTCGCTTCGTTCGAGCACCACGATCTGTCGGCTGTGATAGGGGGCGACGTCCGGCCCAGGCTCGACGGTGAGCAGAGTGTAGGCCTCGCCCACGTCCACCGTCGCGCGCCACAGGCCGGCGATGCAGAACCAGTCCTCGCCGGCTTTGGTGAACAGCCATTTGTCCTTGCGCTTCTGCTTCGGGTCGGCGGGGGCGGTGAATTCGTAGAAGCCGTCGGCGACGATCAGGCAGCGGCCGTGCGCGAGGTCGCGGCCTTCGGAGCGGTAATTGTAGACGGGCTTGCCCGTGGGGCCAGGCCAGGACCAGCGGCGCACCACCAGCTCGGCCGCGCCGGCTTCCGCCTCCGACGCCCTGATGATGGCGCTGGGGTCGGTGATGCGGATCGAATCGAGCGGGGCGAGGTTGGGCAGGCCTTCGGGAAAGCGGAGCGGGATCCGGGTCTGGCCCCAATCCTCGCGGATCTGGCCCAAAGCGATGCGGCGGCGAGTCTCGTTGCACATCGCCGTGCCGCGTCAGCGGGCGGCCGCCCTGGCGAAGCGGCCGTGTCGACGGCAGCTGGCGAGCCAGGCCTGGGCGACCGCGGCCAGCGGGGCGGGGCTGAGGCCGAAGGCTTCGAAGCCCGGGCCCGTCGCGACATTGTCCTTCTCGAGCATCAGCCACTGGTCCCAGGTGATCGGCGCCATCGGCAGCCAGCCGGTGGCGCGCGCCATCGCCTTGCCGATGGGATCGGGGATTTCGATCACGGGTCGGCTGCGGCCGGTCGCTTCGCAGATCCAGCGGTTCAATTCGGCCATGGTCATCACCTGCGGGCCGCCGAGCTCGTAGGTCTTGCCGGCGTGGGGCAGGGGATCGAGCGCGGCCAAAGCGATCGCCTTGCCCAGATCCGCGACGTGGACGGGCTGCAGCTTCCATGCGCCGCGAAGGACCGGAAGGACCGGCAGGCGCTGCGCCATGCGGGCGAATTTGTTGACGAAATCGTCCTCCTGTCCGAACGCGATCGAGGGGCGGACGATGGTGGCGGCGGGGAAAGCGGCGCGGACGGCCAGCTCGCCCTCGCCCTTGGAGCGGGCGTAGGCGCTCTCGCTCTCCGGGTCGGCGCCGATCGCCGAGACGTGCACCAGAGCGGGGACGCCGGCCCGCGCAGCGGCCGCGGCGACATTGCCGGCGCCCTCGACGTGGACGGCGTGGAACCGGCCCTTGAGGATGCCGACCAGGTTGACGACGGCGTCGGCGCCCTCGACGGCGGCCTCGATGCCCCGCCCGCCGGCGATGTCGGCGCGCAGGAACTGGATCTGGCCGAGGCCGCAAAGCGGCTTCAGCGAGAAAGCGCGCCGGGGCTCGCGCTCGGCGATGCGGACGCGGGCGCCGGCCTTGAACAGGGCCTGGGCGACGTAGCGGCCGACGAAGCCGCCGCCGCCGATGAGGGTGATGAGCCGGTCGGTCTTGACGGTCATGGGCGAACCCCTTGCCGCCGCGGGGGCGCGTTGACAAGCGCGGTTTGCGCGCCGCAAGGCGCGGCATGACTTCGGGCAGTGGCAATGGCGGGTCGCATGGAGCGGTGCGGGATGCGCAGACCGACCGGGCGCGGCTGCGCGCCATCCATGCGGCGCTGAGCGGGGGCGACGTCGCGGCCGCGGCCAAGATGGCCGAGGATGCGCTTCGCGACGGGATCGACCATGTCATGGTGCTGAGCCTCGTCGCCGGGCGGCGCGAGGAGGAGGGGCGGCTCGCCGACGCTCTGGCGCTGCTGCGGCGGGCCAAAGCGGGGGCGCCCGACGCGGCCGGGATCATCAACCAGGTCGGGCTGTGCCTGCTGCGAATGGAGCAATGGGAGGAGGCGGCGGCCGAGTTCGGCGAGGCGCTGGCGCGCGACCCCGGCTTCGCGCCGGCTTTGGCCAACCGGGCGCTGGCGCTGACCGCTCTGGCGCGGCCCGAGGAGGCGCGCCGGGACTTCGAGGCGGGGGCGGCGCTCGATCCCGGCAATCTGATCGCCGCGAACGGCCTGGCCGCGCTGGCGCTGCGCCGCGGCGACGCGGAGGAGGCGCGCCGGCTGGCCGGCCAGGTGCTGGCGCGCGAGCCGGGCTTTCCGGGCGCGGTGGCGACGCTCGCGGGCGCCGCGCTCGCCGACGGCCGGGCCGCCGAAGCGGAAGCCGCGCTGCGGTCTTTGCTCGGCGACGGCCGGATCGGCCCGATCGACCGGGCGATCGCCTGGGGGCTGCTCGGCGACGCGCTCGACACCCAGCGGCGGTTCGGCGAGGCCTTCGCGGCGTGGCGCGAGGCGAACGCGGCGCAGGCGCTGCACCACAAGGCCGAACATGGCGGCCGGCCGGGGACGCTCGGCCTGGTCCGCGACCTCGCCGCCGCGCTCGCCGGCAAACGTATCCCCGCCGCCTTCGGCCATGGCGGCAGGAGCCTGGCCCGGCGCCACGTCTTCCTGGTCGGCTTTCCGCGCTCGGGCGCCGATCGGGTCGCGGACGTGCTCGGGGCACATCCCGGTGTCGCGCTGCTCGCCGAGAAGGAATGCCTGATCGACGCCGCGCGCGACTGGATGGGCGATTCCGGCCGGTTCGCGGCTTTCCTCGAGGCCGACGACGATGCGCTTGAGGAATATCGCGACTCCTATTGGCGGCGCGTCGCCGAAGAGGGCGCCGATCCGGCCGGCCGGGCGTTCGTCGACGCCCATGCCTATAACAGCTTCAAGCTGCCGCTGATCGCTCGGCTCTTTCCCGACGCGCGGGTGCTGTTCGCGCGGCGCGACCCGAGGGACAACGTCCTCGCCTGCTTTCGCGAGCGCTTTGCGATGGCCGGCCCGGCCTGGGAGATGCTGACCCTGGCGGGCACGGCGGACCTGTTCGCGGCGACGATGGCGCTGGTCGAGGCGAGCCGGGCCGCGTTCGGGCTCTATCTGCACGAGGTCTCGCTCGAAGGGCTGCTGGCCGAACCCGCGGGCGAGGCGAAGGCGCTCTGCGACTTCATCGGGATCGAACCGAACGAGGCCATGAGCGAGGCCGGCGGCAATGTTCAGGGCGTCGGCAAATGGCGCGATTACGAAGCGGAGATGGCGTCGGTGCTGCCGGCGCTGGCGCCCTGGACAGAGCGGCCGGACGCGCGTTGACAAGCGCCGTGCCGGACCCTAACCCGCGCGGCCTACCTGTTGTTTTGTACTCTGGGCCCAGATGGCGGAATTGGTAGACGCACCAGCTTCAGGTGCTGGCGCTCGCAAGGGCGTGGAGGTTCGAGTCCTCTTCTGGGCACCACAGTGGCGGCCTTTCTTCGCGGGCTAAGCCACCGCGGGCTCTCCCGCCGGCGGGCGGCGGAAGCGCGGACGTTCGCCGTATGTCAGCGTTCGCCACAACCATTCCATGGGTCCGAAGTTGAAGCGGGCGAGCCACCAATGACTGAACGCGACCTGCAGGGCGAAGAAGGCGATGCAGATGACGACGACGGCACTGGTGCCGATGCGACCCGCGAGCCCGAGGCCAGGACCGACCCCGAACAGGACGAAGCCATAGAGGAAGCCCTGCACCAGATAATTGGTGAGCGCCATCCGGCCGACCGCGGCGAAAGGCCCGAATAGAAGCCTTCCCCACTTGCCGTGAAACGCCACGATTATTCCCGAGGCGTAACCGGCGGCGAGCAGCAGAGCGGCGGGAGACCGAAGGATTTCCCCGATCTGGCCCACCGCTTCGTTGTCGCCGAGCGGCTGCCACCATCGCTCGGCAAGAAGCCGCGCGCCGAGCGCCGCGAGGAGGCCGAGCGGGATGGCGATCGCAGCAATGCGCCGCAGCAGCGGCAAATGGCGGGGAATGTCGTCAAGGATACCGCTCCGCCCGATGGCGGCGCCCAGGGCAAAGCGGCCCAGAGCGTAAATCAGCCAGGCGAACATCAGCCCGCCGGCCAGCCATTCGGCCCAGGTCCATTGCCACATGGTGACGAGGATCGCGGGATAGTCGCCGGCGAGCGCGACCGACTGCCGCTCGAGCACCGCCGCCTTGCCGTAAAGCTCTTCCGGAACGAGCCGCCATCCCAGCAGGCCCAGGATGCCTTGCTGCAGCTTGTCGCTGTAAAATGCCGCGATCAGGCCGAATATGATCAGGCTGCGCGTTCGCCACTTGCGCATCGCGAGCAGGAAGAAACCCGCGATCGCATAGAGATTGAGGATGTCCCAGATCCACAGCAGCAGCGCGTTGAGCCAGCCGAAGACAAGCAGCCAGAAAAGCCGGCGGCGGTATCTGGCCTCGAAGCCCGGCTTCCGCTGACCGCGCTGCATCTGAAGATAGAAGCCGAGCCCGAACAGGGTCGCGAACATGGTGTTCGCCTTGTCGCCGACCAGCCACTGCGCCAGGAAATAGGAGATTTCGTCGGCCCGTGCGGTCGAAAGAGCCCCAAGCTGAGCCTCAGTCGCAAGCACATGCGCGCCGGCAAAGCCGACGAAGTTCATCAGCAACACGCCGAACAAAGCGACGCCCCGGAGCACGTCGAGTTCGCCAATGCGCTCGCGCTCACCGACCGGACCGGCAACCGGCCGAGACTCGTCCATATCCTCGTCCCCCCCGGGAGAGGATGCCCCGGCGGCGCCCGAGCCGCAAGGCCGAGCCCTTGCGGGCAAGCGGCGAGGCCGTTCACTCGCGCAGGGCGATCCAGGTCGGCGCGTGGTCGCTGGCCTTCTCGCGGGCGCGGGTCCGGGTATCGACCCCGGCGCTCTCGAGGCGCTTCGCCGCGATCGGGTTCAGCAGCAGATGATCGATGCGGATGCCTGCGTTGCGGGCGAAGGCGTGGCGCCAATAGTCCCAGAAGGTGTAGATCGTCTCGCCGGGGTGAAGGTGGCGCAGGGCGTCGGTCCAGCCCTGCGCGAGCAGGCGCCGATATTGCGCGCGAGGCTCGGGCTGGAACAGAGCGTCGGTCAGCCAGCGTTCGGGCTTGTAGACGTCAACCTCGGCCGGGATGACATTATAGTCGCCGGCGAGGACGACCGGGCCATCGAGCGCCACGAGCTCGGCGGCGCGGGCGATCAGGCGCTCCATCCAGGCGAGCTTGTACTGGAATTTGGGGCCGGGAACGGGATTGCCGTTGGGCAGATAGAGGCAGCCGACGAGCACGCCGTTCACCGCCGCCTCGATATAGCGGCTGTGGCTGTCGGCGGGGTCGCCGGGAAGTCCGCGATGAGTCTCGACGGGCTCCGTGCCGCGGGCGAGGATGGCGACGCCGTTCCAGCGGCTCTGCCCGTGCCAGATCGCGCCATAGCCGGCCTTTTCGATCGCGGCCTGCGGGAATTTCTCGTCCGGGGCCTTCAATTCCTGCAGGCAGGCGACGTCGGGCCGGGCCTCGACGAGCCACTCGAGCAGCAGCGGCAGCCGGCCGTTGATGCCGTTGACGTTGAAGGTCGCGATCTTCACGCCGTGGAGACTATTCAGCCTCCGTGCCGGTTCCTTCCGCGCCGCCCTCTTCCTCGCGCCACCAGGTCTCGACTTCGCCGTTGAGCCTGATCGTGACCGGCAAACCGTGGCGGTCGACGGCTTTGCCGGCCTGGACGCGGATCCAGCCTTCCGACGCGCAATATTCCTCGACGTCCTCGCGCTCCTTGCCCTTGAAGCGGACGCCGACGCCCCGGCGCAGCGCTTCCATGTCGAAATGCGGGCTGCGCGGGTTGTTGGAGAGGCGGTCGGGGGGCGGGGGCGTGTCGCCGGCCATTACGAAGCCCTCCTCGATGCGATCCAGGCGTCGACCAGCTCTTCGAGCACGTCGAGCGGCACCGCGCCACTCTCCAGCACCACGGCGTGGAACTCGCGGATGTCGAAGCGGTCTCCCAGCACCGCCCGGGCGCGGTCGCGCAGCTCGACGATCTTCAGCCGCCCGATCATGTAGCTCGTCGCCTGGCCTGGATTGTTGAAATAGCGCTCGACCTCCTTGGCCGCGTCGCGGCGGGAGAGGAGGCCGTTCGCCATGAAATAGTCGATCGCCCGCTCGCGGGTCCAGCGATGGTGGTGGATGCCGGTGTCGACGACGAGACGGATCGCGCGCCAGAGCTGGGTCGAGAGCATGCCGAATTCCGAGATAGGCTCGCGGTAGAAGCCCATCTCCTTGCCAAGCCCCTCGGCGTAGAGGCCCCACCCTTCCGCATAGACGCCATAGCCGCCGAAGCGGCGGAACTTGGGGACGCCTTCGAGCTCCTGGGCGAGCGCGATCTGGAAATGATGGCCGGGCGCGCCTTCGTGATAGGCGATCGCCTCGACCTGCGGGCGCAGCACCTGATTCATGTCGGCGAGGTTGACGTAGAAGATGCCGGGCCGCGAGCCGTCCGGCGAGGGCCGGTTGTAGAAGGCGACCGCGGCGGTGTCCTGGCGGAACGCCTCGACGGCGCGGACCTCGAGCGGCGCGCGCGGCAGGCGGCGGAACCAGCGCGGCGCCGCCGCCATCGCCTGGGCGATGAAGGCGCGGGCGTCGGCGAGATAGGCCTGCCGGCCCTCGTCGGTGTTCGGATATTTATATTGCGGATTCTCGTTCAGGTGGACGAAGAATTGCTGCAGGGTGCCGGTGAAGCCGACCTGGGTCTTGATCCGCCCCATCTCGCGGTGGATTTCGTTGACCTGGCCCTCGCCGAGCCGGTGGATCATCTCCGCCCGCAGGTCGGTCGTGGTCGATTGCGCGAGCCGGTGGGCGTAATAATCGGCGCCGTCCGGGAGGCTCCAGGCACCGTCATTGCCGGCTGCGCGGGGCTCGATCGCGGCCAGGGTCGCGAGCATCGATTCATAGCCGCGGCGAAACGGGCCGGTCAGCGCGGCGCGCGCGCTTGCGATCAGCCTGTCCTTGCCGGCCTGGGGGATTTGGAGGCGGCCGACCTTGGTCTTGAAGTCGGCGAACAGAGCGCTGTCCGGCCCGTCGGCGAAGGGCGCCCCGGCAAGGATGCGGCGGCCGTCCTCGCGCACCGGCCCGAAGTTGAAGCGCGGCGGCACGATGCCGAGATCGGCCTGGAGGCGGATGTTGGCCCCGATTTCGCCCATGACCCGCTCGACCTCGACGAGCCGCGCGACATAGGCCTCCGCGTCGGCGACGCTGTCGACGCGGTGGTTGTTGATCAGGAAGACCGGAAGCGCGCCCATCGGGCTGCCATTGTTCGTCGCCGGAAAAGCGTGCCAGCGCCAGCGGAAAGCGGCGCGGTCGTCCGTCACCTCTTTCTCGAACAGGCGGAAGGAGAGCCGGCCGGCGGGGCTGAGCCGGGCGGGATCGAAGCGGCGGCGCAGCTCGGCGAGCTGGCGTTCCTTGAGCGCGATCTGCCGCATCCGATAGGCGTCGGTATAATCGTTCAGCCGGTCGTAGAGCCGGCGGCTGCCGAGGCTGGTCAGGAGCTGCGGGTTGGTCGCGATCTGCTCGTCGAAGGCGGCGTCGAGGAATTGGTTGAGCTGCGCGTCCTGGGCATCCGGGCCGGACAGAGCCCCGGCGGCCGCGGGCGCGGGCGCGGGTCCGGGAGCCGGCGCGTCGGGCGCGGCGCAGGCGGAGGCGAGGAGCAGGGCGGCGAGGGGGAGATGGAGCTTCACGGGCGCTTCCTCGAGGGAGGGGATGTGCGCTTCTTAGCGTCCCGCCGGGCCGCGTCCAGCGTCCAAGCATTTCGAAACGGATCAGGGGTTACAGCCCTTCCCTTCCGCTGGCACAAAGGCGGCCCGACTGCTACTCTTGCGCTCATGAACAGGCAGCAGATGGCCTCCCGCATCGCAGACAGTGTGCGGGGCGCGAATTGGATCAACGATGGAGAGGTCGCGGCGCATGCCGTAATAGATTCTCCCCTCCCCGAAGAAACGGCGCTCGATGCCTACTTCGGCTTCCCTGGGGATGCCGAGGGGTTCACCGTCCTCGACAGCTTCCGGGAGAAAAAGAGAACTTGCGTGAGCCTCGACCGTCTTTCTCCCATCCTTGCCGACATCACCTACGCGATGCAGAGCCCCCAGGTTATCGAGGCGGTCGCCGAGCTTACCGGCATTCCGTTCCTCGAGCCGGACCCCTCGCTGCTTCGCGGCGGCGTCTCGATGATGCTCAAGGGCGACTTCCTGAACCCGCATATCGACAACAGCCACGGCCCCGATCCGACCCGCTATCGGCGGCTCAACCTTCTCTACTACGTCACGCCCGACTGGCGGCTGGAGAACGGCGGGAACCTCGAGCTCTGGGACGGCCGGGTGCGCAGGCCGCACACGATCGAATCGCGCTTCAATCGGCTCGTCATCATGAACACCAACCGGACGTCCTGGCACTCGGTCAGCCCGGTCGCCGTCGACGCCCACAGGTGCTGCGTCTCGAATTATTATTTCTCCGCCGTCTCCCCGCACCGGGAGGATTATTATCACGTCACCTCGTTCACCGGGCGACCGGGACAGATCGGCCGGCGAGCGCTCGGCGTCATCGACAATCCGGCCCGCCAGTTCATGAAGACGCGGCTAAAGCTCAACCGGGCGCGCAACCGCGGATTTCAGTCCTCTACGCAAGGTTGAGGACCACGTCGTCGACATAGGCAAGGGGCGTACCCGACGTCACGCCTTGCAGGTAGGCGGACACTTTGAGGCTCGCAGTCCCGGGCGGCGCGCTGGCGAAGATGTAGAGCGGCACACGGACGAAGTCGGTTCCGGCGGTGGTCGTCAACGCGGTCAGTAGGGTGGCGCCGGTGATAATGTTGCCGCCCTTGTCGTTCCACGACGCTTCGACGCCGAACGTGCCACCCGAGTTCGTCAGGGACACAGTCCGGTACCAGAGCTCGCCGGAGAAGTGATCGCCGGGGCTTGCGGGCCCGGTGAACGCCGCCGAATGGAAACCGGAAATCTGTCCCGTCAACTCCAGTGAATATGTGCCGGTGCGGGCCACGGTCGCCGCTCGCGCGACATTGGCTGTCCGGGTCCATTCGCCGGCGTAGTTCGCGCTCTCAAACCCGCCATGCGCAAGGAGATTGGCATAGGCGCTGATCGGCATGCGGGTTCCGGCCGAATAGAATTGCAGGTTCTTCACCACGGCACGGCCCGTCCCTCCAACGAGATAGGTGGTCCAGCTATAAGTGCCGCCATCCTGAGAAATGCCGAGATTGTCGATAATGACTCCGCCGTCCGTCACGTCGCTATGGCTGTAGAAGGGCGCAAAGAGCGTCTTGTCGGCGATGTTCACCAGCTCGCTCGAACTCACGCTCAGCGTGGAATTGGCGCCGCTGACGTGGAACCAATGATCGCTGTCGTTGAGAAGCCCGATGCCGGCGTTATTGCCCTCCAGATGGCATTGGCTGAGCCGGACCCGCCCGCCGGTCACCGTAATGACCCGATCGCCATAGTCCATCGAGCAATCGAGGAAGAAGGTCGTCGCGTTGCCATTGGCCTGAGTCAGGACGTGCGTGCGCCTGAACCATTGGCAGCCGATGAAGCCGTTCCTCTCCCCGGAGTTGATCGTGCCCGCCGGAATGTGAATGCTGGGCGTCGTCGGCGTGAGATGGGTTTCGGTGTTGGCGAACGTGCATTCCCGAACGCGCAGGCAGAAGGCGCCGTCGAGCAGCTCCAGGTCGGTCGCGAAATTCTCGAATCCGCACCCTGAAATGGAAACGTTCGACAGAACGTAGGGATAGAATGGGTCCAAGGGATCGGGGTTGATGTCGTTGAAGAGGATGGCCTTGACGGCCGTGACGTCCACCCCCGGGCCGATGAGCTGCAGCCCTTCCAAGGAATGCGCGGCGTTGCGGAGCGGCCGATCCAGACCACTGGTGGTTTCGGTATTGATGACCGTAATCGCGGCCCCGGTCGTCATGTTGCCGCAATAGAGGCGGCAGCCATTCCCACGAAGCGTGACATTCTCGGGATCCCAGTCAAAACCCGTGTTTACATTGAGTTGCATGCCGTGGAAATCGAGCGTGCCCGTCGTCAGCACATCCTTGATGTAGTCGTGCGCGGCCTGGATCGCAGCCGAGGCGTCGTAAGTCGACAGGCCGGAATAGATTGCGGGCCATTCCTGCTCGGGAATGAAGTCGAGCACGCTGACGGACAGTCCAAGCTTGCGCATGGCGTCGATGTCGACGGCCCCATCGCCATTCTGTCGGAAGTTCAAGGTCGTGTCGAAGCACAAAGTCATGATCTGATCCTTTCAGGCCCCCACGGCATCGTGAGAACATAAGAAGAACAAACCAAATCCTACATTGCAAGCGGGAAATGACGCCGCCCTGTGGGTGGCGGCGCGACGCATAGCGTCATTGCTTGCCGCCCGCGCTGCGCCCAGGCGGGCCAGCCGCTTCAAGCGAGATTGATCAACACATCGTCGACGTAGGCGAAGGGCGTTCCCGAGGCGACGCCGAACAGGGAGATTACAATTCTGAGGTTGGCGACGCCCGGAGGGGCGCTGGGCACAAGCAGCAAGGGAAGGCGTGTCCAGGAAGCCTCGTCCGCGGTCGCCGCAAGGAGCGCGGCTTCGTCCCCGATGACGTTTCCCCCGGCATCGACCCAGGCGGCGCCGACGAAGAAGGTCGCGCCCGTCCCGTCGAGCGTGACCGTCTTGTAGTAGAGCTCGCCGGAAAAATAGTCGCCCGGCTTCGCGGGCCTGAGCAGCGTCTCGCTTTGGGTGACGCCGGCCTCCCCGGCCAGCTCCATCGAACAGGTTGCGCTGTGCGCCTGAGTGCCGACTTGCGCGCCCGCGGTCGCCATGATTTCGGTGCCGCCGACCTTCTGCGAAACGTTGACCGTATAGGTTCCGGTCCCGCCGGTCGCGGTGCCGAGCGCGGTGATGACGGTGCCTGCCGCCACGCTTTGGCCGGTGACGGTCTGCCCGACCCGCAGCGCCCCCGCGGTCACGGCGGAGACCGTCATCGTCGTGCCGGCGATGGAAGCGGTCACGAGCGCGCCGCCGCCCGAAATCCAGCCGTCTCCGAAATGCCAGCCTGCGCTCTCGAAACCGCCATAGGCCAGAAGGTTGGAGAATGCGCTGATCGGCGCCCGCGGGAAGATCGAATATTGCGAGAGTCCGGACACGATCGCGCGGCCCGTTCCCCCGATCAGCGGCGTGGCCAATTCGGAGATGTCGGCGATCATCAGTCCGTTGATCACGATGCCGCCGCCCGTACAGCTGGCATCGCTGTAGAAGGGCGAGAATTCGACCTTCGGCTTGTCCTGGGGATTGGTCAGGGTCAACGTGGTGCTCGAGACGCTGAGCAGGGTGTTGGGGCCGCTGGCGTATAAATAATAGTCATTGTCGCTATTGTCTTCGATGTGGCACTGATTGATGAACACCGACCCGTTGGTCAGCGTGATCATCCGGCCAAAGGAATAGTCCAGCGAGCTGTTGGTGAAATAGGTGTCCGCGTTGCCATTGGACTGGTCAAGGATGTATTGGCGGCCGAACCACTGGCAGCAGAGGAATTCGTTGCGCTCGCCGCTATTGCCTCCCGCGGGATTGACGATGCTGTAGGTTGAATGGTCGATAACCCCGGAGCTCCAGAAATCATAGGTGAACACGCATTTGATGAAGGTGGTGTCGAACGCGCCGCCGCCGAGCAGGACGTCGGTCGCGAAATCGACGAAGGCGCAGTTGGAGACGAGGACGTTGGCGACCAGTGGAGGCTGGGTCGGAGGGGGAGGAGCATCGAAGGTCAGGCAGGTGACGCCGCTGACCGCGACCCCCGGTCCCTTGAGGACGAAGCCCTGCATGAAGTGGGCGGTGTTGAGATAAGCGAGCACGTTCACGTTGATCACGGACGGCGTCGCGGTGATCGCCACCCCTGAGGTCATGCCGGAAAAGTCGAGCGTCGCCCCGTTGCCCATCAGGGTGGTCGTGTCCGGGGTCCACGAAATGCCGCTGTTGAGCTTGAAACAGCCGCCCCCGAAGTCGACCGCCATGCCGCGGGCCTTGGCGGCAGCGATCGCGCTGCGGATGTTGGCCGCGGCATCGTAGGTGGAGGTGCCTGCCTGGATCGCCGGCCATTGCGCCGCCGGAATGAAATCGAACACGCTGACCGACAGGCTCAGCTTGTCGAGGGCGTCGTGCCTGATTGCGCCCTCCCCGTCCTGCCGGAATCTCAAAGTCTTCCCGAACCACCACCAAAACATGAACCCCTCCCGTTTCTTCAGTCGCCGGCGAGTCGGCTGGCAGAAACACAGAAGAATAGTTGAAGTCCCGTAATGTATCCAACGAAATGCGGGCCTTCGCTCAGCCCGCCCGCCCGCCCGCCGTCCAGCACGGGTCCCAGGCGGGCTCGGGTCCGAAGCGCGCCGCCAGGAAATCGACCAGGGCGCGGACGCGGGCGGTGACCGCGCGGCCGGGCGGCATGACCGCGTGGAGCGCGCCTTCATCGACCGGGTAATCGCGCAGCAGCACCTCGATGCTGCCGTCCCCGAGCGCGGGCGCGGCGATGAAGCTCGGCAGCATGCAGATCCCGAGGCCCGCCTGGGCGGCGGCGCGGAGCATCTCGCCATTGTTGGTGCGCATGCGCGCCTGCACGCGGACCGTTTCCCAGCGCTCGCCGACCCTGAAGCGCCATTGCTCGTTGCCGTAGAGGAGGATGGCGTGGCCGGCGAGATCGGCGGGCCGGGCCGGGCGGCCATAAGTGTCGAGATAGGCCGGGCTGGCGACGACGTGCTTGCGCACCGGCGCGATACGGCGGGCGATCAGCGCGGAATCGGCGAGCTTGCCGATGCGCACGCCGAGATCGTAGCCGCCGCCGACCAGATCGACGCTGCGGTCCTCGAACTCGATGTCGAGCTCGACCGCGGGGTGGAGCCTGGCAAATTCGGCGAGCGCGGGCGCCAGATAGGAGATGCCGAAGGAGAGCGGCGCCGAGAGGCGGATCGGGCCGGCGATCTGGGTGACCGCCTCGGCCACCACCTCCTGGGCGGCCTCGAGGTCTGCGAGGATGGCGGCGGCGCGCTCGTAATAGGCCTGGCCGACGCCGGTCGGCTGGGCGCCGCGGGCGCTGCGGGTGAGGAGACGGGCGCCGAGCCGCTCCTCGAGACGCGCGACGCGGCGGGAGAGGACCGGCTTGGACAATCCCATGCGCTCGGCTGCGCGGGCGAACGAGCCGGTCTCGGCGACCCGCACGAAGGCGAGGACGTCAACGAGATCGGGGGCCGAGTGTTCCATATTCAGCAACACCGAGATAGGAGTTCGTTGTCTTCTGACAACGCAGCTACGCCCTTACATGGGTCCCGGCAAGACCTTCACAAGGGGATCTGAAATGAAGACCGCACTTATCGTCAGCAGCAGCGCCAATGGCGGCGCTTCGGTTTCCAACGGCCTCGCGACTGCGCTGGCCGACCGGCTGCGCGAAAGCGAGCCGGGCCTCCACATCGTGCTGCGCGACGTCGGCGCCAATCCTGTGCCGCATCTCACCGCCGACACGGTGGCGGCGATCAAGGGCCAGCCGGCAAGCGACACCGAGCGCGCGGCGCGCGCGCTCTCCGACGCGCTGATCGCCGAGCTGGCCGAGGCCGACCTTCTCGTCATCGCCTCGCCAATGTACAATTTCGGGATGAGCTCGACGCTCAAGGCCTGGTTCGACCATGTCGTGCGCGTCGGCGTCACCGTGCGCTACGGCGAGAACGGCCCCGAGGGGCTGATGACCGGCAAGAAGGCGGTGGTGATCGAAAGCCGCGGCGGCCTCTACAGCGCAGGCCCGGGCGCGGCGCTCGACAGTCAGGAAGCGCATATCCGCACCCTCCTGCGCTTCATGGGTATCACCGATGTGACCTTCGTGCGCGCCGAGAAGCTCGGCCATGGGCCGGAGGCCGCGGACGCGGCGATCGCGCAAGCGGGCGAAGCGCTTGGCCTTTTCGCCCGCGACGGGCTCGCTTTGGCGGCGTAGGGAGGCAATCATGATCGACGTCCGCAAATTCGGCTCGCTCGGCCATGCCGACCACGGCTGGCTCGACGCGCGCCACCATTTCTCCTTCGCCGACTATCACGATCCGGGCCGCATGGGCTGGGGCGCGATCAGGGTTTGGAACGACGACCGGATCGCCGCGAAGACCGGTTTCCCGCCGCATCCGCACCGCGACATGGAGATCATCACCTATGTCCGCTCCGGCGCCATCACTCACCAGGATTCGATGGGCAACAAGGGCCGCACCGGGGCGGGCGACGTCCAGGTGATAAGCGCCGGCACCGGCGTCCGCCACGCCGAGCACAATCAGGAGGACGAGGCGACGACCTTGTTCCAGATCTGGGTGACGACCGATAAGCCGGGCGCCGAACCGGGCTGGGGCGCGGCGAAATTCCCCAAGGCGGACCGGTCGGGCCGGTTCGTCACGCTGGCGAGCGGCTTTGACGAGGATGAAGGGGCGCTCAGGATCAACGCGGCGGCCCGGGTGATGGGCGCGACCCTCGCGGCGGGCGAGACGGCGGAATTGCGGGTCGATCCGACGCGGCACGTCTATCTGGTCGCCACCCTGGGGCCGATCGAAGTGAACGGCGTCCGCGCCGAGGCCCGCGACGGAGTCGCCATCACCGGCGAGGCGAAGGTGGCCATCAAGGCGATCGACGGCGCGGAAATTGTGCTCGTGGACGCGCGCTAGCTAGTCCTCGATCCGCTCCTCGCGGCGCACCACGCGCCGGGGCTCGTCGCGCTCGACGTAGATGGTGCGGCTGCCGTTGCCGCGGATGAGCGGGATGAGGCCCAGGAGGCCGAGCAGGCCGAGCAGCCCCCAGTCGAAGCCGCCCTGGTCGTTATAGGCGCGCGCCTCGTTGGCGAACGGATCGGCCGGGTCGGCGAAGCCGTTGGGATAAGCAGCGTCGGGCGAGATGGTGACCGGCTGCTGCGGGAGCGGCTGCGGCACCGGCTGGACGACGATTCTGGGCGCCGGCTCGGGGACGACGACGGTGTCGGACGGTGTCGGGGCGGCGGGCGGCGTCGCCGCCGGCGCCGGCTCCGTCTTCGGCGGCGGCGCCGAGACGACGGGCGGCGCGGCGCCGGTGCTGGTATCCTGCGCGAGTCCCGGTGCGGCGAAGGCCAGGCATGCGACCATGGTTCCGAATGCGAATCTGTTCATGTCGTGACGCTCCTGCAACAACTTCGGCCGCTCCGGCGGGCCATCGGCCGTGCCTTATATTCCGCCTGCCGCCCGCTGAAAACAAGTCGTCGCAGCACGGGCCGTCCGGCGCTTTCCTCTCCCGGCCTCTTGGGCCACGCTCAGCTGTCGGGCCGCGTTCAGGGCCCGGCCTTGGGCGGGGACAGCGTAAAGTGGCGATGTATGTCTATTCGACCGACGGCGAGCCCGTCGGCTTCGTGTTCGGAACCAACATCTACGATTTGGCGGGCACGCCTTTGGGGCGGATCCTCGGCTGCCGGGTGCACCGGTTCGACGGCACCTATGTCGGCGAATGGTTTCGCGACATGGTGGTGAGGCGCCCGCAGGCCCGGCCGCGGATCGTCCCGCCCGCCCCGGTCCCGCCGCGCCGCCCCCCGGCCGACAGCTCGTTCCGCCTCCGCGCCGTCGTCAATTACGGCTATGCCGACGCCTTCCCGGCGCTCCGCGAGAACGGTACTTACTTCCGCGAGGCGGCCGAGTAAGCGGGAACCGCAGGCGCGCTCCGCGCGCTTGGGGGAGGTCATGTCATGACGGCACCGCACCAATGATCCTGGTCGTCGATGACGACCCTCATGTCCGCGCCACGATCGTGCGCGCGCTGGCGGAGCTTGGCTACCAGACCGGCGAGGCGGCCGACGGCGAAGCGGCGCTGCAGGCCCTGCGCGCGGCCGAGCGGCCGCTCCTCGTCATCCTCGATTATGTCATGCCGGGAATGGACGGGGCGGAGGTCGCGCGCGAGATCGCCGCGCTCGACCCCGATCTCCCGGTGCTCTTCTCGACCGGCCACGCCGCGCTCCGCGCGCTCCGCGCGGCGGCGGGCGAGGACGTGCCCGTGCTCGAAAAGCCCTTCACCCTCGACGAGCTCGACGAGCTGGTCCGCGACCGGCTCGCCGAGCGGCGCCGGGCGAAGACGGCCTGAGCGTTACTCCCTGGCGCCGTCATCGGGCGCTGCTCTGCCAGCGCGCTTTCCCAAACCTATCGAACGGGCAATCTCTCCTCTCAGCTTCGAATAATCCGGAGAGGTCATGGGATATGCAGCCCGGAGGCCATAATCGGAACGATATTGATCGGGTGACAATCCGTGAGCCGTCAGCAGATGGCGCCTGAGCAGCTTTTGCTTCTGCCCGCATTCCAGGCAGACGAGGTAGTCCGGCTGGATGGATGCCCGGATAGAGACGACCGGGTTTTTCTGCCGCACCTCGGCAGGTCGCGGGGAAAGCCGGGCGAGCGCGCCGTGAACACCCAGGATGAGGGGCGCGACGTCCGCGATAGGCACCGAATTGTTCGCGACTTGAGAGGCCACGATGTCTGCGGTGAGCTCGATGAGCGTCGAATCCTCCATAGGGATTGGTTCCTTTCCACATCGTATCGAGAGCCGAGCGCGAGGAGCGTACCACGTCAGGGATTGAATGTCCGAGAAAGGTCGTTTCCGGACACTCATTTTGCTCAGATGGCCGAGCCCCCGGCCCGTCTGTGGTGCCACGCGAACACGGCCGCGGCGCCGCGGTGAGGGCGCCAGGCTTCGGCGAGGGCCCGCACGGCTTTCTCCGTCGGCTTGCCCTCGAGGCCCATGATGTTGCCGATCTCGATCTGAACGGCGAGGTCGCCGGCCGGAAAGACGTCGGCGCGTCCTTCGGCGAACAGCAAATAGATTTCGGCGGTCCAGCGGCCGATGCCCTTGACCGCGGTCAGGTGCGCGATCGCCTCCTCGTCGTCTTCGGGCAGCCTGTCGAAATCGAGCCGGCCCGAGAGGACTTCCTCGGCGAGGCTCTTGGAATAGGAGATTTTCTGGCGGGAGAGGCCGGCGGCGCGGAGATCCTCGGCGCTGGTCCTGCCCATGTTGGCGGGATCGGCGGCGCCGCCGGTCGCGGCCTCGACCCGGGCCCAGATCGCGGCGGCGGCCTTGATCGAGACCTGCTGGCCGACGATCGCCCGGAGCAGGGTGACGTAGCCGCGGGTGCCGGTGCGCGGTTCGGGCAGGCCGACGCGCTTCAGGGCGGCGGCGAAGGCGGGCTCGATCCGCCCCAGCGCCTTCAGCGATTTCTCCAGCTCCTTGCGATCGATGCCCATCACCGCTCCCGTCTTGCGCCGAGCCCGAGCGCCTAGCATAGGGCGCGGCGGACGCCTCTCCTTTCTTCGCATCAGGGACGAACATGCCTAGCCTCAATATTGTCACCCGCGACGGGACCGAACGGACCGTCGAAGCCCGCGTCGGCTGGAGCGTGATGGAGAATATCAGGGACAACGGGTTCGACGAGCTGCTCGCCTTGTGCGGCGGCAATTGCTCGTGCGCGACCTGCCACGTCCATGTCGATCCGGACTGGATCGGGCGGCTGAAACCGCGCGGCGCCGACGAGGAGGATCTGCTCGACACGTCCGACCACAAGGTCGAGACCAGCCGGCTCTCCTGCCAGATCCTGTTCACCGCCGAGCTGGACGGCCTCAGGGTGCAAATCGCGCCGGAGGACTGAATAGCAGTTGCTAGAAACTGTCCCCTTGCATGGCGGCGGCATAGAGGGCGACGGCGGCGGCGTTGGAGACGTTGAGGCTCTCGATGCCGGCGATCGGAAGCCGCGCCAGCGCATCGCAATGGGCCTGGGTGTTGTGGCGCATGCCTTCGCCCTCGGCGCCGAGCACGAGCGCGACGCGGCGCGGGCCGAGCGCCTCGGCCAGCGTCATCGGCGCTTCCCCGGTCAGCCCGATCCGCCAGAAGCCGGCCCCGGCGACATCGTCGAGCGCGCGGGCGAGGTTGACCACCCGGACCCAGGCGACGGTCTCGAGCGCGCCGCTCGCCGCCTTGGCGAGCGCGCCCGATTCGGGCGGGGCGTGGCGGTCCTGGGTGACGATACCCAAAGCGCCGAAGGCCGCCGCCGAGCGCAGGATTGCGCCGACATTGTGCGGATCGGTGACCTGGTCGAGGACGAGGAGGGGATGGCCGTCCCCGGCCCGATCCAGCAGGTCCGCGAGCAAGATGTCGTCGAGGCGCTCGACCTCGGCGACGATGCCCTGGTGCGGCGCGTCCTTCGGGACCAGCCGGCCCAGATCGGCGGCATCGGCGAAGGTGACCGGAACCGATGAATCGATGTCATATTCGGCCGCGGCCTCGCGCGTCGCCCAGATGCGCACGATGCCGCGCTCGGGATTGGCGAGCGCGGCGGCGACGGCGTGCCTGCCCCAGAAGCGGGGCCGGTTTTCGGGCTTGGAGGCCTGTCGCGCCTTGCGTCGCATGGCCGCCGCAATGGCGGGGGCGGCAAAGCTTGGCAAGCGCGAGCAGGCTGATATTCTCCGCTCGCCGATGGAGGGGGAATCCGATGGCCACGATCGCATCGCCGGTGACGGTCCGCACGAAAAGCGACCGCGTCTTCTACACATGCATGGGCCTCGCCATCGCGGCGACGGTCGTCTGGGGCTTCTCGGCGAGCTTCTATTTCTCGCGATGGATGACGATTCCGCCGACCACGCCGGACATGACCGGCCTCCTCTATCTCCACGGTGCGGTGTTCACCGCCTGGGTCGCGCTGATGGCGCTCCAGCCGATGATGATCGCCTCGCGCAACATCCGGCTTCACCGCAAGCTCGGCTATCTGGGGGCGGGCGTCGCGGCCGCCATGGTCGTCCTGGGCAATCTTGCGGCGATCGCGGCGATGAGTGGAGGCTTCAGGGGTCTCGGCGATCCGTTCGTGTTCTACGCGGTGCCCTTCTTCGCCATCAACAGCTTCGCGGTCACCGTCTTTCTCGCGGTCCGCTGGCGCAACCGCCCGGAAACGCACAAGCGGCTGATCCTGCTCTCCAACGCGGCCTTGCTCGGGGCGGCGATCGCGCGGATCCCGCTCACCCCGATCCAGGCGGGCGCGCCATTCACCTTCATTTTCGGCCCGGATCTCATCATCGTCGCCGGGATCGCCTATGACCGGCTGTCGCGCGGGCGCGTGCATCGGGTGTGGATCTGGGGCGGCGCGGCCATGATCGCGAGCCAGATCGCGATGATGGCGGTGATGGGCACGGCCTGGTGGCATGGCTTTGCCGAGCGGATGGCGGCGCTCTGGGCCTGACCGCCTGATTCGTTGACAGACCCCTTGCCTTTCGCCAAGGGAGCCGCCTTCCTCTATCGCGCGCTCCTGGACAGGTGGCCGAGTGGTTAAAGGCAGCAGACTGTAAATCTGCCCGGGTTTCCCGTACGCTGGTTCGAATCCAGCCCTGTCCACCACCCCCGTATTCGCCGACATTCCAGACTGACCGAAAAAGCCCAGGAATTCCTGGGCTTTCGGCTTCCAAGCGTCCGCCGATGGTTGGTTGTTACTGTTCGTACACGACATGCGATGGGTGCGACCGCCCACCTCGCCGCCAATCGCGACCTCATGGTCCGCCATCAACGAAAGTTCGAAGCCAGGCGCGGCGGCCGCGCAAATAGGTGGCGGCAATGGCGCGGTCGTCGCCCAGTATCTGCAATGCGAACAGCCGGTCGTGCAGCGACGCCCCGGCGCAGCGGCGGGCCAGCAAAGGCGTGGCGCCTGAGTCGAGGACGACGAAATCGGCCTCCTGGCCGGGCAGGAGGGCGCCGACGCGATCGGCGATGCCCATCACGCGCGCGCCGCCCGCGGTGGCGAGATGAAGCGCTCGGAAGGGATCCAGGCTCACCCCCCTGAGCTGGCAGGTCCGGTACGCCTCGCCCAGCGTGTGGAGCACCGAAAGGGTCGTGCCCGCGCCGATATCGGTGCCGATGCCGAGCCTCACGCCGTGACGGTCGGCCAAAGCCAGATCGAACAGGCCCGAGCCGAGGAACATGTTGCTGGTCGGGCAGAAGGCGATGCCGGCGCCCGCCTCTGCCATGCGCGACAGCGCCCGATCGCTCATGTGGACGCAATGGGCGAAGACCGAGCGCGGTCCGACCAGGCCGAACCGGTCGTACACGTCGAGATAATCGGCGGCCTCGGGAAAGCGCTCCGCGACGAACGCGATCTCGCCCGGATTCTCGGAGAGGTGGGTGTGCATCAGCACGTCCGGGTGCGCGGCGACCAGCGCGCCGGCATCGGCGAGCTGCTCGGCGCTGGAAGTGGGGACGAAGCGCGGCGTGACGGCATAGCCAAGGCGGCCGCGGCCCCGCCATCTGGCGATCAGCGCCTCGGTATCGGCCCGACCGGAGGCGATCGTGTCGCGAAGGCCCTCCGGCCCCAGGTCCATCAGCACCTTGCCGGAGACGATCCGCATGTCGCGCTCGAGCGCGGCTTCGAACAGCGCGTCGACCGAGCCCATGTGGACGGTGGCGAAGACGAGGGCGCTGGTGGTGCCGTGCCGGAGCAGCTCGTCGAGGAAGAAGGCGGCGACCGTGTCGGCGTGGCCGCGGTCGGCGAACGCCTTTTCGGCCGGGAAGATATGACGTTCGAGCCATTGCATGAGCTGTTCGCCATGCGAGGCGATGCGCTCGATCTGCGGATAATGGACATGCGCGTCGACGAAGCCGGGGACGATCAGGCCGTCGACTTGCTCGGTGTCGACGTCGGCGAACTGGTCGGCATGGTGCCCGCAGAAGACGACGAGTCCGTCCTCCACGACGAGCAGGCCGTCATCATAATGGCGGATCGCGTCCGGTCCCGCGAGGGCGGGATCCTCGGGCACGCTCAATATCTCGCCGCGAAAGGCCTTCATGCGGGGCTCCGTAACGTCAGCAGCTGCGCGAGCGTGGCGATCGCAATCACTTCGGGTTCCTTGCCTTCTATGCCGGGCAGGCCGATCGGGCAGGTCAGGCGCGCGGCGTCGACGCCGTCGGCGGCGAGGCGCGAGAGGAAGCGGGCGCGCTTGGTCCGCGAGCCGATCAGTCCGACGAAGCGCGCGCGGCTGCCGAGCGCGGCGGCGGTGAGGCGATAATCGAGCGCGTGATCGTGGGTGAGGATCACGACCGCCGCGCCCTCGCCCGCCCCGGCCGCGCAGGCGACCATCGCCGCCTCCTGCGCGAGGACGACGCCGGGGGTTTCGGCAGCCTCCGGCCGGCTGTCATGCCAGGCCAGGTGGAGCGGAAGGCCGGCGGCGCGCGCTGCCAGGGCCTTGCCGACATGGCCGGCGCCGAACATGCAGACCGGCAGCAGGTCGGTCTCGGCGGGCTCGACGAAGCGGGCGCCCGAGACAGGAAGGGGCCCGCGAGCGGCAAGCCTCTCGCCATCCTGCCCGGCCACGCGGCAGACCTTTTCGCTCAGCGTCACCGCGAAAGGGCCGTCGCTTTCGGGAATTTCGTGCAGCCGCTCGACCATGAGCCGGACCCGCCCGCCGCAGCATTGGCCGAGCAGCGGTCCCAGGGGATAATCCTGGACGCGCCAGGTCCCCGGCGCCAGCGCCAGGATCGCGCGGGCCTGCGCCGTCGCCTGGTGTTCGAGAGCGCCGCCCCCGATCGTGCCGGCAAGACCGGCCTCGGTCACCACCATGCGCGCGCCGGGGCCACGCGGCGCCGAGCCCTCGGTGGCGAGGATGGTGACGAGCGCCGCGGGACCCTGCTGCAGCGCTTCTCGGGCGTGCATGGTCCAGTCAGCCATTGCGGGACCTCAGCTCGGCGATCGAAGCGAGAATGCGCTCGGGCGTGGCGGGGGCGTCGAGCCTCGGAAGCCCCTTGCCCGGCGCGGCGGCGGCGACGGCCTGGGTCAGGGCCGAGAAGACCGAGATCGCCAGCATCAGCGGCGGCTCGCCGACCGCCTTGGAGCGGTGGATCGTCTCCTCGACATTACGCCCGCGCTCGAAGATACGGATGTCCATGCGCGGCGGGCGGTCGCCGGCGGTCGGGATTTTGTAGGTCGAAGGGGCGTGGGTGAGCAGGCGGCCGCGCTCGTCGAACACCAGCTCCTCATTGGTCAGCCAGCCCATGCCCTGCACGAACCCACCCTCGATCTGCCCGAGGTCGATCGCCGGATTGAGCGAGCGGCCGACGTCGTGGAGGATATCGACCGCCACCACGCGATGCTCGCCGGTGAGCGTGTCGATCACGACTTCGCTGAGCGCGGCGCCATAAGCGAAATAGAGGAAGGGCCGGCCGCGGTGATTGGCGCGGTCATATTCGATCTTGGGGGTGGCGTAGAAGCCGGTCGCGGCGAGCGAGATGCGCGCGAGATGGGCGCGGCGGCAGAGTTCGGCGAAGGTCCAGCTTTCGGAGCCCGGCTCCGCCGCGGCGAATGCGTCGAGGCGCGCCTTGATCGTCTCGGCGGCGTTCTTCGCGGCCATGCCGTTGAGGTCGGAGCCCGACGACGCGGCGGTGGCCGACGTATTGGGGACCTTGTCGGTGCGCGTCGCGCTGATCTTCACTTGTCCGACGGGCACGGCGAAGACGTCCGCCACCACCTGGGCGACCTTGATCATCAGCCCCTGGCCCATCTCGGTGCCGCCATGGTTCAGGTGGATCGATCCATCGGCATAGACCAGGACCAGCGCGCCGGCCTGGTTTAAGTGGGTGGTGGTGAAGCTGATCCCGAACTTGACCGGCGTGAGCGCGAGGCCCTTCCTGAGGATGCGATGGCTGGCGTTGAAGGCGGCGACCGCCTCGCGCCGGGCGGCATAGCCTGCGGTTTCGGCCAACTCGGCGATGATCTCAGGTGCGACATTGTCCTCGATGGTCTGGTGATAGGGCGTCACGTTGCGGCCGGGGCCGTAGAGATTGGCCTGGCGAACGGCGAGCGGATCGAGCCCCAGATGCGCGGCAATGGCGTCGATCGCCCGCTCGATCGCCATCATCCCCTGCGGCCCGCCGAAGCCGCGGAAGGCGGTGTTCGAGACGGTGTGGGTCCTGAGCCGGCGGCTCAATATCTCGACCGCGGGGAGGAAGTAGCAATTGTCGGCGTGGAACATCGCCCGATCGTTGATCGCGCGGCTGAGATCTTCGGTGGCGCCGCAGCGCGAGGCCAGCGCGAGGCTTATGCCCTCGATCCGGCCCTCGCCGTCGAAGCCGACATCATAATGCGCGGTGAAATCGTGGCGCTTGCCGGTCATGACCATGTCGTCGTCGCGGTCGGCGCGGATCCTGGCCGGGCGGCCGGTCTTGGCGGCGACCAGCGCGCAGGCGACGGCATAAGCGGCGGCCTGGGTCTCCTTGCCGCCGAACGCGCCGCCCATCCGGCGGACCTCGACCGTCACATCGGCGCTGCTGAGGCCGAGCAAAGCGGCGACGAGGTGCTGGACTTCGCTCGGATGCTGGGTGGAGCTGACGACATGGATCTGGCCGCCCTCGCCGGGCGTCGCGAGCGCGGCCTGGCCTTCGAGGTAGAAATGCTCCTGTCCGCCCATTGCGAGCGTGCCCGAGAGGCGGTGAGCCGCGCCGACGAGCGCCGCCTGCGCATCGCCGCGCGCCATAAGCTGCGGTGGCTCGAGCTCGGATCCCGCTTCGAGCGCCTCGCCGATGGTGACGAGAGCGGGGAGCGGCTCGGTTTCGGCTTGCGCCAGCCGGGCAGCGACGCGCGCGGCGCGATTGCTGGTCGCGGCGACGACGAACAGCGGCTCGCCGGGATAGAGAATCTCGTCCTCGGCGAAGAGAAGGTCGTCGTGGAAGACCGGGCCGACATTGTTCTCGCCGGGGATGTCGGCGGCGGTGAAGACCGCGACCACGCCGGGGGCGGCGTGGACCGCGGACAGGTCGAGCCCGGTCAGCCGCGCATGGCCGTCGGCGGCGAGGCCGAAGGCGAGGTGGAGCGTGCCGGGCGCCTCGGGCAAATCGTCGACATAAAGCGCACTGCCGGCGACATGGCCCTCGGCGCTGTCGTGGCGGAGCGGCTGGGTGACGGCGTCAGACATCGAGCAGGCTCTCGGGTTCGAGCCAGAGGCCGCGCACCAGATTGGCGGCGGCGGCGAGGCGGTATTCGGCCGATCCGCGCAAGTCGCTGAGCGGCTGATAATCCTCAGCGATTGCTTGTGCGGCGGCCTCGATCGCCGCTTCGGACCAGGGCTTGCCCGTGAGCGCCGCCTCGCAGGCAGGTGCGCGCGCCGGGATGCCGGCCATGCCGCCGAACGCGATCCGGGCCTCAGCGACATGGCCTTCTTCCAGACGGATGGCGAAGGCGCCGCACAAAGCGGAGATGTCGCTGTCGATGCGCTTGGAGAGCTTGACGATTCGGACTTTTGTGCCGGGGGCGGGGCGGGAGATGCGGACACTCTCGACGAACTCGCTCAGGTGCCGGTCCTGCTTGCCGTAGGACAGGAAAAAGCTTTCGAGGGGCATAGCACGGCGTTCGCTGCCCTTCCGCAGCACCAGCTCGGCGCCCAAGGCGATCAGCGCGGGGGGCATGTCGCCGATCGGGGAGCCGTTGGCGATATTGCCGCCGATCGTTCCCGCGTTGCGGACTTGCAAGCCCCCGATGCGGCGGACGAGCTCGCCCAGATCGGGGTGGAGGCGCGCGAGCGCGTCCTTCGCCTCTGTGTAGCGCACGCCCGCGCCGAGGGTGAGGCCGTCCTCCACGTCCTCGATCCGCCTCAGATCGGCGATGTCGCCGACGAAGATGATCGTGCCGAGATCCTGGAGGCCCTTGGTCACCCAGAGCCCGACATCGGTGGCGCCGGCGACGATCCGCGCTTCGGGGTGCTCGGCGAGCAGGTCCGCCAGCTCGTCCGAGCTTTGCGGCGCGAACCAGCTCCGCCCCGCGCCGGCAGGCGCGATCGTGCCAAGGAGAGCGGCGGTTTCGCTGTCGTCGGCAGGCCCCGGCGGATTTGCCTCGCCGGCCTCCAATATCGGCCCGTAGCCGGTGCAGCGGCACAAATTGCCCGCTATGACATCCTTGACTGGAATGCCCTCGGTCCCCACCGCGCCGATGCTGCGCGCGTAGAGCGACATCACGAAGCCCGGCGTGCAGAAGCCGCATTGCGAGCCGTGGCCGTCGGCCATCGAGCGCTGGACGGGGTGGAGCGCGCCGCCCCGCGCCAGGCTCTCGACGGTCTTCAGCGCCTTGCCGTCGAGCATCGGCAGGAAGAGGATGCAGGCATTGACCGCGCGCCACTCGACCTCCTCGCCGTCGAGCTCGCCGAGCAGCACGGTGCAGGCGCCGCAATCGCCCTCAGCGCAGCCTTCCTTGGTGCCGGTGCGGCGCAGCGTGTAGCGGAGATATTCGAGCACGGTGCCGGTGGGATCGGAGTCGTCGACCTCGATCACTTCGCCGTCGAGCACGAAGCGGATCATCTTGGGCTCCCCGCCGCGATCCAGGCGCCGAGCTTCTGCCGTTCGGCCGGAGTCATGCCCGTGGGATTGCCCAGCGGCATCACCCGTGTATCGACCGCCACCGCCTTGATCCGCCCCGACGCCGCCCGGACACGCTCCCAATTATCCAGCGCCATGGCGCGGGGTGGCCGGTTCACGCCGTGGCAGCCGGCGCAATGAGCGGCCAATATCGGCTCGATCTCGGCAAAAGCGACATTCTGGGCTGGTCCCGGTGCGGCAGCCCCCTTCTCCAGCGTGACATAGGTGACGCTGGCGAGCGCGAGGGCCGCTGCCAGGGCGATTGTCCAGCCCGTCGGCCGTCCGCGGCCGCGCAGGTTGAACACGTGACGGACGGCCACGCCGGTCAGACCGAGCAAGGCGAGCACAAGCCACGGCCTCTCGGCGCCATAGGTCATCGGGTAATGAGGGCTGATCATGATGAACAGCACCGGCAGCGTCATGTAATTGTTGTGCAGCGAGCGCTGCTTGGCGGCCTGGCCCAGCGCCGGATCGGGCGTGCGCCCGGCGATCAGATCGGCCACGACCTTGCGCTGGTTGGGAATGATGATGAGGAACACGTTGGCGACCATCACCGTGCCGATCATCGCCCCGACGTGCATATAGGCCGCCCGCGCGTTGAAAAGGCTGTCGAGCAGGGAGGCGGCGAACAGCAGGCAGATGAACCAGAAGATGCCGAGCGCCGGGTTGCTGGATCCAACGGGCGAGCGGCACAGGAGGTCGTAGACCAGCCAGCCGAGCGCCTGCGCCGCCAGGCCGATGGCGATCGCCGCGGCCGGGCTCAGCGCCGCCTTGGCCGGATCGATCAGGAAGCTCTCAGCCCCGACATAATAGATCAGCACCAGCAGAGAAAAACCGCTGATCCAGGTGAAATAGGCCTCCCATTTGAACCAGTGCAGCCGCTCGGGCATCGCGCTCGGCGCGACCTGGTATTTCTGGTTGTGGTAGAAGCCGCCGCCGTGCACCGACCACAATTCGCCCGAAGCCTCGCCCTCGGCCGGCTTGGTCAGATGATTGTCGAGCCAGACGAAATAGAAGCTTGACCCGATCCAGGCGATCCCAGCCACCAGATGCAGCCATCTGATCGCGAGGTTGAGCCATTCGGCGAGGTCGAAGGGCATCGTTCAGCTGCCCCGGTAGGTCGAATAGGCAAAAGGCGAGACGAGCAGCGGCACATGATAATGCCCGCCGTCCTTCGCGATGCCGAAATCCACCGCCACCACGTCGAGGAAGGGCGGATCCGGCAGCGAGACGCCCTCCCTTCGGAAATAATCGGCCACCGAAAAGCGGATCGTGTAGCGGCCCGGCGCGAGCGCGCCCTGCGCCAGATCGGGGCAGCGGCCGTCGGCGTTGGTCGTGCCGCGCGCAATCTCGCCGTCCGGCCCGTCGAGCGCCACCGCCATGCCTGCCGCGGGCCGGCCGTGCATGGTGTCGAGGACGTGGGTGCTGAGGCTGGTCATTCCGCGTCTTCCTTTCGGCCGATCAGCCTCAACCGGCTGACTCCGCCATCGGGGATGATGTTCAGCCGCACGAAGCGGATGGCGCCGAGATCAGCCAGGCCGTCGCGAAAGGCGTGAACCTTGTCCGCCTCGAGCTTCACTTCCGGGAGCAGCAGCGGCCAGCTCTCCGAGGCCGCGGCGATCTCTTCGGGCGAGCCGGTCGCGCTTGCCGCCGCCTGGAGGAAGCATCGGTCCGGATAATTGCCTTTGAAAAAAGCCGTATCGATGAAGATTTCCTCGATGAGCCCCGGAGCGCCCAATTCCAGCACTGCCCAGTCATGCCCGGTTTCGCGCCGCCGCCGAGTCTCCCAGCCATCGCCCATGTTCACGCCGCGCCCCGGCGCGGTCAGATTTTCGATGCAGCCGTAATGCTCGTCACTGGCAATGATGCCGCGGCCGCCATTCTCCATCGCCAAGAGGTCGACGCGCGCCTCCGCATCGACGCTCGACCAGTCCTTGGCGACTCTGCCCCAGACGCGGAGGCGAGCCACGCCGCCGTCGGGAAAGATGTTGAGCCGGACATGCGTCACCGGCTCATCATGCTCGATTCCGACGTAGACGCGCTCGTCTCCCTTCAGCGCGAGGCGCTCGGTGACCTTCGTCCAGCCCGCCTCATCGTCCGGAACCGCTTGGTCGCTTCGGCACACCTCGATCTCGGCCTCCGGCGGGTAGTTGCCGGTGAAATGCCTGGTGTCGATTTCGAAGCCCGCGACCAGCCCCGGCACGCCGAGGCGGATCACGCACCAATCATGGCCTTCCGTCCGTTTGCGCCGGCTTTCCCACCCATCCATCCACTTGCCGTTCTCGTCATATTTGTCCGCAATGAACTGGGGTTCGCCCGGGTCGATCAGGCGCGCCTTGTCGGCGAAGAAATCGTCGGTCGCATAGGTCACCTCGCTCCCAAGCCGGGGCTGGGCCAAGTTGACATATTGCCGGCGCAGATTTTCGAACATGCTCATCCCGGGTCGAAAAGTGCCTCAAGGCGGAATCCCGCGATACGATGAATCTGGGCGAGGGCGGTAGCGAACTCGACCTGGGGATCGTTTTCGAGCCGCTCCGCGAACGCCGCCAGGATCTCGGCGCGGGAGAGCCCCTTCACCGCCACGATGAACGGATGGCCGAAGCGCGCGGAATAGGCTGCGTTCAGCTCCCGAAAGGCGGCGAGCTCGTCCGGCGAGCATTGGTCGAGCCCGGCGCCGCGCTGCTCTTTGACCGATGCGTCCGCCATTGCGCCCGCCACGGCGAGCTGCGGATGCGCGCGGATCAGCGCGAGCCTCCGCTCGCGCGGCCCATCGTCCACGGTCTCGCGCATCGCCTGAGCCAGCGCCTCCCGGTCGTCGAGCTCGCCGCGTGCCGCCGCGGGCCACACCGCCTCCGCCACCCAAGGCGAAGCCTCATAAACGGGGCCGAACCGGGCGATAAAGGCGTCTCGGGTCAGCGTGCTAGGCTTCATGGGGGTGCGAGGTGCGCCAGTGGCGCGCGATGTCGATGCGCCGGCAGAACCAGACGTCCTTATGACCGAGCGCATGCTTGAGGAAGCGCTCCAGCCCGGCGAGCTTGCCCGGCCGGCCGGCGAGCCGGCAGTGGAGCCCGACCGACATCATTTTCGGCAGCTCCGTCCCTTCCGCGTAGAGCGTGTCGAACGTGTCGCGCAGATATTGGAAGAACTGATCGCCGGTCTGCATGTTCGCGGATGCGAACCGCATGTCGTTGGTTTCCAGCGAATAGGGGACGATCAGGTGGCTCTTGCCCGCCACGTTCGCCCAGAACGGGAGATCGTCCGAATAATCGTCCGAATCGTAGAGAAAGCCGCCCTCTTCCGCCACGATCCTGCGCGTGTTGGGGCTGGTCCGGCCGGTATACCAGCCGAGCGGGCGCTCGCCGGTCAATTGCCTGTGCACATCGATCGCGCGGGCCATGTCCGCACGCTCCTCGGCCTCCGGCACGAATTGATAGTTGATCCACCGCCAGCCGTGCGATGCGATTTCGTGCCCGGCCTCCAAAAAGGCGTCCACGACCGCCGGATTGCGCTGCATCGCCAGCGCGACGCCAAACATTGTGACCGGAACATCGTAGCGCGCGAAGAGCCGCAGCAGCCGCCACACGCCGGCGCGCGATCCATATTCGTAAATCTGCTCCATGCTCATGTGCCGCGCGCCCGGGGTGGGCGCCGCATTGGGGATGTCGGAGAGGAAGACTTCGGCGCCCGAATCCCCGTCGAGGACATTGGCTTCGGCCCCTTCCTCATAGTTTACCACGCACTGGACGGCGATGCGCGCGCCGCCCGGCCACGCCGCATGCGGCGGCGTGCGGCCATAACCGATCAGATCGCGCGGGTAGCTTTCCTCGGTCAAACCGACCCCCTATTGAGAATGGCAGGATGAAGCGGAGCCGGGCCCCGCACAAGGGAGAAAGATGCGCGAACTGACGCCCGAGCCGCTGACCGCCGAGGCCTTCGCAGCCTTCGGCAGCGTGATCGAGGCCAGCGACGATGCCGTGAAGCTGGACATCAATCAGGGCCACGCCGTCCGCTACGACCGGCTCGCCGAGATCGACGTCGCGGAGGGTGGGGGCGGCGGCGTGATCAGCCTCTTCCGCGCCAAGCCACTCGGCGAACTGGTGCTGCGGGTTTTCGAGCGCCACCCGCTGGGCAGCCAGAGCTTCGTGCCGCTGAGCGGACGGCCTTACCTCGTCGCCGTGGCCCCAGCGGGCGATTTCGACTCCACCAATGTTCGGCTGTTCCGCGCGGAGGGGCACCAGGGCGTGCACTACCGAAAGGGCGTCTGGCACCACTTCCTGCTCGTCCTGGACGCCGAAAGCGTTTTCCTCGTCGTCGATCGCGCGGGCCCAGGCGACAATTGCGAGGAAGTGGAGCTGGCGCCCGCCGACGAGATTCGGGTGCGCCTGTAAGGGAAAAACTAGCTCGCCTCGGCGTCCTGGGGGAGGGAACCGGCCTCCGCTCTGCGCCCACTAGGCGACGTTCAGCCGGTTCGCGCTCGTATCGCCGGTCACAAGTGGGGGGCCGGTTCGTTCAGCCGGATGCTGACCAGCATCGAGCCGTCCGTCGCGTCCCCTGCGACTCGCCCCCAGCCCGAAGCGGTGCCCATCTCGAAGGTATAAGACAGTGTTTTCTGTGGCGTGTCTGCGCCCGATGCGGCTTGCTCCAGCTTGAAGATGACGACGAACATCCCATAGTCATACCAATAGGAAGGCACAGGCTGCAGCTCCCCCCCTTCGACCGCGAACTGCACGGTCCCGTCAGCTTCGATCTGCAGTGCCGGCGTAAAAGGATATTGCACAGGCACGACATCCGAAACCGGCTTGCCCTGCCTGTAATAGGTTCCGCTCCAGATCGATAAGGGAATGGGTCCGAACGGCGTGCTTCCGGTCACGGCGGTGCCGCGGATGGTGCCCTGTATCGAACACAGGCCGGCCTCCTCGCTCAACGTCAGATCGGCGATGGTGCTGCCGTCGGGACCTGTGATCTCGAGCTTGCCGTCATCAAAGGTGCAATTCTGGCCGAGCGGATATTGCTCCGACGTCTGGCCGTCCGACGAGACCGTGATCGCCGCGTTATACTCCACTTCACCGCCGAGCCAGACCGAGTTGGTGTCCACCATGACGAACGAACCGGAATCGGGGTCCAGGGTATAAAAGCCGGTGAACTGAATGAGTTCTTGAGCTGGAGATTGTTGCTCCGGACAGCTGATCATCTGACGCTCCACCAATCGCGATTTGCGAGCGTGGCGCCCGCGGCCATGCTCCGATTGGTAACCCATGGATCAATATTTGCAATCGATTTGCTCACTGATCGGAGTAGGGGTCGAATCATCTCGCCGACAGCCAGACGAAGCGCGCAACGAAGAGGGCGGAGATGACCAGCAGCAGGCAGTCCGTCGAGCTGCGCCCGCATCTGGCGTTAATGCGGGGGCGGGCGGGCCCGGCCGGCCTTAACATTTCGGCAAGGCGGCCAAGGTAAAATGGACGTTTACCGGTATCATGCCGGAGGATGCCAATGGGACTCCAGGTCAAGGCCTTTACGCTGCTGTTCACGGTGCTTCTCGCCGTCGACGCGTTTGCCTGGCACGGCGAGTATCGCATGCGCGTCGGGAGCGGGTTCGCCTATGTGCTGAATTCGGTGCACGGGCTCGGGCCCGGCCGCAACTGGTCCGCGCCCAAGCCGCAGCGCAACGACTGACGGCGCCAGCCCGGCCGCGCCCGGCAAGCTTCCTTATTGCTCCCGGAGCGCCGTCTCGCTGAGCCGGGTGATCGGGGACAGGATATATTGGAGGATGGTGCGCTTCTCGCCCAGCAGATCGACTTCGGCGACCATGCCGGCGCCGATCGGCAGCGCCCGGCCATTGGGGTCGCGCAGCATGTTCACATCGGTGCGGACGCGGACCGTATAATAGGTCTCGCCGGTCCGCTCCTCGAGCACCGCGTCCGGCGAGATGCCGACGACTCGGCCTTCGAGCACGCCGTAAATGGCGCGGTCATAGGCGGTGATCGCGACCCGGGCATGCTGGCCCATGCGCACGAAGGCGATGTCGTCAGGCCGGATCCGCACCTCGACGAGCAGGCTCTCCTCGGACGGCACGATCTCGACCACCGGCTCGCCGGCCCGGATGGTGCCGCCCCGGGTGGTGACGAGAACGCGGTTGATCCGGCCCGACAGAGGCGCGCGCAGCACGGTGCGCCGGGCGCGGTCGGCGAGCGCGGGAAGCGCGCGCTGGCGGGCGGCGAATTCGGCTTGGGCGGTGGCGAGCTCGGTCGCGGCCGAAGCGCGCCATTCGCGCTGCTGCTGGGAGAGGCTCGACTGGGCTTCGATGACGGCCGAGCGGGCACGGGAGACCGCCGCGCTCGCCGCGTGCATCTCGCTTTGCGCCACATCGGCCGCGCTCTCGGCCTGGACCAGGCTCAGCCGGGGCTCGATCCCGCGCTCGACCAGGGGCCGGATGATCCGCGCCTCGGAACGGCGCTGCTCGTAGGTGGTGGCGCGCGCCTGGTAGCCCGCCTGGGCCTCGGCGACGGCGCGCTCGGTCTGGCTCACCCGCGCGCTCGCCGCGCCGACGCGGCTCTGGAGATCGGCCATGCGCGAGGCGTGCAGCGACTGCTCGATGCGGATCTGATCGGCCGCGAGCGGGTCGGCCGCGGCGGGGTAGGCCGGCTCGCGGCCAAGCACCTCGGCCTGGAGCCTGGCGATCTTGATGGTGAGCGCGGAGAGGGTCGCCTCGCCGCTGCCATATTCGGCGCCGGTCTGGGTGCGGTCGAGGCGGATCAGCTCGTCGCCGGCCCGGACCAGCTGCCCGCCGCGCACCAATATGTCCTGGACGATGCCGCCTTCGAGGTTTGAGACGATTTGGAGCTGGGAGCTCGGAATCACCCGGCCCATGCCGCGCACGGTCCGGTCGAGTTCGGTGAGCGCCGCCCAGGTGAAGAAGGCGATCACGAAGGCGACCACGAACCAGAGCAGCAGGTTAGAAGCCGTGCGCGGCCTGATCCTTGTGGTCAGGTCCTCGAGATGGGTGCCGTGCACTCCAGGATCCCCTAGGCCGCCTTCGGCCGCATGATCTGCTTCAGCACGTTATCGCGCGGCCCGTCCGAGACGATCTTGCCCTGATCGAGCAGGATGATGCGCTGGACGAGCTGAAGCAAAGGCGGCCGATGCGTGATGAGGACGAGCGTGCGGCCCTTGAGTTCCTCCTGCAGGCGCTGGATGAGGCCGCTCTCGGTCTGCGCGTCCATTGCGCTGGTCGGCTCGTCCATGACCATGACGGGCGGCCTGCCGGCCAGCGCGCGGGCGATCGCGATCGACTGCTTCTGGCCGCCGCTCAGGCCCTCGCCGCGGTCGGCGAGGCGGAGGTCGTAGCCGTTGGCGATCTGGCCCATGAACTCGTGGGTGCCGGAAATCTGGGCGGCGCGGACCATCTCCTCGTCGTCGATCCCCGAGCGCCCCAGAGCGATATTCTCGCGCACCGAGCCGGTGAGAAGGACGCTTTCCTGCATCGCGGCGCCGACATGGGTGCGAAGGTCGGGCGGATCGAGCTGGCGGATGTCGGTGCCGTCGAGCATGATCAGCCCTTCCTCGGGCGGATAGAGTCCGAGGATCAGGCGGGCGATGGTCGACTTGCCCGAGCCGACCCGGCCGAGCAGGGCGACATGCTCGCCGGGATTGATGGTGAAGCTGAGGCCGTCCAGCGCCCGCTCGGGCGCGCCGGGATAACGGAAGCCCAGATTGCGGAACTCGATCTTGCCTTCGACCGCGGTCAGCTTGATCGCCTCGCCCTCGGGCCCCTCGGGGGGCATTTGCATCATCTCGTTGATCTGCCGGTAGGCGGTCCGGGTCGACGTGATGCGCGAGAGCAATTGCGAGATTTGCGCGAGCGGCGCGATCGCCCGGCCCGCGAGGATCGAGCAGGCGATGAGGCCGCCCATGGTGAGCTCGCGCTCGGCGATCAGGCCGACGCCGATAATGACCACGCCGGCATAAGAGATGGTGCCCGCCGACGTGGCGAAGGTGACGCCGATCGAGGCCACCAGGCGCTGGCGCAGCGAGCTGTCCGAATGCTGCTCCACCGCCTTCAGCCAGCGCCGCGACAGCAAGGGCGCGGCGCCGGCCGTCTTCACCGTCTCCAGCCCGCCGATCGCCTCGACCAGCACCGACTGCTTCAGCAGACCCTCGCCCATCGCCAGCGACGACAGCCGCTCGAGCGCGGGATGGGTGAGCCAGCCGATGATCACCACCATCGGCACCATGATCGCCGGGACCAGCACCACCACGCCGCCGATGATCCAGACGATGAACAGGGTCAGGAAAATGAACGGAACGTCGACCACCGCGACCAGGGTCGCCGAGGCGAAGAAGTCGCGCAGCGCCTCGAGCTCGCGCATCATGCCGGCGAGCGCTCCCGTCGAGCCCTTTTTCAATTCGAGCCGCATCGTCAGCAGCCGCGCGAACACGCTCTCGCCGATGTCGCGATCGATCCGCGCGCCGGCATGGTCGACGAAATAGGAGCGCAGCATCTTCAGGATGAAGTCGAAGATGATGACGATGCTCAGCCCGATGGTCAGCGCGATCAGCGAGGAGGTCGCGTTGTTCGGCACGACCCGGTCGTAGACCGTCATCGTGAACAGCGACGTGAGCAGGCCGAAAATGTTGATGAAGACCGCGGCCAGCGCGACTTTCCAGTAGGTCGCCTTGTTGCGGCGCATCGGTTCCGTCAGCCAGGCGGCGATGCGCGGCTCGGGCATCTTGATGAGGTTCTTGTCGCTCACCCCTCGCCCCTCACCCGGTCGGGGTCGATCTCGAGCAGGTCGAGCAGCCGGCCCATGCGCGACAGCAGCACGTAGCGGGCGGCGTCGAGCTCCGCGAGCGCCTGGATGTAGGCGGTCGCCGCCTCGAAATAGGCGTCCTCGGCCGCGACCACGTCGAACAGGGTGCCGCGGGCGGCGCGGAAGCGCTCGACGATGACGTCGCGCGAGAGGCGGCTGGCGATATAGGCGGCCTGGAGCGCCTCCAGCTGCTGCTCGAGCGCGCGCACGTCCGACCAGGCGATGGCGGCGTCCCGCTCCGCCTCCTCGCGGATGCGCAGCGCGCGGGCGTCGGCGCCGCGGGCGCGCGCTTCGGCCTGCTCGGCGCGGGCGTCGGCGCCGCCGAAGATCCGGTACCTGAGCGCGACGCGGCCGCGAATGTCGTAGTCGCGGTCGTTCTCGATCACCCCGTAGCGGCCGGCGTCGATGCCGGCGGCGAGCGTCGGCAGCCGGTCGGCGCGGACGGCGCGCGCCTCGCGCCGGGTGGCGTCGGCTATGGCCTGGGCGCCGCGCACGGCGGGGGTTTCGGCGGCGGCCGCGGTCGCCGCTTCCCGGCTGGCGACGCCGGGGGCGGGAATCTCGGCCCGCGCGAGCCCGGCCGGGGCCGGCGCGCCGGTCTGCTCGGCGAAGCGCGCCTCGGCGCCCGCGAGCATGCGGCGGAAGCGGGCGAGGCGGGTCTCGGCCTGGGCGATGTAGGAATCGACCCGGGGGATGTCCCCTTCGGCCGACACGCCCGAGCGGATGCGCTCCTCGACGGCGGCCTTGAGGTCGCGCTGGTTGGCGACGAACGCCTCGGTGAGAGCGACCAGGGCGCGGAAGGCGAACACGTCGTACCAGGAGGCGACCGCGCCCAACGCGACCCGGTCGGCCGACACCTCCAGCTCGGCCCCGGCCGCCCTCAGCCGCGCGCCGGCGGCGAGGATGCGCTGCGTGGTGGCGCCGAAATCGAAGATGGTCTGGGTGATCGTGAGCAGGGCGTCGGTGCGCTGCAGCGGCCGGGAGCGCTCGATGATGTTGAACGGATCGTCGGAAAATTCGCGCGAGAGGACGCGGTAGGAGGTAAGGCTCAGATCGATCACCGGCAGCCGGCCCTGGCGGGCCTCTTCGAGGCCGGCCAGCGCCTCGTCCTCCCCGGCCGCCGCCTCGGCGGTGCCGGGATGGCGTTCGACCGCCGCGGCGATCACGGCGCGAAACGGCTCGAAGCCGGTCTGCTCGCGGCGCAGCCTCAGGATCGGATCGGCGTCGAAATCGATCGAGAAGGGGCGGCCCGTCGGCACCGGCAGGGTATCGGGCGGCGCCGGCGACGCGTCCTGGGCGAGCGCGGGCGCACCCGCCGCCAGGCAGGCCAAAACCGCCGCACATCGCCTCACGTCGGGCACGATCCCCCTTTCAACCGTAGAGCCGGGCGATGTAGGGTGCGGAATCCCAAATTCCAGCTTCAGCCAGCGGCGGGCGGATGTTTTTGCAGCGAGGTCAGGCGTTTGCGGGCGGTTCTTCCGTACCGGACCGGGACGGAGCCTGGCCGGGCGCCATATCCGCGCCTTCCCCTCCGGAGCAGTCCACGTCACCGCCCGCCCGATCCCGGCGTGCCCCGCATCAGGCGGGGCGAACGCTGTCTCGCGGCCCCGGAAAATCCTCCTCCCTCAAGGGCTTCTCAAAAAGCCGCAAGAAAAGCCGCAAGAGCTGAGAAAGATTCGCGGTTAACGGGAGACTAACAAGGATGGGAGGACCATGAGGTGCGGCAATATCGCTACCGTACGGCCGCGCTCGCCGGCCCGTGGCGCGACACCCATCATGCTGCCGTCGACGATGCGATCCGGGCCAACCAGGCGGCGGCCGGCGGAGAAGATTCCGGCGGCGTCCGCTGGATCGTGCCGGGACGGATCGAGGAATGGGTGCCTGACGCGAAGCCGACGCGGCTCAGGAGCTGAGCCGGGCCCATTGCCGATCGGCCAGGCGCCGCCGCCGCGGCGAACCCCTTCGTTCAGCGCTCGATCCAGGCCCGGCCCGCTTCGATCCTGGCGCCTTCGAGCGCGCTCATGGCGGCGACGAAGCGGCTCGGGGACCGGGCGCCGCGGGCGAGCAGGGCAAGGCCGGTATCGAGGTCAGGCTGCGCCCCGGCAAGCTCGCGCAACGCGGCGAAGCGGATGCGCTCGCACGGATGGGCGGCGGCGAAGCTCTCGACGAGGTCGCGGCCGTTGCCGCCGCCATTATTGGCGGCCAGCGCAAGCAGCGCCTCGCTCGACGTTCTGGTCAGGATGCCGGCGATCTCGCATCTCTTCACGTCGAACCTATACTGGTTGAGGAAGGGGAGGCTGGCCGAAGCCTCCATGATGTTGATCGACACCGACATGTCGTCGGCCGGCAGCTGATTGTGGACATCGCGATGAGCCCGGTAGAGCATGACCTTGCCCGGCTCGAGCCGCGACTTCTCGACGAATTTGAGGTCGACCTTCTCACCCGGCAGCCCGAGCACCCGGTCGAATTCATATTCGTAATATTCGCTCCAATAGCCGGGGCCGAGATAGCCGACGGTGAGGAACGAGAAATTATGGTCGTGAGGCACGTGGTAGAAGAAGGGCGAATTGCCGCTCGCCTTGAACACGCTGTCGCGCTCCGAGGGCCAGAAATTGGCCCGGATGAAATATTTCTCGGAGGCTCGGTGGAGCAGGATCACCTGACTCGAATAGCGGTTTTCGAGGCTCTGGCGGGTGCAGCGGTCTTTCAACTCCGTTACCGCGATTTCGGCGAGGAAGCGGCGGTTGAGCGCGAGCCGGCCGAGCAGCGGTCCGGCGGCCGCGAAGCTGTCTTCGTCGGCCGGATCGAAGGCCTCGTCGTTCAGGGCCTGAACGAGGTCGCCGAGCTCGATGGGCGTGTCTTCGCTGTGGGCCACGATGCGCGGCATGTCAGGCGGCCTTGCTTTGATTGGAGGCGTCGAGGCGGTCGAGCACCGAACGGGCGGCGCGGCGCGCTTCCGGATGGGGATCGCCCGCGGCCATGCGCTTCAGACGCGGCAGCGCCGCTTCGGCGTCGATGCCGAGCAGCTCCTTCATCACGTGCCAGCGGACGAAGAAATCGGGGTGGTCGAGGAAGGCCGCGACGGGCTGGAACGCGCCCTCGCAGCCGAGCTTGCGCAGCAAGGTGGTGATCATCTGGATCCGCGAGGCGCCGTCGCCGGTGGCGCTGCAGCCGACGTAGGCAAGGCTCGCCGAATCATATTCGACGCTGAGGGGCGCCTGATCCTGCGCGATCGCCGCCTGCAGGACAACGAGGTTCGCTCGGGCATGCTCGATCACATAGGCCTGATGACGGCCGTCGATAACGAGCATGTCGCCATCGGCCAGCCTGCGCTCGCCAACGCGCCTACAGGCGCCGGCACTGCCGCTCGCGAAGTCGGCGGTGATCGGCGGCGCCTCCCAGATCGAGAGCAGGGCATCGCCGCCGCGCAGGAACTTCAAGACCGTCATTTGGCCGGTGAAGCCGATCGAGGTCGGCCCGCGCGGGCCGCTCTTCTTGGCGGCAAGCTGCGAGGCGGCCGAGACCCCGACGGCAATCGAGACCCTGGGGTCCTCGAAGACGAGCAGGCCGTTGTGGACGTCGCTGTTTACCGCCGGAAAGGGCGGTTCGAGGAATGGATCGCCGGCCATGGCGCCGGCAAGGCCGTCGATCAGCGCGTCGACCCAGCCATGATCGGCGAACAGGCCGCGCATCGCCTCGACGATCGCTTCCGCGCTTTGTTCGGGGAGCCCGGCAAGGGCTTCGTCGAAGTGCCGATGGACGGGCCCGCCGCGCCAGGCGCGGGCGAAATCGTCGATCGCCGCCTGAGTTGCGCGCTGACGGAGCCTGTCCGCGAGCCACGCCTCAAGATCCTTCCCGACGATCATGTCATTCCACCGCTTGAATGCGGCCCGGGGCCAGCGGCGGCGGGCTTCAGCCCATCTCGCCCGTCCGGCCCCGGCCGGTTCGAAGCCGCTTACGCAGCCACGTAAATGGCGATGCCCGCAGCGATGCCGAGGCAGAAGCCGCCACCGACCTCCTGCTGCTTGATAGCGCCCGAGATCGCGACTTGGGTCTCGAGTTCGGGGAGCTCTTCGACCGCGATACGAAACTTGTCCATTGCGCTTTACCTTCCCTAGTGCTGCGACGGGAAGGACATATGCCAGATATCGATTTAAACTTTGCTAAGGGTTCGAAAAGATTCCGTTTACCCAAATAAAACGCAATCAATTCATAGTCGATTCGTGTTCCTGGCGATAGGCTTCGCGCATCGCCTTCAGCCGGTCCATCTCGTGCCGCCCGCGGCGGATCGCGAACAGCAAGAACAGTATGAAGACGGCCACCGCCGCGAGCGAGCCGCCCAGGAGCAGGGCGCGAAGCAGGGGAATGTCGCGTATGGCGGACGTTCCGCTCCTGCCGATCGCAGCCGCCGCGAAAAGGGCGCCCACAACGCAGGTCGGCCCGAGCCCGAGCAAGGTAACGCGATTGTGCTTCAATTGCGTCTCGATCCGTTCGACCGACTGCTGGAGCATGTTCTCGGTGCTGCCGGTGAGGTTGCGCAACTACACCTGGCGCAGCTTACGCTGTCTGAAGTTGCTGTAGAGCAGGACGAGGATGGCGGCGGTACCCATCAGGACGGCGTCGCCGCGCGGGTTGGAGGCGACAAGGCTGATCACCACGCCGGCGATCGCGACAGCCGCCGCCACGTCGACGATCTGCGAATAGCGGGCGCGCCGGCTGACCGCGGCGGCGGTGCGCTGCAGCCGCTCCATCTCGGCCGCGTCGGGTTGCTGGCGCCACACGTCGCCGAGGCGTTCGAGGTCAAAATCGCTCATGGGCGATGCTCCAGCATGGATTTGAGCGCGCCTTTGGCGCGGGAAAGCCTGAGCGCCAGGGCGTTCGGGGCGATGTCCAGCATGTCGGCGATCTCCGGGTAAGAGAAACCTTCGAGGACGAGAATGATGACCTGGCGTTGCGGCAGCGGCAGGCGCCGCGTCGCCTCGAGCAGAGAGGCACGCTCGCTCGCTTCGATCGCGCTCTCCTCGGGGTTGGGCATGTCGGCTTCGAGCTTCTCCGGCAGCTCGGCGACGGGCGGCTGGCGGACCTGCTTGGTGACGAACGAGATCGAGCGGTTCTGCGCGACCCTGGCGATAAAGGTCTTCAACGAAGCGTCGGCGCGGTAGGAGGGAAGGGCCTGCCAGACCGCGAGCAGGATCTGCTGGGTCAGGTCCTCGCGCAGGCTCGGATCGGCCTCGTAGGAGGCGGCGATGCGGGTGATGAGCGGGCCGTAATCGGCGACGATGCGCTCGAACGGCGGCAGCGGAGCGGCCGTGATGCTCGGATCGTCCGTACCCCAGGATTGCCCCTGCTCCACTCGCCCCCGCAAATTCTCGCGCCCGCATCGGCTTATATGTCCAAGTCCAACGGAAGTCTTGCGCCCGTATTGCGCCTGCCGCAATCGGTCCCGTGCCGGCCGGCGGCAACAAGGCTCGAGGCGGGCAACGCGCGATGTTGACGCCGCCGCACCGGCTCTGGCAGGGAGCGGCGCGCGACGCGGGTATAGCTCAATGGTAGAGCACTAGCCTTCCAAGCTTGTGACGCGGGTTCGATTCCCGCTACCCGCTCCAGCCCTTCCGCCGCGGCGAAACGGGAACAGTCGCTATTTTTCGGCCGATTAGCGTTCGCGCCTGAGCCATTCGACCAGCTCGCCGAAGGGGACAAGCGTGTTGAAGGCGATCCCGCAATGGCCGCCATCGCTCCACCGCACGAGGCCGCCGAGCGGGCGGAAGCCTTCGAGCGTGACGACGACCTCCTGGCCGACGGCGGGCGCCGGGTCGGTCTCGAGCCTGACTCCGCTCTGCGAGATGTCGCGCGCGTGGACCCAATTGGTGCTGGCGCCGGCGCGCAGGGTCGCCATCCAGTCGATTTCGACCCGGGGCGTGCGCGGCCGCCAGCCATTGTCCAGCGCGGCCGGATTGGCGAGCAGCTCGGCCACGTCCATGGCGGCGTCGAACTTGACCCCGGCATTGCCCTCGTCGGTCCAGACGACGCGGCCGGCGACGAGCTGGCCGGTCTTCAGTTCAACGGTGACGCGCTGGCCGGGCGCGAGCATCGAGTAGACATGGGCCATCAGGCCGCCGGCCGAGATGTTGCGGATCAGGCAGAGCTCGCGGCGGCCGTCCACGATCAGGGTGCCGACGCGCAGGATGCGGATGTCGCGCTCGCTGGTCCGGCGCTCGGAAGGCGCCGGCACCGCGATCGACAAGGACAAGCCCGTGTCCACGATCCGCTCCATTGAACCCATGCGCTTTCCTCCGGGCGCTCAAGATCTCCGCCCTGCCACCCTTCTGCCCAGGAAGCGATTTAGGAATCGCTTACCGGCGACACCGTTGCATCCGCAGCTGGCGCGGCGAAACGTTTACCATGATCGCGGCCCCCCACCCTTGCCGTCCAGCGCCGGACCGACTTCACGGCGATCGGGTCGACGGCAAGGGCAACGGAAACAGGGCCGGGGAACGACCGCCGGCTCCGCTCGTTACGGGGCCATGGAAAAAGGGCCCTATGACGAACCCAGCGAGGTGACGGCGGAAGAGGGCGAGGTCCTCGTCAACGGCCCCGATGGCGTCGCCGTATCGCTGACTCCGGAAGCCGCCGGCGAAACCTCCCAGCGGCTCCTGTACGGCGCCGCCGAGGCGAAGGGCCAGCAGGTTCGGCTCCGCGCCGAAAGCGGGGCCCGGCGCGGGGAGCGCGGCACGCAATAGGCTCCGCGCAGGGCGGTGAGCGGCGGCTCGCGTTCACCCTATGATTACCCTTCGCGGTTAAGGCGCCTTCCCGATGAACGCGCCGCTGAACACCGACTTCGAGATCGATCCCGGCCTCCGTCACGATCCCCGCCCCAAATCGGCGGTGAGCGCGATGACGGGGCTGGTCGGGCTGGCCGGGCTGATCGCCTGGACGGCGGTTTCGCGCCTGTTCGGGATGGAGGGACCGCTCGCGGCGCTCACCGCCTTGCTCGCCTGCGGCGCGCCGATGGTGCTGTGGGCCCTGCTCGTCGACAAGGTGCACCGCAATCCGAGCGCCGGGATCGACTGGGAGAGCCCGCCGCGGCCCTGGAAGGAGAGCGCCGACATCAGCCTCGCCAAGATCGTCGGCCTGTGGGGGATCTGGGCTGTGATCGGCTCGCTCTACTGCATCGGCCGCTATTATTGGGACGGAGCCTATCTCTTCTCGATGGTCGTGCTCGGCGCCGCCATCGTGCCGATGCTGGTCCTCTCCGTGCCTTATGTGCTTTGGCTCGACCGGAGGCTGAAGGAGCCCAGAGACGGCGCCTGGCATTTCGGGCAGCTGCTGATCGGCCGCGGCGACCTGGTCGACTGGACAGAGCTCCACCATTTCTTCCGCGCCTGGGCGGTCAAGGGCTTCTTCCTCGCCTTCATGATCTCGATCCTGCCCGGCAATTGGCAGGATGCTGTCCAGGCCGAATCCGCCTGGATCGCCGCCGGCCCGGTCAATCTCGCTTTGTGGCTGATCATGGTCATGTTCATGATCGACGTCATCTTCGCCACCGTCGGCTACGTGCTGACGATGAAGCCGCTCGACGCGCATATCCGCACCGCCAACCCCTATGCGGCGGGCTGGGCCGCGGCTTTGATCTGCTACCCGCCCTTCATCCTGATGGGCGAGCATGGGCCGCTCGATTATCATCCGGGCACCGCCGGGTCGCAGGGCTGGATCCACTGGCTCGCCGATTATCCGCTGGCGACGATGCTGATGGGCGCCTGGCTGGTCTTCCTGACCGGCGTCTACGCCTGGGCGACGGTCGCGTTCGGCTTCCGCTTTTCGAACCTCACCCATCGCGGCATCCTGACCCACGGGCCCTACGCCTGGACCAAGCACCCGGCCTATGTTTCGAAGAATCTGTTCTGGTGGTGCGCGGTGCTGCCGTTCCTGGCGACGAGCGGATCGACGGTCGACATGATCCGCAACACCGCGATCTGCGCGATGGTAAGCGGCGTCTATTACTGGCGCGCGCTGACCGAGGAGAAGCATCTTTCCTCCGATCCCGCTTATGTCGAATATGCCCAGTGGATGGAGCGCAACGGCCCGATCCCGCGGCTGATCAACCGCTTGAAGCCGCGCCTTGGGCGGCGGCCCGAGCCGATCGCGGCGGAATAGTCCGGGCGATCGCGCGCCTGCTTTGAGATTTCGCAATACCGTCCCAATAGTCGCTACTTGCCAATCGACCCAAACTACTGACAGAGTCGAGTTTCCTCGTTTGCGGTGGTATGAGTCGCGTACATTTGAACAGGTGGAGTTTTCATTTTCGACGAAAAGATAGGGGACACCATGAAGAAGACGCTCGCGGCATTCGTGTCCGCATTATTGCTGGTCATCGCGTCCCTCTCCATCGTCGCCCTGCGCGGGGCTGAAGCCCAGCCCACCAACGACATCGCCAACCACCCGGACGAAGCGGCCTGGGGCTTTTTCGCCCAGGCGACCGCGAACACGCCCGGCCCGCGTGGCGTTCCCACCTTCACGACCTGGGCCGGCGACGAGGACACGTTCGGTGAGACCCCGCGCTTTCCGGGTCAGCCGAGCGCGCTCAATCTGCGCCGGACGATCCTCCCGAGCCTGTTCCGCACGGCGCGGCCTGGAGCGGCGTCTGCCCATGGCTGGACTCCCTCGCTGCTCCACGACATCGCGCAGGAGGAGGTGCGGCGGAACCGGCCCGCATACGACTATATCGTCAACAACCGGCTCAATACGCGCTCGGGGCTGATCGCCGCTTTCGGCACCAACATCGTCTTCCCGAGAGGGTCGATCGAAGTGAAGACCAACTGGCTGGCCGTCGAGCTGGTGCCTCAATATTACCGCCATCCGGACGGCAGCCGGCTGACGCCCGCAGACGTGCGAAGGTTGTTCTTCATCGCCGATGTGCCCCCCAGCGGCACCAGCCAGATCGTCCGGCAACACGCTTTGCTGTCGATGCACGTCATCACCAAGCAGGTCCCGAACTGGACCTGGGCGACGTTCGAGCATCACCTGACGCCCGCGCGCTGCGACTATATTGGCTGCCGCGACTCGTTCGGCGCGACCGAACCGGTCGTCCGGCCCCGCGCCCGGGCGGGCGGCAATTACGGCCGCTGCGAGCATACGTCGCGGCTGCGCGCGATGCTCAGCCGCGCCAGGGTCGACGACATATTCCTCAATTACTGCCTGAAGGGCTCGCAGACCGACTATACCGACCCGACCGGCCTCCCCATTGTGCTCGGCAATTCGGTCACCGAGGGCGGCTTTGTGACGAGCTCGTCCTGCATGACCTGTCATGGCACGGCAGGCTGGGACAGCACGGGGGCTTCGCTGCCGATCAACACTCCGGTCGGCGCCATCCCATCTTCCACCTACTGGGCCTTCGGCACCACGGTCCCTCCGGGCGTACCGGGCGCGACGCAGATCGCGACGGCGGCGGACTTCGTCTGGTCGATTCCGTTCTGCGTCCGCGACGACATCACCCCGACTCCGCCGGCAGGTCAGCCGCCGCTGCCTCACAACCCGTGCTTCAAGGACGACGATCCCGGGCGTTAGCCGGCTTCGGGCACCTGGCGGCAACCTCGCCGGGCGCGCCGTTAATGCTCGTGCTCGTCGGCGCTTTCGTCCGCCGCCGGCGACGACCAGGGGATAGTGCCCTTGGAGACGCGCAGCCGGTAGGCGCCGCCGGCCGTGCCCGAGAAAGCGGTGACTCGGACCACGTAGCGCCCTCCGTCCGCAGCCGGGAAGACCAGGAAGGAATTGAGCCCGCCGCCGCCGTCGTCGTCGGTGGCCAGCGGCTCGCCGCCGCGATCGGCGCGGTAGACCTTGAGCAAGGTGTCGAAAGCGGCGGATTCCAGGCTGATCAGGGCGCGCTCGCCGCGCTCCATCACGATCTCATAATCGTCGAACCAGGCGCCGCCTTCGCGTTGGTCGCCCTCGGCCAGCGTCCCTTCGTAGACCTGCCAGGTCGCGGGCTCGGTGCCGGTCGGCGCGGTGACCGGCGGCGGCAGCGCCGCGCCTTGCTCGACGGTGATCGTAAAGGCGCCGGTGCCGCTTGCGCCGAAGCTCGAGACGCAGGCGACGTAGGCGCCGGTCTCGGTCGGCGCGTAGGTCAGCTGCGAATTATTGCCTTCGCCGCCGTCATCGTCCTGCGCGAGAATGGAATCGCTGCCGCGCCGGAAGAGACGCAGGACCGGATCGAAGGCCGTGGACGTGGCGCCGATCGTGTAGCGGCGCCCGGCCTCGAGCCGGATCTCCTGGCCGTTGGGGCAGGCCTGCAGCGTGCCGGGATAGGTCGCGGGCCGCGTCTGCGCCATGGCCGGCGCAGCACAAGTCAGGGCCGCCGCCGCGAGCGAAGCCGTTGCAATGAATTTACGCATGTTCGTGAGCCCTCCGACCGAATCGTCGCGGGAGAGCCTTAGCAGTTGCCGCGCCGGAATGAAGGGGCGATGCGCGGCCTCGCGATATGCTAGCGCGCGAAGGCGTCGGTGGCGCGGACGAGGCCGTCGAGGATGCCGGGCTCGTTGAACAGATGGCCGGCGTCGGGGACGATGTTCAATTCGACCTCGGGCCAGGCGCGCTTCAGGTCCCAGGCGGCCGAGGGCGGCGTGCAGCAATCGTAGCGGCCCTGGACGATCACGCCGGGAATGGAGCGGAGCAGCCCCGCGTTGGCGATCAGCTGGCCCTCCTGGAGCCAGCCCTGGTTGATCATGTAATGATTCTCGATGCGGGCGATGGCGATCGCGAAATCGTCGCTCATATGCTCCTCGATCACCTCCGGATGGGGGAGCAGGGTGACGGTCTCGGCCTCCCACTTGCTCCACGCCTTGGCGGCGGCGAGCCGCTCTCCATCGTCGTCGCCGGTCAGGCGGCGGTGATAGGCCGCGACCATGTCGCCATGCTCGCCTGCGGGGATGGCGGCGAGGAACTCGGCCCATTTGTCCGGGAAGATTTCCGAGGCGCCATATTGGTAGAGCCAGTCCAATTCGGTTTGGCGGAACGTGAAGATGCCGCGCAGCACGAGCTCGGTCGCGCGGTCCGGGTGGGTCTGGGCGTAAGCGAGCGCCAGCGTCGAGCCCCAGGAGCCGCCGAACACCATCCAGCGCTCGATCCCCGCCATCTTCCGCAGCCGCTCGATATCTTCGACCAGATGCCAGGTCGTGTTGGCCTCCAATGAGGCGTGCGGGGTGGAGCGGCCGCAGCCGCGCTGGTCGAACAGGAGGATGTCGTAGCGCGCCGGATCGAACTGGCGGCGATGGTCGGTGCTGCAGCCGGCGCCCGGGCCGCCGTGCAGCATGACGACCGCCTTGGCGCCGGGCGTCCCGCAGCGTTCCCAATAGAGGCTGTGGCCGTCGCCGACGTCGAGCCGGCCGGTGTCGTAAGGCCCGATCTGTGGGTAGAAGGTGCGGCGCTCTGAAGTCCGGGCGTCGGCCATGAAAAGCTCCTTCGGCTGCCCAGCGTTACCAAATGTCGCGGGGCGGGCGCTACAGGGATTTCTCCTCGGCCCGGCTGAGTGGCCAAGCATGAACTCTTACGCATGAGCTTGGGCTCAGTACCGGAACATGATAAGTGTCGCTCAAGACTCGGGGGTGGGTCATGTCATGAACATATTCAAGTCCGACAAAGCACCCTATGTGCTCGGGCTGCTCGTCACTGTCATCGGCTGGCATGTCTCGCAGATCGTGAATGAAATCAGGTCAATTCAAGCCGTTTCCTATAGCGTCGGTATCAATCGCAAGACTGGGGACGTCACGGCGCTTGTCAGGAACGTTTCGCGGACGAGATCGCTGGCCGGCGCGATCTTTTCGCTTGAATGTGATAATGGCGAGAGTTGTTTCGAGGCGCTTGATCCGTTTGAGGAGGGGGAGACGCCAGTCTATGGAAGCGTTGAAGCAATCCCGCCTCACGCTCTGACGCGACAGGTCCGCAGGGACTCGGCGTCATCAATCATGTTCACAAACACCGTAGCCCCTGATGGCAGGTACCGTATCGTCGGCAAGCTCGCCAGCTCTCACCGCCATGCCGAGGTTAATTTCTTTTACATTCCGATTCCAAATCGGGATGGACGCCCTCTCGATATCTACGTCTACAATCGGGATACGCTTCGTGGCGTGGTCATAGAGAATTATTTGGGCCTGCTCGGCGTATCGCTTTTACTTTGTCTGATATTTCTGGTAATCACGCTTATCCAAGGATCAAGGCGCAACACGCCAACCGAAGAGGAGGCAACCAATGGCGCTTGACGTACTCTTGGCGCTCCTTTTGGTGCAGGATGTCGACGTTCTGGTCGTCCTGCAGGTGAGCGGGCAGAGGCCGCGGCCCATGCCGAACGTGGAAGTCACCCTGTCACGTTCCGGCCAGCCGCAGGAACCGCCTCAGCTTACGGGCAGTAACGGGCGCACCAGGTTTTCCTCGGTGAGGTGCTCGGAGGAGATCAAGTTCTCGGCGCGCATGATCTCAGGCACCTTTTCAAATCCATCGAGCGATTGGGCGTGCCGGCCCTTCGTCGGGATAAAGATCCGCCGTCGATAAACAGAACGAACCGCCCGAACGTCATGCGGGCGCGGTCGCGAACCTACATCGATCGACCAATGCGCAAGCGGTACCGGCCGGTCGGTCGCCGGGCGGAGAAGGTCGTAACTCGGACGATGTAATCACCGGCCTGGGGCCGCGTGAACAGCAACAGGGAATTCGGGCCGGGGCCGCTATCGTCGTCGCTCTGAAGGAAGTTGCCCTCGCGGGTCGTCGCACGGTAAACTTGGACCATGGCGTCGAAGTCGTCCGAATCCAGGCGGACGAACAGCTCCGCATTGGCGGCCAAGTGCAGTTGGTAATCGTCAAAATACAAACCGTCGAGGTCCCCGTCGTCGGTACTGAGCTCTCCCACGAATTCGGTCCAGCTAGTGGATCCCGCCGGAGCGCCAGGGGTATCGATCGGGGCCGGAAGCGGACGCGCCGGACCGATAGTAAGAGTGTAGGGACCCCTGAGCTGCGGGAAGACGCCGGCGACACGAATGATGTATTCGCCCATCCGGGGCGCCGTGAAGACTAGGCGCGCATTCACTCCTTGGCCGCTGTCATCGTCTTCCGCGAGGGGCTGGCCGTCCCGCTGCTCGAACACCTGAATCATGGGGTCGATCTGGGCTGAGATGGCGGAGATGGCGATGCTTTGGCCGACCTGCATCGCGACGCGATAATCCTCGTAACGTAATCCGTCTCCGTTGACTCCATCGAGCCTGTCGATGTCTCCCTGGATCGAGCAACGCTCGGGTCCGGCGACGGATCTGCGCCCGCAGGTGCGTACGTCCTGGGGCCCGGACGGTTGCTCGGACGCGGGCGGCTGCGTCGCGGAAGGGGGCCGGGTGATGGGAGGGGGCTGCGGGTCGACCTGGGAGTAAGCGGGAACCGCGGAAGAAAGCGAGGCCAACAAAATCAAATCTCGGGCGCCGCGCATGATTGACCTCCCCCTGTCATTCAATTCAGCCCCGCGAACATATAGAATTGTTGGCGTGGTCGCTACAAATATTGAGCTAGAAATAGCGACGATCTCTAAAAGCTCTCCTCCTCGTAGATGCGGGAAATGTCTCCGCCCCATTCGCCGGCATACCGGTCCAGTAGCCGTTCCGCTGGGGTTTTCCCCGAGGCCAGCACCTCGCGCAAGGGATCGAGGAAGCCCGATTCGTTGTCGCCGGCGTCGTTCAGGCGGGCGCGGGCGTTGAGGCCGGTTTCGGCGATGGCGAGGATGCGCACGCCCAGGTCCCGCAGCGATTCGCCGCCCGGCGTCTCCGCTTTGAGGCCGAGTTTCGGCACCGCGTCGCGCAGACGCTGGCGCTCCGCGAGCGACCAGCCTTTAACCTCGTCCCAGGCTGCGCCGAGCGCGTCATCGTCGTAGAGCAGGCCGACCCAGAGCGCCGGCAGCGCGCAGATCTTGCTCCAGCGGCCGCCGTCGGCGCCGCGCATCTCGAGGAAGGACTTGAGGCGCACCTCGGGGAATATGGTCGAGAGATGGTCGGTGAAGTCCGAGACCCGCGGCTTCTCGCCGGGGAGCTCCGGCAGCCGCCCTTCCAGGAAATCGCGGAAGGACCGGCCGGCCACGTCGACATAATGGCCGTCACGGAACACGAAATACATCGGCACGTCGAGCGCGTAATCGAGGTAGCGCTCATAGCCGAAGCCGTCCTCGAAGACGAAGGGGAGCATGCCGGTCCGGTCGATGTCGGTGTCCGACCAGATATGGCTCCTGAAGGAGAGGAAGCCGTTGGGCCTGCCCTCCGTGAACGGCGAATTGGCGAACAAGGCGGTGGCGAGCGGCTGGAGGGCGAGGCCGACCCGGAACTTGCGCGCCATGTCGGCCTCGGAGGCGTAATCGAGGTTGGTCTGGATGGTGCAGGTTCTCAGCATCATGTCGAGGCCGAGGGCGCCGACCTTCGGCATATAGCCCAGCATGATCGCGTAGCGGCCCTTGGGCATGACCGGCAATTCGCCACGCGTCTTGTCCGGCCACATGCCTAGACCAAGGAAGCCCAGTCCCAGCTTCTCGCCGACGGCCTTGCACTGGACTAGGTGGCGGCCCGCCTCGGCGCAGGTCTGGTGGAGGTGCTCGCGCTGGGCGCCGGAAAGCTCGAACTGGCCGGCGGGCTCGAGGCTGACTGCGCCATCGGGGCCCGTCAAGGCGATGACGTTGCCGTCCTCGACTACCGGCTGCCAGCCATATTGGGTGAGCGCGGCGAGGAGGTCGCGGATGCCGCCGGGCTCGTCATAGGAGGGCGCGCGATGGTCGGCGCAGCGGAACACGAACTTTTCGTGCTCGGTGCCGATCGACCAGCACGCCTTCGGCTTCTCGCCGCGCGCGAAGGTGGCAATGAGCGCCTCTCGGCTCTCGATTGTGCTGTCGCCTGTGCCGGTGTCGGTGCGCGTGGTCATCGGCGCGGTCTAGCGGCGGGCGGGAGAGGCCGCCAGCAAGTTTCGATGGGCTACCTTTCGGCGTGGCGCGACCAATCCCCCGCCGCGGCCATCCACAGGCTGATTGCGGCGAGCGCGGCGGTGTCGGAGCGAAGGATTCGGGGACCCAAGGAGACCGGGCGGGCGACGGTGACCGCGCGGATGTTTGCTCGCTCCTCCTCGGTGAAGCCGCCTTCGGGGCCGATCAGGATCGCGGCGGGGCCGGGTGCGGGAGAAAATGGCTCGCCGCCGCCCTCGTCGGCGAAATAGAGAATGCGGCCGGCGGGCCAGTCCCTGAGGAGCGCGTCGAGCTTCTGGGGTTCGGCGAGCGCGGGAAGGGCGGTGCGCTCGCACTGCTCGGCGGCCTCGATGGCGTGGGCGCGCAGGCGGTCGAGATTGAGCCTTTCGACGATGGTGCGGCGGGTGAGAACGGGCAGGAGGCGGGCGACGCCCAATTCGGTCGCCTTCTCGACCAGCCAGTCGATCCGCCCGCGCTTGATCGGGGCAAAGAGCAGCCAGAGGTCCGGAACGCTTTCGCGTGTCCGCAGGCGCTCGCCGACGGTGAGCGTGACGCGTTTCTTGCCCCCCTCGACGATCTCCGCCAGCCATTCGCCGGTCCGGTCGTCCAACAATTTCACCCTGTCGCCGGCAACGAGGCGAAGCACGGCGCGGAGATAATTGCCGTCGACGGTCAGGCTCAGCCCCTGGGCCAGCATCTGGTCGACGAACAGGCGCGGCAGACTTTGCGGCGGCCAGGCAGGGGTTGCGACCATGGCTTTCGTTACGGCAAGGGTGGTGCCGTGACCAGCGACACCGACATCGTCCCCGACAGCGAGCGACAGGGGCTGATCGGCGCCTTGCCGGCGTTCGCGCGGCCCCACGCCTCACTGATCCGGCTCGACCGGCCGATCGGCGCGTGGCTCCTCTTCTGGCCCTGCGCGTGGAGCGTGGCGCTGGCCGGAATGGGCGAGCGGGGCTGGGCGCTGATCCTGTGGCTGGCGCTCGGGGCCTGGGCGATGCGGAGCGCGGGGTGCGTCTACAACGATATCGTCGACAAGGATCTGGACGCCAAGGTTGAGCGGACGCGGCTGCGGCCGCTGGCGAGCAAACGGGTGTCGCTCAAGGGAGCGTGGGCCCTTCTCGCGGCGATGAGTCTGATCGGGCTCGCCGTGCTGCTCCAGCTCCAGCGGACCGCGCAAATCGTGGCTCTGGCGAGCCTGCTCCTGGTCGGCTGCTACCCGTATATGAAACGGATCACCTGGTGGCCGCAGGCCTGGCTCGGGCTGGTCTTTTCCTGGGGCGCCCTGGTCGGCTGGCCGGCGGTGACCGGCGAAGTCGAGGCGCCGGCGCTGCTGCTCTGGGCCGGGTCGGTGTTCTGGGTGATCGGCTACGACACGATCTACGCTCTGCAGGACAAGGAGGACGACGCCCTGGTCGGGGTCAAGTCGTCGGCGCTTGCGCTGGGGCGGCATGCGCGAGCGGGCGTAGCGATCTTTTATGCCCTGGCGCTCGTGCTCTGGGGGGCGGCTTTCCATCTGATCCGGATCGAGTGGTTCGCCCTGCTCGGCCTGCTGCCGACGGCGCTCCACCTCGCCTGGCAGGCCGCGACGCTGAAGCCCGACGACGGCGCCGACGCGCTCGCCAAATTCCGCTCGAACCGCTTCGCCGGCCTCCTCATGTTCGCCGCCTGCTGGGTGGTGGGCAATGCTTGAGGTTGCTTTTGCCCGCCGAGCCTCTACCTCCCCGCCATGCTCAGCGTCAGTGAAGCGGAAGGGCGCGCCGGCGCGCTCGTCGAGGCCGCGGTCAAAGCCGGTGCGGATGCCGCCGACGTCCTCTATATCGGCGACGCCGCCACCGAAGTGCTGGTGCGCCTGGGCGAGCTGGAGGACGTGACCCGCCTGGAGGGCGAGGAGATCGGGCTGCGCTTCTTCTCGGGCCGCCGTTCGGCGAGCGTCTCCTCGTCCGATTTGTCGGCCGACGCATTGTCGGCCCTGGTCGAGCGCGCCGCGGCGATGGCGCGCCAGGCGCCCGAAGATCCCTATGCGGGGCTCGCGCCCGACGACAGGCTCCTGGGCGGTCCCGCCCCAGCGCTGGAGGCTGACGATGGCGCCGATCCCTCGCCGGTGGACCTGAAGGCGCGGGCGCTGGCGATCGAGGAGGCGGCGCGCGCCGTCCCCGGCATCACCAATTCGGAAGGGGCCGGCGTGAGCGCCGGGCGGACCGTGGTGGCGCTCGCGACCAGCCAGGGCTTCGCGCGCGGCTATGCGACCAGCGGCTATGGCGGCTCGGCGAGCGTGATCGCCGGCGCCGGCGGCGCGATGCAGCGCGACTATGCCAGCCACACCACCCGCCATTATTCCGATCTCGACGGTCCCGACGCGATCGGGCGGCTGGCCGGCGAGCGCGCGGTGAAGCGGCTCAATCCCGGCAAGCTCGCCAGCGGGACCATGCCGGTCCTGTTCGACCCGCGCGTCGGCGGCAGCCTCATCTCCGCCCTGCTCGGCGCGATGAGCGGGCCCGCCATCGCGCGCAAGACGAGCTTCCTCCTCGGCCGCGAGGGCGACGCCTTGTTCGGCGAGGACGTCACCATCATCGACGACCCGCACCGGCGGCGCGGCCTCAAGTCCAAGCCGTTCGACGGCGAAGGCGTGGGCACCCGCCTCCACCGGCTGATCGACGGCGGCCGACTCGCCGGTTGGCTGCTCAACAGCGCTTCGGCGCGGCAATTGGGGCTCGAGACGAGCGGCCATGCCACGCGCGGCACGGGCGGCGCCCCCAGCGTCGGCGCGACCAACGTCCATATGGAGCCGGGCGCGCTCAGCCCGGAGCAGCTGATGGCGAACGTTGGGAAAGGCCTCTACGTCACCGAGCTGATCGGAACCGGGGTCAATCCGGTGACCGGCGACTATAGCCGGGGCGCCTCGGGCTTCATCATCGAGCATGGCGAGATTGCGGGCGCGGTGGACGAGATCACCATCGCGGGCAACCTTATCGACATGTTCCGCGCGCTGGTGCCGGCGAACGACCTGACCCATCGCCGGGCGGTCAACGTGCCGACCTTGCGGATCGAGGGGATGACCATCGCCTGTGCTTGACGAAATTGCCGGAATCGCCGCCGAAGCCGGGCGGATCGCCGCTTCGCGCTGCGGGACGGACTACCGGACCTGGGACAAGGTGCCGGGCCATCCGGTCTGCGACATCGACCTCGAGGTCGATGTCTTCTTGCGCGAGCGCCTCGCCGCGGTCGATCCGGAGGCGGGCTGGCTCTCCGAGGAGACGCTCGACGCCTCCGACCGGTTCGAGCGGCGGCGGCTGTGGGTGGTCGACCCGATCGACGGCACCCGCGACTATCTGCGGAACCGGTCGGGCTGGTGCGTGTCGGTGGCCCTGGTCGAGGACCGGGTGCCGGTGCTCGGCGTCCTCGCGGCGCCCGTCCGCGGCGAGCTGTGGACGGCGGCGCGCGGTCGCGGCAGCCGGCGCAACGGCAAGACGCTGAGGGCCTCCCCGCGCGCCGCGCTCGCCGGGGCCCGGGTGCCGGCGGACCAGCTGCCCAGGGTGGACCGGGACCTCGAGGCCGTCGCCAAGCCCAATTCGATCGCCCTGAGGATCGCGATGGTCGCCGCCGGCGAGGCCGACCTCGTCGCCACCTTGCGCTGGGGCTTCGAATGGGACATCGCCGCCGCCGCCCTGATCGCCGAGGAGGCCGGCGCCACGGTGAGCGGCGCCCTGGGTCAGCCGCTGGCCTTCAACACCGCGTCCGGGGAGGCGTTCGGCGTCCTCGTCGCGACGCCCGGCATCCACGCCGCCGCCGTGGAGCGGCTGCGCGAGCGGGCCATGGCCGTGGTCTGACCAGGGACGCCGTTCGTCGAAACGGACCTTCGCAATGGTCCGCGGAAAGGAGTAGGTTCCCGCCAAGATTTGGGGAGAGAGACGATGACGAGTGGGCCGTCGCGCATGTGGTTCGTCGGCGTTGCCGCGGCACTGGCGCTGGCTGCGCCCATCAGCGGGCAGGAGCAGCCGGCCGAGACGGGAACGCGCCTTCCCGACCAGCAGACCGCCGAGACGCTGGGCTATCTGCCCGACGCGACGATGCGGATGACGGTCCCGGTCAACATCGAAGGCCAGGGCCCCTACCGGTTCGTCGTCGATACCGGCGCCGAGCGCACCGTCATCTCGCGCGAGCTGGCCCGCGAGCTCGACCTCCGGGAAGGCCGCACCGCGATCGTGCACTCGATGACCGAGGTCAGCCGGATTGCGACTGTCATCATCCCCGGCCTCACGATCGGTACCCGGACGGTGAACGATATCCACGCGCCGGCGCTGTCGCGCAGCGATCTGGGCGCGTCGGGCATGCTCGGCGTCGACAGCCTGCAGCGGCAGCGCGTAATCTTCGATTTCGGGCGGCAGGAGATGACCATCTCGCCCTCTGCGCGCCGAGAGGAGCGCTGGCCCGAGGGGGAGATTGTGGTCAGGGGCCGGCGCCATTTCGGCAGGCTCGTCCTGGTCGACGCCGCAGTAGATGGCCAGCGCGTCTGGGTGATCGTCGACACGGGCTCGCAGATCAGCGTCGCCAACACGGCGCTGCGCAACGCGCTCCGGCGCCGGGGGCGGCTCGGCGAGACCCGCCCGGTCGAGCTCCTGAGCATCACGGGCGGGCGGCTGGACGCGGAATATGCGATCGCGCGGCGGATCCGGATCGGCGGCGTCGACATCGAGCGCCTGCCGATCGCCTTCGCGGACGTCCATCCCTTCCGCCAGCTCCAGCTGATGGACCGGCCGGCGCTTCTCCTTGGCATGGACGCGCTGCAATTGTTCGACCGCGTCTCGGTCGACTTCGCCCGGCGCAAGGTGCGGGTGCTTCTCGACGATTCGTCGGTCTTCGAACGGGCGCCTAGGATGGCCGGGACGCTGCCCGGGATACGGGTCGGCAGCTAGGCGCCCCGCCCCGGGACACGCCGCCCCTATGTTTCCCGAGCAAAAGCTGGTATTTATACGGTGCCAATCCCGCCGGATGCGGCGGGACGGGGGCAATGGGGCGGGGAGTCTCGCGCTTGCGCCCAGCACTTTTCGCGCGTGGGAGATACGACCATGACAGGCAAGCCAAGGAAACCGACCCCGCAGGACCCGGTGGAATCGCCGGAGCCCGGACAGCAAATGCAGGATGGTGACGCCAGCCAGCAGATGGGCGCCAGCTTCGCCGACATCGAGTCTCAAGAGACCGAGGCGGATATCAAGCCGACGGAATAGGCAACCGCGCGCTTAGCTTAGGTGCGCGCCGCGCTGGGACCCGAGAGCGCCCGAAGGCCAGCGCCGGCTTTCTTTGAGCGGGCGCTTGCGGCGGCGCGCCATTGCGGCGTTACCCGGCTGGCCGACGTAACCGGGCTCGATCGGCTCGGCCTGCCAGTGTGGCAGGCGGTGCGGCCCGCCGGCCGGTCGCTCAGCGTACACCAGGGTAAGGGGCCCACGCCCGAAGCAGCGAGAATCGGCGCGCTGTGCGAGGCCATCGAGGCCCATTGCGCCGAAAACGTCATCGCCGACGGGCCCGTGCGCGCGTTCGCCGATCTGCTGCCGTCCGAGCGGGCGCCCGAGCTCGGCGACTATTGCAAGGTGCGGACCAAGGTGCCGGATCGCGCGGGACCCATCAGATGGTGTAGCGCGACCGATTTGATGACGGGCGGGCGCCACTATCTGCCGCACGACCTGATATCGATCGATTTCACGAGAGGACTGCCGAGCGCCTTCGAGCGGGCCAGCAGCGGGCTCGGCGCCGGGCCCAGCGAAGCCGACGCGCTGCAGACATCCTTGCTCGAGGTCATCGAGCGCGACGCGGTCGGCGAATGGCGGCGGATGGACCTGCCGGAGCGCCTCGCCACGTCGGTCGAGCTGGACACGGTTCCATTCGGCTGGTTCCAGTGGTGGCGCGCGCGCCTGGGGTCGCTCGACATCGAGCTGCGGGTCTTTTTGGCCGCTTCGATCGTGGGCGTCCCGGTTCCCATATGCGTGATCGGGGGGATCGAGGAATTCGGATCGGCCTATCGGCGCTTCTACGGCACCTGTGCGCACGGCGACGCTGAAATCGCGTTGTTCAGGGCGCTCGCCGAGGCGCTTCAATCGCGGCTCACCTTCATTGCCGGTGTCCGCGACGACATTCTGCCGTCCCATTATGCGCGCTCGCGGCCGAAGCCTGCGGCCGAGGACGATGCGGCGGCCGGTCGAGCGTGGAGCCAGGACGAGCCTTGCGTCTGCGGCCCGGATGCTCTCGCGGAACTCCTGGCCGGCCGAGGTTATCGGCAGATCGTCGTCAAGCATCTCGGTGACGGCCTGGACGGCGTGGTTGTGACCAAGGCGTTCATTCCGGGCCTGGGATCATTGAGCCGAACGCGCAGGGAGGCATTGTGAAGATCGTCGCCTTCGCGGGTCCGTCGGTGCCGCCGAACGATCGCGATGGATTCGCGGGCGTCGACTGGCGGCCGCCAGCCGAAGCGGGCGATCTGCTGCGGCTTCGCAGCGAGCGATCCCTCACGATCTGCCTGATCGACGGCTATTTCGATCATCGCCCGGCAGTCCGCCACAAGGAGATCCTGCTGCTGCTCTCCGAGGGTATCCGAATCCTGGGGGCGTCAAGCATCGGCGCCCTGCGGGCGGCGGAAATGGCCGATTTCGGAATGGTCGGGGTGGGCGCGATCTATCGCGCCTACGCAAGCGGCAGAATCGCGGGAGACGATGAAGTCGCGCTCGTCCACGGACCCGCCGAATGGGGCTGGCGCCCAATGTCGGTGCCGCTGGTGGATGTCCGGGCCACGCTCTGCCGGGCGTTGCGGACGAAAATGCTGGGTGCAGAGGATGCGCGCGGCCTGCTGCGAGCGGCGGCCGCGACGCATTATACGGAGCGCAGCTGGGAAGGGCTGCTCGGATCGGCCCCGTTGCCCGCGGCAAGTCTCGGCTTACTGAAGGATTGGCTTGACGGGGCTCAGGTCGCGCAAAAGCGGATCGATGCCCGCGCCTGTCTCACGGCCGCGTTGGCGGGGAAATCTTCTGGGCAGCCTCGTCCGCCGATGGTCAAGACCGGGTTTTTGGATGCGCTCGCGCGGGAGTGCGGGGTGGCGCTGGACGCGCGGCTCCCAGCGCCCGCTCCAGCAAATTGACAATCCAATCCCGTCGCGCGGCATTCTGAAACGGGCAATGGTAAAGAACCCACTGCTTGAGGCGTTCGTCGTCCAGCGGGTCGGCGTTGCACCAGCACTCCGACATCGAGGCCTGCCAGTAGCGCGCGCGCGCCGGGAGGTCGGGAGCCTCAAGCCCGGCGGCGGCGAGCAGCGCGTACAGCTCTGCCTTGATCGTCGCCTTCGTCCCGGCTCGATCGTCCGGGTGGTGGCGGCGGACGAGGGTCAGCTGTTCGGCCGCCAGATCGAACTCCTCGCGAAGCAGATGCAGCAGGCCCTGCTCCTCGTGCGGGGCTTCGGTGGCGAACGGAGTCAGGTCCCGGCACCGCGCCAGCAGGTCGGCTGCGCCACCGAGATCATCCAGGTACATGAAGGCCGTAGCGACCTCGACGAGTCTGCTCTGGTTATAGGGATTGAGCCGGAGCGCCTCGTTCAGATGCTGCCGCGCCAGCGCGGTTTCGCCGGCCCACAGGTGCGACCAGCCTTTCACCGTCTGGAGGTGGGATTCCGTGGGATCGATCGCGAACGCCCGATGCGCCAGCTCATAAGCGCGCCGGCGCTCCTTCTCGCCGGTCGCGCCCAGGCCCGAATAGCAATAGTCCGTATTGTAGAGCCGGGTGAGGGGCGGATAGGCCGGCGCGAACTCGGGGTGCTCCTCGATGAGGCGCTCCCAGGCTGCGGCCACGTCCTTCGCCTCCGCGAAGCTGTCCTGCCCCCGCATCCTGAGCTTGGTCAGGAGGTAGAGATCGTAGACGTCCTGGGGAACGGCGGGACGGTGGGAGAGGAGATCATCGTGCAGCCTCGGCAGTGCCGCCGCCGCGATCCTGCGCACCAGCGTGTCGACGTCGGCGCCGGGGCTGGCGTCGGCCAGATCGATATTGTCGGCCCAGATGATCGCCCGCGTCGAGAGCCGGCAGAGCCGCGCAAAGGCGCGGACGGAGGCGCCGTTGTGGACGAGCCTCATGGAGAGCTCATAATCGCGCTCGCCATAGCCCGCCGCCGGCGCTGTGGTCGTCGCCGCGTTCGACACCAGTCTGATGTCCCGGAAACGCGACAAGGCGAACAATATTTCCTCCCGCACCACCGCCGCCAAATGCGGCTGCGATTCGCGCGAGGCCGAATCGTCAAAGGCGGGGATATAGAGCAAGGGCGGCCTGCCGAGCGAGGCGCCGGGCGGCGTGGGAGCCGGCGTTGCGGCTTCGGGCTCGGCGCGGCCCGCCGTCCCGCGCCCGCTGCTGACTTCCGGCAGCAATCGATAGCCCCGCCCGTAGATGCTCTCGATGTAGCGCGGCGTGCGTGATTCGTCGCCAAGCGCGCGGCGCAGCTCCTTGATCACCGATGTCAGCGCCGATTCGCTGACGATCGTGCCGTCCCATACCGATGAAAAAAGCGCATCCTTGGTCAAAAGCCGGCCCTCCTGCTCTGCGAGCAGGAGCAGGACGCGATAGGCCTTGTTGCCGAGCCTGACGGGGCCCTGGGGCCCGAGCAGGCGCTCGTCCGCCCGGTCAAGGGTGAAGTCGCCGAAGGTCAGACAGTCCTGCATACCGCCCCGGTCGGCATCGTTTGGTCTCCGACGGTCCGTCCCTCTGGCCGTAAGTGGCGGACATCGCTGGCGATGCTAGCAGAGTTCCGTTGTGGGTTCGACCTCCTTCCACAGCGCCCGAAAACGGCGCCGGGCGACCCAATTCTGGAAAGATTCTGGGACAGGATGATTCCAGTTCGCGCTCAGGATGCGGTGTCGGGGCCGGGGTAGAGAGGTCCTGCCACGGCAATTCCGCCGCGGCTCTTGAGGAGAAAAAAGATGATCCGCAACAGCCTGTACGCCCTCGCCGCCTCCATCACGACGCTCAGCGTCTTCGCCAGCACCATGGCGGTTCTCGCCGGCGGCACCAGCGGCATGATCGCCTGAGCCGCCAACCCGCAACCCGGAAACCCATCGCCGCCACGGCGGCCACGAAAAAGGAAAAGTCAGATGATCCGCAACAGCCTCTACGCCCTCGCCGCCTCGATCACGACCCTCAGCGTCTTCGCCAGCACCATGGCGGTTCTCGCCGGCGGCACCAGCGGCATGATCGCCTGAGCCGCCAACCCGCAACCCGGAAACCCATCGCCGCCACGGCGGCCCATGAAAAAGGAAAAGTCAGATGATCCGCAACAGCCTCTACGCCCTCGCCGCCTCGATCACGACGCTCAGCGTCTTCGCCAGCACCATGGCGGTTCTCGCCGGCGGCCCCGGCGGCGTGATTGCCTGAGGCGACCGATGCGTAACGTCAAAAACGATTGCCGCGCCCGCCGCCGCCCGCGAACGAACCCGATGCCGGATCCTTCGCGGGAATTTTTTCAGACCCGGCCTTCGGCTTGCGCTCTCGAATTGTTTCCCCGCCGCGCCTCTCCATGTAAGGACGTGACCCGCGCGGCCCCTGGGCGCGCCGCCGTCAATGCCGGGGAAACAAACATGGACTTCCCGTCCCGGGACATCATAGCCGAAACCCCCAGTCTCGTTCTGCGCCGCCATGCGGCCGCGGATTTTCCTGCCTATCTCGAGATGAGCGGCGATCCGGCCATGTCCCGTTTCTCCGGCAAGGACCCGGCCGGCTCCGAGGAAGCCTGGGTACGACTGCTCCGTCAGGCGGGCCACTGGTCGCTCATGGGCTACGGATTCGTCGCCATCGAGGAGAAGACGACGGGCCGCTTCGTCGGCGAGGCCGGCCTCGCCGATTTCAAACGCCGGCTGGGCCCGGCGTTCGATGATTCCCCCGAGGCCGGCTGGGCGATCGCCCCCTGGGCGCAGGGACGGGGCTATGCCACCGAGGCCGCCGCCGCCGCGCTGGAATGGATCGAAGGCCGATTCGGCGTCCGCCGCACAGTCTGCCTGATCCACGAGGAGAACCTTGCCTCTATCCGCGTTGCCGAAAAGCTCGGCTACACCCCGTTCGGCGAATGCACCTACCGGGGTTATTCCGCGATCACCTTCGAACGCCCCCGCCCCTAGGGACCCCTAGGCGACCGGCGGGACGCCGAGCCGGGGGATTTCGATTTTCGGACAGCGGTTCATGACGACCTTGAGGCCGGCGGCCTCCGCGCGGACGGCCGCTTCCTCGTTGATCACCCCGAGCTGGAGCCAGACCGCTTTCGCGCCGGCGGCGATCGCTTCGTCGACCGCCTCGCCGGCCGCGAGCGGACGGCGGAAGATGTCGACCATGTCGATTGGCTCGCCGATCTGCGAAAGCTCGCGCCAGACATATTCGCCATGGACATGCTCGCCGGTGATCTGCGGGTTGACCGGGAGGACGCGGTAGCCCCTGCTCTGCAGATAGGCCATCACGCCGTAGCTCGGCCGGTCGGGCCGGTCCGACGCGCCGATCATGGCTATGGTGCGGATGTTGGCGAGCAGATCGTAAATGTCCTCGTCACGGTCAAGCGGCATCGAAGGGTCCCTTCTTCCTGTTGAGCTGGACCAGGAGTTTCTCGGCGAGGGCGCGGAACAGGGCCGCCTCCTCGCCGTCGCCGGCGGCGGGCGGCGTGCCGGCGTCGGAGGCCTTGCGGATCGACAGGGTCAGGGGGATTCGGCCGAGAAAGGGGATGTGCATCACGCCCGCCGCCGCCTCCGCCCCGCCCGATCCGAACGGGTCGCTCGTCTCGCCGCAATGCGGGCATTGATAGCCCGCCATGTTCTCGACGAGGCCGATCACGGCGACGTCCATCTTCCTGAACATGTCGATAGCGCGGGTGGCGTCGATCAAGGCGAGGTCCTGCGGCGTCGAGACGATCACCGCCCCGGCGGGCTTCCATTTCTGGATAAGAGTCATCTGGACGTCGCCCGTTCCGGGCGGGAGATCGACGATCAGGATCTCGCAATCGCCCCAGTCGCCCTCCATCAGGCTCGAAAGCGCGCTCGCCGTCATCGGGCCGCGCCAGGCGACCGCGGTGCCGGGCTCGATCAGCTGGCCGATCGAGAGCATGCGCACGCCCCAGGCCGGCGTGGGAACGATCATCTCGTCGATCAGCTCGGGCCGGCCGGACTGGCCCATGATCCTGGGCTGGGAGGGCCCGTAAATGTCGGCGTCGACGAGGCCGACCTTCTTGCCCATCCGCGACAGGGCGATCGCGATATTGGCGGCGACGGTCGACTTGCCGACACCCCCCTTTCCGCTGCCGACTGCGATGATGGTGCGCTCGAGGCGCTCGGCGGTCATGGCGATCTGGGTGTCGGCGACGCCCGGGACGCCGACCATCGCCGCGCGGACCTTGCGCTCCAGCGCGGCGCGCTGGTCCGCCGAGAGCCCGCTCGCATCGAGCACGATCGTCGCCTTGCCGTCGCGCAGGCGGGTCATCGAGACGCGGCCGGCGGCGGCGAGGTCGCCGCGGCCGGCGGGGTCGGCGATCCCCGCCAGCGCCGCGCCAATCGGGTCGCTGTCGTCGCTCATCGGCCGTCCGATAGGGAAAGCTTGGCGGCTTGGCACTGTTTTTCCGCCGAAGCGGTTCCTATAAGGGGCGCATGAAACGAATATTCGGTTGGGGCAGACGCCTCGGGGCTGTGCTCAGCGACAACCGCGGCGGGCCCTGGGGTCCGGGCGGCGGCGACGATGGCGGATCGGGCGGCGGCGGGGACGGCGGCGGGCCGCGCAATCCCTGGGGCCCGCGCCGGCGCAAGCCCGGCCGGCCGGCCGGCGAGGTTACCTCGCTGGACGAGTTCCTGAAAAAGAGCCGCGACCGCTTCGGCGGCGGCTTCGGCGGCGGCTTTTCGACCGGCGGGCGGCCCTATTGGCTCTACGGCCTGATCGCGTTCATCGCCCTGTGGATGCTGTTCACCAGCGTCCACCGGATCGGGCCGCAGCAGCGCGGCGTGGTCACCCTCTTCGGCCGCTATGCGAGCACGTTGAGGCCGGGCATCGGCTTTTCCTTTCCCTATCCCGTCGGAAGCGTCGCCAAATTGGACGTCGAGGAGATCCGCAACGTCGAGATCCCGACCGGACGGGGCGAGAATCTGATCCTGACCGGGGACCAGAACGTCATCGACCTCAAATATTCGGTGCGCTGGAACATCAAGAGCCCCGAGCTCTATCTGTTCCGGATCGCCAATCCGGACGCGACCATCAGCGAGGTCGCCGAGAGCGCGATGCGCGCCGCGGTCGCGCGCGTCTCGCTGGACGACGCGATCGGCGCGGGCCGCGCCGACATCGAGCAAAGGGTCGCGCAATCGATGCAGCAATTGCTCGACGCCTATGGCGCCGGCGTCCAGATCCAGGGCGTGGCGATCAGGGAATCGGTGCCGCCTCCGGCGGTCAACGACGCCTTCCTCGAAGTGTCGGCGGCGCAGCAGCAGGCGCAATCCTACATGAACGACGCCCGCGCTTATGCCTTGCAGCAGACCGCGCGCTCGCAGGGCGAGGCGGCGGCATTCGAGAAGGTCTACGCCGAATATCGCGCCGCGCCCGAAGTGACCCGCCGGCGCATGTATTACGAGACGATGGAGCGGGTCCTTTCCCGCGTCGACACAACCATCGTCGAGGCGCCGGGCGTGACGCCCTATCTGGCGCTGCCCGAAATCCAGCGCCGGGCGTTGCCCGCGCCTCAGACCCAGGGAGGGCCGGCGCGATGATCTCCGTTTTGAGGAACCCGATCGCGCTCGGCATCGGCGCGATCCTGCTCCTGATCCTGGTCGCGAGCACCTTCGCGATCGTGCCCGAGACCAAGCAGGCGGTGGTCGTGCGTTTCGGCGAGCCGCAGCGCATTCTGAACCGCTACCAGCCGAACGAGCCGTTCGGGCGCTCGGCCGGCATCGCCGTCAGGATTCCGTTCATGGAGCAGATCGTCTGGATCGACAAACGGATCCAGTCGGTCGAGATGGACAACCAGCAGGTGCTGTCGACCGACCAGCTGAGGCTCCAGGTCGATGCCTTCGCCCGCTACCGGATCGTCGACCCGTTGCGGATGTACATCTCGGCCCGCAACGAGGAGAATGTCTCGACCCAGTTGCAGCCGATCCTGGGCTCGGCGCTCAGGAATGAGCTCGGCCGGCGTCCGTTCGCCGCTTTGCTCAGCCCCGAGCGCGGCCAGATGATGGACAATATCCAGACCGCGCTCAATCGCGTCGCACGCCAATATGGCGCGGAGATCGTCGACGTGCGCATCAAGCGCGCCGATCTGCCCGAAGGCACTCCGCTCGAATCGGCCTATCAACGGATGCGCACGGCGCGGCAGCAGGAGGCGCGCTCGATCCAGGCCCAGGGGCTGAAGCAGGCCCAGATCATCCGCGCCGACGCGGACGCCGAGGCGGCCAACACCTATGCCGGCGCGTTCAATCAGGATCCCGAATTCTACGATTTCTACAGGGCGATGCAGTCCTACGATCTGAGCTTCAACAACCAGCAGACCGGCGACACTCCGCGCGGGCGGACGAGCATCATCCTGTCGCCGAACAACGAATATCTGCGGCAATTCCGGGGCAACCGGTGAGGGGGGCGAAGCGGGCTATTCAATCCCCGTTCAGCCACCCCATCTACTGCCGGTCACGGCCGGGCTCGTGTCGCAAAAGGAAGTGAAGGAAGGACCATCACAGTGCGTTACGTCTACGGGATTACCGGTGCCATTCTCCTCGGCGGCGCCGCCGCGACCCTGAGCCTCAACCCGGTCGGCGCCCAGGTCGCCCAGAACGAGCCGGGCGCGGTCCGCGCCTCCGCACCCCCGGGCGCGCCGATGAGCTTCGCCCAGCTTGCCGAGCGGCTGCAGCCGGCCGTGGTCAACATTTCGACCCGCCAGAGCGTCCAGGTCCAGCAGCGCCGATTGCCGCCGGGCTTCGAGGACTTCTTTCGCCGCTTCGGCGGGGAAGTGCCCAACCAGGGCGGCCAGGGCGGCCAGGGCGACGGCGGCACCGTCACCCAGCGCGGCGGCTCGCTGGGCTCGGGCTTCATCATCTCCGCCGACGGCTATGTCGTCACCAACAACCACGTCGTCGCGCCGGCGCGGCAGGACGCCGTGGTCGAGCAGATCACGGTCACCCTCGCCGACCGCACCGAATATGAGGCCGAAGTGGTCGGGCGCGACATCGCTTCGGACATCGCGGTCCTGAAGATCACGCCGCGCGGCGCGCTCCCCTTCGTGCGCTTCGGCGATTCGACCCGGACCCGCGTCGGCGACTGGGTGGTCGCGATCGGCAATCCGTTCGGCCTTGGCGGGACCGTTACCGCGGGCATCGTCTCTGCGCTGCACCGGAATATCGGCGCCGGCCTCTACGACCGCTACATCCAGACCGACGCCTCGATCAATTCGGGCAATTCGGGCGGCCCGATGTTCGACATCGCCGGCAACGTGATCGGCATCAACACCGCCCTCATCTCGCCGACCGGCGGAAATGTCGGCATCGGCTTCGCAATCCCGGCCGAGCAGGTCGCGCCGATCGTCGAACAGCTGAGGCGCGGCCAGCGCGTCCAGCGCGGCTATATCGGCGTGGCGCTGCAGAATATCGACGAGGGGGTCGCCGCCGCTCTGGGCATCGACCGCAACCGCGGCGAGCTGATCCGTTCCGTCACGCCGGGCGGCCCGGCCGACCGCGCCGGCATCCAGCAGGGCGACGTCGTCATTTCGGTCGCCGGCCAGCCGGTGACGCCGGACCAGTCGCTCGCTTATCTGGTGTCGCGCCAGCCGATCGGTTCGCGCATCCCCGTCGAGCTGATCCGCCAGGGCCAGCGCCGCAACGTCACCATCGCCATCGCCGAGCGGCCGAGCGAGGAGGAGTTGGCGCGGTTGAACGGCATCGAGCCGGGCGCCGGCAACGACACCGACGAAGGCGGCGGCGGCAAGCCGGTCCCGACCGAATCGGCCGGCCAGCGTTCGACGCAGCAGAATCTCGGCCTCACCGTCCAGTCGCTGACGCAGGACATGGCGCGGCAGCTGCGCATCACCGACGCCAATCTGCGCGGCCTCGCGGTCACCGCGGTCGATCCGAACAGTGACGCGGGCCAGAAGGGTGTCCAGCCCGGCGACGTGATCCTCTCGATCAACCAGGCGCCGGTGCCGACGCCCGAAGCGGCGGCGGCGATCGTCGATGCGGCGCGGCGCGCCAACCGAAACACCGTGCTGCTGCTGATCCGCCGCGGCAACGGCCCGCCGGTCTATGTCGGCCTGGAACTGGCGCGCTCGCCCGCCGGCCCGCCCGCGAGACGCCCGGGCTAGGTGAGCGACGCCGCCGCCAGGAGCGGGGCCGCCGCGGGGCTGCCGCTGAGGGAGCTGACGCTTCGCGGCATCCTCCTGGGCGGCCTCATCACGCTCGTTTTCACCGCCGCCAATGTCTATCTGGGGCTCAAGGTCGGCATCACCTTCGCCACCTCGATCCCGGCGGCGGTCATTTCGATGGCGATCCTGCGCTTCGTCAGCAATTCGAACATCCTTGAGAACAATATCGTCCAGACGATCGCGTCGGCGGCTGGGACGCTGGCGGCGATCATTTTCGTGCTGCCGGGCCTCGTCATGATCGGCTGGTGGCAGGGCTTCCCTTATTGGACCACCGTCGCGGTGTGCGCGATCGGCGGCACTTTGGGGGTGATGTTCTCGGTGCCGCTCCGCCGCGCCTTGGTGACTGGATCGGACCTGCCCTATCCCGAAGGCGTCGCGGCGGCCGAGGTGCTGAAGGTGGGCTTCGGCTCGGCCGACGGCGCGGAGGAAAATGCCAGGGGCCTCGCGGCCATCGTCGCGGGGTCGCTGGCCGCCGCGGGCTTCACCTTGCTCGCCGCGATGAAGCTGGTCGCGGCCGACCTGGCGACGGCGTTCCGGGTCGGCGGCGGCGCGGCGACGGGAGTCTCGACCAGCTTCTCCATGGCCCTGATCGGCGTCGGCCATCTGGTCGGCCTGACGGTCGGCATCGCGATGCTCATCGGGATGCTGACCTCCTGGGCCGTGCTGGTGCCCTGGCTGACTTCGATCCAGGGCGTCGGCCCCGATGTCGCGGCCTCGGTCAACGACGTGTTCCGCAATCAGGTGCGCTTCATCGGCGCCGGCACGATCGGCGTCGCCGCGGTCTGGACCTTGCTGAAGATACTGGGCCCGATCGTCGGCGGCATCCGCTCGGCGATGGCCGCCTCCAGGGCGCGGGCCGGGGGCAGCGTGCTCGAGCTCACCGAGCGGGACCTTCCGATCGGCGTGGTTGGCGGCACCATCCTCCTTTCTCTCATCCCCATCGCCGGGCTGCTCTGGCTGTTCGTGGCGGGCGGGCCGATCGCGCCCGACGCGGCGCCGGTGATCGGCGCGACGCTCATCTACATGCTGGTGATCGGCGCGATCATCGCCGCCGTGTGCGGCTACATGGCGGGCCTGATCGGTGCGTCGAACAGCCCGGTCTCGGGCGTCGGCATCCTCGCCGTGCTCGGCGCGGCGGTGCTTCTCGCCTTGTTCTACGGCACCGAGCCCGCCAATGCCCAGGCGCTGACCGCTTATGCCTTGTTCGTCACCGCCATCGTCTTTTCGATCGCGACCATTTCGAACGACAATCTCCAGGACCTGAAGACCGGACAATTGGTCGGGGCGACGCCGTGGAAGCAGCAGGCCGCGCTTGTGATCGGCGTCATCTTCGGGTCGCTGGTGATCGGGCCCGTGCTCGATCTCCTGAACACCGCGTTCGGTTTCCAGGGCACGCCGGGCGCCGGCCCGAACGCGCTGGCGGCGCCGCAGGCCGCGCTCATCTCCTCGCTCGCCAGCGGCGTGCTCGGCGGCGACATCAACTGGAGCCTGATCTTCTACGGGGCGCTAATCGGCGTCGCCGTGATCGTCATCGACGAGGTGCTGCGCAAGACCAGCAAGACATACCGGCTGCCGCCGCTCGCGGTCGGCATGGGCGTCTATCTGCCGATGGCGCTGACCCTCCTGATCCCGGTCGGCGCGCTGCTCGGCTGGTTCTACGAGCGCTGGGCCGGCCGCGCCCGCCACCCCGAATTCGCCAAGCGCATGGGCGTCCTGATGGCGACCGGCTTCATCGTCGGTGAAAGCCTGTTCGGCGTCGCCTTCGCCGGCATCGTCGCGGGCTCGGGCAGCGATTCGCCGCTCGCGATCGTGGGCGAGGATTTCGAGACCTATGCCAAGGTGCTCGGCGCCGTCCTGTTCGCCGGCGCGATCGCCTGGCTCTACCGCCGCAACATGCGCTCGGTCGCCGCCAGCGCCAGTGCCTAGCGCGCCCGCGCGTCCAGCCAGCGGGTGATGTCGGGCCGGCGCTCGGTGCGGACGCGGATGCGGTCGCGGATCGAGGCGATGGCGCGGTCGACCGAGCCGCGCGACTGCGGCGTCAGATGTCGGTCGGCGTAGCGGCCGAGCTTGTCGATCATCGCGGGATCGGCCGAACCCGTCCCCAATGAGGCGAGGTAGCGCGAGCGCGACGAGGCGTCCACGAGGCCCTCGATCCGCTCGCGGCGGGCGAGCGCGTAATCGAAGGCGAGATCGGGATGGACCTCGGCGACCGACGAGACGATCTGGCTCGCATTGGTCGCGCCGGGCTCGTCGGTCAAAGCGAGGTCGAGCGCGCGCCGGGCCAGCGCCTCGTCCCGGACGAAGCCGAGCAGCTGGTAGAACTGGCCCTTGACCAAAGGGTTGCGCTCGTCGCGCGCCATGACCCGCAGCCGCTCCCAGGTCGCGGCGTCGGCATTGAAGGCGACGGCGCCGAGGATGGTTTCGCGCAACGGGCCGGCGGTGACCGACGGATCGTCGGCGGCAAAGCGGCGGCGGGCCTCGGCGACCACCGCCGGATCGCCCATATCGCCGAGCCTCTGGATGAGCGCCGCCCTCAGCACCGCGTCGTTGGCGGGCTCGTTCGGCCGCGCGCTCCAGCCGAGCCGGCCGATCGCCGGGCCGAGCTTGTCCGACGCGAAGCGGGCGACCATCGCCTGGTGCGCGCCGTCGCCCTCATGCATGCGGTAGATCTGGGAAAGGATGGACGCGACCCGGATCAGGAGGCGGCTGTTGGCGTTGGCCGGGACCGCCTCGACGAGACTGAGGGCGGCGGCCGGCGACTGATAGCCGGCGAGGCCCAGCTCCCAATTGTCGGCGAGCAGGCCAATTTGGTCGAGCGGCCTCAGACGCGAAAAATTCCCGGTCAACCGCGCAAGCAAAGCGGGCGCGTAGAGCGTCCGGTAATAGCCCGCCTGGCCGTAATTGACGATCAGCGGACCGCAGCCGGGGATCGCCAGATCGGCCGAACCGCCCTCGACCAGGTGGCGCAGCTGCCGGCCGCCGGCATGGGCGATGACCGGGACGCGCCAGGCCAGCGGCGCCGCGTCCCGCGCGTCGCGGCTGAACTGGCCCTGGCGCAGATGGAAGCGGGTGTGCCCGCCCACGCACCGCGCGCTTTCGATCCGGATCAGGGGCACGCCGGGCTGGTTGGTGAAATCGTGGGCGATGGCCGTGACCGGCCGGCCGGCGGCCGTCTCGATCGCCCGCCAGAGGTCGTCGGTCACCGTGTTGCCGAGCCGGTGGCGGGCGATGTAGGCGCGGACGCCGTTTCGCCAGGCGGCCTCGCCCACATAGTCTTCGAGCATGGTGATCACCGCCTCGCCCTTGCGGTAGGTGATCGCGTCGAAGGCCTGGCTGATCTGCTCGACCGTGGCGATGCGCTGGACGACCGGATGGGTGGTGCGCAATGAATCGAGTTGCATCGCCTGCTCGCGGCCGTCGATACGATCGAGCAAGGGCTCCCATTCGGGGTGGAGCGCCGCGGTCGCCTTGGTCGCCATCCACGAGGCGAAGCCTTCGTTGAGCCACAGATCATCCCACCAGGCCATGGTGACGAGGTTCCCGAACCACTGGTGGGCGATCTCGTGCGCGGCGACCTTGAAGATCGACTGCCGCTGGGCCTCGGTCGTGATCGACGGGTCGACGAGGAGGATGCTCTCGAAGCTGAAGATTGCGCCCCAATTCTCCATCGCGCCGAAGAACTGGCTCGAGCCAGGACCGGCGAGGTTGTCGAGCTTGGGAAGCGGATAGGGCGTGCCGAAATAATCGTTGTACCAGGGGACGATCCGCGTCGAGCTTTCGAGCGCCCAGCGGCCCTGCTCGCCGGCGCCGCGGCGGGTGACGACGCCGATCTCGGTGCCGGCGACGGTGGCCGTGATCCGATCGAACTCGCCGACCGCGAGGAAGAGGAGATAGGAGGACATGGGCGGGGTCGTCTGGAAGCGGACGATCGTGCTGCCGTCGCTCTGCGGCTCGCGCCCGGCCTCCGGCATGTTGCTGACCGATTGCTGGCCCGCGGGTACGCGCACGCTGAGATCGTAGGGCGTGCGGAATTGGGGCTCGTCCCACCCGGGGAAGAAGCGCCGCGCGTCGGGCGCCTCGAACTGGGTGAAGAGCGAGCGCTTCGGCCCCTCATCGCTCTGGTAGTCGAGCGCGAACAGGCCCGCGGCCTGGGTGTTGATCCTGCCGGAATAGTCGATCGAAAGTCGGTGGCGGCCAGGCGCGATGCGGTTCGCAAAGCGGAAGGTCGCGGTCTGTGCGTCCACGTCTGTGGAGACCCGAGCCTCGCCGCCCCCGTCGAGGGCGATGCGGGTAAAATTCAGCTCGGCGGCGTTCAAGGTGATCGTGTCGGTCGCTTCGAGGACCTGAATATCGATCAGGGCCGTGGCGGAAAATCGAAGGTTCGCGGCGTCGGGGACAGCCGAGATCGAATAATGAAGCGGGCGGACGTCGCGGGGGAGCTGGCTCGGCACCTGCGCGGCGGCGGCTGCCGGCACAGCGGGAGCCTCGCTTCGCGGCGTCGCGCAGCCGGTCAGCGCCAAGGAGGCGGCGAGGGCGAGCGTGGAAACGAGGGGGAATGGGCGCATGAACGTGCCTTCCGTCATGAGGAGCCCGGATGCGGGATGCCGGGGCGCGAAGCCGCTGTCAAACGAAGAAGCCTCGATCAATATCCAAAGCCCGCGGCGCCGCGGTGTCGGCCGAGCACGTGCGCGCGCAGCTCCTTCGCGCTCCACAGCCGCTCGACGCCGAGCTCGGCCTGCTTGACCAAAGCGGTGATCGCCGCGTTGACCGGCGCCTTCCTGCCCAGCCGCTCGGCGAGCCGCACGACCTCGCCGTTCAGATAGTCGACCTCGGTCTGCCGGCCGGCCGCGAAATCGTCGGCCATCGAGCCCTTGCCCTTGGGATCAATCTTCTGGACGCGCAGGAACAGGTTCCTGAAGATGAAGTCGGGCGAGCCGACCACATGGGCGAGCTGTCGCGGGCCGACCAGGCCGATCTTGGCGGGCGCGATGCCGGCGAGATCGAGCAAGTCGAGCGTCTCGACGATCGCGGCGGCGAAGACGCGGCGATAGTCGCGCTGCTTCAGCTCCTCGAGAATGGTGAGGCCCGAGAGGGCGTTGATCGCGTTGTTGAGGTTGAAGAGGAGCTTGCCCCACGCCACCGATTCCATGTCGTTCGACAGCAGCAGCCGGCCCGGCCGGTCGCCTATCGCTTCGGCCAATGCGCGGGTAACCCCGGCCTCCTCGGCCATCAGGTCGCCCCAGGTGGCGCGGTGCCAGCGGCCGGGGCCGAGACGGACGACATTATAGGGGACCATGCCCTGGACGACATTGTGCCTCGGCAGCAGGCGGTGCAGCGTCTCGGCGTTCGAGACGCCGTTCTGGAAGCTGATCACCGTCGCGCCTTTCCTGGCGACGCGGGCGATCTCCTTCGCGGCGGCCTCGGTGCCGATGCTCTTGACGGTGAGAGCGACGATGTCGGCGCGCTTGAGCGCGGGTCCCGCCTTGGTGTCGAACGCGATCCGGTCGGGGGTGAGCTGGACGTTCCAGCCCTGCGGGTCGCTGAGGCCGAGGCCGTGCTCGGCGAGCTCATCTTTGATCCGCTCGCGCCCGAGGAACGAGACGTCGAGCCCGGCGGCGAGCCAGGCGCCGCCGATATAGCAGCCGATCGAGCCGGCCCCGTGGACGACTATCTTCAGAGCTAACCCCGGCCCCGATAGGAGGCGACGCCCTGGTCCGGGACCCAGAGGCCCGCGGGCGGCTCGCCCGATTGCCAGAAGACGTCGATCGGGATGCCGCCGCGCGGGTACCAATAGCCGCCGATCCTGAGCCAGAGCGGCTTCATCTCCGCGCAGAGCCGCTCGGCGATGCCGACGGTCACCTCCTCGTGGAAGCCGCGATAGTCGCGGAATGCGCCGAGGAAGAGCTTCAGGGACTTGGATTCGACGATCTGCTGATCGGGTGCGTAATCGATGACGAGATGGGCGAAATCGGGCTGGCCGGTGACCGGGCAGAGCGAGGTGAATTCGGGGACCGCGAAGCGCACCAGATAGGGCTTGCCGGGCCGTGGATTGGGGACGTAGTCGAGCACCGCCTGATCCGGCGAGGCGGGAGGGGCGCTGGGTTGGCCGAGATGTGTCAGGTCCATCGGCGTCTCTCTAGCGGCTCGCCGGACTTGGCGCTAGGAGGCGGCATGGACAGCGATCCAACGATCCCCAGAAGGTCCGGGCTGTTCGCCTCATGGATCGGGTTCGTGCTCGCGGCGGCCGCCGCGGTGGTCGCGCTCTGGTTCCTGCAGAAGATCGTGATCGCGATCCTGCTGCTGTTCTTCGCGGCGGTGGTGGCGATCGCTCTGTCGGCGCCGGTCCAGTGGTTCGTGCGGCGGGGGCTGCCGCGCAGCGTGGCCGGGCCGCTCACCCTGACCTTGTTCTTCAGCGCGATCGGCCTGTTGGGCTGGCTGGTCATCCCCCAGCTCGCCCGGCAGATCGTGCTGCTCGTCAACCAGCTGCCGGATTTCATCGTGCGCATAGAGCATCAGTTCGCGGTGCTGCTCGAACGCTATCCGGATCTGCAGGTTTTCTTCAGCCCGAACGGATCGGCAGCGGGCGATATCGCGCCGGACGCGGTCGAGGTGTTCCGGGGCATTGGCGGAATCTCTCTCTCGCTGCTCGGCGGCATCGCGCTCGCCATCATCTTCTTCTCCACCGTCGCCTATATCGTGCTCGCGCCGCTGCCGATCCTGCGTGCCTATCTCGGCAGCCTGCCGCTCGCCTATCGGCGGCCGGGCATGCGCGCCTACCGGCGGGCGTCACGCTCGGTGATCGGCTGGACCAAGGCGAGCCTCGTCATCGGCGCGATCCAGTCGGTCGCGGCGTTCGCCTTCCTGACCTGGATGGACGTGCCCGGCGCCCTCGTATGGGCAGCGCTCGCTTTCTTCGCCGATTTCATCCCGCGTATCGGCGGCTATGTCATGGCTTTCCCGCCGGTCCTGCTGTCGCTGACTTTGGGGCCGATGACGGCGGTCTGGGTCGCTCTCTTCTACCTGGTCAGCAACGAGATATTGGGAAGCGTGCTCGCACCCAAGATCCGCGGGCAGACGATGCAGCTCCATCCGGTGCTGATCATCTTCTTCACGCTTGCCTTCGCGCTCGCCTTCGGGCTTTTGGGCGCGATCGTGGCGACGCCGGCGGCGGCTTTCTTCTCGGCTTATTATTCGGAATTCTATCTGAAGCGGCCGCTGCGCCGCGACCAGCGGGCCTGATCCGTGCGTCTTTGCCTGTTACTGCTTTTCCTGGCGATCGGCGCCTGCGCGACCGCGCGGGGGCCGGCGCCGGTCCCGGTGCGGGCCGCGACCTGGTGGGGCCATGTCGAAACGCTCGCCGCCGACGGCATGGAAGGGCGGGCGGCCGGCAGCGAGGGCCATGACCGCGCCGCAGACTATGTCGCGGCGCGGCTGGACGATTACGGGCTCGAACCGGCGGGCGAGGAGGGAAGCTGGTTCCAGACCGTGACGCTGGAGGAGCGCGCGATCCTTCCCGCCGGCACGCGCGCGGCCCTGGCGACAGGCGGGGCGAGCGCGCCGCTCGATGTCCCCGGCGACATCTTCTTCCGCATTTCCGGCGGGCCGCCGCCCGAGCGCGTCGACGCGCCTTTGGTCTTCATCGGCTACGGCCTCCATCTGCCAGAAGCGGGCCATGACGATTTCGCCGGGGTCGACCTCGCCGGCAGGATCGCGGTGGTGGTTCAGGGCGCGGGGCCGTCCAACCTCGCCGGGGCGCTGAAGTCTCACGCCCGCGCCGAGCGCTCGCGGCTCCTCGCGGAGCGCGGCGCGGTTGGGGTGATCCTCCTCAATACGCTCGGCCCAAGCGAGCAGCCGTGGAGCAGCCTCAGCCGGCTCGGCGAGGCGCCCGGCATGTACCCGGCAGCCGCCGCGGTTCGGGCGCTGCGCGCGCCGTTCCTCACCGCTTATTTCAACCCGGCTGAGGCCGAGCGACTGTTCGTCGGCTCGGGGCGGCGCTTCGAGGAAATCTCCGCGGCGGCGGTGGCGTCGCGGCCCATTGCGGGTTTCGCGCTCGGGCCACGTCTGGCCGCGACGATCGCGACCGAGAGCCGGACGACGACTTCGCGCAACGTGGTCGGGCGGCTCCCCGGCCGCGACCCCCGGCTGGCGGAGGAGCATGTCGTGCTGACCGCGCATCTCGACGGGCTGGGGATCGGCACGCCGATCAATGGCGACACGATCTACAACGGCGCGCTGGACAATGCCGCCGGCGTCGGCGCCCTGCTCGACATCGCCGAGCAGTTTCGCCGGCAGCGGGTGCGGCCGCGCCGCTCGATCCTGTTTGTGGCGGTGACCGCCGAGGAAAAGGGGCTGCTCGGCTCGCGCTGGTTCGCGCGTGCGCCGACCGTGCCGCGCGCCTCGATCGTCGCCAACCTCAATTACGACATGGCGCTGCCGCTCTTCCCGCTGACCAGCGTCGTCGTGCTGGGCGCGGAGGAGAGCAGCCTGGGCGCCGACGCGGGCGCGGTCGGCGACGCCATGGACCTGCCGGTGCTGCCCGACCCGTTTCCCGAGCGGAACAGCTTCGTCCGCTCGGACCAATATTCCTTCATCGAATCGGGCATTCCCGCTCTGGCCTTCAAGTTCGGCTTTCGGGCCGGGACGCCGGAGGCGGAAACCGAGCAAGCGTGGCGGGCGACCCGCTATCACAGCCCCAGCGACGATACGGCCCAGCAGGTGTTCCGCGAGGACGAAATCCGCCTGCACGACTTCATCGCGGCGCTGGCGCTCAGGATCGCCAATGCCGAGGGGCGGCCGCGCTGGAACGACGACAGCTTCTTCCGCCGCTTCGCGAGGGATTGATATGAAGGCGACCTTGCTGCTGCTGGCGCTCGTGCCTCTGGCCGCGGCGGACGCGGCGCCGCCTTTGCTGCCGCCGGCCCAAAGCGAGGCGATCGGCGCCGAAGCGTCTGGATCGGCGGCGCTGAGGATCGTGCGGACGCTCTCGCAGCACCACCGGATGCGCGGCTCGCAAGGCTATCGCGCGGCCGCCGAGGCGATAAGGGACCGGCTCCGCGACTATGGGCTGGAGGGCGTCGAGATCATCTCGCTCCCGGCCGACGGGCGAATCTTCTACGGCACGCAACGGTCGCGGCCGGGCTGGAACGCGCGGTTCGCCGAGCTTTGGGAGGGCCCGCAGCGGATCGCGTCCTGGGCCGAGCAGCCGATCAGCCTCGCCCAGGACAGCGTCTCGGGACGCGCCGAGGCCGACCTCGTCGATATCGGCTCGGGCACGGCCGAAAGCGACTATGCGGGCAAGGAAATGCGCGGCCGGCTGGTGCTGACCTCCTCGCAGCCCAGCGAGGTCGCCGCGCTGGCGGTCGGGCGGCACGGCGCGGCGGGGATCGTCTCCTGGGCGCAGAACCAGCGCACCGCCTGGTGGGGCGACGACGAGAGCCTGGTCCGCTGGGGCCATCTCGACAGCTTCGCCGCGCATCCGACCTTCGCCTTCATGGTCTCGCCCGCCCGGGCGCGCGGCTGGCTTGAGAGGCTGCGGCGCGGCGAGGCGGTGCGCCTGAGGGCGGAGGTCGACGCGGGACAGTCCCCGAGCGCCTACCTCATCCCCACCGCGATCATCCCCGGGCGCCGGCGCGACCGGGAGATCGTCTATTCCTGCCATCTCGACCATCCCAGCCCCGGCGCCAACGACAATGCCAGCGGCTGCGCGGGCATCCTGGAGATCGCGCGCACGCTGCAGCGGCTGATCCGAGCCGGCACCCTCCCGCGGCCGGAGCGGACGATCCGCTTCATCTGGCCGCCCGAGATCGAGGGCACGATCGCGCTCCTGAACGCGCGGCCCGAATTCGCGCGGAGGACGCTCGCCACGATCCATCTCGACATGATCGGCGGCAATAGCGAGATCACCAAGTCGACCTTACGGGTCTACGGCTCGCCGCCGAGCCTGCCGAGCTTCGTTTCCGATGTCGGCTTCACCTTCGCGCGCTACGTCAACGCCCAGTCGCTGCGTTTCGCCGACACCGGCGCCGCCGACATGCCGCTGATCGACCCGGAGGGCGACCGGCGCTCGCTGCAGGCCGAGGTGGGCGGCTTCAACGAGGGCAGCGACCACCAAGTCTGGGCCGAGGGGAGCTGGCGAATCCCGGTCATCTACATCGCCGACTGGCCCGACCGCTACATCCACACCCAGCGCGACCTGCCGGGCAATCTCGATCCGACCAAGATGCGCCGCGCCATCTTCATCGCCGCGGCGTCCGGCTATTATCTGGCAAGCGCCGCGGCGACGGAGTCGTTCGAGGCCGCAACAGCGCCGTCGCGGGGCATCGCGCCGGCCGCATCCAGGCCGGTCTACCGCCGGATCCGCCGGGACGGGCCGATGAACGGCTTCGGCTATAGCTGGTTCGACGATCACCTCGTCCGGGCCGGGCTGACGCGGCCGAGGCTGCTCGCGCGGGAGCCGGACGGGCCGGGGCCGAGCTTCGGCTATGAGGCGCTGAACCTGGTCGACGGGCGGCGCGGCGTCGGCGAGATCAGGGACGCGCTCGCCGCGAGCGTCGGCGCGGCCCCCATGGAGGAGGTGGCGGAATATCTCGAAACGCTCGCCCGGCTGGGCGTGATCGGGCCTGCCCCGCGCTAGGACCCGAGCCGAGCCTTCGCCTTCACCTTCGGCCAAGCGCAAGCTAGGAGAGTGCCATGGACTCGCTGGTTTCGACCGCATGGCTGGAAGCCGAGCTGGGGGCGCCCGACCTCAGGGTGGTCGACGCGACCCTCTTCCTGCCCGGCATGGGCCGCGAGGCGCGGGCCGAACATGCGGTCGCGCACCTCCCGGGCGCAGTCTATTTCGACATTGACGAGATCGCGGATTCGGACAGCCCCTATCCGCACATGCTGCCGCCGGCGCACAAATTCGCCAGCCGGATGCAGTCGCTGGGGATCGGCGACGGCACCAGAGTGGTCGTCTACGACAACAGCCCGCTGCACAGCGCGGCGCGGGCCTGGTGGATGCTGAAGGCGTTCGGCGCCCATTATGCCGCGATCCTCGACGGCGGTATGCAGAAATGGACGGCGGAAGGGCGGCCGACCGAGAGCGGGGCGCATCCGCACCGCCATGGCCATTTCACCGCTCTGCTCGACGAACAGGAGGTCGCCGACAAGGCCTTTGTTCGCTCTCTCATCGGCGGCGACAGCCACGTCATCGCCGACGCGCGCGCGCCCCAGCGCTTCGCCGGCGAGGCGCCCGAGCCGCGGGCCGGGCTCGCGTCGGGCCATATTCCGGGGTCGCGGAGCCTGCCCCAGAGCGAATTCTTCCACGCCGACAACAGCTTCAAGCAAGGCGAGGAGCTGCGCGCGGCGTTCGCGGGGGCGGGCGTGGATCTCGCCAAGCCGCTGGTCGCGACCTGCGGATCGGGCGTCACGGCGGCGGTGATCCTGTTCGGCGCGCATCTGCTCGGCAAGGAAGACGTCAGGCTGTACGACGGCAGCTGGTCCGAATGGGGCGCCGATCCCGATACCCCCAAGGCGACGGGCGCCGCGTGAAGCGCCGCCGCCCCGAAACCCGCCTCGTCGAGGCCGGACGGCGGAAGGAATGGACGCAGGGGCTGGTCAACCCCGCCGTCTGGCGCGCGTCGACGATCCTGTTCGACAGCGTCGCCGACATGAAGGCGGCCAATCCGCCCGAAGAGGGCGTCCTCCATTACGGCCGCAACGGCACGCCGACGACCTGGGCCTTGTGCGAGGCGCTGACCGAGATGGAGCCGGGCGCGGCGATGACCCGGCTCTATCCGTCCGGCGCGGCCGCGGTGGCTTGCGCCTTGCTGTCGGTGCTCGAGGCGGGCGACGAACTGCTGATGGCCGACAGCGTCTATTGGCCGACCCGGGCGCTGTGCGACGGCGTGCTGAAGCGCTTCGGCGTGAGCACCATCTATTACGATCCGCTGGTCGGCGGGAGTATCGCCGGACTGATCGGCGACAAGACCCGCGCGATCTTCATGGAGAGCCCGGGTACGCACACGTTCGAAGTCCAGGACGTGCCGGCCATCTGCGCGGCGGCGAAGGCGAAGGGCCTCGTCACGCTGATCGACAACACCTGGGCGACGCCGCTCTACTTCCAGGCCATGGCGGCCGGCGTCGACCTTTCGATCCTGGCCTGCACCAAATATATCGGCGGCCATGCCGATCTGATGTTGGGTTCGGTCACCGCGACAGAAGAGATGGCGGAGCGGTTGGAGAAGACGCGGCGCGGGCTCGGCCAGACGGCCGGAACGGACGATGCCTGGCTGGCCCTCAGGGGCCTGCGCACGCTCCACCTGCGGCTCAGGCGTCACCAGGAGAACGGGTTGAAGGTGGCGCGCTGGCTGGACGAACAGCCGCGCGTGGCGCGGGTGCTCCATCCGGCGCTGCCCGCTTGCCCGGGGCACGATCTGTGGAAGCGGGACTTTACCGGCGCGACGGGCCTGTTCTCCTTCGTCCTGGCGGGCGACGACGCCGAGCGGACCCGGCTGATCGATGGCCTGGAGCTGTTCGGCATCGGCTATAGCTGGGGCGGCTATGAGAGCCTGGTCGTCCCCGCCGACCCGGTCCGAACCGCGACCCGGCCGGACCATGGCGGCCCGCTCGTGCGGCTCCATATCGGGCTCGAGGATCCGGACGATCTGATCGAAGACCTGGCGGCCGGGCTGGCGCGCCTGTGAGGGGGGCGGCGGCCGGCTTCGGGCTGACCCTTCCGACCGTGCCGGACACGCCGGTCGTCGTCGCGGCAGTCGCGACCATCGCCGGCGCGGGCCTGATCGCCTGGCTCGCCGGGCGGTTCGGCGGGCCGCTCCTGGTCCATATCTGGGAGCGCAAGGCGGGCGCGCGCGGCGAGGGCCTGCAGGCGCGGGTCTGCGCGATGGTCCGCTATCTCATCCTGGCGGCGGCGATGGCGGCGGCGCTGAGCCTCTATCGCTGGCCGCCCTTGGCGGTCTGGCTGCTCGGCTTGACGGGCGCCGGCGCCGCGGGCCTGCTCGTCAAGTCCGTCTTGCGCTCCCTCAATCTGTCGCGCTGGATCGCCTGGCTGCTCGCCGCCGTCACGTTCACCGGCCTGCTCGCCGGCACGGTCGGCGGAATGGCCGAGCTGGGCGCCGAGCTCGACGGGATCGGATTCACCCTCGGCAGCCGGCGGCTCACCCTGCTCGGGCTGGTCCAGATCGTGGCCGGCCTGTTGGTCCTCTACGCGGTGGTGCGCTTCGCGATTCGGCTCGCCGGCCATTCGATCAAGCGCAGCCGGGCGCTCGATCCGACCCAGCAGCTGCTCGCCCAGAAGCTCGCCGGACTCGCGATCATCGCAATCGCCTTCTTCATCGGCATCGACCTTGCCGGGATCGACCTCACGGCGCTTGCGGTCTTTTCGGGCGCGCTCGGGCTTGCGGTCGGCTTCGGGCTGCAGAAGACCTTCGGCAATCTGATCGCCGGGATCATCCTTCTGATGGACCGGTCGATCAAGCCGGGCGACGTCATCTCGGTCGGGGAGAGTTTCGGCTCGGTCAACAAGATCGGCGTCCGGGCGGTTTCGATCGTCACCCGCGACGGCAAGGAATATCTGATTCCCAACGAGCTGCTGATGACCCAGGAGGTGGTCAACTGGTCCTATTCGACCCGCGACGTCAGGATCTCGATCCCGATCAGCATCGGTTACGATTGCGACGTCGCACTGGCGCACAAGCTGATGCTCGACGCGGCCGATGCGTCGCCGCGGGTGCTCGACATGCCCAAGCCCGCGGTCTGGATGACGGCGTTCGCCGAAAGCGCGATCGAGCATGAGATCAGGGTCTGGATCAGCGACCCCGAAAGCGGCCTCGGCAGCGTCCGCTCCGAGATATTGAGCCGGGTGCTCGAACTGTTCCGCGAGAACGGGATCGCCGTCCCCTATCCGCAGCGGGACATTCGGGTGAAGGCGTGGCCGGAAAGCGGCCCGCCTAAAGGAGAATAGCCGCCATCTCGCTGAGCGCGGAGTCGAGCCGTTCGGCGAGGCGGGCGGCGGCGGCGCGCGGCGGCGCGGCCTCGCCTGCAGCGAGCAGGGCTTCGACGCCGGCGGCCGCCCACAAACTGGTTTCGGACGCGAGCGCCTCGAAGCGGCGCTGGGTGACCGGCAGCGCCGCATCATAGGCGGCGCTCAATCGGGCCGCTTCGTCGAGCAGGTGTTCCTGCGGCGCGCGCCGCCGGCCGGCGATGCGCTCCACGAGCCGTAGCGCTTCGCGCAGCTGCGCGACCTGGCGGCCGGGATCGGTCCCGAAAAGGGGGGCGGAAGGCGGCGCTTGATGCGTCATGGCCCGGAAAACTAGCCCAGCGGCGCTAAGGAAGGCCTAACGAGGCCCGCGGGATGACGCCTCCGGGGTCAATCGGGGACGCTGACCGAGGCTTCCTGGCCGTTGCCCTCCGGCAGCGCGAGCATGGTCTGGACCAGAGTTCCGCGACTCACCACCGTGGTTCCGGGGTCGCCCGCGACCGAGCGCGCGCCCAAAGCGGCGCGCTCGGCATGGGCGACCTGGAGCATGCTCTGCTCGACAGCGCTCCTGGGCTGCGGGCCGCCGAACAGGGCCTGCAGCGCCTGGGCGCGCGGATCGGCGGACCCCGCTTCGGCCTCGCCCGGGCGCGGCGGAGTCATGGCGAAATCGGGCGGCACCACCAAGGGCGCGTTGCGCGCGACCCGGAATTCGTCGGGGCCCTGCCGGCCGAAGAGACCCCCGCTGGCGCAGCCGGCGAGCATCAGGGCGGCCGAACCGGCCAGAACGAGGGGAGCGATACGCATGTCAGGCTTCCTTATGAATTGGCCTTGCCATCGCGCATCAGGAGCGCGCGGACAAGCAAAAGCAGCACGCCGATGGTAATCGCCGCGTCGCCGACATTGAAGACCAAAAAGGGCCGCCAGGCGCCGAAATGCAGATCGGCATAATCGAGGACGTAGCCGAGCCGGGTCCGATCGACGATATTGCCGAGCGCGCCGCCCAGCACCATCGCCAGCGCGACCGAATCGGTGCCCTTGCGCTCGCGCCACAGCCAGGCGGCGACGAACAGAGCGATCGCCGCCGTGAGCGCGACCAGCAGCCAGCGCCCCAATTCGCCGTCGGCCGAGAGCAGGCCGAGCGAGACGCCTTTATTCTCGACCCATCGCAGATCGAAGAAGCCGGTGATGCGGATCGCCTTGTCCGGCTGGCCGAACAGGTCGAGCGGGTAGGTCACCACCCACTTCACCGCCTGATCGAGGACGAAGATGAGGAAGGCGATCACCAGCGCCCGGGAACGGTTGGCCTTCAGCTTCGCATCGGCGCGCGGCGCCGGCCGGTTGCCGTTCGGGACGTCGATGTCACCCATTCACCACCCCCTCGCAACGCGCGCACAGGCCGCCATCCCCGGCCACGTCCGGCAAATGGCGCCAGCAGCGGCCGCATTTCAGATAGTCCGACCGTGTCACATCGATCCCTTCTCCCGCGCCCGCGGCGACCTCGGACACGATGAAGATTTCGGCGAGATCGGCAAGGTCTTCTCCGGTGAGGCCCAGTTCCAGATCGGGATAGGAGATTCTGGCCTCGAGGCTGGAGCCGATGACCTTGTCGCGCCGGAGCGGCTCGATGCTCTCGGTGACGCGCTCGCGGGCGGCGCGGATCACATCCCACTTCGCGCCGAGCGCCTCGTCGCGCCAGGCCGCGTCGATCACCGGCCATTCGAGCAAATGGACCGAGCCGCCGTCGGGATAGCGGGTCTGCCAGGCCTCCTCGGCGGTGAAGCAGAGGATCGGGCTCATCCAGCGGACCAGAGCGTGGAAGGTGATGTCGAGGACCGTCCGGTAGGCACGGCGCTTCGGGGATTCCGGCGCGTCGCAATAGAGGCTGTCCTTGCGGATATCGAAGAAAAAGGCCGAAAGGTCGTCATTGGCGAAGGTCGAGATGAGGCGGGAATAGCGGTTGAACTCGAAATTCTCCGTCGCCTCCTTCAGCTCAACGTCCAGGGTGGCGAGGCGGTGGAGGATCCAGCGCTCGAGCTCGGGCATCCGGGCGGGCGGCACCGCCTCGTCGGCGCTGAACCCGTCCAGCGCGCCCAACAGGTAGCGGAAGGTGTTGCGGAGCTTGCGATAGGCGTCGGTGGTGGTGGCGAGCACCTCCTTGCCGATGCGCACGTCCTCGAAATAGTCGGTGGAGGCGACCCAGAGGCGGAGGATGTCGGCGCCGTTGTCGCGGATGACGGCGAGCGGGTCGACGACGTTGCCGACCGATTTGGACATCTTGCGGCCCTGGCCGTCCAATGCGAAGCCGTGAGTGAGGACGCCCTTATAGGGCGCGCGGCCGCGGGTGCCGCAGCTTTCCAGGAGCGAGCTGTGGAACCAGCCGCGATGCTGGTCTGAGCCTTCGAGGTAGAGGTCGGCGCGCACGCCCTCGCCGTAGCGCGCCTCGATCACATAAGCGTGGGTCGAGCCCGAATCGAACCAGACGTCGAGGATGTCGGTCTGGGGCTCGTAATCTTCGAGCTTGTAGCCGTTGCCGAGCAGGGCCTGGTGATCGGCCCCGAACCAGGCGTCGGCGCCGCCCTCGTGGAAGGCGCGGATGATGCGCGAGTTGACTGCGGGGTCCTTCAGATAGTCGCCGGTCCTGCGGTCGAGGTAGAGCGCGATCGGCACGCCCCAGGCGCGCTGGCGGCTGATCACCCAGTCGGGCCGCTGCTCGATCATCGCGCGCATACGGTTGCGGGATTTTTCCGGGACCCAGCGGGTCTCGTCGACGGCCTTCAGCGCGGTCGCGCGAAGGCCCGGCGCGCCTTGGTCCATCGGAATGAACCATTGCGGGGTGCAGCGGTAGATCACCTTGGCCTTGGAGCGCCAGCTGTGCGGGTAGGAGTGGTGGAAATCGGCGCTGGCCGCGAGGAGCGCGCCGGCTTCGCTAAGGTCAGAGCAAATCGGGCCGTCTGGCGCGTTGAACTTGTTGTTGATGACGCTCCCCAGGCCGCCGAGCCAGAGCCAGTCGGCGCGGTACTTGCCGTCATCCTCGACCGCGAAGACCGGATCGATCCCCGCCGCCTTGCAGACCAGGAAATCCTCCTCGCCATGGTCGGGGGACATATGGACGAGGCCGGTGCCGGCCTCGGTGGTGACGTGGTCGGCGGGAAGGAATGGGCGAGGACGCGCGAAGAAGCCGCCGAGCCGGTGCATTGGATGTCGGGCGATGGTGCGGGCGAGATCCGAGCCGCTGCCAGCCCAAACGATGGCCCAGCCGGGACCTGCGCCATCAAGCCAGGGACTCTCCCCGCCCCGCTTCATTGTGGCATCGACTAGCTCCGTCGCGAGCAACACCACTCGCTCCCCAACTCGGACAGCGCAATATTCAATGTCCGGTCCATAGGCCAAAGCCTGATTGACCGGGATCGTCCACGGCGTGGTGGTCCACACCACCGCATGAGCGCCGACCAGCTCCGGGATCGGGCTTTCCACGATCTCGAACGCCACGTCGATCTGGGTCGAGACGATGTCCTCATATTCGACCTCGGCCTCGGCGAGCGCGGTCTTCTCGACCGGGGACCACATGACCGGCTTGGCGCCGCGGTAGAGCTGCCCGGATTCGGCGAACTTCAGCAGCTCCTCGCAGATCTTGGCCTCGGCCTCGTATTTCATGGTGAGGTAGGGATCGTCCCATTCGCCCTGGACGCCCAGGCGCTGGAACTGCTCGGACTGGATGGCGACCCATTTTTCCGCATAGGCCCGGCATTCGGCGCGGAACTGGGCCGTGGGGACCTCGTCCTTGTCGAGCTTCTTCTTGCGATACTGCTCCTCGACCTTCCATTCGATGGGGAGGCCGTGGCAGTCCCAGCCGGGGATGTAGGGCGCGTCCTTCCCCAGCAGCGATTGCGAGCGGACGACGATGTCCTTCAGGATCTTGTTCATCGCGTGGCCCATGTGGAGATCGCCATTGGCGTAGGGCGGGCCGTCGTGGAGGATGAAGCGCTCCCGGCCGGCGCGCAGATCGCGAAGCTGCCGGTACAGCCCGTCCTGCGCCCAGCGCTCGAGGATGGCCGGCTCCTTGCTCGCGAGGCCGGCCTTCATCGGGAAGTCCGTCTTCGGCAGGAAGACGGTGTTTCTGTAATCGGGTCTTTCGGACATTGGCGCGGACTTAGCGACGGCGGCGGCCGATTGCTACCCGCTCAGCGCACGATGGCGCGGCCGACGTCGTGCATGTCCTCGATGAGAAGGTAGCCGGCCATGTGCCGTCCGATCTCGCCGAACTGCTCGGGCTGTTCGAGGCCGATCAGCGCGGGGCCGTCGGGGTCGACGCTGAGGAAGGCGCGCGCGTCCTTGCCGGCCATGCGGGCGAGGAAGCGATAGGGCCAGCCCCAGAGCGTCCAGCCGCCGTCATAGGGCAAATGGAGCATGGCGCCCCGGCATTGGTCGGGCACCAGGCCGAACCAGCCGGTGCGGCGGTAGCCGGTGAGGCATGCGTCGCTCGCGGCGCGGTCGAGGACCCAGCCGTTCGGGGTCAGCTGCCTCAGCCGCGCCAGCGCCTCGGGTGGGCCGGCGAAGCCGTGGCCGGCGCCCACCGGGACCCCGGCCCGGCCGAAGGCGGCGATCAGGGCGTCGGTGGCGCGGGCGTCGGCGAGATCGAAGACCAGCTGCTCGCGGCCGAAGGCGTGCAGCACCTCCTCGACGCTCATCATGCCGCCAAGGCCGCGCCCACGCAACGGGAAGGTGCGGCCGTTGTCGGGCGTGTAGCCAAAGCCGACGTCGAGCGACTTCAGATAAGCGAGCGGGCGTTCGCCGACGCGGCCCGTCCCGTTGGTCCGGCATTCGAGCGTGGGATCGCGGAAGACGATTGCGTGGCCATCGCCGGTCGCCCGGACGTCGAGCAGGAGCCCGCCCGCGCCGACGCGGAGCGCGCTCTGCATCGAGAATTGGGTGTTTTCGATGAATGAGTGGCCCGCGGCACGGATCGCGCGCGCGCTGCAGGCTTCGGCCTTGCCGCGGTCGACGGGCTGGCCGATGCCGCGGTGGGCGATCAGAACCAGCCCTCCTTTGGGGCTGGGCGCGAACCAGGAGGCGTTCATCGCCGACAGCGCGATCGCTGCAACCGCGACCAGGATGAGCAGGATTTTCGACTTGCTCATGCGGCGAGCCTCCCCCGCGCCGCCTCGGCGTCGCGCGCCATCTGGTCCCTGAGCCCGTCCAGGTCCTCGAACATTCTCTCCTCGCGCAGGAAGTGGATCAGCTCGACCTCGACGCACTGGCCGTAAAGCTCCTCGTCGAAATCGAAGAAAAAGGGCTCGAGCAACTCACGTGGCGGATCGAACATCGGCCGCGTGCCGAGATTGGCGACGCCGTCCAGCATCCGACAGTCGTGGAGCCGCCCGCGCACCGCATAGACGCCGAAGCGGGGCCGCTGATAGCGGTCGAGGCCGATATTGGCGGTCGGATAGCCGAGCTCGCGGCCCCTCTTGTCGCCATGCTCGACCACGCCCTCGATCGCGAACGGGCGGGTGAGGAGGCGAGTGGCGGTGTCGCAATCCCCGGCCTCGAGCGCCTCGCGGACCCGGCTCGAGGAGACGGGCTCACCATCCTCCGCGACCGCGGCCACGGCGTCGACCGACAGCCGATTGGCCTGGCCGAGCATCTTCAGCACCTCGACATCGCCGCCGCGGCCCTTGCCGAACGTGAAATCCTCGCCTGTCGCCACGCCCGCCGCGCCGGCGCGGCTGACGAGGTAATCGGCGACGAAATCGGGCGCGGTAACGGACGCGAGATCGGCCCCGAAATGGTAGACCAGCATCGCATCGGCGCCGGCGGCGGCGAACAGCCGTTCGCGCTGGTCCAAGGTGGTCAGGCGGAAGGGCGGCAGATCCGGCTTGAAGAAGCGCACCGGGTGGGGATCGAAGGTCGCGACCAGGACCGGCCGCCCCTCGGCGCGGGCGCGCGAGACGGCGCGGCCCACCACCGCCTGGTGGCCCTTGTGGAAACCGTCGAAATTGCCGAGCGCAACGATGCCGCCGCGTAACGCTTCCGGAACCGCCGAGCCCCCGTCCAGGCGCTGCATGAGGCGGGTCATAGCAGACCCTATGATGCGGGCAACGCGGCTTCAGAGCCGTTCGAGCTGCACGAAGCTGAACGCCGGCTGGCCGTCCTCCGCCGGGTGCGCCTCTCTGGCCACGGGCAGCCAATCGGCGGGATCGAAGGCGGGAAGGAGCGTGTCGCCTTCCGGCCGCGCATGAACCTCGGTCAGCTCGATGCGATCGGCAATGGGAAGGAAGAGCCTGAATATCTCCGCGCCGCCGATGACCGAAAGGCTCGGTTCGCCGGCCCGAGCGATCGCTTCGATAATGCTGACCGCCGGCTCGGCCCCCTCGGCGCGCCAGGCGGGATCGCGTGTCAGGACGATATGCCGACGGCCAGGAAGCAAGCGGGGCAGGCTCTCGAAGGTCTTGCGCCCCATCACCATCGGCTTGCCCATGGTGATCGTCTTGAAGTGCCTGAGGTCGTCGGGAAGGTGCCAGGGCAGCCCGCCGTCACGCCCGATCACGCCGTTCTCGGCCCGCGCGACGACCAGGGTGATGATGGTCAAACCGCAACCTCGGCCTTGATATGGGGATGCGGGTCGTAGCCGGAGACTTCGAAATCCTCGAAAGCATAGTCGTCGATCGCGGTGGGACGGCGGAGCAGGGTCAGCGTGGGGAGCGCGCGGACGTCGCGGCGCAATTGCTCGCGGGCCTGGTCGAGATGGTTCATGTAGAGGTGGCAATCGCCGCCGGTCCACACGAACGTGCCCGGCTCGAGCCCGCATTGCTGGGCGAGCATGTGGGTCAGGAGCGCGTAGCTCGCGATGTTGAAGGGGACGCCCAGAAAGGCGTCGGCGCTGCGCTGGTAGAGCTGGAGGCTGAGGCGCCCGTTGGCGACATAGGTCTGGAAGAGCAGATGGCACGGGGGCAGCGCCATTCGGCCGATCTCACCTGGGTTCCAGGCCGAGACGATCTGCCGCCGCGATCCCGGATCGCGCCTGATCAGGTCGATGAGGTCCGCGATCTGGTCGATCTCGCGCCCGTCCGGGCCTTCCCAGCGGCGCCATTGCTTGCCGTAGACGGGACCGAGATCGCCCTGCTCGTCGGCCCATTCGTCCCAGATGCTGACCTTGTTCTCCTTGAGCCAGCGGGTGTTGGTGTCGCCCTTCAGGAACCACAGCAATTCGATCAGGATCGAGCGCAGATGCAGCTTCTTGGTGGTAAGCAGCGGGAAGCCCCGGGATAGGTCGAAGCGCATCTGGTGGCCGAACACCGAGAGCGTGCCGACCCCGGTGCGGTCGTGCTGCTTCACGCCCTCGTCGAGGATGCGTTTGAGGAGATCGAGATAGGCTTGCATCGCGCCGATCTATGCCGGCTCACGGCCTCCGTTTCCAATCCAAAATGGAGGTCATAACGGATGTGGTTGGCCGCCGCCGAGCTTCCCGCGGTGGCAAAAGCGGGACATGGCCATCGTCACCGCCCGCGATGCGGCCGATCTGCTCGCGCCGCTGTTCGCGCACGCCGAGGGCGAGAAGCTTGCCGTCCTTCATCTGGACGGCGCGCGGCGGGTGATCGCGGTCGACGCCCACGCCGTCCCCGAATCGGACGAGATCGCGCTGCCGATGCGCGCGATCTTCACGGCGGCCCTGGGTCACAAAGCCGTCGGCATGGTCATCGCCCACAACCATCCGAGCGGCGACCCGCGGCCGAGCCGGGCCGACAAGGCGGCGACGCGGCGTCTCGCCGAGACCGCGGCCGCGCTCGGCATCGTTCTTCACGACCATCTGATCTTCGCCGGCGGCGAATGCCGAAGCTTCCGCCAATTGGGGCTGCTCTAGCTCAGGGCGCGCAGGTGGGGATGTCGCGGGGCGCGGGGCGCGGGGCGCGCGCTTCAAACTGGGCAAAATAGGATTCGCTGTCGGGCAGCCGCTCGAAGCGGGTGAGGGCATAGCCCAGAGCGTTGAACTCGCAGACGAGCAGGCGCTGCGGCGTGCCGTGCTGGCTGGCCGGCCGGTCGGCGTCAACGACGATCACCCGGCCGTTGCTCTTCAGCGCGGGGCGCAGATTCCACAGGAATTCGGAAGGGCGCGCGATCTCGTGATACATGTGGATCATGAACACCCGGTCGAACGAGGCGGGGGGGAGCTGCGGATCGTTGGGCTGGCCGAGCCGGATCGCGACATTGTCGAGCCGCTCGCGCTGGATGCGCTGGGCGAGCGCGCGGATCGTGGCGGGGACGATGTCCTCCGCGAGCACGCGGCCCTTGGGGCCGACCATCGGCGACAGCCGCACCGTATAATAGCCGCCGCCGGCGCCGATATCGGCCACCGACATGCGCGGGGCGACCTCGGCGAGGCGGGTGACCGTCTCGAACTCGCCGACGGCTTCGCGCTCGTCCTCGTTCAAATAGCGCGAGGAGATCGGCGCGACCGGGCGGTGCGGATCGGGAAAAGGCGACGCTTTCTCCCGCTCCCCGCAGGCGGCGAGCAGTAGCAGCGCTGGAAAGAGGGCCCTACTCCACATCTTCCACGTCGACTTTCTCGCCGGTGACGCGCTGCGACAGAGCGGCGGCCATGAAGCGGTCGAGATCGCCGTCGAGCACGTCCGACGGCGCTGTGGAGGTGACCCCGGTGCGCAGATCCTTCACCAGCTGATAGGGCTGGAGCACGTAGGAGCGGATCTGGTGGCCCCAGCCGATGTCGGTCTTGCTGGCCGCGGTCGCGTTCGCTTCGGCCTCGCGCTTCTGCAGTTCGGCCTCGTAGAGCTTCGCCTTCAACTGGTTCATCGCCTCGGCGCGGTTCTTGTGCTGCGAGCGCTGATTCTGGCACTGGACGACGATGCCGGTGGGAAGGTGGGTGATCCTGACGGCCGAATCGGTGGTGTTGATATGCTGGCCGCCGGCGCCGGACGCGCGATAGGTGTCGATCCTGAGCTCGCTCTCGTTGATCTCGATATCGATATTCTCGTCGACCACCGGATAGACCCAGACGCTCGAGAAGCTCGTGTGGCGCCGCGCGTTCGAATCATAAGGGCTGATCCTGACCAGGCGGTGAACCCCGCTCTCGGTCTTGGCATAGCCATACGCGTTCTCGCCCTTGATCATGAGCGTCGCCGACTTGATCCCCGCCTGCTCCCCGGCATGATAGTCGACGAGCTCGACCTTCATGCCGTGGCGCTCGGCCCAGCGCGTGTACATCCGCTGCAGCATCTCGGCCCAGTCCTGGCTCTCGGTGCCGCCGGCGCCGGCATTGACCTCGATATAGGTGTCGTTGCCGTCGGCCTCGCCGGCGAGCAGAGCCGCGACCTTGTCCTTTTCGGACCGTTCGGCGAGCTCGGCTAGCGCGGTCACGGCGTCGTCGACCAGCGCCTGGTCGCCCTCGGCCTCGGCCATCTCCATCAGCTCGGCGGTATCGGCGAGCTCCTTCTCGATGGCCCGGGTCGCGTCGATCGCCTCGGCGAGCCGGCGGCGCTCGCGCATGACGATCTGGGCGGCCCTGGGATCGTCCCACAATTTGGGGTCCTCGACCTGCGCGTCGAGCTCGCCCAGCCGCTTCAGCGCCCGGTCCCAGTCGAGGAACCGGCGCAGGAGATCGAGGGCCGACCTTATCTGGTCGATGGAGGTTTGCGCCTCGGCGCGCATGTCACGTCCTTTGAAGGCTTTAGCGGCGGGTTAGTAGATGCCGCCCTCTCTTTGCAAGAAGTCGCTGTCGCGCCTGTCGGCGCTTGGGGCAATGCGGCGGATGAGAGCGCGGGCGTTGGGATCGATCTCCTCGCGGCCGGTGGTGCGCCTGGGCTCGCTCTCGGGCTTGAACGCCTCCCAGATCACCGCCGCGCGCGGATCGGCCGGCGGCCAGGCGCCGAACACGCGCTGGCCTGAGCGCCGGTCGATCCGCACCATGCGCACGCCCTGGGGCGCGCGGAACGGCAGCACCGGCATGCCTTCGAAGGCTTGCCTCGCGAACTGGCGGAAGATCGGCGCGGCGAGCGTGCCGCCCTGCGCGTAGCCGCCCATCGGGCGGGGCTGATCGAAGCCCATATAGACGCCGGCGACGATCTCCGCCGAGCCGCCGACGAACCAGACGTTGGTCGGGCCCGAAGTGGTGCCGGTCTTGCCGAAGAGAGGCCGGCCGAGATCGCGCAGGATCGTCGCGGTCCCGCGCTGGACGACGCCCTCGAGCATGTGGACGACCTGATAGGCGGTCATCGGATCGACGACCTGGCGCGTCCGCAAGGGCGGGCGCGGCATCGGCCGCCCGTCCCAGTCGGGAGCGTTGCAGCCCTCGCAGGGCCTGGTATCGGCGCGGAAGATGACGCGGCCCCGCCGGTCCTGGATATAGTCGATCACGCTCGGGGTCAGCGCCCGGCCCTGATTGGCGAAGACGGCGAAGGCGTTGGTCATCTTCTCGACCGTGGTGTCGCCGGCGCCCAGAGAGATGGCGAGATAGGGGCGGTAGTCGCCGACCCCCATCTGGCGGGCGCGGCGCACGACATTGTTCATGCCGACCTGGTTGGCGGTCCGGACGGTCATCAGATTGCGCGACTGTTCGAGGCCCCAGCGCATCGTCTGCGGACCGGCATAGCCGCCCGAGAAGTTGCGGAAGCATTTCTGGGTGGGGGTTCCCTGATTGGCGCAGAACGGACCGTCGATGATGATCGAGGCGGGGGTGAGACCGTTGTCGAGCGCGGCGGAATAGACAATCGGCTTGAAGGTCGATCCGGGCTGGCGCAGCGCCTGGGTGGCGCGGTTGAAGTTGGAGCCGCGCACGTCGAAGCCTCCCTGCATGGCGAAGATGCGCCCGGAGGAGACTTCCTCGACCACCATGCCGCCCGAGACTTCGGGGATCGAGCGCAGGGCCCAGATATCGCCTGCGCCTTCCCCTTCGCGCTCGACCGCGATCACCGCGCCGGGGCGCAGCGCGTCGAAGGCCGAGCCGCCGGTGCCGCGCCGGGGCATCGAGGCGAGCGACGCGGGGAGCGTGCCCTGGCTGCCGTCGGTGAAGCCCAGGGTGGCGCTTCGTCCCTCCTTGGCGAGCACGACCGCCGCGCGCCAGGTCGGGTAGCCCGGGCCCAGGGCGGCGATGGCGAGCCGCGAGCGCCAGTCGCCCTCGAGCTCGACGCTGAGGCCCGGATCGCGCCAGCCGCGGCCGCGTTCGTAGCGCATCAGGCCGTCGCGAAGCGCCGTCTCGGCCGCCGCCTGCATGCGCGGATCGTAGGAGGAGCGGACCCACAGGCCCCCGGCATAGACGCTGTTCGGGCCCGCCGCCGCGGTCTCGCCGTAGCGGGCGATGAGATTGCGGCGCACCTCCTCCATGAAATAGCCGCCGGCGTTGCGGATGCCCTGCGGCGCGCCGCGCACCGTGCCGAGCGGCTCGCGGATCGCCGCGGAATGCTCGGCCGCGGTGATGAAGCCGTTGCGCGCCATCTCGCCGATCACCCAATCGCGCCGGGCCCGCGCCCGCTCGGGCCGGCGGACCGGATCGTAATTGCTTGGGCTACGCGGCAAAGCGGCGAGGAAGGCGCATTCGGCGATCGTGAGCCCGCCCACATCCTTGTCGAAATAGGCGCGGGCCGCCGCCTGCACGCCATAAGCGTTCCGCCCGAGGAAGATCTGATTCATATAGAGTTCGAGGATCTGCTCCTTGGAGAGCGCCGATTCGATGCGGCGGGCAAGGAAGCCCTCGCGGATCTTGCGGGTCACCGAATATTCGTTGCCGACGAAGAAGATCTTGGCGACCTGCTGGGTGATGGTCGAGCCGCCGACCGCGCGCTCGCCGGTGCCCGATTTGGCAACATAGTCGAAGACAGCGCCCATCAGGCCTGGATAATCGATGCCGCCGTGGCGGAAGAAGGTCCGGTCCTCGGCGGCCAGGAAGGCGTTGATGAGGTTGCGCGGGAATTCGGCATAAGCGAGCTGGACGCGCCGCTCGCGGGCGAAGGCCTGGACCGGCTCGCCGTTAACGTCGCGGACATAGGTGGGGAGCACCGGCTCGTAGCTGAGCAGCGAGTCGGCGGACGGCAGCCCGCGCGCGAAGATCAGCCAGAGGATCGCATAGAGGACGAACGGGATGGCGAGGATGATCGCCAGGATCTTGACCCAGCGCCGCCGCCAGGCGCGCCCCGCAAACGCCCGGGCCGCGCCGAGGCGGCCCGAGGAGCGGCGGAGAACGATACGCTGGGCGGCCTGCTCGGAACTCATCGGGGGCGAGGTCTAGCCGATGGAACGGGGGAGGTGAAGGCGGCATGCGGCGGGCTGTGCGCGATGCCTAAGTCGACAAGGTGGACGCGAGGGAGGGCCTGTTTCGAGGGCCGAGCCGAACGAACCCGACCGGTCGTCAGCGCCCGAAGTTCATGAAGTTCACCTTCTCAAGGAGAGAAAAAATTCCGGAGCGGACGGCCCGCCGGCGGATTCGAAAGTATACCAAGTATACGCAAATCGCTGGGGAAAACCGTGTGTTCTCAGTGAAGGCAGTTTCTTCACGCGAAGACGCGAAGGCGCGGAGATGCCGCTGCCAGGTCGGGCCAGCTGAGGGCATGGACGGTGCGAAAGAGCCGGCGACGCGCGGCCGCAGCCCGAGTCGCGGCGAGGATGACAGGCCAAATCCTATTTATATCCAACAATCGCCCAGGAAGCTGGAGTCGGCGGATTCCGTATTGTTGCCAAAGCGATTCAATGCAAAACGATGGATCGGAGGCGAGCATGCCGATATGGCGATCGAAGTTCGTGAGACCACGACCTATGCGCGCTGGTTCGCGAGCCTGCGCGACGAGCGGGCGAAGGCGCGCGTCCTCACCCGGGTACGTCGTCTCTCTTCCGGCAATTTCGGCGATGCAAGATCGGTCGGCGGCGGCGTCAGCGAGCTGCGCATCGACCACGGACCAGGATACCGCATCTACTTCGCCCGGCGCGGGGCGGCGCTCGTCTTGCTGCTGACTGGAGGTGACAAATCGCGGCAATGGGCCGATATCGCAAAGGCGCGCGAACTCGCCGCGCACTGGAAAGGTGAGTGATGGGCATCGAGACGAGCCGCTGGGACGCCGCCGACCATCTCGAAACGACCGAGGCGGTGGTCGCTTATCTGGAGGCCGCGTTCGAGGACGGCGACCCGGAGCTGATCGCTGCCGCGCTCAACGACGTCGCGCGCGCTAAGGGTTTCGCCGACGCCGAGCTAACCGGAACAACCGATCTCGCCTCGGTTATCCGCAGGTTGAAGGCGCTGGGTCTAGAGCTGACCGCGAAGGCGGTATGAGCATTTGGTTCGAGACCCTATCGCCTCAATCCCGCTACCGCTCCAGCATTTCCTTCACGAGTGGCGTCGGGTCGGCGGCCGGGTTTCTCCAGTCGGCGCGGCCAGGATGGGTGACGGTTAGGACACAGACGCCGTTGGGGCCTAAATGCGCCTCGCTCGTCCAACCTCTCGCGTTTCGTTCTCTGAAACGGTTTTGGAGCTTATCGGCTTGCAGATAATTGCGGACCCACCTGCCAGCCGTTCCACCCAGACAGAGGAGAGTGGAAGCTCCTAGACGTTCAATCACCGCCCTGTGCACCGGCCAGCACCGCTCAAGAAGGCCTGATTTTTCGCGTGCCAAGTGCGACTCGCTCGATGACCTAACGAACACCACGTTGCTTGCCGGGATGTCGTAGGGGTCGAGCCCCAACTTATCCAACATGTGGAGGATACGCGGCTGCATGCCCCATGTACCTGGCGTAGCGCCCTGCCACGATCCATCCTTGTACGCCGACCAGCGCGCTGGAAGCCGAGCCCAATCTTCCAGGTCACGTCCGATCGTTTCACCCGCTTGGCTCTCGGGCGACCCGCCCGGATTTAGCCCCAAGATATAGAGGCGCGCGGGGTTGGAGAACGCTGCACGGCCAGTGTAAAAAACCGATCCGGATCGGCCAAGGAGCGTAGGATCGACTAGACGGGTAAATTGCAGCGCATTCATCATATCAATTATCCCGCCCCGCCAGCACCAGCCGCCTTGCGAAATGCGCCTCGATCGCCCTTCGCATCCCTTCCGCGATCTGCTGCCGGCCTTGGGCCGAGCTGATATAGGCCGCGTCCGTCGCGTTGGTGAGGTAGCCCGATTCGAAGAGGATCGAGGGGATGTCGGGGGCTTTGAGGACGACGAAGGCGGCGAAGCGGTGCCAGACGGGGCGGAAGGGGAAATGCCCGGCGCCCTCGCGGTGGAGCAAGGCGGCGAAATCGGCCGAGACGTTCATGCTCTCGCGCTGGGCGAGGTCGATCAGGATGACGTTGACGTTGGGATCGTCCGAGAGCCGCGCGCCGGCGATCCGGCCCGCCGCGTTCTCGCGCTGCGCGAGCAAGGCGGCCTCGCGGTCGGAGGCGACCTCGGAGAGCGTGTAGAGAGTGGCGCCGCGGGCGGCGTCGTTGAGGGGCGCGGCGTCGGCGTGGATCGATATGAACAGATCCGCGTCGAGCCGCCGGGCGATCTGGTAGCGGTCCTCGAGCTCGAGATAGGAATCACCGCCGCGGGTGAGCGCCACGCGCACGCGCCCGGTCGCGGCGAGCGCGTCGCGGATGGCCAGAGCGAGTGCCAGAGTGATGTCCTTTTCCGGTCTGGCGAGGTGCGGCGAGGCGGCGCCGGGATCGCGGCCGCCATGGCCGGGATCGATCACCACCAGAGGCGGATTGGCCCCGCGCGCCGGCGTCGCCCGGGGCAGGGGCCCGCTTTCATCGGCGCCGAGCGGGTCGAGCGCGATGGTGACGCCGCCGTCCTCGCCCGAGCCCGCCGGGCCGACGGCCGGCGCGAGGAGCGCGATCAGGAGAGCCACCAGCCATTCCATGCGCGTCACTCTGCCGTCCGCGAGGCGGGGCGGTCCAGCAAAAATGCACAGCGAAAACCCGCGCGGCGGTTGCCGCTCGCGTTGCGGGGTGCTAGCTGCATCCGATCGCGCGCGTTAAGGCGCGATGGAATTTCGCCGGCCGGTGCCGGCAAACCAGGTTGACGCTGTATGTGGCATATTTCCTCCAGGCTGACGCGCCGCCTATTCGGCGACGGCGTGCCCGGTGGATTGCGGCCGGCATTTTCGACCGGCCTGCCCCAGTCAGCAGACGCGAACATCCATCTTGCAACCCGGACCTTCGACGCGCGGCGCCATTTTTCGGCCGCGCGGCCGTCCATTTTCGAGCGCGCGCACTTCCTTTTCTTCGGAACGAGGGTGCGCGCGTGGAGTGAATTGAATGACAATGCGCATGCTGATCGACGCGCGCCACCAGGAAGAGACAAGGGTGGCCGTGATCAAGGGAAATCGGATCGAGGAATTTGATTTCGAGTCCGCCGAGCACAAGCAGCTCAAGGGAAATATCTATCTGGCCAAAGTGACGCGGGTCGAACCGTCGCTGCAGGCGGCGTTCGTCGACTATGGCGGCAACCGCCACGGCTTCCTGGCCTTTTCCGAAATCCATCCCGATTATTACCAAATCCCCAGGGAGGACCGCGAGGCGCTGCTCCGCGAGGAGGCCGAGCACGCCGCCGAGGAGGAGAGGCTGCGCGCCGCCGAGGACGAAGGCTATGACGATGACGGCAGCGTCTTCGAGGTCGACGACGAGCCGATGTCGGCCGAGCCGGTCGAGCGGGTCGAAGGCGAGGGCGAAAGCGAGGTCGACGACGAGGCCGAGCCGGCTCCGCCCGAGGACGCCGAGAGCGCGCCGGAGGAGAGCGCCGCCGAGACGCTGAGGCGCAAGCGCCAGAATCTGAGGCGCCGCTACAAGATCCAGGACGTCATCCGGCGCCGCCAGGTGCTGCTCGTCCAGGTCGTCAAGGAGGAGCGCGGCAACAAGGGCGCGGCGCTGACCACCTATCTGAGCCTCGCCGGCCGCTATTGCGTGCTGATGCCCAATACCAGCCATGGCGGCGGCATCAGCCGCAAGATCTCGAACGGCGCCGACCGCAAGCGCCTGAAGCAGATCATGGCCGATCTGAACCTGCCCTCGGTGATGGGGCTGATCGTGCGCACGGCCGGCCTTTCGCGCACCAAGACCGAGATCAAGCGCGACTTCGACTATCTCGCCCGGCTGTGGGACGAGGTGCGCGAGAACACGCTGAAATCCGAGGCGCCGGCGCTGATCTACCAGGACAGCGACCTGGTCAAGCGCGCCATCCGCGACCTCTACAATCGCGACATAGACGAGGTGATCGTCGAGGGGCCGGAGGGCTTCCGCCAGGCCCGAACCTACATGAAATTGCTGATGCCGAGCCACGTCAAGCGGGTGAAGGATTATGTCGACCCGGTGCCGCTTTTCCAGCGTTACGGCGCCGAGGACCAGCTTTCCGCCATGTACCAGCCGCTCGTCCAGCTGAAATCGGGCGGCTATGTCGTGATCAACCCGACCGAGGCTCTGGTTTCGATCGACATCAATTCCGGGCGCTCGACCCGCGAGCACAATATCGAACAGACCGCCTATATGACCAATATCGAGGCGGCGCACGAGATCGCGCGCCAGCTGCGCCTCAGGGACATGGCCGGGCTCGTCGTTATCGACTTCATCGACATGGAATCGAACGGGCATATCCGCAAGGTCGAGAAGGCGATGAAGGACGCGCTCAAGAACGATCGCGCCCGCATCCAGGTCGGCCGCATCTCCTCGTTCGGGCTGATGGAGATGAGCCGGCAGCGGCTGAGGACCGGGGTGCTCGAGGCGTCGACGCGCCCGTGCGCCCATTGCGAAGGCACCGGGCTGATGCGGACGGCGGCGTCGGCGGGCCTTTCGGCATTGAGGATGCTCGAGGACGAAGCGGGGCGCGGCCGCGGCTCGCGGATCGTGCTGAGGGCCGGGCGCGAGGCGGCGATTTACCTGTTGAACAAGAAGCGCGCCGAGATCGGCGAGGTCGAGCAGGGCTATGGCGTGGTCGTCGAGGTGACGATCGACGAGACCTTCGAGGGCGCCCGCATGAGCGCCGAATCGCACGGCCCGCCGCCCGCCGGACGGCCGCGCCTCGCCCGCGAGCCGACCCCGGTCGAGGAGGACGAGGAGTTCGCCGAGGAACTGGACGAGGACGAGGACGAAAAGGAGGCCGAGACCGAGGCCGAGGAAGAGGTCGCCGAAGCGCCTCGCCGCCGGGAGCGTGCCGACCGCCCCGAAAGCGGCGACCGCGACGAGCAGGGCGACGGCCGCAAGCGCCGCCGCCGCCGCGGCCGCCGCGGCGGCCGCCGCCGCGAGCGTCCCGAGGGCGAGGAAGGCGAGGCCCCGGCCGCCGACGAGGCGATGGAGCCGCCGGCGGCGGGCGCCGAGCCCGACAGCGCCGGGGACGAAGCGCCCGCGGCCGAGCCCGCCAGGAAGACCCGCCGCAGGCCCCGCGCCCGCAAGCAAGGCGACGCGCCCGAGGCGATGGAGGCGCCGGCCCCGTCCGATCCGGAACCCGGGCCGGAGCCGGTGGCCGAAGCGGAGCAGGCCGTGGAGGACGCCCCCAAGCCGAAGCCGCCCCGTGGCCGCCGCAAGAAGGCCGAGCCCGCGGCCGAGGAGGTGGCCACAGCCGCAGCCGAGCCGGCGCCGACGCCGCAGGCCGCGAACGACGCCGCCCCCCCGAAGCGCCGGAGCCGCAAAGCGGCACCGAAGGCCAAGGCGAGCGACGCGGACGAGGACGGGGAAGGCGAGCTCGACGAGGACGGTTCGCCGCGGCGGGGCTGGTGGCAGCGGACCTTTGGACCCTGAGCCGGTCCGCTGCTACACGAGGGCGGCTCAAAGGTTTCATCCGGGGTTCAGGCGGTGGAAGGGATAGCGGGCGCGATGGCTGAAGCTCCCTTAAGGACGCGCGCAAAAGCGGGCCCGGCGACTTTGCTGGCCCGGCTGCTGATGCTGCTCGCGGCGAGCTTCATGGCCGGGATGCAGCCGGCCGCGGCGCAGCAGATCCTGCGCGACGCCGAAACCGAGGCCCTGCTTCGGGACCTTTCGCGGCCGCTGATCCTCGCCGCCGGCCTGCAGCCCGAAAACGTCCAGGTCGTGCTGATCCACGACCGCCAGATCAACGCCTTCGTCGCCGGCGGGCAGATCGTCTACATCCATTCGGGCCTGTTCACCGCCTCCAACAACGCCAATGAGCTGCAGGGCGTGATCGCTCACGAGCTCGGCCACGTCACCGGCGGCCATATCATCCGCATGGGCGAGGGCGTGCAGCAGGCGACCGGGATCATGCTCCTGTCGCTCCTGCTCGGCGCGGCTGCGATGGCGGCCGGCGCCGGCGAGGCCGGCATGGCGGCGGTGGCGGCGGGCCAGCAGGCGGCGATGAGCCGTTTCCTCGCTTTCACCCGCGTCCAGGAGAACAGCGCCGACCAGGCCGGGGCGCTCTATCTGAGCCGCGCCGGGGTCAGCGGGCGGGGTTCGCTCGCCTTCTTCGAGCGGCTGCAGAACATCGAATTCCGGATGAACATCCCGCAGGAGGACAGCTACCAGCGCACCCATCCGCTCAATCGCGAGCGCATCGCCGTCCTCGAGAACGTCTACCACAATGATCCCGCCTGGGACCGGCCGACCGATCCGGCTCTGGAGGCCCGCTTCCAGCGCGTCCGCGCCAAGCTTTCCGGCTATGTCGACGACGCCCGCCAGGTGCTCACCCGCTATCCCGAGCGCGACCGCTCGATCCCCGCGCGCTACGCCCGCGCTTACGCCTATCACCGGACGGCCCATCCCGAGCAGGCCACCGCCGAGGTGGACGCCTTGCTCGCCTCCGCCCCGAACGACCCCTATTTCCTCGAGTTGAAGGGCCAGGTGCTGCTAGAATCGGGGCGTCCGCGCGAGGCGGTGACGGCGCTCCGCGAGGCGGTCGCGCGGGCGCCCGACCAGCCGCTGATCGGCGCCCTGCTCGGCCACGCCCTGATCTCGACCGAGGATCCGGCCGCCTTCGAGGAGGCGAAACGGGTGCTGCGCATCGTCGTCGGCCGCGACAATTCGAACCCGTTCGCCTGGTACCAGCTCGGCATCGTCTACGACCGCGAGGGCGACGAAGCGCGCGCCGCGCTCGCCACCGCCGAACGCTACAATTTGACCGGCCAGCCCCAGCTCGCTTTGCCCAATGCCGAGCGCGCCCTGATGGGGATCCCGGTCGGCACGCCCGATTGGCTGCGCGCCCAGGACATCGCCATGGTATCGCGCAGCGCCGTCCAGCGCGGCAACCGGCGGAACCAGTAGGTGGCGCAAGCGGGGGGCTGGAAGACCGGGGCGATCGCCGGAGTCGCCGGGCTCCTGATCGGCGCGGCCGCGGTCGGCGGCTATTACGGCTTCGCCGCGCCCGACCGCGCCCAGACCGAGGCGATCGTCCGCGATTATATCCTTGCCCATGGCGAAATCCTGCCCGAGGCGATGCAGCGGCTCCAGCAGCGCCAATCCGCGGCCTCGGTCGGCCGTAACCGCGCCGCGCTCGAAGCGCCGTTCCACGGCGCCTGGGCGGGAGCGGCGGACGGCGACGTCGTTTTGGTCGAGTTCTTCGATTATGCCTGCGCCTATTGCCGCGCCTCCAATCCCGACGTCGAGCGGCTGCTCCGCGAGGATTCGCGCCTGAAGGTGGTGTGGCGCGAGCTGCCGGTGCTCGGCCCGGCCAGCGAGGCGGCGGCGCACGCCAGCCTGGCGGCGGCGCAGGCGGGCCGCTTCCGCGCCTTCTACCAGCGCATGTTCGACCTCGGCCGACCGAGCGAGACGGCGATCGCGCAGGCGGCCTCCGAAACCGGCGTCGCCGCCGCCGCGCCGACGCCCGAGGGCCGGGCGGAGCTGGCGCGCAACGTGAATCTCGCCCGCCAGATCGGCGCCACCGGCACGCCGACCTTCGTCGTCGGCAACCGTGTCTTCGAGGGCGCGGTCGGCTACAAGACGCTGAAGGACGCGATCACGGCTGCGCGGGCCGGCTAAGTAGGGACAGTCACTTTTCCGCACGTCGGCGCAGAACGGGCGACGCGGTGCGGAAAAGTGACTGTCCCTTGGCTTACCCCTTGAACCCCTGCGCCACGACATACCATTCGGACGAGCCCTTCCGGCTGGCCGGGGGCTTGGCGTGCTTCACGGTGGCGAAGCGACGCTTCAGCTCGGCGACCAGAGCGGCGTCGGCGCCGCCGGCCAGCACCTTGGCGACGAAGGCGCCGCCCGGGCGCAGGATTTCGGTCGCGAAGAGCAAGGCGGCCTCGACGAGACCCATGGTGCGCAGATGATCGGTCGGCGGGTGGCCGACCGTGTTGGCGGCCATGTCCGAAAGGACGAGATCGGCCGGGCCGGCGAGCGCTTCCCTGAGAAGACCGGGCGCCGCATCGTCCATGAAGTCCATCGTCAGGATCGTCGCGCCCTCGATCGGATCGGTCGGCAGAAGGTCGATGCCGACGACGATTGCGCCGGGGAGCCGCCGGCGCACCACCTGGGCCCAGCCGCCAGGCGCAATGCCGAGATCGACGACGCGCCGGGCGTCCTTCAAGAAGCCGAACCGTTCGTCGAGCTCGATCAGCTTGTAGGCGGCGCGCGAGCGATAGCCTTCCGCCTTGGCGCGCTTCACATAGGGGTCGTTCAGCTGCCGCTCGAGCCAGCGCGTCGAGCCGATCTTGCGGCCCTTGGCGGTCTTGACGCGGGTCCGAAGGCCGCCCGCCCCTCCCGCGCCCGTCACAAGAGGTGGCCGTCGCGGGCCATGAGCGAGCGCAATATGCCTTCGCGGATGCCGCGGTCGGCCACGCCCAGGGTTTCGGCCGGCCAAATGTCCATGATGGCCTCCAATATGGCGCAGCCCGCGACAACCAGATCGGCGCGGTCCTGGCCGATGCAGGGAAAGGTGGCGCGCCCGGCATGGTCCATGCCCGAGAGCGTCTCGGCGACGCGCCGCATCGCGGAGGTGGGCATCTGGAGGCCGTCGACGGCGCGGCGATCGTAGCTCGGCAAGGCGAGATAGACGCTGGCGAGCGTGGTCACCGTGCCCGACGTGCCCATCAGGCGGATGTCGGTCTTGTCGGCCGGAAGCATTTCGGTGAAGTGGCGGAAGGCGTGGCGGACCCGCTCGCGCATCCGGCCGTAGGCGGCGCGGCGCGCCTCGACGTCGGGGAAGTCGCGGCCCTCGCTCTCGGTCAGCGAGACGACGCCCCAGGGCGCGCTCCACCAGCATTTGATCCGGGGCTCGCCGCCGTCGGTGTCGATCAGCACCAATTCGGTCGATCCGCCGCCGATGTCGAAGATCAGCGCCGGGCCGTCGCCGGGCTCCAGGAGGCGGTGGCAGCCGAGCATGGCGAGCCGCGCCTCCTCCTCGGGGCTGATGATCTCGAGGCAGATGCCGGTCTCCTGCCGCACCCGCTCGACGAAGTGGCGGCCATTGACCGCGCGCCGGCAGGCTTCGGTGGCGACGGAGCGGGCGAGGCTGACGCGGCGGCGCTTCAATTTCTCGGCGCAGACCGAGAGCGCCGAGACCGCGCGGTCCATCGCGCCTTCGGAGAGCTTGCCGGAGGTCGCCATGCCCTCGCCCATGCGGACGACGCGCGAGAAGGCGTCGATTACGGTGAAGCCGTCCTCGGTCGGGCGGGCGACGAGGAGCCGGCAATTGTTGGTGCCAAGATCGATCGCGCCATAGGTGTGGCGGGGCGTCCAGCGGCGGGGCGGGAGGCTGTCGGCAGCCGCTGCGGCCGCTTCCGGAGCCGGCGCCTGCGGAGCCTGGGCGGCTTGCTGCGGCATCGAACGGGCTTCTCTTTTTGTTTTCGTTTCAGGCGACCGGAGCCGCCCTGACCTGAGGCCCTTGTACATGAACGGGGATTTTGCGGCAAGGACGGGGGTTGGCGCGTTGACAGGCCCGGCGGCCCTGCCTATCTCGCGGCCCTCCCGATTGCCCCGTCGTCTAACGGTAAGACTACGGACTCTGACTCCGTCTATCGAGGTTCGAATCCTCGCGGGGCATCCACGGACTTTCCGCCAAATTCCACCGGCCCCATTTTGTTGGATTATTGTTGGATTTGGACGGGCACTGCCGAGTCGTTCACTCAGGCAGGAGACCCGAAATGACCAATGTAACCCATGCGGAGCTGATCGCGGACGGCGGCGCCGGCCTGGTCGGCCATAAGGGGCCGCTGACCGGCGAGGTCAACCAGAGCGTGGCCGCGATCCTCAACCAGGAGCCGCTGACGCTCGAGCGGTTCGGCGGCGGGCCGGGCAAGACCGCGGCCGAGAACAGCGCCGCCTGGACCCTGCTCGCCGCGCAGCTTTCGTCGAGCGGCGGCCGCGGCAAGGTGATGTTCGGAGGCGGCACCTACCAATTCGAGGAAGCGCTGGAGCTGCCGGCCGCGTCGGCGGGCCTCGAGATCACCGGCCAGGGGCTGAGCACCCGCATCCAGCAAACCGTGCCTGACGAGCACGTCTTTGCGCTGCCCAGCGGCGCCGGCATCGCCCATACGCTGGCCATCCGCAACATGCAGCTGGTCGGCCCGGGCTGGGATGAAGGCACCGCCCGGACATCGCACGGCTTCCACGCCCCGAGCGGCACGCCCGACAGCTTCAACCTGCTGTTCGAGGATCTCTACATTTCCGATGTATCGGGCGACGGCATCTCCATCGGCACGGTCGGATTCACCGTCCAGGCGCGGCGCTGCCAGTTCGACCTGTTCGGCCGGCACGGCATCAACGGCGGCAACAACAGCTGGAACCTCGAAAATTGCTACGCGCACAACGCCAAGAAACGCGAGGGCGAGGACGAAACCGGCGCCGGCTACCGCTTCCTCGGCGGCCAGATCAACATGATCGGCTGCAACGGCCTCGACAGCGGCGATTATTGGGGCATTTTCGGAAGCAATGCCGGACTGGGCGACGAGGATTATTCCTACGCCCAGGCCAATCTTCTCGCTTGCAACGTCGAGGCGTTCGCCAAGGTCGGGGTCTATTGCAAGGGCGGCACCCTCAATTCGCTCGGGACGAAATATATCGGGGGACCGTTCGAGGATTTGAAGGCGTTGCTGATCGTCGCCGGCGACGGACCCGGGATCGGGGGGGTGCTCGACAGCCCGACCCAGTTCGGCCTCAATCCGGGCGGCACATGGGCCAACGGCCGGCCGATCCACACGCTGGGCAATCGTCCGCCCTTCTCGCTGGTGTGCGGCGGCGGAGACCCAACGGCCGGCGAGGATCGCCTTTCCTGGTATGGCGACCTCGATTCCGACACGTTCACCATGCCGCGCGAGCATTATTTCTACGGCGCCTATGCGCGCTGGATGCGCTCGAGCCGGGACACGCGGCTGCACGGGCTGCTGAGCTTCGTCAACGCGGCCGGGAGCGGCGTCGATCTCGTCAACGCCGCCAACGACGCCGCCGCCGCGACGGCGGGCGTGGCGCAGTTCCAAGCCTATCGCAACGGATCGCAGCTGATGGTTCGAATGACCTGATGGCCGGGCGGCCAGTACGCCGAGGATTCAAATCCCCTCCCGGGGAACAGGGAGGGGAGGGTCCTTTTGCAAAACTCTCCGGGCTCTGAGATGAGAGGGCATGAAATTGGACTCCCTTCTCGCGGAAGTGCTGGCGGTGGCCGCGCCGCACCGCGCCGCCGGCAAGGTCGCGGACTACATTCCCGCGCTCGCCCGCGTCGACCCGGACAAGCTCGGCATCGCCTTCGCGGACAAGGATGGCCGCGTCTGGGGCGCCGGGGATGGCGACGAGGCCTTTTCGATCCAGTCCATCTCCAAGGTGTTCATGCTCGCTCTGGCGCTCGAGCGAGTCGGGCCGAAGCTGTGGGACAAGGTCGGGCGCGAGCCTTCGGGCTCCGCGTTCAATTCGATCGTCCAGCTCGAGCAGGAGCAGGGGCGGCCGCGCAATCCCCTGATCAATCCGGGCGCGATGGTGGTGACCGACACGCTGATCGGCGACAGCGGCGCCGAGGCGGCGATCGATGCGCTGCTCGGCCTTTTGCGCGCGCAGGCGCGCGACCAGGGGATCGAGGTCGACGAGGAGGTCGCCGCGTCCGAATCCCGGACCGGCGCGCGCAATCGGGCGCTGGCCTGGTTCATGAAGAATTTCGGCGTGCTGGGAAACGAGGTCGAGGCTGTGCTCGGCGCCTATTTCCGGCAATGCGCGGTGGCGATGAGCTGCCGGCAGCTGGCGCGGGCCGGGCTGTTCCTCGCCTTCGACGGGCGCGATCCCGAGACGGGCGAGGAGGTCATCGCCTGGCAGCGGGCGCGGCGGATCAACAGCGTGATGATGCTGTGCGGCCATTACGACAATTCGGGGGAGTTCGCCTTCCGCGTCGGCCTGCCGGGCAAGAGCGGGGTCGGCGGCGGCATCCTCGCCGTCGCGCCCGGCCATGGGGCGATCGCGGTCTGGTCGCCGGGCCTCAACGCGGCGGGGACGAGCGCGGCCGGCGCCGCGGCGCTGGAGGCGCTGGTCGAACGGACCGGGTGGACCGTCTTCACCTGAGGTGAGGACGGTCCAGGTTCTTCCCGGCTCTTACACGAACGGCATGTCCGGATAGATCGGCAGCGGCGGCGCGGGCTGCCCGTAGAATACCATGCCGGCCAGCGGCACCAGCGAGACCGTGGCGCCGCTATTCTCGGAGGAGACGTCCGCCGCGCTCAGCTGGGTGACGTTGAGGACGCCGCCAGCCAGATCGGCAAACCTGATCACGCCGACGCCCGCCCCTGGCAGGATATTGTCGTGGATGTTGAGGTTCAGCACCGAGCTGCCGGCGGCGAGCCCCGCCGTGGCGTCGAACTCGACGTGCGCGCCCGCCGTGTCGGTGAGCGTGTTGTCGGTGACCGTGGCGTTGACCGTCGCGGTGTTGATCGAGCGCACCCGCACCAGTTCGACATTGGTGTTGCCGGTGACGAGATTGCCGTCGATCAGCGAATCCACCGAGGCCGTGTTCTGGGCGTTGACCAGGATGGCGTTCGCGTTGCCGTTGCCGGCCGTCCACAGATTGCCGTTCTGGCCGATGAAATTGTCGATGATGGTGACGTCGCCGACGGCATTGTTGGTGAAGTTGACATTGACACCCGCCCTGGCGGTGCCACCGAGGCGGTCGACGCTGTTGCCGTCGATCGCCAGGAAGCTCGTGCCGCCATCGGCCGAGAAGTTGATGCCGCGCGCACCCACGATGTCCTCAATGATATTGTCGCGGATCGTGACGTGCGCGGTCGCGGTGCCGCCGTTGGTCGCGTTGACCGCGCCGGAATTGGTGCCCACGCGCATGATGTCGTCGAAGAGATTGGCCTCGACCAGCGCGCGCAGGGTGACGCCGCCGAGCGAGCTCAGCGCAACGCCGCCGCTGCCGCTCGCCGCGGCGTTGACGAAGTCCGAATTCGCCACGGTGACGTTCAAATCCCCGGTTGCGCCGGTGTTGCCGTTCACCTGGATGCCGTCGCCGAACAGGCCGGTGAAGGTGGAATTGTCGACCTCCAGCGTCATGTCCGACGTCCCCTGCGCCTCCATGAAGATGCCGTCATTGCCGGCGGCGCCGTTCGAGAAGGTCGTGTTGGTGACGGTGAACGAGCCCATGTCGGTGTTGTTGTTGATGATGCGCAGGCCGTCCATAAGGTTGCCGCCGCCGGCGCCGAAGCCGCTGACGATGCTGTCGGCGAGCGTGTTGTCGCCGCGCAGGTTGGTGGCGAGGATGCCGTGGCCCGCCGGGCTCTGGATGGTGATCCAGGCGAGGTTGAGATCCTGGGTGTTGGTCGCCAGGATCGCGGAACCGGTGCTGTTCGCAATGACGCCGCCCGAGCCCGCGATGCCGGTGCCGGTGATGGTCAAGCCGCCCAGGGCGCCGGTATTGGAGAGGACGATCCCGTTCACCGCGCCGGTGCTTGAGACGCTCTCCAATGTGACGTCGCCGGCGCCGATCGTGGTGCCGCTGATCGTCACCGCGGTGCCGGTGGTCGTGGTCACGCTGTTGCCCGCGCCGGTGGCGGTCACCGTCCCGCCGCCGGTGGCGTTGAGGCCGGCGCCGCTGGTGGTGACGATGTCGAGGCCGCCGCCGATCTCAAGCGACCCCGTGTTGCCGACGAAGTTGACCGCCGTGGCGCCCGCGGTCGACACGGTGCCGCCGCCGCTCAGGTTCACCGCGACCGAGGAGCCGGTGACGTCGACGCCGCCGCCGCTGTGGACGCCAGTGATCGTCGTCGCGCCGGTGACGGTGAAGCTGCCGCCGACGCCGGCGAGGTCGATCGCGCCGCCGGCCGAGGCGAGCGACGAGGCCGTGTTCAGGGTGACGGCGAGCGTGCCGCCCTGATCGATGTCGATGACCTGTCCGGTGCCCGATGTGCCGACGTCGGTCATGGTGAGCGTGCCGACGCTGCCGCCGCTGTCCGCGATGTCGGCGCCGCTGGTGTTGCCGATATCGAGGCCCGAGACATTGTTGTTCTGGGCGACGTTGACGCCGTCTCCGGCGGCCGCCTCGATGGTCGGCCGCACGGGGCCGGTGGCGACGCCGTTCAGGGTCTGGCCGTTGAGCAGGTTGATGCCGTCCGCCTCGGCATAGATGCCGGTGCCCGTGCCCGCGAGCAGATTGACGGTATGGCCGACCTGCGGTCCGCCCAGCGTGCCCTGCGCCGCGTTGAATGCGGCGATCGAGGTATAGGGATCGGCCTGGGTGCCGAGATTGGCGCTGGTGACGTCGCTGTTGTCGATATACCACACGGTCTGCGGGCCGACGCCGACGCCGGCGCCGTTGATGGTGATGGTGACGTCCTGGGTGACGGTGCCGCCATTGCCGTCGTCGATCTGAACCGTATAGGTTTGGGTGACGACCTGACCCGCGCTGAGGCCTTCGAGCGCGGCGTCGGAAACGGTGAAGTCCCAGCCGACGCCGTCGCCCATCTGATCGACCGGATCGAGGGTGAACGTGCCGTAATAGCCGCCGCCCTGGGGCGTGAAGCTGGCGCTATGCGTGTCGTTGACGTCGACGTCGTCGAACGCGACCGTACCGCTGTCGGTGTGGATCGTCGTCCCTTCGCCCGGGTTCCCGTCGGGTAGCTCGGAGACGCTGCCGGTCGCGTCGGTGCCGCCCGCGTCGATCGTCGGCGCGTCATTGGTGCCGTTGACGGTGACGGTGAGCGTCGCAGTGTCCGATCCGGTGCCGTCGGTGGCCGTGTAGGTGAAGGCGTCCTGCGCCGTCTCGCCGGCGGCGAGCCCGTTCGCAGCGGCGTTCGGGGTATAGGTATAGCTGCCGTTGGCGGCCAGCGTCAGAGTCCCATAGGTGCCGACATAAGTTCCAGGGTTCGACACCGTCAGCGGGTCGCCGTCGTCGTCGGTGTCGTTGGTGAGGACGTTGCCGGACACGCTGGCATTCTCGGTCGTGGTGGCGGCGTCGTCATTGGCGTCCGGAACGCCGCCGAGGCCCGTGACGGTGATGGTGAGAGTCGCAGTATCGGAAAGGGTGCCGTCGGACGCGACGTAGCTGAAGACGTCGTTCACCGACTCGCCCTCATCGAGCGCCTGGGCGGCCGCGCCCGGCGTATAGGTGTAGTTGCCGTTCGCCGCGAGGACGAGCATCCCGTAGGCGCCGATGTAGGTGCCCGGGTTCGTCACCGTCAGCGTCTCGCCGTCGACGTCGGTGTCGTTGGCGAGCACGTTGCCGGAGACGGCGTCGTCCTCGGTAGTGGTCGCCGTGTCGTCATTGGCGACCGGGGCGTCGTTGAGGCCGGCGACGTTGACGGTGAGCGTCGCCGTGTCCGATGCGGTGCCGTCGGAGGCGGTGTAGGTGAAGACGTCCTGCGCCGTTTCGCCGGTGTCGAGCCCCTGCGCCGCCGCGCCTGGCGCGTAGGTGTAGCTGCCGTCGGCGGCCAGCGTCAGCGTCCCATAGGTGCCGAAATAGGTGCCCGGGGTCGCCACCGTCAGCGTTTCGCCGTCTATGTCGGTATCGTTGGTGAGCACGTTCCCGGAGACGCTCGCATCCTCGGTTGTGGAGGCGGTGTCGTCGTTCGCCACCGGCGCGTCGTTGAGGCCGTTGACGGTGACGGTGAGCGTCGCCGAGTCCGAAGCGGTACCGTCGGAGGCGGTGTAGGTGAAGCTGTCCTGCACCATCTCGCCGTCGTCGAGCGCCTGGTTCGCCGCGTTCGGCGTGTAGGTGTAGCTGCCGTCGGCGGCTAGCACGAGCGTGCCGTAAGCGCCGACATAGGTGCCCGGATTCGTCACCGTCAGCGTCTCGCCGTCGACATCGGTGTCGTTGGCGAGGACGTTGCCGGAGACGGCGGCGTCCTCGGTGGCGGAGGCGGTGTCGTCGTTCGCCACCGGCGCGTCGTTGAGGCCGTTGACGGTGATGGTGAGCGTCGCCGTGTCGGTCGCGTTGCCGTCCGAGGCCGTATAGGCGAAGGCGTCGTTCGCCACCTCGCCGTCGTCGAGCCCCTGGGCGGCCGCGTTCGGCGTGTAGGTGTAGCTGCCGTCGGCCGCGAGCACGAGCGTGCCGTAAGCGCCGACGTAGGTGCCCGGGGTCGCCACCACCAGCGTGTCGCTGGCGTCGACGTCGGTGTCGTTGGCGAGCACGTTGCCGGAGACGCTGGCGTCCTCGGTGGTGGAAGCGGTGTCGTCATTGGCGACGGGCGCATCGTTCCGGCCCGCGATGTTGATGGTGAGCGTCCCGGTGTCGCTGAGGCTGCCGTCGGAGACAGTGTAGGAGAAGCTGTCCTGCACAGTCTCGCCGAGGGCGAGCGACTGGGTCGAGCCATAAGGCGTATAGGTGTAGGTGCCGTCGGCGCTGAGGACGAGCGTGCCGTAGGTGCCGTTGAACGTCCCCGGCGTGGCCGTCAGCGAATCGCCTTCCCAGTCGAAATCGTTGTCGAGGACGCTGGCCGAGCCGCTGCTGTAGGTGCCGACATCCTCGTCGGTCGAGGCGACGTCGTCGAAGGCGAGCGGCCCGTTGTTCTGGGTGAGATCGATGAGGATGTCGTTGAACTGCAGGCGCTCGACGTGGAGCAGCCGGTCGTCGCCGTCGGCCTGGGTGCCGCCGGTGTGGTAGACGAAGAAATTCTCGCCGTCGCTGCCGAAGCTGTAGTCGAGGACGGAGCCCGAATAGACCGCGGTGTCCGTGCCCGTGCCGCCGTGGATGAAATCGTCGCCCTGGCCGCCGACCAATGTGTCGTTGCCCGCGTCCCCATGAAGCACGTCGTTGCCGGAGCCGCCGTCGATGTAATCATTGCCTGCCCTGCCGAGGAGAAAGTCGTCATCGGCGCCGCCGAACATAATGTCGTCGAACTTGGAGCCGTGGATCGTGTCTTCGCCGCTGGTGCCGGTGTAGGTGGTCACGTCGCTGTTCCCCTCATCGCTTTTCGTTGCCTAACGGCAGCGCATACAATCAAAACCGTGAAATCACGGCGCGAAATTCCTGGGCGATGGCGGGTTCCCCCCCCGCGCGAATCGCAATTGCTTCAGTCCCCGATTGCGCCGCACCGGATGAAAACCCAAGCTGGACTTGGGCTGGGCGCGACTCGCTCTCAATCCTTACCTTGCGGCCCTAAGGTGACTCGGCGATGACTTTGAGTCCAGTGTCAAAAAAATCGAGAGCTCGGAAGGACTGTCCCGACCTGCGCCCACGGGCGGCGGCGACGGCCCCGCAGCGCCGGCCGTCCGGCCCGGTCGGTCAGTGTGAATCGGGGCTCGCTTCCTATCGTCCGAACCACCAGTCGAGGACCATCAATATCCCGACGCAGGCGGCGGCGAAGCTCGCCAGCAGGACGGCGCCGGCCGCGGCATCCTTGGCGAACTTGATCTCCTCGTGGATCTCGGGATGGAGGCGGTCGATCAGATATTCGAGCGCCGCGTTGACCATTTCGAGGGTCAGGACGAGCGCGATGCACAAGGCGATGAGCGCCGTCCACGCGAAGCCCGGCCCGATCGCCGCGGTCACCGCGATCTGGACGAACGCGATCAGGCACTGGGTGCGAAAGCTCTTCTCGCGGCGGAAGACGATGCGGACGCCAGCCCATGCGTAGCCGATCCTGGCCGGGAGGGACGCGTTCTTCATCGCGCGATCCTAGAGGCTCTTGTGCCGCAGGATAAGCCGGGACCGTATTTCAGCGCGTGAAGCCGAAGCGCCGCATCAGCTCGGCGCGTGTGGCCCGTTCCGGGCGGCGCCCCGGCATGCCCCGGACGACACGCTCGTAGACGCCGGGCTCGACCTGCCGCCACCAGGGTAGATCGATGGCACCCTGCCGTTCGAGATGGGCGAGATAGGCGTCGAGCGTGGGAAAGCTCTGCCCGCGCGCATAGGGAAGGTTCGCCACGCCCCGAGCTCCGCTGCTCTGCTTCATGCCAGCCTCCACCGAGCGCGGCCTTGCCGTCGCCGCCCCGCTTCGCCCTTCCGAACAGGCCTGCGGAACGCCGGAAAGAAGCAGGATCAATATGGAAACGGGGCGATTCATGCTGGATTCCCAATAGACCAAAGCACAAACCCAGTAAAATTTGCAGGTTGAAACCCAAGAGAATCTATGGCCTCCTCCGCGCCTGCCGCCGTCCGGCTGGCGAGCTCGCAAACGAGTGTAGGGGGGATTTCCGTTGAGGCACCAAGCCATTCCTTTGCCGTGGTGGAAGGATCAATTCTCCGACGCGTTCAACATTTACGACTGCGTGATCGGCAAGGGCGGCTCGCAGCTGACGTCGCCGGCGGCCCTCCTGTTCGGCCCCATCAATCCCGCCATCGTCGCGCCCGTGCAGATCGGCGTTCCGGAGACCATCCTCCACACCGACACCATCAGTCCCTCCGGCGACTTCGACATCTTCGCGCTCGCCGTGGTGGCGGGCGAGACCTACATGATCTCCGTTCGCGGCACCGGCAGCAACCCCCTCGAGGACTCAATCGTGGCGCTGTTCGACGACGCGTTCGATCTCGTCAATCTCGACGATGACGGCGGCTCGGGCACCAACTCTCTGCTCACCTTCACCGCCGATTATACCGGCACCTACTTCATCGACGTCGAGGCCTATCCCGGCTCGGGAGGGACGGGCGAATATACGCTGGACGTCATCCAGCAGGCGCCGACGGACCTGGTCGATTCGACGTTCGGAAGCGCCGTCCTGATCAATCCGGGCGTCACCTTCGGTTTCATCGATTCCGGCGCGCCTGAAGTCTATGGCTTCGCCGGCGAGACCGACACCTTCAAGTTCGATGTCGAGGCCGGCAAGTTCTACACGATCGAAGTGGCGGGCGGCGCCGACTATGCGTCCGACTACCTCGATCTGCCGCCGGGCGAGATCGATCCGTGGATCTTCGTCTATGGCCCGGACCAGAGCCTGGTCGCCCAGAATGACGACATCAGTTTCCCGTCCGACATCAGCTCGCGCCTCGGCTTCCTGGCCCAGGAGAGCGGCACCTATTATCTGGACGTGCAATCCTGGGCGCCGTGGACCGGCGGCTACACGATCACGCTCGAAGAGGTCAACCTGGCGGACTACAACCCGCTGGATTCCATCAACTGGTTCTCCGCCGACAATATCGACATCGGCCCCGGCAACGTCGTGAAGGTCTTCTTCGCCCCCGCCGGCGAGAGCTATGACGAGCTGGCCGACAACGGCACCGATCCGCTGCCTTCCTTCGGCTGGAACGCGTTCGAGAAGCAGCAGGTCATGGCGGCGCTCGAGCAATATTCGAAGGTCATCGGCATCACCTATCAGGAGACGACCAACGAGTCCGAGGCCGAGTTCCGGCTGATCACGACGACGTCGGAGGATTACGGCGCCTATTTCTACCCACAGGACCCGGACTTCGGCGACGCGCAGGGCATCGGCGTGTTCAACGTCGACAGCGGCGGCTGGAATTTCGATCAGCAGCAGAGCCTGCTGCAGGGCGGCTACGCCTTCTCGGTGATCCTGCACGAATTCGGCCACGCCCACGGCCTCGCCCATCCGCACGACAATGGCGGCGGCTCCGACGTCATGCTCGGCGTGACCGGGCCGTTCGACAGCTACGGCGTCTACGATCTCAACCAGGGCGTCTACACCGTGATGTCGTACAACGATGCCTGGCCGCTCCATCCGGACGGTCCGTCGCCCTTCACCGGCGCGGGCATCGACAATGGCTGGTCGGGTTCGCTCAGCGCCTTCGACATCGCCGTGCTCCAGGAGCGTTACGGCGCGAGCGCCTATGCGACGGGCAACAGCGTCTATCAGCTGAAGGACGTCACCGCCCAGGGCACCTATTATGAAACGATCTGGGACACGGGCGGCACCGACGAGATCCGTTACACCGGCTCGCGGGACGCGCAGATCGATCTCACCGCCGCGACGCTCGACTACAGCCCGACCGGCGGCGGCGTCGTCTCCTTCGTCGACGACATCAAGGGCGGCTACACCATCGCCAACGGCGTGGTCATCGAGAACGCGACCGGCGGCAGCGGCGACGATATCATCATCGGCAACGCGGCCGGCAACCTTCTCACCGGCAATTTTGGCGATGATTCGCTGCTCGGCCGGGCCGGCAACGACACCCTGAACGGCGGCCACGGCAGCGACATGCTGGACGGCGGTGACAACAACGACACGCTCAATGGCGGCAACCATGACGATACGCTCAATGGCGGCGGCGGCAGCGACACGCTGAACGGCGACAGCCAAAAGGACGTCCTCAACGGCGGCGCGGGCAACGACTTTTTGTGGGGCGGCTCCGGTAACGACGTCCTCAACGGCGGCGCCGGCAACGACATGATGGCCGGCGGCGACGACAAGGACATCTTCGCTTTCAGCGAAATCGGCGGCGCCGACCGGATCACCGACTTCCAGCGCGGCGCCGAAAAGATCGATCTCAGCGCGATCGACGCCGTCGCCGGCGGCGCCGACAATGCGTTCAGCTTCATCGGGGCGTCCTCGTTCAGCGGCGTCGCGGGCCAGCTCAGGTCCTACACCGACGCCGGCAACAAATATGTCGCGGGCGACGTGAACGGCGACGGCGTCGCCGATTTCACGATCCAGACCAACATATTGATCATCACCTCCGACCTCGTACTCTGATCCGGCGGCACCAAAAGGCGGCGCTCCGGTTTCCCGGAGCGCCGCCCTTTTCTTTTGCTGGAGCTCAGGAGACCGGCTGCTCGCTCATCAGGCCGACATGATTGCCTTCGCCGTCCTGGCAGATTGCGAGCCAGATGTCGTGCGAGCCGACGCGGGCGATGCAGCGCGCGTCCTCGTCGAAGGCGACGCCGTCGGCGGCGAGCGCCCGCTGCGCGGCGCCGGCGTCCTCGACCGCATAATAAAGGATCGAGCTGCCGGGATTGTCCCCCGGCGGGCTCAGCATCAGCCGGGTCTGGCCGCACTGGAAGAAGGCGAGGCCCGGCGGCGCGTCGAACAGATGCGAGAGGCCGAGCGATTCGCCGTAGAACCGCTTCGCGCGATCGAGGTCACGGACGGGGATCGCGATTTGGGAAATATGAGAGGGACTTATAGGCATGGATTCAGCCTCCGTTTTATGCTAACAATTGGCCACAAGCAATCATTAGCACGGCTAACAATAGGCGTAAAGAGGCACAAGATGGGGGAAGGCGAAACCAGGGACATCGCGGCTCGGCTCCATTCGGCCTCGATCAGGCTCTTGCGGACGCTGCGGCGCGAGGACGACGGCAGCGGCCTTTCGGCGCCGCGCCTGTCGGCTTTGTCGGTGGTCGTGTTCGCGGGCCCGCTCTCGCTCGCCGAGCTCGCCGAGGCCGAGCAGGTCCGCCCGCCGACGATGAGCCGCATTGTCGACGCTTTGGTCGGCCTCGGCCTGATCACCCGCGTCACCGACCCGCGCGACCGGCGCTCGGTCCGCATTGCCGCGACGCCCGAGGGCACGCATTTGCTCAATGCCGGCCGGGAGCGCCGCGTCCACGCGCTGATCGGCCGGCTCGGCCGGCTCGCCGAATCCGAGCGCCGCGCGCTCGCCCGGGGCGTCGAGATATTGGAGCGGGTCGCCCGCTGACCCGCGCGAGGGCTTGCTTCCTTTCGGGAACGCAACGACAGTCCGCTCCTTCACGGGGGAGAATCGATCATGGACTGGATGCTGATGCCGCTGCGCCGCTACGCCGAATTTTCCGGCCGGTCGCGGCGCAAAGAATATTGGATGTTCGCTTTGCTCAACGTCCTGATCGCGCTCTTCGTCGGGCTGGTGACGCTCGTCATGGCCGTCTCGGTCAGCAGCGAGAGCGCGATGATGGTGGTCGTGACGCCCGTGCTGATCCTCTGGTTCCTCCTCTCCCTCGTCTTCATCATTCCCGGCCTCGCGGTCACGATCCGGCGGCTGCACGACATCGACAAATCGGGCTGGACCATCCTGCTCGCCCTCATTCCGCTGGTCGGGCCGATCGTCCTCCTCGTCTTCTACTGCACCGAGGGGACGCCGGGCCCCAATCGCTTCGGGCCCGATCCGAAAGCGGGCGAGCTGGGCAATCCGGTGACGGCCTGAGGGGAAATGGGGACAGTTACTTTTTTCCTTCGGAGGCGCGGCCGCTTCTGCGGACATGGCGGAAAAAAGTAACTGTCCCCATTTGGCGCCGCTCTTGTTGCAGCGCAGCAAAAGCGCTATGTGCGCCGGACATTTCCCCCTCCTTGAGAGTTAGTTCGAGATGAGCCTTCGCAACGTGGCGATCATCGCCCACGTCGATCACGGCAAGACGACGCTTGTCGACCAGCTGTTTCGCCAGTCCGGCACCTTCCGCGACAACCAGCGCGTGGCGGAGCGGGCGATGGATTCGAACGACCTCGAGAAAGAGCGCGGGATCACCATTCTCGCCAAGTGCACCTCGGTCGAGTGGGAGCATGACGGCGCAACCACCCACATCAACATCGTCGACACGCCGGGCCACGCCGATTTCGGCGCCGAGGTGGAGCGGATTCTGTCGATGGTCGACGGCGTCATCCTGCTGGTCGACGCGGCCGAAGGGCCGATGCCGCAGACCAAGTTCGTCACCGGCAAGGCGCTGGCGCTGGGCCTGAAGCCGATCGTCGTCGTCAACAAGATCGACCGCCCCGACGCGCGGCCCGCCGAAGTGCTCGACGAGGTGTTCGAATTGTTCCTGAGCCTCGACGCCAGCGACGAGCAGCTCGATTTCCCGACCCTCTACGCGAGCGGCCGCGCCGGCTATGCGGGCGCCACCGACGACGTCCGCTCGGGCGATCTGACGCCGATGTTCGAGACGATCGTCGCCCACGTGCCCGCGCCCGACGCCGACCCGGACGGGCCGTTCAAGATGCTCGCCACCCTGCTCGACCGGGACAATTTCGTCGGCCGCGTGCTGACCGGGCGGATCGCCAGCGGCAAGCTGGTTCTGAACATGCCGATCAAGGCGATCGATGATGAAGGCAATGTGGTCGAGGAAGGCCGGGCGACCAGGATCATGGCCTATCGCGGCCTCGAGCGGGTGCCGGTCGAGGAAGCCAATGCCGGCGACATCGTCGCGATCGCGGGCCTGACCGAGGCGACCGTCTCCAACACCATTGCCGAGCCTTCGGTGACCGAGCCTCTTCACGCGCAGAAGATCGACCCGCCGACGCTGGCGATGAGCTTTTCGGTCAACGACAGCCCCTATGCGGGCCGCGACGGCGACAAGGTTCAGAGCCGGGTCATCCGCGACCGGCTGACACGCGAGGCCGAGGGCAATGTCGCGATCCGCCTGAGCGAGAGCCGGGAAAAGGACGCGTTCGAGGTCGCGGGGCGCGGCGAACTCCAGCTCGGCGTGCTGATCGAGACCATGCGGCGCGAGGGCTTCGAGCTTTCGATCAGCCGGCCGCGCGTCCTCTTCCGCGATGGGCCGAAGGGTCGCGAGGAGCCTTATGAGACGGTCGTCATCGATGTCGACGACGAGCATTCGGGCACGGTCGTCGAGAAGATGGCGCAGAGGAAGGGAGAGCTCACCGACATGCGCCCGTCGGGAGGCGGCAAGACGCGCCTGACCTTCTCCGCCCCCTCGCGCGGGCTGATCGGCTATCATGGCGAGTTCCTCTCCGACACCCGCGGGACCGGCATCATGAACCGCCTCTTCGAGAAATACGGACCCTATAAGGGCCCGATCCAGGGCCGGCAGAACGGCGTCCTCATCTCGATGGAGAAAGGCGAGGCGGTCGCCTATGCGCTCAACATGATCGAGGAGCGCGGCATCCTCTTCATCTCGCCCGGCGACAAGCTCTACGAAGGCATGGTGATCGGCGAGAACGCCAAGCCCCAGGACCTCGAGGTCAATCCCTTGAAGGCGCGCCAGCTCACCAACTTCCGCGCCTCGGGCCCCAAGGAAGACGGCATCCGCCTGACGCCCCCGAAGCGGATGACCCTGGAGCAGGCGATCGCCTATATCCAGGACGACGAATTGGTCGAGGTGACGCCCAAGGTAATCCGGATCCGGAAGCGGTATCTCGACCCGCATGAGAGGAAACGGGCGTCGAGGAAGGCTGAGGCGGCTTAGAACTCTCTCCCTTGTGCACCACGAGTCGCCCCCTTATCCGCCCCGGCCGGGCGTGCGGACGCGCGACCTGACCAGCCTGCAGCCCGCTGTTCCCGGCCATTTCGCGCAGGGGCTGGTCGCGCGCTCATGTCAGCATTTCGATCGTGTGGATGAAAAGCCCGACCAGACCGCCGACCAGGGTGCCGTTGATGCGGATATATTGGAGGTCGCGGCCGACCGCGCCTTCGAGCCGGTCCGAGATGGTGCGGGCGTCCCAGGAGCGGACCGTCTCCGAGACCAATTTGACGATGCCGTCGCCATAGGAAGCGACGACGCCGACCGTGGCGCGGCGGGCGAACTGGTTGATCGCCGCCTTGAGCCGGGGCTCCTTCTGCAGCGTCTCGCCCAATTGGCGGAGCGCCTCGCCGAACTTGCCGGCCAAAGCGGCGTCGGGATCGCGGGCGCCCTTGAGGAGGCCGGCGCGGCCCTTCTCCCAGACGCCGCCGAGCCAGGCCGAGACCGCCTCATTCTCGATCATGTCGTTCTTCCAGTCCTCGACCTTCGCCATCATCTCGGGGTCGCTCTGGAGGCCGGCGGCGAGGCGGGCGAGACCCTCCTCGGCCTTGGCGCGCAGCGGATGGACGGGATCGACCGCCATGTCGATGGTGAGGCGCCTCAAGCCGTCGACGATCGCATCGGCGAGCTTCTCGTCGAGCCCTGCCATCCTGAGGATCCAGCCGGCGCGCTCATGGACCATCGCGCGGATCAAGTCCTCGTTGGCGTCGAGGGTGCGGCCCGCCCAGGTGACGATCCCGTCGACCATCGGCACGTGCCGCTCCTCGGTGATTGCCGCTTCGAGCGTCTGGCCGAGCAGGGGCGCGATGTCGATGCGCCGCATCCGCTCGGCCAAGGCGGCCTTGACCATGCCGCCCAGGCGCTCCTGATCGAGCGATTCGAGGATGTCGGCGAGCAGGCGCGAGGCGCCCCGGCGCAGCCGCCCCTCGCCCGGGGGCTGGCTCAGGAACCGGCCGACCGCGCCCGCCACGTCGACCTCGCGCATCCGCCGCGCGACGACCGACGGCGTGAGGAAATTGTCCTTGAGGAAATTGGCCAGCGCGTCGCCGATCCGGTCCTTGTTGCGGGGCACGATCGCGGTGTGCGGGATCGGCAGGCCGAGCGGATGTCGGAACAAAGCGGTGACCGCGAACCAATCGGCGATGCCGCCGACCAAACCGGCCTCGGCGAAGGCGCGGACGAAGCCCCAGGCGGGGTGGATCTCGGTAAGGCCCGTCGCCGCGATAAAGACCGCCGCCATCCCGGCCAGCATGGCGGTGGCGAGGATGCGCATGCCGCGCGCGCCGCGTTGGGCGGGCTGAAAGCGGCTAAGGCCCGTCGGTCCGCGTCGCTTCATGCCGGTTGAATAGCCGGAGGCCGGTTCGGATCATACCCGGCGATGATTACTCCGCGGCCTGCGGCGCCGGCGCCCCGGCGTCCTTGCCGCCGGTGGTGAACCAGCGCCTGAACCTGGGACCCATCCGTTCCTCGATGCCGAGCGCCAGGCTGAAGGTGCCGGGGACGAGGACCAGGGTCAGCACGGTCGACAGGATGAGGCCGCCGATCACGACGACACCCATCGGCTGGCGCCAGGCCGCGTCGCCGCTGAGCGACAGGGCGGTCGGAACCATGCCCGCCACCATCGCCACCGTGGTCATCACGATCGGCTGGGCGCGCTTGTGGCCGGCGTCGAGGATCGCCTCGTTCTTCGGCACGCCTTTCGACATCTCCTCGAGCGCGAAGTCGATCAGCAGGATCGAGTTCTTGGCGACGATGCCGAGCAGCATCAAAAGGCCGATATAGACCGGCATCGAAATCGCCATGCCGGCCATCATCAGTGCGATCAGGCCGCCCAGAGGTGCCAGCAGCAGCGAGCCCATGTTCACGAACGGCGGCAGGATGCGCTGGTAGAGCAGCATCAGCACCGCGAAGACCAGGAAGATGCCGGTGACGAGAGCGATGAGGAAATTGGTGATCATCTCCTGCTGCCACTTGTTCTGCCCGAGCACGATCTCGCGGACGCCCGGCGGCAGGTTTTGCATCGTCGGCAGCTGGTGGATCGCCCGATAAGCGTCTCCGCTGACCTCGTTCGGCGCGAGATCGGCGCCGATGGTGACGCGGCGAAGCTGGTTGCTGCGCTCGATCCGGGTCGGGCCGGAGCCGAAGCCGATGTCGGCGACCACCTTCAGGGGCACCGATCCGCCCGTCGTCGTCGGGACCGGCAGGTTCTGGATGGTCGACAGGCGCTGGCGCGCATTCTGGTCGAGCGCGACCCGGATCGGAATCTGGCGGTCGGAGAGCGAGAAGCGGGCGCTGTTCTGGTCGATCTCGCCAAGCGTGGCGATTCGGATCGTCTGGCTCAGGGCCTGGGTGGTCACGCCAAGCTCCGCGGCAAGATCGAGACGCGGCCGGATCGTGATTTCGGGCCGCTGGAGGTCGCCGCTCACGCGCGGCGCCACCAGCTGGGGCATGCGCGACATTTCGTCGACGAGGCGGTTCGCGGTCGCCATCATCACGGCGGGATCGTCGCCCCCCAGGTTGATCATGAGGTCGCGGCCGCCGCCGCTCTGCGAACGGAAGGACACGCGCGCGTCGGCGATCCGGTTCAGGAGCGGCGCGACCGCGCGCTCGAACTCGATGCTGGTCCGCTCGCGCTCCTCCTTCAGCTTGATGTCGATAGTCGCGGCGCCGACCCGGACTCGGGAGAAGACCGATTCGACTTCGGGCTCGCGGCGGATCACGGCCTCGACCTGGCGCGCGACCGCGCCGGTCTGCGCCACCGTCGTGCCCGGCGCCATCTCGACCAGCACCGTCGATTCATCGACGTTCAGATCGGGGAAGAAGGTCTGGGGCAGCATCGCGAAGGCGAGGATCGTCAGCACCAGCGAGACGAACCCGCCGACCACGGTGACCCAGCGATGCCGCAGCGTCCAGGCGAGGGTCGCCATGAAACGGTCCATCAGCCAGCCCTCGCCATGCTTGGCGGGGCCTTTGGCCTTGAGGAAATAGGCGGCGAGCATCGGCGTGATCAGGCGCGCCACGGCGAGGCTGATCAGCACGGCGACGACCACGGTGAAGCCGAAATTCTTGAAGAAGGCGCCGGAAATGCCGGGCATCAGGCCGACGGGCAGGAACACGGCGACGATCGAGAAGGTGGTGCCGACCACGGCGAGGCCGATCTCGTCGGCGGCGTCGATCGACGCCTGATAGGCGCTCTTGCCCATCCGCATGTGCCGGACGATGTTCTCGATCTCCACGATCGCATCGTCGACGAGCACACCCGCCACCAGGCTCAGCGCGAGCAGGGTTAGGCTGTTCAGCGTGAAGCCCATCAGCTCCATGAACCAGAAGGTCGGGATCGCCGAGAGCGGAATGGCGATCGCGGATATCAGCGTCGCGCGCCAGTCGCGCAGGAACAGGAAGACGACGAAGACGGCCAGGACCGCCCCTTCGATCAGCGCCTCCATGGCGCTGTGATACTGGCCTTCGGTATATTCGACCGAATTGGACAGCTCGACGAAGCGGACGCCGGCGCGGCGCTGCTCGATCGCCCGCAGCCGCTCGACGGCGCCGTTGAAGACGGTCAGGTCGGATTCGTTCTTGGCGCGCTGGAAGGAGAAGGCGAGCACCTGCTGGCCGTTCTGCGTCGCGTAGAAGCGCTGCTCGGCATAGAGATCGCGCACTTCGGCGATGCTGGCGAGCTGGACGGTGCGGCCGCCGCCGATCGCGATCTGGGTCTGGCCGAGGCGATAGGCGTCGCGGGCGTTGCCGAGGACGCGCAGCGTCTGTTCGGAGCCGGCGATCTCGGCGCGGCCGCCCGAGGCGTTGACGTTGGTCGCGCGGAGCTGCTGGTTGACCTGGCTGGCGGTGATGCCGAGCGACTGGAGCTTGACCGGATCGAGGATGACTCGGATCTCGCGCGAGACGCCGCCGGTGCGGTCGACCGCCGCGAGGCCCGGCACCGAGAGCAATTCCTTGGCGACCGTATTGTCGACGAACCAGCTCAGCTGCTCGAGCGTCATCCCCGTCGAGATGACGGCGAAGCTGGCGATATCGTCCCCGGTCGTGGTGGCGGAGAACACCTGCGGCTCGAGGATCCCGTCGGGCAGGTCGCCCCGGATCTGCTGGATGGAATTGCGGATCTCGGTGAGGGCGCGGTCGATCGGCGTGCCGAGGCTCAGCTGGACCCAGGTCGCCGAGCTGCCCTCGTTCACGTTCGAGTTGATCTCGTCGATCCCCTGGACCGAGCGGACCGCCGCCTCGACCCGCTGGGTGACCTGGGTCTCGAGCTCGCTGGGGGCGGCGCCGGGCTGCGCGATGATGACGACCACCACCGGGAAGTCGATGTCCGGATCGTTCTGAACGTCCATCCGCATGAAGCTGACGATCCCCGCCAGCGTCAGAAACAGAAACAGGACCAGAGACGGAACCGGGTTCCGGATCGACCAGGCGGAAATGTTGCGGAAGTTCATGACACCAGGACCTTATCGCGCGGGACGAGCCCGTTCCGGCCGGACCCGCTGGCCCGGACTGAGGAAGGCACCCGCCGATTCGACGATCCGCTCGTTGCCGTTGAGCCCGCTGGCGATGGCGACGCCGCGATCGCTGACCTCGCCGACCGTGACGGCGCGGCGCACGATCTTGTTCTGATTGTCGACGACATAGACGTAATTGCCGCGATGGTCGCTCTGCACCGCCGATTCGGGCAGAAGCGGCGCATTGGCCGAGCCGGCGCGGATCTCCGCCGAGGCGAAGCCGCCCGGCCGCAATTCCCTGTTGTAGGGAACGAGGATGCGGGCGATGCCCTGACGGGTCTGCGGGTCGATGATCGGTGAAACCTGCCAGACGCTGCCCTGATATGTCTGGGTGGACCCGACCGGCGTCACCGTCACCGGAACGCCGACGTTGAGACGGGCGAGGTCGCTCTGCGGGAGGCGCGCCATCAGCTCGATCTGCCCGCCTTCCGCGATCCGGAACAAGGCGGGAGAGCCGGCGCCGACCACCTGGCCGGCCTCGACGCTGCGCGAGAGGACGAGACCCGCCGTGGGCGCTCGAACGTCGAGCCGGCCGATGCGCGCGCGGCTTGCGCCCAATTGCGCCTGGGCGACGCGGACGCGGGCCGCGGCGGCGTCGCGGGCGGCGCGCTTGCGGTCGATATCGGCCCGGCTGACGAAGCCGCGACCGAGCAGCGCCTGGGCGCGGTCGAGCTCATTCTGGGCAAGCTGCCGGTCGGCGCGCGCCACCTCGATCTGGGCGGCGAGCTGCGCCGCTTCCTGGGCCTGGACCGAACGGTTGATGATGGCGAGGGTCTGGCCGGCGCGGACCCACTGGCCCGGCTCGACCAGCACGCGCTCGATCTGGCCGCCTTCGCCGGGCACGCCGACCGGCATGTCGCGCCGCGCGGCGAGCGATCCGGTGGCGGTAACGATCGCGGGGATATCCTGGCGGCCCGGGATGATCACGGTGACGGCGGGAAGCTGCGCGCCCTGGCCGGCCTTGGGCGCGACCGCTTTCTCGCCGCTGCCGCCCATCATGAACAAGGCCGCGACCGCGAGCAGGGCGATCAATGCGACGGCGATGATGATGACGCGCTTGCGGCGCCGGCGCTTGGCCAGCGTCTCCTCATCCACGACGACCTCGTCGATCGCCTCGCGGCTCCACTTGCTCGATTCGTAGTTCATCGTCCTCATCGTCCCACTCAACTGCCCCGGCGCACAGCCTCTTTTCCGGCGCTGTGTTAGCCGAATAAATCACCTTGAACAAGCCAAAATCACAAGCGCCCCGTTTCCCAAACCCCCGGCGCCCGGGAAGGGCGCTTTACAACCATGGGGGGGCCTTTACCATTGCCGAATGCGCCGCGACCGCGGCCGCGGACAAGGAGACAAGCTCATGGGCGAATATCTCGCCGAATATGGCTGGGTGACCTGGATCCTGATCGGGCTCGTCGCCGGGGCGATCGCCAAGGCCATCACGCCCGGCCGCGATCCGGGCGGCTGCCTGATCACCATCGTCATCGGAGTCGCCGGCGCGCTGCTCGCGGGCTTCCTGGGTCAGCAGCTCGGCTGGTACCGGGCGGGCGAAGGCGCCGGCTTCCTCGCCGCGATCGTCGGCGCGGTGCTGATCCTGATCGTCTACCGGCTTATTGTTAGGCGCTGAAGCGCCGTTCAGCGATCATGCAGCGCCCCCTGGGCTAAAGCCTTGGCGGTTCGCCCAGGCCGCGAACGAGGAGCGTGGAATGATTCGTGGATTGACGATGGCGGCGCTGATCGCGCTGGCCGTACCGCTGGCCGGGCCGGCGGCGGCGCAGACCGCGCCCCGCGAGGCGGTCACCGGCACCAGGCTCGACGTGGCGGCGACGGGCGAGGTGACGCGGGTTCCGGACATCGTGCGCATCAATGCCGGAGTGGTCACCCAGGCGCCGAGCGCGACCGAGGCGATCCGGCAGAACGCGGCGCGCATGGAACGGATGCGCGCGGCGCTGCGCCAGGCCGGCATCGCCGAGCGGGATATCCAGACCAGCTCGATCAGCCTGCAGCCGGATTACCGCTACGCCGAGAATCAGCCGCCGCAGCTGACCGGCTATCGGGCCAGCAACGAGGTCAACGTCCGCTTCCGCGACATTGCGGCGAGCGGACGAATCCTCGACGCGCTGGTCGCCCAGGGCGCCAATCAGATCAACGGGCCGATGCTGGGCCTCGATCGGCCCGAAGAGGCGCTGGATGAGGCGCGGACCCGAGCCCTCGCCAGCGCGCGGGCGCGCGCCGAACTCTACGCCCGCGCGCTCGGCATGCGGGTGAAGAAGATCCTGTACGTCAGCGAGACCGGCGGGGCGCCGCCGCGGCCAATGGCGATGGAAAGAATGGCTGCGAATCAAGACAGCTCGACGCCGATCTCGCCGGGCGAGCAGGTACTTGCCGTCAGCCTGACGGTCGGCTTCGAGCTCGAGTAGGAAAAGGGCCACCCCCGGAGGGGCGGCCCTTCGCCTGGCCCCGGGCGCTAGCGGAGCGAGCCGCGCCGGACCAGGTTGACGACGGCGAGCAGGATGATCGCCCCGACCAGCGAGACGATGAACGAGGTCACGGTGACCTGCTGGTTGATCGTGCCGCCCGAGAAGATCAGGCCGCCGATGAAGGCGCCGACAATGCCGACGACGATGTTCAGGAGAATGCCCTGCTGCGCGTCGCGGCCCATGACGAGGCTGGCGAGCCAGCCGACGACGCCCCCGATGACCAGCCAGATGATGATTCCGATCATGTTATTTTCCTCCTCCGCTCGGCGCCGGTGACCCGGTTGGTTCCAGCGACAATGCGACCCTAAGACGCGCCGAAGGCGGTCTTGTTCCTGCCGGGCCGGGGGGAGGGGAGTCGGATCTGGACGGACGAGCGGGCGGCGTCAGGCCGCCCTCGCGGAGTTTCAGTAATTCTGCTGGCGGTCGTAGAGCGTCCGGTAATGCTGGATGCGGGTGACGCGCAGCCCCGGCATGCCGGAGCGGTCGACCGCGCGCTGCCAGCCGGCGAACTCCTCGAGACTGAGCCCGTAACGCTCGCACGCCTCGTCGACGCTGATGAGGCCCCCGCTGACCGCGGACACGACCTCGGCTTTGCGACGGACCACCCATCTGGTGGTGGTGGGGTGCGGCAACGACTCGATGGTGAGCGGTTCGCCGAGCGGGCCGATCACCTGAGCGGGGCGGATTTTCTGATTCTCGATCATTCGTACCTCAAAACTCCACGCGCTTTCGGCTCCCTATTGCCGTGTGCGTTCCCTCCTCTAGCGGGAGAGCGTTGAAGGAAGGCTAAAACGCCAAGGTAAATATCACGGTGAGCATGGTTTACGGGTCGTTTCGACGGCGTTTCACTTCGGCACGGTTGAAACAGCCGCGCTGGGCCGAGGCCGCCCGCTGCCATTCCGGTCCGGCGAGGAGGATTTCGGTCAACGGATCGCCTTCCCCCGGCGCCCCGAGAGGCGTGGGCTCCCGCGCCGGCCCGGTGGCGCCTGCCGTGCGTTGCGCCGCCAACGCAGCGGTCAGCAACGAAAAGTCCAGCGGCGCCGCGCTCCTCTTGCGGAGCAGGCGGCCGGCATTGAGCTGAAAGGTCTCGTCCATCACGCGACTCGATAGCGAAAGAGAGTGAAAAGCCGGTAAAGCCCGCGTCCGCATAGCTACGCACCCGCGCGAGGGCTGGGCTTTAGGCGGGCGAGCCCTTATTTGGAGCGGATCATGGAGGCGGACTTCCAGCTCGGCCGGCCGCTCAGCCAGGCCCGAATCGTCGTCGCCATGTCAGGCGGCGTCGACAGCTCGGTCGTGGCCGCGCTGGCCGCGCGGAGCGGCGCCGAGGTGATCGGGGTAACGCTCCAGCTCTACGACCATGGCGAGGCGGCGGGGCGCACGCGAACCTGCTGCGCCGGCCAGGACATATACGACGCCAAAGCGGTCGCGGAGCGGCTCGGCTTCGCGCACTATGTCTTCGATTATGAAAGCCGGTTCCGCGAAAGCGTGATCGAGCGCTTCGCCGAGGAATATGCGCGCGGCCGCACGCCGATCCCCTGCATCAACTGCAACCAGGGGGTGAAGTTCACCGATTTGCTCGGCCTCGCGCGCGACCTGGGCGCGGACTGCCTCGCCACCGGCCATTATGTCAGGCGCGTGGCGGGCGCGAACGGCGCCGAGCTCCACCGCGCCGCCGATCCGGCGCGAGACCAGAGCTATTTCCTGTTCGCGACCACGAGCGCGCAGCTCGATTTTCTGCGCTTTCCGCTGGGCGACATGCCCAAGGCCGCGGTGCGGGAGATCGCCCGGGAGCTTAGCCTCGCCATCGCCGACAAGCCCGACAGCCAGGACATCTGCTTCGTCCCCGACGGCGATTATGCGCGGGTGGTGAAGAAGGTGCGGCCCGAAGCCGCGCGCGAGGGGGAGATCGTCGACCGGGACGGCCAGGTGCTGGGCCTGCATCCGGGGCTAATTCACTTCACCGTCGGTCAGCGGCGCGGGCTCGAGATCGGCGGCCAGAGCGAGCCGCTCTACGTGCTGAAGCTGGAGCCCGAGAGCGGCCGGGTCGTGGTCGGTCCGAAGGCCGCGCTGGCGGTGCGCGCGGCCCGGCTCGAGGGGGTCAACTGGCTCGGCGAGGGGCGGCAAGAGGGGGTGACGGCCAAGGTGCGCTCGCTGGCGAAGCCGGTGCCGGCGCTCTTCGATGGCGAGACCATCCGTTTCGCGCGGCCGGAATATGGCGTCGCGCCCGGCCAGGCGGCAGTACTCTACGAGGGCGACCGGGTGCTCGGCGGCGGCTGGATCGCGGAGACCGTGGCGGCGGTGCTCGAGGCGGCCTGACGCCGCGCGAGGGCGTAGAGCAGCAGCCCCGCCACGGCCAGCCCGGCCAGCATCGCCCAGGCCGGCCAGGTCGATTGCGCGGCGGCCCAGAGGCAGACGGCGAGTGCGGCGGCGATCATCGCCCAGGTCCCAGCACCGGGCTTTTCGGCCCTCGGCAGCGCCGCGATGCACAGGGCATAGACGAAGAGCCGGGCCAGGGTGCTGACGATGGCGAGCCAGACAAAGCTGCCCGTGACGGCGAGAGCGATGCCGGCGAGGCCCATGAACATCACCGAATTGGCCGGCGTGGCGTAGCGCGGGCTTATCCGGCCGAACCAGGCGGGCAGCGAGCCTTGGCCGGCGAGCGCATAAGTGACGCGCGGGGTGGCGGTCATCGAGCCGGTGAGGTTGCCGGCGACAGATGCCAGAGCGGTGGCAGTGAGCAGAACCGCCCCGACCGGGCCGATCAGCGCCTCGGCGAAGGCGGCGAGCGGCGCCGCGGGCGCGGGTTCGGCCGGCATGACCGATACATAAGCGAGCTGGATCAGGAAATAGAGAGCGACGGTCGAGACCAGGGTGGCGATGAGGGCGCGCGGAATGGTGCGGGAGGCGTTGGCGGTCTCATCGGCGGGTACCACCGAATTCTCGAAGCCGACGAAGGCGTAGAGTACGATGAGAGCCGCGCCCTCCATCGCCGAGAGCGGCGGCGGCGGGCCGGGCGGCGGCCAGGAGCCCGCCGCATAAGTCAGGCCCCAGACGGCGAGAAGAATGAGCGGCAGCGCTTTCAAGAGCGTGAGCAGGTCGAGAGCGCGGACCGCGCGGCGCACGCCGACGACGTTGATCAGGGTGATCGCGCCGATCAGCGCGATGATCGTCGCGGCGCGGCCGACCGCGCCGCCGAGCGGCGGCCAGAGCGAGGCGAAGTAGGTGGCGAAGACGTTGGCGTTGGCGGCGAGCGCGGCGATCCGGGCGACATAATAGAGCCAGCCCGCCTGGAACGAAACGAGCGGGCCGAAGGGCGCCGTATAGGCGACCGGGCCGCCAGACACCGGGTGGAGCGCCGCCAGGCGGGCGAAGGGCAGAGCGATCAGCAGGAAGAGCAGGCCGAAGATCGGGAACAGCCAGGGGCTGAACGTGCCGAACTGGCCGTGGAGAGTGGCCGGCAAGGCGAAAATGCCGGCGCCGACCATGCCGCTGAACGACAGGAAGGCCGAACCGGTGAAACCGATGTCGCGCTTGAGCCCGCCCCCCTTGTCCGCCATCAGTCGGGCCGGTTCGCTTGTTCCTCCGCCTGCGCCGCCGCCTCGGCTTCGCGGGCTTCGTCGTCGATCCGAGCCAGCCGGCGCTGCCGCGCTTCCTCGATCATCCGCGCCCAATTGACGCCCTCATTGTCGCGGCGCTCGGCCCGGGCCTGGCTCAGGATCTGGTTGAAGCAGCCGGTGAAGCCGCCGCCGCCGACCGTCGAGCAGCTGTCGGTGCCGGTGCGGCCGACATAAGAAAGCTCGATCGCGCGGTTGGCCCAGGCCTGGCTGGCCGGATCGTTCGGATTTTCGCGGAGGTTGGGCGGCACCCGGTAACGCTCTTCCTCGGCAAAGCGAACGCAGATCGTGAGCTCGTCCGCGTCGGTGTCCTCGGTGCAGGGATCGTCGCCATAGACGATCACCTGATTGACCCGGACGTCCTCGGGACCGGCGGCCTCGGCGGCGCCGGGGACGGGGACGCCGGGCTGCTGGGCGGCGGCGGGCATGGCCAGAGCGGCGGCGCTGATGGCGATAAGGGCGATGCGCATGGTCCTAGATCCTCTTCGAAAGCTCGATCGCGACGCGGCAGCCCGTCCGGATCGCCGCATAGAGCAAGGGGTAGGCGGGAGACTGTTCGGCGCCCGCGGCAAGGGCAATGTCGCGATGCTCGCGCTCGTCGGCCTGGAAGCGGACGATGCTGGCCGAGAGCGCGGGGTCGCTGTCGCCCAGCGCCTCGAGCTGCTCCGAATAATGGGCGTCGATCTCATCTTCGATCGCCGCGGTGCAGGCCATGGCCGCCTCCGGGCCGATCAAAGCGGTGGCGGCGCCGAGCGCGTGGCCCGCGACCGCCCAGACCGGCTGCAGGACGGTCGGGCGCACGCCGCGCTCGGCGAGCAATTGGTCGAAATGCCGCAAATGGCCCTTTTCCTGCTCGGCCATGCGGGCGACGAGGCCGGCGGCGGGGTGGCGGCCGCCGAACACGGCGAGTTGGCCGGCATAGATGCGGGTCGCGCCATATTCGCCGGCTTGGTCGACGCGCAGCATCGAGGGCACATCGGCTCGTACGTCGCCGGGACGCCAGGCGGGCGCGCTCATCGGGCGGTCCGAGGTCGCTTCAGGCTCAGCCATAGGATCACCAACGCAGAGCCAAGCGAAAAGATCGCGTTCCAGCCCGCCATCGAGATGCCGAGCCACGACCACTGGATCTCGTCGCAGCGGACGACCGGCGCCGCCATGATCTCGGCAAGGGTGAGCGCGCCGCTCGCCGTGCACTGGGTGAAGCCCTCGAAATAATCGAGCTCGACGCCGGCATGGTAGACGCCGATCGCACCGCTGGCGGCGATGCCCAGGGCGGCCAGCCAGACGAAACTCCGGCCGCGGTCCGGCATCCGGCCGGCAAGGAGGGCGACGATGGCGAAAGCCAGCCCCGCCATGTGCGCCCAGCGCTGCCAGTAGCACATCTCGCAGGGGTGGAGACCGCCCCAATATTGCGAGCCGTAGGCGCCGGCGAGCAGGCCCGCCGGAACGAGCAAGGCGATCGCCCTGGCCAGCCCGAGCGGTTCGTTCATCCGTAAGCCCGTCAGCGGCTGCCGCGGCGCGGCGCGGCCGCCCCGGCGACCCGCGGCGGCGGCGCCGCGCGGCCCAGGCGCGCGAGCGTCTGCACCGCATAATGGAGCTGATAGTCGGTGATGCCGCGCTGGGTCAGCTCCTCGATCGAGGCGGCGAAGCGGGGATCGGGGCGGCCATCGTCCTGGATGAGGTCGTCGCGCACCCCGGCCTCGTTGACCAGATGGCGCCTCAAGTCCGATTCGCGGACGCGGTTGCGCGAGCGGTAATCCGGGTCGGAGATTTGCGGCACCAGCAGATCCGGGGTGATCCCGCCTTCCTGCACCGAGCGGCCTCCGGGCGTGTAATAGCGGGCGGTGGTGAGGCGCAGCGCGGTGCTGCCGTCGCCCAATGGGAGCAGGGTCTGGACCGAGCCCTTGCCGAAGGTGCGCTCGCCCATGACGATGGCGCGGCGATGGTCCTGCAGAGCCCCGGCGACGATCTCCGAGGCCGAAGCGGTGCCGGCATCGACCAGGACCACGATGGGGAGCCCGCGGGCGGCGTCGCCCGGGCGAGCGTAATAACGCTCGATGTCGGTGCGGCGGCGGCCGCGTTGCGAGACGACCTCGCCGCGCTCGAGGAACAGATCGGAAAGCCCGACCGCCTGGTCGAGCAGGCCGCCGGGGTTGGACCGCAAATCGATGACCCAGCCCAAAGGCGGCCCGCCCAGCTGGCGCTCGATATCGGCCATGGCGCGCTGCGTCGCATCGGTGGTGACCCGGCTGAAGGTCGTGACGGTTAAAATGCCGACGCGGTCGCGCACCTCGCCGCGCACGGCCGGGATGTCGATGATGGCGCGGGTGATGTTGACGTCGAACGGGCGCTCGCGGCCGGCGCGGACGATGGTGATGCGCACCGAGGTCCCGGGCGCGCCGCGCATCCGGTCGACGGCCTCATCGAGCGTGCCGCCGTAGAAGAGGCGCCCGTCGATATGGGTGATGAAGTCGCCCGGCTTGATGCCGGCGCGGTCGGCCGGAGTGCCGCGGGTCGCGGCGATCACTTTTACCGCATTCTCTTCCATGGTGACGGTGAGGCCGAGGCCGCCATAATTGCCGTCGGTCGTCGTCATCAGGCTCTGGAAGCCGCGCGCGTCGAGATAGGAGCTGTGCGGATCGAGGCTGGCGAGCATGCCGTCGATGGCGCCGCGGATCAGCTGCTCGTCGGTGACCTGATCGACATATTCGGCCTTCACCCGCTCGAGGACGGACATGAACTGGCTGATCTCGCGCACCGCGCCGACATCGACCTGGGCCATGCTGGCGGTGGTGGCGGGAATGAAGGCGATCGCGCCGATGAGGCCGAGCGCGGGAAGGAGATTCTTGGCCATGGGGTCCTGCTCAAAAACTTTTGCCGGCTTCTACAGCCTTATTAGGGCCGCGAAAAGCAACGTTCGATGAACGTCCCGCGATCCGGCCCGCGGCCCATTCAACCGCCGACCAACTGGGCGAGCGGGACCGGGCGGCCGTTGCGGCGCAGCTCGACGGTGACGCGCGGGCTGCCGGCGCCGGCGCGGCCGACGCGCGCCCCGCGGCGAACGACGCGCCCCGCGGCGACGTCCAATGCGGCGAGATCGGTGACGACGCTCGACCAGCCGCGGCCATGGTCGATGATCACGACATTGCCATAGCGACGGAACGGCGCCGCATAGACGATCCGGCCGCCGGCGGGCGCGATCACGCGCGCCCCGGCCGCGGTCTCGAAGGTCAGGCCGCGCGAATGGACGCCGCCGTCCGAAATCTCGCCGACCCCGGTGATCAGCCGCCCCTCGACCGGCAGCGAATAGGGGATCGTCTCGGCCGCCGGTCCCGCCGGTGCCGGGCCGGGACGGGGTATGGGGCCGGGGAGCCGCGCGAGGCTGGCGGCGAGCGCCGCCTGATAGTCGCGCCTGCCGATGGTCGCGCTCAGTGCGCGCGCCTCCTCGCCAAAGACGAGCGCGCGGTCGGACTGGGTCAGCGCCAGGCCGGAGAGCGCTTCCGAACGGGCGCGTTGCCCCGCCTCGAATGCCGCGAGCGCGCTGCGCCGCTCGCCGAGCGCGGCCCGGCTGCCGAGCAGGCCCTGGCGGGCGGCCTCGGAATCGCGCCGCAAGTCTGCGCTGCGCGCGACCTCGGCGCGCAGCAGGGCCGTGCGGCGGCGGATTTCGGGCATGGTCGCCGCGAGCAGCGAGCGGACATGGACCGCGTCGCGCACCGAGCCGGGCTGGACCAAGGCAAGCGCGGCGGGGCGGCGGGTCATGGTCTGCAGCGCGGCGGTGAGCCGGATGACCGGGCCCTGCCGCTCGGCGAGCCGGGCGCGCTGGGCGGCGATGAGCGCGCCGATGACCGCGATCCGCCGCTCGGCCGCGGTGAGATCGGCCTCGGCCGCCTCGATCCGGGCGGCAAGCGCTTCGGAGGCGGCGCGGGCGCGGTCGGCTTCGCCGGTCGCGCGGCGCGCCTCGACGTCGAGGCGCTGGTAGCGGCGGGTGGCCTGGGCCGCTTCGAGCCGCGCCTGGGCCAAGGCCTCGACGTCGGCGCGCGGCGCGCTCGCCGCCGCGCCGAGCAGCACCGCCAAAGCGGGGAGGATGAGGAGCGGCCGATGCACCGCTTTACCCTTCACGATGATAGGGGTGGTTCGCAAGCAGACTCGTCGCGCGGAACAATTGTTCGGCGAGCAGAACGCGGGCGAGCAGATGCGGCCATGTCGCCCGTCCGAAGGCGAGGAGCAGGTCCGCCGAGGCCCGGTCGCCATCGCCGAAGCCGTCGGCGCCGCCGATCAGGAAGCGCGCCTCGCGCGCGCCGCCGTCGCGCCAGGCCCCAAGCTTTTTCGCGAGGGCGATCGAGCCGAGCTGCTCGCCTTTCTCGTCCAGCAGGATGGTGACGCCGCCCGCGGCCGCCGGCACGGCCTTGCCGCCGCTCTCGGGGAGCTCGGTGACCTTCACCGGCCAGGCGATCCGCTTCAGGTAGCGGTCAACGAGCTCGGCCTCGGCGCCGCGCCCGATCTTCCCCCGCGCGATGATGTGGAGCAGCAATTAGACGCTGGCCGCGGCCGGCGGGGCGCTGTCCTCGAACGCCCACATCCTTTCCAGATTGTAGAAGCTGCGCACCTCCGGCCGGAACAGGTGGACGATGACGTCGTCGGCGTCGATCAGCACCCAATCGGCCACCGGCAGCCCTTCGACGCGGACCGAGCGGCCAAGCTCGCGCTTGATCCGTTCGGAGAGCTTTTGCGCCATGGCGGCGACCTGCCGGGTCGAGCGGCCCGAGGCGATCACCATATAATCGGCGATGTTGGATTTGCCGTTCAAGGGGATGGAGACGATTTCGACGGCTTTGTCGTCGTCGAGGGAACGTAGCACGAGGTCGTGAAGCGCCTCGGCCCGTTCGATGGCTCCGTCATCCTGCGGAGCGTTGGTGGGTTTGGGCAAACTACCTCCTTAGTCAATCGGCCGCCGCGTCACGCCGTCGCGGACAGCCTTGTTGTTGAACGATTTACCTGCAGATTCGTGCCAATCGGGATTGGCGGCGCGGATGGCTGTCGCGGATGTCGGATCGGGCGGCAATTGAAGCAGCACGAGCGCCGGCGGTCTCCACTCTGTCCAGTTCCGAGCCATGGCCGCGGGCCGGACGAAGCGACGCAGCCAGCCCCAGGCGGGCGCCTTGAGGGCGGCGCCATCATAGCCCGGGCGGCCGATCACGGCAATCGGCATAAGCGCCGCGATCCTCCGCCAGTCGCGCCAGCGGTGGAACTGGGCGAGATTATCCATGCCCATCAGCCAGACGAAGCGCCGGTCGGGGAAGCGGCGGACCAGAGCGGCGAGAGTGTGGACCGTATAGATCGTGCCGAGCTCGCGCTCGATCGCGGTGGGGCGGATCCGGGCGCGGCGCGCGGCGCGGCGGGCCGAAGCGAGGCGCGCGGCGAGCGGCGCCATGCCCTTCTTTGGCTTGAGCGGATTGCCCGGCGAGACCAGCCACCAGATCTCGTCGAGCCCGAGCGCGTCCAATGCTGCGAGGCTCACGCGCCGGTGTCCGCCATGGGCCGGGTTGAATGAGCCGCCGAGAAGGCCGGTAAGGGTCATGCCCTCGCGATAGCATGGGGCCCGGCGCGGCGCGAATGGCCTCGACGCTTGACCGTGCTTCAGCCAATATGGTCCGCGGAGGGGCGCGATGGTTTCAGGGATGGAGGGGGTCGGCGAAGCGGTCACCGGCGGCATGCTGGCGCGCGCGGTCGAGCCGGAGACCGGGGCGGACGGCCGCGCAAGCGAAACCCGATGCCTTAATTGCGGCGCCGAGCTCGCTGGGACCTATTGCCACCAATGCGGGCAAAAGGGCCATGTCCACCGTACGCTCACGGCCTTCTGGCACGACCTCGCCCACGGCGTGCTCCATTTCGAGGGCAAAATCTGGCGGACCCTGCCTTTGCTTGCCTGGCGCCCGGGCGAACTCACCCGCCGCTATGTCGAGGGCGAGCGGGCGCGCTTCGTGTCGCCGATCGCCTTGTTCCTGTTCTCGGTCTTCCTGATGTTCGCGGTGTTCACCCTGATCGGCGGCCCGTTCGGGATGACCGGCGCGCCGCAGATGAATCGCGAGGCCGCGGCCGATATCGAGCGGCAAAGGGACCGGCTGGACCAGCGCATCGCGAACCTCCAGCGCGGGCGCCGTGAGCTCGCGGCCCGCGATCAGCCGGCCGCGACGATCGATGCGGAGCTCCGGGTGCTCCGCCAGCAACGGCGAGCCATCGACACCGTCGAGTCCATCGTGCTGGTTCCCTCATCGGCGCCGGAGGGTTCCGCAAGGACCGTCGATCTTCGCGGCGTCAGATTCGACACCGGTTGGCCCTGGCTCGATCGAGCCGCCGAGAAGGCGCGGGAGAACCCGTCGCTGCTGATCTACGAGCTGCAGAACAACGCCTACAAATTCTCCTGGGCGCTGATCCCGATCTCCGTGCCGTTCCTATGGCTCCTTTTCCTCCACCGGCGGCGCTACCGGCGGCACAAGGCCTACGATCATGTCGTCTTCGTGACCTATTCGATCGCGTTCATGAGCCTGGCGCTGATCGCCTTGAGCCTGCTGCGCCCGCTCGGCGCCGGCGAGGGGTTCGGCGCCCTCGCCGTCGCCATCGTGCCGCCGTTCCACATGTACCGGCAGCTGCGCGGCGCTTACGGACTGTCGCGGTTCAGCGCGCTGTGGCGGACCGCGCTGCTCCTCATCTTCGCCACCTGGGCGGCGACGCTCTACTTCCTGCTGCTGCTCGCGCTCGGCTTGCTCGGCTGACGCTCAGGCGGTGGCCGGTCCGCCGATCGGCCCGCGCGGGCGGCGAGTCGAGGGGATCGAGGCGCCGGCGGGCTGCACGGACGGCTTGGCGCTCGGATTCTCGCGGCCGATATCCTCGCCCTTGATCGCGTGCTTGGCCTCCTCGCCGGTCAGCGTCTCATATTCGAGCAAGGCGTTGGCGAGGCGGTGGAGCTCGTCCAGATGGTCGGTCAGCACCTTGCGGGCGACCCCTTCCGCCTCCTCGATCAGGCGGCGGATCTCCTGGTCGATCAGCTGCGACGTCTCCTCCGAAACATGCTGGGCCCGCGAGACGCTGTGGCCGAGAAACACCTCTTCCTGATTGTCGCGATATCTGAGCCAGCCGAGCCGCTCGGACATGCCATATTCCATGACCATCGCGCGGGCCAATTCGGTCGCCTGCTGGATGTCGTTGGAGGCGCCGGTGTTGAGCGAATCCTCGCCGTAGATGATCTGCTCGGCGATGCGGCCGCCGAAGCAGAGCGCGAGCCGCGCCTTCATCTGCTTCATCGACATCGAATAGCGGTCGCGCTCGGGGAGGTTCCAGGTGACGCCCAAAGCGCGGCCGCGCGGGATGATCGTCACCTTGTGCAGGGGATCGCAGCCGTCGACGTGAAGCGAAACCAGAGCGTGGCCGGCCTCGTGATGCGCGGTCGCCCTCTTCTCCTCCTCGGTCATGACCATGGACTTCCTCTCGGCGCCCATCATCACCTTGTCCTTGGCGAGCTCGAACTCCTTCATCGCGACCAGGCGCTTGCCCATGCGCGCGGCGAGCAGGGCCGCCTCGTTGACGAGGTTGGCGAGATCGGCGCCCGAAAAGCCCGGCGTGCCGCGGGCGATGACGCGCGGATCGACGTCGGGCGCGAGCGGCACCTTGCGCATATGGACGAGCAGGATCTTCTCGCGGCCCTCGATGTCCGGGCGCGGCACCACGACCTGGCGGTCGAAGCGGCCGGGGCGGAGCAAGGCGGGATCGAGCACGTCGGGGCGGTTGGTCGCGGCGATGATGATGATGCCCTCATTGGCCTCGAAGCCGTCCATCTCGAC
>Ga0190275_10000025_pt1 | contig 211149 bp, 218 predicted proteins | sample Popmic550T_FD_133745 | JGI IMG/M metagenome (GOLD analysis project Ga0190275, IMG submission 133745) | Populus adjacent soil microbial communities from riparian zone of Yellowstone River, Montana, USA - 550 T | ecosystem: Environmental > Terrestrial > Soil > Riparian zone > Trees stand...
CGAGGTCGCCGCGGCGTTGAAGGTGACGGTGAGCGTACCGCCGACGCCGCCGCTGAAGGTGCCGATCACGACGCCGCCATAGCTGACGTCCGCGCCCGAGACGCCGATCTGGCCCGCGCCCGGACCCTGATTGCGGATCGCCGCCCGGTCCTCGGCCCTGAGCCCCGAAAGGGTCAGCGACCCACCGTCGAAATTGTCGTCCGGATCGGTGAAGGTCACGTCGGCGTCGAGCAGCTGCGGCGCGGCGTTCTCGGTGAGCGACAGCGTCGGCGCGAAGCCGGTGAGCGTGGGCGCGGTATTGGGCATGGCCGATTCCTTCGGAGAATGAAATTACGACCCTCGCGCTCAAGCTCGGTCGTGCCGCCCGCGCCGCCGCGCGGGCCGTGAACTGACTAAGCTATTGCAAATACACCGCAGAGTCGAGCCGCAAGCCGGCCGCGGACCTCGATCGGGCGGCACCGGGGCCAGGGCACGGCTCCGGTGCACGATCCTCGACAACTGCCGGCGCCCGGGATCAACCCGGACACGAGGATCGTTATCCGCCGTAGAGCCTCACGGCGGCCCGGCCTTGTGGCATCGGAATCCAGTTCGCGCTCTTCGAAAACCTGCCGGCGATCACCGCCGCCGACATCATTCCGATCATGGGTTAGGGTCAGGACACCGCCCGCAGCCGCGCCTCGGGCTGCGCGCCGATCGCGGCCAGGCGGGCGGACAAGTTACGCTGATTGCGGAATAATTTGGCGGATTACCGTAAAATGCCGAAGGTGGCGGCGTGCGGGGGCGGTTCAGGAGGACGGCCATGCTCAAGAGAACCCGATTCGAAGCGTCACGCAACCTCGTCGAGGTCGACCGCTACTCCGCGAACCCCGACGCCGACGGCCACGCGGTCATTCGTGCCGCCGCGGCCGGCCCCGCCCCGCGCGCGGACATCACCGGCACGAGCGGCAACGACACGCTGACCGGGACCTCCGGCTGGGGCAGGGCAACAGCGCGTTCAACCTGACACCGACGGGGTCGCTCAATCCCAACGCTTTCGTGTCCCGACCCGCGGCCGCGGACGCCGACGATTGCATCATCTACGATCCCGCGACCGGCAACCTGTTCTACGACAGGGACGGGACGGGCGACGAGGTGCAGATCCTGTTCGCGATCCTCGATCCCGGCCTCGCCGTCACCGCGAGCGACTTCGTGGTCTTCTGACCAGGGCCGCGCGGCTCAGGCGACGACCTTGAGCCGCGCCTCGGGCCGGGTGCCGAGCCAGATGGTGACGGTGAGCTCGCCGCCTTCCAGATGCTCGACGACGCGGCCCTCGAGGCCCGCTTCCTCGAGATGCTTGAGCATCGCCTCGTCGGCGAAGCCAAGCCGGACATGGGCGTCGGTCGCGCGCAGCTCCTCGCGCTCGTGCGGGGCGAAATCGACGATCAGCAGACGCCCCCCCGGGGCCAGCAGGCGCGCCGCCTCAGCGACCGCCGCGGCCGGGTTTTGCGCATAATGGAGCACCTGGTGGATGATCACCGTGTCGGCGGAGCGTGAGGCCAGCGGCAAGGCGTACATGTCGCCCTGGCGCAGCTCGACCGCATCGAGGCCGGCCTCGGCCAGCTTGGCGCGGGCGAGGCGAAGCATTTCGGGGCTGCGGTCGATGCCGAGCGACTGCTCGGCCTGGGCCGCGAACAATTCGATCATCCGGCCGGTGCCGGTGCCGATATCGACCAGGCGGCCGATCGGCGGGCCTTCCGGTCCGGCGTCGAGCGCGCGGCCGATCGCGGCTTCGACCTCGGTCTCGGCGACGTGGAGCGAGCGAAGCGCGTCCCATTCGCGCGCGTGGCTGGCGAAATAGCGCGTCGCCGCCGCCGCCCGGTCGGCGCGGACCGCGGCGAGGCGCGCGGCGTCGGCCGCGACCCAGGGATTGTCGCCATCGAGATCGGCCCAGCGGTCGACGAGCTGGAACAAAGGCTCGGTCCGGGGCCTGGCCCCAAGGCTCAGGAACACCCAGCTCCCTTCCTTGCGCCGCTCGGCGAGCCCGGCGTCGATCAGGATCCGGACATGGCGCGAGACCCTGGGCTGGCTCTGCCCGAGCACCTGCGCAAGCTCGCCGACGCTCAATTCCATGGCGCGCAGAAGCATCAGGATCCGAAGCCGGGTCGGATCCGCCAAAGCCGCGAAAATCTTGGGCGCCAAAGCCATGTATAGGGATATAAAGATACCTTTATATCGGTCAAGGCGCGGCTGGCCCTTCGCCTCCGCTTGGGCTCGGACCATCCGGCTTGGCTACATTCTTCTTCCCTTCCCAACCGAGACGGTAGAGAAACGCTAGACTCAGGTGAAAGAGTCGCATAATATCCCAGCCCGCTGGAAGGCCGGAGGAGGGGCCTGAGCTGCTCAGTCGGTGCCTCGCCAGCGCAAACAGGGGTTCTCCTCGCAACGCACTCGCAACTTTTTGAAGGAAATATCCGTGAAGAAACTCGCTCTCACCCTCGTCGCCGTTTCCGCTCTGGGCCTCGCGGCCTGCGGCGAAACCGCCACGACCAATGAAGCCGCCAACAACACCGCCGACACCACCAACGAGGCGGTCGAGGATCTCGGCAACGCGACCGAGGCCCTGGAAAATGCGGCCGAGAATATGGGCGACGCCGCCGCCAATGTCGCCGACTCCGCTGCCGATTCGGCCGCGAACGTCGCCGACGCCGCGAGCAACGAAGTCAAGTAAGCTTTCGGGCTTATTTCGGGACGAAGGGTCGCGCGCCGCGAGGTGCGCGGCCCTTTTTCTTTGCGCGCGCTTCGGGCAAGCTGCCCCCAGCCATGCCAAGGGAGAGCGTCGTATGAGGACAGGCAGGACCCTGCTGGGCGGAGCGGCGGCGCTGGCGCTGCTGGCCGGCTGCGGCGGCGGCGGCGACCAGGGCGCCGGCGGCGTAAGCCCCGAGGAGGAGCGCGCGCTCGACAATGCCGCGGCCATGCTCGATTCCAACAATATCGACGTCTCGGCGGATTCGATGGCGGCGAACGAGGCCGACGTCGCCGCCGAGGAGAATGCGGTGGGCGCGGAAACAAGCAACGGCCAATAGCCCGAATAGAGAAAGGACCGGGGAGTCTGCTCCCCGGCCCTTCCTTTTCGTCTGAGATCATGGGCGCGGGCAAAGCCCGCGCTGGCGTCGGACGGGTTCGTGCGGCTTTAGGCCGCACGCCTCGCCGTCCGGGCTTTGGCGAGTCCTCCGCTAGCAAGCGCTAGCGGAGGCCGCCATTCGCCTTAGAAATCCATGCCGCCCATGCCACCCATGCCGCCGCCGCCGCCCATGCCGCCGGCCGACTGCTTGTCCTCGGGGAGCTCGCTCACCGCCGCTTCGGTGGTTATGAGGAGGCCCGCGACGCTGGCGGCGTCCTGAAGCGCGGTTCGGACGACCTTGGTCGGATCGATCACTCCGGCCTTGACCAGATTCTCGTAGACCTCGGTCTGGGCGTTGAAGCCGAACTGTTCGTCCTTGCCGTCGACCAGCTTGCCGGCGACGACGGCGCCGTCATGGCCCGCATTCTCGGCGATCTGGCGGAGCGGCGACTGGAGCGCGCGGCGGATGATGTCGATGCCGCGGGTCTGGTCGTCATTGTCGCCGGTGAGGCCCTTCAGCGCCCTGGTGGCGTAGAGAAGAGCGACTCCGCCGCCCGGAACGATGCCTTCCTCGACCGCTGCGCGGGTGGCGTGGAGCGCGTCGTCGACGCGATCCTTGCGCTCCTTGACCTCGATCTCGGAGGAGCCGCCGACCTTGATCACGGCGACGCCGCCGGCGAGCTTGGCGAGACGCTCCTGGAGCTTCTCCTTGTCATAGTCCGAGTTGGTGTTCTCGATCTGCTGACGGATCGCCTCGACCCGGCCCTTGATCTTGTCGGATTCGCCGGCGCCGTCGACGATCGTCGTATTGTCCTTGTCGATCGTGACGCGCTTGGCCTGCCCGAGCATGGCCACGGTGACGTTCTCGAGCTTGATCCCGAGATCCTCGGAGATCATCTCGCCGTTGGTCAGGACCGCGATATCCTCGAGCATCGCCTTGCGGCGATCGCCGAAGCCCGGCGCCTTCACCGCCGCGACCTTGAGGCCGCCGCGCAGCTTGTTGACGACGAGGGTGGCGAGCGCCTCGCCCTCGATATCCTCGGCGATGATGAGGAGCGGACGGCCCGACTGGACGACCGCTTCCAGGATCGGAAGCATCGCCTGCAGATTGCCGAGCTTCTTCTCGTGGATGAGGATGTAGGGATCGGTCAGCTCGACCGACATCTTCTCGGGATTGGTGATGAAGTAAGGCGAGAGATAGCCGCGGTCGAACTGCATGCCCTCGACGACGTCCAGCTCGAATTCGAGACCCTTGGCCTCCTCGACCGTGATCACGCCTTCCTTGCCGACCTTTTCCATCGCCTCGGCGATCTTCTCGCCGACGATGGTGTCGCCATTGGCGGCGATGCTGCCGACCTGGGCGATCTCGGTGGAGCCGGAAACCTCCTTGGAGCGGCCCTTGAGGTCCTCGACGACCTTGGTGACGGCGATGTCGATGCCGCGCTTCAGGTCCATCGGGTTCATGCCCGCGGCGACCGATTTCATGCCCTCACGGACGATCGACTGGGCAAGGACGGTGGCGGTGGTGGTTCCGTCGCCGGCGAGGTCGTTGGTCTTGGAGGCGACCTCGCGAAGCATCTGCGCGCCCATATTCTCGAACTTGTCCTTGAGCTCGATCTCCTTGGCGACGGTGACGCCGTCCTTGGTGATCCGGGGCGCGCCGAAGCTCTTGTCGAGGACGACGTTGCGGCCCTTGGGGCCCAAAGTAACCTTCACCGCGTCGGCGAGGATGTCCACGCCGCGCATGATCCGCTCACGGGCGTCGCGCGAAAAGCGTACGTCTTTCGCTGCCATGTTACCTAATCCTTCCAATTCGTCACCCCGGCGAAGGCCGGGGTCTCGTTGAGATTGCTGTGACTTTAGCGGCCTGAGATCCCGGCCTGCGCCGGGATGACGGGCTTGGTGGTCAGCCGACGATCCCCAGGATGTCGCTTTCCTTCATGATGAGGAGGTCCTCGCCGTCGAGCTTGACCTCGGTGCCGGACCATTTGCCGAACAGGATCTTGTCGCCGGCCTTGACGTCCAGCGGGGTGATCGTGCCGTCTTCGGCGCGCGCGCCCGAGCCTACGGAGACGACTTCGCCTTCCTGCGGCTTTTCCTTGGCGCTGTCGGGGATGATGATGCCGCCGGCCGTCTTCTCCTCGGCCTCGACGCGGCGGACGAGCACCCGATCGTGGAGCGGTCGAAAATTCATGCGTTCACCTTTCTCAAATGCGCGGCGCTCCCATTAGTGCGTTGGAGGCCGTCCGACATGGAACCTGTTGGCACTCGCATGGTGTGAGTGCCAATGGTCGCGATTTAGGGACTGATCGCGGCACGTCAAGGCTCCCCCCGCCCTTTTCGACCCGCGCAAGGCCGGCCATTTACAGACGGGGGGGCGTCGGTTAGCCGGAACGGGCAAGGGAGCGAGGCCGATGAAGTTCGCACGCATGGCATGGAAGGTTCTGGTCGGGGTCAAGGACGGGCTCGTCCTCCTGTTCATGCTGATTTTCTTCGGCAGCCTGTACGCGGCGCTGGCGACGAGCCCTTATCGGGGAAGCGCGACGAGCGGCGTGCTGAGGCTCGACCTCGCCGGGTCGATCGTGGAGCAGCCGGCCGAGGCGGACCCGTTCGCCATTCTGGGCGGGGGCGCGATCACCCGCGAATACCGGCTGGCCGAAGTGATCGCGGCGCTCGACGCGGCGGCCGCAAGCGACCGGATCAGGGCGGTCGCGCTCGACCTCGACATCTTCACCGGCGGCGGCCAGACCGCCTTGACCGACGTCGGCGAGGCGCTCGACCGGGTGCGGCGGTCGGGCAAGCGGGTGGTCGCCTATGCGACCGGCTACACCGACGATTCGTACCAGCTCGCCGCCCATGCGGACGAGGTCTGGCTCGATCCGCTGGGCGCGGTGCTGTTCGCGGGGCCGGGCGGCACCAACCTTTATTATGCCGGCCTGATGGAGCGGCTCGGGGTCACCGCCAACGTCTATCGGGTCGGCGCGTTCAAGTCGGCGGTCGAGCCTTATACGAGGAGCGACATGTCGCCCGAGGCGAGAGCGAACGCGCAGGCGCTCGCCGACGCGCTCTGGGGGACCTGGCGCCAGAATGTCGGCCAGGCACGGCCGCGCGCCCAGATCGCGGCCTATGCCGCCGATCCGTCGCGCTTCATCCAGGCGGCCGGGGGCGACATGGCGCGCGCCGCGCTCAGCGCCGGCCTCGTCGACCGGGTCGGCGACCGCACCCGGTTCGGCCGGCGCATGGCGGAACTGGGCGGCGCCGGCGACGAGGACGTGCCGGGCAGCTACCGGGCGGTCCATTACAACGCCTGGGCGAACGATCATCCGGCGACCCATTCGGGCGGCTCCATCGGCGTGCTCACCGTCGCCGGCCTGATCGTCGACGGCGAGGCCGGGCCGGGCACGGCGGGCGGCGAAACGGTCGCGCGCAATCTCGAGCGCGGGCTGGAGAACGGCAATTTGCGCGCGCTGGTGGTGCGCGTCGATTCGCCGGGGGGATCGGTTCTCGCCTCCGAACGGATCCGGCGCGCGATCCTGGCGGCGCGGGCGCGCAACATCCCGGTGGTGATCTCGATGGGGTCGGTGGCGGCGTCGGGCGGCTATTGGATCGCCACCGCGGGCGACATGATCATGGCCGAGCCCTCGACGATCACCGGCTCGATCGGCGTGTTCGGCATATTGCCGAGCTTCGAGGGGTCGCTTCAGAAGCTCGGCGTCGGTGCGGACGGGGTCAGAACGACGCCGCTGTCGGGCGAGCCCGATCTGCTTCGCGGCCCTTCCGAGCAGGCCGACCGGCTGCTGCAGATGGGCGTCGAAAGCACGTATCGCCGTTTCATCTCGCTGGTGGCGAACGCTCGGCGTCTGGCGCCGGCCCGGGTCCATGAGATCGCGCAGGGTCGGGTCTGGGACGGCGGCGCCGCGCGCCAGCTCGGCCTCGTCGATCGCTTCGGCTCGCTCGACGACGCAATCGCGGAGGCGGCGCGGCGGGCGCGGATCGACCCCGACGACGCCCGGCCCGTCTTCCTCGAAAAGGAGCCCGGCTTCCTTGCGCAGATGTTCGCCGACGCCGCCCGCGACGAGGAGGAGACTGTGTCGCGAGACGCCTTCGCCCGGCTCGCGCGCCGGCCCGAGGCGATGATCGAGCGCGCGCTCTTGGACGCCCGCTCGCTGCTGGCGGGGCCGGCCATCCAGGCGCGCTGCCTCGAATGCCCGGCGACCGCGCCCGCGGCGCGCGCCGGCGCGCGGGCGGCCGAAGGGCTCTGGGCGCGGCTGCTCGCCCTGGCCTGGCGGGGGTGAGAATCCGCCGCGCCACCGCGGCCGACGCGGCGGCGATCGCGGCGATCTACGCGCCCTATGTCCTCGCCAGCGCCGCCTCGTTCGAAACCGAGGCGCCTGGGGCCGAGGAGATGCGGGCGCGGATCGAGGCGGGCGGCGACCTCTATCCGTGGCTGGCCGCGTGCGAGGCGGAGGGGCCGCCGCTCGGCTTCGCCTATGCCTGCGCCTTCCGAGAGAGGCCGGCCTACCGCTTCACCGTCGAGACCACGGTCTACGTCGCCAAGGGGGCCCAGCGGCGCGGCATCGGGACCCTCCTGTACGGCGCGCTCCTTCCGCTGCTGGAGGCGCAGGGCTTCGCGCAGGCGATCGCCGCGATCACGCTCCCCAACCCGGCGAGCGTGATCCTGCACGAGGCTCTCGGCTTCGCCCGCGCCGGCACCTACGAGCAGGTCGGCTTCAAGCTCGGCCGATGGCACAGCGTCGGCCTGTGGCAGCGGGCGCTGGCGCCGATGGGCGTCCCGCCGGAAGAGCCGCGGCCGGTTTCGGCCGCGTGGAAGGGTTAGCGCGCCGTCCTTTCCGCCGCGAGGATCGCCGGCCAGTCGAGCGGGCCGCCGACGAAGCGGGCGCGCAGCCGCTCCAGCGAAACCCGGTTGCCGTCGCGGAAGAAGGCGGCGAGCTGCCGGCCCGCGTCGGTCCCGGCATAGCCGACGCCGGTCAGCCGGGCGCGGGTGCGCCCCTCGCCGGCCGGCTCGAGCTCAAAGAAATGGGTGACCCGCCGGAAGGTCTCGAAATGGGGGAAGCCGTCGGGCGCCTTGGTGGTGCGGAAGACCAGGGTCCGGCCGGGCAGGATGGCGGTGAGGTGCTGGCGGATCGTGCTCGGATCGCCTGGGCTCGCGGTCGGCGTGTAGCTCGTCTCCAGCGTGTCCCCATCGACGAGCCAGGCGGCGGGCACCGCCCAGGTGCGCCAGCCTTCGGGCGTCGAGATGGCGGTCCAGACCTCCGCCTGGGCCGCGGGGACGACGACTTCATGGACGAGGGTCATCGTCCCGTCCGCCTCGCGGCGCTCGGCGATCGCGACGTCCTGTGCCAGGGCGGCGGCGGGGAGGAGGAGCAGGAACGCGAGGACAAGCTGCTTCATCGTCATCTCCCACCGGCGCGCGACTCGGCGCCTATGTTGATTGAACGTTCAATCAAGTCAAGTCTCAGCGGCGATAGGCGGGCAGCGACCAGCCGCGCAGGATCGCCGCGCCGCGCAGGGCGAAGCCGGCCGCGGCGGCGATGGGGCCCGCGATTCCGCCGGGAACCCCGACCAGCGTCAGGCCAACCAGCAGCGCCGCCGACAGAGCCGCGGCGGTGACGTAGAGCTCGGACCGCATCAGGATCGAAGGCTCGCCCGCGAGCACGTCGCGGACGATGCCACCGAGGCAGCCGGTCAGCACCCCCATCGCGAAGGCCGGCAGCGGCGCGAGGCCGAAGGCGAGGCCCTTCGCCGCGCCGTAGGTCGCATAGGCGGCGAGCCCGGCGGCGTCGAGCCAGAGCAAGGCTTTGCCCTGCCACAGCCGCACCGGCAGCAGCCACACCGCCAATCCCGCTCCGACGCAGATCAGCAGCGTCAAATTGTCGTGCACCCAGAAGACGGGAGTGCCGATCAAAAGGTCGCGGACGGTGCCTCCCCCGACCGCGGTGACGACGGCGAAGAAGATGAAGGTGACCAGGGTCTGCTTCCTCACCGCCGCGAGCAGGGCGCCCGACAATGCGAAGACGGCGATCCCGGCCATGTCGAGAAAATCGAGGACCGGACCGAGCGCTGCGGGAAGGGCGGCGGCGGGCATAAAGACGGCCTAGCACAGCAGAGTCGTCCCCGCGAAGGCGGACCGCATAAACCGCGAGTCGCTTAATGGCTAAGTATCTGCTATTGCGTGGAAATGATAACAGCAATCGACTGCCTTTCCCGCGCCACGGACATGGACGGGCGCGCCGCCCGATGTAACGACGCGAGCGCCCGCGCTTCATATTTTCGCATCGCCTCAGGTTGGCGCAGGAGCGCGTTGATGGCTCGATATCAGGACGAATGGTTCGCGCTCAACGAAGCGCCCGCCTGATTTGCCCGAAGCCGCGTTGGAGCGCGGGCGGCCGGCGCGCCCAAGCGTCAGATGTGAATCGGCTTGCCCGTTACCGCCATCGCCGCTTCCTTGACCGCTTCCGAGTGGGTCGGGTGGGCGTGGCAGGTGTAGGCGATGTCCTCGCTGGTCGCGCCGAACTCCATGGCGAGCGCGGCTTCGGCGATCATCGTCCCCGCGACCGAGGCGACCATCCAGACGCCGAGGACGCGGTCCGATCTGGCGTCGGCGATGATCTTGACGAAGCCCTCGCCCTCGCGATTGGTCTTGGCGCGCGAATTGCCGAGCATCGGGAACTTGCCGACCCTGATCTCGCCCTGCTCCGTCGCCTCCTCCTCGGTGAGGCCGACGCCCGCGATCTCGGGCATGGTGTAGACGACGCTGGGGATCACCTCGTGATTGACGATGCCGACCTGGCCGGCGAGGATTTCGGCGACCGCGATCCCCTCGTCCTCGGCCTTGTGGGCGAGCATCGGGCCCGGCGTGACGTCGCCGATCGCGTAGATGCCGGCGACCTTGGTTTTGAAGGCGTGGTCCACCTCGATCTGGCCGCCTTTGTTCGGCTGGATGCCGGCCTTTTCGAGAGCGAGGCCGTCGGTGTTCGGCCGCCGGCCGATCGACACGAGCACGACATCGGCCTCGATCGTCTCGGCCGCGCCTCCCTGGGCGGGTTCGACGGTGACGGTGACGGCCTTGCCCTTCTTCTCCGCCTTGACGACCTTGGTCGAGGTGCGGATGTCGAAGCCCTGCTTCTTGAAGATCTTCGCGCATTCCTTGCGGACTTCGCCATCCATGCCGGGCAGGATCTGGTCGAGATATTCGACGACGATGACCTTCGCGCCCAGCCGCCGCCAGACCGAGCCGAGCTCCAGCCCGATCACGCCGCCGCCGATCACCACCATCGAGCCCGGCACCTTCGCCAGCTCCAGCGCGCTGGTCGAATCGACGATCCTTTCATGGTCGATCTCGACGCCCGGCAGCGGGGTGACGACGGAGCCGGTCGCGATGACGAAATTCTTCGCCTTGTAGCTCTTCCCCGCGACCTCGATCGCGTCCTTGGCGGTGAACCTGGCATGGCCCTTCAGCCATTCCACCTTGTTCTTCTTGAACAGGAACGCGATGCCTTGGGTCAGCCCCTTGATCGCCTCCAGCCGCGCGCCGTGCATGGCGGGAAGGTCGAGCTCCAGGCCCGACGTCTTCACGCCCCATTTGGCGAGCGCGCCCGAATGCGCCTCCTCGTAAAGCTCGGAAGCGTGGAGCAAGGCCTTTGACGGGATACAGCCGACATTGAGGCAAGTGCCGCCCAGCGTCTCGCGGCTGTCGACGCAGGCGGTCTTCAGCCCCAGCTGCGCGGCGCGGATCGCCGCGACATAGCCGCCCGGGCCGGCGCCGATGACGATCAGGTCGAAGTCGTATTCAGCCATATTCTCTTTCCTTGTGCCCCCGCGAAGGCGGGGGCCCAGCCCGGGCTCCCGCCTTCGCGGGAGCACTGAAAACTACAAATCAATCAGTAACCGCGTCGGATCCTCCAACGCTTCCTTCATCCGCACCAGGAAGGTGACCGCCTCGCGGCCGTCGATCAGGCGGTGGTCGTAGGAGAGCGCGAGGTACATCATCGGCCGCGCCACGATCTGCCCCTCCCTCACCACCGGCCGCTCCTCGATCCGGTGCATGCCGAGCACCGCCGATTGCGGCGGGTTGATGATCGGGGTGGAAAGGAGCGAGCCGAACACGCCGCCGTTGGAGATGGTGAAGGTGCCGCCCTGCATCTCCTCCATGGTGAGCGTGCCGTCCTTGGCGCGGCGTCCGACCTCGGCGATCGCCTTCTCGATCTCGGCGAAGCCCAGCGCCTGGGCGTCGCGGATGACGGGGACGACCAGGCCCTGGGGCGCCGAGACCGCGACGGAGACGTCGAAATAATCGTGGTAGACGATCTCCTCGCCCTCGATCGACGCATTGACCGCGGGGACGTCGCGCGCGGCCAATGCCGCCGCCTTCACGAAGAAGCCCATGAAGCCCAGGCGGATGCCGTGCTTCTTCTCGAACAGATCCTTATACTTCTCGCGCGCCACCATCACCGCCGACATGTCGACGTCGTTGAAGGTGGTGAGGATCGCGGCGACGTTCTGCGCTTCCTTGAGGCGGCGGGCGACAGTCTGCCGGAGGCGAGTCATCCGCACGCGCTCTTCGCGGCGGTCTCCGCTGCGGGGTGCGGGCGAGGGCGGCGGCGGGGATGGAGGAGCAGGAGCGGTCGCCGGCGCGGGCGCGCTCGCTGCGGCCTTATGTCCGTCGGCGGCCGCCAGAACGTCATCCTTGGTGAGGCGGCCGTCCTTGCCGGTGCCCTTGATTTTCGAAGGATCGAGATGGTGCTCGAGCACGATCCGGCGCACCGCGGGCGAGAGCGTCAGATGCGGACCCTCCTCCTCCGCGTCCGGCTGGTCCTTGGCTTCGATATTCTCCCCGGCCCCCTTCGGATTGACCGGACTCGATGCGGGCAGAGCCGATTTCGCGGCCTCTTGCGCGCCGCTCTCTTCGATCGTGGCGATGACCGCGCCGACCGCGACATTGTCGCCGACCTTGGCGCGTTGCTCGCCCATCGTGCCCGCCGCCGGCGCCGGGACTTCGATCGCGACCTTGTCCGTCTCCAGGCTGGCGATCGGCTCGTCCAGCGCGACCGCATCGCCGGGCTGCTTGAGCCAGGCGCCGAGCGTCGCCTCGGTGATCGATTCTCCCAGCGTCGGCACTTTGACTTCGGTGGCCATTCTGATCCTCTAACTCGCTTTGCGCCGGGCGGTTGCCGCGCTGCTATGGCCGAGCGCGTCGGCGATCAAGGCCGCCTGCTCGGCCGCGTGCCGCTTGGCAAGGCCGGTGGCGGGCGACGCGGCGGGCTCGCGGCCGGCGTAGATGGGCCGCTTCGGCTTCAGGCCGGCCTCGCCCAGGCGGCGCTCGAGCCTGGGCTCGACATGGGTCCAATAGCCCTGGTTCTTCGGCTCCTCCTGCGCCCAGACGACCTCTTCGAGATTGGTCATGCGCTTGAGGCGCGCCAGCAGGGCCTCGCCCGGGAAGGGATAGAGCTGCTCGATCCGGACGATCGAAATGTTCGCATCGCCCGCTTTGTCGCGCGCCTCGAAAAGCTCGTAGGCGAGTTTGCCGGTGGTGAGGACGAGGCGCGTCACGTCCGCGTCCCTGGGCGCATTGGGATCGGAGAGGATGCGCTTGAAATGGCTCTCGCCGGTGAAATCGGCGAGGCTCGAGACCGCCTGCTTGTGCCGGAGCAGGGATTTGGGGGTCATGATCACCAGCGGCTTGCGGAAATCCCGGTTCATCTGGCGCCTGAGGATGTGGAAATAATTGGCCGGCGTGGTGCAATTGGCGACCTGGAGGTTGTCCTCCGCGCAGAGCTGCAGGAAACGCTCGGGCCGGCCCGAACTGTGCTCCGGCCCCTGCCCTTCATAGCCGTGCGGCAGCAGCAGGACGAGGCCCGAGGCGCGCAGCCACTTGGCCTCGCCGGCGGCGATGAACTGGTCGATGATCACCTGCGCGCCGTTGACGAAATCGCCGAACTGCGCCTCCCACAGGACCAAGGTCTGCGGATCCGCCAGGGACCAGCCATATTCGAAGCCCAAGACGCCGAATTCCGAAAGGGGAGAGTCCCTCACCTCGAACCGGGCGGGGCCCATTTGGGTCAGCGGGATATATTTGGCGCCATTCTCCTGGTCGACCCAGACCGAGTGGCGCTGGCTGAACGTGCCGCGCGCGCTGTCCTGGCCCGACAGGCGGACCGGGTGGCCTTCTCGAAGCAGCGTGCCGAAGGCGAGCGCCTCCGCCGTCGCCCAGTCGAAGCCCTCGCCGGTCTCGAACATCTCGCGGCGGGCGTCGACGATCCGCACCAGCGTCTTGTGGACGGCGACGTCGGCCGGGATGGTGGTCAGGATCGACCCGATCTCGCGCACCGTCTCCCCGGCCACGCCGGTCGCGACGTTGCGCCGTTCGGTGATCGCCTCGTCGGGCCGGCCAAGGCCGCTCCACGCGCCCTCGAACCAGTCGGCCTTGTTGGGCAGATAGGATTTGGCCGCCTCGAACTCGGTTTCGAGCAAGGCGGTGAAGGCCGCGACCTCGCCGTCGAGCCAGCCTTTCCCGATCACGCCTTCCTGCTCCAGCCGCGCCGCGTAGAGCGCGGAAACCGGCGGATGCTGGCGGATCTTCGCGTACATGAGCGGCTGGGTGAAGCTCGGCTCGTCGCCTTCATTGTGGCCGAAGCGGCGGTAGCACCACATGTCGATGACGATGTCGCGGTTGAAGCGCTGGCGATATTCGATGGCGAGCTTGCAGGCGAAGGTGACCGCCTCGGGATCGTCGCCGTTGACGTGCAGGATCGGCGCCTGGACAGCCTTTGCGACGTCCGACGGATAAGGCGAGGAGCGGCCGAACTGGGGCGAGGTGGTGAAGCCGACCTGGTTGTTGATCACGAAATGGAGGCAGCCGCCGGTGTTGTAGCCGGGGATGCCCGAAAAGCCGAAACATTCCGAGACGATCCCCTGCCCGGCGAAGGCGGCGTCGCCGTGGAGCAGAACGGGGAGCACGCTGTCGCCTTCGATATCGCCGCGCGCGACCTGCTGGGCGCGGACCTTTCCGAGCACGACCGGATCGACCGCTTCGAGATGGCTCGGATTGGGAACCAGCGAGAGGTGCACCCGGATGCCGTCGAACTCGCGGTCCGACGATGTGCCGAGATGATATTTGACGTCGCCCGAGCCGCCCACGTCCTCCGGATTGGCCGAGCCGCCGGCGAATTCGGAGAAGATGGCGCGGTAAGGCTTGGCCATGACGTTGGCGAGGACGTTGAGGCGGCCGCGATGGGACATGCCCAGGACCATCGAGGCGACGCCGTATTGGCCGCCATATTTGATCACCGCTTCGAGCGCGGGCACCATCGATTCGCCGCCGTCGAGGCCGAAGCGCTTTGTGCCGACATATTTGCGGGCGAGGAATTTCTCCCACTGCTCGGCCTGGACCACCTTGGTCAGGATCGACTTCTTGCCTTCGGGGGTGAATCGGATCTCGGCCTCGCGCCCCTCCATCCTCTCCTGGAGAAAGCGGCGCTCCTGGAGATCGTTGATGTGCATATATTCGAGGCCGACATGCCCGCAATAATTGCGGCGGAGGATCTCGACGACCTCGCGCACCGTCCCCTTTTCGAGGCCCAGTGCGCCGCCCAGCCAGACCAGGCGGTCGAGCGCTTCCCCCGCGAAGCCGTGGAATTCGGGCGTCAGATCGGCGGGCATGTCGCGCTTCACGAGACCCAACGGATCGAGATCGGCGGCCAGGTGCCCGCGCACCCGATAGGTGCGGATCAGCATCATCGCGCAGATCGAATCGTTGGCGGCCTGGGCCACGTCGGCGCCCGTCCCGGCCGCGGCCGCCTTCGCCCCGGCCGCCACCTTTTCGATGGTCATGGCGGTCGGATCGAGCCCGGCGTTGAGATCGTCGAGCTCGGTCAGCGGCCAGTTGGCGCGCGCCCAGCTTGGGCCCTGCTCCCGCTCGCCGTCGAAATTCTCCACTTGTCCTTCGCCTTCCAGATCGCCCGCGGGGCCAACGCGTCGCGCCTCTAGCCTATCCGTCAGCGGTTCAAAAGCGCCGCAAGGGTGCTGCCCAGCTCAGATGGGCTCGGCGACACCCGAATTCCAGCCGCCTCCATCGCCGCGATCTTGCCTTCGGCGCCCCCCTGGCCGCCCGAGACGATCGCGCCGGCATGGCCCATCCGGCGCCCCGGCGGCGCCGTGCGGCCGGCGATGAAGCCGACGACGGGCTTGGAGCGTCCCTTCTTCGCCTCGTCGGCGAGGAACTGGGCGGCCTCCTCCTCGGCCGAGCCGCCGATCTCGCCGATCATGATGATCGAATTCGTCTCGGGGTCGGCCAGGAACAGCTCGAGCACGTCGATGAAGTTGGTGCCGTTGACCGGATCGCCGCCGATCCCGACCGCCGTGGTTTGCCCCAGGCCGGCATTTGTGGTCTGGAACACCGCCTCGTAGGTGAGCGTGCCCGAGCGGCTGACGATGCCGACCGAGCCCTTCCTGAAGATCGAGCCCGGCATGATCCCGATCTTGCATTCGCCCGGGGTCAGCACGCCCGGGCAGTTCGGGCCGATCAGCCGCGATTTTGAGCCCGACAGCGCCCGTTTCACCCTGACCATGTCGAGCACCGGGATGCCCTCGGTGATGGCGACGATGAGCGGCACCTGCGCGTCGATCGCCTCGAGGATCGAATCCGCGGCGAAAGGCGGCGGGACATAGACCACGCTGGCGTCGGCGCCGGTCGCGGCGACCGCCTCGGCGACCGTGTCGTAGACGGGGAGCCCGATATGGGTCTGCCCGCCCTTCCCCGGCGTCACCCCGCCGACCATCTTCGTCCCGTAGGCGAGCGCCTGCTCGGTATGGAAGGTGCCGGTCTCGCCCGTCATGCCCTGGGTGATGACCTTGGTGGAGGCATTTACGAGGATGCTCATGTCGTGGCGTTCTCCTCAGCGCCGCGGCACGGCGATCATGATCCCGAGATTGCGGATGATGATCCAGGCACCCGGGGTCCGCGTGACCGAAACCGCGCCCGAGCGGCTGACCAGCATCGACGTCGTCATGCCGCCCATTTCGAGCGGCCGGCCCGGATCGGCGCCGAGCTGGGCGGACAGCGCCGCGACCAGCCGGTCATGGTCCGCGCTTTGGCCGGCGATGCCGCAGCGCGTCTCGATTCCCGGGCTCATATGGCCCGGCCCCCGCGTCCTTGCGATGTAAAGGACTGCGCCCTCTTGTTCGCTACGCAGGAAGGTGCCTCCATGATTGTAGGTGTTCATGAAACGCAGGTCGTCGGGAAAGGCGCTCCATTCGATCGTCTCGAAGCCTCGCGGCGGCTCCTGATTCTCCATGCAGACGCGGTTGAACAGGGCGAGGAAGGCGGCATCGCGCGCCTGGTCGGCGGCGGCCACGATGGCCGGCGGTGGCGGCGCGGTCTGGGCGGCCGCCAGTGGGGCGGTCGCCGCGAGCGCGAGGGCTGGGGCGAGCACCGCGGCGGTGCGCTTAGCGAAGGCTCTCATCGATCCCCTTGCACGCTTCGAGCAGCTCCTTCACCGCATCGACCGAAACCTGGAAATTGGCTTTGGCCTCGTCGTTCAATTCGATCTCGACGATCTTCTCGACGCCGCCCGCCCCAATGATCGAGGGCACGCCGACATAGAGGTTGTCGACGCCGTACTGGCCGGTCAGGTGAACGGCGCAGGGGAGCAAGCGCTTCTTGTCCTTCAAATAGGCTTCAGCCATTTCGATTCCGGCCGTCGCGGGCGCGTAATAAGCGGAACCGGTCTTGAGCAAGGCAACGATCTCGCCGCCGCCGCCGCGGGTGCGCTTGACGATCGCGTCGATCCGCTCGCTGGTCGACCAGCCCATCTTGACGAGGTCGGGTATGGGGATGCCGGCGACGGTCGAATATTCGACCACGGGCACCATCGTGTCGCCATGGCCGCCGAGCACGAAGGCAGTGACGTCCTGGACCGAGACTCCGAATTCCTCGGCGAGGAAGGTGCGGAAGCGGGCGCTGTCCAGCACCCCCGCCATGCCGACCACCATGTGGTGCGGAAGCTGCGAGAATTCGCGCAGCGCCCAGACCATCGCGTCGAGCGGATTGGTGATGCAAATCACGAAGGCGCCGGGGGCGTTGTTCCTGATGCCCTCGCCGACCGCCTTCATCACCTTCAAATTGATGCCGAGCAGATCGTCGCGGCTCATCCCCGGCTTGCGGGCGATTCCGGCGGTGACGATGACGACGTCGGCGCCCTCGATGTCGGCATAGTCGTTCGAGCCCTTCAGCCTAACGTCGAAGCCCTCGATCGGGCCGCATTGCGAAAGGTCGAGCGCCTTGCCCTGCGGCACGCCCTCGACGACGTCGAACAGGACGACGTCGCCGAGCTCTTTCGACGCCGCCAGATGGGCGAGCGTCCCGCCGATATTGCCGGCGCCGACCAGGGCGATCTTGCTGCGAGCCATGCGGGCGGGCCCTCCTGCTTCCATTCAAAAGGCTAAGAGGCCGCGGGACGCGGCCGAACGTGGCGCCCGCTTAGACTCGTCGCGCGCGAGGGGCAACCGCCGAGCGGAACCTATTCCTCGACGATGTTGAGGATGTTGCCGTCGGGGTCCTTGAACCAGGCGATCTTCATGCCCCCGCCGACATGGACGTCGCCCTCAAGCGCGAGGCCGGGCATGTCGTAATGCTCGAAGAAGATGCCCTTGCCCTTGAGCGCGGCGACCTCGGCGTCGATATCGTCCACCGCCCAGGTGACCGCGGTCGCCTCATTGGTGCCGGCATATTCGGACCGGTAGACGTTGAGGACGGTGTCGCCGCTCTTCAGGACAACCAGCTCCTCGCCCTCATTGTCGACTTGGCGGAGGCCGAGCGTGTCGGTGTAGAAGGCCCTCGCCCGATCGAGATCCTTAACGGCGAGATTGGCGACGGCGTTGCGGTTTCCAAGCATGAGCTTTCTCCTTGGCCCCTCAACGCCCGGGCCGCGGCCAAAGGTTCACGCCTCGCCGTGGCCCAGCGCCAGATAATCCTCGCTCCGCATCTCGATGAGGCGCGAGGCGGTTCGCTCGAACTCGAAGGCGCCGTCTCCGGCGACGTAGAGCGCCTGGGGCTCGGCGTCGGCGGCCGCGAGCAGCTTGACCTTGTTCTCGTAGAGCGCGTCGATCAGCGTGACGAAGCGGGCGGCCTCGTTGCGCTTCTCCGGCCCCATGAGCGGAATGCCGACCAGGATGATCGTGTGATAGCGGCGGGCGATTGCGAGGTAGTCGGCCGCGCCCCGGGCCTCGCCGCACAGCCGCCGGAACGAGAAGACGGCGACGCCCTTGAGGCTCTTGGGGACATGCAGGGTCCGGCCGCCGGGAAGAGCCAGATCCTCGCTCGGCACCCCTGCGCGATCCTCGACCGGATAATCGGTGAGGCGGAAAAAGGCCTCGCTCAGCGCCGCGGTCGCCTCCGGGCCGTTGGGCACGTACCAGGTCGGCATCCCGCCCAGCCGCTCCAGCCGATAGTCGACCGGGCCGTTCAGCGGCACCACCTCCAGTCTCTCCCCGATCAGCGCGATGAAGGGCAGGAAGAGCTCGCGGTTGAGGCCGCCGGCATAGAGATCCCCGGGCGGCCGGTTCGAGGTGGTGATGACGGTCGCTCCCGCGTCGAGCAGCTGCGAGAAGAGCCGCGAGAGGATCATCGCGTCGGCGGCATTGTTGATCACCATCTCATCGAAGCAGAGCAGCTTTGCTTGCCCCGCGATCGCCTCGGCGACGGGCGGGATCGGGTCGCCTTCCTCCTTCGCCCGCTCGGCGCGCAGGCGCTCGTGCACCTCGATCATGAATTCGTGGAAATGGACCCGGCGCTTGGGATGATGGTCGATCGTCTCGAAGGCGAGGTCCATCAGCATGGACTTGCCGCGCCCCACCCCGCCCCACAGATAGACGCCGCCGGGCGGCGGCTCGGACCGGCCGGCGAGCCAGCCGAGCAGCCCGCTCTTGCGCGCGCCCTCCGCCAGCGCCGCGGCGAGCCGGTCGAGCGCCGCCACCGCTTTCTCCTGGTCGGCATCGGGCTTGAGCTCCCCGGCCGCGACCAGGGCCCGGTAGCGCGCCGAGACCGGGGTCACGGCTCTTTGCTGGACTTGCGCAGAGCGCCCGAGAAGGACGCGACCAGCTCATCCTCCTGCACGAGCCTTCCCGCGAGGAAGACGAGCCTCCTGGTTTCGCGGAGCAGCTCGACCTCGGCGTCGAGCGGGACGCCGATCCGGCCACGGCCGAGGAACCGCGTGCTGAGATCGAGCGTCACCGCGCGCATCACGTTCGCGCCCGCGAGACGCCCGCCCGCGAACAAAGCCATGTCGATGAAGGTCAGGATGGCGCCGCCATGGACCATATCGCCCAGATTGGCATGGCGCTCCTCCGGAAACATCCGGCAAAGGGCCCGCCCGGGCCCGTCGGCGCGCACCAGCAGCTTCCCGATCACCGCGTTGAAGCGGCTGTCGTCGGCAAGCGCCCAGGTCCACCAGCCGGGATGGTCGGGATCGGGCTGGTGATTGATGAGCGGGTGGACGTCCATCGTCCCGCACTGCCGACAAAGCCCCTGCCGTTCAAGGGTGTGTCAGACAGCCCGCTCCAGCAGCAGCTTCTTGGTCTCGGCGATCGCCTTGGCGGGATTGAGGCCCTTGGGGCAGGCGTTGGCGCAGTTCATGATCGTGTGGCAGCGGTAGAGCCGGAACGGGTCCTCGAGCTCGTCGAGCCGCTCGCCGGCATATTCGTCGCGGCTGTCGGCGAGCCAGCGATAGGCCTGGAGGAGGATGGCGGGGCCCAGGAACCTGTCCGAATTCCACCAATAGCTCGGGCAGGAGGTCGAGCAGCAGGCGCACAATATGCATTCGTAGAGGCCGTCCAGCTTGGCCCGGTCCCCGGGCGACTGCAGGCGCTCCTTCGAGGGCGTCGGCGACCTGGTCTTCAGCCAGGGCTCGATCGAGGCATATTGAGCGTAGAAATGGGTGAAATCGGGCACGAGGTCCTTGATCACGTCCATCGCCGGCAGCGGGGTGACCTTGATCTCGCCCTTCAGATCCTCGATCGCGGTGGTGCAGGCGAGGCCGTTGCGCCCTCCCATGTTCATCGAGCACGACCCGCATATGCCCTCGCGGCAGGAGCGGCGGAAGGTGAGCGTCGGGTCCTGCTCCGACTTGATCTTGATGAGCGCGTCGAGGACCATCGGGCCGCAGCTGTCGAGATCGACCTCGAAGAGGTCGTAGCGGGGATTGGCGCCGCTGTCCGGATCGTAGCGGTAGATCCGGAAGCTGCGAATCCGCGTCGCGCCCTCGGGCGCCTTGTGGGTCCGGCCCTTGCCCTTGATCCTGCTGTTCTTCGGAAGCCTGAATTCGGCCATTTGCTCGTCCTCTTGCGGCGCGGGATAACCTCAGGCGGCGCGCCTGTCGAGAAGCTCGGCCGCGATCGCATAGGTGCGCTGGTTGTCGACGTCGATGGCATGGGCGCCGTCGGCAAGCACCAGAGCCGAGGCGCGAACGCCGAAGCGGCGGCCGAAACGCTTCATCGCGGCGTCGAGCGAGATCAGGCCGTAACGCAGGATGAGGAGGTTGAGAAAGCCGAAGACGCGCGCGAGCCGCATCGGATTCTTGGCGAACTGGCCGCCCTCCCGGAAAATCTCGGCGAGCTCGAGGCCGTGATGGGAAAGCCCGTAGAGGTTGCAGTTCGAATATTCGCCGTCGCGGAACTTGTAGAAACGGCGCTGGCCTTGCGGATGCGCGCTGAGCACCGCCTCCTTGCGGGCGAACGCCACCACCATGTCCTCGCCGCCCGACAGGAGCGCCGCGACCGCGCGCACCGCCGCCGGGCTCAGCAGCACATTGTCGGCGGTGGTGATCACCAGCGGGCCCTCGCTTCCCGCCGCGGCGGCGTAGACGCTGTCCGCGATATTGTCGGCCGCGGCGACGAAGCTCACCGGCAGGCCCGACGCAGAAGCGAGCGGAGAGAGCGCCTCCTCCGCGCCCGGCTCGACCGCGATGCGGACGCTTTCGATCCCGTTCAGGCCGGCAACCGCCTCGAGCACATGGGCGAGCAAAGGCCGGCCGCCGATCGGCACCAGGCATTTGTGGCTGACGCCCGCCTCCGCCGCGAGCGGATCGAGCCGCCCCTCCCGCTGCGCGGCGAGGATGACGATCGTGAAGCTGCCCTCAGCCATCGAGCAGCCCGTGACGCCTGAGGCCCTCATGGAGGATGGTCTCGATCAGCTCGGCCTGGCTCAGGCCGTCGCGGGCCGCCGAACGGCCGAACACCTTCTGCGACCACAGATTGGCCTGAAGGTTGACTTCGAGGAAGTCGCAGCGGCCGGTTTCGGCGTCGAGCCGGAACTCGAACCGGCCATAGTCGAACGGGCGGAATTCCTCCGCGACGATTCGGGTCATCTCGGCGATCTTCGGCACCCATTCCGGGTCGTCGAAATCGACGAGCTGATATTTATGGCCACGCTCGACGAGGTCGCGCTTCTCGTAATAGGTGCGCAAATGGGTCGGGTCGGCCTGCTCGAACAGCATCATCGGCATGATCACGGGTTCGCCGTCGATCGTGATCACCGGCACCTCGACGTCGCTGCCGTTGAGAAAGGGCTCCACGATCGCGTCATGGCCCTGGGAGTGGATGTCGGCGACGGCCGCCTGAACGCCCGCCCAGTCGCGGGCGTCCTGCACGCCCCAGCTGGCCGAAGAGGCGTTGGGCTTGATCACCAGCCGGGCTCCGGCCGGGCAGCGCGCCTCCTCGACCGGACCGCCGCGGCGGTAGATCGCCCAGGGCGCGGTCGGCACGCCGCGCGCGGCGGCGGCCATCTTGCTCAGATGCTTGTCGTCGGCGAGGCCGCGCAGGATCGGGCTCCCGCCGAGATAGGGCAGGCCGAGCCGCGTGCACAGCAAGGGCAGCATCATCTCGCTGTTCAGAAAGCCGCCGCGGTTGAGCAGCGGGAAGACGAAATCGGCGCCGGGCCGTTCGAAAAAGGCCTCGTACCGGTCCTCGAGGATGAGGTTGAGGCCGAGAGACTCCAGGATCTCGCGCGTCTCGACATGGTAGAGCGCGTGGTTGCCGTCCTCCGGATGGAGGCCGCCCGCCCATTTGGCGTGCTTGGCGACGAACAGGATGCGCAGCTTTTCCTTGGCCTGCGGCGGGATAGCACGCGGTTCGATCGATGGGGTCACGGGAGAATCGGCCTTCCGGGCGTTAATTCGCCGGACGTCTTAATTCCGTCACGGCCGGGCGGGATATGGGCGCCCGTTAGTCGCGTCCAGGGGCCGGTGCAAGATCATGAGTTTATGCGTGGACAATGAGGAAGCCGCCCGGCTGATGACCCAGGGCGGCGACGCGCGGCTGTTCCTCGATCCCGCCACCCGCCTCAACCGTTATTACAGCGCGCCCCGGCCGAGCGCCGCGCTCGCTTACGCCTCGTCGACCGCGAACGACATCTCGCCGGGGGCTTTCGCGCGGGCCGAGCAGCTGCTGGCCGAGATCGGGGCCGACCCCTCCCCGGGCGATTATGCCGCCCGGCTCGAGGCGCTTCGGGGGCGCATCCGCCGCGCCTATGGCGTCGCCGGCGACGTCGAGATCGTCTTCGCACCCTCGGGCACCGACCTCGAATATGTCGCTCTGGCCTGCGTCGCCGGCCGGGCGCCCGGCAGCACCCATGCGATTCTGCTCGGCGCCGACGAAGTGGGTTCGGGCTGCATCCATTCGGCGCACGGCCTCTATTTCGCCGAAGAGACCGCGCTCGGCATCGCCACCCAGGCGGGCGCCGAGGTGCCGGGGCTTGGCGGTGTCCATGTCGAGCTCGTCGATATCGCGGTGCGCGACCGGATGGCGCGGGTGCGCCCGTCCGCCTATATCGCCGAGCGGATGCGGGCGTCGGTCGCCGGCGCCCGCGCCGCCAGCCGGCACAGCCTCGTCCACATCGTCCACGGATCCAAGACCGGCCTCATCCTGCCCTCGCTCGCCGACGTCGACCGCCTGATCGCGGCGCATGGCGACGCCGCCACCCTGGTCGTCGACGCCTGCCAGGCGCGGATCACCGGGGAGGCGGTGAACGACTATCTGCACCGGAACGCGATCGTCTTCGTCACCGGCTCGAAGTTCATGGGCGGGCCCCCGTTCAGCGGCTTCGCCCTGGTCCCGCGCGCGCTGGCCGGGCGGGCGCCGCCGCTGGCCGAAGGCCTCGCCACCATCTTCCGCCGCGCCGAATGGCCGAAGGGCTGGCCGGGGGCCGAAATGCTGCCCGACAGTGTCAATATCGGCCTCTTGCTGCGGCTCGAAGCCGCGATCTTCGAGCTGGAGCGTTTCCAGGCCCTGGACCCTGCCGACGTCGAGCGCGTCATCCTCGCCTTCCACGCCGCGGTCCGGTCCGGGATCGTCGAGAAGACCGAGGGCCGCCGGGTCGCCCCCTACCCGCCCGGCCAGGTCGAGGATGCCGACACCCATCCGATCGAAATGCGAACGCTTTCGACCCTCGATTTCTCGGCATCGGGCGCCACCTTCGAGGATGCCCAGGCCTGGCACAGGGCGATGGCGCTGGCCGGCGTACGCGTCGGCCAGCCGGTCAAATGCGTGCGCCTCGCCGACGGCCGCTGGGGCGCGACTCTGCGCATCGGCCTCGCCATGGGCCAGATCGCCGAGCGGGCGGCGCTCGACGACAAGTCGCTCGCTCGCTCTTTCGGCGAGGACATGGCGCGGATTCGCCAGGCCCTCGCCGAAGCGTCGGCCTAGGCCGGTTCGCCCTCGGCCCGCTGCCCGCCCCAGTTCAAGTTGCGGGTCAGGTACATCACCGCCGCCAGCGCCGCGAACAGCATCAGCGAGCCGATCAGCAGCGAATATTCCTCGAGGCTCAGGAGCACGTAAAGCACGCCGTAGAGCGCCGCGAGCAGGGCGCCGATGAAGCCCGCCCGCCTCCAGCTTTTCAGCACCGCGGCCGAATAAGCGGTGTTCAATCCGGCGATCGCCCCCGAGGCGATCAGATAGGCCGGCGTGAAGCCGACCACCTCGGCGAAAGCGAGCAGCAGCACGAAGAACAGCACCAACCCGGCGCCGACGAGCAGATACTCGACACCGGAGACTCGCACGCCGCCGATCACGTCGAACAGCAGGAAGGCAAGGAAGGTGAAGCCGATGAACAGGAAGCCGTATTTGGCCGAGCGGTTCACGCGCGAATAGAGGTCGACCGGCTGCATGAGGCTGACCTGCGCCAGTTGCTGCGCTCCCGCCGGAGCGGCCGGCGCGTTGCGCATGTCGGCCGGCGGCGCCTGCTGCGCCTGATCGGGCGGCGGCGGCCCGTCGGGATCGCCGACCGAGACCAGCGACTGGCCGAGCGCGAGGTTGCCAATCCGATAGACCGCGACAAAGCCTTCCGGCGTATCAGGCATGCTGTCGTCGCTGCCGCCGACACGGTGTTGCGCCGGAAGGAAGCTGCCCTGGTAGGAGGGGTGCTGCCAGGTCGAGCGCAGCCGCCAGCGCGTGTCGCCGGCGCGTGGAGCGAGGCTCAGCGAGCCGTTGCCTCGGAACCGGTAGGAGAAATCGACCAGGATCGGCTGGCCGGGGAGCGCGTTCGCGTCGAGCCAGGCGAAGAAGCCGCGGCCGGCCGCGTCGGTGCTGCCGCCCCCGGGTTGCAGCCGGAGCGACCGGCCCGCCGCCGAGACTTGGGGATTGGCGCCGAGCCCGCGCGGATCGGAAAGGCCGAAGCGCAGCTCCGCCGCGGCGAGGTCGAGTTGCTCGGCGGCGATGCCGAGCCGGGCCAAATCGTGCGGCATGGCGAAGCGGGCCCGGCCGGTGACCGCGGCCTCGTAGACCACGACTTCGTAGATCGAGCGCCTGCGGCGCTCCGGCGTGACCTGGGTCGCAAGGTCGGCCAGCTCCGGCGCAAGGGTGAGATGGCGGCGCACCTGCCTGACCCGTGTCACCTCCCGATCGTTCTCAGTCACCGTTTCCGCAACCGTCGTCCGATAGGGGATGACGAGCACCGGGCCGCCGATCACCTGCGGGCCGCCCCATCCCTCGGCGATGCCGGCCTGGGCGAATTCGGACTGCTGCTGCCGGTCGTAGACCAGGAGCCAGACGGTGAAGAGCGGAATGGAAAGCAGGAAACCGATGAAGATGGCGAGGCCGAGCTTGAACCCCGGCGAACGGTCCTCGGGCAACAATGACATGCGGCGACTCCCATGCGGACTCGGTTCGTCGTACATAATGCACGGTTCGTCGTCAAGCCTGCTTTGCGGGGGAGGCGCACGGCGGGTCGAACGGGCCTCGTATTTTCCTTGATTTTGCTTGCAACCGGTTTCCTGCCGGATTGTACTTTCCACGCCGCGCTGCTCGCGGCGACTCGCTGGGAAGGATTGGCTGATGACCATCCGCAACCTTGCTCTGATCGCGACCGGTTCGATCCTTGCTTTCGCGCTCGCTTTGCCCGCGGCCGCATTCCAGGTCGGACGCATCGGCACGCAGGCGACGACGTCCGGTCTGCGCGATTCCCTGTATGACGGCGGAGCCAAGCCGGGAGAGGCGGCGTTCCTGCGCGGCCATCACGCCTATCGCCTGGAGGGGCCTCGCGCCGCGCTCGGCCATTTCGAACGGGCCGCCGCGGCGGGCTCGCCCGGGGCGCTGCGCACGCTCGGCATCATGTATTCGAACGGCGAGGGCGTGGCGCGCGATCAGCGGCGCGCGCTCGAATATTTCTACGAGGCGGCGCTTCGGGACGATGCCGCCGCGATGTATGCGCTGGCGAGCGCCTTTCGCGGCGGCGCCGGCGTCGCGCGGGACGACGCTCTCGCCCGCTACTGGCTCCAGCGCTCGGCCCGCAACGGCTATCGTCCCGCCCGCCTGGCCCGGGGGCGCCTCGGCTGGTAGCGGCCGCCGCGTCAGGACCTGGACAGGAGGCGTGCGCGCTGCTCTTCGCTGAGCAGAGCGCAGCTTTCGGTCTTGCCGAACCAGCGATAGCGGTTGGCGGCGATCCGGTCGTAGAGCCAGTCGCGGGCGCGCTCCGGTAAGACGCCCGAAACCTTGAGCATCCGCCACCAGCCGCCCAGGGCGGTGAAGACCTCCAGATACCCCCTGCTCTTGGTGAAGGCGCAGCCTTCCGAGAGGAACAAATAGGTATCGTCGAGGGGGACTCCGTAATGCCGGTAGAGCGCCTCGCCCAGGGCCGATTGCGCCGAGGCGAGGTTGACCTTTCCCTTTTTGTCCCGGCGCATCAGGAAAGCGGCGCCGGTCGAGCAGAGCACGCAGACGCCGTCGAACACGAACAAGGGCCTGGCGTCGTCGAACGCCGGCACCGCCGGGTCGCTGCGCCATGAATAAGAGGGGCCGGCAAGCTCAGGCATCGGCGCCCTCGACGACGATCGAAATGTCGAGCCCCTCGAGCGCGCCCAGATAGTCGTCGAGATCGACGAGGTCGAGGCAGGCGCGCGCGCCGGGCGCGACCGCCTCGCCGCGCGCCAGCCTTTGCGCGAGCAGGATGGAGGGGATGCAGGGCACATATGGGCCGTGGCCGGAGCGCGCGATCAGGAAGAAGCGGATCGTCCTGGGGGCGCCGGCCGCGTCCACTCCCTTGAGGATCATGTGCAGGGCGCTGCGGCCCGTGCTCAGCCGGTCGAACAGCCGCGAGGCTCTGAGCAGGATGGGCGCGATCCGGTCCAGCCTCGGAATCAGGCGGAACCGGACCGGCCAGCTCAGCGCCCACAGGCCGAGGTGGAGCGCCGCGACCTCGTGCCCTGCGCCGAAGCGGATTGTCTCGAAGCCCGGATAGCGCGCCGGGAAAAGCTCGAGATCGGCGACGTCGACATCGCCGAACAGGCGCCGGCCCAACTCGGGATAGGCCTGGCCGCGAAGATCCTGCCAGCCATGGACCGTCGCGAGCTGGCCGCCGCGCGGCGCCAGAAACGGCTTGCCGACATAAGAGAGGACCGCAGCGGCGGTGGCGAGGCCCCGGCTCCCCTGCTCGGCCGTGCTGATCCCCGCATCGATCGTTATGAGCCGCGCGAACTGCCCGCGGTAGCGGTCGACGATCGCGGCGGTGAGCGCCGGCACCGAACTGGCCCCGGCGATCACCGCGACCCCGGCCGCGCGCGCTTTGTCGTCGAGCGAGCCGATCCCGGCCACGAACGCCCGCCCGTCGGCCAAATCGAGATAATGCGCCCCGGCGGCGATGCAGGCCTCGGCGACGCGATAGGACTGCCCCTGGAACGGCCCCACGGTGTGGATGACGACGTCGGGCCTGGCAACGGCCAGCGCGGTCCGCAAGTCGCCGTCTATGTCGATCGCGACGGCTTCGGGCGGGCGGGCCGCGTCGAGGCTCGCGACGAAAGCCTCCGCCTTGGCCAACGATCGCCCACCCACCAGCAACTGGATATTGGCGTCTACCGCCAGCCGCCGCGCGATATAGGACCCGAAATTGCCGTAGCCGCCGAGAATGAGAATGCGGGCGGTCATTCCTGGCCCTGCCGGCTCAGTATACCCGCGCCTTGGGCTTGATGTACTGGATCTCGTCGGTGAGCGTATATTCGTGGACCGGGCGGTAATCGATCTTCACCGCGCCCCCCGTGCCGCCCCAGCCCTCGAACCAGGCGGCGGTGTGCTTCATCCAGTTGGCGTCGTCGCGCTCGGGGTGATCCTCGCGGGCGTGGGCGCCTCGGCTTTCCAGGCGGTTGGCGGCGCCGGCCATGGTGACGCTCGCCTGGGCGATCAGATTGTCCAGCTCGAGCGTCTCGATCAAATCGGTGTTCCATATGAGGCTGCGGTCGGTGACGTGGATGTCGGCCATGCGCCTGTAGGTGTCCGCGAGCTTCGCGACGCCCTCGGCCAGCACCTCGGCGGTGCGGAAGACCGCGCAGTGCGCCTGCATGACGCGCTGCATCTCGACTCGGATCTCGGCGGTGGGCGAGCCGCCCTTGGCGAAGCGGAACCTGTCCAGGCGGGCGAGCGCGAGGTCCGGCCCGTCTTTGGGCAGCGCCGCGTGCGCGGTGTTCGGCTTGATCGTCTCGGCGAGCCTGAGGCCCGCGGCCCGGCCGAAGACGACGAGATCGATCAGGCTGTTCGAGCCCAGCCGGTTGGCGCCGTGGACCGAGACGCAGGCCGCCTCGCCGACCGCGAACAGGCCGGGCACAACACTGTCCGGATCGCCGCCTTTGACGGTGACGACCTCGCCGTGAAAATTGGTCGGGATGCCGCCCATATTGTAGTGGACGGTGGGCGTGACCGGGAGCGGCTGGCGGGTCAGGTCGACGCCGGCGAAGACCTTGCCCGATTCGGTGATGCCGGGGAGGCGTTCGGCGAGGATCTCGGGGGCGATATGATCGAGGTGGAGGTAGATATGGTCCTTGTGCGGGCCGACGCCGCGGCCTTCGCGCATCTCGAGCGCCATCGAGCGCGAGACGACGTCGCGGCTGGCGAGGTCCTTGGCGGAAGGCGCGTAGCGCTCCATGAAACGCTCGCCTTCGCTATTGGTCAGATAGCCGCCCTCCCCGCGCGCGCCCTCGGTGATGAGAACGCCGGCGCCGTAAATCCCGGTCGGGTGGAACTGGACGAACTCGCAATCCTGAAGCGGCAAGCCGGCGCGCAGCGCCATTCCGCCGCCGTCGCCGGTGCAGGTGTGGGCGGAGGTCGCGGTGAAATAGCAGCGCCCGTAGCCGCCGGTCGCGAGCACCACCGCGTGGGCGCGGAAGCGGTGGATCGCGCCCGTCTCCATGCACAAAGCGACGACCCCGCGGCACGCCCCATCGGCGTCCATGATCAGATCGAGCGCGAAATATTCGATGAAGAAATCGGCGTCGTAGCGAAGGCTCTGCTGGTAGAGCGCATGAAGCATGGCGTGGCCGGTGCGGTCGGCGGCCGCGGCGGTGCGCAAAGCGGGCGGCCCCGCGCCCATATTCTGCATCATGCCGCCGAAGGCGCGCTGGTAGATCTTGCCTTCGGACGTGCGGCTGAACGGCACCCCGAAATGCTCGAGCTCGTAGACCGCCGCCGGCGCCTCGCGGACCAGATATTCGATCGCGTCCTGGTCGCCGAGCCAGTCCGACCCCTTGACCGTGTCGTACATGTGCCAGGTCCAGTGGTCCGGCCCCATATTGCCGAGCGAAGCGGAAATGCCCCCCTGCGCGGCGACGGTGTGCGAGCGCGTCGGGAAGACCTTGGTCACGCAGGCGGTCCTGAGCCCCTTCTCGGCGGCGCCCATGGCGGCGCGCAGGCCGGAGCCGCCCGCACCGACGACGACGACGTCGTAATCGTGGTCGATGATCTTGTAGGCGGCGGGGGTGCTGGTCATGGCGCTTTGCTATTAGCCTTGGTGCGGGCGCTCTAGCCGGCGCCAAGGGGGGCGAAGGCGATCTTCAACACCGAAAACAGCGCCAAAGCCCCGCCGAAGATGCTCGCGAGGTTGACCAGGGCGATGAGGATGAGGCGGTTGCCCTCGTCATGGGCGTAATCCTCGATCACGACGATCAGCCCCATCTGCAGATGGCGGAACATGGCGAGGATGAGGAGCAGCATCGGCACGGCGACGAGCGGCGCCTTCAGCCACTGGGTCACCGTCGCGTGGTCGAGCGCGGGCAGCCTCAAGAGCGACACGGCGAGCCAGACCAAAAGGGCGAGGGTCGCGGCGGCGGCGAGCCGCTCCACCCCCCAGTGATGCGCGCCCTCGCGGGCCGAGCCCAGGCCGCGGGCCCGGCCCAAAGGGGTTCCGGACGAAAGGCTTTCGGCCGGCGCGGGATTGGACAATTGGGTATCGGCGGTCATGCCCCGGCCCTCCAGTAAATATAGGCCCAGGTGAGGAGGGTCAGCAGAAGCGCCCCTATGACCGTCATCCACGCCCAGAATCTGTTGGCGGAGAGCTCGTAGCCGGCGCCTGTGTCCATGACGAGGTGGCGCAGGCCCGAAAGAATGTGCTGCCAGGCCGCCCAGGTGAGGCCGACGGGGACGATCAGAGCCCATTTCCAGGTCGCCCAGCCGACGAACGCCGCATAGGCTTCGGCCCCGCTCGCCGCCGCATAAAGCCACCAGACGAAGAGCCCGGCGCCCAAAGTGGCGAGGCCGAAGCCGGTGATCCGGTGCAAGATCGAGACCAGCATGTGCGGCCCCCATTTCCAGGCGGTGAGGTGGGGCGCGAGCGGACGTGACGGATTTCGGTGCATGCGGCGGGGCCCCTTTGCGGCTGCGTCGGCTTTTAGCCTTGGCGCGCGAGGTTGCAAGGGCGGGGGTGGAGATGGGGATATGAAGATTGCTAGCAGACGAATCTCCTTGACGCGGAAGCTCGCCGCCGCGATCTCTCCAATGGAGGCTGGCAATGCCAAAGGTTATCTACCTTACTGGAGCACCTGCCGCAGGCAAGAGTTCGACCACGCGGCTTCTAGCCGAAAACGTGGAGGGACTTCTAGTTTGGGAGTACGGCGCTCGGCTCACGGATTATGTGATAAGTCGCACTGCAGCCATTTCCCATCAGGACGAACTGCGAACCCGCTCAGCAAGCGTGGTGACACCAGAGGACGTTCATAACGTTGACCAAGCACTGATCGCCTTCGTAGACGAGAATCGCGACAGTCGGCCGATCATTATCGATAGTCATCCAGTCACAAAGGAGGGATACGGCTATCGCATAACACCTTTCTCGCTCGAGCAGTTTGCTCGGCTTTCACCTGACGAGATTTGGGTCCTATTAGCTTCTCCAGCAGCCACGATAGCACGCATCGCTGCGGACCCCGCTGGTAGGCCGATGGTCACCGAAGAGGAGGCCCATCTGCACACCGCGCTTCAGGCGTCCGTTGCCGCAACGTACGGTATGTCGCTGGGGCGGCCTGTCTACCTATTTGACACCTCTGCCGCCCCTAGTGATTTGATCAACCGATTGACGGAGCAGCTCCGATGACCGGGCTCTTAGGCTGGATTGGGGGCCTTTTCGGGGGCCACGCCCAAGCGCCGGAGCAACCTATTGCGTCTGCGCCTGGGGAGCGCCGGAGAGTCGACCTGCGCAAGGCGATCAACGCCGTTTCGGATGTTGTACAGAACCGGCCTCGGCCCCTCAGGGTCTTCGATCAGATTCACATGAAGGCCGGGGATATGGTGCTGCAGGCCGAGGCGGTGGCGGACTGGGCTGACGGGAAGCGCCTGGCATTTATCGGCGATGGGGACGCAATCGGGCTTTGCGTAGCCTACCTCAACGCGCACGATATCCTGAACTTCGGTCCTTCGCACATCACCGTCTTTGACTTCGACGAGCGTACAGTCGAGTCGATAATCCGGTTCGCTGATCGAGAGCGTATGACGAACATCGATGCGCGCCTTTACAATGTCCTCGACGCCATTGAGACGGAGCCGAGCTATGACTTTTTCTACACGAATCCTCCGTGGGGCGCCTCCAACAACGGAGAGAGTGTGAACGTTTTTGTTGAGCGGGGGATGGAGGCGGTATGCCATGCAGGCGAGGGGCTAGTCGTGATCGCTGATGACGACGAACTCGAATGGCCGAAGCGTGTGCTTGCCAGCGTCCAAGGCTTCGCCGCCCGCGAAGGCTTCTATGTCTCTCGAATGCAGCGGAAGCTCCACGAGTATCACCTTGATGACGCCCCGGAGCTGAAGTCCTGCAACCTCTACGTCTCGGCCCTCCCGGGCAATCTACGACGGCCGGTAAGCGTGGCGATCACTGATCCCCGGCGTTTGGAGAACTTCTACGGGCTGTCACAGGAGCCCCGTGTCCGCTACATCCGGGCAAGGCGCCGGTTGGACTACGGCGTGGCCCACGAGGACGAGTACGAACTCGAAATGCTGGAGCGTCAGGGTGAATAAATATGTGAGGCCCGGCGAAGGCCTGCTGTTCATGAAGATCGGCACCCACGCCGGGGAGGACCTAGCGGCCATTATCGCACGGAAGACAGAGGAAATTCGCTGCACAGGCTTCGGCATGTGGGGCTATGGCGGCAACACCTGCCATCCCACATCAATGGTTCAGCCCTTCGCACGCATTTTTGCCGAGCGTAGCCGGACGATCCATCTGTGCATGCAAGAGATGGATTCGAATCATCGCGCTGACCCGTTGGCAGCCGCCGAATTCTCCGTAGACGGCATTAAATGGCAGGAGATACCCGAAACCATTGAGGTTCGGGGTTCTCGATACGCATTGATGATTGACCATCTTCACGAGGAACGGTTCATGTTGCCTCTGGATCAAACGCGGGTGCCGGTTGGGCCAAGCATGGGCCGACTCGGCAGTAGGTACATTCAGGGACGTGTGGATAAGGCGTGCTTGGAGGTGATCGAGGCCCCCGAGGTTGCCAATCAGGGAGACCCGCGCGAGATTGAAATCAACCTCGTGGCTGAACTGCGTGACCCATTTGCGGTTTTCCTGCGCGGCGAACGGCAGGCATAAGGCGAGAGGCCTACGCCCCGAGCACCTCTAGACCATTGCCTCTGGCGAGCACCCCCGGCGCTTCACTTGCTAGGTGGTCAATGTAGCTCGCGAGCCCGGCAAAGATGTATTTTTCGCTCGGCGCGGGCTCGCTCGCGCAAGCGAAGCAGGCGGTGAGGGCGCGATCTACCAGAGGCTCGGCACACACCTTTCTCCGTGCCCTATCGGCACCCATTCGACCGACAATTTCACGGGCCAACTGTTCGAGGCACGCAACCCGACCATTTGCCTCAGGGGGAGCCACGCTAGCCATTGCAACGATTGCACGCTTGTCGCCAGTTATGAGGAGGTCGCAATCACGACTAACTAGGATCGCGATCAACTGGCTCTCGCCACCATCCAGTTCGAGGTTCCGACGCATGGCCTCGGTCTCCAGGTCCGCGGCAAGTGCCAGTTCCGCGTCGTTGGGTTCTACCTCCGCCACGGCCGCCAATAGGTGATCGAACGCGGCGATCGCCGCTTCCCTGTCGGCGATCACCGTGACGCGCGTCAAGTGCTTGTGAACCACATAGCGGGCCACGCCGAGCAGCCTCGGAGCGTCACCACCGACAGTAGTCGCGGCTACCATCTCCTCAGAGAATCCATAGCACGCGATCTTGAGAGCTATGTCGTTGTCGACGAGGACTCGGTCAGGCATCGGGGCCTGTCATTACGTTGCGAAGATACTCGGCGGTTTCCGCCCCGAGGTGATCCCAATCGAGTTCTTGGTTGGCTATTCCGTTTACCTCGCGCCAAGCGGGCTTGCGCTCAGTGTATATGAAACGGAGCGAGGCCATGGCGACCGGCCACGCGTTGCGAAGGTGGCCTAGACATAACGCTAGCGTCCCTGGCTCAACTGCGTGCCGAGGGGCAGCCTCCATTACGGCTGCGGCAAGCGTTGGTGCATTGAAGCGGGAAAGGTTTGTTTGAATGTCCGGCTCCGGCGAGCCCGTAAGCAGGGTGAGCGCGAAGCGATCCGCCTCCCTCTCCTGTTCATCTCCATCACGCGCGATGGCGGGATCCTCAAGGTCCACGATTGCCTCTGCCTCGCCGATGTGCCCCAGCATGATATGGCCGAGCTCGTGCGCCAGCGTGAACGCCACCGGAGCGGGATAGCCCGCATCACGGCTGAGCAAGATGGCAAACCTACCTTCGACCGTCACCACCATGGCGTGCATATGCTTCGCTTCGAGTGGGAAGACGCGCAGGTAAATTACCGGCACGCCGAGCGCCCAGCACGCGGCTATCACAGAGTTCAAGTCGACAAAGCGGGAGCCGCTTAGGATAGCTCCGCGCAGTGCTTCAGCAGCGAGCAAATTTATCGCCTCCCCGGGCGTTGCGCGGAGGAGCAAGCGTCCAATTGAAATACCGAAAGACGTGATAGCTGCTCGCTGTGCTGCGTCCTCCGTAGAAAGATGCTTGAATTTGGCCGCGTCGTTCCACACGAACTCGACGCGCTCACCGAGCAACGGTCTCGGCTCGAGGCCAAGGCGGCGAGCTAAGGCAAAGCGCAATTCCGCCCGCCCGGATGGGGAGGATGAGGCCTCATCGCTCCACCACGACGGCCACGCGGCACGAATTGCAGCACGGCTGATCCCAGCGCTGCGCAAGCGCCCAATCAGTTTCCGATCATGTTCCGCCACCAGTCCCCCGCTACCGTTGCCGGCTTTTCACGGGCGCCGGTAGCACATCGTGAATCATCCGCGAAGTATGGGTTAGATCAACGGCCCGACGTCCCCGAAGTGCGTCGGCGAAGGCGGACCACTCTGGAGTTCTGAAACGGCAGTCAGCCAAGCCTCATCGTCGAGATTGGCAAGTTCGCCGAGCAACGCCCGCTTGGCCAAGGAGAGCTCGATCGGATCAGCCAGCCGCACCCAGTAGCTGCCAGTCAGCCAAGCGGTAAGGTTTTCTTCGTACCCGCCACCCTCATGATCCGTTTCTACGCGGCGAAGCAAGGCGGTGACCTGTGATGCTCCCACAGGCGCTCCATTACCTCCCGCATTCCGGAATGCCGCCGGGTCGAAACGTAGGTCGCGCCGAGGCGCGAGCGGGGCATCAGATCGACAAGTGAGCGCGTAGTGCACGCGCTTTGGGCCTGTGGCGCTGTCGCCCCTGCTCGTGACTAGTACATGAGGCGGGACCGGTCGGTCCGCGCCAGAGACGTCAACATACCGTCGCCATACAACAGTACGAGTTGGTGCGACATCGATCGCCTTCGGTTTGGACTTCATAACTGAAAATACGGCTCGAACCGGCACCCCGGCGCGCGCAAGCGACTTGGTTATCGCAGGCGGCGCATTTCCGACGCCCCAGAAGAATAAGCCGTAGCCAAGGCGCCGCTCGCGCTCCTTCCGATCTATGATCGATTCGAGGGGTTGCCCGGCTTCTGTCTGCATCCGTGACCAACACACGTACTCGTCGCGCAAAGGCAGATTTGCGGCTGCGTGCTGGTCGGCGATACGGTCAGCGCCTGCAGACGCGCTCATGCTTGGTTGGTCCCCATCCTGGAACTCTCGCACCCGAAGAGCCTGCTTTCAACGCCGAATGGTCGGGCATTGAATTATCCGGTGGATAGGGATGTGGAGAACCGTACTGGCTAGCGAATTTGCTTCCGAGATCAAGGTCGAGTTGCCGAGCCACTGGTCGGCGCGCAGCAGTCGCCACCTCGCCCCCCAGCAGCGCGGGCCGCCCGCGCGCTTTGGCTAACACCATCTTAACCAATTGCGCCTTACGACCGGCGGACAGGATTTTTTGCGCGACGGGACAAGAGGATATGGCTGGCGAGACCGAGCGGCGGAACGAGATCGACTTGAGGCGGCGAATCGGGATGTTCGACACCGACGGGCGGCTCGAGGAGAGCTGCCGCGAGATCTGGGTGCTGATCGAGCCCCAAAAGCGCGCGATCGCGCGCGCTTATTGGGAGCGCTACGCCCAGTCGGACGAGGTCTCCCGGCCGATTCCGCCCGAGAAGATCGAGGAGCTCACCGAACGCATCGTGCCCCATATCGAGGCCAAGCACGGCGCGCTCGCCGATCCCCTGTGGGTCGAGATGACGCGCGGCTATGTCGAGGCCGCGACCAAGGCCGATATTTCCCTCACCACGCTCTATTCGGGGATCACCGCCTGCGGCCAGGCGGTCCAGGCCGCGCTCGAGCGGGCGCTCCCCTCCGATCCCGAGAAGCTCGCGCGGCTCAACCATGCGGTGCTGGCGCTGACCGCGCTCGAGATCGACGTCTTCTCGGCCCATTATGACGTGCTCCGCACCCAGGGCGAGCGCGAGCGGCGCAGCGCGCAGGGCGCCGAATTCAACAAGGAGATCGTCAGCGTCGTCGAGCATACGGCGTCGGGCAGCCGCAAGGTCCGCGCCCAGGCCGCCGACGCCAGCGCCGCGGCGCGCGGCATGCTCGGCAAGACGAGCGAGGTCGCCGCCGCCGCCGAACAGTCCGCGGTGGCGATGCGCGAGGCCGCGCAGACCGCCGCCGGCCTCATCATGGCGATCGAGGATGCGAGGAACGAGGTCGAGGTCGCCGCCGGCGTCGCCGTCCGCGCCGGCGACCAGGCGTCGAAGGCGGTGGAGGTGAGCCAGGCATTGAGCGCCCAGGTCGAGGCGATCGAATCGATCCTCGGCCTCATCCGCGACATTGCCGGCCAGACCAATTTGCTCGCCTTGAACGCCACCATCGAGGCGGCGCGCGCGGGCGACGCCGGCCGCGGCTTCGCGGTCGTCGCGCAGGAAGTGAAGAGCCTCGCCAGCGAAACCGCGCGCGCGACCGATGACATCACCGCAAAGATATCCGCCATCCAATCGGCGACCAAGCAGACCGTGGAAGCCAATGATTCGATCCAGTCGACGGTCGAGGAAGTGCAGGTCAGCGCCGACCGCATCCGCAGAGCGATGGAGATGCAGGCGCAGACCGTGACCATGATCACCGCGGCGGTCGACGAGACCGCTTTGGCCGCCGATTCGATGTCCTCGACCATCGCGGCGATCCGCGCCGACACCGAGAATGTCGCCAGCGAGATCGACGACGTCGAGAAGAGCTTCGGCGAGGTCGACGAGCAGATGGCGCGATTCAAGGCCACCGCCGGCAAGTTCGTCCAGAATTTCGCGGCCTGATTCCCTCTAGCCCTCCCCCTCGGTGGGATTGGCGCCGAGCGGGTCTCTGAGGCTCACCCCACCCCAACCCCTCCCCATCGAGGGGAGGGGCTTCCCCTTCCCTGCGGCCCAGCCTATCCGCCCCGCATGACCCAGCCTCTCCACATCCTCGTCACCGGGGCCAGCCGCGGCATCGGCGCGGCCATCGTCGCCGCGCTCGAGGGCCAGCGCGTCCTCGGCCACAGCAGCGCCGGCGGCGACGGCCGGATCGCGGCGGACCTTGCTAACCCGCAAGGGGCCACCGGTCTGTGGTGGGAGGCGATGGCCGCGCTCGATGGGCGGATCGACGTGCTGGTCAACAATGCCGGAGTGTTCGAGGCCGCGCCGGCCGGCTCGGCCGACGCCGAATGGGCGGCCGCCTGGGAGCGGACGCTGCGCATCAACCTGCGCGCGTCGGCCGACCTTTGCCGGCTCGCCGTCCTGCATTTCCGCGAGCGCAAGCAAAGCGGACGGATCGTCAATATCGCGAGCCGCGCCGCCTATCGCGGCGACAGCCCCGACCATTGGCATTACGCCGCGTCCAAGGCGGGCATGGTGGCGATGACCAAGACCATCGCGCGCGCTTATGCGGGCGAGGGAATCTATGCCTTCGCGGTCTGCCCGGGCTTCACCGCCAGCGGGATGGTCGAGGATTATCTGGCCAGCCGCGGCGGCCCGGCGCTCCTTGCCGACATCCCGATCGGGCGTCCCGCGACGACCGCTGAGGTTGCGGAGACGGTCCGCTGGCTCGCCATCGACGCGCCGGCGTCGGCGACCGGGTCGGCGATCGACGTCAATGGAGCCAGCTTTGTCCGCTGATCCTTCGGCCACCTGGAAGGTCACCCTGCCCTGCACCAGAAAAGAGGCCGAGGCGCTGAAGGAGGACATCGCGCAGTTCGCCACGCTGGACTCGCCGCCGGTGCTGATGACCAGCGAAGCCGATGGCGACGCCTGGCGGATGGACGCCTATTTCGACGCCCGGCCGGAGCCGGCCGACATCGCCCTGCTGCTCGGCCTGGTGCCGAGCGCGCGCGGAACGAAGGCGAAAGCCGAGAAGCTCGTCGACGAGGATTGGGTGACGCTCTCGCAGGCCGGGCTGGAGCCGATCCGCGCCGGCCGCTTCTTCGTCCACACGCCGGCACATCGGGATCAGGTTCCGCCGGACGCAGTCGCGTTCGAGATCGACGCCGGCCGCGCCTTCGGCACCGGCCAGCACGAGACCACCACCGGCTGCCTGATCGCGCTGGACCGGCTCAGGGCGGCCGGCGCGCGCGTTTCCAATCTCGCCGATATAGGCACCGGGACGGGCCTCCTCGCCTTTGCCGCCATGCATTTGTGGCCCGCAGCCTCGGCCGCGGCGTCGGACATCGATCCCGTCGCGATCGAGGTGGCCGAGGAAAATGCCGCGATCAACGCGGTGCGGCTCGGCCGCGCGCGCGGGCGGCTCGAGCTGGTCGTCGCGGCGGGCATGGACGACAGGCGCCTGAGAGACCGTGCGCCCTACGACCTCCTCATCGCCAACATCCTCGCCGGGCCGCTCATCGACTTGGCCCCGGCGCTGGCGGGCGCGCTGGCGCCGGGCGGGCGGCTGATCCTCGCCGGCCTGCTCGATCATCAGGCGGAGACGGTGGCCGCCGCCTACCGGCGGCGGGGGCTGGCGGCGGCCGCGCGGATCGACCGCGGCGACTGGCCGACTTTGGTCATGCGCAAGCGGAAATGGGCGGGGCGGCGCTAGCGGCCCAGCAGTCGCGCCTGGGGCCGGGCGGGAGGCTCGGCGCGCTTCACCGCGGGCGGGCCGCCGACCGCCCCGAAATTCTCGCGGATCGTCACCGGTTCGGGGCAGCGGTCGATCGAGCGCACCACGGCGAGATCGAGATTGCCGGGCGGAAGATCGATCAGCCGCTGCGCCCGCACACTGCCGTTTCCCTCCGTCGGGCGGCCGCGCCGGCCGGCATCGCAAATCCTGATCTCGCCATCGTACGGCACCGCGCGGCGCTCGGCGGTCGAAGGGGCGCCCGCCGCCGCCGCAAGGGGCAAAAGGACCAAGGAAATTGCAGCCAGGACTCGCATGTCACGCTCCTTCCCCGATGAGACGTCATAGCAGATGAAGCGGCTGGAATCACGCCGCTATCGCTGCGCGGCGCGCACGATCTCCAGCCACTCGGCTTCGCTGATCACGTCAATGCCGAGCTCGGCCGCCTTCTTGAGCTTCGAGCCCGCGCCCGGCCCGGCGACGAGAAGGCCGGTCTTCGCCGACACCGATCCCGCCGCCTTGGCGCCGAGCGCCTCCGCCTGCGCCTTGGCCTCGTCCCGCGAGACCGCCTCGAGGCTGCCGGTGAAGACGATGGTCTTGCCGGTGACGGGGGATTGGCGCGTCTCCACGCGGAATGGCGGCGGCGAGACCTCGCGCAGCAGATCCTCCCACGCTTCGATATTGTGGGGCTCGTGGAAGAAATCGCCGAGCGCCCGCGTCACCGTCGGCCCGACCCCTTCGATGGCGGCCAGCTCGGCGGCCGCCTCCTCGTCGCCGGCCCGCGCGGCCTCGGCGATTTCGCGCAGCCGGGGCAAGGTGGCGAACGCCTTCATGAGGTCGCGCGCGGTGACGCTGCCGACATGGCGGATGCCGAGGCCGAACAGCAGGCGTGCGGCGTCGGGCGCGCGCTTGGCCTCGATCGCCGCGATGAGGGCGTCGACCGATTTCGCCTGCCAGCCTTCGCGCCCGATCAGCTCATCGCGGTGATCGCGCAGCCGGAAGATGTCGGCCGGCTCGTTGAGCCAGCCGAGCGCGAGGAACTCGGCGATGCTCTTTTCGCCCAGCCCTTCGATGTCGAGCGCGCCACGGCTGACGAAATGGCGCAGCCGCTCGAAGCGCTGGGCGGGGCAGATCAGGCCGCCGGTGCACCGAACGTCGATCTCCCCTTCCTCCGCCACCGCCTCGCTGCCGCATTGCGGGCAATGATCGGGAAAGACGAAGGCGGGCCGAGCCTCCGCCCGAGTCAGCACCTCGACGATCTGCGGAATGACGTCGCCCGCGCGCTGGAGGACCACCCGGTCGCCGGGCCGCGCGCCCAGCCGCCCGATCTCGTCGGCATTGTGCAGCGTCGCGTTGGTCACCACGACCCCGCCGACCGTGACCGGCTCCAGCCGCGCCACCGGGGTCAGCTTGCCGGTCCGTCCGACCTGAATGTCGATGGCGTTGAGCGTGGTTTCGGCGCGCTCGGCCGGAAATTTGTGCGCCAGCGCCCAACGCGGCGCCTTGGCGACCTGGCCCAGTCTTTTCTGCCAGTCGAGCCGGTCGACCTTGTAGACGACGCCGTCGATGTCGAACGGCAGATCGGCTCGCCGCGCTTCCACCTCCCGGTAGAAGTTCAATGCACCTTCGGAGTTGAAGCGCTTGATCGCGAAAGGCATTGGGAAGTGCCAAGTCGCAATGGCGGCCATTACGTCCAGCATCGTCGAGCCGGGGACGGCGCTGGCCTCTCCCCAGCCATGGGCGAAGAAGCGGAGCGGCCGCGCGGCGGTGACGCTGGCGTCCTTTTGGCGCAGCGACCCGGCCGCGGCATTGCGGGGATTGGCGAACTGACGCGCCTTGCTGGCGTCCCCAGCCGCGTCGGCCTCCGCTAGAAGCCTTGCATTGAGTGCAGCGAACGCCGCCTTTCCCATGTAAATTTCGCCGCGCACCTCGAATATGTCGGGCGCGCCGTCAGGCAGAGTCTGGGGAATGTCCTCGATTGTACGGACGTTGGGCGTCACATCCTCACCGACCTCTCCGTCGCCTCGCGTGAGAGCACGAACCAGACGGTGTTTCTCGTAGCGCAGCGAGCAGCTCAGGCCGTCGATCTTGGGCTCGGCTGTGAGCGCGACCTCCGCCTCGTCCGGCAGCTTTAGGAATCGCCGCACCCGGCCGAGGAAGTCCCGAACCCCCTCCTCGTCGAACGCATTGTCGAGGCTGAGCATCGGGAGCGCGTGCCGGACCTTCGAAAGATGCGCGGCCGGCGCCGCGCCAACTTGGCGCGACGGGCTGTCCGCGCGGACGAGGTGGGGGAATTCGGCCTCCAGCTCGGCATTGCGCCGCACCAGCGCGTCATAATCCGCGTCGGAAATCTCGGGCGCGTCCTCGGTGTGGTAGAGGGCGTTGTGCCACGCGATCTCCGCGGCGAGACGGGCAAGCTCGGCAGCCGCCTCCTGCTCGGTAGTGGCCGCCTCGCTCATAAGCCCCTCCCCTTGATGGGGAGGGGTTTGGGGTGGGGTGAACCCAAGAGACCAGTACCGCGCGGACGGAGAGGTTCACCCCCACCCAACCCTCCCCCATCAAGGGGGAGGGCTCTTAAGGCCCGCGCCGCCATCACGCCGCCTCCAGCAGCCTGCTGGCCTGCGCCCTGGCTTCGTCCGTCACCCGCGCCCCAGACAGCATCCGCGCGATCTCTTCGCGGCGCCTCGCTTCGTCGAGGCGGTGGACGCCGGTGCGCGTCACGAGGCCGTCATGGCTCTTTTCGATCAGCAAATGGGTGGCGCCGCGCGCCGCGACCTGGGGGCTGTGGGTGACGACGAGCACCTGGCCGCCTTCGGCGAGGCGGTGCAGCCGCTCGCCGACCGCGCTGGCGACGGCGCCGCCGACGCCGCGGTCGATTTCGTCGAAGATCATCGTCGCCGCCCCGCCCTCCTCGGCCAAAGCGACCTTCAGGGCGAGGATGAAGCGGCTCAATTCGCCGCCCGAGGCGATCCGGACCAGCGGCCCGAACGGCGCGCCGGCATTGGTCGAGACCTCGAACTCGATCCGGTCGCGGCCCGACGCGCCGCCCGGCTCGGCGGCGATCGCGGTGCGGAACCGGGCCTGATCGAGCTTCAGCGGCAAGAGCTCGGCCGCCACCGCCGCGTCGAGCCGCGCCGCCGCCGCAGTCCGCGCCTCGGTCAGCGCCGCCGCGGCCGCGTCGTAGCCGGCCCGCGCCTCCGCCAGTTCGCGCTCGAGCGCGGCGATCCCGGCGCCGCCCGCCTCGATCGACCCCAGCCTGGCGCGCAAGTCCTCGAGCAGCCCCTGCAGCCTGTCCGGCTCGACCCGATGCTTGCGGGCGAGCGCGCGAATCTCGAACAGCCGCGCCTCGGCTTCGTCCAGGCGCTCCGGATCGAAGGCCAAAGCGTCGCGGGCGCGCTCCAGGGCGTCCTCCGCGTCGGCCGCCTCGATCACCGCCCGGTCGAGCGCGGCCAGCGCTTCTGCGAGCTCGTCATGCTCGGCGGCGATCCGGTCGAGCCGCCGCGCGGCCTGGCGCAGCTGGGTCAGGCCGCCGTCCGAGCCCTGGAGCAGGGCCGCGATCGCGGCGAGATCGTCGCCGAGGCGCGCGCCCGCCTGCATCCGGGCGCGCAAGGTCGCGAGGCTCTCCTCCTCGCCCGGTTGCGGCGCCAGGCGGTCCAGCTCGTCGGTGGCGTGGGCCAGCCATTCGCGGTCGCGCTCCGCCTCCGCATGATTGAGGCGGGCGGCGGCGAGCCGCGCCTCGACGTCCTGCACGCGCGCCCAGGCCGAAGCGGCCGGGCCGGCGTCGATCCGCCCGAACGCGTCGAGCAGGGCGCGGTGGCCGCGCGGGTTCAGGAGGCCGCGATCGTCGTGCTGGCCGTGAATCTCCACCAGCAGGGCGCCGAGCTCGCGCAGCAGGCCGGCCGAGACGGCCTGGTCGTTGACGAAGGCCCGGCTGCCGCCGTCGGCCTTGACGATGCGGCGGATGACGAGCGGCTCCCCGGCCTCGCGCGCCAGGCCATTCCCGTCGAGCAGGGCCAGAGCGGCATGATCGCCCGGCAGATCGAACGCGACGCCGACGCTGGCCTGCGCCTGGCCCGCTCTGACGAGGCCGCTGTCCGCCCGCACGCCCAGCGCCAGGCCGAGCGCGTCGAGCAGGATCGATTTCCCCGCCCCGGTCTCGCCGGTGAGCACGCCTAGCCCCGGCCCGAAATCGAGCTCGAGCGTGTCGATGAGGACGACGTCGCGGATCGAGAGGGCGGTCAGCATGGAAAGGGCAGATAGACCATCAACCCCCATTACGTCATTCGGAGCGTGGCTAGCGAGTCCCGCTCGTCGCCGCCGCCGCCCCCTGTTGGGGCGCGTGGCGCTGGACGAGGTTGTAGGCCCGCTGGTACCAGGACGTGGTCGGGTAGTTGGCGCCGAGCACGGCGGCGGCGCGGCGCGCTTCTTCCGGGATGCCCAGCGCCAGATAGGATTCGGTGAGGCGCATCAGGGCTTCGGGCGCGTGGCTCGTCGTCTGATATTCGTCGATCACGGTGCGGAAGCGGACCACCGAGGCGAGCCATTGCCGGCGGCGCTGGTAGAAGCGGCCGATCTCCATCTCCTTGCCGGCGAGGTGGTCGCGCACCAGATCGAGCTTCAGGCGCGAATCGTCGGCATAGGGCGTGTCGGGATAGCGGCGGACGACCTCGCCGAGCGACTCCAGGGCCTGGCGCGTGGTCGCCTGGTCGCGAGTCACGTCGTTGATCTGCTCGTAATAATTGAGCGCGATCAGATAGAGAGCGTAGGGCGCGTCCCGGTTGCCCGGGTGGATCGAGAGGAAGCGGCGGGCCGATTCGATCGATTTGGTATGGTCGCGCGCGGCATAATAGCTGAACGCGCTCATCAGCTGCGCCCGGCGGGCCCAGACCGAATAGGGATGCTGGCGCTCGACCTCGTCGAAGATGAGCGCCGCCTGCGCGTAATTGCGCTGCCGCATCCGGTCCCACGCCGCGTTGTAGAGCGTGTTGACGTCGCGCGCGACATAGCGGGTGTCGGCCTTGGTCTGGCCGCCTCCCATGAGCGAGGCGCAGGCCGTCAGCGGAAGGAGGCTGGCGGCGAGGGCGAGGAGGACGACCGGGCGGGAAAGCTTGTGCATGGCGGGCTTCTTAGCTGAGGGTTCGGCGAAGGCCAAGCGGGGTTTCGGCGAGGAAAGGCGCGTCGCGATGAACCGCGCTTTAATGGCCGGCGCGTCTCTTTCTGTTATGGAACGCGCCATGCTGCGCGTGCTGACCCTCGCGACCCTCTTTCCCAGCGGCCTCAAGCCCGATCTGGGCGTGTTCGTCGAGCGGCAGACGCGCGCTCTGGCCGCGCAACGCGATGTCGCCGTGGAGGTGGTGGCCCCGGTCGGCCTGCCTTGGTGGCCGCTGTCGCTCCATCCCCATTATGCGCCGCTTCGGACGCTGCCCCTCAGCGAGACCCGGAACGGCCTCCTCGTCCACCGGCCGCGCTTCCCGGTCTGGCCCCTGGTCGGCCAGGCCCGGGCCGCGCGGAATATGGCGGACGCGCTTCTGCCTGTGCTCCGCGAGCTGAGGGCGCGCTTCCCGTTCGACGTCATCGACGCCGAGTTCTTCTGGCCGGACGGCCCGGCGGCGATGCATCTGGCGGCGGCGCTCGGCGTGCCCTTCTCGGTCAAGGCGCGCGGGGGAGACATCCAGGTCTGGGGCGCGCGCCCCGGCATCGCCGATCAGATCGTCGCCGCCGGCCGGGCGGCGGCCGGATTGCTCGCGGTCAGCGCGGCGCTGAAGCGCGACATGGCTGCCCTCGGGCTTCCCGAGGAGAAGATCCGCGTCCATCACACCGGGATCGATCTCGACCTTTTCCGGCCCGTCGACCGGGCCGCCGCGAAGGCCGCGCTCGGCGTCGCCGGGCCGCTCCTCGTCACCGTCGGCGCCCTGATCCCGCGCAAGAGCCAGAATTTGGCGATCGAAGCGCTGGCGCGGCTTCCCGAGGCGACCCTGATCCTCGCCGGCGACGGCCCCGACCGCCGCGCTCTGGAGGGGCTCGTGGGGCGGCTCGGCCTGGAGGGCCGAGTCCGTTTCCTCGGCGGCCGACCGCATGGCGAGCTGCCCGGCCTCGTCGCCGCCGCCGACGTCATGGTGCTTCCGACCGCGTTCGAGGGCCTCGCCAACGTCTGGGTCGAAGCGCTCGCCTGCGGCACGCCGGTCGTGACCAGCGACGTCGGCGGCGCCCGCGAGGCGATCGACCGGCCCGAGGCCGGCCGCCTGGTCCCGCGCGAGGCCGCCGCGATCGCGGCCGCGGTGCGGGAGCTGCTGGCGAACCCGCCCGCCCAGGACGAGGTCCGCAAGGCGGCGGCAAGGTTCAGCTGGGAGCGGAACGGCGCGGAGCTCGCCGATCACCTCTCGGCGCTCGTCCGCTAGAGCGGCATCAGGGCCGCGGCGATCCAGCGGCCTTCGCCGCGCAGCAGGCCCCAAGTGCGGGCCGCGGCCCGGCTGTCCATCGCCTCGACGCCGATGCCGCGCGCTTCGAGCGCGGCGGCGAACGCGCGCGGCGGGAAGGCCTGCGTCCCGCCGGTGCCGAGGATCAGGAATTCGGGCCGCGGATCGATCGCGAGGACAGGCTCGACATGGCCGGGAGTTAGGTCGGCCAGAGCCGGCGCATCCCATGCGGCCGCCCGCTCGGGCGTCAGCAGCACGCCCTCGAAGGCCTCGCCGTCGACGAGGAAGCAGCGCCCCGAAAAGCCCCGGACGAGCGGCCCGGGAGCCGTCGGCGTCCGGTCAAACCTGGGCGCCGTCATGGCTTTCGTTGCGCCCGCCGCGCTCTGCGCGGCTGACCGGATCCTTGGGCATGAAGCTGTCCGTCGTCACCCTCAGCCAGACCAGGATCGGCGAGGAGATGTAGATCGACGAATAGGTGCCGACGAAGATGCCGACGAAGATCGCGATGGTCAGGCCGAAGATCACGTCGGGGCCGAGCAGCAGCAGGGTGCCCAGAGCGAGCAGGATCGAAATGGCGGTCACCATCGTGCGCGACAGCGTCTCGTTCAACGAGAGGTTGAGGAGCGGCACGATCTCCATCTTGCGGTATTTTCGCAGATTCTCGCGGATTCGGTCGTAGATGACGACGGTGTCGTTCAGCGAATAGCCGACGATGGTGAGAACCGCGGCGATGACGTTCAGATTGAACTCGAGCTGGGTCAGCGAGAAGAAACCCAGAGTCATCCAGACGTCGTGAAACAGGGTGACCAGCGCGCCGACGCCGAACTGCCATTCGAACCGGATCCAGATGTAGACGGCGATGCCGAGCATGGCGAACAGGACCGCCAGCGACCCCGATCGGAACAATTCCTCGGAGACCTTGCCCGAGACCGTCTCGACGGCGTCGAAGCGGGCGTCGCGATAGCGCTCGGTGATGGCCGCGCGCACCTGGGTGGCGGCGCGGCTGGCCGCCGCCTCGCCGCCTTCGGGCAGCGGCATCCGGATCGCGATCACGTTGGGCGACCCGAATTCCTGCAGGGACGCGCCGCCTTCGCCGACGCCGTTCACTCGGGACCTGAGGTCCTCGAGATCGGGCGGCTGGCTGAAGGTGACGCGGACGCTCTGGCCGCCGATGAAATCGACGCCGAGGTTGAGGCCGCGGGTGAAGACCAGCGCGATCGCCGCGGCGGTGACCAGGATCGAGAGCACCAGCGCCAAGTTCCGCCAGCGCATGAAATCGAAGTTGGTGTTGTCCGGGACGAGCTTCAGCAGACGCATTTTACAATACCGTCACCCCGGCGAAAGCCGGGGTCCCAGGGAGAATAGGGCACGGCGGTCTCGCCGAGATCCCGGCCTTCGGGGTCCCCGCAAAGTCGTACTTTGCGGGGTGCCCCTGCGCCGGGATGACGATGGACGAGGCCATCGTCATATGTGCAGCTCCTTGGGCCGCGCGCGGCGGACCCAGAGCGCGACGAACATGCGCGTGACGTTGACCGCGGTGAACACCGAGGTGACGATGCCGATGATCAGCACCACCGCGAAGCCGCGAATCGGCCCCGAGCCGAAATAGAACATCAGGGCGGCCGCGATCACGTTGGTGATGTTGGCATCGAAGATCGCCGTCGAGGCCTCGCGATAGCCCGATTCGAGCGCGTCGTGCAGCTTTCGCCCGCGCCTTTGCTCCTCGCGGATGCGCTCGTTGATCAGCACGTTGGCGTCGACCGCCGCGCCGATGGTCAGCACGAAGCCGGCGATGCCGGGCAGGGTCAATGTCGCGTTGAAGAAGGCCATGACTCCGATGATCATCAGGGCATTCAGAATGAGGCCGATCGTCGTGTAGACGCCGAACCGGCCGTAGGTGATCAGCATGAACGCGATCACCGCCAGCGTCGCGACGATGCTGGCGATGACGCCCTTCCGGATCGATTCGCGGCCGAGCTCCGGCCCGACCGTGCGCTCCTCGATAACGTGGAGCTCGACCGGCAGCCGGCCCGAGCGGAGCGAGATTGCGAGCTGGTTGGCGGTTTCGACCGTGAAGCTGCCGGAGATCGAGGCGGTTCCCCCCAGGATCGGCATGAGGATGTTGGGCGCCGAGATGGCGACGTTGTCGAGGATGATCGCGAACGGCTTGTTGACGTTCTCCTGGGTCACGCGCGCGAAGCGGCGGCTTCCGACGCTGTCGAAGCTGACCGTGACCGCTGGCTGCCCCTGCTCGTTATAATCCTGGTAGGCGTCCGCGACCTGGTCGCCGGTGATGATCGCCCGGCGCCGGACGGCGATGCGCGCGCCCTCGCCGCCCTCGGCATAGGGAAGGATCTGGCAGCCGACCGGGGCTCGGCCCGATTGCAGCTGCTCCGCCGTCACCCCTTCGCACACCAGCTTGAATTCGAGCCGGGCCGTGCGCCCGATCAGCGCCTTCAGCGCCTCGGGATCCTGGAGGCCCGGGACCTGAACCATGATCCGGCTCGACCCCTGGCGCAGGATGGTCGGCTCGAGCGTGCCCAGCGCGTTGATGCGCCGGTCTATCACCTCGCGGGCGACCGCCATGGCCTGATCGATCGAATTGCTGATCCCGGCCCGGGTCTGGCGCATCGCGATCCGGTTGCCGGTCCGGCGCACTTCCCATTCGGGCTGGCCGGTAAAGCCGATCGTCTGCACCTGCGCCCGCGTAGTCTGCTCGGCCTCGGCGGCCTGGGCGGGGTTGCGGACGAGGAAGCTCAGCTGGTCCCCGCTGGTCGAGACCTCGGCGATGGCGAGGCCGCTCCGGCGCATCTCGCGGCGCAGCCCGTCCTCCATCGCCTCTAGGCGCTGGCGGGCCACGTCCCCGATTTCCGCCTCGAGCAGCAGCTGGCTGCCGCCGGCGAGATCGAGGCCGAGATTGATTCGCACCGCCTGCACCCAGCCGGGAAGCTGCGCGCGGGCGTCGGCCGGAAGGAAGCTCGGCACCGCCATCAGCACGCAGACCAGGCAGATGAGGCTGATGCCCCAGACCTTCCAGCGGGGGAAGCTCAGCATGTGCGGGGCGCCATCTAGTCGTTCGCCGCTTTGGCGCCGTGCGGGCGGATGTCGCTCAGCATCGACTTGACGACGCGGACGCGCACGTTCGGGGCGATTTCGAGCTCGATCTCATTGTCGTCGACCTTGACGACCTTGCCGATCAGGCCGCCGTTGGTGATCGCGGTGTCGCGCGGCTTCACCCCACCGACCATCTCCTGATGCTGCTTCACCCGCCGCTGCTGCGGCCGAATCAGCAGGAAATAGAAGATGACGAAGATGAGGAGGAGCGGGAAGATCTGGACGAAGAAGGCGCCGGTTCCTCCGGCTGCGGCTCCTCCGCCAGTCGCGGCATAGGCTGGGCTTGCGAACATGGGATCCTACCTGGGAATGGCGCGAGCTCGTGAGCGCTCGCCTGAAAAGCGCGGTGCGACTATCATGGGGACGGGCCGTTGCCAAGGCAAGGTGGACGGCCGCGATAAGGGAGCGGCACATGATCATCGTCAAAGGCGAGGTGCGGTTCGGCGCGGGCGAGCTCGCCCGGCTGAAGCCGGTCTTCGAGAAAAACATCGCGGCGACGCGGGCCGAGCCGGGCTGCGCCGCTTATGCCTATGCGGTCGACATTTCGGATCCCGACCTCCTCCATGTCGCCGAGGAATGGAGCGACGAGGAGGCGATCGCCGCCCACATGGCGGCGCCGCACATGGCCGAATTGATGGGCGCGCTCGGCTCGGCCAAGCTCAAGGGGATCAGCATCAACGCCTATGAGGCGCATTTCCTCAAGACGATCCTGGGCGGGTAGCCGTTAGCGTGGATGGAGGATGATCAGGGTCGAGGTGCCGTGAGCGAGCAATTTACCGTCGGCGGACCTCAGGAAGGCTTCCGAGGTCGCGATCTGGCGGCCTCGGCTCAGCACCCTGCCCTCGCAGCGCACGATGCCGCCGTCCGGGGCGATCGGGCGGGTGAAGTTCACCTTGGTCTCGACCGTCGTATAGCCGACGCCCGCGCCGAGCTCGGTATGGACGGCGCAGCCGCAGGCGCTGTCGATCAGGGTCAGCGCATAGCCGCCATGGACCGCGCCGAGCGGATTGAGCAAATGCGGCCCGGGCGCGCCCTCGAACACGGCCCGCCCCTCGTCGACCTCGACCAGCCGGAAGCCCAAAGGCTCGGCGATCGGCGCCGCGGGCAGCGCGCCCGCGATCATCGCGCGCAGCATGTCGAGGCCCGACAGGTGTTTGATGTCGTCGAAGCTGCTGACGCCGTAGTTCATCGCGACCCTCGTTTCGTGAGCCGGCGCGCGCAAGTCAACGGCGGCTTGCCTTGGCGCGGGCCCGGGCCTACATCGCCGCCCTTGGTCGGGGCGTAGCGCAGCCTGGTAGCGCATCACACTGGGGGTGTGGGGGTCGCTGGTTCGAATCCAGTCGCCCCGACCATCAGACTTCGGGAAGCGCCACGCCTTCCCGTTCATTGTCCCAGATCATCGACATGATCCTCCATCCCCGGTCCGGATCGCGGAACAGCTGGATCGAATTGATTCCGCGCCGCTCGGGCTTCTCGTCGCTCTCGGAGCCGCGCGCCTCATAGGCGCTCCAGACGTGGGCGATGTTGCCGAACAGGTCGATGCGCCGGCCGATCTCGACTTCGTAAAAGTCGTTCTCGGCAAAGAAGGGCGTGGTGTCGCCGGCATAATCGTCCAGGCCCATGATCGTGCAGGCCGGCCGCCCCTCGCCGTCGATCCAGGTGCGGATCTGCCGCGCTTGCGGGTGGAAGCAGTTCGCCTGCCGCGACCAGTCGCGCGGCCCCCTGGGGCCCGAGATCATCGCGTACATCTCGTCGACCGCGGTGCCGATCTCGGCAAGGTCGTGGGCGCTCATTCTTTGTCCCTTTCCGCCCGCAGGATGGGCCCGTAGAGGCGCCCGATGCCGATCAGGGCGATGCCTAGCCCCAAGAAGGAGAGGATGCGGAGCACGCCCTTGAGCTCCGACGCGTCAACCAGGAAAACCTTGGAGATGGTGGCGGTGAGGAGCAGCAGGCCGGCGAGACGCAGCGCCTTATCCGGCAGGCGCATGCCGGCAAGGATGAGGCCGATGGCGACCATCAGCCCGGCGAGCGAATAGCTGTAGAATTCGGCGATCGGCACGTCCGGTCCGGTCAGGATCGGGCCGTGGAAGACCTGCCGCACCAGCAAGGCGACGCCGATCGTCAAGGCGGCGAGGAAGGCGACCAGCCAGAAGCCCGACCGGGTCGCGGCCTCCGCCCGGCGGCGGGCCGCATAGAGCCAGACGGCGCTGAACAGAAAAGCCGGCAGGATCAGGTTGAGGACGGGGAGCGTGCCGACCCATTGCTCCGCCCAGGCCGGGTTGTAGAGCAGCATGTCGAACCAGATCAGGCGGGCGGCGGCGAAGGCCGTCACCATGGTCCCGCCGACCCGCGCCATATCCGCCCCGATCCCCGGCACCCGCACGATCCCGGCGCCGAGCAGCCAGCCGGCGGCGAACAGGGCCTGGGTGATGACGGTCCGCTCGATCAGGCCGCGCGCGACGAAATCGTCACCCCCGGCGAGCCCGAAGGCCTGCTTGAACAGGACATAAAGGGCCGCCACGGCGAAGATGCCGGCCATGACCGGCAAAGCGCGCCGCGCGCCGATCGGGACCGGCGGCAGCGCCGCCCGCATCGCCGCCATCAGCAAGGCCGGGACGGCGAGCGCGGACAAGGCCGTCGACGCGCCGGGCAGATCGGCGGCCAGCACCGGCTCGCCGACGAGGCTCGTCAGAAGCGCGGCCGACAGCTCCGGCACCATCCACAATGCGCGCATCACGGCGACGAGCCCGACGACCAGGGCGATCGTCGCCAAAGCGAGGTCGCCGAGCCGCCGGGCCGCCAGCGCCGCGCCGAGCGCCAGCGCCAGCCAGCCCGCCGCGACCCAGTCCGGCGCCGCCAGGTCCCAGACCGCCGCGCCGAGCAGCAAGGCCGCCGCCGCGCCCGTCGCGAGCAAGGCCAAATCGGCTGGCGGCTCGGCTTTGCCCCGCGCCCGATCGGCCCAGACCAGCAGCGCCGGCCCGAGCGCGAGCAAAGCGGCGAACGCGCCCCAGGCCGGCCGGTCGAGCAGCTCGGGCCGCGCCCCGCGCAGGATGAGCAAGGGCCCCGCAAGCCCGGCGCAGGCGACGCCGGCCCAGAGTGAGTGGCGCTTCCACAAGGCCAGCGCCAGCCCGCCTCCGCCGAATAGGAGCGCTATTCCGGTTCCGGCCCAGGGCCCCCACGGATCCTGTCCGGTGGCCGACTTGCCGGCGAGCAGCACCAAAGCGAGGCCGAGCGCCAATGGCGGCGCCGGCCGATATTCGGGGCGGAGCAAAGCGAGCGCGATGGCCGCGGCGCTGAGCGTGCCGAACAGCGCCCAGGCCTGGAGGCCGAGGTCTGTCCGCGCGGCCAGCACGAAGAGCTGGACGATACCGAGCGTCAGCGGCTGGATCAGGCTCAATTGCCTGCCCTTGCCCGGCCGCACCAGGGAGGCGGCGAGCGCGAGCAGGATCACGAACAGGCCCGCCGCGAGCGCATCCTCGCGCGGCCGGGTCAGGAGATAGCCGGTCCACACGAAGCTCAACGCCACCGCCGCCGCCGCCAGCCAGGTCCAGCCGCGCCGCCAGGCGATCGCGAACAATGCGAGATCGAGGAGGGCGAGATAGGCGAGGAGTGGCACCGCGCCCGCATTGGAATTGCCCACCAGGAGCGGGGTCAGGAAGCCCCCGACCAGCCCCATGACCGCGGTCGGGGCGCCATGGCGGAGCGACATGACCAACGCCGCGGCGGTGACCGCGACCATCGCGGCCGCGGCGCCGCCGGTATCGATCAGCGCGTAGAGGATGTGGCTGCCGTAGGCGGTGGCGTAGAGCACCGCGACCCCGGCCCCGACCAGCACCTGGGCGATGCGCGGATCCTCGGCGAGGAGCTTGCCCGAGCGCGCATATTCGCCGGCGCCGAGCAAGGCGAAGCCGAACAGGGCCGCAGCGATCATTCGCGCCGCCGGCGTCATCAGACCGATCTCGATCGAGTAGCGGATCAGGAACACCGCCGCCAGGACGAGGGCGACGCCGCCGAGCCAGATCAGGAGCCTGCCGGCTACCAGCCGCTCGAACAGCCCGCCCAGCGTCTCCGATCGCGCCGCCTCTTCCTCGATCATCCCGTCCGGCTGCAAGTCGAAGACGACCGGAGCGGAAGCGGGGGCGGCGGGCTCGGCCGGGGGAGGCGCCGGCGCTGGCGGCAGATCCGTCACCTGGGCTGGCGCCAGCGCGTCGAGCCGGCTTTCAAGGCGGCTCAGGCGCGTCTGCAGGCCGCCGTTCCAGACGAGCAGGCCGATCACCGCCAGCAGCAGGACGAGGAGCAGAATCTCCATCGCCAGCCTTGCTAGCCGCCCCGGCCGACCCTGTCAGCTATATCCGCGTCAGCGACATTTCGGAGAGATCGCCCGCCCAGACCGCCCGGGCCCGGGCAAGGTTGCGCTCCGCCGATTCGGTCTCGCCGAGCGCGCGGTCGGCCTGCGCCAGCGCGTAGAGCGCCAGGGGGTCGTTCGGCCAGCGCCGGAGCGAGGCGTGGAGCTGGGCGCGGGCGCCGCGCGGATCGCCGCCGGCCAGCAGAGCGGCGGCGAGGCTGCGCCGCACCGAATACCAGAAGACCGGCGGATCGTTGCCGAAGCGCGTGCGCAGCTGCCGCTCCATCGCCTTGCGATAGGCCCTCTGCGCGGCCTCATGGTCGCCCGCCAGCATCGCCGCGCGGCCCTCGAGCACGTGCTGGACGACTTCGGCGAGCGGGGTGCCGCCGCGTCCGAGCGCGGGCGCGTCGCTGCCTTCGCGCAGGCGAGCGATCGCCGCCGCCTCGGCGCGCACCCCCGCAGCGTCGCCGCGCCGCGCCAGCGCCTCGCCCCGCGCATAATGGCGCATGGCCTTGTCGAGCGCCTGATCCGGCTCGGCTATGGCGAGCACCTCGGCGACCGGGCCGTGAAGGCCGAGGCTGTACCAGGTGGCCGAGCCGAGGAAGCGCCGGAACGCGGAGGCGTCGCGGCCGAGATATTCGTCCCGATACTGGCGCGACACGTCCAGCGCGGTCGCGCCGTCGCCGCGAGCGAGCGCGCTTTCGATCGCGAAATGCATGTTGTGGGCGAGGAGGCCGGTCCGGTAGTCGGTGGGCGGCGGCGCCACCCGCCGGACGAAGGCGCGGTCGGCGGCGATCGCGGCGACGTTGACCGCCGCCGCGTCCCGGTAGCGGCCGACGCCGTAAAAGCTGTGCGAGGGCATGTGGACGAGATGGCTCGCCGCCGGCGCGATCCGGCCGAGCCGCTCGGCATGGGGCACGGCCAGATGCTGGCGGTCGATCCAGTCGGTCAGGTGGATGTAATAATGGATCGCGCCGCCATGATCCGGATTGCGGACGAGCACCCGTTCCAGCAGCCGCTGGCTGAGCGAGCCGGGCCGCATATTCTCCGAGACGACCATGCGCGCGTCGGCGGCCATGATCGACAGCGTGTCGTCTCCCGGCATTCTGAGCGCCGCAGTCTCCATGAAGCTCGCATAAGCGGCGTTGGCGAACGCAGGCCCGTCGCGGGTACGAATCTCCATGCCGCGGACGAGAATGCGATCGCGCGCGCCGAGGCGTTGCGAGAGCGCGACCGCGCGGCGGGCGGCGGCGCGGGCGGCCGCGAGCTCATCGGTGCGCGGCTGCAGGTTGATGGTCGGGCCCCGCGCCCAGGCCTCGCCGAAGAAGCACAAGGCGCAATTCGGGTCGCGCCGCTGCGCCTCCTGGAAGGCGCGGATCGCTTCGGCCTCGTCGAACGCCCAGACCAGCCGCACGCCCTGCGCGAACCAGGCCCGCGCCTGCGCATCGTCGGTGTCGGGCTCCAGGCCCGCGAAACCGAGCCCCTCGACCAGAACCGGCGCGCCCTGACGAGGCGCGGCCTGCAACGCCTCGGCGTCGACGGGGAGGCACGATTCGTCGGGAAGGAGCGGCGCCCGGAGCGTCGAGTCCGCCGTCCCTTCGGCCGGCAGCGCCGCCGCGCCGAGCGCCGCGACCGCCAACGCCAATGTCCTCGCCGCCGCCCTGGATGCCATTCGGATCTCCCTCTCGGGGTCAGCTTAGCGAGAAGCGGGGAAGCCGGTCCAGCGAAGATGGCATGACAGGGTATTTTGCCGGGCTCGAACGGGAAAACCGGGCGGCGATTCCCGGCGGGCGGGGCGATGTTGCGCCGGGTGGGCAGCCTTCCCACATAGCGTCCCGACAAGAGCGGGAGCGAAGCATGGAAGTCTGGCACGGCACGACGATCATCGGCGTGCGCAAGAACGGCAAGGCGGTGATCGCCGGCGACGGCCAGGTGTCGCTGCAGTCGACGGTGCTCAAGCCCAATGCGAAGAAGGTGCGCCGGCTGGGAGACGGCTCCGTGATCGGCGGCTTCGCCGGCGCGACCGCCGACGCCTTCACCCTGTTCGAGCGGCTGGAGCGCAAATTGGAGCAGCATCACGGCCAGCTGATGCGCTCCGCGGTCGAGCTCGCCAAGGACTGGCGCACCGACAAGTACCTGCGCAACCTCGAGGCGATGATGATCGTCGCCGACAAGGACGTGACCCTGATCCTCACCGGCAATGGCGACGTGCTCGAACCGGCCGGCGGCATCGCCGCGATCGGATCGGGCGGGAATTTCGCCCTGGCCGCCGCCACCGCCTTGTTCGACTATGAGGACGACGCCGAGGCGATCGCCCGCAAGGCGATGAAGGTCGCCGCCGACATCTGCGTCTATACCAACGACCAGCTGACGGTGGAGACGATCGAGAACGCCGCCCCGTAACCGTCATCCCAGCGAAAGCTGGGATCTCACTGGTTCTTCAAGGCAAGGAGATTCCAGCTTCCGCTGGAATGACGAAGAAGGTTAGGCTGCGGCGATGGACCGCCGCCTCTTCATCGGCTCCGCCACCGCCGCGCTCGCCCTCCCAGGCTGCGCCACCACCCTGGCGCGCCCGGCGGCGCGGACCGGCTGCCTGCCGCCGGTCAACGTCGCCGCCGACCGCGTCATCCGCACCGTCGCGGGCCTGCGCCCCTATCGCGCCGCGGGCTTCGTCGTCCGCGCCGAGGCGCTGGGCGACAAACGGCTTGTCCACAATTACGGCCATGGCGGCGCCGGGATCACGCTCTCCTGGGGAAGCTCCGGGCTGGCGACCCAGCTCGGCCTGCAAGGCCATGCCGGCCCGGTCGCGGTGATCGGCGCCGGCGTGATGGGCCTCACTACCGCCCGCCTCGTCCAGGAGGCGGGCTTTCCGGTCAGCATCTACGCCGCGGCGCTGCCGCCCGACACGACCTCCAACATCGCCGGAGGCCAGTGGAGCCCGTTCGGCCATTATCGCGGCAGCGCGGTCACGCCGGAATGGCGCGCCCAGTTCGCCGCCGCCCTCGACTTTAGCTGGCGGCGTTTCCAGATCATTGTGGGCGACGATTACGGCATAAGATGGCTGCCGACCTACACCGAGAGCGGCGGCGATTCCGGCCCCTCGCCGCTCGACGCCTACCATCCCGCCGCCCGGGTGCTGGGGGCGGCCGAGCATCCCTTCCCGATCGAACGGATCGTCCGCTTCGACACCATGTACGTCGAGACCGGCCGCTTTCTGAGGCAGCTGACCCGGGACGTGCAGATCGCGGGCGGGCAGATCCGGGTCCGCAGCTTCGCCACGCCCGGCGACATCGCCACTTTGTCCGAGCGGCTGGTCTTCAATTGCACCGGCCTCGGCGCCCGCGACCTGTTCGGCGACGCGGGCCTCGAGCCGGTGCGCGGCCAGCTCGCCATCCTCCTGCCACAGCCGGAGGTCCGCTACGCGTTCACCGGCGAGGCCGGCTACATGTTCCCGCGCGCCGACGGCATCGTCCTTGGCGGCACGTTCGAGCGCGGAATTTGGGACGTCACGCCCGAGCCGGCCGCGATCGCCCGAATCCTTGAGTCACACCGGCAGCTGTTCGCCGGCTTCCGCTGCACCGCTTGAACTGCAACGTCCCGGCTCCAATCTAGCGGGATATGACTTTCCAATCCTCGGTTTCCGCCGGAACACCAGCCGCCATGAAAGACTATCTCACGCCCAAGGCGGTCGTCGCCGCGCTGGACGCCCACATCATCGGCCAGGACGAGGCCAAGCGCGCCGTTGCCGTGGCCTTGCGCAACCGCTGGCGCCGCCAGCAGCTGCCCGAGGCGCTGCGCGAAGAGGTGACGCCCAAGAACATATTGATGATCGGCCCCACGGGCTGCGGCAAGACCGAAATCAGCCGGCGGCTGGCGAAGCTCGCCGACGCGCCCTTCGTCAAGGTCGAGGCCACCAAGTTCACCGAGGTCGGCTATGTCGGCCGCGACGTCGAGCAGATCGCGCGCGACCTGGTCGAGGAAGCGGTGCGGCTCGAGAAGGAGCGCCGCCGCGAGGCGGTCAGGGAAGCCGCCAGCAATGCGGCGATGGAACGCCTGCTCGACGCCTTGACCGGCAAGGACGCGAGCCATGCGACCCGCGAGAGCTTCCGCCAGCGGATCGTCGACAATCATATGAACGACAAGGAGGTCGACATCGAAATCGTCGACCAGCCCTCAACGCCGTTCGAGATCCCCGGCATGGGCGGCCAGGTCGGCATGATCAACCTCTCCGACCTCATGGGCAAGGCGATGGGCCAGCAGCCCCGGAAGAAGCGCAAGATGCGCGTCGCCGACGCCTGGGACAAATTGGTCGAGGAGGAATCCGACCGGCGGCTCGACACCGACGACGTCAACCGCACCGCCTTGAAGGACGCCGAGGCGAACGGCATCGTTTTCCTCGACGAGATCGACAAGATCGCGGTCTCCGATGTGCGCGGCGGCTCGGTTTCCCGCGAGGGCGTCCAGCGCGACTTGCTGCCGCTGATCGAAGGGACCACGGTCGCGACCAAATATGGGCCGATGAAGACCGACCATATCCTGTTCATCGCATCGGGCGCCTTTCACGTCGCCAAGCCCTCGGACCTGCTCCCAGAGCTCCAGGGCCGGCTCCCGATCCGCGTCGAGCTGAAGGCGCTGACCGAGGAGGATTTCGTCCGCATCCTCTCCGACACGACGGCGAGCCTCACCGAGCAATATCGCGCCCTGCTTGGCACCGAAGGCGTCGAGATCGTCTTCGCCGAGGACGGCATCCGCGCGCTCGCCCGCATCGCCGCCGAGGTGAACGCCCAGATCGAGAATATCGGTGCCCGCCGCCTCCAGACCGTGCTCGAGAAATTGCTCGAGGACGTCAGCTTCGAGGCGGAGGACCGCAAGGGTGACAGCGTCCTCGTCGATGCCGCTTATGTCGAGCGCCAGCTCGCCGCGATCGCGCGGGATACGGATTTGAGCAAATACGTGCTCTAGCCCGCAACGTCGTCCCCGATCGTTCTTGCTCCGTTCCGCAAATCTGCTAGGCTTCCCCGAGTCGAACGGGAGCCGACTAGATGCACCAGGGCCAATGCCATTGCGGGGCGATCCGCTACCGGGCGTCGGGGGCGCCGATGCACCACGCTTTGTGCCACTGCACGGACTGCCGCAGACATGCCGGCGCGCCGATGGTGGGCTGGGCGATGTTCAAGTCGGATCAGGTCGAAATCGTTCAGGGCGAGGCCAAGATCTATGCCTCGTCCGAGCATGGCCGGCGTCATTTCTGCAGCGATTGCGGGACCGGGCTCTTCTACACCAACGACAAGATCCTGCCCGGCATCACCGACGTCCAGTCGGGCACGCTCGACGATCCCGGCGCCTTGCCGGCTGAGGTCCATATCCAGACCGCGGACCGGATCGCCTGGATGACGGACGTGGACAAGCTGCCCCAGTTCGAGCGGTTCCCGGGCGGCTGAACCCTCTATCGCGCGTTCATCGACTCCTCCGAACGCTTTGTCCCACCGTTTGAACTTACCGCGCGCGTAACGGTTAACCTTCCAAAGCCCTTCTTTGGAGGAACCCCAGATGACCCTCAGGATCAAGCTTCTCGCCGCGGTCGCCGCTGTCGCGCTCCCCGCCGCCTTGGCCGCGCAGGAGACCGCGCCGCCGACCCCGCCGCCTGCCGGCACGCAGCCGCAGACTCCGGTGCCAAGCAGCGGCACCCCGCCTGTCGCGGACACCGAGGATAGCGCCACCGAGACGCAGGCCAGCACCCCCACAGCGGCGCCCATGGCGCACGAGACGGCCGAGCGCGCCGCCGACGCGGTCGAGGCCGACGCTGTGTCCGACTCCCAGACACACGCCCAGGCCCAGACGATGCCCCCGCCGGCGGCGACACCGCCTGCTGAAGCGGCTGCACCCGCCCAGGCGAGCGCCCAGGCGCAGGCCCCGGCCCAGGCCTCTCCGGTCGGCCCGGCCACGCAGGCCGATTTCGCCGCCGGCGCCCAGGTCCGCGACCAGGCGGGCGGCGTCGTCGGCACGATCGAATCGGCCGACGCGACCGGCGCGGTCGTCTCCACGGGCACGGTGCGGGCCAAGCTGCCGCTGGCGAGCTTCGGCCGCGGCGGCCAGGGCCTCATCGTCAGCGTGACCCGGGCCCAGCTCGAGGCCGCGGTCCGGGCGCAGACCCCGACTCCAACCCCCGGCAGCTGACCGCCTCGCGCGATCGCTGCAAGAGCCGCGCCGGTTGTCCCCTCACCGGCGCGGCTTTTTGTTGCGCGTTGCCGGAGCGCGCAGCGGGTATTTCCATGGTGCGGCGTGGCTGACGCGGCGCCGACACGCTCCGAACCGCTTCTTCCGGGACCCGCCAGGGCCGCCGCCGCGCGAAAAAAAAGGCCGCCCGCCGGGACCTTGCCCGGGGGCGGCTCTCTTTGCCTGGTGCCCGGCGTTCGCCGGGGCCGTCGCGCCTAGCTCAGATGACGCGACAAATGCTTGTTCATCTCGAACATGGAGCAGCTGTCCTTGCCGAAGACCTTCTTCAGCTTGTCGTCGGCCAGAATCTCGCGCTTGTTGGCCGGATTCTGCAAATTGTTCTTGCGGATATGGTCCCAGACCTTGCTGACGACCTGGCTCCGCGGCAACGGGTCGGCGCCCGTAATCGCGGCGAGATCCGCCGAAGGCGTTACCGGACGCTGCAAACCGCTCTGCCTACCTTGTGCCATACTTGCCTCCCTGTGGTTCCTGAGCGTCGATAGAGCGCAATTCCACCGCCTTGGCAACGGGGTCAGGAGGCGAAATGGCCCGATTTACCCCCCATAAGACGCCTTTTCTGTGGATAGAGCGGGAAAGGTCCTCAAAGAAGACCGAAAGGAACCACCTTGTTGGCCGAGTCGTGGCCGATGTCGGCGCGGCCCAAAAAGGGGATGCCGAAGACCCGGCACCAGCGCTCGACGATCTCCTGTGGGGTGTCGTCGAAGGGCTGAACCTCTCCGTTCTCATCCTCCTTGACCGCGACGCGGCCGAGGCGAATCCCCGCAAGTCCCTTTCCGGCCAGGTGGCCGGCGATGTGGAAGAAAGCACGGTCGGTTGCATAAAGATGCTCGTCCGTATCCTCGAGCATCAGCACGTGGTCGCGAAGGTCCGGTTCGAGCGGCGTGCCCAGGAGCATGCTGAGGACCATTATGTTGAAGGCGGCGTGCCGGAGCCCCGGCGCCACTTCTCCAGCCAGCGAGGCGGGCGACCGATCGACGAGCCAGTCGAGCGACCGGCGCACGGCTTCTTCGCCGTCGCCTAATAGGGCGTCCTTGGGCATCGGCCCGTGCGCGACGTTCGGATAGCCGCGCCGGTAGAGGCCGGCGAGCAGGAAGCCGGCATCGCTATAGCCGAGCCAGGTCTTCCCGCCCGCAACCTCGTCATCGAACCGGTCGAGCGCTTCAAGGGCGATCCGGCAGGAGCCGTAACCGCCCCGGGCGAACCATATCGCGTCGACGTCCGCGTCGTTGGCGACCGCAACGAGAGCGTCGCGGCGCTCTTCGTCCGTCCCGGCGAAATGAATCGTCGTGCTCCGGCACTGCGGGTGGAAGAAGAGTTGGAGGCCGGGATAATCTGCGGCAATCGCAACGACCCGATCCTCGACCTCAGCCAACTGGTCCGGCGTCGTGAACCGGGAGCTGGGCGCCACGACCGCGATCCGCATCCTTGCTCCCTCCTCGATCCCCCAATAGGGCGCTCGCATGGGCGAGGCCAAATCCTATTTCTTCTGCGGCATCGGCGGCAGCGGCATGCTGCCACTGGCGCTGATCGTCCAGGGGCGCGGCGACACGGTCGCGGGCTCGGACCGCACGCTCGACCAAGGCCGGCTCGCGCCGAAGTTCGAATTCCTGCGCGCGCGCGGGATCGCCCTCTTTCCCCAGGACGGCAGCGGGATCGAGCGCGCGGACCAGATCCTGGTCACGTCGGCGGCGATCGAGGAGAACGTGCCGGACGTCGTCAGGGCCAGGGACGTCGGCGCCGCTCGGATCACGCGGCCGGAGCTGCTCGCCGCGCTCTTCAACACCGCCCCGCTCGGCATCGCGGTTGGAGGCACCAGCGGCAAATCGACGGTCACCGGCATGATCGGCTGGATCCTCCACGCCGCCGGCCGCCGCCCGACGGTGATGAACGGGGCGGTGATGAAGAACTTCGCCAGCGCGCAAATGCCCTTCGCGAGCGCTTTGGTGGGGGAAGGCGACGCCTTCGTCAGCGAGGTCGACGAGAGCGACGGCTCGATCGCGCTCTACGGGCCCCGGATCGCCGTCCTCAACAACATCACGCTCGACCATAAGTCGCTGGACGAGCTCCGCCACCTGTTCCGCGACTTCGCCGCCAAGGCGGAGACGGTGGTCGTCAATCTCGACGACGACGAAACCCGCTTCCTCGCCGCTGTCCTCCCTCCCGAGAAGCTTTGCACCTATTCCCTGTCAGACGAGAGCGCCGGCCTTTTCGGTTCCGACATTCGGGAGGACCCGTTCTCGATCTCCTTCCGGGTCGCGGGCGTTGCCGTCCGCCTCCAGGTGCCGGGCCGCCACAATGTCGAAAATGCGCTCGCGGCCCTGGCAGCGGCGGCTGCGGCGGGCGTCCCGCTGGCCGAGGCGGCCGAAGCGCTGGCCGGCTTTACCGGCCTTCGCCGCCGCTTCGAGCGCGTCGGCGAAGCGAACGGCGTCACCGTGATCGACGATTTCGCGCACAATCCGGACAAGATCGCCGCGACGCTGCGCACCCTCCATGCCTTTCCCGGCCGCCTGCTCCTCTTCTTCCAGCCCCACGGCTACGGCCCGCTGCGAAGCATGAAGGAAGAGCTGATCGCCACCTTCTCCCGGGAAATGGCCGGGGAGGACGTCCTGATCATGCCCGACCCGGTCTATTATGGCGGCACCGCCAGCCGCGAGGTCGGCAGCGGCGACATCGTGGCCGGCGTCGCGGATCGCGGCCGGCATGCCGAGCATTTCCCGGACCGCGCCCAGTGCGCCGACCGACTTGTCGCTTTGGCCGGGCCGGGCGACCGAATCGTCGTCATGGGGGCCCGAGACGATACGCTGACCTTGTTCGCAGAGGAGTTGGTGACGCGCCTCGACCCGCCTTAGAAGCGGGCGAGATCCTCCGGCGCGACGCCTTCGACCTGCTCGCTGCGCGTCCCCGGACGATAGCCGAGGCGCCGGAGCGGCGCCGCGTCTTCGGGATCGAACGGCAAATCGTGGCAGAGCCTCATATACATCGTCGCGGACGACAGCTGGTAGCCCCCCAGGTCGAACAGGTCGAGATAATGGAGGACGAGGCCGCCGGTTTCGCCGGGCTCGCCCGGGAAAGCATAAGCCGGGCGTTCGATCGAGCAGAAGGCATAATCGGCCCGGTCCTGCGCCTCCCAGCGGACTGGAACCGCGGCGCTGTAGGCCTGCGGCGCCTCATCGCCGTAGCGCGAGCTGCCGCCTCGGGCGACCAATCGCCTGAGCTCGCCCCGCGCCGTTGCGCTGACGGTCTCGAGCCGCACCACCCGCAACCAGCGGCATTGGCCTTGCCGGCAACTGGGCTCGAGGACGCGGCCGGCCAGATCGGGCAAGGAAGGCGTCTGCGCCGCCGCTTCACCGTGTCGGGGATCGAGCAGGAACCAGCCGAGCGCAACGGCGATCGCGGCGAATACGGCCATTGCCGTGACGGGGATCCAGCGTGAGCGGGGCGGTTCGTCCATGCGGCGATGCTAGCCGCCCAGGCGGAACCCTGTCCACCCGCGCCGGCCCCCGAAAAGAAACGGCGGACCCAGGGCCCGCCGCTCTCGAACTTCGAATGTCGCGGGCTTCAGCTAGTGACGGCCGTGTCGACCTTCTCGACCCACTCGGGATAGAAAGCGGGCTCGCGGTTCGACCAGCCGGGCGCGGTCGCCGCGGCTTCGCTGATCGACTGCAGCAGGGTCCGCCGCCGGTCGGGGTGCAGATGCGGCAGCGCCGCGGCCGAACAGAAGGCGCCGGGCAGCCAGGGGCGAACGCTGGCGCCGATCAGGCGCTCGTAGAGGAAACGGTAGGAAGCGAAGCAGGGCAGCCGGTCCTGGCCGAGATCGAATGCGGTCATGGTCACGAGCGGCGCCATCAGCGGCTCCATCGCGTCGAGGCCGCTGTCGTCCGGGATCGAGGAACGGATAAGGTCGAGCCGGCGATAGATGCGCTCCTGAGCGCGGATGCCGGCCGCTTCGGCCGGGTCGCGCGACCAGCGCTTCACCGCGTCGCGGCGGTCCAGCCCGATATCGAGCGACCGGCGGATGTAGCGCTGCGTGCCCTTTCCAAAGCCCGCAAACTCACGCAGCTCCGCCAAGGTTGTCGCCCCACTCGCGGGCCGAGTCCTGGTACTCATGATCCCACTCCTTTTGCCCCTGAGAAGGATCATGCACCGGGACGGCTTACCAGTCCGTTAACCAAGACCCCACTCCCCGTTCAGAATTGAATCAGAGTTCGATTCCGCCCGCAATCGCAAAACTACCTGATGGCAGCGCAACGCAGCCCGAGTGTCGCGGATCGGCAACAGGCCCCCGTTCGGAAGCGTTGGTTTGCCGCGGGTTTTTTCGGGATCGAAACGATCTGCTGCCGTAGAATCCGCTAGGGTCGGTTTTGCCGATTTGAGGCCGGTTCGGCGGCGCGAGAAGGCGTTCACGCGGCGCCGGGCGTCATGCTATGGCCGGATTCGTGGGCGAAAACTTCGGCGATGAGGCTGGCGGGGAGGCCGGCGGTGCGATGGTCGGCGCGGCCGATTCGCTCGGCTATCGGCGCCCTTTGCCCGCCTTTTCGACCAACGCGTCAGGGCTTTCTACGAATGACCGGCGGGCGCAAAGCTTTTCCGACTCTGCGGCGCTAGGACGGGGCATGGACCTTTCCATCCCCGAAGGCGAAACCCGACGGCTGCCCGATCTCGGCATGGCGCTGAAATCGATCATCGGCTTCTGGCTGCTCTACATGGCGCTGACGACCGTGCGCTCGATCGTCGTGCAATATCCCGATTTCTGGGCGATGATGGCGCGACGCTCCTTTGTGGTCGTGGCCGGAATCGTCATCACCCTCCTGCTCTACCTCGCCTTGCGCCCGGTGGCGGCGAAGGGCCTCAACGTGAAGGCGGCCGTCGCGGCGATCCTCTGCCTTCCCGCATCGGTCGCCTACGCCTCGGTCAATTATTACGCCTTCTATATCTATGCCCCGCTCAATGCGGTGAAGATGGAGCAGGAGCGCAATACGATGGGCTGGAGCCCGCTCGAAATGGCGGCCCGCTCGATCCTCGACAGCTCGTTCGCCTGGTTCTTCCTGTTCGCCGCCTGGGCGGCCTTCTACGTGGCGATGAGCTATGCCCGCCAGCTCCGCTTCGCCGACCACCGCGCCGCCATGCTCGCCCGCGAGGCGCAGGAGGCGCAGCTGCGCGCGCTCCGCTACCAGATCAACCCCCATTTCCTGTTCAACACGCTGAACTCGCTCTCCTCGCTCGTCCTCTCGCAACGGACCGACGTCGCCGAGCGGATGCTCATGAACCTTTCCACCTTCTTCCGCGCCACCCTCTCCGCCGACCCGACCGCCGACGTGCCGTTGGAAGAGGAGATCAAGCTGCAGCGCCTCTATCTCGACATCGAGCAGATCCGCTTCCCCGACCGGCTCGCGGTCGAGGTCGACGTGCCGGACTCCCTGCTCGACGCTCGCGTACCCGTGCTGATCCTCCAGCCGATCGTCGAGAACGCGGTCAAATATGGCGTCGCCAGATCCCGCAAGCCCGTTTCGGTGAAGGTCAGCGCCTATGAGGAGGCCGGCCACCTGCACATCAAGGTCAAGGACGACGGCGAGGTCGCGCCTGAGGATCTGGAAGGCGGCGGCACCGGCGTCGGCCTCAGGAACGTCTGCGACCGGCTGATCGCCCGCTACGGCCCGCGCGCGGGCTGCCTGCACGGGCCGGACCCGGAGGGCGGCTACACCGTCCACATCTACATGCCGGTGGTGAAGCATGGCTGAGCCGGCGGCGCTCAGGGTCATGGTGGTCGACGACGAGCCGCTCGCGGTGGAGCGGCTGCAGCTTCTCCTGGCGCGCTCGGCGGGCGTGAGCGTTGCCGGCACCGCCAATGACGGCGAGGCGGCGCTGAGGATCGCCGAGGCGGTGACGCCCGACCTCGTCCTCCTCGACATCGCCATGCCCGGCATGGACGGGATCGACGTCGCCCGGGCGCTTGCCGCCTCGGCGTTGGACCCCGCGGTCGTCTTCGTCACCGCCTTCGACAATTTCGCGGTGGCCGCCTTCGACGTCGCCGCGATCGACTATCTGATGAAGCCGGTCGAGCCCGAGCGGCTGGAGCGCGCGCTCGAGCGCGTGCGCGGCCACCTTGCCGGCGGCGGGCGCGGCGCGGCCCGGCCCGCTTCGGCCCATGTCGAGGAATTCTGGGTCCCCGATCATAGCGGCCTGGTCCGGATCGCCGCGTCCGACATCCAGCGGATCACCGCCGAGCGGGATTATATGCGGCTCCACCTCGGCGCGCGCTCGTGGCTCATCCACCGCACCATCGGCAAGCTCGAGGAGGATCTCGATCCGGCGCTGTTCCTGCGCGTCCACCGCTCGGTGATCCTTCGGCGCGACACGATCACCGGCCTTTATCGCGACCAGGGAGGCCACTGGACCGCGCGCCTCTCCGACGGCGCCGAGCAGCGCATCGGCCGCTCCTATGTCGACGAGGTGAAGAGGTTCGCGGGGCGGTGATTAAATAGGGACAGTATATATTTATCGGGCACCGATTGGCCCCGCGACGCACGCGATCGATGGGATAAATATATACTGTCCCTATTTATGGGAGGCGGCGATTGGGGCACCGCCGCCTCCCAACGGAGCTAAGCTGCCTGGTGGGCTCAAAAGGCAGCCTCGCTCACACCAAATGTCCGGAAACCTGCGCGACCGGCGAGAGCGCCAAAGCAGGGCCGATCGCGCTCATGGTCGAGAGGAACGCGGCGGACAGCGCCGCGATCATGAGGAGAGTCGAACGGACGTACATCATCTTGCTCCTGTTCGGCCGGGGACGGCCTTGCTGGTTCGGTTGCGACCCGCCCGGTTCGGCGGGGGATTGTCCGCGCGGGCCGCTGAACCATTGATCGCGCATCCGCGCCTCGTCCGCTCCTCCCTTTCGACCATGATGCGCGCCGGTTCGGCGAACGGGAGCGCCGTTCGACGAAGCGCGGCGCGGGCTCGACCAAGGGCGGCGTCAACACTTCCTGCATCCCTGTCCACTAATGGGACGCCTCGAAATCAGGGGGCGCGGAGCGCGTGCGGCGAGGCTATGCGACGCTCTGGGAAGCCTCATCCCGAGTGGAGCCATTGATGGCGTTGGGCGTAACGACAAGAGCAAGAAGGCCTCGCGGCATCGGCCGCGTCGCGCCCGCATGGGCGTGGCTCACCCTTATCGTGCCGATGGCGTCCTGCGTGCCCGCCGCCGCCACCCAGGCTCCGGCGTTCCAGCTCGAAGCGGCCGCAGCGCCCGCGCCGCCACCGACCGGTCCGGCCGGGGCGGCCCCCCTGGCTGCCGTGGGCGCGCTTGCCGCCAACGCCGCACTGCCGATCGACGGCGGCCTCAATCCGGCGGCCACGCCCTTCGCCTTCCGCGCCGCCACGCCGATCGACCAGCTGCGCTCGCTGGACTGCCTCGCCCAGGCGGTCTTTTACGAGGCGCGCTCGGAGAGCGAGGACGGCCAGCGCGCGGTGGCGCAGGTGGTGCTCAACCGAGTCCGCCACCCGGCCTGGCCGAACAGCGTGTGCGGAGTCGTCTACCAGGGCCCGATGCGGCCCGGCGGGGGCTGCCAGTTCACCTTCACCTGCGACGGCTCGCTCGCCGTTCGTCCCGTCGGCCTCGGCTGGGCGCGGGCGAGGATGATCGCCGCCGACGCGCTGGCCGGGCGAACCTTTGCGGGCGTCGGCCTGTCGACCCATTATCACACCCATGCCGTCTTCCCCTCATGGGCGCCGCGCCTTCTCAAGACGGCGATGATCGGCGCGCACAATTTCTACCGCCTGCCCGGGACGCCCGGCCTCGCCGGAGCGTTCAACGCCCACTATTCGGGCAGCGAGCCTGTGCCGCGCTCGGCAGGCTATTTCCCGTTCCGCGCCGCCGCCGCGCAGCTCGACCTGGCGGCCTTCGCGCAGACCATGGCGGCCGATGTCCGCGCCCCCGCCGCCGTGCCTTCCGACATCCCGCAGGACGCGCGCTGGACTCCGTCCAATCTGCCCGAATCGACCATCCGCGACGAATATCGCCAGGCCGGCCAATGGCGCGACGACGCCCCGGCCTCGGTGACCGGCGCTCGCTAGCCGATCCGGGTCAGCCGCGCCGCGGCTCCGGCAAGGCCGGGCACACCCGCCAGCCGCATCATCAGCCCCCGCCTCAGCGGATTTTCCGCCATGTGGCGCAGCATCTCCGCGATCGCGAGCGGCCGTCGCGCCCGCCGAGCGAAATCTCGCTGATAGGCCCTCGCCCCCGATCCGTCGCCGCCGAGGCAGGCCGCAGCGGCCGCAGTGCCGCTGGCGAGCGCGACCGCGATGCCGCCCCCCGCGAGGCTCGCGATCACCGCCGCCTGGTCGCCGACCCGGTAAAGGCCGGGCCCGGTCGAGAGCGCACGCCAGCCATAAGGCACGCCGGCGATCGCTTCCCAGGCTTCGGGCGCCGCGCCGGCGATCCGCTCCCCGAGCAGGGGCGCTTCCACGATCAGCTCCGCGAGCAGGGCCTCCGTTCCGCCCGCCATCCGCGCGCGCGCGACCGACAGGCAGAGATTGACGGCCCCATCCTCCTGGATGAGCAGCCCCGCATAGCCGCCGTCATAGAGATGGAGCTCGATCGTGCCGGCGAGCGCGTCCGCGAGCGCTCGGGAGGGCGCCAGCGTTGCACGAAGCCCGACCGACAGGCGCCAGCTGCCGAGATCCCGCGCGACACCGCGCAGCTCGTGCTTGCCGGTGGCAAGGAACAAGGCGTCCGCCTCCATCTCCTCGCCGTCGTCGAGCCGCACGCGACCGACCTCGAGGGCGCGCGCAGCCCGGCCGCGCAGCACCACCGCACCCGCCTCCTCGGCCAAGCGCAGCAGAGCCGCGTCGAGCCGCCTTCGCGACAGGCCCGCGGCCGCGCGCGGCAGCCTTGCTTCAACCACCCGCCCCCGCGCCACGAGCCGCAGCCGGTGAATCGGCCGCGCGCCGAGCGTCGCGGGATCGAGCCCCAGCCGCTTCAGCGCCGCCAAAGCGTCCAGCCCAGAAAGCCGCCGCAGACGACGTCGCGTTCGCCGGGGGAGCGCTCGATCAGCACCGGCATCGCCCCGCCCCGCGCCAGCGAGAGCGCGGCCGAGGCGCCCGCCGGCCCGCCGCCGACGATCAGCGCAGCCGTTCGACGCACAGCCGGAAGGGAAAGCGGCGCACGATAAGCGGCGCCGCGGGGTCGATGCCCGATTCGGCGATCAGCTGCCGCCAGTCCGGCTCGCGAAAGCCCCGGGCGATCGAAAGCTGGCCGTCCTCGCGCACCATCCGGTGCCAGCGCATGACCCGGCAGAGCAAAGGAAAGCCGTAATAAGCGAAGGCGTTGCGGCGGATGTCGTTGACCATCCAGCCGCGCGCCGATCTCTCCTCCATGAAGCGGAGGAAGGCGTGGATCTCCTCGTCGCTCATATGGTGAGTGACCGCGCTCGAGATGACGAAGTCGATCGGCCCCGCCACGTCCTGATAGTCGCCGGTGCGATATTCGATCGGCCAGTGGATCGGCGTCGCCGAGCGCGCCACCGCCGCGCTCTTGGGATTGAGATCGACCCCGATCAGGTCGACGGCGATATCCTTGCGCTTCGCCCAGCGCGCGATCCGCCGCAGCATGTCGCCATGGCCGAAGCCGACGTCGAGCAGGCGGAAGGCGGGCATGCCCTCCGTTCCGCGCGCCAGGAAGTCGATCGTCGGCCGCGCGGCCAGCGTCCAGGCGTTGACCCGCGACAGATCGTGCAGCACCGCCTCATATGTTGCCGGGTCGAGCCCGGGATCGTCCATCTGCTCGTCGCGGCGGCTGCGCGCGGCGAGCGAGGTCACGGAGCGCGCTCCCCGGCCTCCGCCGGGGCGGGCCTCCCGCGCGCGACGCGCGAGAAATGGAAGCCCTCGGCGGCGAGTCCAGGCCCGAAGGCGATGGCGACGCCCTTGCCGACATCGGGCCGGCCGATCAGCTCGGCGAGCACGAACATCAGGGTCGCCGACGACATGTTGCCGTAGCGGGCGAGCACGTCGCGCGAGGCGAACAGGGCGCCCTGCGGGAGCTCGAGCCCCTTCTCCACCGCATCGAGGATCGAGCGCCCGCCGGCGTGGACCGCCCAGCTGTCGACCTCGCCCGGGCCCCAGCCATTGTAGAGTGTCGCGCGTACCTTCTCGTCCTCGAGCGCGTGCTGGATCCGGTTCGGCACTTCGCCGGAAAGCGTCATCTCGAAGCCGGTATCGACGATCTTCCACTGGATCAGCCCGGCCGAATCCTCGAGCGGGGCGGAAAAGAGGTGGCTCATCTCCAGCCCGCCGGGCTCGGCGGTGACCAGGGCCGCCGCGGCGCCGTCGCTGAACTGCAGCATGGCGAGCAATTGCTCGAGCGCCTGCGTCTCCTGCAGATGAAGCGAGCACAATTCGACCGTCACCGCCAGCACCCGCGCCTCCGGCTCCGAGCGGACGATATGATAAGCGGTCCTCAGCGCCGAGACGGCGGCGTAGCAGCCCATGAACCCGACCAAAGTCCGCTCGACATCCGGAATGCCCAATTCGCGCGCGATGATCTGGTCAATCCCCGGCGCGACGAAGCCGGTGCAGCTCGCCACCACCAGATGGGTGATGCCGTCGAGCGCGACCTCGCCGCGCAATTTGGCGATCGCCGCCAGCGCCAGCTTCGGCGCCTCCTCGGCATATTTGATCATGCGGGTCGATGTCGCCGGCGAATCGCCATGGTAGAAGCCGCCTGGCTCGTTGTGCGGCCGCCCGCCCGGGGCCGGGGCCAGCACCGACCAGCGATGCTCGATGCCGGAGCGGTCGGCCATCCGCATGAACAGCTTGCGCATGCGCGGGTCCTCGACCTGCGTTTCCGCCCAGTCGACGAACAGCTTGTGCACGTCATGCTCGGGAACGACGCCGGCCAAAGCGTTAATGAATGCGCGCTTGTCTCCCACGCCTACAACCTTCCGGATTCGACGCCCCCGTCGTCTCAACCGCTACGCCCCGTTTGGGGTCCGTGGCAATGAGAGACTTATCTCGTGCCGCCCAGCGCCAGAGCGAGATCGTGAATATGCTCGATCCCGGCGTAGAAGCTCGCCACCGGGATGCGCTCGTTGAGCCCGTGCGCGAACATCTCCTCGGGCTTGATAAAGACGCCCGAGCTCGCCCAGGTCGGAATCCCCGCGCTGCGGTAGATGAGGCCGTCCGTGCCCCCCGATTCCAGATAGGGGCTGATCGCGATGCCGGGATAGCGGGCGTGGATCGAGCGGGCGATCGCCGCCATCACGTCCGCCCGCGGCTCGGAAACCGGGCTCAGCTGCGGAGCGCCCATCGTCTCGATCCGGATCGCCTCGTTGCCGATCACCTGGGCGAGGCCCGCCCGCACCGCTTCGGGCTGGATGCCGGGGAAGATCCGGCAATTGACCACCGCCGAGGCCCGCTGCGGCAAGGCGTTCTGGGCGTGGCCCGCCTCCAGCATGGTCGCGATGCAGGTCGTCCTGGTCGTGCCGACATATTCGGGCGCGCGCCGCAGTGCCTCGGCGGCCTCTTCATCCTGCGGATTGGCGGCGAAGCGAGTGAGCGCCTGTCCCGCCGCGCCCGGCACGATCCGGCCGAGCGTGCCCAGATACTGGCGGGTGAGGTCGTTCGCCATGACCGGGAAGCGGTATTGCTCGATCCTGAGCAGCGCCCGGGCCAGATCATAGATGGCATTGTCGTCGCGCGGCCGGCTGGAATGGCCGCCGGGATTGGTGACGGTCAGGCGGAAGCTCGCGAAGGTCTTCTCGGCGCCCTGGACGAGATAGACGATCGGCTGCCCGCCCGGGCCCAGCATGCCGCCGCCGGCATCGGTGTTGATCGCATATTCGGCATTGCGCACCCAATCGTGCGCCGCGACGATCCGGGTCGTTCCGAACGTCGTCTCCTCATCGCCGATGAAGGCGAAGACGAGGGACCGCCGAGGCCGGACGCGGCCGGCGCGCAGGCGCAGGATCGTCGAGACCATGGCGGTGATGCCGGTCTTGTTGTCGAGGACGCCGCGGCCGAAGAAGGTGCCGTTCTCCTCGACGAGAGTGAACGGGCTGCGCTCCCAATCCTCGGGCCGGGCGTCGACCACGTCCATATGGCCGGAGAAAAGGAGCGGCCGTGCGCTCTGATCAGTGCCGGCGACTCGGACCAGCATCGCCACGGTTTCCTCGTGCGGCAGGATGAGGATGTCCTCGGCGGGCACGCCGCCCGCGCGCAGCGTCTCGGCGATATAGTTCGCCATCGCCGGCACCTGGCGGTGGCCCGCGGCCGAGCGGAACGAGACGAGACGCTCGAGCACCGAGCGCGCCTGGCGCTGGTGCGGCGCGTCCTGCGCGGCGGCGGGAGCGGCGGCGAATATCAGGGCGAATAGGCAAAAGGCGCGCTTCAGCATCGTGAATCCCCCGAGCGTTACGCCCGGACCATGCGGCGACGTCGCGCGGCGCTCAAGCGGTTTCAGTGCAATCAAAAATGGCGGGCGGCCTGCACGCCGCCCGCCGTGAAACAGTACGGCCGTACTGTTTCACCCCTAGTCCCCACTGAGGGATTCGTCAGTCGGTGTGGCCGCGGCGCATCCGCTCGGCCGCCTCGCGCATCCCGCGGGCGCCCTCGCGCATGCCCTGGGCGCCTTCCTGCATCTCGCCGGCGGCATCGATCAGCTGCTCGTGGGTCACGGTCTCGCCCCGAGCGCGGGCCCGGGCGATCTGTTGCTCGCGATAGGCGGGATCGGTGCGCAGGCGATGGGCGGTCTGCTCCATGCGCCGGGCGCCGGCCTCCATGCCCTCGGCGCCCCGCGCCATGCCGTCGGCCCCATGAGCCATCCGCGCCCGCACCATCGGCGCGATCCGGGCGGCGGCCTGCGCCTCGCGCATGGCGATCGCGATCTGCGGGCGGGCGGCGGCGACGGCGCGCATCGCTTCGGCCCGGGCCTGCAAAGCGTGGGTCCGGGACCGCTCGATCGCGCGGCGGACCTCGCGGTGGACCCGCTCGCGGTCGGCGCGGCTCATGTGCGGCCGGGCCTCGCGCAGCGCTTCCTCGGCGGCGCGACCGGCTTCCTCGGGATCGACGGCGCTCATGGCCGCCGCGACGATTTCCGGGATTTGCGGCAGCACCTCGGCCAGCGCCTCGTCGACGATCGGCGCGATGTCCGGGATTTCCGGTACGTCGGGAATGTCGGCGACCGGCGCGGGCGGCGCGGGCGCTGCCGGCGGCGAGGGAACGCCCGGAACGGCCGGAGCGCGCGGGGCGGGAAGCGCGGCGGGCGCCTCGGGGGCCTCGGGCGCGGCCGCCTGGACCAGCTTCATCGCGGCCACCGGCGCTGCGATGGCGACGCACAGCATCACCGCGAGGCCGGTCAGCCCGGCGCCCGCCGGCCGTTCGCCCGCCCGCCGGTCGAGGATCGCTTTGACCCGGCGACCGAGCGCGCTGCCCTTGGGCGCGATGCTGTTGGCGGGGAGCGCTCGGCCGCCGGCGCGCGCCCAGCTGAGCAAAGTCTGCGCATAAAGCGCCGGCTCGACGTGAGCCGCGGCTTCCCAGTCCGCCGCTTCCTCGGCCTGCTGGACGATTTCGCGCTCGAGCAGCCAGACCAAAGGGTTGAACCAGAAGAAGACGGTCGCGATCCGGGTCAGCATCAGGGCGGGCCAGTCGCGCCGGGCGACATGCGCCACTTCATGGGCGAGGATCGCGTCGGCCTCCTCGGGGGAAGCGAGCGTGTCGGGATCGATCAGGATCACCGGCCGGAAATAGCCCCAGCTCAAGGGCGAGGGCACCGTGTCGGACGCGAGCAGCCTCAGCCTGTCTCCATCCGCCGCGTCGCCGCGGACGCGCTCGAACGCCGCGAGCCATTCGGGGCAGCGCACCGCCCGCGCGTCCCTCGTCCAGCGGCGCAGCGTGAGGAGTCCGGCTAGCAGCCGGCCGCCGACCATCAGCAGCCCGCCCAGATATGCGAGGAGGACGAGCGGCGCGGGATCGTCCCAGATGGTCGGCGGAGCCGGCTGCAGCCCCGCGCCCGATGTTTGCGGAAGCTGAACCTCGGGCCCGGGAACGTAAGCGAGCGGCGCGGGCGCTTCGGGCGCGGCCCAGGCCTCGATCGGCAGCACCGGCAGCGCCACCGCGATCAGCGGCAGCAGAAGGAGCATGAAGACGCCGATCCTCAGCACCAGCGCCCGATCGGCGGCGGCGCGCGAGCGCAAGATCGAGGCCAGCATCAGGGCGGCCCCGGCGATCAGGGCGGATTTCCAGGCCATTTCGGCAAAGAAGGCGACGTCCATCACTCACGCTCCTTGGCTTCGTCGATCGCCCGCTGCAGGGCGTCGATCTCGTCGCGGGACAGGCTCTTGCTGAGCCCGAGCAAAGCGGTCGCGGCGCTCGCCGCCGATCCGTCGAAGAAGGTGCGCACCATCAGGTTCATCGCCGATTCGCGGACCTTGGCGGGCTGCGGCACGCTCTTGTAGACATAGGCCTGATCGACCACGCGGTGCTTGACCGCGCCGCGCGCCTCGAGCCGGCTGAGCAAAGTCCGCACCGCGGAATAAGAAGGCGGATCCTGCATCGCCGCGCGAAGCTCGGCCGCGGTGGCCTCGCCGGCGCTGCACAGAAGCTCGAAGAGCTCGCGTTCGCGTCTTGGGAGAGAATCGATCATGTCACCTCGCCTGCTACATCTGTAGCATGCCACATTCGTAACAGGATGCAAGTGGTTTTATCGCGAAGGACTCTCGTCTCGCCTCCGAATGCTGAAGCGGGGATGAACCATGGACGTCGCGGCGGCGGCGGCGAGAAACTGCCGGCAGGCTTTATCAGGCCAAGGGCCCGTCTCAAAAAGAGACGCTGCCCCAATAGTGATGTATAAACACTCGCGACTCGGGACAAATAGTCTAGGTTGTTCGGTCGGTGAAGAAACGACTCAATCTGAACGAGGGGCATATGATAAAATTGCGTCGGCGCAGATTGATCCTTTTTCTTGCTTTGGCAGTGACAGCGGGTTGCGCGACAAATGCGCTCCGCGTCGAATATGCCGGCGTCGTGGCGACCAAAGGAAAAGCGGCGGCTGCGTCCGCACGCGCCTTTCTTGACCGGGTTGAGGCGGGTCGTCAGGATCTGGATATCGACCTCGTCTCCTCCGATCCCGGCTGCGCCCGGCAGGGAATGGTATCCAGAGTGCGTGCCGTCTCCGCCAGCGGGCATGCGGTGGGAACGACAGGGTGGTTCTGCGTCCCGCGCGGTTGGCGAGAGCGGAGCGACGACATCATATTGTCTCGCCAGCCGATTGGCGACAAGCTGAAGCCCACGCTGGCGCTGATAGACTCCCTCAGCTCCTACAGCGAGGCGCTGGCGCAGATTGTTGCCGAGCCGTCCGAAGACGCCTCATCGCCAATCAATGATGCTATCGCCACAGCCCGCGCCTTTCAGGATCTGATCGTTGCCACGGGCGCGGTCACGTCCGGCCCATTGACCGACGATAGGGTCAAGGCGGTCAGCGAGTTTGTTACCTTCCTGGGCGAGCTGCGGCGGGAGGCGGGACAGGTACGAGAATTGCGCGAGCTCATGACTCGGCACCCGAACGGCGCGCACTCGACAATCGAGGCGCTGCGGGACGCGGTGGGAGATTGGGAGAGCGTGCGCAATGCCGAGGACGGTACACGCACTGCGGTGAACGATCTGCTCCTTAATGCCATTGTGAACCGCCGGCCGCCCGTGACCGTGGCGGCGCGGCGAGACGCGTTGCGCGCGAACTACGATCGTCGAGCGGCTGGCGAGGCCGGCCGCCTGCTGGCGCCCGCGCTCAACGACTTGCTGACGGCGCTTGACGAGGCCGACGCGAACCTGCGTCGCGTTCTCGTCGAGAATCCTAATCTCAACGCGCGCGAACGAAGGCGCGTGGCGGAGCTCAATCGCGTGCGCATCGTGCGCGCGCTGGAGCGTGTGACAGCGTTGATCACTGCATTCAGGGGAATCTGAAATGGCGACAAAAGCCCAACTGCGAACCGCGTTCGACAGCCTCGTAACCGCTCTAAGCCAAGCCCAATTTGCAGATCAGCCACCCCCTATTCCGGGCCGGCGCGCGGGGTTGGCGGCCAGGGCTGCACAGATTGCCCAGGGTTTCGGCGGCCTTCCCGCGTCATCTCCCGGCTACCAAGCCAAGATCAATTTGCTCGACGCCGCTCGAGCCGCGCTGCAGGGAGCCACGCTTTCAAGCACTGCCTCGGTGACCGGGGCGCTCGACAGAGTAGAGCAAGCGCTGAACAGCATGTAGCCAAGGCCAAGCCGTCAGGCTCCGTCGGGGTATTTCTCGCGCATATAAGCGAGCGTCTCGACCACGATCTCCTCGAGCACGGCTTCGTCCACGTCGCTCAGCCGCTTGATGTAGAGGCAGCACTTGCCGGTCTTGTGCTTGCCCAGGCGGTCCAGCAGCGCCTGGTGGTGCGGGAGATCGGCGAGGAGGTAGAGAACCAGCTCCCTGGCCCTGGGCGAGAAGCCGATCCGGGCCATGTCGCCCTCGTGCCCGCTGTCATATCTGTAATGATAGGAGCCGAAGCCGACGATGCTCGGCCCCCACATCGCGGCCGGCTCGCCCGACAGCCGCTCCATCATCGAGCGCACCTTGTGCGCGTCCTCGCGCCGCTGCGGGTCGGCCACATTGTCGAGAAACGCATCGACCCCCACTCCGGTCGGCTTGGTCTTCAGCTCCGCCATTGGCCCTCATTGCCTCCGATAGGTCCAGCTTCGAGCGCGCGATCCGTCGATCGCCGAGATCGTCGCGGTCAGCGTGTCGCCGTCGCGAGCGTAGCGGATTCGCTGCGGAAAATCATGGGCCGGATTTTCGAAGGTCGCACTCGTTCCTTCCGCGCGCACGAGATAGAAGCCGATCCCGGCGCCGCCATTGGGCTGGGCGAGATAGATGATTTCGTCATCCTCGCCGGGCTGGATGCGGATATATTCATATTCGTCGATGCTGGTGCCCTCGCCCGACCAGCTGAAGCCCATCAAGGTGCCGCCGCGCGGCCCGGACCAGATTTCCTCGGTCCAGCGGCCGCCTTCGCTCGCCAGCCAGCGGCCGTTGATCCAGGCGAGGTCCGCCACGCGGGCCGGCGGCGCGGCCTGGCCCATCAGCAGCAGCGCGAGCGCGGCGCATGTCATCGTCCTCATGGCTAGCGCCGGGGCCGGCGGAACCGGTAGACGAAGCGGTCGGTGCGGCCTCGGATGGATGGGTCGAACACGTTCTTGCTGCGATCGTCCGCCGGGTTGCGCAGCATCTCCGATTCGCCGTCGAAGACGAAGCCGGCCCGCTCGAAATCGGCGCGGACCGTCTCGGGGAGGATACGATGGGTCGCCTCGACCTCGGCACGGGTCTCGCGGCCCGGAGCGGCGATATGGTCGACGACCGCGACGGTCCCGCCCGGCTTCACCGCGTTGAACAAGGCGCGGGTGACGGTGTTTGGATCGATCCGAGGCAGCCCGAACTGTGCGCTCTCCCAATAAGCGTCGTGATAGACGAGGTGGAGCAGGATGAAATCGTAGGCATTGGGCGCCAGCGAGATCGCGTTTGTCGGCGTCGCGTAGAAAGCGGTGTTGGGCGAACGCTGACGGATCCCGGCGAGCGCGGTTCTCACCCGCTCGTTGCGCGCGAAGCCGGGAGAGTTCCAGCCGGTGACCGAGCCTTGCGGGCCGACCGCGCGGGCCATGATCTCGGCATAATAGCCGGTGCCGGTGAAGTAATCGAGGACGCGGTCTCCGCGCTCGAGCCCGAGCCAGCGCAGCACCTCGGCCGGCTTGCGGACCTCGTCGAGCGCGACCGCTTCGGCGGGCCGCCCGGGCGCCGCGACCGCGGCGGCGACGTCGGCCGGCGCCGCGGCGGCGGGGCCAAGCGGCAAGGCGAAAGCGGCGGCGAGGAGAAGGGCGCGCTTCAGCATCGTAAAATCCCCCTGAAGTTGAAGCCCCCAGAATACCAGCCCGCGCGCCGCCGCCCAAGCCGTTTCGACGGACCGTCCTTTGCCTTCGACTAGGCCGCCCGCCGCTCCGCCGCCTGGGCGGTCATCAGCCGCATCGCCTCGTGTGCGCTGAGCGCCGCGCCTTCCTGCCAGAAGACGACGTAGGAAAGATGCTCGCCAGCGAAGAAGATCGGGCCTTCGGGCCTGAGCAGCTCGGCGTAGCGCGCGCCGCGCGGATTGCCGAACCAGTCGGGATGGACCGGGCCCACGCCTTCCGACCAAGGGGTCAAGCCCCAGGCGACGGTGAGCGCCTTGGCGAGCAGCCGCGACTTGCCCGGATGCATCCGCTCGACCACTTCGCGGCAGACGCGATAGCGGTCGGCATGGCTCATCGCGGTAAATTCCCGCGGATGGTTCTGCCCAGTCCAGCCGGCGACATAGGCGGCGACCAGAACGCCTTTGTCCCCATGCCAGCCGCCCGACGGATAGATGAGATTCTCATTGGCCTGGTCGGTCCAGCCCAATCCGCCGTAAATCCCCTCATCTTCCCAGAAGCGCGGGCTCTCGAACGCGACCTTGACGCTGGGCAGATAGGGCACGTCGCGGATCGCCGCCTGCTTCGCCGCCGAAAAATCGCTGGGGATCCGCTGCAGCAGGTTCAGGGGCAAGGTGCAGATGCAAAAGTCGGCGTCGAGCGCCCGGTCGCCGGGTCCGTGGAGTATGCGCACGCCCTCGCCGCGTCGACGGATCGCAGTCACCGGCGCGTTCAGGCGCACGGCCGGGCGCACTTCCTCGTAGAGGGCGTGAGCGATCCGGTCCATGCCGCCGACCGGCTGGAACATCGGCGCCTGCTGGTCGAAAAACTCCTCGAAGACGAGCGGCAATCCTGCCGCCGGGCGGCTCATCAGGTCCGCCAGCACCAGCGGCTCGGCCGTGCGGCCCACAACCGAATAGCCGCCCGGCGGCTCGGCATAGCCGGATTGGCCCGCGGGCGTATAATCGCCGCGCTCGTTCAATTCGCCGTAGAAAGCGAGGAAGCCGCGCAGCGCGGTGCGGTCGCTTTGGCTCAATTGCTGGTCGAGCGCGCCCCGGTCGATCGCCTTGGCGAGCAATTCCGAGAAGCGGCCGCGCACGCCGTTCCTGATCTGCCGGTCGGTATAGACGCGGCCGCCGAAATCCCATCTGGCCGCGCGGTTCGAATTGACCATCACCTCGATCGGCACGTTCAGGCTCTTCGCATAGCCCAGGATGGTGTGATGGACGTGCGGGATCCGAGCCGCCCCGGCGTTGAAATAGAGGCCGTCCGAGAAGGCGCAGAGCTGGTCCTCGCGCCCCGTCTGCACGATGCGGTCGCCGCCGCGGATCGTCCAGACTCGCCCGGCGACCCGGTCGCGGGCCTCCAGCACGGTGACCTGCCAGCCCGCCCGCTTCAGCTCGTAGGCCGCGACGAGGCCCGCGATCCCGGCCCCCAGTATGACGACCCGGCGGCCGCGGCCCTGCCCACGCGGCAGCGCGAACGGCGTCGCCGATGCGGGCGGCGCGTTCAACAGCCCCATCGCCTCCATGCCGAGAAAGACGGCGCTGTAGCCGCCCACCGCCCCGAGCCGCTCGAGAAAAGCCCTGCGCGAGAGACTCATCGCCGCGCCTCGGCGCGCGTCGCCGCGGTCACCTCGATCTCGACCAGCCAGCCCGGATCGACCAGCCCCGAAACCTGCATGGTCGATCGCGCCGGGCGCATGGGCTGCGCCTCGGTGCCGAAAAATTCGCGATAGGCGACCATCATGCCGGCGAAATCCATCCGCGCCTGCCCGGGCGGCGCGACCAGGAAGACTCGCATCATCACCACGTCGCCAAGGCCTAGGCCGTGCCGGGCGAGCTGCGCCTCGATCTTGCGCAGCACCGAGCGGGTCTGGGCGGCGGTGTCGCCGAAACGCTGCACGCTTCCCTGCGGCGCCGCGGCATCGGCCGGATCCGGCACGGTTCCGCTCACATAGACGAGCCGGCTCGCATGAGGCAGCTCGACCGAGGCCGAGATCGGCGATTCGGGCGGTCCCATCCTTCGCACCTCCTGGGCCTGCGCGCCCGCGGCGCAAGTCAGGGTCGCCGCAAGCAAGCTTAGATGGCGCATGATCGAGTACCCCCTCCCGCGCGGACGCTATCGCGATCGGCCGCGCGCGTCACCCGCCAATTCGGCGAAACGCCGGACTGTTTCGACCGGGGCTGGAGCGGGAAGGCGGGGCCCGTCGAACGAGGGCGACGTCGTGCTCGACTCGCTTTGCGGTTCAGGTAATTTCATCTTCGCAGCGCAGAAGTTCGGTCGCGAATGGATCGGGATCGACATCCCTCCATCCATCGCGCTCATCTGGCGACGGCTGAAGGACGTCACCTGCGAGCTTCGCCACGGGACTCGATACCAAGTCTAAATTGGGCTAGCCTAGTGTTTTTCGAGTCGCGGTGACCATATCCCTATCATCCTTAAAGAAGATCAAATCAAAGAAGTAGTCTCTATGCTACGGGGCGAGCCATTTATCGTGATCTTTGGCCCGAAATGGATCGAGGGCTACGTTGTTACGCAAGAAGAGCTTGAAGCGTGCCTTACCGTATTATCCGCACCAACAATAGATCGTGGCTATCCGTTAGAGCCTTAGCACGCCCTGTGGGCCGGCGCGGCTCACCAGCCCGGCTACGTGCAACCTAGGGAGTCGAACGCGGCTGGCCGCGCCTGCAGATCCTGACGCTGGCCGAATTGTTCCAGGGCAAGCGGCCGGCAATCCCCTTCGTCGATCCGCTGGTGGCGCTGCGCAGGGCGCGGCGCGAGGAGGCAGAGCGGCAGGGGAATTTGCTTTGACCGTGATCGAGGGCACGCGGGCCCGGCTTCGGGATCTCTTGAAAAGGCAAGAAGCGCGATTGACGAAAATGTAGAATGGTCTCAGGTTTCGATCGCGCCGTCGGGGGGCCGCCGTGGCAAGAAGCAGGTCCGCGCCGCCCCTGTTGGAGCGGAATTCGGCGCTGTTCGCCTTTGACTTGCGGTGCGGCGCGGCCGCGGGAAGCGGATGTAATCCTGTCCCTCCAGCGCGTCGGCCATTCTTGGGCTTGGTCCAAAGCTGGGACGTCCGACGACCAGCAACAATATCCTATTCTCTCCGGTTCTCAGCGACGACTCAGATCGGGCTTCGATCAACTTGCGTGGGCGCGGCCCGTCACCTAACCTGTCCTCCCGCGACTCGCGTTGCACAAGGAGACGAACGATGGTGAAACCGCCGATCAAGAAAGCGGCCGTCAAAGCAAGAACCACGGTCAGCGCTTCCAAGCTCAAGGATCCCGGCCGCCTCTTCTACAAGCCGGCGGTCCGCGACGCGGTCTCCCGCGGCGACATCACCCAGGCCAAGGCTTTGCTCAAGGCAGCCAAGGACATCAAGGCCGGTGGCGGCCTCGATGCCCTGATCGGTGACCTGGAGACCGCGATCGCCCGCGGCAAATAGCGGGTGAACGAGCTTCCCGTCCGCTATGCGGGGGAGGAGGAGAGCGCCGCCCGAATCCCGGTCAGCATCGTCTGGGAGATCACGCTCGCCTGCGATCTCGCTTGTACGCATTGCGGATCGCGGGCCGGCCGGCGCCGCCGCGACGAGCTCAGCACCGCCGAGGCGCTCGACCTGGTCGAGCAAATGGCGGAGCTGGGCACGCGCGACGTCGGCTTGATCGGCGGCGAGGCCTATTTGCGCAAGGACTGGCTCGAAATCGTCGCCGCGGTCCGGGCGGCGGGCATGGAATGCGGCCTGCAGAGCGGCGGCCGCAACCTCAACGCCGAGCGGATCGCCAAGGCGGCGGCGGCCGGGATGCAGGGGATCGGCCTGTCGATCGACGGTCTGCGCGACGTCCATGACGAAGTCCGCGGCGTGCCCGGCTCGTTCGACCTCGCCGTCGCCGCCCTGCGCAACACGGCGGCTTCCGGCATGGTCGCCACCGTCAACACCCAGATCAACACGCGCTCGCTGCCGCAGCTTCGCGAGCTGATGGAGATCATCATCGACGCCGGCGCCACCAACTGGCAGCTGGCGATCACCGTCGCCATGGGCAACGCCGCCGATCATCCCGAGCTGCTGCTCCAGCCCTGGCAGATGCTCGAGCTGATGCCGTTGCTCGCCGAGCTCTCGCTGGAGGCTCGGGAGCGGGGCGTGTTCCTGCAGCCTGCCAACAATATCGGCTATTTCGGGCCTCACGAGTCGACGCTCCGCAACGTCGTCGAGGACGAGATCCACTGGCATGGCTGCGTCGCCGGCGACACCGTCTTCGGGATCGAGGCGGACGGGACGATCAAGTCCTGCCCCGGCCTGCCCCGCGATTATGCCGGGGGCAACATCCGCGACCGGAGCCTTCGCGACATCTGGGAGAATAGCGAGCCGATCGCCTTTACCAGGCGCCGCACGGTCGACGACCTCTGGGGCTTCTGCCGCACCTGTTATTATGCCGAAGTCTGCATGGGCGGCTGTACCTGGACCTCGCATTCCCTGCTCGGCCGGCCGGGCAACAATCCGATGTGCCACCATCGCGCGCTCGAGATGGACAAGGCCGGCCTGCGCGAGCGCCTGGTCAAGGTGAAGGACGCACCCGGCCACGCCTTCGATCATGGCGAGTTCGCGCTCCTGGTCGAGCCGGCCGTTCCGGCGGCCCGGCCGGCCCGTGTCCCCGACCGGATCCTGGTCCATGGCTGAGCAGGGCCGGGTCGCGCCGCGCCTCAGGCTGTGCCGCGGCTGCAGCCAGTTCGTCCGCCTGGATCATGCGGACTGCCCGTTCTGCGGCGGCGATCTCGACGCGCTCGAGGCGGACTATGACGAGCGGCGGGACGAACTGCGCCGAGCCACGGACGCGTTGCGCCGGGCGATGGCCGATCGCGGCGAGGAACCCTGAGGAGCGGCGAAGGCAGGCTTCAAACGGGCGACTCCGTCTCGTTCTCGATCCTCGTCCGCCAATGGCGGCGCTCATCTACCGTTCAGGCCTGATTGGTCTATAAGCGCCCCGCAACCCGACGGAGGCTGGATCATGATCGCACCGCTGATGCTTGCTCTTGCCCTCGCCGGCGCCGGGACGCCTCCACCCGCTTCGGGCGAGACCACGATCCCCCGCATGTCGGGCTTCCTCGAATGGCTGCCCGACGGCAACCAGGCGCTGTTCATTCGCGGCGACACAGGCCGCTGGTACCGCGCCACCCTCGATACTCCCTGCCCGAGGCTGCGCCAGGGGGCCAGGATGCGGTTCAACGCCTCGCCCGGCAATCGCTTCGATCGGCACAGCTCGATCCGCGCCGACGGCTGGCGCTGCATGGTCGCCAGTGTGACCGATTCGAGCGGCCCGCCGCCGCGCCGCCACTGACGCCGCTCTTCCCAAGCCGGCGCCGCGCGTTAGAACGCGTCGATGGCCAAGCTCTATTTCTACTACGCCTCGATGAACGCGGGGAAGTCGACGACGCTCTTGCAGGCGGACTTCAACTATCGCGAGCGCGGCATGCAGACCATGCTCTACACCGCCGCGATCGACGACCGCGCGGAGCGTGGGGTGATCGCCTCGCGGATCGGCCTGCAGATCGGCGGCAACGTCTACGACGCGGCGACCGACATCCGCGCCGAGGTCGAAGCCGAGTTGCTGAAGCGCGAGCTCCATTGCGTGCTGATCGACGAGGCGCAGTTCCTGACCCGCGCCCAGGTCGTTCAGCTCGCCTCGATCTGCGACGATCTCGACATCCCGGTGCTCGCTTACGGCCTCAGGACCGATTTCCAGGCCAATCTGTTCGAGGGCAGCGCCCATCTGCTCGCGCTCGCCGACACTTTGGTCGAGCTGAAGGCGGTGTGCGACTGCGGCCGCAAGGCGACGATGAACCTGCGCGTCGACGCGGACGGCCGCGCGGTCAAGGAGGGGGCCTCGATCGAGATCGGCGGCAACGACCGCTACATCTCGCTCTGCCGCCGCCATTTCATGAAGCGCGTCGCCGAGGTGGATGGCGAGCAGCTCCGCTTGACCCTCACCCGCGCGGCGGCTGGCACACGTTGAAGCGGCCGGACGAGCCCCCATATCCGGATCAGGTTCGGGGAGGTTTTCCATGGTCAGTCCGCTGTTCACCGCTCTTGCCCTCATTGCCTGCGGGCGCGTCGACGTGCCGCCCGCGCCGGCGCAGCCGCTTCGCGTGCCCGAAATCCGCGGCATCGTCCGCGAAACCGACGCCCAGGCTGACAGGCTCCGCCGCGGCCGCTAGGCGCGACCGGTGCATGGCTGGCTCGTCCTCGACAAACCCGTGGGCCCGGGCTCGACGCAGATCGTCGCCGCAGTCAAGCGCGCGCTCCGGGACGGCGGCTATTCGAAGGTGAAGGTCGGCCATGGCGGCACGCTCGACCCGCTGGCCTCGGGCGTCCTCCCGATCGCGCTCGGCGAAGCGACGAAGCTGTCGGGCCGCATGCTGGATGCCGACAAAGCCTATGAATTCACGATCGGATTCGGGAGCGAAACCGATACGCTCGATCTCGAAGGCGCGGTGGTTGAGACGTCCGACAAGCGGCCGACACGCGCCGCGATCGAAGCCATCCTGCCCCGCTTTACCGGCGAGATCGAGCAGGTCCCGCCCGCATATTCGGCGCTGAAGGTCGATGGGAAGCGCGCCTACGATCTGGCCCGGGCGGGCGAGAAGGTCGCGCTCAAGAGCAGGAAAGTGGTCATCCACGCCCTCACCGTTCGCCCTGAGGCTGTCGAAGCCCCCTCCTTCTCTTCGTCCTCAAGGGACAAGAAAGGCCCTTCGACAGGCTCAGGGCGGACGGTTGGGGAAGCGACCCTCGCCGCTCGCGTCTCCAAGGGCACCTATATCCGCGCCCTCGCCCGCGACATCGCCCGGGCGCTTGGCACGGTCGGCCACGTCACCATGTTGCGGCGGACCAGGGCCGGCCCGTTCGCCCTCGACCGGGCGATTTCGCTGGACAAATTGGGCGCAGCCGCTAAGGGCCGCACCCTTGAACAACACCTCCTGCCGCTGGCGGCGGGGCTGGACGACATCCCGGCTCTACCCGTCACTCCCGATCAGGCAGGAGCGCTCCGCTTGGGGCGAAAGCTGACCGGGATCGCCGAACAGCCGGGGCTCCACCTTGCGACCGACCAAGACGTTCCGGTCGCGCTCGTGGAGTTCAGCGAAGGGGAACTTCGCGTGGTGCGCGGCTTCAACCTGTGACTTATGAAGGAGTGCAACGATGTCGGTAACCGCCGAACGCAAGCAGGAAATTATCAAGGACAATGCCCGCCAGACGGGCGACACCGGTTCGCCCGAAGTTCAGGTTTCCATCCTGACCGAGCGGATCGTCAATCTGACCGAGCATTTCAAGACCCACGCCAAGGACAATCACTCGCGGCGCGGCCTTCTCATGCTGGTCAACAAGCGCCGCTCGCTGCTCGACTTCCTGAAGGGCGAGGACGAAGCGCGCTACACCCAATTGATCGCGAAGCTCGGTCTTCGCAAATAAGACTGAAGCGGCCCCATGCGGGCCGCTTCGCATATCGGGCGCCCGCAATCCGGCGGGGCCCGGGACGGACCATATGGGTCCAGCAAGCCGGGCCACAGCGCCCGCAATTGAGGCCCCCGCCGCATACGGCCGCGGGTTTCGGTAAGGAAATCAAATGTTCGACATGAAGAAAGTTGAAATCGAGTGGGGCGGCAAGACTCTGACCCTCGAAACGGGCCGAGTCGCCCGCCAGGCCGACGGCGCGGTGCTCGCGACCTACGGCGAAACCGTCGTCCTGTGCGCGGTCACCGCCGCGCGCTCGGTCAAGGAAGGGCAGGATTTCTTCCCCCTGACCGTCCATTATCAGGAGAAATTCTCGTCGGCCGGGCGCATCCCGGGCGGCTTCTTCAAGCGCGAGCGCGGCGCCACCGAGAAGGAGACTCTCACGAGCCGCCTGATCGACCGGCCGATCCGTCCGCTGTTTCCCGAAGGGTTCGCAAACGAGATCAACGTTATCGCCCAGGTGCTGAGCTATGACGGCGAGACCGAGAGCGACATCCTCGCGATGATCGCCGCGTCCGCCGCTCTGACCATTTCGGGAGTCCCCTTCATGGGCCCGATCGCGGCGGCCCGCGTCGGCTACCAGGACGGCGAATATCAATTGAACCCGTCGATGGACCAGGTCAGGGAAGGCCAGCTCGACCTCATCGTCGCCGGCACCCACGACGCGGTGATGATGGTCGAATCCGAAGCCAAGGAGCTTTCGGAAGAGATCATGCTCGGCGCCGTCATGTTCGCTCACCGCGAGCTCCAGAAGGTGATCCAGATGATCATCAAGCTCGCCGAAAAATCCGCCAAGGACCCCTGGGAGCTGCCGCAGGCGGTCGACACGTCCGCGGTCAAGGCGAAGCTCAAGACTCTGATCGGCAAGGACCTGGAGGCGGCCTACAAGCTGACCAACAAGTCCGAGCGCCAGAATGCGATCGCCGACGCCCGCACCAAGGCGCGCGAAGCGTTTGAGGAGGTCAAGCACGACAACCCCGAGGAATATCTCGCCAGCCTGAAGCTGGTGAAAAAGCTCGAGGCGGAGATCGTCCGCGGAGCGATCCTCAAGACCGGCAAGCGCATCGACGGCCGCGACACCAGGACGGTGCGCCCGATCGAGGCGATGGTCGGCTTCCTGCCCCGCACCCACGGCTCGGCTTTGTTCACCAGGGGCGAAACCCAGGCGATCTGCACGACCACCCTGGGCACCAAGGAATCCGAGCAGATGATCGACGGCCTGACCGGCCTCTCCTACGAGCGCTTCATGCTCCACTACAACTTCCCGCCTTATTCGGTCGGCGAAGTCGGCCGCTTCGGCGCGCCGTCGCGGCGCGATGTCGGGCACGGGAAGCTCGCGTGGCGGGCGCTCAAGGGCGTCCTCCCCACCCATGAGGAATTCCCGTACACGATCCGCGTTCTTTCCGACATCACCGAGTCCAACGGCTCGTCGTCGATGGCGACGGTCTGCGGCGGCTCGCTCTCGATGATGGACGCGGGCGTTCCGCTGAAGCGTCCGGTCAGCGGCATCGCCATGGGCCTGATCCTGGAAGGCAAGGACTTCGCGGTGCTGAGCGACATCCTGGGCGACGAGGATCATCTCGGCGACATGGACTTCAAGGTCGCCGGCACGTCCGAGGGCATCACCTCGCTCCAGATGGACATCAAGATCGCCGGAATCACCGAGGAGATCATGAAGACCGCATTGGCCCAGGCCAATGAGGGCCGCGCCCACATATTGGAGGAGATGGCCAAGGCGCTCGATCACACCCGCGAGGAGCTCTCCGCTCACGCGCCCAGGATCGAGACGATGCAGATCGACAAGGCGAAGATCCGCGACATCATCGGAACGGGCGGCAAGATCATCCGCGAGATCGTCGCCACCACCGGCGCCAAGGTCGACATCGACGACGAGGGCGTGATCAAGATCAGCTCGTCCGATCTCTCGCAGATCGAGGCGGCGCGCCAGTGGATCCTGGGCATCGTCGAGGAGCCCGAGGTCGGCAAGGTCTATCAGGGCAAGGTCGTCAACATCGTCGATTTCGGCGCGTTCGTGAACTTCATGGGCGGCAAGGACGGCCTCGTCCACGTCTCGGAGATCAAGGCCGAGCGGGTCGAAAATGTCCGCGACGCCCTCGCCGAAGGCCAGGAGGTCAAGGTCAAGGTCCTCGAGATCGACCAGCGCGGCAAGGTCCGCCTGTCGATGCGCGTCGTCGACCAGGAGACCGGCGCCGAGCTGGAGGACACGAGGCCGCCGCGTGAGGGCGGCGACCGTGACCGCGGGCCTCGGGGTGAAGGCCGTGGCGATCGCGGTCCGCGCCGGGATGGCGGTGGCGGCGGCGGCGATCGGGGCCGTGGGCCTCGCCGCGACGGTGGCGGCGGCGGCAGGGACCGCGACCGCGGGCCTCGCCGTGAAGGGGGCCGCGAAGGTGGCGGCGACCGCCCCAGCGGCGACCGCGGCCCGCGCCCGGAGCGCAGCGAGGAAGGTCCCGCGCCCGAATTCGCGCCGGCGTTTCTGACGCGGGATGACGACTGAGCGCTTCCGCGCTGAGCGCTGAAACAAGGAAGGCCCCGCAGCGATGCGGGGCCTTTTTCGTTCAGCGGCGATGCTGATGCTTCCCTCTTTCACACGAGTCCACCACCGCTCGCCTGTCGTCGCATGTTGACCCCGAGCCGCGAAATCGGCCAGCATGGTCTTGGGGTTAATAAATGAACATCCAGATCAAGCGAGCTAAGCACGCGGCACCCGGACAATATCTGGGGTTTGGGCTGCAGCCGGTGCGTGCCTTCTTTCATCTGCTGACGTGCCCCCGGGGTGCGATGATATCGCTCGAACACCTTGATGACGTTGCCATCCACTATGCGGATGGGAGCCTTTGCCTCGAGCAGACCAAGAGCGCGCTCAAGCAAAATCCAATTTCCGATTGGGCGGATGACTTGTGGAAAGCGATCGATAACTGGCTAGAGATGGTGAAATCGGGGGCCTGCAAGGCCGGTGAGACCCGTTTTCGTCTGTATGTTACCCCGCCGAAGACTGGGGCCTTCGCAGGCTCCCTTCATGCGGCAACAACTTCGGCAGACGTCGCCGCGCTCGTCGATACAATCAAAACAAGGCTCGCCAAGCTCAAGGATCGGCCTGGCTGCCTCGACCATCTCCAGCCATTCCTCGACGCGAGCGCGGAACAGCAAATAGCGATCGTTGCGCATCTCGTGGTAGAGAGCGACGCGGCCGACCCAGTTGATGCATTACGTGCGTTGCTCACACCCATGGTGCACCCGGAGCACATAGATCTACTTTGCAAGGCCGGGATTGGGCTCGCCAAGCAGGATTTCGATCGTCTCATTCAACGTGGACTAGCCCCCGTTCTGGACGGTGATGCATTCAAGCATACCTATGGAGCCTTCCTGCGCAGGAACCTCATGCCCGGGCTCCTCACGTCGCTCGCTCCCGTTCCCGGCGACGCGGAGTTGGCGACGATCGTGTCGATGCGACCGACCTTTATCCGTCAACTCGAGTTCATTGAGGTGAGTGGCGATGATACGCTGCGTGCGGTTAGCGACTATCTCAGAACCTCCGCCGACAAGGCAGACTGGGCAGAGCGCGGCCTGATTTTCCCCGGCAGCCTTGATGACTGGGATGATAGCCTAATTCACCGCCACAGCTTAGTTTGTGGCGACATTACCGATCTGCATGGAGACAAGTCACCGATCGTCCAAGGCCGCTTGGCCTATCGCCAATGCGCCAGCCATCAAGCGCCGCTGGAAGGGCGGTCGGTGCCGAGCCACTTCGTTCACGGCAGCTTCAACGATCTCGCAGACCGCAGGCGACTAGGTTGGCATCCGCACTATGAGACACTCCTCGGAGGAGGCGAGGGATGAGTTTGGCGCTAGCCGATGGGCTAAGCGAGCTCGAGATCGTCCAAAACCCGGCGATTGGCGCCTTCATGATCTGGCATTTTGCGCTCGGATACCAGGAGGATGGCGCCGAGGCGGTTCCGATACCGCTAGTGTTTCTGGTGTTACCGCTTCTGCTCCACCGCCCGACCTTCGATGCGGTTGCCTCTACGCGAAAGGCTTCGGGGCTTGGTCTTTTCGCAGCGAAATTCGCTAGGGAGCGGGAAATTCTGATGGCGTTGCATGACCGCGCCCTCCAACTCAGGGCGCTCAGCCTGCAATCTGTCGGCGTTGCGGCTACTGCGCGACTCCTACGGGTCGACTATCCGGCCGCAACCGTACGAGGATTTCCACCAGAGCTCCTGGGTAAAAAGAATCCGGTGCTGCCGGAGCGCCTTAAGGGTTTCATGTCCGCGCCGGAGAAGGTCGGCTATTGGTTCTCCAAGCTCGGCATCGCTCAGATCGCCGCGACACTCAGGATCGATTTCTGATGTATTTTCAAATTCGAAAACTGATCCTCTGGCCCCGCGATGACCGCGAACCCCGTATTGTCGAGTTCGAACCGGGCATCGTCAACGTCATCAGCGGGGCGTCGAAGACGGGCAAGTCGGCAGTAATCCCGATTATTGACTATTGTCTCGCGGCCGACAAATGCGCGATTCCGGTCGGCGTCATCCGAGAAAACTGCAGCTGGTTCGGCATCCTCATTGAAACGCTCGAAGGCCCGAAGTTACTCGCGCGTCGTGAGCCAGGCGATCAGCAGAGTACCACTGACATGGTGATTATCGAGGGTCCGGAGGTCGAAGTGCCCCGCCACATCGCGGCCAAGGACACATCTGTGACTGCGGTCAAGGCAATGCTCAACAGGCTCGCGGGGCTCACTAACCTTGACTTTGAGCCCGATGCAGAAGGCAGCTTCAGGGCACGACCAAGCTTTCGCGACTTAATGGCTTTTACCTTTCAGCCGCAGAACATCGTGGCCAATCCCGATGTGATGTTCTTTAAGGCCGACACCACCGAGCATCGCGAAAAGCTCAAAACAATTTTTCCCTACGTGCTTCAGGCCGTGACGGCCGAGGTCCTTCAGGCGCGCTACGAACTTGATCGTCTTGGTCGCCTATTGCGTCGCCGTGAAACGGAACTCCGCACGCTAGCGGCGGCGGGCAATGCCTGGCGACTCGAAGCACAGGCGTGGCTGCGCCAAGCGGTCGAGTTCGGACTACTGCCGACAGACCAACAGGTCCCAAGCGATTGGCCGACCATCGTTGATTTGCTGCGTCGGGTCGTCGTCTCAGACACAGGCGCTGCCCAACCTAGCCTCAAAGGGATCGATGTCGCGCTCGGGCGGCTGCAGGAACTTCGGACGAGGGAGAGCGAGGTTTCAGCCAGTCTTACGCAGCACCGGCAGCGGCTGAACGAGCTTCGCCGACTGGTCGAGAGTAGCGAAGCTTATGGTAGCGCGATCCATATCCAGCGTGACCGCCTCGCCTTATCTGATTGGCTACAAGGGTTAATACCGGAGGAGGGCGAGGACGAGGCAATCGCGTTGCTCGGCGGAGGTGGCAGGGACAAGGTTCTTGAACTCAGCGACGCGCTGGCCGCTATTGAGGTAAGGCTGCGTACGCATCCGAGCATCTCGGACACGCTCGACAAGGAGGTGTATCGCCTGCGTGTGGCCACAGAGGCGTTACTTGCCCAACTGAATGAGGTCCGTCGGGAGATCGGCGTGCTCGAGCGCAACTCGACTGAGGCGCGACAGGCGATTGACCGGTTCGATCGTATGGAACGATTCCTCGGTCGCCTTGAGCAGGCGCTGCAGCTTTACGATCAAGCTGATCAGTCCGCCGGACTTCGCCAAGAAATCGATGGCCTGAAAACGCAGATGGAGGCGTTGCAGCGCGTCGTCTCGGAAACCGAATTCCGGCAAAAGCTGCGCAACGCGCTGGATATCATTGAGGGGACAGCGAGCCGCTTCATACCCAAGCTTGATGCCGAGTGGCCCGATGCGCCGATCCGGCTCATGGTCGACGACCTCACCGTGAAAGTCGTGCGCGGTACACGCGATGACTACCTGTGGGAGATTGGTAGCGGCGCAAACTGGCTCGCGTATCATGTTGCGCTCACGCTCGCGCTTCAGGCCTTTTTCCTTGATGTTCCACACCATCCGGTCCCGGGCCTTCTAGTCTACGATCAGCCTAGTCAGGTTTATTTCCCCCGACGCGCGGCCGGCGATGACGTCACCGACCCGCTCGCTTGGCGCGATCAAGATGTGGTGGCGGTAAGAAAAGTATTTGCACTGCTAGGTGAGCAGGTACGGGTAGCAGGAGGCAGGCTACAAATCATTATCCTCGATCACGCCGATGAGGAGGTGTGGGGCGAAATCGACGGGGTTGTGTTGACGGAACAGTGGCGCGATCATGCGCTAGTCCCGGCCGAGTGGTTAGAACGATAGCTCTACGCAGATAGTGGCTCGGAAGCGGCAGGATTTGCAGGGGACAGGTACGTACCTGTCCCCTCCCCAGCACTCAATCAGGCCGCACCAGCTCCACGTGGCTCACCCCCAGCGCCGTCGCCAGCTCGTAGAGCGTCACCACGGTCGGGTTGCACCGGCCACGCTCCAAGTCGCTGATATATTGCTGGCTGAAGCCGGAGCGCTCGGCGAGCTGCTCCTGGGTCAGGCCCGCCGCCTTGCGGAGCCGCGCCGCGTTGCGGCCGACGAGCTTGCGCATGTCCATGCACAAAGTCTTGGCCTCGCCGGCCGAAAGTGTTTATCAGCTATATTATGTATTGTCCGGCACTCATTCCCGCATTTTCGAGGGTTCCCGCCCAATTCGGCCGGCGAAATGCCTGACCAATCGCTCCCTGCCGATCCGCATTACCTTTTCGACGTGGCCATGCGTCTGGCGACCGAGCTGGACCGGGCCGGGCTCTATACGGCGGCCGCCTTCGCCGCGATGGCGGCGGATGCGATCTGGGAGACCATGCGTGAGGGAGGCCCGGCCCACCGGACGCCCCTCCGAACGCGACGCTATTTCAATTGACTATCCTTGCTCCCGCGCCGGTTGCCGTCCCCACGCTAATGCCCGGGCGAGCCAGACTCCCGCCGCCGCCGCAGGAGCCACAGCAAACCGCCCTCGACGACGAGCAGGCCGCCCACCGCGGCGATGGTCGCCACATAGGGGTTCCAGCCCAGGACGTGCAGGCCGTAGCCCAAAGTGGTGAAGCCGCCGACCCAGATCGCGCTCCCGGCCAGCACGGCGAGCGTGAAGGTTCCCAAGGGAAGCGCCAGGATTCCGGCCGGCAGCGAGAGATAGACGCGCACCACCGGAATCGTCTGGCCGATGAAGGTCGCGACGAAGGCGTTGCGGCTGTAGCGGGCGGCGAGCGACAGATAGAGCTTCTCGCGCAACCAGACATAGCGCCCGAAGCGCCTGACCAGAGCGTGAGTCCTTGCTTCGCCGAGCGCATAGCCGAGCCCGTACCAGCACACCGCCCCAAGCGTGGATGCGAGCGTGGTGGCAAGGATCAGCGGGATGAGGTCGATCGGCCTTTCGACGAGCGAGCTGCCGAGGAAAATGAACAGCCCGTAGGACGGAACGACGGGCACGAGCCGCTCGGCCAGCGCCAGCAAGGCCGCGCCGATGACCCCATAGGCGGCCAGATCGAGGATCGAACTAGGATCGGGCATGGGAAATCACCGGATCGATTTTGAAGCTGGCGCGCGCGCCCAACAGGTCCCGCCTTGTAACAGACTTGGCGCTTGGCGCCCAAGCAAGGACGTCCCGCCGCCCGCGTCACCCTTCACTGGCCCGGATCAGGCGGCGAGGGGCACCAACTCCGGCTCGACGGGATCGCTCTGCGCTTCGCTCTCCGCCCGAACGGCCGGCTGGGGCGCGGCGGCCCGGCGCGGGTTCGGCGAGATCAAGCGCGCGAGCAGGACGACCAGCCCGGCGGCCGCATAGGCGCCGAGCGCCGCCAGCGGATTGAAGAACAGGGCAGCGGCGAACGCGACCCGCAAAAAGAGGGGGTTGAAGCCGAAATCCTCGCCGAGGCCGGCGCAGACACCGAAGAAGGTGTCGTCGCGGGCGATGAGGGAAGGCTGGGAAACTTGCATCGGTCGCTCCTTTGGCGAAGCGGGCCGACGGACCCGCCTGGATGCAAGTCACTCAGCATGTCTTGTGCCAGAATCGGGATATCCTGGATTCCCAGTGCGTTAGCCCGATGGAGCGCCATCGATCCCGCCGGGTGTCCATGACGATCCGCCAAGTGTTGGGAAAAGCCGCCAATCGCCGTGGCGCGAAGCCGGAGCGAGGTTGAGGGTTCCGGCGGGGAGGCCGGCTATTGCTTGTTCTCGGCCTGGTTGCTCGGGACGACGTCGATCGCGTCGATGCGGTTCTCCATCGCGTCGGCCGAATTTTCCAGGGCGTCGGTGGCCGCCCTGGTCGCGTTCTCGGCCTCGGCCTCGAACGCGTCGGCTGTGTTCTCGATCGCGTTTTCGGTGTTCTGGAACTGGTTGGCCACCGAATCCTCCTGCTGCTGCGTGCACGCGGGCAGCGCGGCGAAGGCGGCAGTGGCGATCAGAGCGGCGGACAGCTTCATCACGGCTTCTCCCGATCGATGCGTATCAATCGCAGCCAGCCTATCAGGTTCCGTCGAGGAAGGAAGGTGGGGATGAGCCCGGTGCTCCGCGCCGGAGCCGGGAAAGGTGGGGAGCTTCTGTTGCCCGGTGCTCCCCGTACCGCTGGTGTCCGCTTCTGTTGCCCGGTGCGGCCCGAACCGCGCTTTTGTCCTTGTAACTCAGTCCGTGAGGACCTTGTTACGCGGCAATTGCGAGCGCCTCGTTATCGTTGGCACTTGTGGTTTTGAGCCGTCACGGTGGTCTCATGCCGGGCAAAAACAGCGCTTTTCAACACACGTCGATCCTAGTTCGGCCCCATCAGAAACCGAGCCGCAAAGCCGACACGCATGAAGCGTGCCGCCTATGCGGACTCAGCTCTTGGTGGAGCCGCCGGGTACCGCCCCCGGGTCCGCTGCGTCTATGACACGCTGCAATTTATCGCCATAGCCGGCCAAAGCCGGCACCGCCTTATATAGGGAATGGCGCCTTAATGTGAAGTGAGCGGCCTCAGCGCTTCCTGAGCTCGTCCCTGATCTCCCGCAGCAGCACGACGTCCGCCGCGTCCGGGGCCGGCGCGTCCTCCCGCTTCGCTTTCATCCGGTTCGCCCAGCGGACGATGAGGAAGATGACGAAGGCGAGGATCAGGAAGTTGATCAGGACGGTGACGAACTGGCCCCAGCCGAGCACCGGCGCTCCGGCCGCCTTCAGCGCCGCATAATCGGTCGGCGAGCCCCGATAGCCTTCCGGCACCGGCCCGAGCAGCACGAAATAGCTGGAGAAATCGAGCCCGCCGAAAATCGCGCCGACGACCGGCATGATCAGGTCCTCGGTCAGCGAGGTGGTGATGGTGGCGAAGGCGGCGCCGATGATGACGGCGACGGCGAGATCGAGGACGTTGCCCCGCGCGATGAAATCCCGGAACTCTCCCAGCATCTTTGCCCTCCCCCGTTGCGGAGCCGATGGGGAATGCTTACGTGCCTTTTCGCCCGATGAGAAGGAGGGGCAGCCACGATGAACCGGACCCGCATCCTCGCCATATTCGCGCCGATCGCGCTCTTCCTCACTGCCTGCGGCGTCAATTCGATTCCGACCGCGGAGGAGACCGCCAAGGCGCGCTGGGCCGACGTCCAGAACAATTACCAGCGCCGCACCGATCTGATCCCCAATCTGGTCGCGACCGTGCGCGCCGCCGCGGCGCAGGAGCGCAATGTGCTTCGCGAGGTCACCGAGGCGAGGGCGAGCGCGAGCCGGATCAACGTCACCGGCGAGCAGCTGACCGACCCGGCGGCGATGAACCGCTTCGCCGAGGCGCAGGCGAGGCTCACCATCTCGCTGCAGCGCCTCCAGGAAGCCTATCCGGAGCTTCGCACCAATGCGAATTTCCAGGATCTGCAATCGCAGATCGAAGGCACCGAGAACCGCATCACCGTCGCCCGGCGCGATTACAATGCGGCGGTCCAGGCCTATAATACCGAGATCCGGACCTTCCCCTCGGTGATCGGCGCGCGAGTCATTTACGGCAGCCGGCCGATGGCCCCCTACCAGGCGGACCAGGCCGCCCAGCGCGCGCCGACGGTCGATTTCGGCAACACGCAGTAGGTGCGAGCGCTCCTCCTTCTGTTCGCGCTGCTGGTCGCCGCGCCGGCGGGCGCGCAGACTTTTCCGCAGCTCACCGGCCGGGTGGTCGACCGGGCGGGCCTGCTGAGCTCCGCAGAGGAGGCCCGGCTCAGCGCCGATCTGGCCGCGCTCGAACGTCGGACCACGGACCAGGTCGTCATCGTCACCGTGCCGTCGCTCGAAGGGCGCTCGATCGAGGCGTTCGGGCGCGCGCTCGGCAATATTTGGGGTATCGGTCAGCGCGGCAGGGATAATGGCGTTCTGCTGATCGTCGCGCCGGCCGAGCGGAAGACGCGGATCGAGGTCGGCTACGGTCTCGAGGCGATCCTGACCAATGGCCGCGCGGCGCGGATCATCGAGCGCGACATGGTTCCGCGCTTCCGCGAGTCCCGCTGGTTTGCGGGGATCGCGGGCGGAACCCGGTCGATCATTGCGACCCTGATCGAGCATGAGGATGAGGTGAGAGTCAGACAGCGATGACGATTAGAAGTCTGCTCCTCGCCATTGTCCTGGTCTTCGCCAGCCCCGCGCTCGCGGTGGATTTCCCGCCCTTGAGCGGCCGGGTGGTCGACCAGGCCGATCTGCTCGATCCGGAGCAGGAGGCGGACCTCACCGCCAGGCTCGAGGCGCTCGAGCAGGCGTCGAGCCGCCAGCTCGTCGTCGCCACGATCGCCAGCCTCGAGGACCTGCCGATCGAGGATTACGGCCACCAGCTTGGCCGGCATTGGCGGATCGGGCAGGAGGGCGCCAATAACGGCGTCGTCCTGATCGTCGCACCCAATGAACGCAAGATGCGGATCGAGGTCGGCTACGGCCTAGAGGGCATCATGACCGACGCCTTGTCGGCCCGGATCATCCGCGACGTGATCACCCCGCGATTCAGGGCCAGCCCGCCCGATTATGCCGGCGGCATCTTTGCCGGCGCCGATGCGATCATCGAACAGCTGCAGGCGCCGCCCGAGGCGGCCGAGCAGCGCGCGCTCGCCGCCCAGCAGGCGGAAAACCGGCGCGGCGGCGAGCGGCGGCGCGACGGCGGCGGCTCGATCCTGCCGCTGATCTTCTGGGGCGTCGTGCTTGCCTTCGTCTTCCTGCCCGCGCTCGGCGCGGGATTTGCCGGCCGGCGCTATCGCAAGGGCCGGCGCGGCGGCGTCTCGATCTGGGGCCCCCGCGCCCGCGGGCGCGGCGGCGACAGCGGCCTGGGCTGGATGCTCGCCGGCATCGCGCTCAGCAGCATCAGTCGCGGCGGCGGGGGCGGCGGCAGCTCCTGGGGCGGCGGCGGCGGAGGCGGTGGCTTTTCGGGCGGCGGCGGCTCGTTCGGCGGCGGCGGCGCATCCGGAGGATGGTGATGCAGCGCCTGAGCCAGGAGGACCATGATCTCGTCACGGCCGCGGTCGCGAAGGCGGAGCGGGAGAGCGACGGCGAGATCGTCACCATAGTCGCCGAGCGCTCCGACGCCTATCACGACGTCGCGCTCCATTATGCGGTGCTGGCCATGCTTCTGGTGCCGGCCGCGGGCGCGGTCGTTTCGCAAGGCTGGATCGACTGGGGGACCGGTCTCCTGCTCGGCTGGAACGCCGAGCTCGAACTTCACCTGCTGATGGCCTTCATTCTGCTCAAGATGACGGCGTTCTTCCTGATCGTCCGCTTCGCCCTCGCCTGGCAGCCGCTCCGCATGGCGCTGACGCCGGGCCGGACCAAGACCCGCCGAGTCCACCGCCGCGCGGTCGAGCTGTTCCGCACCGGGTGCGAATTGAAGACCCGCGGCCGCACCGGCATCCTCCTCTATCTGTCGCTCGCCGAGCGCCGCGCCGAGATCGTCGCCGACCAGGCGATCGCCGATCAGGTGGCGCCCGAAATATGGGGCGAGGCGATGGCGGTATTGATCGACGAGGTCAAAGCGGGCCGCCCGGGCCAGGGCATGGCGCTGGCGGTGGAGAAGATCGGCGCGGTGCTTACGCCGATCCTACCGCCGACCCACGACAATCCGGACGAGCTGCCCAACCGGCTCCTCGAACTGTGAGGCCGGGGGCCGATTTGCCCGAAGAGACCCTCTGGGAAGGCAAATACATCGCCGCCAAGAGGCGCGGCAAATGGGAATATGTGTCGCGCACACGGGGCATCCACGCGGCGGTGATCCTCGCCGTCGACGAGGGTCACGTCATCCTGGTCGAGCAGCATCGAGTCCCGCTCGGGCGGACTTGCCTGGAGCTTCCCGCCGGGCTGGTCGGCGACGACATCGAACGCGAGGAAGCGACAATCGCGGCGATCCGCGAGCTCGAGGAGGAGACCGGCTACCGCGCCGAACGGATGACCGATCTCGGCCGCTATTACAGCTCACCGGGAATGGTGTCGGAGGGCTTCACCCTGCTCCGCGCCGAGGGCCTGACCAAGATCGGAGAGGGCGGCGGCGTCGAGGGCGAGGAGATCGTCGTGCACCGCGTGGCGCTGGCCGAGGTTCCGGCCTTCATTGCGGCGAAGCGGGCGCAGGGTCATGCCATCGACGTGAAGCTGCTGCTCCTGCTGGGGAGGTACCTGCTGGTCTAGGGCCCAGGCGACCGCTTTCGACCCATTGCGGACATTAGGCGCCGCCTGTGCCAAACAGAGTGATCAAACACTTGGGGGCCGTGCTCAGCGCCAATACGGTTATCGGCTCATTCAAACCGGCTCTTGGCCTAATTTGCGCACTGCCGAACCTGCAGCGGCTTTCTCACCGTCCGGGGCCGAGTCCAAAAATAATTTCCACGCGCCGGTTCTGAGGCTCGCGGTCTCCGTCGGCAGTTTCGACCCGCGGGCGCCTCTCGCCGAGGGCTACGGTGGTCATCACACGGTCCGGAATGCCGCGACCGGCCAGATAGGCGCGTACGTTCTCAACGCGACGCTGGGAGAGGCCAACGTTATACTGGTCGGACCCCGAACGGTCAGCGTGGCCGGCCAACATCAGCTGGGCCTGGGGGCAAATCTGATACCTCGACGCCGCGTCGTCTAAGACGGCTTGGGCTTGCGCGCTGATGTCGTCGCTCGCCGATTCGAAGAGGACTAGGTATCCGTCGACGCACGACGGAAGCAGCAGAAGTGCGGCGAGGCTAATCACGCCCTAAGTCTGCCACTTGTAGGGGATTGAAGCAACGGCTGCTCTTCACCCATGCCGGTCACTAGCGCGAATGTCCGTTTTCCACCCTTAGCGGACGTCGGCCGTCACGCCGCGTCGCGCTACCGAAAATTGCCGGCGTAGGCCTGGAGCCTGAGCTTCGCCTCGGCGGCCGGGACGACATGGGCGTCGACCCCCTCGCGCTCCGCATAGGCCAGGGCGGCTTCCAGTGTCGGGAAGGTCAGCCGGACCTGCTCCTGCGTTTCGGCGCCGCCGGCAGGCGCTCATCGCCCCTGCTTCAGCGTCGGAAAGCGAGCCTGAAACTCCACCATAGCAAGGCCAGGATCGCTGCGCTGATGCTCGCGCCCCAAAACCAATGAGGCAGAAGCAGAACATCCGCGATGGCGCCCGTGTCCGATCGATGCAGCTGGCCGCCGACAGTTCCACCTGAGCTGAACAGATAGTCGAACTGTTTCCACACGCTGATGCACGCCTGTACGCCGATGAGCTGGATGACGAAGCGCTGCCAAGGCAGAGATCCGCGCAGCGCGAGCACGGCGATCGCAACGCCCAGTGCAGGGAGAACCAACCAACCCGTCAGCGACCGGACCCAGATCATTGTGGACACGATCAGCGCGGCGCCCAGCACCGCCAGAGCGTTGCGCGTGGCGGTGGGAGAGCGCGAGGAGATGATCAGCAGCGCTCCTGCGATCGCCGGTCCGAGTGGTCCGCTTGCCGCGACCAGCGCATCGGTCAATCTGTACCCATCGGTAGGACGCAGTGACTGAGCGACGCCCGAACCGTCAGCGAAAATTTGCAGGCGTTCGAACCCTCGGCCTGTGAGCATCGCAGCGATGCCATGGCCCATTTCATGAAACCAGGTCGCCAATATGGTGAAAGGATAAAGCAGGAGGCTGCCGAGCGTAGTCTGCCACAGCATGATCGAGGCGAGCGCGATTCCCGCTAGCAGCGCGACGCGCTGTCTTTGGTCCTGGCCGGCAAGGCTGCTGGACATCAAGGGCTCCAATTGAAGCGGTCGATCTGCTCGGGGACCTGAACTCGCATGAGCGTCATGGGTGCGGTACGTTCGCTGCGATTGATAGCCTCTGTTCTCATTCTCAACGCAACCGGCGGCAATATTCGCTTCGGGTATGAGTCTCGTCAACCTTCAGTGATGCTCAGAATTGGCCGTAAGCCGGCCGACCGCTGCCGGCTGCTTTCGACCCATTGCGGACCCTCGGACTTTGGCTCATTCTGGCCGCCGCCCATGAGAATGACAGCTCTGCTCGTGCCACTCAGCCTCGTCTCGGCAAGCGCATGTGCCGCTTCGACCATCGCGCGGACCGAAACCATATCCGGAGCGGAATACCGGCAACTCACCGGCACGCGACTGCAGGCCGCCGTTATCGGCCGCCTGTTCCGCTTCCCCCCGCCCGACGGCCTTTACTCATCGCCGACCTGTTACCGTTTTCACGCGGACAGAACCTACCAGGAGTGCGGCGATCGCATTGCGTTCTACTCCGGGACCTACACCATCACGCATGACCGGTTCTGCGCGACCGGAGGCCCCCAGGCCAGTTGCTGGAAGCTCTATGTCGGTCCCGGCGGGACCTACCTGCTTCGGGACCTGCGTAGGCCCCGCGCCGACGCGCGCGTCTGCATCTCCTCGCTTGCCGAGGAAAGTCCGCGTTGCGTCTGACACCACGTCCGCTTCCCACCCATAGCGGACGTCGGCCGTCACGCCGCGGCGGTCAGCGAAAATTGTCGGCGTAGGCCTGGAGCCTGAGCTTCGCCTCGGCGGCCGGGACGACATGGGCGTCGACCCCCTCGCGCGCCGCATAGGCAAGCGCCGCTTCCAGCGTCGGGAAGGTCAGCCGGACCTGCTCCTGCGTTTCGGCGCCGCCTGTCCAGCCGGTCAGCGGATCGGGGCGTTGGGGCCGCGCCGATTCGAACTCGAGCACCCAATCGCCCGCCCGGGCCCGGCCCGACTGCATGGCGTTCCTCGCCCGCTGGAAAATCCGCGCCTTCATGGCTCAGCCAGTGGCGAATTTACCGGCCCGAATCAAGTAGCCGCGGGGTCTAGCCCGCCGCCCCTCCCCTCTTTATCAGGCAGCCGATGGCGAAGGACGGAGAGGCAGGCGGGATCAGCCGCCGCACGCTGCTGATCGGCGGCGGCGCGGGGATCGGCCTCGTCCTCGCCTGGCGGCTGTGGCCGCGCAGCTACGAGCCCAATCTGCGCGCCGCCGAGGGCGAAACCGTGATGGGCGCGTTCCTCAAGATCGGCCGCGACGGCCGCGTGGTCGTCGCGGTGCCGCAGACCGAATTGGGCCAGGGCGTCTATACCAGCCTGCCGCAAATCCTGGCCGACGAGCTCGGCGCCGACTGGCGCACGATTGGCGTGGAGCCGGCGCCGGTCAGCCCGCTCTACGCCAATCTCCTCCTCGCCCGCGAGGCGGCGGACGACAGCGGCTGGCCGTCCGCTTTCCAGGGCGTCAGCCGCTGGGTGGCGCGGAGCTACGCGACCGGCAACGCCTTGATGCTGACCGGCGGCTCGACCTCGGTGCGCGCGTTCGAGGCGCGGCTGCGCGAGGCCGGGGCGGCGGCGCGGGCCCTGCTCTCGATGGCCGCGGCCGAGCGCTGGGGCGCGAACTGGGAGGAGCTGGACACGCGCGCAGGCTTCGTCTGGCGCGACGCCGACCGCATTCCCTTCGCCGAGCTCGCCGAGGCCGCCGTCCAATACGAGCTGCCGGAGAACCTCCCGGTTCGCGGCGGCTTCGAGCACCGGCTCACCGGCCAGCCTTTGCCCCGGCTCGATCTCCCCGCCAAGATCGACGGCACCGCCATGTTCGCCGGCGACGTCCGCCTGCCGGACATGGTCTTTGCGGCGGTGCGCGGCGGGCCGCCGGGAAGCCGCCTCGCCGCCGTCGACAGGGAAGCGGCGGACAGGGTTCCCGGCGCTCTCAAGGTCTTCGAGAATCCAGGCTGGGCAGCGGTGGCCGCGACCAATTGGTGGGCGGCGGCGCGGGCGCTCGACGCCATGAACCCGCGCTTCCGCCACTCCGGCGGCGCCAGCAATGCGAGCATCAGCGCGGCCCTGGCCGCGGCGCTCGATTCCGGCGATGCGGACCGGATCGTCGAGACCGGCGACATGGATTCGGGCTTTCCCGGCGCCAGCCCGATCTCGGCGCGCTACGAAGTCGGGCTCGCCCCCTCGGCGCCGATCGAGCCCCTGACCGCGACCGCGCGGGTGACCGGCGACCGGCTCGAAATCTGGGCGCCGACCCAGGCCCCGGGCCTCGCCCGCGCCGCCGCCGCCCGGGCGATCGGCTTCGGCGAAGGTCAGGTGACGCTCTATCCGATGCTCGCCGGCGGCGGCTACGGCCGCAAGCTCGAGACGGCGGCGATCGAGCAGGCGGCGGTGATCTCCCTGAAGATGGGCCGGCCGGTCCAGCTCACCTGGCCGCGCATCCAGGAGATCCAGCGCGACACCTTCCGCCCGGCCGCGGCGGCGAACATGACCGGCTGGCTCAGCCAAAGCCGCGTCCTGGGCTGGCAGGCGGCGATCGCGGCGCCCGCCACCGCCGCCGAGGTCGCCGCCCGGCTCGGCGCCGGCAGCCGCCTCATCCGTCCGGACCATGCGGCGGTCGCCGGCGCGGTGCCGCCCTACGGCATCGCCAATGTCAGGATCGACCATGTCGCAACGCCGATCGGCGTCGAGACCGGCCTTTGGCGCGGCGCCGCGCACAGCTACACAGCCTATTTCACCGAATGCTTCATCGACGAGCTGGCCCGCGCCGCCGGGGCCGAGCCGCTCTCGTTCCGCACCTTCCTGCTCGCCGGCAATCCGCGCCTCGCCCGCTGCCTCGCCACCGCGACCTCGATCGGCGGCTGGGACGGCGGCGCGCCGGGGAGCGGGATGGGCATCGCCTGCCACAGCGCCTTCGGCTCGCACATCGCCTGCCTCGTTGAGGTCGAGGTCACCCGCGAGCAGCGCCTCAGGGTGCTCCGCGCCGTCGCCGCGGTCGATTGCGGGCGCGCGATCAACCCGGAGATCGTCAAGCAGCAGATCGAAGGCGGCATCGTGCACGGCGTCTCGGCCGCGGTCGGCCGGCCGATCGTGATCGTGAACGGCGTGCCCACCGCCCGCTCGATCGGCGCCTACGGCCTTCCCATCCTGCGCGACGCGCCCGAGGTCACGGTCGAGCTCATCGAGAGCGAGGAGGAGCCGGGCGGCGTCACCGAATTGGGCGTGCCGCCGGCCGCGCCCGCCATCGCCAACGCTTTTTTCTCGCTGACCGGCCAGCGCGTGCGTAGCCTGCCGATCGTGATCGGAGCGCGGCCGTGACCGGAAGGATCGGGGTGCTCCTCATCAACCTGGGCACGCCGAACGCGCCCGAGGCCGGCGCGGTGAAGCTCTACCTGAAGGAATTCCTCTCCGATCCGCGCGTCGTCGAGATCCCGCAGCTCCTCTGGCAGCCGATCCTGCGCGGGATCATCCTCAACACCCGCCCGAAGAAGTCCGCGCTCGCCTACAAGCAGGTGTGGATGGAGGAAGGCTCGCCGCTCGCCGTCTTCACCGCGCGTCAGGCCAAAGCGCTGGAGGGCGCGTTCGGCGAGGGCGTGACCGTCGACCATGCCATGCGCTACGGGCGGCCCGCCATCGCGGAGCGGATCGACGCGCTCATGGCGGCGGGCTGCGAGCGGATCCTGCTGGCGCCGCTCTACCCCCAATATTGCGCCGCCACGACTGCGACCGCGCTCGACGCCGCCTTCGCGCATCTGCGCCCTATGCGCGCGTTCCCCGCCTTGCGCACGCTGCCGCCTTATTATCGGGACCCGATCTACATCACCGCGCTCAAGAAGAGCGTCAAGGCCGCGCTCGCCGAGCTCGATTTTGAGCCGCAGGCGCTGGTCGCCAGCTTCCACTCCATGCCCGAGCGGACCCGGGATCTCGGCGATCCCTATCACGGCCATTGCCTGACGACCGCCGACTTGCTCTCCCAGGCCCTGGAGCGCGAGCTGCTCGTCGCCTTCCAGTCGCGTTTCGGCCGCGCCAAATGGCTCGGACCCGCCACCGACAAGGTGCTGGCGGAGCTTCCCGCCAAGGGCGTCACCAAAGTCGCCATCTTCGCCCCGGGCTTTGCCGCCGATTGCCTGGAGACGCTGGAGGAGCTGGCGATCCGCGGCCGCGAAACCTTCCTCGCCGCCGGCGGGACCGACTTCGCCTATCTCCCCTGCCTGAACGATTCGGGCTACGGGACGATGATGCTCCGAGCCCTCATCGCGCGCGAGCTTGAAGGATGGCTGCCCGCGCAATAAGGGCCTCTCCAACGATAAGAAACAAAAGGAGAGGGACATGGCACGCGTCGCAATCGTGACGGGCGGCACCAGGGGCATCGGCGAAGCGATCAGCGTCGCGCTGCAAGAGTCCGGCGTCACCGTCGCCGCCAATTATGCCGGCAACGAGGAAAAAGCGCGCGACTTCACCGGGCGGACGGGCATCAAGGCCTATAAATGGGACGTCGCCGACCACGAGGCGTGCCTCGCAGGAGTCCAGCAGGTCGAGGCGGAACTGGGCCCGGTCGACATCCTGGTCAACAATGCCGGCATCACCCGCGACGGCACGATGAAGCGAATGGAGCGCAAGGGCTGGGACGAGGTGATCGACGTCAATCTGGGCGGCTGCTTCAATATGGCCAAGGCGGTGTGGAACGGCATGAGCGAGCGCAAATACGGCCGGGTCGTCAACATCGGCTCGATCAACGGCCAGGCGGGGCAATATGGCCAGGTCAATTACGCCGCCGCCAAATCGGGCATCCACGGCTTCACCAAGGCGCTCGCGCAGGAGGGCGCCCGCGGCGGCATCACGGTGAACGCGATCGCGCCGGGCTATATCGACACCGAGATGGTCGCCGCGGTTCCGCCCGACGTGCTCGAGAAGATCGTCGCCAAAATCCCGGTCGGCCGGCTCGGCAAGGCCGAGGAGATCGCGCGCGGCGTCCTCTTCCTCTGCTCGGAGGACGGCGGCTTCATCACCGGCTCGACATTGTCTATCAACGGCGGCCAGCACATGTACTGAGTGGTCGGGCACGTCGGGTGATTTGGGGGGGGACACACGTCATGGACGAGGGAGAGAGTCGCGCTGCTCTGGATCAAAAGCTGCATGCCAAAGGCATGATGCAGCAGGGAACTGTGCTTGAGAATTCCTATGCGACGGGAGCCGAACTGCGAGGAATCGAAGAGGCGCGGCGATTGGAAGAGCTAGGCAAACGAAGTGACGGCTCCGTCGCGGCTTTGATCATCATCTTGATTGCGGGTTTTGCCCTCTTCAGCAACGTGGGTTTGATGTTGACGGTCGTGTCTGTCGCAGCGTTGCTTTGCGTGGCAGCGATTGTATCTGCCTTGACGGCCCGGTTTGCCGGCAGGATTCGGCCCGCTCCTGCCCGCGGCCTCTCCCAGCGAAGTTTGCTGCGGAGATGCTTCTTTGTGAGTGCCGTGGGGGCGTTGTTTTATGGGTTGGCGTTCGCGATGTTCCGCGCCATTTCCCGCAACGGAACGCCAACGCTTGCATTCTATCTCGCCGTTCTGATCCTTCTTTCGGCTCTGGTGCTCGTCCATAGCCTGGCGTTGAAGCGCCACACAGGATTCCGTCGTGCGCTTGCAATCGCTTCTGTCAGCCAAATGCTGCTCTTCGCCATCGCCGTCGGCGTCTCGTACGGTCTGCAAAGTCAGTTAGGGATCACAGCATTCGGTTAAGTCAGGCGGGCCGATGGGACCGGTAAAGCGCTCTATCATGATCGCGGGGCACGCGACCTCGATCAGCCTCGAGCCGGTCTTCTGGGAAGCGTTGCGCGACGCGGCGGAGACGGAAAAGCTGCCGCTCAACGCGCTGGTCGCCCGGATCGACGCCGAGCGGATTCAGGCGGCCGACCCGCCCAACCTCGCCAGTGCGATCCGCGTCTGGCTGTTCGAACGGCGGGCCTAGCGCGCCAGCAGCACCCGCGCCTGCGTGGCGATCTGCGCCAGCATCGGCGCGGTGGTGACCGAAGCCGTCCGCGCCCGGTCCACGGTCCGCCGGAACTGCTCGATGCGCGGCCCCTGGCTGGCCACCCAGGCGTCGACGACGGCCTTGGGATCGCCCGACTTGCGCCGCTCGAGGAATTCCAGCCGCAATTGCTCGAAATCGCGCGCGAGGCCGGCGGTCAGCAGCCGCTCCCACTGGTCTCGCGCCTGGAAATGGTTGGCCGCGTTCTGCGCCCAGTCGAGCCCCAGCGCCTCACCCAATTTGGTGTAGGCGCGGGTCAGCTGGACCTCGTCGACCTTGAGCTTCTGCCCAAGCACGGCGAGCCCGACCGCGCCGTTCAGTTCGTAGAGCCGGATGATCTTGTCGGCGATCTCCCTCGGCGCCTCCATCTCGCCGAGCTGGGCGCGCAGGCTGCCGGCCTCCGCCCGCGCTTCGGGGCGCAGCAGATCGTCGACCATCGCCTCGAGCTTCGTCAGCCCCGGCCGCAGCAGCTCGACCAGGTCGCCCGGGCTCATGTCCTGCGAGGTGCAGCGCAACAGATCGGCGACGTGGAGCTGGAGGCCCGTCGCGGCCAAATCGAACAGAGCGAGGCGCACCTGCTCCGGCACGGCGGCGCTGTCGATCTCGGCCCAGAGCGCGCCCATCCGGAACAGGCGCTCGGCGGCGAGGAAGGCGGCGGCGGCCTGGCCGAACGCGGCGCCCTCCTCCTCGGTGAGCGCGAAGGGGGCGATGATGCCCATGCGGTTGACGAAGCGGTTGGCGACCTTGGTGGCGATGATCTCGCGCCTGAGCCGGTGCGCCAGGATGGCGTCGCCGTGCCGCTCGCGCATCTTTTTGGGGAAGGCGGCCATCAATTCGCCCGTCAGCGTCGGATCGTCGGTGAACTTCGCCGCCTCGATCGCCGCCTGCAGCCGCATCTTCGAGGTCGAGAGCAACACCGCCAGCTCGGGCCGGGTCAGCCCCATATTGCCCTGGGCGCGGCGGAGCAGCTCCTCGTTGCTGTCGAGCCCCTCGACGGCGCGGTTCAATTTGCCGCTCTCCTCGAGGATCTCGATCACCCGAACCAGCTGCGGAAGCGCCCGGGCGCCGCCGCGCTCGGCGATCGACAGCGCCAGCGTCTGCAGCCTGTTGTCCTCGAGGCAGGTGGCGGCGACGTCGTCGGTCATCTCGGCGAGGAGGAGGTTGCGCTCCTCGAATTCGAGCCGTCCCTCCGCCATTTCGCGGTTGAGCGGGATCTTGATATTGACCTCATTGTCCGAGCAGTCGACGCCGGCGCTGTTGTCGATGAAGTCGGCGTTGATCCGCCCGCCCTGCTGGCTGAACTCGATGCGGGCGGCCTGGGTGATGGCGAGGTTGGCGCCCTCGCCGATCGCCCTGGCGCGCAATTCGGCCGCGCTGACCCGGATCGCGTCGTTGCCCGGGTCCCCGACCTCGGCGTGGCTCTCGCCTCTCGCCTTGATGTAGGTGCCGATGCCGCCGAACCACAGGAGGTCGACCTCCGCCCTGAGGATCGCGCTGATCAATGCGGCCGGCTCGATCTCCTCGGCCTCGATCTCCAGCATCGCGCGCACCGGCGCGCTCAGCGGGATCGACTTCTGGCTGCGCGGGAAGACGCCGCCGCCCTTCGAAATCAGCGCCTTGTCATAATCGTCCCAGGTGGAGCGCGGCAGGTTGAACAGCCGCTTGCGCTCCTTCCAGCTCTTCGCGGGGTCGGGCTCGGGATCGAGGAAGATGTGGCGGTGGTCGAAGGCGGCGACCAGCTTCAGCGCCTTCGAAAGCAGCATGCCGTTGCCGAACACGTCGCCGCTCATGTCGCCGACGCCGGCGACCCGGATCGGCTCCTTCTGGACGTCGACGCCCATCTCGCTGAAGTGGCGCTGGACGGAGACCCAGGCGCCCTTGGCGGTGATCCCCATCGCCTTGTGGTCGTAGCCGTTGGAGCCGCCGCTTGCGAAGGCGTCGCCGAGCCAGAAGCCGCGCGACACCGCGATCTCGTTGGCGACGTCGGAAAAGGCGGCCGTGCCCTTGTCCGCGGCGACGACGAAATAGGCGTCGTCGCCGTCATTGCCGATCACCCTGTCCGGATCGACCACCTTTTCGCCGACGATATTGTCGGTGACGGAGAGCAGGGTGCGGATGAAGATGCGATAGGCCTCGGTGCCTTCCGCCAGCCAGGCGTCGCGGCTCGGCGAGGGCGGCAGTTGCTTGGGATAGAAGCCGCCCTTCGCGCCGGTCGGCACGATCACCGCATTCTTGACCAGCTGCGCCTTCATCAGGCCCAGCACTTCGGTCCGGAAATCGTCGCGCCGGTCCGACCATCTGAGGCCGCCGCGGGCGATCGGCCCGCCGCGCAGGTGAATGCCTTCCAGGCGCGGCGAATAGACCCAGATCTCGCGCCACGGTACCGGCGGCGGCAGGCCGGGGACGAGCGCCGAATCGAGCTTGAACGCCAGCGCTTCCTGGCCCGAGGGCGCGAACGCGTTGGTCCTCAGGGTCGCCGCGATCACGCCGCGGATCAAGCGAAGGATCCGGTCCTCGTCGATCGCGGCGACGGCGGCGAGGCCCTTGTCGATGCGCTTCCCGGCGGCCTTCACCGCTTCCTCGCGCGGCGCTTCGAGAGCCGGATCGTGCATCGCGTCGAAGAGGGCGATCAGCCCCTTGGTCACCTCGGGCGCGTGCCGCAAGGCATCGACGACGGTGATCAGCGAGTAAGAGAGGCCGGTCTGCCTCAAATAGCGGAACCAGGCGCGAAACAGGGCGACCTCGCGCGGCTCGAGCCCGGCCGCAACCACCAGCTGGTTGAACGGATCGTTCTCGGCCTTGCCCTCGAGCACGTCGGCGATCGCGCCTTCGACCACTTCGGCGCGCTTCAGCACCGCCGCCGCGTCGCCGGCGCCCGGCATCTCGAGATCGAAATCGTGGACATAGCCGGTGGCGCCGCCGCCGACCGGGGTCGGCACCTCGTCGAGCACGCGGAAGCCGAAATTCTCGAACACCGGCACCGCCTCGGACAAGGGGATGATGGCGCCGAGCCGATAGGTCTTGAGGTGAAAGCGGTCCTCGACGTCGTCGTCGCGCCGGAACAGGCGGACGTCGCGCGCGCGCGCATTTTCGAGGCCGGCGAGGCAGACGACGTCGCGGGCGGCATCGGCGCCGCCGGTCCGGATCCGATAGCCTTCCGGGAACAGGTCGAGATAGGTGATCGCGAGGCGGGTCGCGCGCTGCGGGCCCACCAGCTCGCCCAGGGCCTCCTCGACGCTCGGCCCCCAGCCGCGGACCATGATGTCGAGCTTCTTGTCGAGCGCCGCGACGTTGGGCGTCGCACGCTTCGCGTCGACGTTCAGCGTGTAGCGGACCAGTGCAAGGTCGCCGTCGCCAAGATCGACCGACCAGTTGGTGATCTGCCCCTTGGCCGCCGCCTCGATCATCTCGCCGATGGCGATTCGGCGCCGGGTGGTGAGCTCGTCCCGGGGCAGCCAGACGAAGGCGAACATATGGCCCTTGAGGATCGAGCGGACCAGGATGAGCGTCGGCCGCGGCCGGTCGGCGAGCGAGATTGCGGTGGCGGCGAGCTGCTTGACCTCGGCGGGCCGCAGATTGACCAGGAGATCGCGGGGCAGCGAAGACAAAGCGTGGCGAAGCGCCTTGCCGTTATGGCCGCTCGGCTCGAAGCCGAACTCCTTCTCCAGCTCGTCGAGCTGCCGGCGCAGCAGCGGCACCTCCTCGATCGGGGCGGTCAGCGCCTGGCTGGTCCACAGGCCCGCATGGACGCCGATGCCGACGATCCTGCCCTTCTCGCGCAGCGGCACGACGACGAGGTCGAGCGGCACGCGCCGGTGGACGGGAGAGCGCAAATCGGCCTTGGCCATCAAGGGCTCCGGGCCGCCCTGCTCGAAATAGCGGATCGCTCCTTCTGAGCCGCCCTCGTCGGTCGGATCGTCCGAAAGCCGCATGATGCCGAGGCCCTCCGATGGCGGCTTCCCGGGCCGCTCGACCTCATAGCCGAGCAGGGTCATCGCACCGTCGGCCAGCCAGTGAAGCAGCGCTTTGCCCTCGGCATCGGCGACCGTCTCGGCCTGGGCGTGCATGTTCGCCTGCATCGAGCGCCAGTCGGTGACGGCGGCGCGGACATGGTCGAGCACGCGCTCGAGCTCGGCGACCAGCTCGGTCCGGCCCTTCGCGTCGGCGCGGTCGACCTCGATATACATGAGCGATTCGCGCCGGCTCTCGTCCTCGCAAAAGGGCTCGACCTCGGTGAGGCGGCCCTTGGCGTCGCGCCGCACGCAGATGACGGGATGGAGCAGCCGGTGGATGATCAGCCCGCGCCCGGCGATCGCGCCCGCGATCGAATCGACCAGGAACGGCATGTCGTCGTTGGCGATGCAGATCCGCATCCGCCGGTGGCCCAATTTGGTGCCGGCCGATTCGAGCTTGACCAGCGCCTTGCCTGGCATGCGACGCGCGGCGGAAGCGGCCATGAACTCGGCGGCGACGCGGCAATCCTCCGCGCTGAAATCGTCGAGCTCCCCAGGGAGGGCGCCGCCGCACAAGGCGTTGCTCAGGCTGTCCAACAGGCGCTGGTGAGCGGCTTCGCCCGCTACCGTGTCGCCGGCGCGGCTTCCCCCGGAAGCCGCTTTGGATCCGGCGACACTGTCCGCATTCATATGTTGCTCCCGGAGCTTTCCGATCGCGGACCGGCGCGGCGCCCGCTTCGGCGCGGCCTATAGACCCGCCCCCATCGTGGCGGCAAGGCTTGCCGGCCCGCTACTCGACAAGGATTTCGCCCCGCATGCCGAAGGTCGAATGGAGCGTGTGAGTGCAGCGCAGCCTATAGGTGCCGCGCGCCGGGATCAGCCGGACGTCGACGCTCCGGCGGCCCGGCACTTCGACCGCGCCGTTGGCGACCGGGCCCGAGACGCCGCGGGCCGCGGCGAAGAATTGCGGCGCCGCGAAATTGTGGCCGCCGCGGCCGCTATTGACGAGATGGAGCACGACCGGCCGGCCGGCGCCAAGCCGGATCGTCGTGGGCGCGAAGTCGAAGCTCGAAAGCCGGACCTCGACCGTGCGCGGCACGTCCTGAGCGGCCGTGGATGCGAAAAGGAAGGCGAGGATCAAGGCCCGCATGGATCGACTCCCGGTCGAGCCCCCCGCGGGTCCGGCATAGCATTGAATCAGATGGCGGGAAAATTCAGGCGGCGCTATTCCTGATCGCCCGGTCGACGAGACGCTGGTCGGCGACCGGCGCCACGATATCGAAGCCCGCGCCGCCGCGGCGGGCGAGGAGCAGGACGAACTCGTCCTCGCCTTCGACATTGATCTCGACCCGGGCGAGCGGCCGGGCATATTGCAGCGCGGCGCGGATTTCGGCCCAGCGGTCGGGTTTCGCGGCGGGGCGGCGGGCGGCGCGCTCGGCGGCGACCACGGCCTTGAGGCCGCCGGAAAAGCGCTCGATCGCTTCCGCGAGCGTGCCGGCGGCAACGCCTTCGCGCTTCGCCCAGGACAAAGCGGCGGCGAATTCGGTGAGGCGGGTCTTGTCGTATTGGGCGCCGAAGATGAGCTTGACGACCGGCGTCATCGGCGCGCGCGCCTGTGCCTTGAGGCCGGCATCCTCCAGCAATTCGGCATAGTCCTCGCCCGCCTTCTCGGCGGCGAGTGCGAAATCATAAGCGAGGCCGAGCGCGCGATAGAGCGCGGCGCGGCTGCGCTGGTCGGAGGCCGAGGCCTGCTCCGCCGAGGCGCGCGCCGCGCAGAGGCGGTCGGCAAGGCCGCCCTCGGGCCACAGGCTCAGAGTGGAATCGTCGTCGGCGTCGGCATCGGCATCGGCATCGGCATCGGCCGGATGGGCGGCCGCCGGGGCCTCGGCATAGGCCGCATTGGGCCCGTCCGCCCAGACCGGGCAGCCGGCCGCGGTCGCGGGCGGCGGCGCGGGCGCGGCGGCGATGGCCCGGTCGACCTCGCCGGCGAGGCTCGCCGCAACGTCCCTGTCCGCCATCTCCTTCCAGTTGATGACGCCGTAGATGAAGTCGATTTCATTGCCGTCCGAGGAGAGCGGCATCAGGATGCCGCGATAGACCGTATTGTGGCCGCGCTGGTTGATGAACTCGGCCTCGAAGCCGATCGGCGCGCGATTGGCGATGATCTGCAAATAATGGTCGGTGAGCCTGGAGAGCAGCGAGCGGCCGGGCACCTCGCTGATGTACCGGATCGCGCTGTCGAGCGCGCATTCAGTGCGCAGCGCCGTCCCCAGAAAGGCGATCTCGGGGTTCTCCTGGCTGCGCGAGAAATCGAGCAGGACGCTGTGCGGCCCGAAATCCTCGATCGTGCGGGGATCGACGTCCTGGATGGCGGGATAGGGGCGGCCGCCGAGCAGGGAGACCCAGTAATTATAGGCGCGGACGTGCATGCGCCGCTCGTCGACGCCGATTTCGGGCGGCCGTTCCATAACAGGCTCGTCTTCGGGTGCGGCCGCGAAGGCCGCCTCCTCTTCGAAGTCCCGGTTGATGTCCATCCTGCCAACGTCCTCGCGCGCAGCCCACCAGAGGCGCGAACCTGCACCGATCGTGGTTGAGATATGGTTAAGGTTGAGGCCGGGGGTGCCGCGCTTGTCATCGGCGCGGGCCGCTGATAGAGCGCGCCCCTCCCTTGGGAACGCCGCTTTAGCTCAGCTGGTAGAGCACATCATTCGTAATGATGGGGTCGTGGGTTCGAGTCCCTCAAGCGGCACCACTGCCACCGACAGCACCCAATTGCCGTTCAGCTCTGCGGGCCGAAATGGCCTCGGGGGAGCGGCTTGCGGTCGTTCCCGACGACCAGTTCCAGCGTCGCCGGATGGATCGGCGTCGCGAACTCGCAGCCGGTCTTGCCGTCCTCGTTCCAGACCACGCGGCTGTTCTGCGGCTCGAGGCCCGGCAGCTTCAGCCAGACGCTGGCGCCGATCTCGAGCACGATGTCGGCGGTCGCCATGAAGCCGGTGGTCGAAAGGTTTATGACCTCGGCGTCGACGATGGTCGCGCCGGGCTCGCGCAGCCGCGCGGCGAGATTGACGATACGTCGCTCGGCCGAGCGGCCGTCGACGACCGGCAAGATGGCCAACTGGGCTCTGCTCACAAGGACGCTCCTGAACGCATTCGCCGCATATGCGCCTGAATTGGCTAAACAAGCATTAAGCGCGTCCGCGGGGCTTTTTGGGGATCGCTCCGCATCGCGAAGCGTTAGCCCCCGGCCTGTTCGCGTCCCGTGGAGTCCTTAGTGAGCCCGAAAATTTCGATCGCCGCCGCCCTGATCGCGCTCGCGGCCTGCACCCAGCAGCCGCAAGCCGCCTCCAGCGAAACCGCCGCGCCCGCCACCGCCTGGACGCGCGAGAACGAGGCGGCGCTGACCGAGGCGCTCGACACGGCGGAGCGGCACGCTCTCAACCGGGACGATTATCTCGGCCCGCTCGCCCGCGCGGGACCGGGGCAGCGCGATGCGGCCTTGCGGCGGGCGGCGCTCGCTTATGCACAGGCGCTGGCCCGCGGCCGCGCCGATCCGGCGCGCCTCAGCGAACATTACAGCGTCCCGCGTCCCGGTGGCGGCGCCGACCTCGGCGCGGGCCTCGACCGGGCGCTGGCCGGGAACGGCCTCGCCGGCTGGCTCGCGGGCCTCGCCCCGCAGGACGACGAATATCGCGCTCTTTCCGAAGCCTATGTCCAGGCCAACGCCCAGCTGGCCGCGGCTGAGGGCCGGCCCGCGCCCGCCTTGGTCGACCGCGCCCGCACCCTGGCGGTGAACCTCGAGCGGCGCCGCTGGCTGGAGAGGACGCCGCCCGGCACCCGAATCGACGTCAACACCGGCGCCGCCACCCTCATCTACTGGCGCGACGGCCGGGCCGCCGATACCAGGCGCGTGGTGGTCGGCGAGCCCGGCAACGAGACGCCCGAGCTGGGCTCGCCGCTCTACCGACTGGTCGCCAACCCGACCTGGACGGTGCCGCGCTCGATCCAGGAGGAGGAGATCGAGCCCAAGGGCGAGGCCTATATGCGCCGCCAGAACATGGAATGGCGCGACGGCTGGATCGTCCAGCAGCCGGGCCCGCGCAACTCGCTGGGCCTGGTCAAGTTCGACCTCCAGAACGACCAGGCCATCTATTTGCACGACACCCCCGCCAAGTCCCTGTTCGGCGAGGCGGAGCGCCACGCCAGCCATGGCTGCGTGCGCGTCCAGGACGCGCTCGGCTTCGCCCGGATGATCGCCCAGGATGCGGGCGTGCTGGACGATTGGAACGAGGCGCGAGCCAAGGGCGACGAAGCCTTCGTGCCGCTGCCCCGCCCGATCCCGGTCCGCCTCCTCTACCACACCGCTTTCGTGGCGAACGGCCGAGTGACGATCGTGCCCGACGCTTATGGCTGGGACGAAGACGTCGCCGAAGCGCTCGGCCTCCCGGCGCGCCCGCGCCGCGCGGCGCAGCGCCGGGCGAGGGATCTGGGGCCCTAGAGCCTCAGTGGCAGCTCTTGAGGTCGCGCCTGATCAGCCAGTAATTGACCGGCCAGGCGGCGAGGAAGCCGGCGGGAATGGCGAAAACCAGCCCGCGGACGAACATCCAGGAGAAGATCGAGGGGGCGGCCATTCCGCCCATTTGATAGTCGACCAGGTTCATCACGACTTCCATGACGCCGATCGAGACGACTTCGCCAAGCCAGATGATGCGGAGCGCGGCGAGGAGCCCGATGCCTCGGCTCCTCATCACCGGAACGAGGCCCAGCGTCATGCCGGAGGCGTAAGCGAGCAGGGTGGCGAGCGCGATCGTCTGCCATGCGGGAAGGCCGAGGCTGACGCCGATGGCGAGGCCGGCGACCTCGCCGATCACGCAGCCGGTCAGGCAGTGGAGGGTCGCCTGGGCCGAGACGACGAGCGGGTTGGATCCGCCGTGGCCGGGATGGGAATGGGCATGAATCATAGCAGCTCCGGAGAAAGACGTTATACCCCTATGCGGTATGTTGACATATACCCCCATGGGGCATATTGCAAGCGGCGTCGAAGACGGAGACGATCATGAAACGGGAGAACAAGACCAGCCTCCTCAACCGGCTTAGCCGGATCGAAGGCCAGGTTCGCGGCGTAGCCCGGATGGTCGAGGAGGACCGTTACTGCATCGACGTGCTGACCCAATTGCAGGCGGTCCGCGCGGCGCTGGCGCGGGTCGAGACTGAAATGCTCAAGGACCATCTCGGCCATTGCATCGAAGCGGCGATCACCGGGGGCGACGCCGACGAGCAGCGGGCGAAGGCCAGCGAGCTCATCCAGCTTTTGGAACGGAGTGCACGATGAAGTCGATTTTGCTTACCGCCTGTGCGGCAATTGCGCTGGCGACGCCCGCTGCGGCCCTGGCGCAGCATGCCGGCCACGCACCCCCTCCGCCCGCCCCGCCGCCGGCGCCCGCTCCCCCGGCGCCGCGTCCTCCGCAGCCGGAGCCGCCGGTCGATCATAGCGCGCACCAGATGCCGGCCCAGCCCGAGCCTGTACAGGAGCCGGAGCCGGAAGCGGCACCCCATTCGGGCCACCAAATGCCGGCCGGACAGCCTGAGAGCAGGCCAACGGATCATGGCGGTCATGAGATGACCGGAGCCCTCGGCCCCTATTCCATGAGCCGGGAAGCGTCGGGCACCGCCTGGCAGCCCGACACCTCCACACATAGCGGCGTTCAAGCGATGGCCGGCGACTGGATGCTGATGGGGCATGGGGTGCTGAACGGCGTCTATGACTGGCAGAGCGGCCCGCGCGGCGACGAAATGGCGTTCGTCTCCGGAATGGTCATGGGCATGGCCCGGCGCGACTTCGCAAATGGCGGCGTGCTCCAGTTCCGCGCCATGCTCAGCCCCGATCCCTTCATGGGCCGGTGCGGCTATCCGCTCCACCTCGCCGCCGGGGAGACTGCGGACGGCGTCACGCCCTTGATCGACCGCCAGCACCCGCACGATTTCTTCATGGAGCTGTCGGCAAGCGTCAGCCTCCAGCTCTCCGAGCGAAGCAGCCTCTATCTCTATGCCGGGCTTCCCGGCGAGCCCGCTTTCGGCCCGCCCCCCTTCATGCATCGCATGTCGATCATGGCTTCGCCCGAGGCGCCGATCAGCCACCACTGGCTGGATTCCACCCATATCACCTTCGGCGTGCTCACCGCGGGCGTCGTGGCCGGAAATTTCAAGATCGAAGCCTCCCGTTTCAATGGCCGCGAGCCGGACGAACGGCGCTACGATATCGAGACCGGCCCGCTCGATTCGACCGCCCTGCGCCTGTCCTGGAACCCGACTGGATACCTCTCGCTTCAGGCGAGTTGGGCGCATCTCGTCAGCCCCGAGCAGATCGAGCCGGACGAGAATTCGACCCGCTGGTCGGCGAGCGCGATCTTGACGCGGCCGATCGGCAATGGCGGCTGGTGGTCGACGACCCTGGCCTGGGGCCGGCGCTCGGGCGAGGACGAGAGCTTCGACGCCTTCGTCCTCGAAAGCGCGGTGGGCATTTCCGATTGGACCCTGTTCGGCCGGGCCGAATATGCGGAGCAGAACGAGCTGCTCTTCGTGGGCGGCCATCACGGGCCCACCTTCAACGTCGGCAAAGCCTCGATCGGCGCGCTCAGGGATTTCCGGCTGGCGGAGCACGTTCGGTTCGGGATCGGCGGCCTCTATGCCGTCAACTTCGTTCCCCGGCCGCTTGAAGCGCTCTATGACGGCGATCCACGCGGCGCGATGCTGTTCGTAAGGTTGAAGATCGACTGAGCCGATGTACCCGGTCCGAGCCCTCCTTGCCTTCGTCCTGCTGCTCTTGGCCGCGACCCCTCCGGCCCTAGCGCACGAAAATCATCTGGGCGAGCGGATCGAGGAGGCGGGAAAGGCCGGCAATCCCGGGTCGAACACGCCTCGCGCCATGGAGGAGGCGATGGAGGAGCATGTGGAGGCGATGGAGGAAGCGGCCGGCGCGAACCGTTCATGGCCGGACCGGCTGATCAGCTGGATGGGGAGGACGCATCCGTTCGCGGTCCATTTCCCGATTGCGCTCTTCCCGATTGCCTGGATCGCTTTGATCTTCGTTCGGCGCCGGGGGGAGACGACAGCGCTGATCCGGGCCTTCGTCATCGTCGCCGGAGTAGCGGCCGGCATCGCGGCCATCCTCGGATGGCTCGACGCCGGTTTCCTGCTCGCCGACCGGGATCCGATTCAAGCCTGGCATCGATGGGTCGGGACCGCTCTGGGCGCCACCGGCGCGGCAGTCGCGCTTTGGGCGTGGCGGAAAGCATCGGCTCTGAACACCAGCCTCATGCTCTGGGCATTAGGCAGCGTGACCCTCCTCTTGTTGATTCAGGGCTGGCTCGGCGCGGCTCTGGTGCACGGCGCCGGCCACATGAACTTCTGATTTGGAGTAGCGATATGAGACGCATCACATTCCTGACCTTTGCCGCGGCGGCCGTGGTCGTGGCGAGCTGCGGAGAACGGAGCCCCGAGAATGCAGCCGTGGACCAGAACAACGTCCAGCAGTTGGATGAGAATATCCTGTTGGACGACCCGCAGAACGTGAACGGGCCCGCGCCATCCGCTGCGCCGACGAACAATGCGAGCCAATCCTCCGTGCCAACCCCTGCCGACCCGCCCGAGGCCCAGCCGCGTCCACGCAGCGACGAGCCTCCCCAAGCCAGCAAAGCCTCACCCGTGGACGAGCAAAGGAGGGCGCCGCCTCCCGCGCCGCCCCGGCCGAAGGCTGAACCCGATCCGCACGCCGGCCACGACATGGCCAATATGACCAACATGTCGCGCGACTGACCAAAGAGCTGCGGCATTCTCGAACGAAACTGACCCAGGGGGAGAGACTATGTCGGCGGCAGCGCGCGTTGCAGGGACGGTTCACAAATGGCTCGCGTTGCTGATGGCGATCCAGATCCTGTTCTGGTTCGTCAGCGGACTGTTCTTCGCCGTCTTCCCGATCGAGCGGGTGCGAAGCGAGCATCAGATCGCAAAGCACGCGCCCGTACCGGTCCGCCTCGAAGATGCGGCGGCTGGCCTTCAGCGCCTCGCCGCAGCCGGAACGCAGCCGGGGGAGAAGGTCGAGCTGCGCACGATACTGGGCCGGCCGGTGGCTCTGGTCACGGGCGGAGAGGCCCGCCCGCGCCTGTACGACCTCGGCAACGGCCGGTTGCTGTCGCCGGTGCCGGCGCCGCTTGCAGTGGCGATTGCGGAGGCGGATCATGCGGGCGATTTGCGGGCATCGAGCGTCGAACGGGTGACCGAAGAATTCCCCGAATATCGCGGCGCCCTGCCGGCCTGGCGGGTTCGGTTCGACGACGGGGCGAACCGGTCGCTCTATGTCGCGGCGGATACCGGGACCGTCACCGCCCGCCGTTCGACGCTCTGGCGCGCGTTCGATTTCCTGTGGGGCCTCCACATCATGGATTTCCGAAACCACGAGGATTTCAACACGCCCCTCCTGATCATCGCCACCGCCCTTGCCCTGGTGATGATCGTGGCCGGGATCATCCTCTTTCCCAGCCGCCTCGGCTACAACGCCTGGCGGCGAAGGAGACGCCGGCGTCTATCCTGAACCAAGGCGAGCGTCCCTCCCGTATCGAAACTTCGTTCCCGCGCCGCTCGAAGCGCTCTATGCGGGGGATCCGGACGGCGCGATGGCCTTCATCCGCCTGCGCGTCGATTGAGCGAAGAGGAGTGCCCCGAAATGTTAGTGACGAGACGCGCCGCCATCGCCGCAATGGCCGCCCTGCCGCTTGTGGGCGCCACTGACGCGATGGCCGCGGCGCCGCGGCCGGTCGTCACCGTGGTCAAATCGCCCAGTTGCGGCTGCTGCAACGCCTGGGTCGCGCATCTGCGCCGCGCCGGCTTCCAGGTCAGGGTCACCGACACGGCCGACGTCACGCCCACCGCGCGGCGCCTCGGCGTTCCGGACGGCCTTCGCTCCTGCCACACCGCATCGGTCGGCGGCTATGCGATAGAGGGCCATGTCCCCGCGGCCGACATCATCCGGCTGCTTCGCCAGCGTCCCGCCGCGGCGGGCCTCGCCGTTCCCGGCATGCCGATGGGATCGCCCGGCATGGAGCATGGCGGCCACCGCGAACCCTATCAGACGATATTGTTCACGCGGGCCGGGCGGCGGACGGTGTTCGCGTCGCACTGATCCGCGCCCGCCGCCGCCTCCGCCACGCCGTGTAGCCGAGCCGGCTGGGCAGCAGCACGATGCCGGCGATGGTCACAACGAGCGCCAATAGGGTCGCTACGATCAGCAGCGGGCTGTTGAAATCCTCGTGGCCGCGCCAGTCCATGATGTGGAGGCCCCAGAGGAAATCGTAGACCCGCCACAAAGTCGAGCGCCGCGCCGTCACCGCGCCGGTATCGGCGGCGACGTAGAGCGCCCGCCCCGCCCCGTCGTCGAAGTCGACCCGCCAGGCCGGCAGCGCGCCGCGATATTCGGGCGTGTTCGCTGTGACCCGCGACACCCGCGCCGCCCGCGCGGCGCCTCGATGGTCGGCCTCGGCGATCCGCGCCGCGAAGGTCATCGGGATCGGTGACAGCCGCCGCCCCGTCGTCAAATCGTAAATCCGCGGGGCCCCGGCGGCCCCGGACAACAGCGCCACCGGCCGGCCGAGCAGCGACTTGAGCTCGATCTTCTCCCCCGGCGGCACGCCCGCCGCCGCGAGCCGCTGCAGCCCGACCCCCGCCGCGTCCAGCGCGACCGGCGCGGGCCGCGCCTGCGCGATCGCATGCTCGCTCCGCACCCGCTCGATCGGAAAGACGGCAAAGAAGAGCCCGCTCGCGAACCAGAGCAGGATCTGGATCGCCATGATCAGCGCCAGCCATTTGTGGACCTTCGCCCAGATGCCGCCCGTCGCCATGGCGCTCCCCCATCTCCGCCGCTATGGTCGCGGCCCATGCACCTCACGCTCTACGATTATTGGCGCTCTTCAGCGAGCTACCGCGTCCGCATCGCGCTCAATGTCAAGGGTGCGGCCTATGAACGCTTTCCGATCGACCTGCTCGACAGCGCACAGAAGCGCGCCGGCTATCGGACCCGCAATCCGCAGGGTTTCGTGCCGATGCTCGAAGTGGACGGGCGGCCGATCACCCAAAGCCTCGCCATCATCGGTTGGCTCGATCGCGCCTTTCCCGAGCCGCCCCTGGTGCCGGCGGACTCGAACGAGCGCGCCGATGTCATCGCGATGGCGATGGCGATCGTCGCCGACATTCATCCGCTCAACAATCTGCGCGTGCTGAAGCGCCTCACGGCGCTCGGCGTCGATGAGGAAGCGCGCAACGAGTGGATCGGGCACTGGATCGGCGAAGGCTTCGCGGCGCTCGAGGCGCTCGCCGCGCCCAAGGCGGGGCGCCACCTGTTCGGCGACGCGGTAAGCGTGGCCGACGTCTGCCTGGTGCCCCAGATGTACAATGCCCGCCGCTTCGGGGTGGACCTTGAGCCCTATCCGACTCTGGTCCGGGCCGACGCCGAAGCGACCGCACTCGACGCCTTCGCCGAAGCCCATCCGGACAGGGTCGCGCCCGGCTCGGGAACGAGCTAGAGTCAACCGGTACCGAAGGAGACGCCGATGGGACGCGTGGACGCAATCGCTCAGAGCATGGCCGAGGCGCACGTCCTCTCGACGCTAGAAATCCCGCCGATGCGGGACAAGGTGAGCGCGGAGGAATGGAAGATCCGCGTCGACCTCGCCGCCGCCTACCGGCTGGTCGCCTATTACGGCTGGGACGACCTCATCTTCACCCATCTCTCCGCGCGCGTGCCCGGCCCGGAGCATCATTTCCTCCTGAACCCCTATCAGCTGATGTTCGAGGAGGTGACCGCCTCCTCTTTGGTCAAGGTCGACATGACCGGCAATCCGGTCGAGCCGACGCCGTTCATCACCAACGCGGCCGGCTTCACCATCCATTCGGCGCTGCACATGGCGCGCGAGGACGCCCATGCCGTCATCCACCTGCACACGCCGGCCGGCCAGGCCGTCTCCGCCCATGGCGACGGACTGATGCCGCTGACCCAGACCGCGATGCTGATCCGGGATGAAGTCGCCTATCATGATTATGAGGGCGTCGCCGTCGACCTCGACGAGCGCGAGCGGCTGATCGCCGACATTGGCGACAAGAGCGCGATGATCCTCAGGAACCACGGCACGCTGGCCGTCGGCGAGACGGTCGGCGAGGCGTTCGTCAAGATCTACTTCCTCGAGCGCGCCTGCGAGGCCCAGATCATGGCGCTCTCGGCGGGCGCCGAGAACGTCTCGAACCCGCCCCAAGGCTCCCCCGAGCTGACCGCGCAGATGGGCAAGGCGAGCCTCAAGCTGGGCGCCAACATGCTCGCCTGGCCGGCTCTGCTGAGGAAGGCGTACCGGCTCGATCCGAGCTTCGCGACCTGAAATCCCCCCCGCGAGGCGGGGACGATCTATCCCACCCAGTCCCGCGCCAGCCGGCGCGACGCGACGAAATAGATCGCGGAGCTCAGCAGGTAGAAGGCGAGCCCGTAGAGGATCGAGAATTTGAGCGAATCCGCGCCGTGGGCCGCGCTCATCCGGTCCGACATGAAGCCCAGGAAGAAGATCCCGAAGCCGATCCCGATCAGATTGTTGATGAAGAGGAAGCTGGCCGAGGCGGTGGCGCGCATGTTGGGCGGGACGATATGCTGGACGGCCGCGATCACAGGTCCGAGCCAGGCCAATGCCAGCATCTGCCCGACCGCGAACAGCAGCCAGCCGAGCCACAAAGATGGCGCGAACAGGCCGAGCGCGAAGCAGGGCGCGGCGATGAGGAAGCAAATGGCGGGTATGAGCGCGTAGGCCCCCGGATTGCCGGGCCCGGCCTTGTCGCCGAACCAGCCGCCGAGCCACGTCCCGGCGACTCCGCCGACCAGCACGATCGAGCCGTAGAACCAGCCGACCTCGGCCAGCTCGAGCCCGAAGCTGCGGGAAAAGAAGCTCGGCAGCCAGAAGATCAGCCCGTAACCCAGGATCGAGCCCGAGGCCGCGCCAAACGAGAGCAGCCAGAAGCTCGGCGTGCGCGCGAGCGTCGCCGCCACCGTGGCGAAGGGGGGCGCCGGCGCACTCGCGCTGCCGTCGGCGCTGTCGTGGCCGCCGCGCACCGGCTCGGGGATGAAGAGCTTCACCAGCAGCGCCGCCGGCAGCCCGGCCAGGCCGACGATGATGAAGGCCGAGCGCCAGTCGAGATGGCTGGCGATCCAGCCCCCGAAGAAGACCCCGAGGGCCGAGCCGATCGGGATGCCGAGCGAGAAGAGCGCGAGCGCCCGCGCCCGCCTTTCCCGAGGGTAGAAATCCGAAATGAGCGCGTAGGAGGGCGCGACCCCGCCCGCTTCGCCGATGCCGACGCCCATCCGCGCCAGGAACAGCTGCCAAAAATTCTGCGCAAGGCCGCAGGCCGCGGTGAAGGCGCTCCACAAGGCGACCGAGCCGGCGATGATGTTGACCCGGCTCTTGCGGTCGGCGAGCCAGGCGATCGGGATGGCAAGCCCCGAATAGAAGAGCGCGAAGGCGATCCCGCCCATCAATCCCATTTGGGTATCGCTGAGGCCGAGCTCGGCTTTGATCGGAATGCTGAGGACGCCCAGGATGTTCCGGTCAACGAAGTTGAAGATGTAGGCGAGGAGCAGGATCGAGAGGACCCGCGCCCCGGGGCCGGCCCCCTCGCTCCCGCGCCTCGCGTCCATCAACGGAAGTTCAGCCCGACCGAGAGATAGACCTGCCGCGGATTGCCGTAATAAGCGGTCAGCACGCCTTCATTGCCCAAAGTCGGGATGAAGGCGCCGGTCACCGCGTTCCGGAGGAAGGCGCCGGTGTCGGGGTTCTGGCCGAGGAAGTTGTAGCCCGCCGTGATGTACCTCTCGTCGGTCAAATTGCGGCCGTGGAGGCCGATTGTCCAGCGGTCGTCGTCCGAGCGCCAGACCAGATTGGCGTCCCACAGCACGAAGCCGGGCTGGTCGAGCATCGGCGTCGGGATCTCGAACTGCTGCGAGGCGCTGCGGTACGACAAGGTGGTAATGAAGTTGAGCATTCCGGGTCCCACCGGCATGCCATAGTTGAGCGTGCCGCTCGCCGTCCACTCGGGCGTGTTCTGGATCGCCCGCCGGTCGGAGACGTCGAGCCCGCGGGCGTCGATGAATTCCAGATAGTCGGCGTTGAGATAGCCGAGCGACCAGGCGAAGCTCAGCTGGTCGCGGTCGGCGCCGAAGCTGCGCGCGAGGATGGCATTGCCCTCGAACTCGACGCCCTGGAAGCGCGCCTTGCCGGCGTTGGTGGTGATGCCGATGAAGGTCTGCTGGCCGTTGAGCACGGTGCCGACCGAGCCCGGCACCTGGACGTCGGTATAATCGGCGTGGAAGATCGCCAGAGCGAGGTTGACGCGGCGGTCGAACAGCGAGGCGCGGTAGCCGAGCTCGTAGCTGGTCACGGTCTCGGGATCGAACGACATGAAGTCGTAAATCTGCTGGGCGTTGCAGACCACCCCGGTCGGCGTCCGGCACGCGGTCGTGACGCCGCGCGGGTCGAAGCCGCCGCCCTTGAAGCCGCGCGAATAGCTCGCGTAGACGGTCTGGTCCTCGGCCGGGTGGAAGCTCACCGAGGCGCGCGGCGTGAACTCCTCGAAATTCGCGGTGCCGGTGAAGTCCGACTGGTTGACGATGCGCACGCCGGTGCCGCCGAAGAAGGGCGAGCCGCCGCCGCCGAGATAGACGCCGCGGTCGATGTCGGAGGTGCGCTGGTCCCAGGTGTAGCGGCCGCCGAGCGAGACGCTGAACATCGGCGAGAAATCGTAGGAGAAGTCGCCGAAGATTGCATAGGTCTCGGTGCCGACGTCGCCGAAGGTGAGCGCGGTGACGCCGCCCGGCAGGCGCACGTCGAAGATCGTCTGCGCGCTGGCGTCGAGATAATAGGCGCCGAGCAAGGCGTGGAACGGCCCGCCGTCATAGAGGATTTGCAGCTCCTGCGAGGTCTGCTGGTTGCGGTAGACCGCCGGAACGTCGACGTTGACCGAAGGCAGAGCGTCGAAATCGATCGGCGTGCCGCTCCTGTCGCGGCGATAGGCGCTGATGCTCCTCAGCGTCCAATTGTCCCACGGCTGCACCTCGGCATAGAGGCTGACGCCCCAGCTCCTCACCTCCTGCTCGGGGTCGAGCAGGCCGCCGCGGCTGTCATATTCGTCGGGGAGCACGGGCGTGCCGCTGACGATGCCCGGGATCAACCGGTGGCCGCCGCGCGGGTCGCTATTGTCCTGGCTGAGGTCGGCCGAGAGGCGCACGAAGACATTGTCCTCGTTGTTGACCTCGACCGACAGGCGCCCGGCCCAGATGTCCTTGTTGTAATTGTCGAGGCCGGTGGTGAGATTGTCGCCGAAGCCATCGCGCGACAGCCGCGCCACCGATCCGCCGACCCGGACCAGGCTGTTGTCGGCGATCGGGGTCGAGGCGCTGACCACCAGATCGGCCTGCTCGTGGGTCCCGACGGTGCCGCGGATGCGCAAGGAGGGGTCGCGGCCGAGCCGGCGAGTCACATATTTGATCGCGCCGCCGATCGTGTTGCGGCCGTAGAGCGTGCCCTGCGGCCCGCGCAGGATTTCGATCCGCTCGACGTCGTATATGTCGAGGAGCGCGGCTTGCGGGCGGTTCAGATAGACGTCGTCGACATAGATGCCGACGCCCGCCTCGAAGCCGGCGACCGGATCCTGCTGGCCGACCCCGCGGATGAAGGCGGTCAGGGTCGAATTGGTGCCGCGCGAGGCTTCGAGCGTGACGTTGGGCGTGGTGTCGCCGATGTCGGTGATGTCGAGCGCGCCTTCGGCCTCGAGCGCCTCGCCCGAATAAGCGGTGATCGAGAGCGGGACGTCGGTGATCGACTCCGCCCGGCGCCGGGCGGTGACGGTGATTGGGGCGTCGTCGTCGGCGGGCGCTTGTGCGGCCGCCGGGGCGGGCTCGTCCTGGGCGAAAGCGGGCGCGGCGGCGGCGAGAGCGGCGAGCGCGGAACCGAGCTTCAGGGCGGTGATCAGGTGGGTCTTGCGGGTCATGGCGTGTCTCCTCACGAATGCGTCTGTTGCGTAAAGCGGGCCGGCGAAAGGCCGTCCGCGAAATCCTTCAGGGTGCGGTTGAACAATTCGGGTTCCTCGAGGTGCGGCGCGTGGCCGGAGCGCTCGAAGCGGACGGCGCGGGCCTGCGGCAGCGCCGCCACGAGATGGTCGGCCGTGTCCTCGCCGTAGAGCGAGCTCAACGCGCCGTGGACGATCAAAGTCGGATGCCGAATCCCCTCGAGCAGGCCGCGCACGTCCTGCCGGACCAGCGACTGCCATACCGAGGCCATGGCGCCGGCGTCGCCCTTGGCGAATTCGCCCGCGGCCCAGTCGGCGAGCGCGCGCTGCCCGTCCATGACCGGCTGCGCGAAGATCGCCTGCCCCGCGCTCAGCGCGAAGCTCTCATAATCGTCGCGGATCGCCGCGCCGCGCGCCTCGCAGGCCTCGGGCGAGAGGCCCAGATCCCACTCGGCGTCGTTCTTCACCCGCGCGGTCATGTCGACGACGACGGCGCCGGCGAAGCGGTCCGAGGCCGGGCCGGCCAGCACGTGCCAGAGCACGGTCGCGCCCAGCGACCAGCCGACCCCGATCGCACCTTGGAGGCCGAGCGACTCGGCCAGCTCGGCGACGTCGGCCGCCATCCGCTCGACGGTGGGCGGGGCGCCGTTGCCGGCGGAGGCACCGTGCCCGCGCAGATCGACGGTGATGATCCTGAAATCGGTGGCGAGCGCGGCCTGCTCGCGGAAGAAGCCGCCATGCGCCATCAGCCCGTGGAGCAGCACGACCGGCGTGCCGCTGCCCTCGTCCCGATAGGCGATTCGCGCCCCGTCCGATGCGGTGAATTCGTCCAAAACCCCTCCCACAGGCTGAGCGCGCCCCTGTTCGGGATTCTCCGGCTCGAAGGCGGCTACTGCCTCAATCTGAAACCTGAGTCAACGTTCAAGTTTGCCGGGCGTGGCGACGCAGTCCCGGGGTGGGTGCGGACCGGACAGTCCATGCAATTAATTCATTTGCAGATGCGGTTGCGTGAGTTAGAAAAACGACCGGGGGAAATGCCATGAACGAATCAATCAGTGCGCGCGCGATACTAATTCTGCTCGCTTCGTTGGTATTGTCAGCCTGTGCGGGGATGAGTGAGGGCCCGGTTCCCGTCAGCGAGAGCACCAGTACCGAACTGGAAGGCCTCCGTACTGCGATACGTGAGGAGTGCCTCGACGTCTCGAACGCGACGGCTCCGCCGGGCAGTAAAGCGAGGCGAACCGAACTTGTGACCGCATTCATGACTGCGGCTGACTTGAGCTACAACAATTATGAGCGTGACCTTCTCGCCTTCACCCGCGACAACGATCTCGGCGGATCGCTCGCCAATCAGCTCCTGTCCGCGATCGGCGCCGCCTCCGGCAGCCGTGCGATCTCGCGGGCGACCAACATCACCAGCGGGGCGGTGAGCGGGGCTCAAAGCGCATTCGCCAAGTCGCTGCTCAACCAGACGGTGAGCGTCATACAGACGCATATGCGGGCACAGCGGGCAACCCAATATGCGCTTATCGTAGAGCGGCTCAGCTGGCCCTATGAGTCCTACAATACCTGCATGGCCTTCTCCGACGCGCTCGCATACGAGCAGGCTGGGACCCTCAACGCCGCCCTCGCCGCAATGGCCGCCTCGGCAACCGATCAGGAGCGCCGGGGCGATGCGAATGCTGATCGCGCCATCCGACGGGTGCTCCTGGCCACAGACACGCTGGCGACGGCGCTCGACGCCTATCTCAACCCCGCCGACGAAGCGGTTGGAGAAGCGCGTCGCGAAGCGGCGCGCGCGATTGTCAGCGCGGACAACATCCTGCCCAACAGCGAGCTGAGCGTCCCGGAACGTTACAGCATGATCGTCTACGACGGAGATCGGGCCGTCGAGCGCGCGGAGCTCGCTCGAAAGCTCGTCGACCGTGATCCGCAGGGCGCCGCGAACTTGAGCGAGGCACTGAACTAATAGGAGACGCGTGATGGGAAAACGGATCGTCAACATGCGCACTGAGCGTGTCGCCGACTTCTGCAAGAAACAGCTGCGGGACGGGGCCAGCAAGTGCGAAGGCACCGCCAAAGGGGATGGCACATCCGACGTCCTCGTCGAGTTCCCTCCCCCGCCGAAGAAGTGAGGCCCATCGAGTCGAGCCGGCCGCACCGCGACTCACCGCGCTCCAGGTTGAATGCGAGAGCGTTTGTGCCCCGGCGAATTGCCCGGCGCGTCGGGGACTTCAGGCGACGCGGATCGGGAAGCCCGTGAACGCCGCGGGCTCGCAGGTGCCGCTGCGCAGGGTGGCGATGTTGCCGGCGATCTGCGTGTCGGTGAACCGCCCCGCCCCCGGCAGGAAGCGGACGACGCTGCTGCCGGCGGGATCGTGTCGGTCGCGAAGGACGATTTCGCCGTTCGCGACCGCGGCGAGCGCCTCGACAATGTCGCACTCGCCGCTGCACCAGCGGCCCGCTTCGAGATCGATGCGGTAGACGATCGTGAACGGCTCGCCTTCCCCCTCGGGCAAGGCGAGACCGAGCGGGCCGGACCGCATGGTGCCGGTGCACGCGAGATTGAAGGCCGCGATCGCCTGCAGCGCCGCGGCGATCATCGGCCTTGCTCCCCTCGCCCGCCTGAAGGGGCGCGGGCCCGGACCGGACCGTTACCGGCCGAAAAGCAGCCAGACGATGAGAAGCACGATGATGAGGCCGCCGATGCTGATTCCCATGCGCAATGTAGGTCTCCCCGAAGAGGTGTAGCGGACCCGTAACGACCGCGCCTCCGGTCCGTTCCACGCCGCCGCGAAATCCAGGGAGCGGCCATCAGCCTTCGAGACGCTTGAAGGTGAGCCCCCGCTGGGCGTCGGGAGCCGCCGCGACCGGCGGCTGGGGGACGCGCCGGTCGGGCAGCGACAGCAGGGTCACGGTCTCTTCGAACGTGCCCTCGACCGCGACCTGGTGCCCGTCGAAGAAGACGTCGGTGAAGGCCCCGGCGGCGGACCGGACATAGGTCACCAGCTCCGGGTTGATGGCGACTTTGCCGCCACCGCCTTTCTTGAACACGACGAGCCTTGCCAAAAGGGCCTCCTCAGCAGCCGAACCCATAGCCAAGATTCCTTAAGCGCGGGTTCTCGTCCCGCATCCGCTCCCGCTTGCGCAAAGCTGAAACTCGGTTCAGGTTCTTGGGCTCGGGAGGAACCGCATGAACGATCTGGGCCAGGCAGCCGTTTCGGCCGACAGGGCGCCGCGGACCGAGCGGGGGCGCAAGACGGTGCGCAAGCTCCTCGAGGCGGCGGCGCAGGAGTTCGGCCGGCGCGGCTATCACGAGGCGGCGATCACCGGCATCACCCAGCGCGCCGGCGTCGCATTGGGCACCTTCTACACCTATTTCGAGAGCAAGGAGGAGCTGTTCCGCGCCCTCGTCCGCGACATGAGCCACGCCACCCGCCAACATGTCGCCGAAGCGGTGGCGGGCGCGCCCGACCGCCTCGCCGCCGAGAGGATCGGCCTTGCCGCCTTCATCGGCTTCACCCGCGCGCACCCCGAGCTCTACCGGATCGTCGAGGAGGCGCAGTTCGTCGCCGAAGACGTCTATCGCGAGCATTATCTGACCTTCGTGGAGGGCTATCGCCGCAACCTCGCCGCGGCCCGCTCGCGCGGCGAAATCGCGGCCGGCCCCGACGAGCTGCGCGCCTGGGCCCTTATCGGCATGAGCGTCTTCCTCGGCATGCGCTACGCCATCTGGAACAGCGACATGGATCCCGCCGAGGTCGCCGACCACGCCATCGACCTGGTCTCGGAAGGGCTGCGGAGCCGCGAGCCGTGATCGCCGATCTGCCCGACCTCGCCGCCAGGCGCGCCGAGTTGACGCCGCAGCGGATCGCGCTCGAGGACGCCGCCACCGGCCGCGCCCTCACCTGCGCGGCGCTCGACGAGCGCGCGGCCCGCGCCGCGTCTCTGCTCGCCGCGCGCGGCGTCGGCGCCGGCGACCGCGTCGCCATCCTCACCCGCAACCGGATCGAATTCTTCGAAATCCTGTTCGGCTGCGCCAAATTGGGCGCGATCCTGGTGCCTTTGAACTGGCGCATGCCCCCGGCCGAGCTGGACGGCCTGATCGCCGATGCGGAGCCGGCCTTGCTCCTGCACGGCGCCATCGAAGCCGGCGCCGTCCGCTCCCTCGCCGCCGCGCCGCCCGCCATCGACCTCGACCGCGGTTATGAGGCGCTGCTCGCCGCCGCGCCGCCCGGCCGCGCCATGCGCAGCCGGTGGCCCGCCGCCGAACCCTGGTACCTCATCTACACGTCGGGGACGACCGGCCGGCCCAAGGGCGTCATCTACACCTACCGGATGGCGATCGCGAACCACGTCAATATCGGCGGCGCGATCGGGCTGACCGGAGCCGACACCCATGCAAGCTTCCTCCCCGTCTTCCACACCGCCGGCGTCAACCTCCACGCGCTCCCGACGCTGATCGCGGGCGGGCGCGTCATCGTCATGGACGGCTTCGACGCCAACGCGGTCCTCGCCCTCATCGAGGCCCGCCGCCTCGACACGTTCTTCGCCGTTCCCACCATCTACCAAAGCCTGCTCGATCACCCGCGCTTCGCCTCGGCGCCTCTGGCCCATGTCCGCCACTGGGGCTGCGGCGGGGCGCCGCTCCCCAACGTGCTGGCCGAGCAATATCGGGAGTTGGGCGTCAGGGTCTGCAACGGCATGGGGATGACCGAGACCGGGCCCACCGCCTTCCTCGTCGATCCCGCCGACGCGTGGGACCGGATCGGCTCGGTCGGAAAGCCCCAGCTGCTCTGCGGCGCCCGCATCGTCGACAGCGACGATTGCGAAGTGCCCGACGGCAGGGTCGGCGACCTCCAGTTCGCGGGCCCCGGCGTCACGCCCGGCTATTGGCGCAACGAGGAGGCGACCCGCGCCGCCTTCACCGCCGACGGCTGGCTGAGGTCGGGAGACCTCGCCCGCCGCGACGCCGACGGCTTCTTCTGGATCGCCGGCCGCCGCAAGGAGATGTTCATTTCAGGCGGCGAGAACGTCTATCCGGCCGAGGTCGAGAACGTCCTCTCCGCCCACCCCGCGATCGTCGAGGCCGCGGTGCTGGCCGAGGCGGATCCAAAATGGGGCGAGGTCGGGCGCGCCTTCGTCCAGCTCGCGCCGGACCGGGGGCATCCCGACGGCGCCGAGCTGACCGCCTTCTGCCGCGCTCGCCTCGCCCCCTACAAAGTGCCGCGCCGTTTCGAGTTCGTCGCCGAATTCCCGCGCACTTCGGCCGGCAAGATCCAGAAGCATCTGCTCGCCGGGAGCGCCGGGGCGGCGGGATAGGAGGAGGAACGATGGCAGAGCCGCTCAAGGTGGTCGAAGTCGCCGCGAACAAATGGTGGGTCGATACCGGCATCGACGTGGCGCCGGGCGACGCGCTTCGCTTCGAGGCGAGCGGCATCTGGTGGGATGCAAGCTACGAGGCCGGTCCGGACGGAGTCGACATTCCGAGCCTGCGCAACTGGGGCTTCCTGCGGCGGGTGCGGCGGGCGGAGTGGGCGGAGCTGGCCGGAAGCGTCGGCCGCTTAGGTGGTTTTCCGATCGGCGCAGGCGCGACCAGGCGCTTTTCCTCCGGCGGGCGGCTGCGGCTGTTCTTCAACGATGCCTTCGGCTTCTATCACAACAATCGGGGTTCGGTTTCGGTCAGTATTCATCGGGATTGACCGGCGCCGGGGCCGGACGCGGCGCTGCGTCCGTGCAGACGCGATAAATGGTCGGGGAGAGAGGATTCGAACCTCCGGCCCCTGCCTCCCGAAGACAGTGCTCTACCAGGCTGAGCTACTCCCCGACCGATACGCGCGGCCCTGCAAGGGGCCGGCGGGGCCGGGCGTCTATAGGGAGGGGCGGAAGCGAGTTCAAGCGGGCTTCTCGGAGCCGCCGGCTCAAAACCCGCTTTGGTCCTCGACGACAGGCTGCTCCTGTTCGGGGGGCTGCTCCTCCGGGACTGCCTGGAGCGCGTTCTCGTAATTGCGCAGATGCTGCTCGCGCAGCCGCTCCTGCTCGAGCTGCTGCTGAGCCTGGATCAAGGTGCCGAGCGCGGCCAGCGCCACCAGGAGGCCGACGATGACGAGCGCGACGACGAGCGCCGGCACCGAGACGCCGCCGCGGCTCCTTGATCGCGCGAGCGCCGCGTCGCGCTCCAGCCCCGCCGTCTCCGCGATCAGCCGCAAGACCTGCCTGCGATACCAAATATTGCCCAGCGAGCCCGAGACGAAGCTCAGTCCGACGGTAAGGAAGAGAGTGATGCGCGCCCAGAGCGTGCTTGCCGATCCCAGGACGGCCAGCACCAGATTGGCGCCGACGAACAGGACCAGCCACATCCACATCTTGCGATACGCCATCCAGAATATGTTGAGAAAGCAGGCCGCCCAGTTCCAGCTCGTTTTCGCGCCCTTCTCGTCGAGCTGCCGCCACCGCTCGAGGTAATATTTGGCGTTCGGCCCGATCACCGCGGCGACCAGCTCGTCGTCCGCCGGCACGGCCGCGGGCGGGGCTGGGGCCGGGGCCGGGGATGGAGGGGCAGGCGCCGGAGCTACGGGCGGGGGCAGCGGCGGGGCCGCGGGCGCGGGCGCGGATGCAGCCGGGGGCGCGGGCGCGACTCCGCACAGGGCCTGGAGCTCGAGCGCGAGCCGGTCCAGGCTCGATTCGCGGTCCTTGCCATAGGCGTCGGTCCAGTGGCGGATCTTGAGGAAGAAGGCGAGGCCCGAGGCTGGCTTGATATCGCTCATCCGGACCGGAAAGATCGGCTTGGAGTTCGAAAAGGCCATCTCGGTCTCGGCCCGCACGTAGGGCGACTTGTTGGCCATTTCGGTGACCAGGACGACGAAGGCGACGCAGCTCTCGATCGCCCCCTGCAGCGCCTCCGAATAATCGATGCCGGGGCGGACGTCGCGCGGGGCGATCCAGGCGGTCACGTCGCGCGCCTCGATGAACGCGCAAAGGGCGTTCGCTTCCTCGCGATTCTCGGATCCGTGGCTGATGAAGACGTGGCCTGCCATGCGCCCCTCTGCTCTGCCCGAACCGAGGCTATAGGGATGGGCCCCGCCTTGGCAATGGCCAAAGCCCGGCCTATCGGCGCGCCGGCCTTTCGGCTTCGGCCTGCGACGGGTTGGACGGCGGGGCCGCCCTCGCGCTCGCGTCCATCTCCGCCGCCCGGCCCAGCGCGACCTGCTCGATCCGGATCAGGAATTCCAGCGTATCGTTTGGTCCGAAGGGCGCGCCCGCCGGCACGTTGCCGGCGTAGCCGATCCGGGGCGGCACCCGCAGGCGCGCAATGCCTCCCTGGCGCATATGGGTGAGGCCCTCGGCTAAGCCCGGAATAAGCGAGGTGAGGGTCGTCGCCGTCCCTTCGGCCGCATCCATATTGCCGTGCAGCACCGGCCCGCCGGCGACTGTCATCTCGTAGCGGAGCAGGATCACGTCGGCGCGGGTGATGAGCGGGCCGGTGCCCCCGCGGATCGTCTCGATCCTGAGGCCGGACGGCAGCGTCTCGATCCGGCCCGAGGGCGCGGTCGCGGATGCGGGCGCCTCGCCCGCTGCATTGGCCGCGTTGGTGGAAGCGGCCGGATCCGCCGCCGGCTTGCGCAGGATGAACCAGAGGACGGCCCCGATCGCGGCGATCGCGACCAGGACCGCCAGCACGTAGGGCCATTTGGGCGGAGGCGTGTGGACGCCCGAAAGCTGCTGTTCGTTCAGGCTCATATGGCTCTATCCCTTGCGCGCGCCCAGCATGTCCTCGATCGCGACGAACTTCTCGCGTGGCGAGCCTTCGCGCGCCCGCGCCGCCTCGGCCGCCTCTATCTTCTGCCAGTCGCGGAAGGTGACGAGGTCGACGCCGCGGCTCTCCAGCAGCCGGTCGAGCCCGGCGCGGCCTTCCTTGCGCCCGCCGACCGAGGCGAGATCGGCGGCGATCTTCTCGGCGACCTCATAGCCGTCGGGCCGGTTGGTGCCGATCGTGCCGCTCGGCCCCCGCCGCGCCCAGCCGACCGCGTAGAGCCCGCCGCCGATCACGCCCTCGGCATTGGCGAAGCGGCCGCGATCCTCCTCATAAGGCACGCCCTTGATCGGCGGCGTCTTGTAGCCGATGCACGTGACGACCATTCCGCAATCGATCGCATAGGTCTCGCCGGTCCCGACCGCGGCGCCCCGCTCGTCGAGCCGCGTCTTCTCGACGATCAGCCGCTCGACCTTCCCCTCGCCTTCGACCGCGACCGGCTTGGCGAAGAAGTCGAATTCGATCGTCTTCGCCTTGTCGGCCTTCAGCGACGCGAACTCGCGCAAATGGGTCACCGACTTGCGCTGCCCGGGCTCGAGCAGGGCGTCGTCGAGCAGAGGGGGGAAATCCTCGATCTCGACCCTGGGCACGGCGTCTTCGAGATGGCCGAGCTCGCCCAGTTCCTTGGGAGTCATCGCGATCTGGTGCGGGCCGCGCCGGCCGAGCACGTGGATCGTGCGGATCGCGCTGTTGCCGAGCGCGCCGAAGGCATGGGCGACGATGTCGGATCCGACGAATTCGTGCGCCGTCTTGGCGAGGATGCGGGCGACGTCGAGGGCGACATTGCCGTTGCCGATCACCGCCGCGGCCGCGACGTCGAGCGGGGGCCCCAAAGCCGCGAATTCGGGATGGCCGTTATACCAGCCGACGAACGCCGCCGATCCGACTACGCCGGGAAGGTCGCCGCCCGGTATGTCGAGCGGCCGGTCGTCCGGCGCTCCAGTGGCGAGGATTACGGCGTCGTAGAGCCCGACGAGCTCGGGCACGGTGACGTCGCGGCCGACCAGCACATTGCCGCAGAAGCGGACATTGTCGCTGAGCGCCACTTTCTCGTAGCGGCGCGAGACGGCCTTGATCGACTGGTGATCGGGCGCGACGCCGAACCGGATCAGGCCGTAGGGCACGGGCATCCGGTCGATCACGTCGACGCGGACCTCGTCTCCGAGCTGCTTCTGCAGCGCCTCGGCGCTGTAATAGCCGGCGGGCCCCGACCCGATCACCGCTACATGCCGCATCCCGCCTCCGCTTGTCGCCGCGCGCTGCTTAGCGTGCACCGGCAGGGGAGGCAAAGGGGCATGCGGTCAGCTGCTGTTCAGAGCCGCTATGCTATAAGCGACGCCATGAAACACGCGATCCTCATTCCCGCCTGCCTGGCCGCCGCCGCGCCGGGCCTCGCCGCGTCACCGGAACCGCAGCCTCCTTCGCCGCGGGCCGAGGAAGCCCGCATCCCCTTCGTCGGTTTCCGGACTGTGCGGACGTTTCGCCCCGTCGGCGACGACGTCGTCTACATCCAGGACGTCAGGCGCAACTGGTATCGCGCGGAGCTGAACGGCCCCTGCTTCAACATCGGCACGGCGCTCAGGATCGGCGTCGACACGCGTTACGGCGACACGCTCGACAACACGTCCAATTTCATCGTCGACGGCCAGACCTGCCCGATCCACTCGCTGGTGCGCAGCGGGCCCCCGCCCTCGCGGCGGCGGCATCGCGGCTAGGTCCGTTTCGTCTTGTCCTCGAGCAGGGCGCCGCCGGTGTGGCGGAGCCCCGCCTCGATCGCCTTGCCGAAAAAGGCCAGAGCGGGCGGCAGCATGACGGTCACCCGGACCAGCCGCTCCTCGACGGCGATCCCCGCGTCGAGCTGCTGGCCGAGCACGCCGATGCCGAGCTTCAGCCGGTCGCCTTCCCAAGCCGAGGAGACTTGCGCGCCCGCCGGCAGCTGCCCGGCGAGGCTTCCCATGTTGGCGGCGATGCGGCGCTTGGCCTCTTCCGCGCCGAGGCGGTGCGGCAGGTCGACGGTGATCGGTCCGCTCATCCGCTCTATCTAGGGTCCGTACTCGATACCCGCAACGGTCGTGACGGAGCCGATTTTGAGCCAGGGCAAGGAGGGAGGAGGGAGCGATGCTATCGCATCGTGACCGACGCTGCGACGTAGCCCTGGCTCAAAAGCGGCCCGCCGCTTCGCGGTCGCCCATTGCGGGTATCGAGTACGGACCCTAGGCACGCGGCGGGCTTGTGCAACCGTTCGGCGAGAACTCAGGGCGCGTAGGTGCTGCAGTTGCGCGGGGTGACGCCGCCGGCGTTGGTGAGCGTTTGGTTGACCCGCTGGCGCACGTTGAACGCGCTCTCGTAGCGGACCAGCCGCGGGCCGAAGATCGACGCGGAGACGATCGGCTGATAGTCGTACTCGACCTCGACCACCATCACCGCGGTGCCCTCGGCGGCGGAGATCTGGTTGCCCGGCGGGCCCACCGCCTGCAGCGTCGCGCTGGTCCGGCCGGTGTCCTCCGGACCGTAGCGCGACACCACGTTCTTGGCGCCGTCGCAGCGCTGCCAGCGGATCCACTGGCCGGTGCTGGTGCCGCCGGCGCCGGCGGCGTTGGGCTCGATGCTGGAGAGGATGATTCGCCCGTTCTGGCGGAAGCGGATATTGTCGCCCGTCATCTTCGCGCCGGTCAGCAATTCGATCACCTGGGCTTCGTCGATCGAGTCGCGGACTCGGGCCGCATTGTCGGCGGCCAGCATGGCGATGTTGCTGACGCGAAGGTGCGCCATGGCGAGGTTGGCCGTTTCCATCCCGACCAGGCCCAAAGTGACCACCACCGGCAGCGACATCGCGAACTCCACGAAAGCGAGGCCGCTGCGGCAATCGCGCAGCCGGGCTGCGAACCGCGCCGCACGGGTGCCGAAATCGGGGGCGGCGCTCAACATACTGTCGCCGGGGTCGCCATGTTGCGGCCCGCATAAGGCTGGTTCCGCAAGAGCGTGTTCTGGGTGATGGTCACGTTGTCGCTCCAGCCGCTGCCGAGGAAGTTACCGATCGGCACGATGTGGGGATAGGTCATCTCGACCTCGAAATGGACGACGTCCTCCGCCCCGCCGAGGCCGCCGCGGCCGCGATCGAGGTCGTAGGTGCCGTTGCCGTTGATGTCCGAAAAGCAGTCGCCCGCATTGTACTCGCCGAACGGCGCGGTATCGTTGGTGATCGGCTCGGGCGACTTGACGCCGGTGAAGTCCGAATAGTTGCGCGTCGTCGTCGTGATCGTCGCGCTGCCCGAAAAGTCGCGAAGCCGGGTCCGGACGTGCGCCTCGATCGCCGAGGTCGGGACGCCGCCGACCGTCGCCATGCGCGCCGCCTCGTGAAGCGAGCCCTGGATGATCGAGGTCACGTAGCTTCGATAGCCGAGGTCGAGCACGCCGAGCAGCAGCACGCTCAGCACCGGAAGGATCAGGGCGAACTCGACGATCGTCGCGCCGCCCTCGTCCCGGCGCAAGGCGCGGAGGTTGATGGCGCGCCTCACTGGGTCAGCCTCAGCGCGCCGATATTGCTGCCGATCTGGCGGAACCGCGCGATCAGAGCGTCGCGGTTGGTCGCCGTCGACGCCTGGTTGGAGTTGCTCGCGCATTCGAGCATCTCCGGGCTCAGGGTGGTGCCGAAGGCGATCACCCAGATCGAGATGTTCATGCTCTTGGCGGCGTTGCAGATCATCTTGAAGCGCTGCATGTGGCGGCCGTTGAGCTCGGCCTCGGACGGGCTCGCCATGCCGCTGACGCGCTGGTCGTAGCGCTCGACGCCGTAAAGCCCGTAGACGCTCCTGTCGGTGTCCATCTGGCCGTCGCTCATGAAGATGATGTGACGCGAGACGGGCATGCCGGCGAATTGGTCCGGGCTGTCGGCGAAGATGCCGCCGCTGGAGAGCATCCGGGCGCCCCAGATCATGCCGGTGTCGTGATAGGTGTTTCCGGTCGGCAGCAGCCCGTTGACGTAGGACTGCATGTCCCCGCGCTGCCACGCCGCGAGCCGCCGCGCCGCCGCGGGGCAGGGAGAGGTGCCGTACGGCACACTCGAATTGGGCGGATAATAGATTGCCGGGATCATCGGCCGCCAGCGGGTCTCGTCGTCATAGGGCACGAGATTGATCTGGAGGTCGTAGGCGTCGGTCGGAATCGCATAGCCCGACGTGCTCGTGATCGTGTCCACGGTGTCGCGCTCGACGATGCAGCCGTTCCAGGTCAGCGACGTGGTGGCGACGCCGGTGGAGACGGTCGGCAGGTGGAAGGGGTCGTAGCTCCCGCCATTCTCGACCCGGCCGCCCCGGTCAGTGGCCATGGTGATGCTATTGCCCATCTTGAAGTGGCTGACGTCGACGGGCTCTTCCTGGTAGGTGTAGCCGCTCGACCGATAGTAATAATCGGCCGTGTAGCTGGTGTTCTGCTGGACGTAGCGGCGCCGGCAGGACCGCGTGTTGCTCGACGTGTCGGGGGCGCCGGACCAGCCCCAGTCGACTCCCGCCTGCTCGTTGTTGGAGAAATTCCGGGTCCAGGTGTCCTGGGGCGCCGGGCCGCCGCCCGTGGTCGCGCTGGGGCTGAACCCCGAGAAGCTCACGTTGCGGCCGTATTTGTCGCAATTCGACTGCGAGATCGAGCTCGGATAGGTCTGAATGACCGGAGACTGCGGCGGCTGGACCGAAGGGATATATTCCACCTCGAGGTCGTCGTAATTCGCCACGCGCGAGCGGTAGGTGACATTGTCGGCGATATATTCGGGGTTGGCGGCGCGGATCAGCCCGCCGACGTTGACCGTCGTCGAATAAGGCACCACGCCGTAGCGCAGCCTGAGGCCGTTGCCCTCGAGCTGGGTCTGGATCGGCCTGAGCTCGTCGTACAGCGCCATGACCGCGTCGCGCAACGCGACGATCTTTTGGCTGCCGCCGAGAGTCTCGGCCATCGACCCGGTGACGTCGAGCACCAGCATGACGTCGGTGTTGACGAAGTTCAGCGAGGCGTCGCAGGTGACGTTGAGCGGCAGCGTCTCGAAGCCGAAAATCTTCATGATCGTGGTTGGGATCCGGGTCGAGGCGGTGACCCGCACCGTCCCCGTCTCCGGTCGGGTCACGTTGGGCGCGAACGGCTGCGTGTCGTACAGGCCCTGACGGAAGTTGAAGTTGAAGAAGCGGATGGCCTCGGCGCGGACGGCGTCGGTCATCTGGTCGTTCTGCATGATCCGGCGGCCGGCGAGCGCGGCGGCGTCGCACGCGCTCTGCAGGCGGGTCTTGGCCATATAGGCCCGGCTCATGTCGACGCCCGATCCGATCATCCCGGCGAGCGGCACCATAGCCGCGCCGACGATCGCCAGCGTGTTGCCGCGAATGTCGCGCGCCAGCCTTTTAAGGAAGCCCTTGCGCGGCGTCGAATCGGCGACAGCTTTGCTGCCATCCTTCTTGTGCATCTGGTCCTCCCAGGGCCTTTGCGGCTCCTCAGTGACCGTGCATTTGCCCGATTAAAGCTAATCTTCGCTCAAACGAGATGGTTATCGAACTTTTAGCTACGATGCGGCTTTTGCGGGCGTGGCGTTAATGCGCGATGGCGAGGCCGTCTCCCTGGGCGCCGGCGGCGAGGCGGCGCAGCACTCGGCCGCTCGCCAGCTCGATTTCCGCAACCTGGTTGCGCCCGGTCTCGGCGGCGTAGAGCCGGCGCCCGTCGGCCGAGAACAGGATCGTGACCTGGCCCGCCTCGCGCGCGCCGCTGACGACGATCTCGCGTACGCGCGTGCGCGAGCGCGCGTCGATGATGGTGAGGCTGCCTGCGCCCATGTTCGAGGTGACGATCCAGCGGCCGTCGGGGCTCGCCGCCACTCGGATCGGCACCGCGCCGGTGGCGAGCGTCGCGGCCGGCGCGCTGCTCGCATAGCGCATCTCGACCTCGGTCCGGCCGGGGGGAAATTCGGGGCCGGTTTCCCGCACCGCTCGCTCGGCCCGCGCGCGGACGAGCGCCAGGTCGGTTCCCGGCGCGAACATCGCGATCACCCAGCCGCGCCCGGCTTCGGCCCCGTGCAGCGTGCGGGCAAGGCCCGGCCCGGCGAGCCGGCGCAGCAGCGGCCTCAGCGCGGCCTCGACCTCGCTTTGCGGGCCGCCGCCGATGGCAAGGTCGATCCGCGCGACCGGCGTGTAGCGGCGCTCGTCGGGCGCGGTCAGCACGGAGGCGTCGAAGGCCTGGACCCGGGCGCCTTCGAGGTCGCCGACCCAGAGCGTGCGCCCGTCGGGCGTCAGCGCCATTCCCTCGGGCTGGCCGCCGACGGTGAAGTTGCGGATCAGCCGGCCGGCGGCGAGGTCGATCACGCTCACCGTCGCCGCGGCGATATTGGCGGTGAAGGCAAAAGCGCGGTCCGGCGTGACCGCGACCATGTGGGTCCCTTGCTCGCCGGTGCGGATCGCGCCGACCGCGTCGCCGCGGCTCGTGTCGACGATGGCGAGCGACTGGCTGCGCTCGGTGGTCGCCAGGATCCGCCCGTCGGGCAGCCAGGCAATGCCGTGCGGCCCCTCATTGGGCGAAAGATCGACGGTCCGGACCCTGGCGCGCGTGGCGACGTCGAAAATGTCGATCGTGCGCCCCCCATAAGCGACCACCGCCGCCTGCCGCCCGTCCGGCGAGACCGCGATTTCGTGCGGCATGGGCCCGGTGGCGGAGCGGCCGAGCTCGCGCCCCGAGGCGAGATCGATGAAGGAGATTGTGTTCTCGCCCTTGTTGCCCACGAGAAGTGTGCCGCTGATTCCGGCGGACGGGGGCGCCGCCGGCTGCGCATTCGTCTGCTCCGGCCCGCAAGCAAGAGCCAGCAGCGCCGCCAGTCCGATCAATGCCTTCATCGCCGTTCGCTCCGCAGGTTTGGGCGCCCGATCCTAGCCGCTACGCCCGGGGCTGCAATGGATCGATCTTGCGAATATAGGACCGGAATGCGCGCTTTCCCCCTTTTCCCCGCTTTCGCCTTGCTCCTCGCAGCGGGCCCCCTTTCCGCCCAGGAGATCCCCGTCGGCCAGGGCGAGGCGGATTACGCCGCCTGGCTCGCCGCCTCCCCCGGCAATCGCGGCCAGATCCTGTCCTTCGAATCGTGGCAGGAGGCGGCAGGCGTGCGCGGCGTGCTGCCGACCTGGCAGATCGTGCGCACCGCCAGCATGTGGCGCGAATGCAATGGCCCGCCCTTCGAGGTCCCGCCCTTTCGCCTCTGGCCCGACATGATCAAAACGCTCCGCTTCATCCGCGACCATGTCCGGCCCGCTCTGGGCGAGGTTGAGGCAGTCTCGGGCTACCGCAATCCGGCGCTCAACCTTTGCGCGCGCGGCTCCGAACGCAGCGCGCACCTCGATTATTACGCGCTCGACCTTATCCCGAAGCAGCCGCTGACCCGGCGCCAGCTGTTCGAGCGCCTGTGCCCGATGCACGCCCGCTTTGGCCCGGGCGCGGGCGTGGGCCTGGGCTTCTACGCCTTCCAGCGCTTCCATATCGACACGCGCAGCTTCCGCCGCTGGGGCTCGGCCGGGCCGATGGGCGGTGAGAGCCCCTGCGCGGTGCTCGAGCGCGGCGAGGACCCGGAAGCGCCGCCGCTGCCGCCGCCGGTGCCGACCGCGCCGCCCGAACTACCGTCGCAGCCGCTGCCGCAGCCGCAGCCTCTTGAAAACCCGCGCTGAATCGCCTATATACTTGAAATGCTACAATTAATCCGTGCCGCCGCTCTTGCGGCGACGCTCCTCCTCGCGCCGTTCGCGGCCCACGCCGGCGTGACGGCCCCGCCTGGGGCCGTGCACGTCCATGCGGACGACACCGCCGCCCGCGCGGACCTCGCTCCCGGTCAGTCGCGCGCGGACTATTACGCCTGGCTCGCGCGGGCGCCCGAGCATCGCGCCCGGGTCCAGGCGTTTCGCGCCCATCTCGCCCGGGACGGACTGGCCGAGATCGTGCCGGTCTGGCAGCTGATCCGCACCTCCTCGTCCTGGCGCCAGTGCGCAGCGGACCGGTTCGAGGTCGCGCCCGCCGACAAATGGGGCCACATCGCCGCCACCTTGCGCTTCGTGCGCGACGAGATCGTGCCGGTGCTCGGCCCGGTCGAGGCGCTCTCCGCCTACCGCAACGAAGCGCTCAACGCCTGCTCGGACGGCGCCCCGCAAAGCGCCCACCGCCATTTCTTCGCGCTCGACCTCACCCCGGTCTCGGCGGAGATCGGCCGCGCCGGCATGATCCGCGGCATCTGCGCCGCCCACGCCCGCGCCGGCCCCGCTTATGACGCAGGCCTCGGCTTCTATTCGGGCCTGCGCTTCCACGTCGATTCGAACGGCTACCGCAAATGGGGCCCGGACGGCAGCGGCGCCTCCTCGCCCTGCGCGACGGGCGCCTACGCCTGAGCTTTCCGGACCCCCGTCAACGGCGGGGCGTGCGCTTCATCGCGTTCCGTAGGTGCGGTCGCCGGCGTCGCCCAGGCCGGGAATGATGTAGCCGTGGCTGTTGAGCTCCTCGTCCATGGCGGCGGCCCAGATCGGCACGTCCGGGTGGGCGGCGCGGACCGCCTCGGCCCCCGGCCGGGAGCACAGCAGGCAGACGAAGCGCATGTCGGCGACTCCGGCCTCCTTCAGCCGGTCGATGGCGGCGATCGCGGTGTGGCCGGTGGCCAGCATCGGATCGACGATGATGACGAGGCGCTGCGCGACATCCTCCGGCGTCTTGAAATAATATTCCACCGCCTGAAGCGAGACCGGCTCCCGGTACAGCCCGATATGCGCGACCCGGGCCGCGGGGACCAGATCTAGCATGCCCTCGGCCATGGCGAGGCCGGCCCGCAGGATCGGCGCGATGACGAGCTTCTTGCCCGCGATCGCCGGTGCCTCGGTCAGCGCGATCGGGGTTTCGATGCGGATCAGATCGGTCGGCAGGTCGCGCGTAACCTCGTAGCAGAGCAGGGTCGCGGTCTCCCGCACGACGGTCCGGAACAACTGGATCGAGGTCGTCCTGTCGCGCAGGATGGTGAGCTTGTGCTGCACCAGAGGGTGCGAAACGATCGTCAATCCGTCCATGGCAAGGTTCCTAAAATACCGTCCCGTCGCTGACGATGGTGAATGGCGGCCCGCCGTCGGCGCGGCGCTCGGCGGCGATCCGTCTGCCGGCGATCCAGGTGCCGCCCTCGAGCATGCGGGCCAAGGGGAAGCCTTCCTCGCTCACCCCGAGCAAAGTCCGAACCTGCGGCGCGAGCCGGTCGAGCAAGGCGATCGTCATCGTGCGCCAGGCGACAATCAGCGGATCCGACACCTGATGAGGGCGCGCGGCCGCGGCGGGATCGACGAGCCTAAGGACGCCGGTATCGACGAAGAGCCCGCCATTGCGATATTCGGCGAGACCGGTGAGACCGTCCACGTCGACGATGTGGATGCCGGCCGCCTCGAGCGGCTCGATCAGGGAATAGGCAAGCCATTGCGACAATTTGTGCAAGGGGACCAGGCCGTCGCTTGCGTCGCTCCGCCGGATTGCCGGGTGCCGCCAGCAATCGCCGAGCGGGACGCCCTCGATCACCAGCCGATCCGCCCAGATCGGGCCGAGCGCCTCGAGCAACAGCTCGAGGATCGCCGAAGCGGGCAGGCGGCCTCCATCGGCGCGCGCGGCGAGGACGTCGTAGAGCCCGCCGGGACGGGGGAAGTCCGCGCTTGCGAACAGGTCCGGCCGCGCCAGCACCTGCGCGCCGAGGCGCCGGAGCAAAAAAGTGCGCCCCTCCAGCCCGACCAGCGGATTGTCCGCGGTCACCTGGAAGCCGCGCGCGAGCGTCTCGGTCTCGAGGGCGGCGAGCGCCGCGCCGTCCGGGCGCAGGGCGCCCCCCTCGAACAACCGCTGGCTGGCGACGGCGAGTCCTTCCGACCGGCTCAGAATCTCGCCGGTGACCGGATCGCGATAGCGCCAGCCGGGGCCCGCGCCGGCGTCGAGCAGGACCGAGAGGATGACGAGGTCGAAGGCGGCGCGCGCGCGTTCGGCCCCCGCCCCCGGCAGCATCGGTTCGCCCGCGACGAAATGGCGCCAGCGGGCGTGGAAGGGGATGGCGAGGTCCGGATAGCGCTCGCGGGTCGCCGCGGCGGTCAGCTCCGCGGCGTCGCCGAGCCGGCCGAGGTCCACCGCCCACCCCTCGACCCCGCCGTCGAGCGCTATGTCGAGCATCTCGTGCGCCCGTTCGCGGACGGCGGCCGCGCTGAGCAGGCGGCGGAGCGGTTCGGCGGACTCCACCACGCGCCCTAGAATTTCCCCAAATCGCGGCCGACGACGGAGCGGAGCTTCTTGGCGCTCGGCGGCTTTTCCGACGAGAAATAGCCGGCCGCCTTCTTGGCCTCCATCTCGACGCTGGCGTCGAGGGGGACCAGCCCGTCGGGGATCGGCACGCGTTCGCCGATCTCGATGCCGCCGGCGACGAGCGCGTCATATTTCATGTTGGACATGGAGACGAACCGGTCGATGCGGCGGATGCCGAGCCAGTGGATCACGTCGGGCATGAGCTGCTGGAAGCGGGCGTCCTGGACGCCGGCGACGCATTCGGTGCGCTCGAAATAGGTCGCGGCCTGGTCGCCGCCGGGCTGGCGCTTGCGGGCGTTGTAGACCAGGAATTTGGTGACCTCGCCCAAAGCGCGGCCTTCCTTCCTGTTGTAGACGATGAGGCCGACGCCGCCCGCCTGGGCCTGGCGCGTCGCCTCCTCGATGCCGTGGGTGAGGTAGGGGCGGCAGGTGCAGATGTCGGAGCCGAACACGTCGGAGCCGTTGCATTCGTCGTGAACGCGGCAGGTCAGGGTCCTGGATGCGTCGCCGAGAAAGGCCGGATCGCCGACGATATAGAGGGTCATGCCCCCGATCGGCGGCAGGAAGACCGAAAGGTCCGGCCGGGTGACGAGCTCGGGATACATGCCGCCGGTTTGCTCGAACAGGCAGCGGCGAAGGCTCCCCTCGGCGACCCCGAACCGCTCGGCCACGCCCGGCAGCCACCAGACCGGATCGAGCGCGATCTTGGTGACCGAGACGTCGCCCGCCGCGTGGACGATCTCGCCGTCCGCCTCGAGCCGCCCGGCCGCGATCGCGCCGTAAATCTCGGGGAGCGTCAGCCGCGCCCTGGTGATCGCGATCGAAGGCCTGATGTCGATGCCCTCGGCGATCAGGTCGGCGAAATCCATCGCTACCCGATGGCCCCAGGGATCGATCGAGACGATCTTTTCGGCCTCGCCCCATTGCGGATGCGGGCCGATCTCGCAGACCGGCGAGGTATCCTGGAGGTCCGGCCGCGCCTCGGGGTCCATCGCGCCCGAAGAGATCGCCAGCGCGCGGTAGATCGAATAGGATCCGCCATGGGCGCCGATCGCGTTCCTGTCGGCGCGCGAATTGACCGTCGCCACCACCGGCCCCCGTTCGGCGGGCGTGGCCGCGCCCCAGGTCAGCGGGAACCGCACCGGCCCGCGCGAGCCGGGATGCGAGGTCAGCCTGATATGGCCGCTCTTCCCTTCCGAAGGATTCATCCGCGTTTCACCCTGGCTTTTCCATGTCATGCGCCGGGCTCGCCGGCTTGCGCGCGAAGCTACGCCAGCGGGGGCGATGGCGCCAGCCTTTGTGGTTTGGGCGCATGGTGGGGACCAAGCGTCGGTTTCGCAAATCGTCATTGCGAGGAGCGTAGCGGCGAAGCAATTGGCGGTTCGCGCGCCTTCCCTTCAAATTTCGCAAGACCGATCAATTGCGCGGTGTGTTACTTAACTCGTACAGCCGGCCCGGGCTGAACTGTGCGGGTGGTGCAAGCGTGATGTCGGAGTGGGGAAGAAATCGCAGGCTGCTTTGCGGCGCCACCGTGGTGCTTGGCTTGCTGGCGCCGGTTACGGCGGCCTCCGGGCAGGCAAGCAATGCGCCGCCCAGTCCGCCGCCCGCGCCCAGTCCGGCGCCCGAGGCCGAGCCTGAGCCGCAGCCCGGTCAGGACGACATCGTGGTGAGGGCGCCGACCCAGCAGAGCTCGATCGACCGGCAGACCTATATCGTCCGCGACACGGCAGAGGCGCGCAGCACGACGACGACCGACATTCTCGCGCGGATTCCGTCCGTCGAGGTGCAGGCGGACGGCACCGTCCGGCTGATCGGCGCCGGCAATGCGACGGTGCTGATCGACGGCCGTCGCGTTTCCGATCCGCAGACGATGCTGCGCAACATGACGGGCAACCAGATCGAGCGGATCGAGGTGCTGACAAACCCCGGCGCGCAATTCCCGGCCCAGGGCACGGGCGGCATCGTCAACATCATCACGCGGCGCAACACGCAGAACGGCCTCGGCGGCTCGGCGACCGCCAGCGGCGGCAGCTATGGCAGCTACGACCTCAGGCTTTCGCCCACCTATGGCGCCGGCAACTGGACCTTCACCGGCAATTTCGGCCACGGCAATGGCGAGAACCGCAACCGCTTCGAGCGCGAGCGCTTCTCCCTCCTGCCGGGCGGTCCCGTGCTCCTGTCCTCCGAGGAGGGGCGGCAGACCGACGAGTTCCGCTATTATTATGGCAACGCCTCGGCCAGCTACCGGCCAACCGACCGGCAGACCTTCACCCTGACCGGCACGCTCGCCCATACCGACCTCGCCCAGAGCCGGCCCTCGCTGCTCACCGCCGCGGCGATCCCGGGCGGGAGCGCCGATCAGCTCTCCACGAACGATGCGGACTTCAACTACCGCGACCTCGCGCTCGACTATCGCGGCACCACCGCGCGGCAGGGCGAAATGCTGACCGCCTCGGTGAAATGGGCGCGGTTCTCCGGCGCGTTCGACAGTCTGTTCTCCGTCGATCCCGCGGCCGCGCCGGCGAACATCTTCCAGCAGCAGCGGTTCATGTCCGACGAGAACTGGACCGGGAAGGTGGATTATGTGCGGCCCTTCGGCGGCGCCAACCGGCTTTCCGTCGGCGCCCAGCTCGTCACCACCAGCAACCGGCTTGCCCAGAATGCGGCCGGCACGCTGCCGAACGGCACGCCTTTTGCGGCCACCTCGCTGGTCGACGGCTCCTGGCTCGAATATGCGGGCTATGTCACTTACCAGTTCCAGCTTGCCGGCTTCACCATCATGCCCGGCGTCCGGCTGGAAGGCCGCGAATATGATCTGGGCGGCACCACCGGCGGGGCCGACCTCAAGACGACCAACCTCTTTCCGAGCCTGCACACGGAGCGCCAGCTCGCCGGGTGGCTGACCGGCACCGCCAGCTATTCGCGCCGGATCACCTATCCGCCGATCCAGCTGCTCAACCCGGCCCTGAACTTCCAGGACGCGACCACCGCCCAGGCCGGCAACCCCCTGCTCGAGCCGCAGTTCACCGACTCCTACGAGATCCGGCTCCGCGGCGCCGTGGCCCGCCACAATCTCGAGGTCACCGCCTTCCGGCGGACGACCGAGGACATCTGGTCCTTCCGGGGCGAGGTCAATCCGGACGGGGTGCTGGTCACACGGCCGTTCAACTTCGGGTCGCAGGCGCTGACCGGGGCCGAGCTTTCCGCGCGCGGGCCGATCCTCGAGGGGCTGCGCTACGTGCTCACCGCCAACGTCTCCGACCAGAGCCTCGATCAGGACGCCGGCGGCCCGCTGCCGAGCCGGCACAGCGCCACCTGGTCGGGAACCGGCCAGCTCGAATATAAGGACGGCCAGGACGGCCGGCGCGGCGCCGATCGGATCAACCTGACGCTCCGCTATTTCGGTCCCACCGACACCGGCTTCACCCGCGTCAACGCGTTCGCCCTCGCCACCTTCACCTGGTCGCACGCGTTCACGGACCGGCTGTCGGGCGTTCTCACCGTCGCCAATCTGAGGCTGTCGGAGGGACGGGAAACGGTGACCACCGGCCTCACCAGCCAGTCGCGCGACCTGTTTGCCCCCCCCTCGCCCCAGCGCGTCACCCTCTCCCTGACATGGAGCTTCCGCCCGCCCGGCCAGGGCCCCCGGGTGCAGCAGCAACCGCAGCAGGCGGGGCCGCCCATTCCCGTGCCGCAGTAAGCCGAGGCCAGGCGAGCGGCGCGGCCCGGAAGCCGGGGAGGAAGCCGGAGAAGCCAGGCGGAGCCCTCGCTGGTCAGGGGCCGGCCTGAACGCGTCCCCGGGCGGCGCGGCCGAGCCTGTCGAGTTTCCCGAACGCCCGGGGCTCTATTAAGCTTGGGCTGGCTGCTCGACACCAGCATCGCCGTGGGGTGATCACGCTCAACGGGCCCGATTTCTTGGACGTTCCGGAGCTCGATCTCGAAGTCTGGCCGGCAGCCTAGGGGCGGTTTTTGCTTTTCTCGCCGCCCCTGCTAGGGCGCCGCCACAATGACCGACCTTTCCCGCATCCGCAATTTTTCCATCATCGCCCACATCGACCATGGGAAATCGACTCTGGCCGATCGCTTGATTCAGTCGACGGGCGGGCTGACGGCGCGCGAGATGACTCATGGGCAGGTGCTCGACAATATGGATTTGGAGCAGGAGCGGGGGATTACGATCAAGGCGCAGACGGTGCGGCTCGATTACCGCGCGGCGGACGGCCTCGATTACGTGCTCAACCTGATGGACACGCCCGGCCATGTCGACTTCGCCTATGAGGTCAGCCGCAGCCTCGCCGCGTGCGAGGGCGCGCTCTTGGTGGTCGACGCGGCGCAGGGGGTGGAGGCGCAGACGCTCGCCAACGTCTACCAGTCGATCGAGCACGACCACGAGATCGTGCCGGTGATCAACAAGATCGATCTCCCCGCCGCCGACGTCGAGAAGGTGCGCAGGGAGATCGAGGACATCGTCGGCCTCCCCGCCGACGACGCCGTGCTGACCTCGGCCAAAACCGGCGTGGGCATCCCCGAAGTGCTCGAGGCGCTCGTCACGCGAATCCCCGCGCCGAAGGGCGATCCGGCCGCGCCCTTGAAGGCGATGCTGGTCGACAGCTGGTACGACCCCTATCTGGGCGTCGTCATCCTGATCCGGGTCATCGACGGCACGATCCGGAAGGGCCAGCAGATCAGGTTCATGGCCGCCGGAAGCACGCACCTCGTCGACCGCGTCGGCGTCTTCCGGCCGAAGATCGAGCAGTTCGCAAGCTTAAGCGCGGGCGAGATCGGCTTCATCACCGCCCAGATCAAGGACGTCGCCGAGACCCGCGTCGGCGACACCATCACCGACGCGAGGCGGCCCACCGCCCAGGCGCTGCCGGGCTTCAAGCTGGTCCAGCCGGTCGTGTTCTGCGGCCTCTTCCCGACCGACGCCAACGATTTCGAGAAGCTGCGCGACTCCCTGTCCAAGCTGCGCCTCAACGACGCCAGCTTCAGCTTCGAGATGGAGACGAGCGCCGCATTGGGCTTCGGCTTCCGCTGCGGCTTTCTGGGCCTGCTCCACCTCGAGATCATCCAGGAGCGGCTGACGCGGGAATACGACCTCGACCTGATCACGACCGCGCCCAGCGTCGTCTACAATATCGAGCTCAGCCATTCGAAGGAGGAGCCCGCCAAAAGGATCGAGATCCACAACCCGGCCGACTTCCCCGATCTCAACCGGATCGAAAGCATGGAGGAGCCGTGGATCGAGGCGGTGATCTACGTCCCCGACGAGCATCTCGGCTCGATCCTAAAGCTCTGCCAGGACCGGCGCGGCATCCAGAAGAACCTGACCTACGTCGCCGGCCGCGCCCAGATCACCTACGAGCTGCCGCTGAACGAGGTCGTGTTCGATTTCTACGACCGCTTGAAGAGCATCTCGCGCGGCTATGCGAGCTTCGACTACCACCAGATCGGCCACCGCGAGGGCGACCTCGTCAAGATGAACATCCTGGTCAACGGCGAGCCCGTCGACGCCCTCTCCATGATCGTCCACCGCGCCGCCGCGGACGCGCGGGGGCGGCAATTGTGCGAGCGGCTGAAGGATCTGATCCCGAGGCACCTCTTCAAAATCCCGATCCAGGCCGCGATCGGGGGGAAGGTGATCGCGCGGGAGACGATCGCGGCGCTGAGGAAGGACGTCACGGCGAAATGCTATGGGGGGGATATTTCACGGAAGAAGAAGCTGCTCGAAAAACAGAAGGCCGGCAAGGCGCGGATGCGGGAGTACGGCAGCGTGAGCATTCCGCAGGAGGCGTTTATCGCGGCGCTGCGGATGGGGGAGGAGTGACCGGTGCGCGGCTACCATTGGGCGCTATTGCTCGGCCTGCTATTTGCAGGGTTGCTGACCGCCGATCTGATCCGCGGCCGGACGCTGCTTGCCCGGCGCGAATATAGCCGGGAGCGTAAACCGCTCGGCTATTGGGCGGGCATAAGCGTGCTGCTGTTCCTGACCGTGATCATCTTCACCGGCGCCGCCGACCTGTGGCGAAGCGGCTGCGAGGGGTTCGTTTCAAACTGCTGAGCCGTCAAGCTGGAGAAGCATGAAATGGGCTCGGCGGTCGATGCGGGGCATCGACCCAGGCGGGCACATGGGAAGAAGCGGATGCGGGACGCGCAGGGACCGTCAGCGCGGGGCGCTGACGCAGCCCGAAGCGGGCTGTGTGGGCATAGCGCAGGAGGCGTTTATCGCGGCGCTCCGGATTGGAGAAGAGTAAAGGGGGGATCGCGCATGAAGGCGGTCAACCTACCGGCTTGTTTACAAGCGTGCGCGCCGCTGCAAAGAAAGGCATCGAGGTCCTTAGGCCAAACGTGTCCTGAAAATCCTTGGCGGCATCGAGGTCCAACTCGCAAATTCCCAACTTGCCAACGCGCACGTCGGTGCTTTGGATCGAAGACAGGCCGCCGCCCTCGCCGGATCTCCATCCGCAATTCCAGATTTCCATAGTTGTCTTGGGACCCCCGGAAGTCGCTGTGCAGACGTCGAGGAGGATGACGATGCTGTCGGCCAGGATGCTGAGCAACTGGCAAACCTGCGCGAACTTCGGCGACATATTGTAGGCAGGAACGATAATGATGTCCGCGCGGCGCTCGTCCTGCGAGCTATGGGAAAAGACCTCGAGAATGATAGACGGATCATACGCGTCGGCGCAGATCAGGATAAGCACATGCCCAAACAAGGTCTTGAATGTCGAGATGTCTATAGTGGGCGGCCGCGAGAGGCGTTCGCCGATCTTCGATGCGGGGGTCCGTTTGGCAATGCACAACGGATGCTCGTACGTGGGCTTGATGATGCCTTTCATCAGGGCGTCGTTATAGAATACGCGACCAATGTTCTCGGCGGAGAACTCTCCAATCGCCTTTCCCCGATAGGTAGAGCTGTGTGACTGGCAGGAATGCGACGAGCCGGCGAAGAGAAAAACCGGGTGCTCCACTCCGTTTATCAGATCGATAATGCTGTCGTTGAACCGTTCCTCGGGATCGACTTCTTTCTTGTGCACCTTGTCAGGAAAGAAAGGTGGATAATCGAACTCCCCCAAACAGATGATGTTTGCCTTCTGCTCAAGGGCTGCGCCGATTCCGCTCAAGAGACTGTTCTGCCAATCTTCAGGCTTGTAATCTGCTGCGCTACCGCTCCAGACGAGCGTGTTGGTCAGTTCGGTTTTATGCCACTCCAGGGTCTTGCTCGAGCGGCTCGCTCCGCGCGCGTCGGGAAGGGCTACATCGTTTCGCATGCGATTGATAAGCCCGACTCTGATTTGGGCGCTCGACGCCTTCAACTGCTCCTCGGCCTTCATGTCGACTGGAATGTTGAACTTTAGCGGCTTGACGCTGTGCATGTCGGATGCCGCGCGCACGATGGCCGCCATCACGCTTGTCTGGAGATCCTCGCCATCGCCGCCCGCCGCCGGAGCCGAGCCGCCTTGCTGTCGCCTGAGAAGATGGTTGCCGAAATCAAAGGGGTCTGCTTCGAAGTCGTCCATGCCTTCGTCGACGGTCTCGGTAAAATCCGGCGGAGAGTCCGGCATCGAGGATCAGAACTTCGACGCGATATGGTGAGCCATATCCTTGCTCACCGCCAGGGAGGAACTGGGCTTGCTGCGATCGACCTTGGGAGGCCTTGCCTGTTCAGTCAGCACGGTCCTCGGCGCCGAGGCGATCGCGATGGTCGCCGAATTGTCTCCGACATTGCCGAGAAACATGGCGGCTGGGCCCAAAGACCGTTGATAAACCCGGATTTTGGGCTCGCGTGGCGGGTCCTCGCCTTTAGGGCCCAGGCTCACCAGCGAGGTAAGCTTCTTGCGCAGTGTCGCCATTTCAGATGGCGCGCGCCTGCCAGCAGGGTTGCGGGCGCCGCCGATTGCAGACTCGACCAGTTGGAGAGGCTCATCAATTCCAAAGAAGGTCAAGTTGCCAAGCCTTTTGAACTCAACCTTGGCGTTCTTACTATCGTCCAACGTGCTTTTGAAGTCGCGTAGGTACAAGGAGCGTATATTTATAATGATATTATCGCAAATCTCAGATCCAATTTTGAAATATCTCCTGGCCTCGGGCCATGTGATCTTCGCATCTGCCTTGCCCGTAACTTCGCTCAACACAAGTCGCGCCCAAATCTTCGAAGCCGAATTGTTGAAGCAGATTGTGAGGCAGCTGCGACCTAGGATCTTGAAGTCATCGATCATGAAGCTGAATGACGGAAAATCAAGGATCAGGCCGGGCGCATAGCGCGACCGGATGAATTCATCACGCATTAGACTGAATTGATGGAACTTTGCTCCCGCTCGGCTGCACGCCTTGCCAATAGCACGCTCGGTCGCGGCATTGTAATTGTCGCCGTGCTCGCAAATCAGAAGGCCGAGCTCGCGAGCCTCGCGGGCCGAGCGGCTGACAATTTCCGGTGGCTTCCCCGCGCGCTTCACCTTGGCCTGAAGAAGCACGCCACGGCGCAGCGAAGGCGTATCGAAATGCGTCAAGTCTAGTCCCCCCGATAGACCCTTCTTGGCCCTTTGCGCCATTGGAGATCACCTTAATTGAAGTAACAGCCTAGTAAACAAGAAACTTTAACTCTTCCCTGATCCTCCTAAATTACGGAGACAAAAAGAGAAAATGGTCGGCAGGCGTCCGGCGCCGCGATTGCGGCACTGTCCTGTGCGCGAGCGCCGCCACGCACAGGGTTCGGGCATATCTTGCCTTTCGAGCATCGAAACTCCGTCGCTGAGCCCGACCGATTCAGCCGATAAGCGCGGACGACGTGGCCGTTACTCTCAATGCGTGCAAACCGCAATTGGGTCCGCACGTCATCGGTAATGGAGCACTGAACGTCCCGGGAGTCGCAATGGCCCGCCTGTGCGGTCGTAATCGCGCCTTTCAGGTTCATGAGCAAATTTCCTATCTCGATTAGTCTTGGGCCAAATGCTGATGAGCCGGTCCTGAATGCAGGTCCTTTTCCATTCATGCGCTTGCGCAGCCCGGAGCAGGGACGGCTCCATGCCTCAGCCCATTCAGGCGCCATCGGGCGGCCACGGAACCCGCGCCCTGGGGGTCCGCTTCTGGCAGCGCCTCCGCCGCTCCGCCTCGGCCGCCGCGAGTTCGCGCCGCTCCGCCTTTACCTCCGCTACAGCCTCCGCCTTGCGCGCTTCCCAGGCTTTCGCCAGGGCAGGCTCGGGCGGCGTGAACGCGGGCTTGGGCGTGCGCTTCTTGTAGCGTTTGAGCGGCCGTCCTGTGCGGGGGGAGATTGGCCCCTCGGCTTCGCCCTCGGAAGAATGCCCCTCCACCGCAGTCCCAGCGGTCCGCCTCCCCCCGGAAGCGTGGGGAGGATCTGAATGCGCCGCGTAGCCGGCGTCGGTCCAGTTGCGCCAGTCGAGCATGGGGCTGTCGGGGTCCGGTTCCTGCGGCGGGGGTAGTGCCTTTGTCCGTTGCTCGCGCATCCTTTGCAGCTCCGCCTGATGCTCCGCTTCCTCCGCTTCGAGCTGCTCGGGCGTTTTCGCCGCCCGGCGCTCGGCCATGCCGGCGAGGACCTGGTCGATCTTCTCCGCTTCGCCGCCTTCTCCCAATCCTTCCCAGCGATGCTCCCCTTCCGGCCGGTACTCCACCCAGTCGCCCTCGACGCCGCTTTCGAGCTCGCCGAGATAGGCGCCCGCCTCGCCGGGGCCGATGAAGTCGCGCTCCGGGTCGTTTTCCGGGTCGGCCTCGAGGGCGCGGCGGCGTTCGGCGCAGGCTTCCAGCGTGCGGTAGATTTCGGCCTGGGCTTCGGGGTCGAGGGGGACGCCGGCGAAGGCGTTGAGGATCGCGGCGGCGTTGTCGTCCGCGGCGAGCTGGGTGGGGGCGTTGCCGGGGCCGGAGATCACGGTTTTGACGGTGGTGGTGCTGGATTCGGCGGCGGCGAGGGAAGAGGCCCCTCCACGGCGTTGCACGCGGTCCCCCTCCCCTGCAAAGGCAGGGGAGGATTTTTCGGTCGCCGCTCCTGCCGTCGCGCGGGTCGAGAAATAGTTGATCGTGGTTTTGCGGCCCTGGGCGTCCTGGCCGTAGTGGCGCAGGATGAACATGAGGAGGCGGTCGTTCTTCTTGCGGCGAAGCCCATCAGCTTGCCGGCGACGAAGACCGGGACGAGCTGGCCGTTCATGGCGCGGTCGAACGCCTCGTCCTTGACCGGCTGAAGGCCCAACGTCTGGGCCGCGTCCCAGGCGGTCCGGAAGCTTTCGGCTCCGGGCTGGCGGCGGAGTTGGTAGGCGCCGTTCTGGCTCATGTTGACCATGCGGGCGGCGATGACGACGCAGCCGGTGTCGGCCAGCGCCTCGATGAACGCCTTCTGCCGCGCGGGCGTCCAGCCGTCGTGGCGGACATAATGGCGCGGGACCGGGGTTAAATCGGGCAGCTCTCCCACGGGGACGCTGCGGCGGACCGCTTTCCTGGTGACCACGAATCGCTCTCCGGTAAAATGAGAACGAAAATAGAACGAAATCCTATTTTGCAAGCCCCAAGGGAAAGGGAGCGCGGCGCGAAGTAAATTGCTTTTGGCGGGCAAAGGGAAGCAGCGGTGACAGGTACGTACCTGTAACCAAGCTGGATGAGTGCGCACCGGCAGGGCCGGTGCGGCTCTCCATCATGGGAAGCGGAGGAACGGGGACAGTACGAGCAACCGTCCCCTCCCTGAAATCAGGGAGGGGGAGGGCTTCGAACTCAGGCAATGCCCTCCGCGCTAGCGGCGGCGGTAGCGGATCGTGCGGCAGACGCGCTGGCGCTGATGGTGGCGCCAGACGGTGCGGCAGACGCGGCGGTGGGCCCAGCCGCGGCGGTTCTGGTTGCGCCAGCCGCGGTGGCGCTGGCGGTTGTTGCGCCAGCCCTTGTGGTGGCCCCTGTTGTTGCGCCAGCCGTTGTGGCGGCCATTGTCGTGGCGGCCGTCGCGCGCGCCGTCGCGGCGGTCGTTGTCGCGGCGGTCGTTGTCGCGGCGGTCGCTCTGATGCTCCCCCGCGATCGTGGGCGCGGCGGCAAGGGCCACCGTCCCGCAGGCGATCGCGGCCGCAATGGCCAGCTTGAAGACGTTCATCTCGCTTACTCCTCTTACGCTCCCTGTCGGGCGGCTCAACGAACGAGGGCGGCCCGGGGGCCCGGGCGGCCGAAGGCAATTGCTTTTGGCCGGCAATCGGCCCATCGCCGTCCGGTCCGGGACTTGTTCCCGCTTTCCACAACGAGGATAAGGCCATGAGCACGACAGCCGAGGAATATCAGGCGAAGGCGGCCGAGACTCTGGTGCAGCTCGAAGCGGCGACCAGCGAGGCCGAACGGGCGCGGCTGCGGCGGGCGCACGGAGTCTACAAGAAGCTTTCCACCCATGGCGCCGAGGCCGCGGCGCGGGCCGAGATGAAGCCCGAGCCCAGGATCCGGCCCGAAAAGCAGCCGATCGCCCCGGCGGCGCCGCGCAACTATTTCAAGTAAGTCGGTGAAGCAGGCCTAGGCCGGCGCGGACGCGCGGCGGCCGACGCGGGCGAGGAGGATCTGCCAGAGCGGGATCGTCGCCATGCCGGCGGGCGCCGCGAGCGGCACGAATAGAGCGAGGACGAAGGCACTGGCCGCGGCGAGCGCGACGCTGCGGCTGCGCCGGCGCACGTCAGCCGCCGCCTCCGGCGCGGCGCCCTCGCCGAGCATCAGGGGGCCGGTCGCGATCGTGTTGACCTTGAGGTTGAGCAGGGCGGTGAGAACCAGCCAGGCCCAGTAGATGCCGGTGGGCACCGGCGCCCCGTAATATCTGCCGTACAAAGCGGTGAGGAACGGCATGAACGCGATCGCGCAGAGGAGCATCAGATTCCAGCCGAGCACGCCGCCATGATAGCGGCCGGCGAGCGAGAAGGCGCGGTGGTGGCCCGTCCAGAACATGCCGATCACGCCGAAGCTGATCGCGAAGCTGACGAAGCTCGGAAAGAGGTGGGCGAGCGCCTCCCAATAGACGGCGGCCGGGGCCCGGTAGGGGATTTCGGGGACGTGGATCTCGATGACCAGCAAGGTGATCGCGATCGCGAACACCGCGTCGGAGAAGAAGACCAGCCGCTCGAGCGGGTGGTCGGTCTTGTCTGATGCCATCGCGGCGCCCCCTTTTTGCCCGTGCGCGAGACTATCGGGCGGGCGGCTCGACCACAATCTCGCAGTTCAGACTGTTGGCGATGAAGCAGCGTTCGTGGGCCTGATGATGGAGGCGGGCGAGCTCCTCCGGGTCCGGGTGCCGGCCGGCGAAGTCGATTCGGGGATGGAGCGTGATCCGGGTGATGGCCATGCGCCCGGGGCCGATGCGGCCCAATCCGGCCTCGGCGCGATCCTTGTAGCCGGCGACGTCGAGCCCGGCGCTTTGGGCGAGCGAGAGGAACCAGAGCATGTGGCAGGAGGCGGCCGAGGCGAGGAGCGCTTCCTCCGGGTCGACCGCGGCGGGGTCCGACATCGGCGCGGGCACGATATCGGGCGAGGAGGAGCCGGCGACGATCGCGCCGCCGTCGAACCGCCATTGGTGGCGGCGGCTGTAGGTCCCCGCGGCGAAATGGCCGTCCGACGCCCAGGCGATCTCCGCCGTGTGGCGGCTCACGCGTCGGTCCGGGCGGAGCCCTTGGGGTCCCCCAGAGCGAACATGCCGGCGGCGTCGCTCTCGGCCGGCCGCGCGGGCGAGAAGGAGACCGGGGTCGCGATCAGGGTCGGCTCGGCGGCGTCGAGGCCGAGAGCGGCGCGGCGGGCGAGCCTGCCCTCGATCTGGGCGCCGGCGTCGATGCTGAGCGTCTCGTATGCGACGTCCCCCATGATCCGCGCCGAAGCCTCGACGAACAAGGTGCGCGCGACGACGAGGCCCTCGACGGTGCCCGCCAGCCGCGCCTCGTCGGCCTCGATATTGCCGGCGATGACGCCTTCAGTGCCCTGGATGAGCTGGGCGCATTTGACGTTGCCGTCGATGCGGCCGTCGACATGGAGCTGGCCCTCGGTGGCGACGTCGCCACTGACCACCATTTCGGGGCCGACGAAAGAGAGGCCGGGCGCGCCGACCCGGGCGGGCCTGGCGGCGGGGCCGGGCGTGGAGCGGTCGCGTGAGAACATAGGAAGGCGCCTCCCCCGCGCCAGGATGGGACCCTATCGCGCGCGCCGGGCAGATCAAGAGGGCTGCCGCGAACCGGGGTGCCGGCGCGACGGAGAGATTGTCGGCTGCCGTGCAGACATGAGGCGCGGGATCGGGCAAAGTCGAGAGAGGGGATGAACAGGGGCGGACATGACGCAAGCAGAGGCCGGGAGCATCACCGCGAGCGACAATGGCAAGTCTCTGCCGGGCCGTCACCGCATCGTGATCGTCGGCGCCGGCTTCGGCGGCCTTCAGGCTGTCGCGCGGCTGAAGAACCTGCCCGCCGACATCATCCTGGTGGATCAGCGCAATCACCACCTCTTCCAGCCGCTCCTCTATCAGGTCGCGACCGCTTCCCTGACGCCCGCCGAGATCGCCTGGCCGATCCGCGCCATCGTGCGCCATCGGCCCGAGGTGACGACGGTGCTGGCCCTGGTGACAGGAGTGGACGTTGCCGGCCGCCAGGTCCGGCTCGGCAGCGGCGCCCTTCTCCCCTATGACACGCTGATCCTCGCGACGGGTGCGCGTCACGGCTATTTCGGCCATGACGAGTGGGAGCCGTTCGCGCCGGGCCTCAAGACGATCGAGGACGCCACCCGCATCCGAAGCCGCATCCTGCTGGCCTTCGAGGCGGCCGAGCTGGAAAGCGACGTTTTGCGGCGTGCGGCTTTGCTCACCTTCGTCATCATCGGCGCTGGCCGACCGGGGTCGAGCTCGCCGGGACCATCGCCGACCTCGCCCGCGACACGCTGCCGGCGGATTTCCGCGCGATCGACACCCGAATGACCACCGTATTGCTGGTCGAGGCCGGCCCGCGCGTGCTGCCGGGCTATCCCGATACGCTCTCGGACTATGCCCGCGGCGCGCTCCAGAAGCTCGGCGTGGAAGTCGCGCTCGGCCATGCCGTTACCGAGGTCGCGGAGGGCTGCGTCACGTTCGGCGGCCGCCGCGTCCACGCCGAGACGATCATCTGGGCGGCGGGCGTCCGCGCCTCGCCCGCCGCCGAGTGGCTCGGCGCCGCGGCCGACCAGGCCGGGCGCATCGTCATCGAGCCCGACCTCAGCGTCCCCGGCCATCCGGAGATCTTCGCGATCGGCGATACCGCGGCCATCGCCGGACCCGACGGCGAGAGGGTGCCGGGCATCGCGCCCGCCGCCAAGCAGGGCGGCCGCTATGTCGCCGGCGTCATCCGCGCCCGTCTCGCCGGCCGGCCCGCGCCCGGCCCGTTCCTCTACCATCATGACGGGAGCCTGGCGCAGATCGGCAAGCGCAAGGCGGTGATCGACTTCGGCTGGATCAGGCTGCGCGGCGCGATCGCATGGTGGCTGTGGGGCATCGCCCACATCTACTTCCTGGTCGGCGTCCACTCCCGTCTCAGCGTCGCCCTGAACTGGCTCTGGATCCACGCGCGCAACCAGCGCAACGCCAGATTGATCACGCGGGATTCGGAAGAGTGAGGGCTGAGGGCGCGCCCATTCGGCCGATCGCCGCGGTGGGCGTCTTGGTGCTGCGATTGTAGTGCAAGGATCGTGTCGCCCGAGGTCAGGGACGTGTTAATGTGCCGGTTCAAACAGGCAATGCGGCAGCCGAGGCGGCGGGATGCGCTATTTCGAAGACCTGCAAGTCGGGGAACGGCTGACTATCGGCGGTCACGTGGTGGATGCTGCCGAGGCCGCCGACTTCGCGCGGCGTTACGATCCGGAGTACGTCCCGTCCCCAGGCAGGGGCTACGTCCACCGGGGCCCTGAGATCAGCCCGTGGCAAGCCGCCGCGCTGAGCTGGAAATTGCTCTCGGACCTCGCCGCCACCCTGCGTGTCGAAGAGGCCGCTTTCACAGAACCCAGCGACCTCCAGTGGCCGAGGAGGGTGAGCGTGGGCGACGTGTTGCGCGTCGAGGTGGAACTCGTAGAGATACTCCCGCCTAACAAGCGCTTGCGCGAACATGGCTGGGCGCGGGTAAAGGTGAGCCTCATCACGACCGGGCCGGCGGGGTTCGGGGCATGGGGCGACGACGACCAGGAATTGGTCGATGACGTAGCCCTGACTTACTTCGCCCATCTGAAAGCAAGGCGACGCGAAGAAGTGTCGATCTACTACGGTCTCAGCTGAGGCCATGCTGAGCGCTCCGCTCGGGGAATCGGCCCGAACGTCCGTTTTCCACCCATAGTGAACGTTGAGCCCAGATGCGGAGCGCGGCGAGCGGTATGTCTGCTCAGGATATGATCAAAGGGGACACATAGGTGTGTGTCCCCTTTCTCCCGCCCATTGCGGACGCTCCGCAGCGGTGCAACACGGCTCCCATGCGGCAGCCGGACGTCTTTCGTCAGTTCGCTCAGAGCCTCCATCAGGATGTCGGGCTTGAAGTCGCGAGCGTGGACGAGTTGGCGCGATTGATGTTGTCCGGGTTGGACTCCGGGCAACGCAGAGCGCTCCGCGGTTACATCGATCACCTCAGAGGGTCGCTTACGTCAGCAGAAATCAAAGGCGTGCTGAAGCGTGCGAGCTTTGAAGTGCGGTTCAGCGCCAAAGGAGCTGCGGACCTTCTGCGGGCCACCGCCGAGCAGCTAGAGGCGGACGAGACCTAGGCGATCGTCCACGCCATTCAGAGAATGTGCGCTTCCCACCCTGGTCGGACTTACCGACGCTAGAAGAGGGGTTCGGAAGCGCGCCCACCCCAAAAACAGCAATGCCCAAAACAGCAATGGGGGCCGACATCGCTGCCGGCCCCCACTGTCCCTTTGCGTCAGACCGAACCCAAGGGCTCGGGCATCGGCGCCGGGGGGTTTCGAGGAGCGGTAGCCAGGGCCGAAGCCCTGACCCCGCATCCTCCGGAGTCCGGAAGGAGCCAAGGCCCAATCCGGTTTCCCCGGGGGCTCCCCGACGGGGCCGAAGCCCCGGCGGTTCGCCGTTCGGCGGATCTGGAACCGAAGTCCCTGTTCCCGCCTTGGCGGTTCCGCCGGCCGAAGCCTTTGGTCCCGCGTCCGGCAGGATCCGGAGCCGAAGCCCCGGTTCCGCCTGGCAAGTCCATGAACCGAAGTCCTGGTCCCTGCCGGGTTTCGCAGCTCCCGGGGCCGAAGCTCCGGTCCTGCCCGGCGAACAAGAAGCCGAAGCTCCTCCTTCTCCGGTGACGGCGCGCCGGCCGAGGCCTCGCTTTCCGTCGGACAGGTCCTGGACCGAAGTCCGGTGTCCCGCCTGTCCGGTTCCTCGAGCCCGAAGGCTCTTGGTTCCGAATTGGTCCCCCGCGTGCCCGAAGGCCGCCTGGATCCCGTGGGCGCTTCACGAAGCATGCCGCTTTCGCATCCGCTAAAGGGCAAGCCCGCAGCTTCCGCCTGGCGGCGGCTTCGTCAGCCGCCCTGCCTTTCGCTTCGATCCGCCCTGCCGCCCGAAGGCGACCGGCCCTATCTTTGCTCAGGCTGTGGCTGGGAAGGCGATCCCCCGTTGCCGGAAGTTTGTCTCGGCCACGGACCGTTGCTCTCACGAAAAAGCAGCCGATCCAAGCGGAATCAGCCTGTGGATAATAAGGATAACGTGCATAACTTTCGCGCCCGCGCCGATCCGCCGGACCGCCGCTTCGGGCCCCAATCGGCGCGCCAACGCGCAGCTTGCTCCGCGCGCGCCGCCCGCATAAAGGAAGCGCCAATCGAAGCTCCTGGAAAGGCCAAGGCGGGATGGACGGTCGGTTCAACACGATTGCGGGATGGGTGCTGGGCGCGGGCATCGTCCTCCTGGGCGCCACTCTGGTGACCGAGGAATTGTACAAGGCCGAGCGGCCCGAAACCATGGGCTATCCGATCGCCGGCGTCATCGAGGAGGGCGGCGGCGGCGGCGAGGCCGAGCAGCCGATCGCGCATTTCCTGCAGTCCGCCGACGCCGCCCGCGGCGAGGCGGTGTTCAGGAAGTGCGCGGCCTGCCACAACGCCAATCAGGGCGGCGCCAACGGGCTCGGCCCGAACCTGTTCGGCACGATGGGCGGCCCGGTCGCCCGGCGCGCCGGCGTCTCATATTCGGCGCCGCTGGCCGCGATCGGCGGCAATTGGGGCTGGGACAATATGAGCGCCTGGCTGAAGAGCCCGCGCACCTTCGCGCCGGGGACCAAGATGACTTTCGCCGGCCTCTCCAGCCCCCAGGAGCGCGCCGACGTCATGCTGTTCCTGAACCAGCATGGCGGCAACCTCACCGTCCCGCCGCCGCCGGCCGCCGCGCCGGCCGAAGGCAATGCCGCCGAGGGCAATGCGGCACAGGGCAACGAAGCGGCCGGGAACGCCGCCGAGCCCCAGGCCCGCAGCGCCGGCTCCACCAAGGGCCCAGCCGCGACCGACACGTCCGGGCGGGCGGCGCAGGAGCGGCCTCACTAGGCCCCTACTGATATTCGGAAAGGTCCACGGCCTCCACGGCGGCGGCCATGTCGGGCGTCTGCTTGTCGAGGGCGCGGGCGGCTTGCTTGAGAACGCCGCGCAGATAGGCCTTGAGAAAGGGCGCGGCGTCCATCGGGTCGCGGCCGGCGAGGCGCTGGAAGATCGCGGTGGCGGTGACCAAAGCGTGTTCGCTCAGATAGCCGCGCGTCTGCGCCGACCAACCCATTTCGACCGCGTTCTGAAACTGGCTGAAGTCGCGCGCGTGGTTCGCCATGAAAATGCCGAAGCCGAGATAGACGGCGGCGAGATCGGTGTGGAGCTCGTGCAAATCCCAGCCGCCCGGCGGCGATGCGGCCGCGGTCGCCATCAGATAATGGCCGAGCTCGTGCGCGAAGGTCGCGACCAGCCCGGCCTGATCGCGCGCCATGCCGGGATTGTAGGTGATGATGCCATGGCGCCCCGAGAGCCCCTCGCCGACCTGAAAGGTGCCGCACGGCGCCGGCTGGCCCTCGTGGCGCAGCAAATGGGCGTTGCCGGCGTCGGTCGGCACGTCGCTTTTCCCGGCGCGCAGCTCGCACGGCCACTCCGCCATGCCTGCGAGCGTGCGGACCGATTCGAAGATTTCGCGGACGCCGGCCTCGCCTCCCGCGCCGGTCAAGGCGAAGAAACCGGATGTCGGCAGGACCAAAGACCGCTCGCCCACCGGGCCGAACTGGCCGATCAGCCATTTGAAGGTAGCGAGCTGGAAGTCGAGCTCGTCCTGGTCGATCGGGAGGCGCGGACTGAACAGGGAGAGCACCGAAGGACGCCCCTTTAGATGTCGCAGGCGGGATCGGGGGCGAGGACAGCATAATGGCGGCAGACATGCTCCCAGGCTTCCTCGGCGCTCTCGCAGAAGGTGAACAGCTTGAGGTCGTCGGGCGAGATCACGCCTTCGTCGGCGAGCGCGCCGAAATCGATAACCCGCTCCCAGAATTCGCGGCCGAAGAAAACGATCGGGATCGCCTTCACCTTGCCGGTCTGGATGAGGGTCAGCAATTCGAACGCTTCGTCGAACGTGCCGAAGCCGCCCGGGAAGACGGCGACGGCGCGGGCGCGCAGCAGGAAATGCATCTTGCGCAGGGCGAAATAGTGGAACTGGAAGGAGAGCGAGGGCGTCACATAGGGATTGGGCATCTGCTCGTGCGGGAGCACGATGTTGAGCCCGATCGATTCGCGCCCTTCGTCCTGCGCGCCGCGATTGGCGGCTTCCATGATCGAGGGCCCGCCCCCTGAGCAGACCACGAAATGCCGGCTGCCGTCCTCGGCGGGCTCGACCCGGCTGGCGAGCCGGGCGAGCCGGCGCGACACGTCGTAATATTTCGAATTGGCCTTGAGGCGCTCGGCGGTGCGACGCTGGCCGTCGGTCGCGGCGGCGGCGATCAGGGCGTCGGCGCTGGCCGGCTCGGGAATGCGGGCCGAGCCGTAGAAGACGAAGGTCGAGGCGATCCTGGCCTCGTCGAGCAGCAATTCGGGCTTGAGCAATTCGAGCTGGAAGCGGACCGGGCGGAGATCCTCGCGCAGCAGGAAATCCATGTCCTGGAAGGCGAGCCGGTAGGCGGGGTCGACGGTCTGCGGGCTGAGCGTGGCCTGGGCCGCGGTCTCGGCCTCCTCGCGGGCCGGCTGGAAGACGCGTTTGGGGGGTTTGGGGTCGGTCATGGGACGGCCTTAGAGCAAGCGCGCCGTCACCGGCAATAAGGGCCGCGGCCCATGTCGAAGTGGAGGTGGTTGTAGTGATAGGCGTCGGAATCGGGGGAAAGGCCGATGTTGAAGCGGCGGCAGCCGGCCTGGTGCACGGCGCGCAGGAAGCGGCGGACGCGCTCGTCATCGCCCCTCCAGCCGTCCTGGACGGTGATCCGGCGGCCGCCCTCGAGCACGAAGCCCGAGACGTCGACCGCATTGGCGAAACCGTGCTCGGAAAGCCGCGCGCCGGGCTGGCTGTTCACGCTGCGGCAGGAATAGGTGCCGAACGTCTCAATGCGGACGATCCGCGCCCGCAGCCATTGGTCCGCCGCCGGCTGCACGGCCTCGCGCGACCAGCGCGCGAACTGGCGCGCGAGCGGGCAGGTCATCGCCCGCAAATTGGCGACCGGCGTGCCGATGTTGACCAGCTGGACCGCGCCCAAAGCCGAGCAGCCCCCCGAAAAGCGCTGGTCGGGCAGAGCGCGGAAGCCGATCCCCTCGCGGGCGAGGTCGATATGGCATTGCAGCGTTTCGGGGCTGTTGCGCTCGGCGCGGGCGGGCGTGGCCGCGCGCGGCGGCTCGCGCCTTTGCTCGCCGCGCGGGATGCAGGCGGCGAGCGCCAGCATGATAAATAGGATCCCCGGCCGCATGCCGGAAGGATGCCGCGATAGCACCGCCCTTTCAAGGAGGGTTGAGCGGGGGACCCCATGCCTCTAAGCCCGTCGGCGGGCCACGCCGTCCCAACGCGGCGCGCGCTCTCTGCGAGGAGAGTTGAATCGTGACCAATAGCAGGCCGGGCACGCGCCCCGCGCGACCCTTTTTCTCTTCCGGCCCCTGCGCCAAGCCGCCGGGCTGGGCTCCCGCGAAGCTGGCGATCGGATCGCTCGGGCGCTCGCACCGCTCGAAGCTCGGCAAGGCGCGGCTCGGCCATGCGGTCGAGCTGACCCGGCATGTGCTGCGCGTCCCCCCCGGGCACCGGATCGGCATCGTGCCGGCGTCCGACACGGGCGCGGTCGAGATGGCCTTGTGGAACCTGCTCGGCGCGCGGCCCGCGACTTTGCTGGCCTGGGAGAGCTTCGGCGAAGGCTGGGTGACCGACGCCGTCAGGCAGCTGAAAATCGACGCCGAGGTGGTCCGCGCCGAATATGGCGCGCTGCCCGATCTCGCCGCGGTCGATACCGACCGGGACGTCGTCTTCACCTGGAACGGGACGACCGCGGGCGTCCGCGTGCCCGATGGCGAGTGGATCGCGGCGGACCGGGCCGGGCTCACCATTTGCGACGCCACCTCCGCGGCCTTCGCCGTGGACCTGCCCTGGGACAGGCTCGATGCCACCACCTTCTCCTGGCAGAAGGTGCTGGGCGGCGAAGGCGCGCACGGCGTGCTGATCCTCTCCCCCCGCGCGGTCGAGCGGCTCGAGAGCTACACCCCGCTTTGGCCGCTGCCCAAGATCTTCCGGCTGACGAAGAGCGGCAAGCTCAATGAGGGCATTTTCAAGGGCGAGACGATCAACACGCCCTCGATGCTCGCCGTCGAGGATTATATCTGGGCGCTCGAATGGGCCGAGCTGCAGGGCGGGCTCGACGCCCTGATCGCGCGCGCGAACGCCAATGCGGCGGCGCTCTCGGACTGGGTCGAACGCGCTCCCTGGATCGCGCATCTCGCCGCCGATCCGGCGACGCGGAGCAACACCAGCGTCTGCCTCAAATTCGCGGACGAGGGCCTCGACGACGAGTCCGGCCGCGCGCTCGCCAAAAAGATCGATTCGCTGCTCGAGATCGAAGGCGCGGCCTATGACGTCGCGGGCTATCGCGACGCGCCGCCGGGCTTGCGCATCTGGTGCGGCGCGACCGTCGACGCGGACGACATCGAGGTGCTCGGGCCCTGGCTAGACTGGGCTTTCGCGGAGGCAATGGAAACCTGACCTTGTGCTCCTGCGAAGGGCCCCCATCAAAGTAGTACTTTGATGGGACCCAAGGCAGGAGCCCAGCCTGGGTTCCCGCTTTCGCGGGAACACAATTCTGTTTCTAGGGAACAAGCGATGCCCAAAGTGCTCATCTCGGACCCGATGGATCCCCAGGCCGCCGAGATCTTCCGCGCCAGCGGGGTCGAGGCGGACGAGCGGCCCGGCCTCACCAAAGACGAGCTGAAGGCGGTCATCGGCGGCTATGACGGGCTCGCCATCCGCTCTGCCACCAAAGTGACCGCCGAGCTGCTCGACGCCGCCCCGAATTTGAAGGTGATCGGCCGCGCCGGGATCGGGGTCGACAATGTCGACATTCCGGCGGCGACCGCGCGCGGCGTCGTCGTGATGAACACGCCGTTCGGCAATTCGATCACCACCGCCGAGCATGCGGTCGCCCTGATGTTCGCGCTCGCCCGCGAGCTGCCCGCCGCGGACACCTCCACCCAGGCCGGCAAGTGGGAGAAGAACCGGTTCATGGGAGTGGAGCTGACTTCCAAGACATTGGGCCTGATCGGCTGCGGCAATATCGGCTCGATCGTCGCCGACCGAGCGCTCGGCCTCAGGATGAAGGTGGTCGCCTACGATCCGTTCCTGACGCCCGAGCGCGCCATCGAGCTCGGCGTGGAGAAGGCCGAGCTCGACCAGCTCCTCGCCCGCGCCGACTTCATCACCCTGCACACGCCCCTGACCGAGCAGACCAGGAACATCCTCAGCCGCGAGAATCTGGCGAAAACCAGGCGAGGCGTTCGCATCGTCAATTGCGCGCGGGGCGGCCTGATCGACGAGGCGGCCCTGAGGGAGGCGCTGGACAGCGGCCATGTCGCCGGAGCCGCATTGGACGTGTTCACTCAGGAGCCGGCCACGGACAACCCCCTGTTCGGCGCGCCGGGGCTGGTGGCGACGCCGCATCTGGGCGCCTCGACCACCGAGGCGCAGGCCAAGGTCGCGGTCCAGGTCGCCGAGCAGATGGCCGATTTCCTGGTCCGCGGCGGAGTCACCAACGCGCTCAACATGCCCTCGCTGACCGCCGAGGAGGCGCCGAGGCTCAGGCCCTATATGGAGCTGGCCGAGCGGCTCGGCAGCCTGGTCGGCCAGGTCGAGGGGATCAGGATCGAGGGCGTCGCGGTCGAGGTCGAGGGCGCGGCGGCGCAGCTGAACCAGAAGCCGATCACGGGCGCGGTGCTGGCCGGGCTGATGCGGGTCTATTCCGACACGGTCAACATGGTGAACGCGCCCTTCCTCGCCAAGGAGCGGGGCCTCGACGTGCGCGAGATCCGCCACGACCGCGAAGGCGACTACCACACTCTGGTGCGCGTCACCGTCGCCACGCCGGATGGGCCGCGCTCGGTCGCCGGCACATTGTTCGGCAATTCGGCGCCGAGGCTGGTCGACATGTTCGGCATCGCCATCGAGGCGGAGCTGGCCGGCGAGATGATCTATATCGTCAACGAGGACGCGCCCGGCTTCATCGGCCGGCTCGGCACCACATTGGGCGAGGCCAGGGTCAATATCGCCACCTTCCACCTCGGCCGGCGCGAGGCCGGCGGCGAAGCGGTGGCCCTGGTTTCGGTCGACGGCCATATCGATGCGGAACTGGTAAGCCGGCTCGAAGCTTTACCCGGAGTGAAAAGGGTGAAGCCGCTGCGCTTCTAGATATGGGGAGGACGACATTGCGATTCGCCGCGCTGGCCTTCATCTTTCTGGCCGTGGCCGCGCCCGCGTCGGCGCAGCGCGAGCCCGAATGGCGCATCGCGCCCGAGCAGGACGTGCTGCTCCACCCGTTCGAATATGAGCCAAGGGTGATCCGGCTGGAGGCGGGGAGGCCGGTGAAGCTCCATTTCGTCAACAATGGCCGCGCCACCCTGAGCTTCAGCGCGCCCGCCTTTTTCCGCGCCGCGCGGGTGAGGGCGCGCGATGCGCGCGGCATCGCCGGCGGATGGCTTCGGCTGGCGCCCGGCGAGCGGCGGACGGTCGCGCTGGTGCCGGCGCCGGGCCGCTATCGCGCGCGCAGCGCGAACCTCAGCCATCGGCTGCGCGGGATGAGCGCCCAGATCATCGTCGAATGAGGCCTTGCGCGACGTAGCTGTGTTACTATATTAATACACAGGAGGACGGGACATGGCCGGAAATTTCAGGATTCCCAAGCGCGTCGGCGCGGTGAAGCTGCCCAAGAAGGTCCGCAAGAAAGCCAGGAAGGCGATCAAGGCGGCGGCCAATCCGTTCGTCCGCGATTTCGCGACGGCGGCGATGGCCGCGGCCGGCCGGGCGCGGCGCGAGGGCCGGGGCGCCGGCCAAAGCAACAGCGGCAACAGCCGGGAGGAGCATGTCATGCGCCACGAAACACGGATCAACATCGAAGCATCGAAGGTCGCCGAGGCATTCCGCGCGGCGGCGGTGGACGGCTTCCGCCGCTTCCTCGAGGGCCTGGAGGAGGGCCTCAAGAAGGCCCGGACCGGCGAGACGGACGACCCGCAGCCGGACCCGCGGGCAAAACCCAAAGCCAAGTCCAGAGCCGCGGCGAAAGCCAAGCCGAAGGCCAAGGCGGCCGCCAAGCCGAAGGCGAAAGCGGCCGCGAAGCCGAAGGCGGCGCCGAAGCCGAAGCCTAAGAAGGCCCGCCCTGGCGCGGCGAAACCCGCACGCCCCGCTCCGTCGGCCTAGGCCCGCCCCTCAGCTGGCCGCGGATCGCCCCGGCGGGGTGGTCCGCATTGTGGACGTTCACGTAGAAATCGAACCCGCGCATCGCGATCTCGCGGGCGAGTCCGGGGTCGATCGTGGCGCAGCTTTGGCTTCGGCCGGCCGCATCGGGCGTGGTCAGCGTGACGACCGGCGGCCCGGCGACCCCGGCGGCGCCGCGGTGGATATGAGCGGCGGTCGCGGGCGCGATGCCGCGCGCGTAGAGGTTCCAGCAGATCTGGCTCGCGCTCGGCGTGACCCGGAGCTCGACCGTGCCGCTGCCGTCGGGATCGCCCGGGCCCGGGACCTCCTGGACCCCGGTCATGGTCACCGCCAAGTCCGCGCGCCGGTTGCCCGGCCCGGCCGAGGCGCAGGCGCCCAGAACCAGCAAAGCGGCCGTGCCCGCCAGGATGTCCCGACCTCTCATCTTATGTCTCCTCATGATCCTTGCTCACTCCAGCGCGTGAGCAGCGTATTGGCAATGGCAAAAGGCGGCGGCGCGACGAAAGGCGCGTCCGGCGCGCCGGCCAGCGCGGCGAGCACCCCGGCGCGATCGACCCAGAAGCCGTCCTCGAGCTCGGCCGGATCGAGCCTCAGCGCGTCCGATTCGGCGTGCGCGAGGCAGGCGATCATCAGCGAGCCGGGGAAAGGCCAGGGCTGGCTCGCCACATAGCGCACGTCGCGGACGGAAACGCCCGCTTCCTCCATCAGCTCGCGCGCCACCGCCTCCTCGATCGATTCGCCGGGCTCGACGAAGCCGGCCAGCGCCGAATAGCGGCCGGGCGGATATTGGGGCTGGCGCGCGACCAGCACGCGCCCGTCATGCTCGGCGAGCATGATCACGACAGGATCGACGCGCGGGAAATGCTCGGCGCCGCAGCCCGGGCATTTGCGGCCCCAGCCGGCGCGGTAATGTTCGGTCGCAATCCCGCAAATGCCGCAGAAACGGTGCCGGTTGTGCCATTCGTTCAGGGATCGCGCCGCGCCCCAGATGGCGGCGTCCTGGGGGCTCATCAAGGCGAGCAGCCGGAACACCGACCAGGCGCGCTGGCCGAGCGATTCGAGGCTGAGCAGGGGCGCGAACAATGGTGTGTCGCCCTCGAGTCCGAGAAACAGATATTCGCCCTCCACCCCGGCAAGCGCCGACCAGGCGAGGCGGCCTTCCCCATCCAGGACCGGATCGAGCGTCTCGAGCCTGAGCAGCCGCGCGTCGCCATTGGCCATCGTCGCGGCGATCCGCTCGGGATCGAGCCGCAGATGGTCGGCGCGGTCGAGGCCGGCCCCGGTGAAGCCTGGAGCGCCCATTCCGGTCAGGGCCCCGCGGCAGCGAGGACCATCTGCGCGAAAGCGTCGACCTCCTCTGTGGTCCGATGGCCCGGCTGACCGAACCGGCGGAAGATCCCCGAATGGCTGTCGTCGACGGGCGTCACCACGACGGCGGAACGCCCGTTCGTAAGCGCTTGTGCGAACGACCTGGACTGGGCGGTGGAATCGGCGCGGCGCGAGCTGTGGATGATCATGAAGCTGGGCGCATTGGGCGCCGCGGCATGGGTGACGGGCGAGAGGCGACGCTGGGCCGGCTCATCGCTGCCGAAGGCGTTGACGTACATTCGCCTGAGCAACGGCCCCGCGTCGGCAATCTGGCGCGGCACGTCGTAGCCGGCGCCGTCGAGCAGGATGACGCCGTCGATCGTGCCCACCGCAAGACGATGCCGGGCGAGATAGCGGGGATCGGTGCCGACCAAAGCCGCGAGGTGGGCGCCGGCGCTGTGGCCGATGAGGATCATTCGGCGGGCGTCGACTCGGAGGGCCGCGGCGTCCCTCGCCAGGCTGGCCAGCGCCGCGGCGACGTCCTCGGCCTGCTGCTCGACCGTCGCGTTCGGCACCAGCCGGTAGTTGATGGATGCGAACGCATAGCCTTGGGCGTGGAAATGCGCCGCCATATGCGCGGCGGCGCGCTTGTCGCCGAAGCTCCAGGCCCCGCCATGGACGAACAGGACGAGCGCGGCACCCCGCCGCTCGGCGGGGGTGAAATCGAGCCGCTGGCGCGGGTCGGCGCCGTAGGCGCGCTCCGTCGTCTGCGCCAAAGCCGGGGCCGTGAACACGAACAGCAGGGCGAGAATCGCGAACCTCATGCCGCTTCCCGCCATGCGGCGCCCCTTTCGGCAAGCTTCGCGAACAAGGTCGGCAGGCCCGCCTCGCCGATCCGCGCCACCGGCCACCAGGTCCCCTCCGGCCGAGTCGCAGTTTCCGCGCACCGCAACTGCATGGTGAGCGCGAAATGGGTGAAGACGTGGTCGACCGCGCCGGCGTCGCGCCATGGCGCCTCGGCGGGCGCGTCGGTCGGCAGCGCCAGCATGCCGCCAAGCAGGCCCTTTGCCGGCCGCCGCACGAGCAGCACCTCGCCCTCATGTTCGAGCCAATAGGCGACGCCTTCGCGGCGGGGCCTCGCGGCTTTGGGCGCCCTGACCGGATAGCGTTCCGCCTCGCCCGTCAGGAAGGCGGCGCAATGCGCGCTCAGCGGGCAGCGGCCGCAGGCCGGGTTGCGGGGCGTGCAGACGGTGGCCCCCAGGTCCATCATCGCCTGGGCGAAGTCGCCGGCATTTTCGTCCGGAGTCATGGCGTCGGCGAGCGCGCGGATGCGGGCGCGGGCCTGCGGGAGCGGCGCCTCGATCGCGTGGAGGCGCGCGATCACCCGCTCGACATTGCCGTCCACCACCACCGCGCGCCGGCCAAAGGCGATGGCGGCGATTGCGGCGGCGGTATAGGCGCCGATGCCGGGCAGCTTGCGAAGCTCCGCCTCCTCGTCGGGAAACCGGCCGCCATGCCCGCCGGTGACCGCGCGGGCGCAGGCGATGAGGTTGCGGGCGCGGGCGTAATAGCCGAGCCCCGCCCAGGCGGCCATCACCTCGTCATGCGGCGCCGCCGCCAACGCCTGGACCGTTGGCCAGCGGCGGGTGAACGCTTCGAAATAGGGCTTCACCGCTGCGACCGTGGTCTGCTGCAGCATCACTTCGGAGAGCCACACCCGATAGGGGTCCGGCTGAGCGCCGCCTTGCGCCCGCCACGGCAGCGCGCGCTTATCCACAACATACCAACACAAAAGCGCTTGCCGAGCATCGACGGGCATGGCCCGCCTATGCCATGCTCCGCCCGAGAGTGGAAAGCAAAGTGACGAAACCCATCGCTACCAGGCGAAAAGTCGCGGCGGAGCCGGCGCGGTCGAAGCGCGCGCGCGCCGTTTCGGACCTGATCGCCGCGGCCGGCGGCGCCGCCTTCCGCCGCTTCGGCTTCGTCCAATCCTCGATCGTCAGCCGCTGGAAGGAGATCGTCGGCGTTCGCTACGCCGCCGTCTCCTCGCCCGAATCGATCCGGTTCCCGCCGGGCAGGAAGAGCGGCGGCGTGCTCACTTTGGTCGTCGAGGGCGCGCACGCGCCGATGATGCAGCATGTCGCGCCCGCCATCCAGGAGCGGGTGAACGCCTTTTTCGGCTATCCCGCGGTCGAGCGCATCGCCATCCGGCAAGGCGTGGTTCAGGCGGAAAAGGCGAAGGCGCGGGCCGCTCCGCCGTCGCTGAGGCCGATACCGGCCGAATTGGGGGATTCCTTGCGCGAAGTGGCCGATCCCGAATTGCGAGCCTGCCTTGAATCGCTTGCGCGCGGGCTTTCCGATGGCGATGGAGCGCCCTTGGTGACGACGATCCCGGTCGTCGGCCGGATTGGTGGAGACAAGAAGAGATGAATGGACGGACCAGCTTAAGCGCGATCGCGCTCGTTCTCGCCCTCGCCGCATGCGGCGGCGGCGGCAACAACATCGCCGGCGAGGCGGCCAACCTGGCCGCGCCGCTGCCCCAGATCGCCGCGCCCAACAATGGCGACTGGCGCGAGGTGGTGACGCAGACCGAGAACGGCTTCCTGATGGGCAACCCCCAGGCGCCGGTGCGGCTCGTCGAATATGCCTCGCTCGCCTGCCCGCACTGCAAGGATTTTTCGGAGCAGGGGACGCCCGCCTTGCGCGACAATTATGTCCGCTCGGGCCAGGTCAGCTGGGAGTTCCGGCACTTCCTCCTGAACGCGCCCGACGTCTCCTTCACCGTGCTCGCGCGCTGCCAGCCGCCGGCCGCCTTCTTCCGCACCATCGAGCAGATGTTCGCTCAGCAATCCGAATTCTTCGCCGCGATCGATGAGGCGGAAAGCCAGCGGATCGGCGCGATGCCGCCCGAGCAGCAGGCCGAGCCGCTCGCCCGGGCGATGGACCTCGACACCTTCTTCGCCCGGCGCGGAATGCCCGAGGCGCGGTTCAGCCAGTGCCTGAGCGACCGGGCGAACATCCAGGCCGTCACCGACATGACCAGCCGGGCGGCGGCGCCGGGCCCGAACCAGGTCACCGGCACGCCGACCTTCTTCATCAACGACGAGAAGCAGGACGCCACGATCGGCAGCTGGGCGACGCTGGAGCCGCTGCTCCGCGCGGCGCTGGGGCGTTGAGATGAGGGGGCGTATCTTCGTTGCCGCGCTCGCCGCCGCCGCCGTCGCCCTTCCGGCCGCCATCGCCTCCGCCCAACGGGACACCAGGGAGCAAAGGGGCGGGGAGAGAAGGAGCGACGGCCCCGACCGGCGCGACTGGACCACCACCGTCGTTCGCACCCCCGAAGGCGGATTCAGGATGGGCGATCCGCGCGCTCCGGTGAAATTGATCGAATATGTCTCGCTCACCTGTCCGCATTGCGCCGAGTTCGCGGCGCAAGGCGGTGAGCGGCTGTTCCAGCAATATGTGCGCACCGGCCGGGTAAGCGTCGAATATCGCAACTTCACGCTCAACGGCTACGATCTCGCCGCCGCTTTCGTCAGCCGCTGCGCCGCCCCGCGCGAATATTTCAACATGACCCACTATCTGCTCGGCCACCAGCGGGAGTGGATGGGGCGGATGCAGGGCCTGACCGACGCCCAGCGCAATGAGCTGCGCGCGCTGTCACCGATCCAGGCAATGCAGCGGATCGTCCAGATGCTCGGGCTCGACGCGATCGCCTCTCGGCACGGCGTTTCCGCGGCGCGGCAGCGGACCTGTCTCGCCGACCAGGCCGGCCTCAACCAGATCGAGCAGATGATGCAGGCCGCGCGGACCCAGCACAACGTCGCCGGGACGCCGACCTTCCTCATCAACGGCACGGTGGTCCCGGGTCACAGCTGGGCGGAGATCGAGCCGCTGCTGCGCGGCCGCTAGCAGGGAGGGCCGGAGAACGACGTGCGGGTAAGGAAGCTCAAACTCTCCGGCTTCAAGAGCTTCGTCGAGCCCGCCGAGCTGCGCGTCGAGGACGGGCTCACCGGCCTCGTCGGGCCGAACGGCTGCGGCAAATCGAACGTGCTCGAAGCGATCCGCTGGGTGATGGGCGAGAGCTCCCCCAAGTCGATGCGCGGGGCGGGGATGGACGACGTCATCTTCGCCGGCACCGCATTGAGGCCCGCGCGCGACTTCGCCGAAGTGACGCTTTTGGTCGAGCGCCGGGAAGGCGATGCGACCGGCGACGTCGAGGTCGCGCCTTTGGGCGAGGTCGAGGTCACCCGGCGGATCGAGCGCGGCGCGGGCTCGGCCTATCGGGTGAACGGACGCGACGTGCGCCAGAAGGACGTCGCCTTGCTCTTCGCCGACGCGGCGACGGGCGCGCATTCGCCGGCTCTGGTCAGCCAGGGCAAGATCAGCGCGGTGATCGCGGCCAAGCCGACCGAGCGGCGGCTGATGCTCGAGGAGGCGGCGGGGATCGCGGGCCTCCACGTCCGCCGCAAGGACGCCGAGCAGAAGCTGCGCGCCACCGAGGCGAATTTGATCCGCCTCGACGAGATCCTCGCCGACATGGAGCTGCGCGGCCTGGCGCTGAGGCGGCAGGCCAAGGCGGCCGAACGCTACCGCAAGCTGACCGACCAGATCAGGATCGCCGAGGCGCGGCTCATTTTCGCGCGCTGGCGCGAGGCGGCGCAAGCCGCCGAGGCGGCGCGCGGCGAGGCCGAGGCGGCGGAAGCGGCGGTCGGCCTGGCCGCCGAGGCCCAGCGCGCGGCGGCGGCTTATCAGAACGAAGCGGCCGCGACGCTGGCGCAGCTGCGCAAGGCGGCCGAAGTGGCGCGCGAGCAGGCCTCGGCGCTCGGCCACAAGCTCGCCGCTTTGCGCGCCGAGCGCGACGGCGTCCGCCGCCGCATCGCCGAACTGGACGAGCGCCGCCGCACGCTGGCCGCCGACCGGGCGCGCGAGGAATCGCTTCGCGCCGACGCCGCCGCCGCCATCGCCCGGCTCGAAGAGGAGCTCGGCGCCATCGCCCAGCGCCTCGCCGAGGCGGAAGAAAGCCGCGGCACGATCGACGTCCGGACCGTCGAGCATGAGGACCGGGCGCGCGCCGCCGAGACCGGGCTCGGCAAGGCGCGCGCCGTCCAGGCGGCCGAGCAGGCCGAGGCGCGGGTCGCCGGCGCCGCGCTCGAAGCCGCCCGGGCGAAGAGCGAGCGCGCCGGAGCGGAAGCGGCGCGGATCGGCGAGCAGATGGCGGGCCTTGGCGGCGATTCGGACCTGATCGAGACGCTCGGCGCCGCGCGCGCCCGGCGCGAGCAGGCCGAGGCCGCGCTGCAACGAGCCGGCGAAGCGATCGCCACGGCGGAAGCGGCGCGCCGGCAGGCCGCCGCCGCGCGCGACGCCGCCGAAAGCGAGGCCGCCTCGGCCCGCGCCGCTCTGTCGGCGCTGCAATCGGAGGCGCGGTCGCTGCTGAAGGCGGTCGAAGGGGCCAGCGGCGACCGCGCGATCAACCATATCAAGGCAGCGCCGGGCTATGAGCATGCCTTGGCCGCCGCCTTGGGCGAGGACCTTGACGCCAGCCTCACGGGCGACGGGCCGCGCCGCTGGGCGGGCGCCGCGCCGCAGCCCGGCGATCCCGCTCTGCCGGCGGGCACCGTGCCGCTCGCCGACTTTGTCGAGGCGCCCGCCGCCTTGCTCCGCCGACTGCAGCAGATCGCGGTGGCACAGGAGGATGACGGCGTTGCCTTGGCAGTGGGCCAGCGGCTGGTCACCGTGGACGGGCGGCTGAGGCGCTGGGACGGCTATGTCGCGTCGGGGCTGGGCGCCGCCGCGGCCGAGCGCCTGATTCGCGTCAACCGGCTCGCCGAGATCGAGACGGCCATGCCGGGCGCTTCGGCGTCGCTCCAGACGGCCGAGCGGCGCACCGCCGAGGCCGAGGCCGCGCTCAAGGCCGCCCGCGACGCCGCCGACGCCGGCCGGGTCGCGGAAGCAGAGGCGGGAGCCGCGATCCGCGAGGCCGGCCGCGAGGAGGACTCGGCGACGGTCGAGATCGAGCGGCTCGAGCTGAGGCGCACGGGCCTTGGCGAGCGCGCCGCGCTTGCGGAGGCCGATTTGGCGGAGGCGAAGCGCACTCTGGTCGAGGCCGAAGCGGTCGCCGCCGCTTTGCCCGACGCCGAAGCAACCGAAACGCGCGTCGCCGCGCTTCGCGGCCTGGCCGAGGAGGCGCAGGCGGCCCTGGCCGAGATCCGCGCCGAAGCGGCGACCTACGCCCAGGCGGTCAGCGCCGGCAAGCAGCGCGCCGAAGCCGCGCGCAAGGAGCAGGCCGACTGGCGGATGCGCGCCGCCGAGGCCGAAAAGCGCCACGCCGAATTCGGCCGCCGCACCGCCGAGGCCGAGGAGGAGGCGCGCCGGCTCGCCGAAGCGCCGGATACGCTGGACGCCGAAATCGAAAGGCTGACCGGCGAGTCCGTCGCCGCGTCCGAAGCCGCCGAGGCGGCCGCGGCGCACGAGCGCGCCGGCGAAGAGACGCTGAAAGCGACCGAGGCGAAGCTGGCCGAAGCGGGCGAGGCCCAGGCTTCGGCGCGCGAAGCCCGCGCCGGCGCCGCCGCCCGCGCCGAGGCGCAGGACGCCCGCCGCACCGAAATGGCGCGCATCTCCGGCGAGAAGTTCGATTGCCCGCCGCCGCTCCTGCCCGAGAGGATCGGCTTCAAGCCCGAAGCCATCGACGACGTCGCAATCGAATCCTCCCGGCTCGACCGCCAGACCCAGGAGCGCGAGCGGATCGGCCCGGTCAATCTGGTCGCCGAAGCCGAACTGAACGAGATCGAGGAGAGCCGGATCGCCTCCCAGGCCGAGCGCGAGGAGCTGGGCGTCGCCATCCACCGCCTGCGCGGTTCGATCGGCAGCCTGAACCGTGAGGGCCGCGCCCGCCTGCTCGCCGCCTTCCAGGACGTCGACCGCCATTTCCGCAGCCTGTTCACCACTTTGTTCGAAGGCGGCCAGGCGCATCTCGAGCTGGTCGAGTCGGACGATCCGCTCGAGGCCGGGCTCGAGATCATGGCCCAGCCGCCGGGCAAGAGGCTCTCGACCCTCACCTTGCTGTCGGGCGGCGAGCAGGCGCTGACCGCGATCGCGCTCATCTTCGCCCTGTTCCTCACCAATCCGGCGCCTATCTGCGTCCTGGACGAGGTCGACGCGCCCTTGGACGACGCCAATATCGAGCGCTTCTGCGACCTCCTCGACCGGATGACCGCCGAGACCGAGACGCGCTACATGATCGTCACCCACAATGCGGTGACGATGAGCCGAATGCACCGCCTGTTCGGCGTCACCATGGTCGAAAAGGGCGTGTCGCGGCTGGTCAGCGTCGATCTCGGCGGGGCGGAGCGCCTGCTGGCGGCGGAGTGACCTAATCCCCTCCCCCTGAGGGGGAGGATAGGGTGGGGGTTTACGGAGTTGGAGATGAGTCTCGGCGGCCGTACCCCCTCACTCCAACCCTCTCCCCATGGGAGAGGGGGCTGCAGCGCGATCACGAGGAGATAGCAACGTGGACCCCATCAGCGTCGCCTTCCTCGTCTACCCCGACGTCACCCAGCTCGATTTCGCCGGCCCCGCCCAATTCCTCTCCCGGCTCGGCAAGGCCAAGGTCGACTATGTCTGGAAAAGCCTCGATCCGGTGCCCACCGACGCCGGCTTCTCGATCGTCCCCACCGCGACGTTCGACGACGTGGAAGCCGCCGACATCCTGTGCGTCCCCGGCGGCATCAGCTGCGTCGAGGTGATGGAGGACGAGGAAGCGCTCGCCTGGGTGCGACGCGTGGGCGGCGGCGCCCAATGGGTGACCAGCGTGTGCACCGGATCGCTGATCCTCGGCGCCGCGGGCCTGCTCGACGGCTATCGCGCCGCCTGCCACTGGGCCTGGCGCGACCATCTTGGCCTGTTCGGCGCCGAGCCCGTAGCCGAGCGAGTCGTCTTCGACCGCAACCGCGTCACCGGCGGTGGCGTCACCGCGGGCATCGACTTCGCGCTCGCTTTGACGGCGGCGGTGCGCGGCGAGGCCCATGCGCGCCTCGTCCAGCTCGCGCTCGAATACGACCCGGCTCCGCCCTTCGACTCCGGCAGCCCCGAGCGCGCCGGCCTGGAGCTGCTGGAGACCTACCGGCGGCGGATGGAGACGATGGCCCCTGGCCGGGACGAGCGGATCAGGGCGGTCGCGGGGCGCCAATTCCCTCCCCCTCAGGGGGAGGGTATAGCCTAATCCCCTCCCCCTGAGGGGGAGGGTAGGGTGGGGGTTTACGGAGTTGGAGATGGTTCTCGGTCGCCGTACCCCCTCACCCCAACCCTCTCCCCATGGGAGAGGGAGATTGTGGCCATGACTGACACAATGCGCTTCATTCCCCCGCACCCGCCGCGCGGCACGGGGTCCGTCCCGGTCTGGCGCGGCTTCGTCGGCGAACGGGCGCGGATCGCGGTCTACGGATGGTCGGAGCGGGCGTTCAGCCTCCCGTCCATGCGGCGCAAGGTGTTCGGCTACACCATCCACATCCCCCTGGAGCCCGACGCGGTGCAGCGGGTGCTGCTCGACAATGCCGCGAATTACGTGAAGCCCGACATGGTCAAGAAGCTGCTGAAGCCGACCATCGGGCGCGGCCTGCTCTCTTCGGACGGGGCGCTGTGGCGCGATCAGCGCAGGATCGTCGCCGCCAATTTCGCGCCCGCGGCGATCGACGCTTTGATCCCGGTCTTCGCGGCGGCGGCGCGGCGGGCGATGGCGCGCTGGACAGGCGGGCCTGAGGACATGGCGGCCGAAGCGACCGCGACGACCATGGGGATCATCGCCGACGCCCTGTTCGCGGGCGATCCCCGGCTCACCACCCGGGCGGCGATGGACCATATCAGCGCCGCGCTCGAAGGCGTCAGCGAGGCGCGCCTCCAGGTCCTGCTCGGCGTGCCGCTGATGCCGTGGAGCCTCAGGGGCAGACGCGCGCGGCGCGGGCAGATCTTCCTGCGCGAGACCTTGTCCCAGGTGGTGCGCGACAGGCTACCGGACGGCGGCCCCGAGGACTTTCTGGGCGGGCTGATCCGGGCGCTGAACGGGCGGTTCGAGCCCGAAGAGGCGCTGGCGCTCGCTGTCGACAATGCCGCCACCTTCTACCTCGCCGGCCACGAGACGACGGCGAACGCGATCACCTGGACCTTGTATCTGCTCTCCGAGCAGCCCGATTTGCAGGCCGAGGCGGCGGCGGAGGCGAGGGCCGCCCTTGCCGAAGGGGAGGACGATGCCGGCCTCCCCGAGCGGCTGCCGCTGCTGCGCCGGATCCTCGAGGAGAGCATGCGCATCTACCCGCCGGTGCCGCGCTTCGACCGGCAGGCGCTCGCCGCCGACCGACTCGGCGAGGCGGAGGTTATGGCGGGCGACATCGTCTCGATCTGGCCCTGGCTGATCCACCGCCACCGCGCCTTGTGGGACGATCCCGACGCTTTCGATCCCGAGCGCTGGCGTCCGGACGCCAAGGCCGGCCGGCACCGCTTCCAATATATCCCGTTCGGCGGCGGCCCGCGCCTGTGCGTCGGCGCCCGCTTCGCCACGATCGAGGCGCTGACCGTGCTCGCGCACTGGCTGGGGGAGCGGAGGTTCGCGCCGACGCCGGGCCGCGAGGTGCGGCTGTCGGGGATGGTGACCTTGCGGCCCGCGGGTGGTTTGCCGCTGGTGCTCCACAAGAAAGTCATCCCGGCGTAGGCCGGGACCCACGAACTCCGCTCTCGAAGCCGATCGCCAGCCATCGCGTTCATAGATCCCGGCCTACGCCGGGATGACTCCTATTATTTCGGCCCGACGCCGCGATCCATCCAGCCGGGACACGACCAACATTGCTATTGAGAATAATTCTCAACAGCATTAGACCCGCCTCACCGATCAAAAAGGGCTTGTTGATGTTGGTGCGTTCGATTTCCCTCCTCGCTCTCACCTGCGCGCTGGCGGCGCCGGCATTCGCCGCGAAAGACGAGGCGGCGGAAGCGCCGGGGCCGGCGCTCGACAGCGATGATCAGGGCGGGACGGCCAGTTCGGGCGGCGTCATCGTCGTCACCGGGACGCGCGACGATTACGGCGCCGATTCGACCGCCACCGCCACCCGCACCGACACGCCGCTGCGCGACGTCCCCCAGGCGGTGACCATCGTCACCGAGCGGCGGATCGAGGACCAGGCGATGCGCTCGATCGGCGACGTGCTGCGCACCGTCCCCGGCACGATGATCGGCCAGGGCGAGGGCCATCGCGACCAGGTCACGATCCGCGGCAACAACAGCACCGCGGATTTCTTCGTCGACGGCCTGCGCGACGACATCCAATATTACCGGCCGCTCTACAATCTTCAGCGGGTCGAGGTGCTGCGCGGCCCCAATGCGATGATCTTCGGCCGCGGCGGGGGCGGCGGCGTCATCAACCGCGTCACCAAGGTGCCCATGTTCGTGCCCTCGTTCGGCGCATCCGGCGCGCTCGACAGCCATGGCGCCTGGTCGATCGACGCCGATCTGAACCAGCCGCTCTCAGCATCGGTCGGCGCGCGCCTGAACGCGGTCTATGAGGAGTTCGCCAGCCATCGCGACGTCTATGAAGGGCGCCTGATCGCCGCCAATCCCGCGCTCCGCTTCCTGCCCGGCTCGGAAACCGGCATCGGCCTTTCCTACGAATATGTGGACGACGAGCGGGTCGTCGACCGCGGCATTCCTTCCGAGAATGGCCGACCGCTCAGCGGCTTCCGCGACACTTTCTTCGGCGCCCCGGGCGTCAACGAGATGGACTTTGCCGGCCATATCGTCCGCGGCACGGTCGAGCATCGCTTCACGCCCGGCCTCACCCTGGTCAGCCGGCTGCTCTACGCCGATTACGACAAGGCCTATCGCAACGCCTTCGCCGCGACCGCGGTCACGACCAATGCGCAAGGCCTGCGCCAGCTCGGCATCGAGGCCTATTTCGACGCCTTCCAGCGCGACAATCTGTTCAGCCAGACCGACCTGGTCTGGACTCTCGCCACCGGCCCCGCCAGCCACACCTTGCTCGCCGGCTTCGAATATGGCCGCCAGAACAGCGCCAACCAGCGCGTCAACGGCTTCTTCGATTCGGGCGTTCCGACGACGCAAGGCGGGCGCCGCACGACCGTCAACCTGACCGACCCGATGATCATCCCGGCGATCACGTTCCGCGCCGGCACAGGCCAGCGTTCCACGGTCAGCGATGCGGACATCGTCGCCTTCTACGTTCAGGACCAGGTCGAGATCGGCCCGGTCGAGCTGATCGCCGGCCTGCGCTACGACCGCTTCGCGCTTCAGGTCTCGGATCTGTTCGCGGGCACGACCTTCGAGCGTATTGACAATCTGTGGTCGCCCCGGCTCGGCCTGATCTTCCACCCCGCCCCGCCGGTCTCGCTCTATGCGAGCTACAGCCGCTCCTACCTCCCGCAGTCGGGCGACCAGTTCAACGCGCTCGACCTCAGCCTGGCGGCGCTCGAGCCGGAGCGGTTCGACAATTACGAAATCGGCGCGAAGTGGGAGCCGCGGTCCGGACTGCTCCTCGCCGCGTCCCTCTACCGGCTCGACCGCACCAACAGCCGCGCCGCCGGGCCCAATCCCGGCCAAGTCGTGCTGACCGGGGAGCAGCGCAGCCGCGGGCTCGAGCTGGAAGCCGCGGGCCGGATCCGCCGCAGCTGGCAGATCAGCCTCGCTTATGCCCTGCAGGACGCAAAGATCCGGCGGACCACCAGCGCCGCGCCGGCCGGCCGCGACGTGGCGCAGGTCCCCAGGCACCAGCTTTCGCTCTGGACCCGCTACGATTTCAGCCGGGCGATCGGCGCCGGGCTCGGCCTTCACCACCAGTCGCGAAGCTTCGCCTCGATCGGCAACGCGGTCGTCCTCCCCGCCTACAGCCGGGTCGACGCCGCTCTGTTCGTCCGGCTGGCCGAAGGCGTCGACGCGCAGCTCAATGTCGAAAATCTGCTCGACCAGGCCTATTTCCCGACCGCGCATAACGACAACAACATCACCACCGGCGCGCCGATCACGGCGCGCGGCACATTGCGCTTCCGCTTCTGAGCTTGGCCTTGCTAGGAAAGCCCGTGCCGACGCCGCTGCGCTCCCTCCAGAACGGCAAGCCCCTGCATTGGGCGCTGCTGGCCGTGCCGGCGGCCCACATCGTCTATCGCTACTTCAGCGAGGATGTGTTGCCGGACGACCTGGTCGGGCCCAGCGGCGAGTGGGCGGCGCGGCTGATCGTCCTCGCCTTGATGCTGACGCCGCTCTCGATCCTGCTGCCGCGCGCGCGGGCGATCGGCTGGCTCGTTCGCCGCCGCCGAGCCTTCGGGGTCGCGGCCTTTTGCTACGCCTTGCTCCATCTGGCCCTCTATGCAGCCGAGATGGAGAGCGTGCGAAACGTCCTGGCCGAGCTCCCCTTGCCCGGCATCTGGACCGGATGGGCCGCCCTGCTGCTCATGCTTCCGCTCGCCCTAACCAGCAACGACTCCTCGATGCGCGCGCTGAAGCGCGGCTGGAAGAAGCTGCACCGGCTCGCTTATCCGGCCGCCCTGCTCGTCCTGGTCCACTGGATCGTCGTTCACAACGCGCTCATCGAGGCGCTGATAACGTTCGCCCCGCTCGCCTTGCTCGAAAGCTGGCGGCTCGCCCGCCTGTTCGGGCCGGGCCGATCCCGAATTTCACCCGCCTGACCGAAGGAAAGACCATGAAGACCCACTTGTCCCTCCTCGCCGCCGCCTGCGGCTTCGCCGCGCTCGCCGCCGCGCCCGCTTCCGCCACCGGCCGGATGACCTGCAACGCCGGCCCGCAATCGGGCTGGCGCACCCAGGCGCAGCTGGTCGAGAGGCTTACCCGCCAGGGCTGGCAGGTCCGCCGCGCCAAGGTCGACGGCGGATGCTACGAGGTCTACGGCACGACGCCGCAGGGCGACCGGGTCGAGGCCTATTTCCACCCGGTCACGCTCCGGCAGCTGCTCGTCTCCCGCCGCGGCCGGGTGATCTTCCGCGCCCGCGGGCACTGATATTTCTCAGCGCGTGAGGAATTCCCTGAGCTCGCGCTGGAAGGCCTCGGGCTGGTCGAACATGATGAAGTGGTAGGAATCCGGAATGCGGCGGACGACCGCGCCGGGCCGGCCCGCATAGGACAGCTGATAATATTGGGCCATCTGCGCCTCGGTGATCGGCGCGCCCGGCGGGTGCACCCAGAGCACCGTCAGCGGCACGTCGATGCGGGCGAGATCGGGCCGAAGGTCCGTGACGATGAGATCGTAAAAGCCCTGCGCCGACGCCGCGGGGTCGCTGGCCAGCGACTGCTCGACCACCCCGCCGCGCAGGCTCTCGGTCTTCACCATGGTGGCGATCATGCCGGTGATCTGCTGCCGGCGCGTCTCGGCCGGCATCGCGCTCATGCCGCTGCGCATCTGCTCGGCGACCGGGCGCAGGCTCTCGGGCGTGGCGCCGGGCCCGCCGAACATCGCGCCCAGAAACGGCATCATATCGACCACCATCACCTTCGAGACCAGGCCGGGATTGCGCCCCGCGACGATCATCGCCCAGCTGCCGCCCATCGAATGGCCGACGATCGCCGGGCGGGCGAGCCGGGCGTCGCGAATGTAGCGGGCGATCTCGCCGGCAACCGGCTCGAGGACCGGCCCTCGCGCATTGGCGCCCGCGGGCCGGCCGGCGAAGCCCGAAACGTGGACGATATGGTAGCGATAGCCCGGCACCGCCGCGATCGTGCTCCTCCACACGTCGGGATGGGAGCTCAGGCCCGGGATCAGGACCACGTCCGGCCCCGAGCCGGTGACGGTGACGCCGATCCGCTCGCTGGAAAAGGCGGGCGGCGGCGGCACCGTGGCGCAGGACGCGGCAAGCGGGGCGAGCAGCAGAAAGGCGAGGAAACGAAGCATGAGGGGACTCCTAATCCTCCCCCGGATTTCCCGGGGGAGGGGGACCATGCGTAGCATGGTGGAGGGGCATCTTCCCAGTGGGGGATTGAGCAGCAGAATCGCCCCTCCACCATGAGCAGGTACGCAGTGCCCCGCACTGCGTAGCCCTGTCCGGGGGACAGGGCGACCTGCTCATTGCGGGTGGTCCCCCTCCCCGGCAAATGCCGGGGAGGAATCTAGATCCCCTCGGTAAACGCCTCGCACGCCTGCGGATTGCCGCCGCGATAGCCGCGCATCAGCGCTTCCTGCCTTTGCGCCGCGCTGCCGTGGGTGAAGCTTTCCGGCACGACCACGCCCCGCTCGGCGCGCTGGAGAGTGTCGTCGCCGATCGCCGCGGCGGCGCGCATGCCTTCCTCGAGGTCGCCCGGCTCCATCGCGCCGCGCTCGCGCGCTGCCCAGACGCCGGCATAGCAATCGGCCTGCAGCTCCATCCTGACCTGGAGCGCGTTCGCCTGGCCTTCGCGCGCGGCGGACTGGGCCTGGCGAATGCGGTCGGAGGTGCCGGCGAGCGTCTGGACGTGGTGGCCGACCTCGTGGGCGATCACATAGGCCTGGGCGAAGTCGCCGGGGGCGGCGAAGCGCTGGGCGAGCTCGCGGAAAAAGGCGATGTCGAGATAGATGCCCTGGTCCGCCGGGCAATAGAAGGGCCCCATCCGGGCGTCGGCGGTGCCGCAGCTGGATTGGTCCCGCCCCTCGAAGATCACCATCCTGGGCGGGGCGTAGCGCTGCCCGTTGGCGGCGAACAGGGCCGTCCAATGGTCCTCGGTCGAAGCCAGGGTCTGGCAGGCGAAGGTGATCGTCGGCTCGGTCTGGCAGGTCCGGGTGCCGCTCTGCTGGGTCCCGGGTCCGACGGCCTGCTGGCCGCCGCCGCCGGTGAGGCTGCCGAGCCCGCCGAAAATGGCGAAGGCGATGAGCAGCACCACGACGCCGCCGATGCCGAACCGGCTGAAGACGACGCCGAGCAGCATCCCCGCGCCGCCCCCGCTGCCGCCGCCGAATCCGAAGCCGCCGCCGCCTCCGCCCTCGCGGAACTCGACATTGTCGCTCGATCTGCGTCCGCCGAACCGCATGGGGCGTCTCCTCTCTCCCGCACAATCCCCGGCGCGGCCAACGGTTGCATTCGGCGCTAGGGGCGGCGAAAGGGCGGCAGGCAGTTGAAAGGCGATTCATGTTCCTCAGCGGCAAGAGAGCGCTCGTCACTGGCTCCACCTCGGGCATCGGCCTCGCCATCGCCCGCGCGCTCGGCGCCGAGGGCGCGTCGGTGACGCTGAACGGCTTCGGCGACCCGGGCGAGATCGCCCGCCTGCGGGACGAGCTCGGCGCCGGCTATAGCGACGCCGATCTGACCCGGCCCGAGGCGATCGAGCGGATGATGGCCGATGCGGGCCCCATCGACATATTGGTCAACAACGCCGGCACCCAGCATGTCGCGCCGGTCGATCTTTTCCCGCCGGAGAAATGGGATCTGATCATCGCCTTGAACCTCTCGGCCGCCTTCCACACCATCCGGCTCGCTTTGCCGGCGATGAAGGAGAAAGGCTGGGGCCGGATCGTCAACACCGCCTCGGCGCACAGCCTGGTCGCCAGCCCCAACAAATCCGCTTATGTCGCCGCAAAGCACGGCATCGCCGGGTTGACCAAGACGGTCGCGCTCGAAGCGGCAATTTCGGGCGTCACCGTCAACTGCATCAGTCCCGGCTATGTCTGGACGCCTCTGGTCGAGAACCAGATCCCCGACACGATGAAGGCCCGCGGCATCACCCGCGAGCAGGTGATGACCGACGTCCTCCTCGCCGCCCAGCCGACCAGGAAGTTCGTCACCGTCGACCAGGTCGCCGCTCTGGCGCTCTTCCTCTGCCGCGACGAAGCGAGCGCGATCACCGGCGCCAACCTCTCCATGGACGGCGGCTGGACCGCCCAGTAGCGATCAAAAGCCGCCCCAATAGGTGCGGGCGAGCGGCAGCACGACGACCCGCGCAACCCGCTCCAGTGCGGCGTTCACCGCCGGGCGCGCGCGCACAGCGAGCAGTCTCTCGACCAGCACGTCGCGCCGCGGCTCCAGTGCATAATCCTGCAGCGCCATGACCGCTTCCTCGGGCTCCTCGCCCTCGAGCCTGGAAATGATCAGCCGCTCCGCCGCGTCGAGGTCGTTGAGGCACAGATAGGCGCGCATCATCGCGGCAGGATTGATATCCTGGGCGGCGCGCATCGCCGTGATGGTCGGGGCTGCTTCGGCGACGCGGTCGAGATTGGCCAGTGCGCACACGACGGTCGCCCGCATCCACATGTCGCCATAGTCGCTGGAAAATTGCGCGAAATCGCGTTCGATCCGCTGGCCGTGGGCGAGGGAGTCGGCGTGGCGGGCGGCCTGGCTCAGCACTTCGCCCTGATTGATGATCGAGCTGATCAAATAGCCGTGCTCCGCGACCGGCAGCCTCGTCAGCCCGGTCATCAAACCGGCTGCTTCCTCGCCGCGTCCCAGATCGAGCAGGGCGTAAGCGGCCTCGTTGACCAGCCACATTCCGTCTTCGCTGCGGAGGGCGGAGGCGGTCGGATCGCCAAGCAGGGGCCGGGCAAGGGCCAGCGCGTCGGCATTGCGGCCAAGCGCGCGCAGATGCTGGACCCGCTCGAGCAGATATTTGAGATTCTGCGGGTCGCGCGCCACGTCCTCGGCGGTGATGCGCTCTTGCTCGGCCAAGGCCGCGCGCAGCGGAGCGAGGCGGTCGTCGCGTTCGGGAAGGAGGCCATCGTAGCGCCTGAGGATGAGGAGCGGCGCCATCGTTGCCGGCGTGGCGATGCCCGAGGCGAAGCTTCGCGCCGCATCGCGATCCCCGCGGCGCAATGCGTCGTCGAGCAGGATCATGCGCAACGAATCGCTCGCTGAACCTGAAGTGTCGCCGCCCGTCCAGCCGATCCGGAACAGCGCCCCGGTAAACCGGACATGGGCCGGCCGATCCTCCCGTCGGAGCCGGTGCAACACCGGCCAGACCGTTTCCCGCTCGAGCAGCCTCCTGAGCTCGCTCCAGCCTGTGCCCCGGACGTTGAGGCTGGCCGTCTCGACCGCGGCGGCGAGACGGCGATAATCGTTGATCGACAATGCTGCCAGGAAAAGGGTCGGATAGTGATCGGCTTGGTCGGGCCGCATTGCGAGCAGGCGATCGAGCGTATCCCGCACCTGATCGGCGCGTTCGAGGGAGAGGAGCGGGAAGAGCCGCAGCGTCTCGATATTGCGGGCGAGCCGCGCATAGGTGTCGGCGTCGCCGGCAAGCAGGTCGAGATGGCCGAGGACCTCGCTTGCATAAGCGCGATCGCTCCCCACGCGCTCGAAATCGGCAGCGCCGACGGCGGCGCGCGCGGCCTCGACCGCGTCCGCGCCCTGCGCAGCGTCGCCGCTCGGCGGGCCGGCGGGGGCCGGGGCCTGGCCGGCGGCCGCCCAGGGCGTAGCGACCGAAAGCAGGACGGCGGCAAGAGCGGTCAAGGGTCTGATCATCGAATTCCCCCCAAAGGCTATGCCGACATCGATGGCCGGGCAAGCCCTGCCGCAGGGAAAGCCCCATGCCTGGGCCGCCGGCTCCGGCCGGAGGGTTGCGGGCGCCTGCGCCCTGGCGCAAGGTCGGAAGCGATGAGGACCGCTTTCGCACCCCTGCTTGCCCTGGCCCTGCTCGCCCTCGCCGAGCCCGCCACCGCCCAGCCCGACAACGACGTCGTCCCGGCCGGTCGCGAGGCGGGCTGGCGCGGCGCCGCGACCGAGGACGACCGCAGGCGCCTGGGCGACTGGCGAAACGCTTGGCGCGACGCGCTCCGCCAGGTCCGCGCCGGCGACAATGAAGGCGAGATCGCGCGCGAGGGCGTGCTGTTCGCGCCCGACGCGGCGCTCCCCGATCCCGCGCCGCCGCCGGGCGACTATGATTGCCGCACGCTCAAGCTCGGCTCGCCGCGGATCGACCTGCTCGATTATGTCGCCTACCCGGCCTTCCGCTGCCGGCTCCGGATGATCGGCGGACGCCTCCATTTCACCAAGCTCAGCGGATCGCAGCGCCCAGTCGGCATCGTCTTCCCGGACAATGGCCGGCGGATGGTCTTCCTCGGCACCTTGATGCTCGGCGACGAGACCCGGGCGCTGCGCTACGGCCGCGACCGCGAGCGCAATCTGGTCGGCGTGGTCGAGCGGGTCGGCGACAGGCGCTGGCGGATCGCCTTCCCTTACCCGCATTACGAATCCCTGCTCGACGTCATCGAGCTCGTCCCCCGCGCCCGCCGATAAGGACCGATGAGATGCGACGCAAAATCCTCGCCGCCATGCTATTGGCCTCGGCCATGCTGAGCCCCGCCGCCGCCCAGGACCTCAATCAGGCGATCGGCCGCGACATGCCGAACCTGATGGAAATCTACCGCGATCTCCACGCCAATCCGGAGCTCTCCATGCAGGAGACGCGCAGCGCAGCGCTCATGGCCGCCGAAGCGCGCCGCGCCGGCTTCACCGTCACCACGGGCGTCGGCGGCACCGGCGTGGTGGCGGTGATGGAGAACGGGCCCGGCCCGGTCCTGCTGCTGCGTGCCGACATGGACGCTCTGCCGCTCGAGGAGCGGACCGGGCTGCCGTTCGCCAGCCGCGCGCGCGGCACCACCCGCGAGGGGCAGGCGACCGGAATCATGCACGCCTGCGGGCACGATACCCACATGGCCGCCTGGGTCGGCACGGCCCGGCGCCTCGCCGCGATGCGCAGTTCCTGGTCCGGTACCTTGATCATGATCGCCCAGCCCGGCGAGGAGACCAGCCAGGGCGCCAGGGCGATGCTCGAAGACGGCCTGTTCACCCGCTTCCCCAAACCGACCCATGCCATCGCCTTCCACGATTCGGCGACCCTGCCGGCGGGGATGATCGGCTATTCGGACGGCCCCGCTCTGGCCAATGTCGACAGCGTCGACATGGTCGTGCGCGGCGTCGGCGGCCATGGCGCGGCGCCGCACACCACCCGCGACCCGATCGTGCTGGCGAGCCGCATCGTCACCAGCCTGCAGACTCTGGTCAGCCGCGAGCTCGACCCGCTCGACAGCGCCGTGGTCACCGTCGGCAGCTTCCAGGCCGGCACCAAGCACAACATCATCTCTGACGAAGCGCGCCTCCTCATCACCGTCAGGAGCTACACGCCCGAGGTCCGCCGAATGCTTTTGGACGGGATAGCCCGCATCGCGCGCGGCGAGGCGATCGCCGCCGGCGTCCCCGAGGACCGGATGCCGACGGTCACCGTCCGCGAGGCCGAGACGACCCCGGCGACGGTCAACACCTCCGCTTTGACCCAGGCGACCATGACTCGCTTCCGCGCCCATTTCGGCGAGACCCGGGTCCGCCAGATGCGCCCCGTCATGGCCGGCGAGGATTTCGGCCGCTTCCTGATCGCCGAGCCGCGCCTCGAAAGCCTGATCTTCTGGGTCGGCGGCGTGCCGCCGGCGCGCTGGGCGGCGGCCAATGGCAACATGGCCAGCCTCCCCTCGCTGCACAGCCCCTTCTGGGCGCCGGACGCGGAGCCGGTGATCGCGACAGCGACCGAGGCGATGACGGTGGCGGCGCTTGGGGTGCTGGAGCGGCGGTGAGGCGCGGCGTCTATCGCCGCGCGCCCGGCTCCCGCCGCTGATATAGCATCTCGGGCCGGACCATCCCCCCGGCGAGCGGGCATTGGAACCGGAGCAGGATTACGCGCCGCCAGCTCTCGCCCCCCTGCTCGTAGGTGCAGACGCGCTCTTCTGCGTCGTCGCTCTGGGACAGGAGCGCGGCGGTGGGCGGCATCGGCGTGATGCTCGGGGTGGGCGGCGCCGTCCAGGGACAGGATCGTCCGAGCGGAATCCGGACGGCGAGCTGATTGCGGTCGCTCGTATAGGCCCGGGTATTGGCATAGCGACACTCCCGCTCTCCGTCGGCGATGGCCTCGCCGACGAGCTGGGCGGCGGCCGGCACCGCCAAAGCGGCCGCAACGGCGGTCAGGACCAATTTCATTCTCATCGCGTGCCCATAGGCCGGCCGGCCGCGATTGTCAGCACCGGCGGCGTCCGCTTTCTTAGGGGAGACGCCGGTCAATGCGCCGCCGCCTGCGCGCCCCAAACCGCCCTTAGCCGCGCGTCCTTGCCGCAGCCGCGGCGGTAGCGGGCGTAGTGGCCGGGGTTCCGGCGGGCATAATCCTGGTGATAGTCTTCGGCCGGGGTGAAGCGCGCGGCGGGCAGAACCGGGGTCACCACGCGGCCGCGCAAGACCCGGTTCGCCTCCGTCACCGCCGCCCCGGCGTCGCGCCGCTGCGCCGGATCGAGGGCGAAGATCGCGGTCCGGTAGCTGTCGCCGCGGTCGCAGAACTGGCCGCCGCCGTCGGTCGGGTCGATCGTCCTCAGGAAGCGGCGGGCAAGGTCGCGATAGCTGATCCGCGCCGGATCGTAGACGACCTGGACGGCCTCCAGATGCCCGGTGCCGCCCGCGGTCACCTCAGCATAAGTGGGGTTGCGGGTCCGCCCGCCGGCGAAACCCGACACCGCCGAATGGACGCCCGGCACCGCCTCGATGTCGCGCTCGGCCGACCAGAAGCAGCCGCCGGCGAACAAAGCGGTGCGCGCATTGGCCGGCCGGGAAACCTGGACCGCGTCGGCGCTGCCGGCGGAGGATTGCCCGCAGGCCGCGAGCAGCAAGGCGGCGAGGAGGAATCGTCGGGGCATGACCGCTCCATAGCAGGAGCCGGGATGAAGCGCGGCTTAATCCGCGCCGGGCCGCGGCGGCCGGCGCCGGCCGCCCTCGCCCGGCGGTCCCCTCCGTCGCGCGGTCAGATCGGCAAGAATGAGGCGGCCGGTGCGGGCCGTGTCGAGCATGAGGAAGCGCTGCCCGGCCGCGCGTTCGAATTCGGCGCCGGTGACGCCCCGGTTGAAGTCGGCATCGGCGTCCATGATCGGGTGCGGAATCGGCAGGAGGCCGAAGCGCGCGGCGCCGGACATCATCGCCATCCGCGCCCCCCTGCCCGGCGCGACCTCGCGGGCGCCGCCGCGGCCGCCGCCCAGGCCCCTGCTGCCGCCGCCGCGCCCGCGCATGCCGCCGCCCAGGCCTGCGCCGCCCCGGCTCGCCATTTCAGGGAGGACCAGGGTCTCGTAATGAGCGACCTCGTCGGGCTCGATCTCGCCGTCGCCGTCGCGGTCGAAGGCGGCGAAGGCGCGGGCAAAGTCGGCGCGGAACTCCTCGAGGGAAAGCGCGCCGTCATGGTCGGCGTCGGCCGCGTGGAACCAGGTCTCGATCAGGCGCCCGTTCTCGCCGTCGGCGGCGGGCCGGAACACCTGCCCGGCCGGGCTGACGAACAGTCGCGCGCCCGTCATGCCCCCGCCGGGCCGCCGCCCCGGCTGGGCTTCGGCCGCGGTGCCGGCGGCGATCAGGGCAAGAGCGGCGGCGGCGAGCAAGGGGGGCCGAAGGTGCATGACTAAATCTCCTCATCGGCCCCGCCTTGGTTGACCGCAGGAATGTCGCCGGAATGTGTCGCCGCCCCGCCTTTTGTGTCGCGAATTGTCGCCGTCAGGCGCTTGCGGCGGCCAGCCTGTCGACCTGCTCCGGCGTGAACTCCAGCGTCAGCACGCCGAGCAGCTCATCCAATTGGGCGAGGCTGGTGGCGCTGGCGATCGGGGCGGTGACGCCCGGCCGAGCGGCGAGCCAGGCCAAGGCGATCTGGGCCGGGGTGGCGCCGGTCTCGGCCGCGACCTCGTCCAATGCCGCCAGCACCGCGAGGCCGCGCGCGTCGAGATAGGCGGCCATGCGGCTGCCGCGGACGCTCTTGGCGAAATCCGCCTCGCCGCGATACTTGCCGGTGAGGAAGCCCGAGGCGAGGCCGAAATAGGGGAGGACGCCGAGGCCGCGCTCCACGCAGAGCCGCTGCGGCGCGCCTTCATAGTCGCCCCGCGCCATCAGATTATATTCGGGCTGAAGCGCCTCGAAGCGCGCGAGCCCTTCGCGCTCGGAAATGTCGAGCGCCGCGGCAAGCCGCTCGGCCGAATAATTGGACGCGCCGATCGCCTTGACCTTGCCGGCTTTGACCAGCCTGTCGAACGCGCTCAGCGTCTCCTCCAGCGGAGTCGCGAGATCGTCCTTGTGCGCGTAATAGAGGTCGATCGCCTCGATGCCGAGCCGCTTCAGCGAAGCTTCGGCCGCCTTCTCGATATGCGCGGCCCGGAGCCCCGCATCGTGGCCGACCTTGGTCGCCACCGCCACGCCGCGCCGCCCGCTCCGCTTCAGCCATTCGCCGATCAGGGCTTCCGATTCGCCGCCGCGATGGCCCGGCACCCAGGCCGAATAGACGTCGGCGGTGTCGACCATCGTTCCGCCCGCGTCGGCGAAACGGTCTAGGATGGCGAAAGCCTCCTCCCCTTTTACCGTCCAGCCGAACACGTTGCCGCCGAGCACGAGCCGCGGCGTGGCGAGGCCGCTGTCCCCGATCCGTCTTGTCTCCATCACCGCCTCCTAGGGTCCGTACCCAATACCGGCAATGGCCAGGATCGCCCGGAGAAGGGCACCGGCAAGGAGGCGTGCGCAGGGCGGGCTGGTTGCCCGCACAAGCGCTCCGACGTAGCCGGTGCCCTTCCCCGGGCGACCGCGCAGCGGCGGGGCGGAGAGGCGGCCATGGCGTTGTCGCTCGTCGGTTACGATGCCCCAGGCATCGCTCCCTCCTCGCTCCTAGCCCTGACCGCCTCTCCGCCCCGTCATGGCCGTTGCCGGTATTGGGTACGGACCCTAAGAGGAGGCGCGCGCCGTTTCAATTCTTCTTGAGGAACGTGGTCGAATGCGGCCCGGCCTTGTCGACCCCTTCGCGCAGCCGCTCCCTGATCCTGCTCTGGTCGTCCCGGAAATTCTCGAGGAAGGCGATCTCGCGCGCGTCGTTGCCGAGGATCCTGCCGACCTCGATCTGGTGGTTGATTGCGTCGACCTCGCGCGCCGCCATCTCGTCCTCGCCCCGGGCATAGGTGTTGCCCGAATCGCGGAACTGGATGACGTGCCAGCAATCGTGGAAATAGGTGTTGGCGCGGACGTCCGCGTCCCTGTTGGCGGTGAATTCGTTCGCTTCCCAGTAGAAGATGGCGTCGTCCTGGTCGCAGCCCGGCCGGTCGATCATATGGCCGTCGCAATCGACCTTGCCTTCGAAGAAGACGATCTTGTTCATCGCGGTGAAGGCCCTGGCCTGCTCGTCCGTCCACTCCCTGGAGTTGATCAGCCCGGCCATCTCGTCGGCGCCCGCGACGATGTCCTTCTCGTCCATTGGCAGGACCGCGCCTTCGCCGACCAGGAATTCGATCGGCACTACTTTTCCCAATATTGTAATACTATCCATGGTCCTCTCCCTTGCCCGCGCTCATCTTGAGACTCTCTTGCCAGGGAGGCAAGCCGAATCGGGCCGGCGCCCGGTCTGCTCCCGGGTCCGCCGCTGCCCCCGGTCATACTTGTTCCATGCCCTGCTCGAGGGTCCGTCTCGCGCCGCTCAGCTGATGCCCTCCAGGAGCCGCGCCTTGATCGTCTCCGGGTGGTCGCGGAAATCCTCGAGGTGCTTGATGTCGCCGGGGCTGCTGCCCAGGATCCTGGCGGCCTTGATCTGCTGGTTGGTCGCGTCGACCTCGCGCTCGACCTCTTCGTCTACGTCCTTGGCGAACTTCTTGCCGGCGCGCTTGAACTGGACGACGTGCCAGCAGTCGTGGAACAGGGTATTGGCATGTCCGTCGGCGTCATCCGCGGCGAACTCTTTGATTTCCCAGAAGAAGACGGCCTTTTTCACGTCGATGCCCGGCCGCTCCACCATGAACCGGCCCACCTTCACCTTGCCGTTGAAGAAGACGATCTTCTTAAGACCCTTGAATGAAGCGGCGAGCTCGTCCGGCCATTGCTTCGCGTTGATCAGGTCGGCCATCGCCTTGGCGCGGGTCATGATCGCGGCCTCGGCGATCGCCGCCTGCCCCTGGCCGCGCTTGAATTCGACCTCGACGTTCTTTTTCAGGATCCGGATACTTGCCATCGCCGCCTCCGCTTGCGGCGATGACTTTGCGACCCTTTTGCCGTTCGGACAAGGCTTAGAGGAGTTCTTCGCGACCCTTGGCCTCGAGCGCCGCCACCGCCTCCCGTACCCTTTGGCTTTCGGCCCTGGGCACGACCAGCACCGCGTCCGCCGTGGCGACGATGACCAGATCCTCGACCCCGATCGCGGCGACGAGCGGCCCTTCCGAGCGAATCAGGCAGCCGCGCGCGTCGATCGCCAGCCCCGGCCCGGCCACGACGTTGCCGCGCTCGTCCTGGTCCGAGACGATGTGCAGCGCGCCGAAGCTGCCGATGTCCGACCAGCCGATCGCCGCCGGCACGACCGCGACCCGCTCCGCTTTCTCCATCACCGCATAGTCGATCGATTGCGCCGGCGACGCGGCAAAGGCGCCCTTCGTCACGGCCTCGAAAATCTGCGGCGCATGCGCCTCGAGCGCCTCGAGATAGGTTCCGGCGCGCATCAGAAAGATGCCGGCGTTCCAGTCGTGCCCCCCGCCCGCGACAAAGGCCTGCGCCGTCGCGGCGTCGGGCTTCTCGACGAACCGCGCCGCTTCGAACACCCCCTGCGCCAGCGCCTCCCCGCGCTCGATATAGCCGTAGCCGGTCTCCGGCCGCTCGGCCTTCATCCCGAAGGTGACGATCCAGCCCTCGCGGGCGAACGGCAGCGCCCGGCGCACTGCGGCGGCGAAGCCGGCGCCGTCGCGGACCAGATGGTCGCTCGGCAGCACCAGCAGCACCTCGTCGCGCGCCGCCGCCAGCGCCGCGAGCGCGATCGCCGGCGCGGTGTTGCGCGGCGCGGGCTCGAGGATCAGGGTGCCGACGCCCGGCAGCGCGGCCTCGATCGCCTCGGCCTGGCCGGCCCCGGCGACCACGACCGGCGCGGCGAACAAGGCGGCGTCCGCGACCCGGGCCGCGGTCAGCGCCAGCATCGAGCCGCCGCCGGTCAAATCGAGCATCTGCTTGGGCCTGGCGCGCCGCGACAGCGGCCACAGCCGCGTCCCGGCGCCGCCGGAAAGGATGACGGGGGTGATGCGGCCGGAGCCGGGAGAAGAAGGATCGTCCATGGCCCTCCACCTAGCCGCCCGGACGGCCCGCTGTCATTCCCCTTCGCGCGCCCGCCCGCGCCGGGTGCGCCCCGCCCTCTTCCGGTCCCAATATCTGAGCAGCGCCAGCGTCGGGAATGTGTGCTTACCACCCATTGCGGACGTTCGCCTCAGGCTGCGCCGCACTCGTGCGACGAGTCGGAGAGCCTCCAGCGCGCGCCGTTTCTCAGATTGGTGGTTTCGTAAACCCGGCCCCGATCATCGCCGGGCGGGCAGTCCCTCGGTATTGAAATGAGGCAGGTGCGCGCAGGGTCTCCGACCCGCGACGCCCAGATCGAGGGCACGGGACGGTAGGAGACTTGCCAAACCCCGTTCGCGAAGCCGACGCTAGTGCCATTGGGTGGTTCGCCCTCCACCCGCTGCAAGCGGGGTCCGATGTCCTCGATCCGCGTGACTTGACATTGACCGACACGAGACACGGAGGCGCGCAGTCTTTTTTCCCGCTCCTCCGACTGGTCCCACAACGCCCGCGAGCGCTCCTCATAGGCGGTGAGGACGCATCCACGATCACGGCAGGCATCCCGGCGTCTGAGCCAGGTCCGCTGCTTCTGACGGAGCCGGGATCGTTCTCCGCTGCCGATGCGCCGCCGTAGTCGCCAGTAGGTGTCGCCGAGGGCACCGTCGATCGAGGCGAGGATCATATCTCGGCAGATCAATGTCTCGACTGGATTGAGTGCCCTGCGGCAGTCGAAGCTGACGGCTGTCTCAGGGTAGGGATTGCCGCGAGCATCGATTCTCACGGTGCGGAGCTGCTGTGCGCCGCTTTCCGACTGCACCGTCAAGATGACCAGTGCGGCGGCGATGAGCCCGAGGAGGAGCGTGCGATTCACGATTCTATTCTGCTCCTGCCCGCGTCCGCTTTCCACCCACAGCAGACGGTCGGCCTACGACCCATTGCGGACAGTGAAGTATGGGCTACCATCCCCCGATGTGGCTCGCCGCCCTCCTGCTCCTTTCGGTCGCTTCGACGAGCGACCAGGCACCAGCCTCATGGCGCGAACAGGCAGTGTTTTGCGGCGGGGAGACCGACGTTGCAACGGTTGAGCGCTACTTCTCCGACCTTCGGCGGGCGCTGACAAATTCCAACCCGGGAACGCGGCTCAATGCGTTCGTCGGCAATAGATTTGGCGTAAGGAACGCACGGGGCCGCACGCTCTACTTCAACGTGAGAGACGTCGGTTCGGTCACCCCGGGGCGGATCAGCATCCAGGAGTGGCGGGAGATAAGTCGAAGGGGTGCCCGAAGCCTCCAAAATGCCGGCTGGCGCGGCTGCTTCATGGACCATGGAAAAATCTGGTTCGAAGGCAGCAGGGAACACGGCTTTCGACTGACACTGATCGCTCGCGACATGCCGTGGGTTGCCCCGGTCCAGGGCGATGCTCTTCCTTAGATCGCCTCGGAATGGATGTCAGCTTTCCATCCATTGCGGACGTTCGCCGGAAGGGTCAGAATCACGGGATGAGGATCGCCGCTGTCAGCGCAGAGCTCCACGTCTTCGATGAGAAGGTGAATTTCGCCTGCCCCATTCGTCTTGCAGTGTCGTTCGTCGATGGTTCGGTCATGCGGCTGCGAGGCTCGGGCGATGGTGAAGGACTTATCGTGGATCGGCTTCCGCTCGAAGAGCCGATGGACATGGCACAATACGGACGGACAGCGACATTTGACTTCACCGACCGAATGGATGGGACCTTGAGAGGCACGGTGATCGTGGAGACGCTCGCCATACGAAATCCGAGCGGCAAGCTCATCGGTTTGGCGATAACCCGCGAAATGCGCGAGCCATTCTGCATTTGGATCGATGGCGACGAATTTCACTGGGGGCCCCTATCCGCCCTCAGGAGCCACGATTGGTTGGCTGGATCAGAACCGGAAATTGAAGGTCCATTGGCCATCTGAGGATGTCCGCTTTCCGCCGATTGCGGGAGCGCGACGGCTGAAACCTGCCGGAAAACTAGCGGATCTACCCCGCCAGAATCGCGGCGGCCGTTTCCTCGATGCTTCCGGCGACGAGCAGCGGATCCCCGCCGACGACGCCGACCTTGGTCTGGCCATTTTCGTGCGCGCGCAGCCAGGCGATATTTTCCGCGACCACCAGATAATTGCCGCCGTGCGACTTGAGCAAAACGAACTTCATGTCTGTGTCTCCTGACGTCCCGTGCATCATCTAGGGAAGCGAGTTCAGTTTCAGGTTAATGAGTCACCCCAAACGCCCACATTCCTCGCCAGAAAGGTGTGGAGGTCGCGTTACCGAGTGTGGAATTCCGCTTCCCTTGTCCATTTGCGCAACGCCCCGGATTAAGGAAAACTACGATTTCGCAACTTTACGATAGAGACATTAACGCAAGGCGGGCCTAGCGCCGACGTGGGGACGGGCCATGTACGCAAGAACAAGCAAGAACTACAGCGACCAGGTCGCTTATTACCTGCGGCGGGCGGCGGAGGAGCGGCGCAAGGCGGCCGAAGCGCGCAGCGAGCGCAGCAGGCTGGACCGGATCGCGATGGCCGAGATTTTCGAGGCCCGGGCAGCCGCCCTGCCGACGCTGCACTAAGGGCCCCGCCGCACCGGCGGCGCCGCATCCGTCCGCCCGCCCATTCGGTCATCCCCGCGCACGCGGCGATCCAGCTTTGTCGGAACGGGGACGCGGGCCCTTTCGCGAAGGGACGTGTCTCCCCTGCGTAGATCCCGACATTTCCCCGCCAGAAACTCGACACTTTCCGTGCTCAAGGAGTCGAATTGCGCCAACAAGTGTCGACATCCTCCGCCACCGCCTATTTGCGCAACACCCGCCGCCGCGCCGCCCGCGCCCGCCGATCGCCAGCCGTCTCAAGGCAGGAAAGAGAACCGGCGCACCTCTTCGAGCGCCGTGTACATTCCGGCCTCGGTCAGCGGACCGGCCTCGGCCGCGACCTTGTCCATAAGCTTGCATTCCGCGGGCGACGCGATCTTGGCCAGCGCGGAGGGGTGCCACGGCAACGGCTCGTGCTTGTCCTGGCTCCCGAAGGTCGCGCGCATCTTCCGCCGAGTCGCGCCCGAGAGGCCATTCTCGCAGGCCAGCGCGAACAGCAACTCGCGATAGCTCGGCACCTCCTCCATTCCGTCCCCCAAAAACGCGTCCAGCCGGTCGTCGCGGTAGCGCACCCGCAGCAGCCGATAGAGGTTGACCATCCGCTTGACGGCGCGGGGGGACTTTGCGGCGAGCGGACCCATCGCTTTCATCGCTCTCAGCTCGTTGTTGGTAAGCCTGAGCCCCTCGCGCCTCGGACTGTCGCCCTGTTCGGGGCGGCTCGAGCCGCCCCAGACGAAGGCGCTCGCGCCGGCCGCCGCTTCGTCGGGGGAATCCGCTTGGGTGTTCGTCTCCTGCCCGTCCGGCGGCGGCCCGCCGGCCTGGGTCCGGCTTGCCGGGTTCGCGAGCGAATCGATGAACCGCTCGTAGCCGGCATAGCGGGTCGCGCCGGGGGCGTCGTCGTCGACCAGCGGCCGTACCCAGAGCGGGATCTGGAAGATTTTCTCGAGATAGTCGGCGGCGGTGGCGGGAGCCTCGTCGTCCGCTTCGGACGCCGCGGCGGCGGCGGCCGGCTCGCCGTCCGGTCCGGGCGCCTCGTCGCCGGCGGGCTCCGCCGCCCGGGTCGGCGGGTCGTCCACCTGCGGCTCGGGACTTTGGGCCGGCACCTCGGGCGGAGCGTGCTTGAGCTGGACGTGATGGGTTTCGAGCGACTGCTTGAGCCAGCGTGCGTCGACCGCAACCACGACGATGAAGCATCGGAACGCGAGCAGCAGATGGACGGCCTGGAGCACGTTGGAGACCTGCGCGGCGTCGCAGCGGTCGAGGTCGTCGATATAGAGGATGATCCGGTCGATGGCGCCGTCGGCCCTCGGCTCCTTGCTCATCCTGCCGATCACCGCGTCGAGCTGCTCGAAGCAGCGCCTTACCCGCGCGATCAGGCCCTGTTGCTGCCGCAACGCCGCGACGTCGGCGGAATCGCTCATCAGATATTCGAGCATCAGCGCCGGCGATGCCGCGCTGGCGCCGTCGGCCAGCGTTCCATATTGCTCCATCCTGGCGCGGGCGTCCTTGGACTCGCTCCGCACCCGGTCGAGCCGGCCCGCGACCTCGCTCAGCTTCTCGCGGGCCTCCTGTTCCTTCACCTCCGCGCTCTCGCGGCTCTGGCTCAGCTCCTTGCGGAGGAGGGCGTAGAACCGGAATGCCGGAAAGAGCACGGCGACCGAAAAAGCCCAGAAACCGGTGGCCAGCGTCGCAAGATAGGGGCTCCAGGCGGCCGCGCGCGGTCCGATCGTAGCGACGATCCACGGCCAGATCGGCGTCAGCAGGATTAGGGCCGCCACCAGTGCAACTGCAGTCGCTCCCGCGAGAAGGGCCCGCCAGCGCCTCCGCACCAGCTCCTTCAGGGTGTGCGGGAGCCGCTTGGTCAGAACCCACGACAGCCGCAAGAGGCTGAGGATGCTTGCGCCCGCCTCGACATAGGACTTGATCTGCGCCTTGGGGTCATCGCCGCCGCGCAGCGCGTCGCGGACAATCGCCAGTCCATCCCTGGGTCGCACCCCGGCTGCGGCGCCGGCGGCGCTGCCTTGACCGCCTCCCGGCGCGCCGTCGAAGAGAGTCTCGACCGTCTTGGCGACTGCATTGTCGACCGCCGCCTTGCCCTCCATGCTGGCCGATCGCAGCGCCGTCTCGGCGACCGCTTTCTTCTGTTCCAGCTCGGCGATCTGCACATCGCTTGTACGGAGCATGTTGGCGTCGCGCGAATTGAGCAGCCTCACGTCGCGGACGACCTCGTCATAGCGGCGGTCGACGGCGGTCGCCTCCCCCTCGGGCCGGACTCCTCCAGCGGCGAGCTGGTCGAATATCTCCGAGGTCAGCGACGCCCATAAATTGGCGCTGTCGGCATAGGCCCAGGCGTTGAATTCGATCTGCACGACGTTGCGGACGCGGCGCGTGTCGGGGTTGGTGTCGTTCATCCCGGCGCGGATCAAATTGCTCTCCTGCTTGAGATCCTCGTGGATCCGGTGCTGGAGTTCCTTGATCAAGGTGCTCTTCCCCGAACCCCAGGAGCCGAACAAACCGATCGCGATGGGAGGCGTCGCCGATTCGAGCAGGATCAGGTTGGAGAGCGCCTCGGCGTCCTCGCGCACGCCCAGCGAATCGATGCGCGGACGCTCGGCTCGATCGGCGTCGTAGGAGGCGCGCGCTTCCGCGCTGAGCGGGACCAGCAGCTCCTGTCCCTCCAGCTCCCCGGCGATCCGCCCCCACTCCTCGGCATCGTCCTTCATCGACGTGAAGTCCGACGCAATCTCGTGGAGCAAAGACACGAACGCCTTCTTGATCGCCGGAAAGCCCGGCCTCAGCAGCCCCGCCTCGACCAGCCCCGCCTGGCCGCTCCGCGACAGGAAAAGGGCGATTGCAAGGTGGCGGGTGCCGATCTGACGGTCGTTCGGATTGACCCGGCGCCGAATCTCCGAAGCCTTGGCCAGCAATTCGACCATGTCCCAGCGCAGGAAGACCAGGTCGGCCTTGATCTGCGGGGCGATCGGTTCATCGGAGGGGCTCGGCATGGCCGGAGGTGTGATGTCGTTGCGCATTCTCCACTGGCGCAAGGCGCCGATGAACGCCGTGTCGACGGGCGCGCCTTCGGCCGTCAGCGCCGCGACCAGCTGTCCCGGGGTCATTTCATAGGGTTTCGTTCGATCCGGCGCGTATCTCTCGGCAGTAAAGGCAAGCGCGTCAGAGAGCTTCTCGGAAAGGTAGGTGTGCTTGTTGGGCCAGCGAAAGTCGCGGACCGACTTGAGGCTGAGCGACCGACCACGGGCCGCCTCGATCGGATCGCGGAGCGGCGGCGAGCCGGCCGCGGCCCCTTCCGCCGCTCCCGGCGACGCCGGATCCGTCTCGGCCCCGTCCTGCGGCCGGTGCGGATCGGGGACCTTGGTACGAGGCTTGACTCCAGCAGAGCCCGCTTTGCGGGCCCCGGCCGCGGCCACGCCGATCTTCATTCCGGTCATCTCGCCGTCCGACGTTATCGTCGAAATCGTGTCGGCCCCGCTTTGCAAGCTTTCCCGGAATCGCTGGAAGAGGCCGCCTCCCTTTCCCCGAGGCACTTTTGACCTGGCCTTGCCGAAATCACCCTCTGAACGGGGACCCGCCATCGTCAATCTCCCCGCGCGCCGAAGAAGCCAAGACGGAGCCTAGTCGATTTTTCGCGACCAGGCATCTTCCAAAAATTCTCACTGCCGAACGACTTGACCGGCCCGGCGCCGACAACGGCGCTGCCTGGCGGAGCCCCGTCGCAACTTGCTGACGGAGCAATTTTCACGGGCAGGTACGGTGAGGACAGGTACGGTGACAGGTAGGTGGCAGGTAGGTACTTGTCACCAGACCCCTTCAGGCGAAGGCCGGATCCAGTCTCCCCCTCCCCGGCCGGCCGCGCCCATCGCCCCAGCGCACGCTGAGGGAATTCATCCTTTATTTGTAAATTTATCCGACACTGCGCCCCATGTCGGAGAGCCTTACACTCGCGATGCCGGGTCCGGTCGCGCGCCTTTGGGGCGGCGCCCTTTGGGACGGCGCGCGATGATCCGCCTCTTCAAGCATTACGTCCCTTATGCCGTGCTGTTCCTCGGCGCGATCGACTTCGTCCTGCTGATGCTGGCCGCCGAGGCCGGCTGGACCCTGCGGCTGTGGCAGCTCGCCGGAGATTTCGATCCGTGGGACGAGCGCGTGCCGAACATGCTGGCCTTCGCGCTGACCCTGCAGACCGCGATGGTCGCGGTCGGCGTTTACGGGGTGCAGGCGATCCAGTCGGTGCGCATCGCGATCGCCCGCCTGCTGGTCGCGGTGATGCTCGGCATCATCCTCTTGTCCCTGGTGTTCTTCGTCGTTCCGCCGGTCAGCTTCTGGCGGTCGAGCCTGCTCTACGCGACCTGGTTCGGCGTTCTCGCTTTGGCCGCGGTGCGGATCGCCCTCAGGGACGTGCTCGGCGGCGAGCGGTTCAAGCGCCGCATCCTCGTCCTCGGCGCCGGCGCGCGGGCGGCGCGGATCGAGGCGCTCGCAAGTGAGCGCGGCGCCGGCTTCGCCGTGGTCGGCTTCGTCGCCATGCACGACGGCCCGGGCGCGGTCGCGCGCTCGGTCAACCGCGCCGACATCGCCAGCCTGCCCGACTATCTGCTGCGCCTCGGCGCGGGCGAGGTCGTGCTCGCGCTCGAGGAGAGGCGCAACGCGCTGCCGCTGAACGACCTCCTCAAGATCAAGACGACCGGCGTCGCGGTCTACGATTTCTCATCCTTCCTCGAGCGCGAGACCGGGCGGGTCGATCTCGACACGCTGAACCCGTCCTGGCTGATTTTCTCCGACGGCTTTTCGGCCGGGCGGCGGCTGTCGAGCGTGGGCAAGCGGCTGTTCGACGTAATCGTCAGCCTCGTCATCCTGGCGCTGACCGCGCCCCTGATCCTGGCGGCGGCGCTTGCCGTGAAGCTCGAGAGCCGGGGCCCGGCCTTCTTCCGCCAGCGCCGGGTCGGCCTCTACGGCCAGGCGTTCGAGCTCATCAAGATCCGCTCGATGCGGGTCGACGCGGAGGTGGGCGGCAAGGCGGTCTGGGCGCAAAAGGACGATCCGCGCGTCACCCGCGTCGGCCGCGTCATCCGCACGCTTAGGATCGACGAGCTGCCGCAGGCGTGGAGCGTGTTGAAGGGCGAGATGAGCTTCGTCGGCCCGCGGCCCGAGCGGCCCCAGTTCGTCGCCGATCTGGAGGCGCGCCTGCCTTATTATGCCGAGCGCCACGTGGTGAAGCCCGGCATCACCGGCTGGGCGCAGATCAACTATCCCTACGGCGCCTCGGTCGAGGACGCCCATGAGAAGCTCCAGCTCGATCTCTATTACGCCAAGAATTATTCCCCCTTCCTCGACATATTGATCCTCCTCCAGACCGCGCGCGTCGTCCTCTGGCCGGAGGGAGCGCGATGATCGTCTTCGTCTCCTTGTGGAGCCATTTGCTCGCCGCCGCGCTCTACGGGGCGCTCGCCGTCTTCCAGCTGCGCCGCTGGAACGGCGATCCGCGCAACCGGCCGCTGATCAGCGCCTTCGCGGCGATGTCTGTCTGGACCATCTTCCTGGCGCTGCTCGGCTCGTACAACCTTTTGGCGCAGCTCGCCGAAAGCGGCCGCAACCTGGCTTTCCTGGCCTTCATGTACGGGCTGATGACCGGCGCGGGCGCGAGCGAGGGCGGGGACGGCGGCCGGCGCGGCCTCAAGACGCTCTTCGGCGCCATCGCCGGGGTCATAGGCCTGCAGATGGTGGTCGGCGGGGTGATGCCGCAATTCGAGCGGGCGCCGCTCGTCTTCGAGGCGCTGGCCTCGGCGAGCCAGATCATCGGCCTCGCCATCGCCGCCGGGTCGCTCGTCCTCGTCCACAACCTCTACGGCCTCGCCGCGCCCCATTCGCGCCATGCGCTGCGCTTCCCGATGCTGGCGCTGGCGGCGATGTGGGCGTTCGATCTCCACCTCTATACGGTCGACTATTTCACCCGCGCCCCCGCCGTCGAACTCTTCGCGATGCGCGGGATATTGCTGGCCGCTCTGGCGCCCTTGTTCGCGCTCGGCGTCCGCAACGCGAGCTGGAAGATGCAGATCTCGCGCGTCGCCACTTTCCAGTCGCTCTCGGTGGTCGCCATCCTCTTCTACCTGATCGCGATGATGCTGGCGGCCCGCGCCATGGAGATCGTCGGCGGCGACTGGGCGCGGGTCGGCCAGGTCGGCGTGGTGTTCGTGACCACCCTGGCGGCGCTCGTCCTGCTTCCTTCCGCAAAACTGCGCGCCTGGCTCAGGGTGATGCTCGCCAAGCATCTGTTCGAGCATCGCTACGATTATCGCCAGGAATGGCTGCGCTTCACCGACACGGTCGGCCGCAAGGCCGAGGACGCCGCCCCGCTCGAGGAACGCGTCGTCAAGGCGCTGGCCGATATCGGCGGGTCGCCCGGCGGCCTGCTGCTGCTCGCCGACGAGCAAAGGCGGCTGAGCCCCGGCGGCCGCTGGAACTGGACCGGAAGCGTGCCGGCCGCGGGCGACGGCGGCGAGACCTTGCTCGCCTTCATGGAGCAGGGCGGCTTCGTGGTCGATTTCGAGGCGCTGCGCGGCGGCGCGCTCCTCGTCGGCGAGGAGAAGGTGCCGGTGCCCGTCCCGGCCTGGCTCGCGGGCATGGAGCGCGCCTGGGCCGGCGTCCCGCTCAGCCACGAAGGGCGGCTCGCCGGCATCGTCATCCTCGAGCATCCGGCGATCCGGCGGCGGCTCGACTGGGAGGATTTCGACCTGTTCCGCACCGCCGGAATCCAGGCCGCCTCCTATATCGCCGAGGCGCGCAGCCAGCAGGCGCTCGCCGACGCGCAGCGCTTCGACGAGTTCAACCGGCGCTTCGCGTTCATCCTGCACGACATCAAGAATCTGGTCAGCCAGCTCTCCCTCGTCGCCCGCAACGCCGAGCGCCACGCCGAGAATCCGGAGTTCCGCGCCGATATGATCGCGACCCTGCAAAGCTCGGTCCGCAAGATGAACGATCTGCTCGTCCGCCTTTCGCCCGGCGCCACGCGCGAATCCGATCCGCCCCGCGCGTTCGAGATCGGTCCGGTCCTCGACGTCCTGGTCGCGGCCAAGAACCGCGCCCATCCGGTGCGGCTGTTCGCCGAGCCCGGCCTCGTCGCCATGGCCGATCCGGCGGGGCTCGAACAGGCGCTCGGCCACCTCGTCCAGAACGCGATCGAGGCGAGCGACGCCGGGGCTCCGGTCGTGGTCCGCTGCTTCGAGAGCGGGGGCGACGTCGCCATCGAGGTGATCGACCACGGCCAGGGCATGTCCGCCGAGTTCGTCCGCACGCGATTGTTCCAGCCCTTCGCTTCGACCAAGGAATCGGGCTTCGGCATCGGCGCCTATGAGGCGCGGACTTTGATCCTCGCCATGGGAGGACGGCTCGAGGTCGAGAGCCGCGCCGCCGAAGGCACCCGCTTCACCATTTTCCTGGCCGGGGCCGAAACCCGCGCCCTCCCTTTTCCTGAACGGATCCGCGCATGAACGCTCACGTGAAACCCAGGCTCCTGATCGTCGAGGACGACGAGGGACTGCAGCGCCAGCTGCGCTGGGCCTATGACGATTATGAGGTGCTGGTCGCCTCGGACCGCAACGCCGCGGTCGATCTGCTGCGCGCGGCCGAGCCCGCCGTGGTGACCCTGGATCTGGGGCTCCCGCCCGATCCCGACGGCGTCACCGAGGGTTTCGCCGCCCTGGAAACGATCCTCACCCTGAAGCCGGAGACCAAGGTGATCGTCGCCTCGGGCCATGGCGCGCGCGAGAGCGCGCTCCGCGCGATCGCGTCGGGTGCCTACGATTTCTACCAGAAGCCGGTCGATATCGACCAACTGGGCCTGATCGTCCGCCGCGCCTTCCAGCTGCACGGCATCGAAAGCGAGAATAAGCGCCTCGAGGAACAGGTCGGCGACGAGCGCACAGTGCTCGGCACCATGGTCACCGCCGCGCCCGAAATGTCGAAGGTCGCGCGCACGATCGAGCGGGTGGCGAACACCGACGTGTCGGTGATGCTGCTGGGCGCCAGCGGCACCGGCAAGGAATTGCTCGCCAAGGGCGTGCACCAGTCGAGCCGGCGCCGCGGCGGCGGCTTCGTCGCGATCAATTGCGCCGCGATCCCGGAGAATCTGCTCGAGGCGGAGCTGTTCGGCTACGAGAAGGGCGCGTTCACAGGCGCGATCAAGACCACCGAAGGCAAGATCGAGATGGCCCATGGCGGCACGCTCTTCCTCGATGAGGTGGGCGACATCCCGCTGCCGCTCCAGGTCAAGCTGCTGCGCTTCCTGCAGGAGCGGGTGATCGAGCGGATCGGGGGGCGCAAGCCGATCGCGGTCGACACCCGCATCGTCAGCGCCACCCACCAGAATCTGGAAGGGATGATCGCGGCGGGCTCGTTCCGCGAGGATCTCTATTACCGCCTCGCCGAGATCGTGGTGCGCATCCCTTCGCTCGCCGAGCGGCACGGCGACCCGGCCCTGCTCGCCAAGCATTTCCTGGCCCGCTTCGCCCGCGAGATGAACCCCCAAGTGAAAGGGTTCGCGCCGGGCGCGCTCGCCGCGATCGAGAACTGGCCGTGGCCGGGCAATGTGCGCGAGCTCGAGAACAGGATGAAGCGCGCCGTGATCATGGCCGACGGCAAGATGATCACCGCCGAGGACCTGGACCTCAAGGCCGCGGCCGCGAATTGCCTGCCGGTCAATTTGAAGGCAGCGCGCGAGGCCGCGGACCGATCGGTGATCCGCAAGGCGCTGGCGCAGACCGACAACAATATTTCGGGCGCCGCCAAGCTGCTCGGGATCAGCCGGCCGACGCTCTACGACCTTCTCAAGCAATATGGTCTGCAGCCGTGAGGATGCTGCCGTTCCTTCCTGCTCTGGCGCTTCTTTCCGCCTGCTCCGGCGGGGCGGGCACGCCTTACGAGAAGGGCGTCGCCGCTTATGGGGCCGGCGACATCCGCACCGCGCGGGTCGAGCTCCTCAACGCACTGCAGGCCGATCCCGGCCACCGCGCCGCGCGGATCATGCAGGCGCGGGTCCAGCTCGCTCTGGATGACGGCGTCGCGGCTGAATCGGAGATCGCGCGCGCCCGCCAGTCGGGCGTTCCGGCCGACCAGATCGCTCACCTCCTCGCCCACGCGCGTCTGCTGCAGGGCGACCCCCGGGCCGCGCTCCGCGAAGCGGCGGCCGCGGCGGCCGAACATCAGGCTTATGCCGCCCGGATCAGCGGCCGCGCCTATATGGCGCTCGGCGATTCGGGAAATGCCGGCTCCCAGTTCGACCGCGCGCTGGGGCTCGCGCCGGACGACAGCGACCTTTGGACCGACATCGCCCGCTTTCGCCGCTCCAACGGCGATGTCGCCGGCGCCATCGGGGCGGCCGACCGCGCCGTCGCCGCCCGCCCGCGCAACGCGCAGGCGCTGACGTTGCGCGGCGAATTGAGCCGCGGCCAATACGGCCTTGCCGCCGCCTTGCCCTGGTTCGACCGCGCTCTCGAGATCGACCCCGGACATGTCCCGGCTCTGCTCGAACGCGCCGCGACCTATGGCGACATGGGTCGGATGACCGACATGCTGGCCGACGCCCGCAAGGTGCACAGCCTCACCGGCGGCCATGTCCGCGCTTATTATCTTCAGGCGGTGCTCGCCGCCCGGGCGCGCAATTTCGAGGTCGCTCGGGCGCTTTGGAACCGCACGCGGGGCGCCTATGACGACACGCCGTCGGGCATGCTCCTCATGGCCGCGATCGATTTCGAGACCGGCAATGCGGAGCAGGCGACGCGCCGGCTCGCCCGGCTGGTCCGCGAGCAGCCGGGCAATCGCCGCGCCCGCCGCCTGCTCGCCGCCGCCCAGTGGCGGATGAACGACGCCGCGGGAACGATCGCGACCTTGCGGCCGGTCGTCGACCGGCCCGACGCCGACGCTTATTCGCTGGCGCTGATCGGCCGCGCGCTGGCCAAAGCCGGGGACGCCGAGGCCGCTTCCCTCTACCTCGCCCGCGCCGCCCAGCCGCGACCGGGCGCGCTCGCCGCGCTGGACCCGCTCGGCGAAGGCGAGTTCGCCGGCGTGCGCCGCATGGCCGAAGAGAATCCCGGGGACGGGCCGGCCCAGGTCCGGCTGATCTCGGCTCTGCTCGCCCGCGGCCAAAGCGCCGAAGCGCTGGCGCGCGCCCGCCGGCTGCAGGCCGACAATCCGGGAGCGCCCGACGTCCATATGCTGGTCGGCGACGCGCTCGGCGTCGGCGGCGATTTCGCCGGCGCGGCCGCGCACTATCGCCGCGCCGCCAACATCGCCTTCACAGAAAGCGTCGCGATCCGCCTCATCGAGGCGCTGCAGCGTTCCGGCCAGGGCCAGGAGGCGGAGAATGTGCTGCGGCTCTTCGTCGCCCAGAATCCGCGCTCCGTCCCCGGCCTCGTCCTGCTCGCCGGGCGCGAGATGCAAGGGCAGAACTGGAGCGCGGCGATCGCGATCTACGAGAGCCTCAGGCAGCGTCTCGGCGACAATGACGCGACCATCCTGAACAACCTCGCCTGGGCCTATTCGGAGACCGGCGACCTCGCCCGCGCCGTCCCGCTGGCGCGGCGCGCCTGGACTCTCGACCGCAACAATCCGGCGACCGCCGACACGCTGGGCTGGCTGCTGTTCAAGGCCGGGCGCCGCGTCGAAGGGCTTGCCTTGCTCGAGCGGGCCGCCCGCGGCGCCCCCTCCGACGCCGCCATCCGCCGCAGGCTGGCGCAGGCGCGCACCGGCTAGAAAAAGGGGAGTGTCCCCTTTTCGGATGCGGTGGCGCTAGCGCAGCGCCGGCCGATCCAGGTTCAATTCGGCGATCGGAATCACCGTCACATTGGCGTGCTCGCGGCGCAGCGCCTCCAGGAATTGCGACGCCTCGCCGACGATGACGATGGTCGAGCCCTCGGGCGTCAGCAGCCCGGCCGCCGCGGCCTGCGCCTCGGCCGGGGTGACGGCGAGCAGGCCGGGCAGATAGCGGGCGAGCTCGTCGGGGCCGAGGCCCCGCATCACATAACCCGCGATCAGCGCCGCCGTGCCCGCGGTCGTCTCGGTGCCGCGGCCGAAATCGCCGGTCAGCGAGGCGCGCCGCGCAATCAGCTCGGCGGCTGAAATCGGCTCGGCGCCGAGCCGGCGCATCTCGGCGAGGACGAGGCCGAGGACCTGCGCGGCGGCGTCGTTCCTGGTCTGTGCGGCGGCCGAGAAGGGCCCGGGGAAGCGCCGGGCCTCGATGCCGCTGCCCGAGCCGTAGGAAAGGCCGCGGCGGATTCTGATCTCCTGATTCAATCGTGCGCTGTAGCCGCCGCCGAGCACCGCATTGGCGACGACCGCCCGATAGTAATTCGGATCCCGCCGGGCGATCGTGTTGCGCGCGACCGCGACGGCCGCCTGGCCGGAGCCGGGCATGTCGATCACGATCAGATCGGTGCGCGGCGTCGGATTGGAATAGCCGCGGTCGATCGGCGGGACGGGCGCCCCGCGCCATCCGCCGAAATGGCGGAGCGCGAGCGCGCGCGCGCGGCCCGGGCTGATGTCGCCGGACAGGATCAAGGCGGCGTGGGCCGGAACCCAGGTCAGATCGCGGACGCGGCGGAGGTCGTCGCGGGTGATGGCCCGGAGCGAGGCGGCGGTCCCCCCGGCCGGATGCCCGTAAAGGCCGGCGCCATAGAGCGCGCGCATCGTGGCGAGCCCGGCCACTTCGCCAGGGTCGCTCATCGACACGGTGAAGGCGTCGACAGCGATGGCGCGCTGGCGGTCGAGCTCTTCCTGGCTCAGGCTCGCGTTGCGGGCGACGTCGGCGACGATGGCCAGCGCGGCGTCGACATTGGCCGTCCGGACGGTGAGGCCGAGCCGGGCGCCATCCCAGCCGGCGCCGCTCGACAGCGACGCGCCGAGCGCTTCGACCGCGGCGTCGATCTGGGCGGCCGTCCGGGTCCTCGTGCCCTCGGTCATGACCGCCGCGGTCAACGCGGCGGCGCCGGCGCGGCCGGCCGGGTCCCACGCCGATCCGCCGCTCGAGACGAGCGCCAGGCTGACCAGCGGCAGCGCCCGGTTCCGGACCGTGATCACCTGGAGACCGTTGGGAAGCCGCTGGACGTGGGGCGCGGGAACGGGCGGGACGATCTCGGCGGCGGGCGGCGGCGGCGCGACCCGTTCGGCGGCGGGCGCCGGCTCCCAGATCCGGACGTTCGCGGGCGTCGTCAGCGGCGCGGCCGCGATCGTTGCGGCGGTGCCGATCGAATCCTCGCGCGCGCCGTTCTGCGATGCCTCGGGCAGATAGCGGAGCGCGCTGCTGGTCTCGTCGCGCAGCCAGCGGCTGGCGACGCGCCTTATGTCGGCCGGGGACACCGCGGCGAGGCGGGCGAGGCGGCGGTCGGCCGCGGCCGGGTCGCCGTCGACGACCACCGCCTCGGCGATGGCAGAGGCGCGGCCCTCGGCGGTCTCGCGGCTGCGCAGCGCGCCGGTGAGGAGCTCGTTCTTCGCTTCGGCGAGCTCGGCGGCGGTGACCGGCGTATCGCGGAAGCGCGCGATCTCGCGCCTCAGGGCCGCCTCGCCGTCCGCGGCGCTCCGGCCGGCGGCGAGGATGGCGTAGACCGCGAGCGTGCCGCGCCCCTGCTTGATGTCGGCGAACGAGCTCGCCTGGGAGGCGACCCGGTCTCGATAGACCAGGCTTTGGTGCAGCCGCGAGCTCTCGCCGGTCGAGAGGATCCCGTCGAGCACCTCCATTGCCGCCGCGTCCGCGTCGCTCGCCGGCGGCGCCGGATAGGAGATCAGCACGGCGGGCAGCGGCGTGTTCGGCTCGTAGACGGTGTAGGCGCGAGCGGCCCGCCGCTCGGGCTCGACGGCGGTGACGCGGGGGATCGCCGTGGCGGGCCGCACGATCGGCGCGAAATACTGGTTCACCCAGCGGTCGAACTGGGCCTGATCGAAATTGCCCGCCACGACGAGCACCGCATTGTCGGGCCGGTAATAAGTGGCGTGGAAGGCGCGGACGTCGTCGATCGTGGCGGCGTCGAGATCCTCGATGCTGCCGATGCCGGGCCGGGCATAAGGATGCACGTCGTAGGAGATTTGCGGCAGATAGAGATAGAAGAGTCGGCCGTAGGGCGCGGCGAGCACGCGGCTGCGCAGCTCCTCCTTCACCACGTCGCGCTCGGAGGCGAAGAAGCCCGGCTCGATCACCAGCGAGCTCATCCGCTCGGCCTCGGCCCACAGGATGCGCTGGAGGTGGTTCGCCGGGACGACCTCGTAATAATTGGTGTAGTCGTCGCTGGTCGACGCGTTGTTGTAGCCGCCGACATCCTCGGTCAGCCGGTCGAGCTGCTCGGGCACCAGGTTCCGCGTCGATTTGAACATCATATGCTCGAACAGATGCGCGAATCCCGAGCGCCCGCGCGGATCGTCCTTCGATCCGACGTCGTACCAGATCTGCACCGAGACATTGGAGCCGGTCGTGTCGCGAATCGAATAGACGCGAAGGCCGTTGGCGAGCGTCCGGCTCTGATAGGCGATCGGGGCGATGGCCTGTGCCTCGGCGGGGGCCGCGAGCGGCGCGAGAAGAAAGCCGGCGAGGGCCGCGCAAAGGATCAAACGCTTCATAGGGCAATGCCTCCCGAGCCCGCGCTTTGCTGCGCGGATTTGCGCGGCGGCGTCAAGCTCCGAGCGCGTCGGCCGCTTCGGCAAGCTCGAGCCAGCGATGCTCGGCCGCCTCGCGCTCGGCCTTGGCCGCGGCGATGGCCTCGGTCAGGGCTTCGAACAGCCTTGGGTCGCGGCGGTAGAGGTCGTGGTCGGAGAGCGCCGCCTCGTCGCGGGCGATCGCCGCGTCCAGCTCCTCGATCCGCGCGGGCAGCAGCTCGTAATCGCGCTGGTCCCTGTAGGTCAGCTTCCTCTGCGTTTTGGGCGCGGCGGCGGCCTGTCTCGCCGGCGCGGCCCGCTTCGCCGCCGGCGGGGGCCGGCGCTTGCGCTCCCAATCCTCATAGCCCCCCGCCACGATGTCGACCCGGCCCGAGCCGTCGAGGCCCAAGGTGATGGTCACTGTCCGGTCGAGGAAATCGCGGTCGTGGCTGACGATGAGGACGGTCCCGTCATAATCGGCGATCACTTCCTGGAGGAGATCGAGCGTCTCCATGTCGAGATCGTTGGTCGGCTCGTCGAGCACGAGCAGGTTGGAGCGCCGGGCGAATTCGCGCGCGAGCAGCAGCCGCGAGCGCTCGCCGCCCGAAAGGCCGCCTATCTTAGCGTCGACCAAAGTCGGCTCGAACAGGAATTCCTTCAAATAGCCCTGGACGTGCTTCTTCGCCCCCCTGACCTCGATCCAGTCGCCGCCGTCGGCGAGCACATCGCGGACGCTCTTGTCCGGATCGAGCAATTTGCGCTGCTGGTCGATCATCACCCCGGTCAGCGTCTTGGCGCGCGTCACCGCTCCCTCGTCCGGCGCGATCTCGCCGGTGAGGAGCTTCAGGAGCGTCGTCTTGCCGGTGCCGTTGGCGCCGACCACGCCGATCCGGTCGCCGCGCTGGATGCGCAGGGAGAAATCCCTGACGATGGCGCGCTCCCCATAGCTCTTGGCGACGCGCTCGGCCTCGATCACCATCTTGGTCTTCACATCGTCATTCTCGAGCGCGAGCTTCGCCGTCCCCGCCGGCCCGAGCATCGCCGCCCGCACCGCGCGCATCTCGTGCAATTTGGTGAGCCGCCCCTGGTTCCTCTTGCGCCGGGCGGTGACGCCGCGCTGCAGCCAGTGCAGCTCGAGCTTCAGTCTGGCGTCGAGCTTGTCGGCCGCCCGCGCCTGCTCCGCATAGACTTGGTCGGTCCACGCCTCGAAGCCGCCATAGCCGACCTCGGCGCGGCGCAGCTGGCCGCGGTCGAGCCACAGCGACGAGCGCGTCAGCCTCTTCAGGAACGTGCGGTCGTGGCTGATCGCGATGAACGCTCCGCTATAGCGGCCGAGCCACTCCTCGAGCCAGGCGATGCCGGCAAGGTCGAGATGGTTGGTCGGCTCGTCCATCAAGAGCACGTCGGGCGCCTGAGCAAGCGCCCGAGCGATCGCCGCCCGCCGCCGCTCGCCGCCCGAAGCGGTCTCGGACGGCCGGTCGAGGTCGAGCCCGATCTGGTCCGCGATCGCCTCGACCTCGTGCGCCGCGGCCGCGCCGGGCCCGCTGAGCGCGAAGTCGCGCAGCGTGGCGAAATCGGTCACCGCCGGATCCTGCTCGAGCAGCACCACTTTGGTCCCCGGCTGGATCGTCCGCCGCCCCTCGTCGGTCTCGATCATGTCCGCGAGGCATTTCAGGAGCGTCGTCTTCCCCACCCCGTTCCGCCCGATCAAAGCCAGCCGGTCCCGCTCGCCGATGAACAGATCCAGCCCGCGAAACAGCCACCCGGACCCCTGAACGAGGCCGAGATTTTCATAAGCGAGGACGGGCGCTGCCATGGCGGGCCAGATAGGGGCTCAATCGCGGCCCGTCACCCCGCCCCGGTCCCCTTATGCGTGAAAGGCGACCGAACTAGGCAGGCATCTTGGCCGAGCCGGCCTTCTTCGGCAGGTGTGCCTTGTCATTGTTCTGCCAGACCCACTCCGCCTCGACGGTAAAGTCGAGCGCGTCAGCGATGGCATAGGTTTGCTGCCATGCTCTGTTTGCGTTTTGGCCCTGCACCGAAATCCCCGCTTCCTCGATGAACTTGTAGCCGGGGCCGTCAAACTCGCCAGGCTTGGCCGGGACCTTCATCAATCCAAGAATGAGGTCGGGACTCAGGCCCTGCTTACCAGCCGCGCGGATGGTTTCATTCATCAGGGTGTTCCAATAGACTTCTTTGATAATCGGGACGCCATTCAACGAAAGTTTCTTCGGAGTCGTATACGTCAGACTCGGCATGGCGGCAGGATTGCAGACGTGCGGCGCACCGCTATCCGCCACTGTGAGGTTTCCCTTAGTTGCGTCTAGCGCGTCCAGCGCGCGCCCGATAACATCGTCGATCGTGTCTACAAACGGCGCGGCGTGGCTCTGGAGGCGGGCAAACAAGCTCGGGGTGAAGGTATGGTTGTGCATCACGACTCGGGTTCCTCCCATATGAGCAACCGATTCTAGCACACGTAGCTGCTAAAGCAAGACATTAGTACTACAGCCGATATGGCTGCTAATGCTGCTGCAGGATTGCCTAATCCCCCTCATCCTCCAGCGCCCAGACCGGCGCCTCCAGCGCTTCCGCCAGCTTGCGCCGCGTCTCGCGCGAGCCGTATCCGCCGCCGGCCTCGATCCGGCTCACCCAGACCTGGCTCAGCCCCGCCTTCCTCGCCAGCGCCGCCTGGCTGAGGCCGCGATATTTGCGCCAGGCTGCGATCGGATGCAGCTCCTTGCCGATGATCAGATCCACCACTTCGCCGGGAATTGTGCCCTCGCCAGCCTCGATGCGCGCCAAAATCTTCTGCGCTTCCTCGACATCCTCCGCGTCCTCGGCGAGCAGCTTGAGGCGCGCATATTCCGTCGCGGTCAGGACCACCATTTCGGTGCCGTCCGGAGCGGAGAAGGTCTGGGGTTCGTAGCTCATATCTCCATCCTCATTCATAGACCGAACCGCGCGGCGCAACCTTCACGACTAACAACACGACCAAGTCCTCCATATAGATCACGCGCCAGTCGCCGACCCTCAGTCGCATAAGGCCGACGCTCCCCTTCAACGTCCTCACATTGTTCGCCAGCGCTTGGGGATCGCTCGCCAGTTGGCGGACCTTCGCTCGGATGCGCTCGGACGTGGTGCGGTCAATGCGCTCGAGTGTCCTAAGGGCCTGCCGACTGTACTTGACGGTCTTAGGCATGAGAGCGCATTACTACGTTGTGTTATCAAAGGCAATAACAAAACGGAATAGGTTCGCTCACTCGATCCAAATCGGACCAGTCTCCCTTTTCCTATTGTTCCCTTTTTGTTCTATATATCCGAATGACCAGAAAAGCGTGCCGCGACGCGGGCGAAAGCGCGTCCTCCGCCCCTCCCTTCGATCCCGTCCGCTTA